>JAAIGF010188037.1_pt1 | contig 410465 bp, 487 predicted proteins | sample 6487441 | NCBI WGS metagenome assembly JAAIGF01 (sample SAMN13974129, study PRJNA590717) | phyllosphere metagenome | biome: pepper field; feature: multiple bacterial spot infested pepper fields; material: pepper leaves; isolation source: leaves from pepper fields | host: Capsicum annuum ...
ATTGGGTGACACGCTTAAACTCGCAGTTTATGATTGGGTGACACGCTTAAACTCGCAGTTTATGATTGGGTGACACGCTTAAACTCGCAGTTTATGATTGGGTGACACGCTTAAACTCGCAGTTTATGATTGGGTGACACGTAAGGCTAGACGTTTTGGTTATTTATTGTTGGGTTTTTCGTTTTGTTCGGGTTTGGTAGGTGCATGGGTTCGCGGGGCATTGACTGTGCTTTCGTACTTTTATGTGTATGCTGTGTTTCTGATTAAATAGCATTAAAGGATTGTATAACGGTTATATCTTCAGGATTATAGTTATAACATATTGTCACTCGATCTATAGGATCGGAACTAGAGGTGCGGCGTCTTTTCTTGTGTACATATGTCGTGTTTGTGTGCGGGGGGTTTCTTTATTTCTGGGTTCGTCATGTACGTGAGAAAATTGCGTGGATTACACACTAAAAACTCTTTAAACGGTAGTATTCGATGTACAACTTGATTATAATACGCTTAATCTTGTACAAATATAGGATAGACGATTAGGTACGAAATACTCGTGTTAATGCGAGTGTGTTGTATTTGGTGGGGCAGTGTGCTACTTGAATGTAAGTATAGGTTCGAATTAATTACGGTATATTTATCGTGTAGAGCTTTAGTTGCATCAGACATTTACACACTGTTCGATGTAACTGTTCTTGGTAACTGCGCGGGTATTTTTTGGCATTTAATTGTCTGTATGTACTGTAATTCAAGGCGAGACATAGGGTTGATTTTAGTATTTAAACAGTTTGTTTATATTTATTATGTCTATTAATACTTAACAAGTATAACAATAGATTCGAAACTGAAAACTATATTAAGTAGGCTCTGACAAACGTAAAAGTAAAAGCATTCTATTTGGTAATTTAAATGGGATGACGCGATTACTTACTTATTTTCATGCGTAAAAATATTTATAACGGCTAGATTTTCGGATATGGAATAAAGGGGTAAAATTGCGTTCACTTCGTAAATATCCTCTTTGACTTGTTAGGTATTTTTGATTTTTCAGTGGTCGGTCTGGTGTATAAGTGTTAACTTATATATTAGCTTAATGCGCTGTTTTATTAGTCCTCTATTTTTAAATTCGGTCTATCGCGGGTATTTTTTCGCACGGGACGAAAATAAAAAGGGTCGGAAGGGGAAATAATTTCTAGGTTAAAATAGCTTTTTCGTGTTAAACTTAGGAATGAAAAAATGTAAAAGGGGTTGTTCGGATTGGCAAAAGGAGTCTTATTTTTCCGTTCGTTATCGAAGGCGCTGGCTACGGTTTCGGCTGATTTGTTGTCGCCCTCGTTGCCGGATTCTCAGCGGGTCTTGCGTAAAGCCCAGCTGGGGGTCTTACAGGAAGTGGATCGGTTTGTAAAAGCGGGTTTTTGGATGGGTCAGGAACGAGCGCGGGAGCGTATCCAGTACTATTTGCTGAATGATTTAAGTGCGGCTAAGACAGCGGAAAAGTTCAACACTTCCGAAAATGCTATTCGCGTCGCAGTGTCTAAGTCTAATGAGCGTATCGTCTCGCGCTTGGGTGCGGGGTTGATTGATATGATTATGGATGGTAAGCCTGCCGAGGCGTTAACTGCGTTTAAGCTAGCTACGGGTGATTTGCGTATTTTGGATCTGGTTGTTTCGGATGTCGTAACCGCTTTGCCTGCACCTGAGTTTAACAGTAAGTTACGGGTTCAAGAGTGCGCAAAAGAGTTATCGTTCCTTCGCTACTTTACCGTTTCGAATGTAAAGAAGCAGGCGGCTACCTTAGATCAGTCTAAGTTATCGTATATTCGTTATGTATTAGAGTCCTCTGATCCTTCATATTCGTTTACGAGGCAGGCTATCCTCAATTATTTAAAAGGTTCGATTGCGTCACCAGAAGATTTATTTGATCTTTTACCTTAAAACTATAGAAACTGTATATGGAAGGGAGGTTGGGTAATGACTATAATGCGCCCCAAAAATAAAACGAAGTATGTTCCGGGTACGAACAAAACATTTCTGGAGTTAGCGTCTGCGGATCAAATGTGCGTATGTAAGGTGTGTGGTTCACTTGTGCATAAGTCCAGTTTGCATTACATCAAGCCAAATCAAAAACAGGGGTATTATCGTGCTTGTTTGGCTTGTCGGGAACGGGTAAAAACCAATACGATGGAATTAGCCCTTTTGCATGAGTCTACTCTTCCTTATTACAGTAATGATATTACGTGGCTTGACGATTCGGGATTTATTCTTGTGCCTACCCCTGCAGGCACTTCTGTAGGGGATCATGGTGCGCGGTATGATTATTATACGTATGATCAGGCCGTACGTATGGTTCGGTCAGGTGAGTATTGTATTCTAGGTGAAAACCAATTGATGCTCAGATCTACTCGGAGGTCTTTTGTAGCGTACGTACTACAGGAAAACAATTTCCGTTGTTACTCCTGCGGGGGTCTGGCGGATGGTGTTTCTTTGCGGGACAATGATGCACAGCCGCGTGCTTGTTGTACAGTGTGTGGTTCGCGTGCGGCAGGTCGAGTTCATGGGTTGGAGGTTAGGTTATCTCCAGTTTATCATAAGGTAACTAATAGCGGCTTATCTCCTGTAAATCTAGATATGTCTGGATTAACAATGCATAAAGTCAAGCAAGGGTTAGACTGTGCAGTGCCTCCTGAACCTTCTTTTGCTCCTGTTGTGTATTCTGCGGGTATGCGTGTGCCATTAGGTACGAGGTTGCCAAAAGGACTTGCTCGTTGTTCATGGTGTGAGAAAGCAAAAGAGTTGCGATCTTTTAAAGGTAGTATTTGCAGGTCTTGTTTTTATTACGATTCACTTTTAACGTCTAAAGATGGATCTTACCCTGAATTAAGTGCTAAACGACCTTCGGCTAATAGTTACGAGGCGGTTTGGTTGGATCAGTTAGCAGATAATCCGCGCCGTATGATGGCGTTGCCTTGTGTAGAGGGGTCGGAAGGGGTAAAAAGGGCAAAACAAAGCGTTTGTTTCTACGCGATTTCTAAAAAGGGTTCGCGTTGGGGTTGGATGCAAGTCCCGCGCCGTATTGCCATCCTGTTGATCGAAGAAGGGTTCGGGTTGGCCTTGCAAGACTATCCAAACTTTATTGTCGTCGAGTATAGTCAGGAATATCGGGTATTCAGGAAACAAATACTCGACAGAGACAAACATACGTATCATTATTGCGGGGGCGTAGGCACGACCATAGATCATATTAAGCCGATTTCTAGGTTGGGGTACACCTCGCCTAATAACTGTGTCGCCGCTTGTGAGGTCTGCAACAAAGAAAAGGCGGGTAGTGTGGATAATATTTACGTCGATTAACGTCGACTATTTATTTTATGTACGATACTATACCGAAAGGGGTTGTAGTTGCATGCTAGATGGAATAATAGAACGAAAATCGATATTGGAGTCCAAGCTAAAAAAGGTAGAACCGGGGTCTGTTAAGTCTCATCTTGTGGATTCAGTTCATGTTGAGATGCAGATTTTGGTTGAAGAGTCTAGGTTTTCGGATGGTTTTAATGAGGCTAATACAACGTTAGAGTATCTGTTTGATGCGTTATTACCCTCGTTATCAAATAATGTGTTACGTGTATTGGCTGAGATGATTAAAACGGATCGTTGTTTAACCGATCAGCAGTTGTTAGATCGGGGAGTCGACATTTTGGCGTTGCGGAACAATAGTGATGATAAGAGTTGACTGATTTTAAGTTTAAATCTTGGGTTTACTTTCAGTTGATTTACGGGGGTTTTTGCGTGCGGCTATTGAACGGTCTATTTTGTTACCTTACAATGAAGCTCGTGCTTCTCTAGTTATAATTGTAAAGACAGCGGAACAGCAGGGTTGGGGTGTTTTCGTGTCGTCGTAGGTATACGGGTGGCTTTGACGTTTCGTTTTATGATGGTAGGGATCGTGCGGATTATGTATGCGGTCTGTGCATTATGGATGATTGTATTGCGGTTGATTTCTGCGAGGAATACTTCTAAGAGGGGTATGTGGAGACGGTTCTTCGTCGTTTCAACCCGGAATTCGATTCGGAACTCGAAGCCGAGTATCGGAACGAGGAAGCCTTGTACGGGTATGAAATCGAACGTCCTTGGGTCTATTAGGCGTCGTAGGTTCGGTAGCATAAAAGTAATACATGCTTGATTAAAACAGTTAAGTATGGTAAACTAGTTTTGTTAGTTTGTGGGCGTAAATATATCAACAGGGGGTCACATATTGGGCGCTACGGGGTTTTTAAACATTAATGATTTTCTTCCTCGAAAGATTAAACGTATTCTTTCGGGTTCGGAGATTTTACTGGCGTATGAGCTGGGTAAATATGCAAAGCTTATGTTGGATCGCGATTTTGTTTTGGGGGTTCCCATTGAGCGGGACTTAACAAAAAGCGAGGCATACAGTTTTGCTATTGCTAACGGTCTTGACCTTGGTTTTACGGTCGATAAATCCAGATTTACGTCTCATATTGCAAAACAGAAACTCTACTTCACAGGTACAGTAGAAGGGGTAACATTGGTAAAGGATACCCCGGAAGAAGTCGTGTATGACTTTAACCATGATCCGTTAAACAACCGGGTTATGCACGGTGACAGTCGTTCGACGGCGTATGTAAGCTTGTTGGCCTTCTTGATGGTACGGGCGTACCAGCGTGGTGAAGCGATGCCTAAAGTCGTATTTGGTACAGAAACGTACTCCCAGAAGGAGCGGGAGTATGTAGACATCTACATACTGGCGGGGTATGGAAATAAGATTGCGGAAGATATGTTCGCTATCGGTTCTAAGCCAGCTTATGGGTACCAGCCGGAGTGGGAAGCTTTTGTTATGTATCATCGTCAGCTTGGCCATATGAATAGGGAGTATTCTCCCGAAGAGAAGTTTAAGTATTTGCAGTCCACTTTCCAGCCGGGTGATGTTGTACTGCGTTACATGCGTAGTAACATCAAGGAAGGGGAAAGTATCTTCCAGTTGGATAGTTGCTTCCCTGCGGTTATTCAGTCGTTTGATAAGGACGAGGTACGGCTTGTGTACTATCCGTTCATTCAGACGAGACTTACGCGCGATAAAACGCTAAGTGATCTGGAGGAGGATCTTAAGGACGATTACGGCACTAGCATTCTACGGGATGAGGACTATGCAAGGTTCCAAGAGTCTCGGGAAACGCTAAGTCTTCATGAGTTGGGGGTAGACTTAAAAACCTTCAGGGAGCAATTCCTGATTCTTCGCTTCTACGATTCGATGAATCAAGATGGATCGGATCAGTATTTAAAGACACCTACGGGGTATGATCGTTTGTTTATGACAACGCTTGAAACAACGTACGCTTTGTTGGAAGACAGAGAAATTTGGTACGACAAAGAACGGTTTTTGTCTCAGTACTTCAAAAAGACGAAACCTGTCTACGATGAGTATCGGGAGCGTATGAGTGAGCATCTTGCTTCGGTGCAAGCGGCTAAAGAGCAGTAATCATCTCAAAAGAAGCACAGGTCTTCAAACGACTTGTGCTTCTTTTTCTGACGTTTATTTATAGGTTTAGTCCGTAACAGGGATTGGTGGTCATTCGAGGTGGTTTAACGGGGTACATAGGTGGCGTTTGAGCGGTATTTATAGTTGATTAAAAGCGTAAAGTTTGGTATTATGTAAAAAGGCAAGCTTCTTTTGATGGTAACATAAAAGTAGCATTATAAGGGGTACATTTGCAGGGATTATCTCAGTAAACTACTTACTTTTATGTTTAGTCAACGGTAATGAGTTTACGGGATAAAGGCGCTCTACGGGGTAACTTTATCCGTCGATTATAGTGTAACAAGACGAAGTTAGTCTCAATAAATCAGATTTTTATGTATGCTTTAAGTGCAGGTTTTCGTTTACGACATACTATCGGAGCTACGTAACGGTAGTAAGAGCAATGAAACGTGAATATATTGTAGAAGCAAAGAAAACGTAAAGATAGCAGGATGATAGGTGGTGAATCACAATTACGGAGAAAACAAAGGTAAAGCGAATTTCGGAACGGGAAGATTTGTTAATTAACTCTGTACGTACAGTAGGGGTAGACACGTTCATCAACTCTCTTTTGCAAGTCGACCGGGGTCTGCTTCCACCCGAGATCCTTACAGTCCTTGACGCCTTCGAGCCTGCGGAGTATCCGTCGCTCCTCGACTTCGTCGAACAGGGGTATTTGTCCCCTGAGGAGCAGGAGCTTATCGAACAGGAACTTTTCGTCCATAAACGTTCTATACTAATTGTAGGGGCGAGAAGTGACACGCTCTATCAAGTCTACGCGTCCCTTTGTCGTGTGCTAGCCGAGCGGCAACGGTTGCTTTTGCTAGAGACGGATCAAAGCGCGATGATGCATCTATTGCCGCGTCTTACGTACGGCAATATTAAAAATATGAACCATCGGACGTTGTCGTATCAGTCATGGTTAACGGAATTGTTCAAAACAGATGCGGATTCGTTTGCTATGTTTTACGATCCGTTAACGGGCTTGGATGACTTTTCGATGGCGGCCTTGATTGATCAGGGTTTGCCGGGTGTCATTTTATATCCGAGTCCGTACTCGGTCAATCAACTTCATGAGCAGTGGAGTCGAGATAAAAACTCGTCGTATGTTGCGGAGCAGGTAAACTTTACGGACATGTTAACACTGGCTTACACGGTCGAAAATGAAATTCCCGGTCTAAGTATTACGCGCAACGGTGTGCAAGTGATTTAAGGTATATCTCGCGGTATGCCTTTTCTTTTTAAGTTATGCAGGTACCGACAATAAGCTCTAAAAGGAGGAAATAAGATGTCATTGCAAACTAAGGTAAAGTATAGCCGAGATAATCCGATCTTGGATCGTCGTGTTTGTAAGTCTTCATTAATGCTAGCGGGTAGAGGACGGTACAAAACAAAGACGGCATTTGAATTAGCGTCTAGATACGTGCTGGAGGTACCCAAAGGGGTTAAATTAGCCTTCTTCACAAACGGGGATGGGTCGGAGCGGTACGATATTGACCATAGTGTACCCCGTTTTTGGATTAACTTGCCGCCTTTTGTTTTTGAGGGGGATGAACCGACACAAGTGGAATACGACGCGTGGATAAACGAGGTGTCTGAGTTTGGCAGTCCGTGTATTATTGCGGTCAATCCATCTAGCTATGAGATAGAAGCGCTTTGCCTTCTGACGAATAGGGACACAAGTCGCGTAGTGTTCTTTTTGGACGATACAGCGCAGTGGGGGTTGGCTTTGGATCGTACACCTGAACTTAGCGAAGAGGGGTTTTCGCCGCTTTATATGGTGACACGGCTTCTTGCAATCAAGGGTAATAAAAAGCTGTTGGACGATCCAGTGTTTGGAGATTTCGTTCAAGATTATTACGGGTATTAACACTGAAATCAGGGGGTCTTTGTTATGGATGACGATGTAAACATTATCGATCTAGCGGTACAGCAAGGTCTGTTTTTATCGGTCAAGCAGAAGGAGGGAACCGCTCCCTTTGGTAATCTGAATATCGAACAGGTCAACCAACTACTTAGTGGGGTGTCGAAAGGAGTTAAAATCGGGTTGCATGGGATGTACTCGGGGTCGTTGACTCTCGATGCGGGGTACCCGGTTTGGCTTCTTGATATCCCTGCTTTCGATTTTGGAGGGCGTATCCTGTCGGAATGGGTAGAGTCGGTGGCGGATTTCGAGCCAGATGTGATTGTAGCGGTGAACCCTGCGCTTAATATGTCTTCAGCTTTTCTTTCGTTGTACAACAAGCACAATATTCCGGTCGTCTTGTTATATGGGGGTAAGGATCATTGGTTGGCGCGTAAAAGCGAGTAAAGAGGTTCACTTAAAAGAATAGGGGTGTGTGTAATGGGTAAAGATCACGGTCTTTCTATTGAAGAAAAGAATAGTCTGGTGAATGCGATTGAACGGGCGGCGCAGACGAAGATGGTGCAACAGGCTACAATGGGGTACGGAGAGGAAGCGTATCGTAAAGCGGAGCAAGATTTAGAAGGGGTAAGTGTGGGGTTTAAGGTTGCGTTTTTCCAAGCGGCTACTTCGGGTGAAGTGTTAGATTTTGATCCACTTGATAGTCGCTGGGTTACGCATCTTCCGATGTTGTTAGGTACAGTGCAGGAGTCAGATTTTGCGGATACAGATTTGGCGGATCGGTTATTTGCATGGACAAACGATGTACGTGCGCTTTCGCCCGATGTAATCGTGGCGGTCAATCCGGTCGGGTTGCATTTGGCGGTATTGTGTAGGCTTGCACATCGGTATTTAATTCCGGTTGCTTTCTACTTAGATAACCAACTGGATTGGGATATCGTACTAGATAAATTGGATAATCTGTCACGCGAGGAAGCAACTCCTACGGCTTTTGCACTTAAAGAAGCGGTTGTAGCGGTGCGGAGTATGCTGGACGTCCAAAAGGGGGCGTAACGTATGGGAGTAGTGGGGCATAAGGGGTATGAGTATAGTTATCCGTTGTCGTTGCCTTTGCGGGTACCGGAAGAAAAGGGAATAGACTTCCGGGAATTATGGGTAGTTAATCAGGTATGGAAAACGCTACTTAAGCTTATAGGGTGGATTTTGATGCTGGCTTTTCCTGTTTTTGCATTAGGCGCACATGTTTTTATAATTGCTTCGGGTGATTTTAATTTGTGGTGGGTTGCGGCTAAAGTTACGCTCAATCTCATAGCGTTAGGTGTGATCCTATCGGCATGGGGTATCTTCCGTAGAGAATTTATGCGTAAATTCAAGAAGTCTACGCCTGCGGGGGTGTGGGAGCGTGATGTGCTTATCCCGTATATCCGCCAGTTTCCGGTGCAACGGTTTGTGCTATCAGGGGTTTCGCCGTACAAATCAAAATCACGTCGGGGTAAAGGTATGCTTGCGTTTTTCCTACCAGATTTTTATGCAGTAGAAGGTGCTATTATATGTATTGAAGGTGATATCAGGGAGGATAACGCGGTAACAAAGGGGTATGTCGAGGGGCGGTTGTACCCGAAAGGGGTGTTATTGCATCCTGATATAGAAGGTTTTGGTTGTGATTTTGTCTGTTACTCACCGACAGGAGGTTCTTCTATTGGATAAAGATTCAGTGATACATGTAACTGATTTTGTTGATTGCAGGTCTGTACTTGAACTACTACTGGAAATTCAATCAGTAATTATTGAATTGGGTTACGATCCAGATTACTATCCTCTTACACCTTACCGCTCGGATCAATCGGAAGGCGAAGATGCTTTTAGATATACGTCCTTTTGTACCCGTGTGCGGGATTTTGTTATGGCAGAGGGAACGGGGTATGCGTTTCTAGGTGGTATGTCGGGTGAAACATTCTTGCGTAATCTGGAGGTTTTGGAGGCGGATCAGTGGTTGGATACGGAAGCGGCCACGATTTTCTCGTGGTTGTGGTGGGGGTGGATCGATATCGAGACGGCCTTGTCGCTGGCGCGTGTTGTGGGCGGCTACGGGGCGTCTCCGGTTGTAATTGGGTACAGTGGGGGTAATGAGCCGCTGGAAGCCGCTACGGTGCTCACGGGGCTGGCAAAGGTTCGTCGTCCGGTACTCGCGTTTGACGAGAAGAATCGTCTTTCGGGGTTGGTGTCGGAGTTCTTGTACGATCAAGGGCTGCCAATTCGTTCGTGGAATAAAAAGGTGGTGTCGGTTGCGGTTAGCGAGTATGTGCGGCATGCGCGTAATCGTGCCCGTGTACATGAGGCAAAGCCGCCTATTTTATTGTTGGATAGTTGGACGCCGCAAGATTCGATTAAACCTGTAATGGAAAAGATCCTTTCGCTGGATTGCAGTATTTTGGCTAATGTAGGGGTACTCGACTCACCGAAAAAGCTTTCGTATATGTGTAGTACCGATGAAGGCGGCTTGAGGGGTGTTCCATTGTATAGCTTGTTCAAAGACTCGGAGGGGTGTATCAGATTTTTGGAGGGTTAATATGGTTGACGTTTTTAGCAAAGAAGAATATACTGAACAACACGAGGTGTTGTGGGGGTTTTCAGGGGAAGCGGTTCAATCTAAACTTGAGCCGTTTCTTTCTGAATACGGCCTTACGTATCAACGCCGGAGCCGTAAAGGAGCGTATTGTTACCGGGGGTATCTTTCGGACTTTGAGGGGTACGAGGCGTTAGAGCAGTTAGCTTCTAGACTCGATTTGGATCTGCGTATTCATCAAGGCGCGGAATGGTTGGCTGTGTTAGCGAGTAATTATAAAGGATGGTTAAAGGAGAGGTTGAAGTGAGTACAATTACAATTAAGGATATCACGAAATCTATGGATTCGGTGCTCGTTGAATTGGTTGTAAAGGACGGTTCCGATTCGTACCGTGCGGTGTACCCGCGTGCGTACGATCATGTAAATAATCAAGGAAAAGACGCAAAGTATTCGGTTGCGTACCCGCAGTCGAACTTGGGGAATGAGGGGTACACGCCAATCATTTGTTTGATGAAACATGTACGTCGCTGGTTGTTTATGGTTCCAGCATATCAAGTTGATGCGTTCATGCAAAAGATTCCTTGGTTGATTCAAAATGAACGGTTTGGCGATCTGACGTGTTCAAGAAAGATGACTTCGGATGCGGAAGAATTTGCGGATTTCTTAATGGATAATTCGGTTCTTGTCGAGACATTCCAAAACAATTGGGATGCGGAGAAGGGTTGTTTCGTAGAAGAGTGGCATCCTTTCGGGGTAGACGCTATCAACGAAGGGGTGGCAACAAATATCACCAAGCAAGGGTCTCAAAAAGGAAAAGTTGAATATAGCATCGTGAAGAATTTAACTGCGGATTTTGTACAGCTTGAGTTAGAGTCCCGTGGATTGCTTTACCCGTTGACCTACGAAGAGGACGCAGATCTGCATGGGGTGTACAGCGTAGCACTGCCTGATTTCTATACGGGTCGGGATCAAGAGGAGCAGGCGTTGGTGTTCATTGAAAACAGGGGTCTGCGCACGGTTTTCTTCGTACCTCGTTTGAATGTACCTTCAGTTGTACAGGGGATTGCGTGGGAAGGTGCATCGGATACGACGGATCGCGTTGTGCGTACAGCGCGTAAATTTACGAAAAACGAAACTTCCTTCCGTCAAGTCATGCAAGATATGAAAACGAAGTATAGACACGTAGAAGTACACGGGTTTATGTAGGGGTACAAGTTGGAGGATTTAGCTCTATATTCGTCAACTGAGGGTGTATTTCCGTTATCGAGTCTAATGAGGAGGCTTTACATGCCGAAAGGAAGAGGAAGTACCAAGTCTAAAAAGGGTAATAAGAAGCGAGTAGCTCCATCTCTACCAAAGGATTATGTCCCTTCGGATATGAATCGTACGGAAATCAAAGGTGTAGGTCATGTCTGGTATCTGCGCCAATTGGATTATGATGCTCGGATTCGGGGTGTATATTCGGTGTTTATCGCGGATACGAAAGATGAGCGACCTACATGTGCGCTTGTTGCTGTAACGCCGGAAGGGGTGTCGACGATAGCGTTGGGGTATTCGGTCGATTTGTATGTCGACCTGAATAATTTGCGCTGGGATGTCAAGCAAGACGTGACAAGTAGCGGAACATTAACGCGTAAATACACAGCAAGTAAAGAGGAGTATGATGCGTTCTTGACTCAACTCAATAAGACGTACGAACAGAATCGCTAATGCGGTTCTGTTCTTGCGTTCGGGGTGCTTGTTGTGTATAGTTACGGTAGTATGCGAAGAAGCTAAAGGGGGTATTTGCTTGAATGCAGGTAAAAAGACGTATCGGTTGTTACCGGGGTTAACTGTACCGGATAACACAGAGCTTCCTTCTCCACCACGTATTCAATTCCAGACAACTCGCTCGGCTGTTGTTACGGTGGTGGGTGAGTTGGTATTACGTGCAATTTCAGTGCCGAAAGGCATCCGTCTTCGTGGGGGGTATTCGGAAAACGAGGCGGTTGGCGGTTTTGTGGATGTCACCTACGGGGAAGCGGATTTACTCCTTACGTATATGGGATTTATCATCGACGGAGCGCCTTTTGATGTACAGTTGGAGTTAGGTCAGTGGCGAAAGATGTTAGAACTTCGAGAGTTTACTAACGATGCGTCTTCTGGTTCGCTAACTGGCATCTCGTATAAGGTAGATCAAAGCGTTGATTCGGATGTAGCGGTAGAGTTTACCGCGTCTACATCGGTGTATAATATCGTACTACTTGCGTTAAAGTCGGCTGGGGCGGATACAAGTTCTTCAGTGATCGTATCGTTAAGGAATCACATCAATAAAACCAATCAAACAATGTCGGTCAATAGTAATTGGTCAATTACTGCGGATCAAGCTGTTGAGTTGTATACGTGGTTAACCGCATTGGGTGATTCGATCAAAGGGAGTCCACAGATGGGGTATTTTATCACTAAGCTAGGCGAAGTTCCTAACGTACAAAAAGAAAACGAACAAGGTTGACGGGTTAAAGGGTGCAAGGGCGGTCTATATGCTCTTGCATTCTTTTTGTTGTTTTTAGTTGACTATTTAAGAATAGTAATGTATCTTAAGAGTAGGAAAGAAAAAAACCAGAAACGGGGTAATTACAATGTCCGTAAAAAGTGTATTAGACACACTCAAGGGGTATGAGGGTTCGAAAGTGATCGGTCGGTTGGATCTTGATTTTATGCGTGAGCGTAATCAAGGGATTCCGGGCTGTGATGCGTTTATCAACTTCTTGGAACGTCAGGGGGGTTTGAAACCGGAAGTATCGACGGTTGTTTCGTGGGTGGTTCGCGGTCAAATGGCACTAAGTGCCGCGTTCGATCTGGTCGAGGTGGTGACGCGGCATCGTCCCGTGACGGAGGTCAAAGATTCTTTTTTCGGTACGCATGTCAATCAGGGGTATATCTTCGGCTACAAAGATGTGGAAGCTACGTTTGCGCTTCATCATATCCTGTCGTCGCAGTGCCCTACGCATACACTCCCGTTGTATAACGCAATCGGGGTATACGATAAAGAAGGGTTGCTGTATGAAAAATACGCTTTCGACGAGTATGGTCTTCAAGGAAGCGATTCTGGCTTCCGTGTTGAACGTACTTCGGTAAAACAGGAAGATTTCCGGTACATTGTGGATCATGAGCGTCCTAACGTAATCCTTTCGGATTGGGATGCATCGCCGGAATCGCTTTCGGCCTTGTCGACGCTTCCACAGCGTAAAAACGGGGTAAATGTGCTGGCTCGGCTTACGGATGAGATGGAAGAGGCGTATTTTAATGCGTTTGCGCCGATGTATCATGATATTCCGGTTTATCTGTTGTATCGGGATAGTCGGGGGATGTACGATATTTCTAAAGATACATTATCGGCAATCCAAACAAACGGGGGTAAATAAAATGATTGAATCACCTTCTGTTTCAGTTACTTGTACGGCTTCACTGGCAGTAAGTATTCAAATTGACGATGAAATTTTGGACATGATAATCGCGGATTTTAAATCGTTGCATTTTCCTGTACCTGAGTTGTTGGATAAGGAACGTACAGCTCGTGCTAGTCGGACGTGGGAGGGTAACTTTCCGTGGCTAATAGGGCTATCGGATGCATATGTGTTGGTTACGGCGCTGAGTGTGTTGCGGCATCACTTGGGGGTAGATCGCCCGTATATGTCGTTGTTTGATCCGGTTTATCAGGCAGGGTATGCTCTGGTGGATTTGGAAGATATATCTGAGCGGCTAAAGCGTGGAAGTACACGAAAGGATGGCGTCTGGATTGATCCGGTAGCTAAATAGGGGTATAAGGGGGAGTCGTTAGGGCTTCCCTTTATTTTTATTGACTTATTAAGAATAATAATGTAGTATTAAAAGCAGGTAAACAAAGGGAGGGGTTTTAATGACCACGCGTGATGTTATTCAATTAATTGACCGTTTGGAATCTTCGGGTCTTTCTATAAATGCTGTACCGTCACGTTCGAAACCGAGTTTTGATGCGTTGTTAAAAGAGGGTTTTGACAGGGCGTTATTAACGTATATCGTAACACAGGGCGATTTACCAGAGGAACGCGAGACGGTCATTTCTTGGCTGGCGCAGGGGCGTATATCGTTGCAGGATGTCAAGTCGTTTTTACATGTACTTCAATCTAAGTGTTATGTGATAGCTGTCGTGGGGTTTTCGCCTTTATCTGCGTTGTATCAAACAGTGCAAGAAGACGGTCGCATCTATATGAATGATCAGCATGATCTGTTGTTTCCGTTTCATTCGGGTGTTGGTTCCAATCTCTCGGGGTACGTGGATGATTCGACTATGCTGGATGAAGACTACGTTGAAAATGCGGTTCAACTAGGTGTTGATGTTATAGTCTCGGTAGAAAATACTATTGCACCTTATGAACTTACGGCAACCCGTATCGCTTGGGAGAATGAAGTTAATTTGATTTATCGGGTTGATACGGAAGCTCAACGACTCTTTTGGAGAGATGAGCTTCGAGAAAGTTGTCAGGGTTTCCTGCTTGAAGTAGACCAAGACTCCATTTTTTACACCTTAGAAAAAGATTCTGCGGGTCAAATTAAGTTCCGTAAAGGGGTGTAGTTGTATGCTTGATTCTCGTTTTGAGTGGAACCCGAGGTTTGTCAAACATGTGTATGATGAAATCAACTCGGATAGTTTGTTGTTTATCGAGCATCCGGTAGGCGAAAAAGCGTTGGATCTCGCGTTGTTGTTAGCGGGTATGTACAGTACAACGTTTAAGACGTTATTCTTTACAGGTACGGGTTTGGGTGTTGAGCATTTTTTGAATATGAATCCTGCCGCTTGTTGGTTTCGGCATGAAGTATGGGGTGCCGCAACAAGTACAACGCGTGTGACGGATCGTATGATCCAAACGGAAGCCGAGGTTGTTGTTCTTGACCTTTTTATTCCGAATACGTATCCGAGCTTGGCTCATTTGCTTACGACGAAAACTTCGGTAGAGGTGGGTAAGCTCATCATTGTTTTAGTTCCTTCGCTAGAGGAAATCTCACGGTTCTTGCGCCGTCGAGGGGTAGGGGATTGGGGAGTGTATCTTGCTGATAATGTGTATTCGATCAGCGTACACGGCGTAACTGGCGTACCGCAACTAGAAAGGTGGGGTAATAAATGATGAATGAAAACACGGTAAGTTGGATCAACACCAAAATTCCAGTTAGTCTTCAACTCTTACAAGAGGTAGCTATTGGGGGTCTTTTGATTATTGTTGAAGAGGATTCGGTTACAGGTATCGAAACTCTTTTTAAGCAGTTAGGTTCGTGGGAGAAAGAGAATATACGGGTTGATCCGTTGGTGGGGCAGTTGTATGCGTATTGGCAGTTTGGGGTGCCGCGTGTGCCTGTGTTTGAAGGTAAGGTGTTGGCGGCTCCGCTGTATAGGGGTAGTTATGCGCCTAGCGAGTCGTGGGCGTTCCCGGCTATCGTGGAGCGTCTTAGGGGTCAAGAGGGCGCTATCGTGGCTCTGGCTTCGTCTGCGGAGGCGGTCTCCCTGTTGGAGGGGTTGCGCCGGGTCGTGGCGTTGCGCCGGGTGTCGGTGGCTACGCTTGCGGAGGACGGGTCGCTTCAGCGCTTGTCGTTGGATCAGTTGCTTTCAGACGCGACACAGGTAGGGGTACTTACGGATACGGGGTTTGAATCGGCTGTGGTTCCAGTAGTGTCGGGGGAGTCAGAGGAGCGACAAAATTTGGCGCTGTCTTGGGATGACTGGGTATATAATTTTCCTCCAGAGAGTGTGGAAGGTGTTCACACCAAGGCAACAGGAGAAAATGTGTATGGTGAGAACATAAATGCTCTAGGGTATCCGATTAAGATTGAAGGGGAAGCAAAGCCACGTATTCTCCTCCATGCTGGGGGTACACTGGATAACTTCCGCCAGCATATTGTTTGCAAGGTGCTTCCGTTGTTCCCGCAAGCATCGCGGGTGTGTCTGTTGGATACACCGGAAAACTGGTTCGCACAGGGGTATTCGAGTCACGCGGAGACTTTCGGTGATTTGCAATCCCTTCAAGGGGTGCTTGATTTCGGTGTGACTTTGGTTACAAAGAGTGAGTTGCAACGCACCCCAGGAAAAAACTCTTACAAGCCGCAAAAAGCCGTATATATTGGGTACGCAACAAAAGAAAACTTTGAGTTGATGCGTGATGCTCATTTTAGCGAGGCTGTCGTTATTCTCTGGGCTGAGGATGAAGATGATGCCAACTATTGGTTGAGTACGAAAAGCCTGCCGAGCAACTTGATATCGAATGTCACAGTATACAAACCTGTAGGTGCTGATTATATTCTGGCGTCGACATTTTCGAACACGTCGTTAAATCTGGTGTACAAGGGGTACGGGCTACAGAAAGATTTTGGGAAAGGTGTTCCTCTTGACGCGCTTCAGTTAACAAGGTACTACAGCGGGGGTGAGTATCCATTCCTTCATGAGGTGCGGGGTTGGAATTTCGATCATCTAACTGATGGGTATTCAAGAGAAGCGGCTTTGGATGTTGCTTTGACTTCGGGCAGAGAAGGTACGTTTACTTTAGTTACTGCAAAAGAGACGGATTCTTCTTTTGTCCGCTCTATGTATAAGTGGATTCACTTTGTTTCTCAGTTTGATACGGGGTCGGGTCAGTCCACAGCGGAAGTAGAGGAGCTTAAGGAGTACAAAGATTTCGAGACGCGTTGCGGTGATGATATCGTCAATCTTTTGGTAGATGGACGTCTTGTTCTGTTTGCTGAAAGGTATACACTTGACGAGCTTTGGTCTAAGGGAGTAGAAGCCTTGCAAAAGAAAGGGGTGTCTATTATCCTTATCGTGGTGGATGGAACGAACCAACTTTTGACTAGGTTGTCTCACTTATTCTATGGGGACGCTACGGTTTTAGGTTTGGATGATCCAGCGCCATCTAGGAGTAGCATTAAGTTAGATCGTGCGAAAATCCCTTCTCTTGTAGTCAATACGATAAGCGATACAAATATTGAACGTGCAGTTCGGTATCTGTTGCAGGACTTTTGTTAGGGTTTAACCTGTAGTAACATAAAAACTCAAAAGGAGTGTTGGGTATGGGTACGGTCGCATCCGTGGATTATCGTCATTTGGCTTCGGAGGTGTATGAAGGGTCTTTGCTTATTGCAGTGCATCTTGATCCCCGCGTAGGGGTAGAGGCGGCTTTTCGGGTGGCTAGCTATTGGGATGCTTCGGATGTCGAGATGTCTCCGAGCATTGCGGCTTATTACGCGTTTTGGTCGGCGTCGCCTGATGGGGATCAAAAATCGAGTTATCCGGGTTCGTTGCTGGTCGCGCCGATGTATGGGGGTTTGTTCGATCCCGGTGAAGGTTGGGGTTTAGACGGGGTACAAGAAGCTCTTGCAAAACCTGAAAGTGCAGTTGTCGCAGTGCCAACTCTGGAAGCGGCGGGTTCCGTTGTACGTACGTTGCGGGAGCATGTGGCTTTCAGGCGTATTCTTGTGGCGGTGTTGGATGCGGATGGGGCGTATACCTTATGCCCGTTAGCAGATGTGGTGAAACGTGCAATTTCTGACGTTTCGGATGATCAAGCAAGGGCAGATCATCCTGTTGCCTTTGTCGATGCTGATCCGGTACCACTTCGTTCGGGTGCATTCTCTTCGGTTGTGGTAGTCGGGGGTAAAGTACCTGATGCCTTGCGTTTTGGATTAGAACAAGCGTTTCAAGGGGTTGATTTAGATAATGCTCAGTTTAAGTATGGGTTTGTTGAAGATGATTCACCTGCTTCGATTTCGTTTAACGCGCGTTACGACTTGCTAGTCGCATCTTTACCTAGAGCGGCTGAATACACGGATTATTCGCGCAAAGTTGAGGGGTTGTCTATGGGATTTTATGATGCTCCTTCATTTAAACGTGCTAAACAAGATGGGTGTGATATCTTCTTTTTCGTTTTGCATTCGAGGAGAGAAGACGCAAGAAAGGCGTACGACGAGTACATGTCGATGGCTTCTCGGTTAGGCATTCCTTGCATTGTGTATGTACCGGATATCTTTACGTACATGGAGTTGGCGCGTATGTCATTTGCATCTAAGTCTGATCCAGTTCATTATTACGGTTCAGTTAGGGTGTATGTAGATGAGAATTTGCGTCGTAAAGCACACGTAAACGCAGTAGATGGCTACGTGTGCGAGGGGTATTCTCCTGAATTTCTTTCCATGCTTCAAGAGCGCAAATCGTTTTATGTTGTCGAGCCATTTGACTCTTCAAAAGAAGAGTATTTTGAGCGTACGGGTTCAGCTATTGCTGATTTGTTAAGTAAAAACCGGGTTTCGGTCTATATGGGGTGTGGGCGGACAAACTATACGGTTGGAGAAAGTAAGAAAGACTTAAGTTATATGCAGTTTATGACGGCAATTTCGAAGTTGTCGGACATCGAGTCTAGGGATGGCGATGTGCCTTTGGTGCTAGAGTTTCTTAATTCCACGTCGCTTTCGATTCGTGCCCGTAGCTGGCGCGAGGATTCCTCTCTAGTCCCTCCTTTACCTTCGCGGCACCATTCAGTTACGGTGCTGTCTTCGCGCAATATTCCTAGTAAGGATGTGACTCCGGGTAGGATTGTACTTATCGTACATGCGGATTCGATTACTACAAATGATTTGAGTCGGTTGATCCATCAAACAAAAGCTGATACGCGCATTCGTATTGTGGTGTATTACGCGGGTTTTGAGGATTTCGAATCGGATAATACCGTAAATTACAGGTCGCTTCCGGTAGGGGTTCTGCGAAATACGTTGTATGTTAGTGCATCGTATCGTGCACCGGATAATGAAATCTTGGCGGCTCTTGTGTATTAAGGGGTCTAGTATCCCTAGTAAAACCCTTGTCTCGGTCAAGAGATAAGGGTTTTCTTTTTGTTTTCGTTTTCTAGTTGTAGTTGGAATTTCCCTTTTCTTTGAGTTCACTTTTTCTTAAGAGATATTCAGCTCGACGTTATTTATGTAGGTATAAACTATGACGCGGGGATGTGTGTATATCTTGAGTAACAATAATCAATCCGGTGGAGATGTGTTCTCTATCGTAGATGAGTTTACAAATAGTTTGCTGGCTGAGGCGGATAAAGCGTCTGCACAACAGCCCGATCCGGGGTATGCGTCTCCGGCTTCGCAGTCGCAAGCGGCTCCTACAAAAGCGCCACCGGGCGTTCCGCTTACAAAAGAAGAGTCCTTGGCTCTCTTTTACCGTAAACTGGAGCGTTTCGGGATTAACTTGGATGAAGCGCGTTCTATTATGGATCATACGGATCACCGAGCGATCCTTGTCCCGGCGAGTGCAGGTGCGGGTAAAACGACGATCATGGTGTTGTCGATTATCCGGGGTATCCTAGCGGGTGATATGACGGTAGCTACGCGCATTGACCGTCCGGGTAACGAGCCGATGTATGTCAATCAACCAGCTAAGATTTTGATTTGTACGTTCCTTAAATCCGGTGCGAATGAATTGCGGTTGGCTTTCCGGGATTGGTGCCAGAAGTTGAACATTTCGGGGTTGGATTTTTCGAATATCACGTTCTCAACGATCCATAAAGAGGTAAAGGATACGTTGGCGCAAATGAACCTTAAAGCAACCGTATTGGACGACGGCAAGGATCTGGTTCGTGCTGTTATGAACATGCTTGAGCTTCGTTCGTCGGCTGTACGTAGTTATACACTTACGTATGAGGAAGTTTCCGATATGGAGGGTATCTTCACGTACGCCCGTAACCGTATGGATGATAAGAAGTATACACACCCGTTGATGTCTATTTACGGGATGACTCAATTTCATTTGGATGAAGCGTTGCGTCGGTATGCGCTATTACGTCAAGATAAAAAACAGCTTGATTTCGAGGATATGAGTGAAATCTTGCTGGATGGAGCGCGTACGAATCCTGAGGTGGAGAAGTTTATCGGGTCTAAGTACGACTATATTTACGTCGACGAGTTTCAAGACACCTCGCAGTTGCAGTATGAGGTATTGAAATACTACTTCCGGGGCTGTAAACGGGTTATGGTTATCGGTGACGACGATCAAACAATTTACTCGTGGCGGGGTAGTGATATCGACATCATTCAAAAACGCTTCGTAGAGGATTTTGATCCGGTTATTTACCCGTTGTCGATCAACTATCGGTGCCCGACGAACATCTTGAATCCGATTATTCCGTCTATTGTAAAGAATCCGAACCGCCTGCCTAAATCCATCAAGGCAAGTAAAGCGGGTGGCGAGCTTAAGATTCTGTATTCGGGTACGGTCAATGAGTTGGTGACGAACTTACTTGAAGATAAGAGTAAGGGGTATAACTCGGCGGTCTTGGGGCGTACGAATCAAGATTTGTTGATCCCGGCAATTATCTTGGAGCTTAACGGTGATGTTGATTTCTCGGTCGGCAAGTCGGTCAATATGCAGTCTGGGCTGGGCAAGCAAATCTTTGGCATTATGGATTTGGTGACAAAGCGTATCACACCGGAATTTGATCGGTATCTCAAGTTGTTCTTGCCGCGTTATTCGCAAGGGGAGTCGGCTAAACTGGTGGCGATTCTAAAAAACAACCGGGGGTTAAACCTGTTTAACATTCCCGATAACGATTTGCGTCATTCGGTGCCTACGCTGTACCCGTTCTTGGACGGGTTGCGTAAAATGAAGGCAGAAGATCCGGTATCTGCGTATATCTATATCTTGGAGATTCTGACGCGTCAAGTGTACAACGGGAATACGCCGTATGCACGTAAAGCGAAAGAAATGGCTGAGTTTGTGAAGCGTATTGTGCTGGAGCATGATGCGGTTAAAGATTTGGGTATTGACGATCTTTCGGATATGTTTGGCACATATTTGCCGGAACGTATTCGTGATCGAGCGGGGTATGCCGATCAAAAGCCAGTCAAGCTTACGACGGTGCATGATGCGAAAGGTAAGGGCTGGGATTCGGTATACATCTGGAACGATGTCCTCGGTAACTTCCCCGGTAGCGTTGGGAACCGGGATTTGACGGAAGATGAGTACCAAGAAGAGCGCCGCGTGCATTATATTGCGTGGACGCGTGCGAAGAAGAAGTTAGCGGTCTTTACGCGTGAAGATGTGCAAGGTGATTTCTTGCGTGAATGTGACTTTACGCAAGCGCAAGATGTCGAGGTGCTGGATAATCAAGCCGTTGAGTTTGGGAAGAAGACGGTATTCCGGGTAGATAAGCCAACGGGGGTTACGCCTGCTGTGTTGTTTGAACGGTACGTAGAGGATTTGCGCAATTCGGGTATTGGCTTGTCGAGTGATCGTATGATTAACTACGAAACATTTGAGGGGTACTTCGAACGTGAGTACGGACCGGGCGCGGAGGATCATATTAACCGTTTGTTGGATGAGGATATTCGTTTAGGTAAGCTGGTCATCGATACTTCGCCACATGTCGATAACACATCTGCCTTTGATGAGTGGGTACAGTCGAGTATCGAAGATTTAGTCTTCCCGTAACAAACAAATAAGTTGACTTATTAAGTATACTATCGTATAGTAGCACAAACAAGAGCATGACGCCGCGTCGTGCTCTTTCTATGAAGGAGGGGTACGCGTGTTTAAGAATGGGAAGCGCACGGTAAAGAAGCCGGAGGGGGTAAATGATCCGCTGACGCATCATATGCTGTCCACGAATGATAGGGAGCTTGAAGCGGAACGTAAAGAGGCCAAGGCGCGTAACCGGGAAGTCCGGGCGGCGCGTGCGGCGGCGAAGGCTCAAGGGGGTACGGCTTCTTCTCCGGTACCTGCGCCCGTGCCGCCTGCTGTGGGGCGTCAAGCGGGTCAAGGGGTACCTGCGCCTGCTCCGGTGGCTAAAGCGGTGCCTGCGCCGCCTATGCCGCTCACGGGGTGGCGCGGGGGTTCGTCGGGTGCGGTAGTGCCTTCAGCGTTGCCTACGTCTCCGGTAGTGTCGCCAGTACCAGTAGTGCTATCTGGGGTAGAAGCTCCAAAAGCGGTTGCGGAAGAGAAGCCCAAAGCGGTAACGGCACCTAAAAAAGAGGTCAAGATCAAGCCTGTAGATAAGCTTGAAAACTACAACAAGTTTGTTCAACGGTATATTAAAGAGAAGCAATACGCGGCATTGGATACGTATGGTTCGATGTGGGGTACGCGTGCAATGCACCAAGATCCTACGGGGGTTTTACTGGCAAAATCGATTGTACCCCTTATTCGTAATCAGCGCTTGGAAGAGCGTAATTATGTGTCGATCATTAACCAGATTGTCATCGAGCTTGAGTTTACGGATCATGATCCGTATGATATGGAAATTCGGGATGAAGAGTACCTGTAAAAGCGGGGTGCTCTCTTTCGTTTAAATAGGGGTGTTAGAGAGGGGTAATGGTTGAATGCAATATGTACTTACAAACAAGACGTCAGGCTCTGAACATGTGGCGTCGGCAGTCGTAAAAGACTTGCAAAAACACGAAGTCATGGGGATGTCTATCGTCGTGGTGTCGGCTAAAGATCGGCATTTGGGGTTATCCTTTGCGCTTTCGCTTGCGGAAGTTGCGCCGTTTGCAATGCGACCTTTGCTTGTAGGGGATAAAGATACGTATATTCATCCTAAAGTTCGCATCAAGGAAGATGCGATTCTGGACTCAGAAGCTGTTTCTGATGTGCAAGAGGTCTATGAGAGTCATTTGCCGCTTTCTGACGAAGACTTGGGGGTACTGCCTTCGCCGTACGGTTATTTTTACGAGGTGACGGAAGATGGTACGCTCGATGAAGATACGGTAGAGATTAGGGGTCAGGGGTATGATTTCTTAATTCAGGCATCGCGCCGGGACGTTGTGGTGCTGGATGGTTTTGTTCCGGCAGTATTCCCGGATGGGTACTTGCATTACTTGACAAGCCTTGATCCTGCAACGTATACGGGAAATGAAACAGGGATTCATCTTGGTGATTTTACTACCGTGGATCATAACATGTCGCTCCTTGTCATGGTGTTGCCGGAGTATCTGGTGCTCGATTCGGGTACGGGTTTGTCGCGTATAACAGGGCAAGATGGAAGATCCAGCTACGTTACGGATGTCGTTACGGTCACAGAGGATTATATCCAACATGATCGTATACCGCTGGCGAAATCGCCGTTTCCGGGGTATAGCAAGAAAGACATTCCATTTGACGACATGATGTTCGAAGCGGCTACATACACGCCGCCGGGGGTATATCATCGAAATCCAGAACGTGTAGCAGGGGGTATGCTAAAAGATGTTCCCTGTACAAACGAAACGGATCAAGTTTTGGTTGTATTCAGTCCTGATCGTAATAAAGCATTGGACTTTGCGATTTCTGCCTTTGGTCATGATGCGCCGCCATCGGGTGTTACGGTGATCGGGGATGATTACACGCTTTCTCGTGTAAAAACGAGTGATTTGCGTTACGATTTTGTTCCGGGCGAGCCTTTGTATGACGAGGATGGGTTTGCGGATACGCCGGGTCTACTTTCGGATGACGATTACATTGTGGATTTATTTGCGCCGTACACGTACCTGAGTGTTCCGGTTGAGTTCGGTTCACATGTGGGTAACCGTAGAATTATTATTCTGGCGCGGGATCATGAAGAAGTCACGGGCAAGTTGCTTCGTGATCCGGTACAGCTGGGAGACGGTAGGACGGGTTCCCTGTTCTGGGGGTACGTAAAACGGGCGGTTGAAATTACGGGTAACGGGTTGTTGTATATCAGATAAGGGGTGTCGGATGGCTGTTGTGTGGTTGGTTTTGTCCACGATCCTGTGGGGGTCGTGGGCGATCTTTGAAAAGAAGCTTACGGGTACCGGGAATCTGTACTGGGTCAATGCCTATTATGTCATGGCGGAGGTCACGGCGGCTCCGTTTTACATTTGGGCGGCGCTAAAGTTCGGGGGTCAATTTCAATGGAATTGGTCGATGGCGGGTTGGGCGTATGCGGCTTGGGGTGCGAATGCGGGTGCGACCATGATCGGTTTATACCTGCTGAGTAAGTACGATGCGGGGTGGGTCACCTCGATCACGGCGGCTTACCCGCTCGTTACGGTGGTACTGGCTATCTTGTTCTTAGGGGAGCAAATCTCGGTACATGGGTTGATTGGAGCGGTTCTGGTAGCGGCGGGGTTGGTGTTGTTGAGTCTGTAACACAACAATTAAAAGGAGGAATTAGTATGCAATTTACACAAGTAGGCGGTTATGATGGGCAATCGGATCTTTCGGTGGAGCAAGAGATTCTAAACAACGCGCGAATCCATCAAGTACAGGGGTATTCGATGGTGTTTGTCACGGCACCGGATCGCCAAAAAGGGGTCGAGCAAGCTAAAAAACTGCTTGCGGCATACAAGCAAGATCGTAGCATCACCAATGGTATGGTGTTGGGGGATAAAGGTACGGCGCAGGCTTGGGGTGAGGATGGACTTTATCCGGTGCATATGACTAACGAAGCGATTGTTACAATTGGTGAAAGCAAAGAAAAATACGGTCGATTTACGCCTTCAGATTTTGGTGTGTTGGGTAAGGACGAGTTGTATCTGTACAATGCGGATGGTGCTTCAGCAGAAGAAAGTGCTTCTGATGAAGATGACGAGGAGTGGGAGGATGATGATTACGGCGTCAACTTGCCGCCTTTTGGTTTTGTAGCGCAGGATTTGAGTTCGGAGGTACTGGTGTTCGATACATTCAGTTCTTCTGTACCAGTAAGAGAGGTATTGAATGTACACATGTTGCTCAATCCGCTGAAAGAAGAGGATACCGATTTCTGGACAACTTCAGATCATGCTATTAAGATGATCATTGTTATCTGCGGAAGTGACGAATTCAATGAAGGTCTGGAAGGTGAAGATAGCTCGGAGGGGTTCGATTTCCTCGGATTGCAAGAGGACGAGTGGGGTTGCGCTTCGATGAGTACGGTTACAGATTGGGTTGACGTAACCGATACGGGGTACATCTCGCACTCCCAGTTGTTGGACTATCCAAATCATGTATTTATTGATTGGTTGAAGTTAGATGAAGGGGTACGAAATGAGAACATTGTTTTCAAGGATCATGAGACTAATAGTAGTCTTCGTGTTTATGTCGACAAGCTGTCGGATGCGAAGTCTGTTGAGTACCAAAAGATCGTCTTGTATGACGAAGAAAAGTACAGCCGTATGGCGTACCCGACGATGCAGGGGTATGGTGATCAGTATGTCTTTTCGGACATTCTTAGCCACTTGCGCTCGACGCCAAATCATCTTCCGATTATTTACGTCGCAAGTAACAACGTAGAAAAGGTAAGGGGTGTAGCAAAGAAATTCAGCGATTGGCTTTCTGCCACGGGCGAGTTTCCTTCGACGGTGTTCGTGCTAGAAGAACCGGGCGTTTTGAACGGTTCGGTGGATGTGAGTGAAGAGCTAGCGAAGCTTGTAGGTACGGCGGTAGTGTGGGTAGTCGGACCAGCGTTGCAGGTGTTAAACTACAGTAAGGCTGTTGGTGTTCATGATATTCTAAAAGGGCGGCATAAAGTGACGGTAAGCTATACGGAATCGATGTCTCTAGTTGAACTATACGCGTAAAGGTACGCGTAACGTAAAAGGGGTCTTTCGAGACTCCTTTTTCTTTTGGACTTTTTACTAGACGTCATGCTATTCAAGTAATCGGGTTCGTGGTAGCATTAGGGGGTATATTAGGCTTTGCGAAAGGAGCCATGAGATGGTCGTGTCTAATCTAGCGCTACCTCCACAGGAGGTTACCTTTGCGGAAGTCAAGCATCATTTTGCTTGGCATTACGGAGAAGAAACGGTGAAAAACAAGATAAAGTTAAAAACGTGGCAGTTGTACTGTGAGGGGTATACAAAAGGCTCTCGCGGTTGTCCTAAATTTTCTACATTTGATACTTTAGCGGGTTTGGATACGTATGTTGCGGCGGTAACTTCGGGGTTGCTGTCGTTGAATGATGTCGGGGGTAAGCAAAAGGCACTTCAAGCTTTAATACAGGCTTAATACCAAGGGGGTTCATGGGTTTATGAAGAAGTGGAAAAAGGGTTTTAACTTGTCTTTTGTTTTGGTACTTACAACGGCACTATTGTCTGCATGTGGCGATCCAGATACAACAGCTTTGGAAGCACAAGTTGCAGGGTTGGAAGCTCAAAATGCACAATTGCAAGCCCAAATCGCGGCAGGCACAATTACGGAAACAACGTCTCAGAACTCGCTTCGGGTTATCGACGGCACATCAAAAGCGGTGTTCGGCACAATCGACGGTATGATTAACTTCCCTAACAAGCTAGAGATTCCGAATGCGGGTATTGATTCTAATAACTCTCGCGTGCAGATCGGAAGTCAATTTAGCTTTGCAGGTTCGGGTAGCTGGCAGTTCAAGTTTGATGGTACACAGCTTAACTTGCAACATCCTCAAAAGATTTGGGGTCAGGTTAAAGCCGTGACAATTCAAACGTCTGATACTCTTGAGGCGGTTCAAGAAATGCACAAGGCATTCTTTAAAGGATTCCCGACAACCAATATTACGTATCGTAACTTATTTATCGGGGATACCTTGTCAGGTCTTTTCGCGCAGGCTCCGATCAATGTCGACCGGAAAGATTATCAGGTGGTGACGGGTATTATTGAATCGCGTGAGGTTGGGTTGGTTGTGTTGTTCGTGTATAAGGATGACGGTACGGGTGTTCAGCAGGAGCTTATCGATTCGTTCCTGAATACAGGTACCAATCGTACGGAGCAGTTCCGCTTGGATTAAAAGTGGGGTTTTTAGTGTGGCAGTAGGGCGGGGGGTTCAATTCCTCTCGCCCTTTTGTATATTTTAATTGACATAATTAGATTTTTAAGTTACCCTTAAAAGGTACAAAATAAAAATAACACAATGAGGTGCCGATATGCTGTGGAGTGCTGGGGTTAAAGAGGCGTTAATTAACGATGGTCAATTCGAAGATGTCGTAATGGGGCGTAACGGGGTAGCAAAGGAGTTTAGGGTTCCGTTTGCAATCAAAGATCGTTTACGTACGGATCTTACCCCTAGCGAAGATGGGTATGTCTTTGCGGAAGACGTAGACGCGGCGGTGTTTGCGGTTGTGGATGAGTTCGGGGTACCCACATCGCGGGGTAAACGCACGGTATTATCGGTCTTTTTCGTCAACACGCCGATTCCAGCGATGGTGGTTCAGCTCCAAGAGGGTTCGATCATCATGGAAACGAATCCGGGACAAGAGGTACGAGTTAGCGCGGATGCAGCTTTGGATATTCCGGAGCCGGGTGATCGGTATCAGGTCATTAAAACAAAGGATTTATTCGATTTGTTGCATTCGGTACTTAAGCATCGCTATTACTTAGCTCCCGACAAGGCAACGGGGTACTTAGAAAACTTCTTTATCGAAGTGTTGTTTGAAAGCGTTCAGCAACCGGATGCGGAGCCTTTCTTGCGTATGCTTCCGATGAAATACTATACGGATCTAGGTCTGGGGTTGTACGATTTCAGTGAGTTCGAGTCTAATGTACACGTAAGTTCGACACCGGAGCTAGAGGAAATGGACGAAGCGGAAGAAGAAGATGACGATGAAGATGATATCTACGATGCGGATGATGACATCTTTGACGATGAAGACGGAGCACTGATTAAAGAGATGGATTCGGAGTAAACTTTCGTTCGGCTTATTTTTGTACATTACGTAACCGGATGGAGTGTACGTAATCAGAAAAATAAACGGATTAGTAATATAAAAGTATATCAATAATAAGGGGTGCGCGTATGGAAACGAAAGTGGTGTATGCTGTAGATCGGGGTACTCGGTTTCCCGTTATGGCGACTTGGGTAGATGCAGACGAGGTGGTAACTACCACACAACCGAAACAAACGCTTACGGAGAAAAAGATTTTGCGTTCTATCGGGTACGAAAAGAGTCCGTATAAAATCGTTCTGTATGATTTCCGCACGCGTACAAGCATGCCATCGCATACAATGTGGCCGGATCGCACGCTTCGTCTGGTACATCAACGTTTGGTACAGGAGTGGCCTTCGATCAAGTCGGGTGCGGATGTCGTCGTCTCGAATTTAGAATGACGGATAAAGGGTAAAAAGGGGGTGTGGGTTGTGTCTTCGGTAGAAGAGAATGTACGCGAGGAAGAAATTCAAGAACAAATCAAACATGCCAATAAGTTATTGTCGCTTACACCGTACATGGACGGTCGACCGACACAAACAGGGTTTTGGTCGGGTTGTAACTATACAATCAATCGCGGCAACACGGATACGGAACCTGTAGGTTCGGCAACATCGATGCATGACTGTGATTTTTGCGAGCATTTGACATACTGCACGGTCAAACAAGCCAATCCGGTATTCCGCATGACGCCGGAAATTGATAAAGAGTTAACGGACAAACTACAGGCTACAATGGAACAAGCAAAACGGAACAAGCTCAATTAAACAACGGGGGTATTAACGATGGGTACAGCGCTCGAAAAGGAAGTGATAGATTTCTCGCCGGGGTACGAGATCAAATATAATACGGATTCAAGCACGGGGCGTAAAGTTATAACGTCCGAGAGCAATCGGATGTTGATTAAACTGGCAAGAGAGGGTAATGTGTGGGCGCGGGAAGATTTCTTCGCGGAAAATCAAGGGTTGATTCGTGCGGTGGTCAACGCAACACGCAATTTGAAGATTGATGCCGATGATCGTACAGGTCATTGCCAGATTGCGATGCTTAATGCGTTTAACACATACGATCTTGAAGGTGGCGCTGAGTTCTCCACGTACGCTACGTTGTGTATGCAAAACTGGCTGTTGCGTCAGGCTACGTATTTGAACCGTGAAAAGCGCAAAGGCGATCAAAATACGATAAGCGGGGATACGCCAGTAAACGATAGCGGCGAAGGTGACCTTACGATCCTAGATATGGTCGGGGGTGTCGAAACTTCGTACTCGTCTTTGGAGCAAAGAGAATATCTAAAAGTAATTTTAGAAGAAGCTTTCGCGAAGATGAAGCCGAGACACCGTGAAATCTGGGAGTATCGTTACTTGCACGAGATGGAGGTACGTGATATTGCCAGCATTTATGGTACAACGAGACAAGCGGTTTCCCGCACGTTGATCACAGCGATGGAAACGGTTCGGGCGGTGGCTTCGAAACACACAGATTCGTGTCAGGTGCTAGGAAATTAATAATCCGTATGAAAAGGCTGGTAGGTACCAAGCCTTTTTGTCGTTATAGGGTACATAAAAATTGATTATTTCGGTACAATAAAATATACTTAGGAGGACGTATGAAACCAGACGAGTATAAGTATGCATCCGGTGTCTTGGAGTCGGGTTTCCAGCTTGTGTTTACGGTTAAAGAGCGCAAAGTAGGGGTGTTAGTCGAGTGGATGTTGATACGTAATGGGTTAGCGGGGTCGTATATGGTGTTACGTGTAACGCGCGAGAGTCAGTTTCGGGATTGGCTACTGCAATGGGGTGCGCCGTATATGTCGGGTTTAGATATCGTGCGCGCCTATCATCAGGTACGTGAGCGGCTTGTACGTCAACGGCTTGCCCAAGATGCTGTTGTAAGTATCGAAGGTCTTTCGCTGGTTCAACTAATAGGGGTATCGCAATAACGATAAGATTTTCGGTTTCAATTGAGATTGGGTACAAGCTAAACACGAGCTAAAGGGGTGTTTTGATGTTCAAGCATTTTATTACGCCGATGGGTGTCGAGGTAATGCTGTACGTGTCGAAACCGTACTCGGATGATACGGGCAAGGATGCGGTCACTTCGGTGCGGTGGGAACGGTCGCATCCGGCTTCTACGGTATCGAATATTCAGGTCTTTACACATGGTAAATTGCCGAATGTTGTGCAAGGTGCTTTCGGGGAGTGGATCGTAAGGAATCCGCAAGACACACGCCTTACAGCTAGCTCGGATTTGTGGGGTACGCCCGAAATCGAGCGGGTTTTGGAGTATCTGCCTACGGTTCCGGGTATTACGGACGAGGACTTCAATAAATTGCGTCTATTCTTACTTTCGTTTAAGCGACGGGTGGACATTCGTATGCGTAAAGCGGTAGAGTATGGAGTCGATGGGATTGTACAAGCGGAACTTAGCTTACAGCATCGTATTTTAACGACAATAGGAATCGTTGCTGATGAAGTGAAGAACCCTTCGGGCTACGAACCTATTATTGCAACGGTTCCTATTGAATCTACGTTTCACGTCCCGGAACGGGAGACGAAGAAGCGGGTCGATGCGGAGGGTATGGAGGTTACGTCGCTCCGCGCCTTAGGGGGTGCCTGCTTGTTCTACGCGAACCTTCGGGGTCTGCCGGAGTCCAAGTTCTACGGGGGTAGTCGCGCCGCTTACAAGGCCGCACGGGGCTATCTGGGGGTGTATATCCCGGATGCGAAGTATAAGCCGAATGCGGGGGCGTATAAAGGGGCGTTGGTATTCGGGGAAGAGATGGATAACCTCACGGTCTGGGACGGTACACGGATGCCTTCGTTCTTCTCGTGCTTGTTGTCCCAGCTTCAAGCGGCAGGTCATTTGAACCGTTTCGATTGGGGAGAGTGGGAGAAGTTGTTGGAAGCGAAAGATATTATAACGTATGAACCTACGGTTGTGCTGGATTAACTTCTAAGTACGGGGTACAGGGGTATAAGTAAAGACTGCTTTTGGGCAGTCTTTTTTATTGACTTTAATAGTAAATTAATGTAATGTATACGAAAGAGTACAATACAGGATAAGGACGGTGTGTATATGAGCGTTGCGGGTCAAAGTATATATGTCGATGATTTTGGGTATGTGGTACACCAATTCGATACGGGGTTTTCGGGTGTGGGTCAGGTGGTTCAAGTCAAAGTGTGTGATTTTGTAACACGACGTAGCTTTCCGAATTGGATTCCTTCGCCTAAATGGGGTAGGTTGGAAATCTACGTACAGACGGAAACAAGAGGGGTTCGGGGTCTTTCTCGAACGGAAATTTCGTTCGCTTCTGATCTTGAAGTGGAAGAAGCCGACGCTATTTTGGGTGAGTATTCAACGGATTTACGCTTGCCGCTAGGTTTGGCAATTTCGATTTCTCAGTTGGTGCATCGGTTGCAAGATCGGGGTTTTGATGCAACATCGCACTATAACAGAAGGTATGGTCTGCATAATATGGCGAATGCCCAGTATAAGAAAGTCGAGTCGTACTTGCGTTTCTTTAAAAGTACGTTCAATGGAAAAGATAATTACCCGGAAAAAGGTCGTTTTATCCTTAAAGCGTTAACTACGGGGTATTCGGATTATCATGGCAGGTACTTGAAAGGAAGAGACGGGTATTCGGTGGCTGTGGTTGATCTTATGACGCCGTTTGAAGAGAGCGAACCGCTCCCTCGTTATTCAAACGGAGAGCTTGAACTAGATCGGGATCATGCTTGTTGTGTATTTGTAACGCATGCGGCTAAAGGTTCGGAATTGCCAAATGATGCGAATACAACGGTTACGTATGTGTCTACGGATTCGCAGTGTGAAGAAATTCAAAATTATTTAACATTACTACAGCAAAAAGAAGATGCAGGGTTCGATGCGCAAGATATGAGTCGTATGAATGGGTTAATCGCTAAGTACACAAGCAAGAAGTCCGTTTAAAATAAATATAGAATAGAGGGTGTTTTGAGTGAATCAAATGTCAAGCTACACGGAGACGGTTTCATTAACAGAAACGGGCAATGTAAAGAAGGTGTTGGAGGTAAAAGCACTAAAAGAAGGTGACGTGGTTGAGGTTACAATAGAAGAAATGCACTCTACGGTAGGGTTTGTGCGTTGGGGTGTTTTGCGTACAAGTCAAAAAGGGTTAACGGAATCGTCAGTAGTACATGCAAATTTTTACTTTGGTTCAACAATGGAAGAAAACAGGGTCGCGAAAGAACTTGAGCTTTTATATACGCAAGGATTTCTACCTGAGGATGCGTATAATCGTGCAAGCTCTTATGTCTACGATATCTCCACACGGGGTAGAAACCGTGCGCGTGATTTCGATCTTGAGTTTGGTAGACATAACGTAGCGGAAGCTTGTACCCAAAAGCACTACGATTTCAAACGTTCGTTGGTTCCTGTACATGAAACACATGGCGATTCAGGTTTTAGCGAACACTTTATGCTGAGAACGCAGAACGATCAGGTTGCGAATTATGCGGGTTGTGTGTTGTGGTCGAAGCATGCTAATGTTGCGGTGTTGAACTTAAGGAATAAGCTTGCGGGTGATGGGTTTAGTCCGTTTAGTCAGCATAAAAACAACCTCAATCCGTACACGCAAGGTGAATTTGAGTTGGATCAGTCCTATTCTTGTCTCGTGATGATTGACGGGGATGATAAGTGGGGTAAAGTCTTTTATCTCAGAGCAAATAGCGATTTGGCATATGTCCAGTCGTATTTGGGGGTATTGTTTGCAAGCGATATGTTTGATGCTTCGCAAGATGCGGATAAAGAACGATTCTTGCAGGCGCTTAACGATTACATGTCGGCACGGTAAACGAGTTAAAACCAACAAGGGAATTTCTTTCAGAGGGGTTCCCTAATCTTATAAATGGGGTGTTTGTATGGGTAGTCTGACAAAGCGAGTGGAAAACAATCAAATGGAAACGTCTCTTAAGCTTAACGATACGTATACGGTTAAAGTGACGCGTACGTTGCACACGTATTCGGGAGGTATCGCGAATACCATGTGGGGTCGTGTTCAGCTTATTGACAACCTGAAAAAGATCATCTTCAAGGATTACGTAATCAACAGCATCCATTCGATTCATTCTTGCATGGAAGAGTTATGCGCAATTCCAGAAGTTCCGTTGCTTTTGCCTAAACAACAGGTCGGTTTATCGTCGGATCTTCATCCTGAGGGGTACGTGCAATCTATGGCGCTGTATGATGCATCGTTTTTGCATGATGAGTTGCTGGAACTTGTAGCCTATTCGGATGTCTACGAACGTCAGGCTCGGGAGTATGGTCGCGCTCAGTTTAATCTAGCGCATGAGTCCCGGCTCGATTTTTATAATGAGCAGGTAACACGGGGTATCTGGGCTGTACCATCTCCGGGTCAGTCGGTGGTGCTGAAGTATGTGTATCCGGTGACGGGTTTACATGAGTTGGTTATCGGGTTCGGAGGGGAAGAAGGCGAAGGCTTTTGGGTGACGATCCACGCAACGCCAGCAGAAGGAGATACACGGAGTACCGCAATCCAACAATTGGAGTCCCGTACCCGTGCATTTGTAGCTTTCGATATTCATCCAACGCCGCAATTTTTCTTGGATTCGAGTCTGTATATCGAGGCTGACTCGGATGTAACAAGAGTCAGGGAAATTCTTAAGTATATGCCACACTCTTTCAATCCTGTGCAGTGGGGTCATATTCGTGATCTATTGCAAGCGATGGAAGGTCTTTCGCGCAAAACGGTAGCGGGAGTGATTGCGGATCTGGAATGGCTAAATTACTGTGAAGCTAAATAAAGGTTATTCTAGGAGGGGTACTTGTGCTTAAGTGGGATAAGGTGGTAAAAGTCGTCGAGGGAGAGTACGTCCACTCGTGTAGCTACGATAGCGATTTGCGTCGTGCGGATACATGGACGTTTGATGCGGGATTGCTATCGGCGGTCAGCGTGCATACGTTGCCGCGTTGTGAAGGGTTGTCGCGTATTCAGTACAACTATCGTAGTGTTCTTCCGGGTATGGATACGGACGAGGTGTCGGTTAAATTGGAGTGCGATGAAGATGTAGGTGTTCAGATGGCTTATCTTGAGAAGCTCCAATCGGGGTATACGGAAGAACTTTACCTTGCGATTCGTAGCAAGATGAAGACAAGTATGGCATTGATGGCTAGGAATGAACAGGTAGTGTCGAGGTATGGATCGGCGTTTTCATTCGGGGAGAGAGAACTTAGCAATAAGAGTCGGGGTACGGAGTTTTCGGTAAATCACTTTACGCCGGAGGGTAAAGTCGAACCGGGTACGGTAGCATGTACGCGAGTACCTACGGATGATGTAGGTCTTGGTGGTGGCGTATATACAGTATGGCAACTTGCGGGTAATAATGCGGTTCTTACGTATGTTGATTTTGTTGATGTATTGCGGGAAACTAGTGATGTGCGTAATCAGCGAACTCAGTTATTGTTGTCGCACAACAATCCACCGGGATTGTCTAGCATGCAAAGGCACCATATACGTACGGTGGAGCGGAGCTTTGCCGAGGGTTTTATCGGGGTAGATACGCTAGAGTATGGTACTGGTTTTTACATTACGCCAATGTCTGATTTGTTTGGAGTCGATACTTCCCATCCGGTTGCTTTTTTGCATAATTTTATGGCGGCGCAAGGATTGAATTGGGATAAAGAGAGTCTTACGGGATACACACCGCGCATGTTGAAAAAAGCAATTATTGAGTTGTCAGATCGTCAACGTACAGTGAAAGGGGTTTAAGTATGGGAGAACGCAGATTGAACTTAAAATCAACCTACAATTCGGCGCGGTATGAAGTATTGGAAGGTTTAGAAGAGCGTCTGTATTGGCGTTTTGACCTGCCCGATCTGCAGGGGGTGTTTGTGCATACGGGTTGGAGAGGTTCGATTTGCCGGATTTCCTTTATCGTGCCGGGTCGTGATCCAATTATTGAATGGCGTTTGGATACTACGTATGCGCTGGGAGCGACGATGTCGTTGCTTAAGGGGGTACCGGGGGTTAAAGGTACCGTCCAATACGAGGAGATTGAAAAATATCTCCGTGCGGTGTCGAATCTGTACATTTCAGATGCGCGTCAGACGTTGGAGTACGGTGTGGCTTCTTCTCCGCAAGGGTTGGAGCATAATTTTGGAAAACTCTGGGAGCAGGCGCAAGCAAATCAGGGGGTATTCCTGCCCGTTCAGTTTGATGCAGATTTACGTGTTGTTGCTCCATTTTCTGTCGATACGGATGAATACGATCAGGCGAAGTACGTCCGACATGCGGGTTTTGTTGTCAGAGGCGGGGAGTTTGCTTTAGTCGGCGTGGATTTAGATGCGGGGTTTGTGGTTCCGGTTGCGCTTAACAAGTATGGGCTTTCGGGTGCGAATGAAGAGGTATTGCGTTTGTTCACGAACCGTATGTTTCAGTCGGGCGAGGCAAGGTATTACGTAGGTATCGTATCAAAAAATACGTCTTCCGGTATGTACGCGGGGTGCGAGACGGAAAGGCATGATAAGCTTGAACGTATAGTAAATGCTTTTATCGATGTTAACGGGTTAGACTTCTCGGTAGCACAAGAGATAAAACAATTTCTTGGTGATTTGAACTTCCACTAATCGGTATGACGTGGCGTCTATGCGGGTGGTCTTGCGTAAATACAAAGGGGTAGCGTCTATAGGGGTTGTCGGGGCGCTTCTTGCGTGCGTGTGGCTCTTTAGCGGTCTCGGGGTATCCTTGGGAGGGCGGTGCGCTGGTCGCGCCTGCAGGTGCCGTAGCGTGCGCCACACGCGATTTCGTAGTGGGGTGGCGGGGTTTCTGCAGGGTAGGGGATCTAACAAATGCGTGGGTGTAGTTAATATAAGAGTACCAAAAAGGAGTGATTGGTTTACAAATGGCTAGTTCTCGTACGTATACGGTTCATCCGAATCGGTTAATCCATCCTGCCGTAATGCGAGTAGAAAGGGGTTCTCTCCGTATTGGTTGGGACTTGCGGGATATTCAGCGGGTAGATGGGTTGACTTGGTTTGAGGCCAGTATTCCGCTGGGTTCTACGTCATACCCTACCTTCGAATATGTGCGCCGGGCGGATGTAAAAGATATAACGGTTAAGGAAGATCGGTTAGGGGTGCGCGGGTCTAAAGATTCAAGTATCGAAAACGAGTTGGATTTGGTGCGCCGTATGAATGTAATTACAGTGGGTGTGCGTGAGGATGAAGCTCTTATCTCCGTCATCTACTATTTAATCTTCGGGTCGCTGTACGAAGACGTAAAAGAAAATAAGGTAGATGTAGGCGCACGGTATGAAATATTTGCTGAAATTCAATACGTTATTCAAGTTTCAACCGCTTATGCTCGTAGTCTGAATACATTTGAGGGCGGTCGTAACCTTGCATGGGCGGATAAGAGATCACATGCGGTTGCAGGTTTGGTGAATGCGCTTACGCACACGGGGTCGGCACCGAAAAAAGCACCGCTTTGTAAGTACCATGTAGAGTGGTTGCCGGGGTATGTACAGGACGTGGAGTTTGTTGCATCGGGTTCTTCGTTCCTCGGTTACGTGGGGTATAACCGTGAGGCGATGGATACGCTTCGGGTCGAAGAGCGGGTACCGGAAGATGTATGGTCGGTGGAATCGGAGACGGAGGCGCTTCTGGTTGTTGGATCGGGCTGGGATGTTCAGGGGTTGTACGTAAATCGAAACGATGTTTCGTACAACGTAGGTCTTTTGCTTATCGACGTCTTGCTCCGGCAACAGCAGTTTGTTAAACAAGGAATCACCGGGGTCGGTCTTATCGAGGGTAAGTTGTTGGGATTATGGGATCTTCCGTTCTAATTGGGGTGCATGGAGCTAAAGGAGAACTTCCTTTAGCTTTTTGTTGATTGTTTTAGTAAACTGTAGTAATATATCGTTAAGTTTATAAGGGAGGGTTATGTTGCGTTAAACAACCCAAACAACTTGTTGGCATCTGATTTCGTATATACGGCAAGTTTGTTGCGTCTGATCCCAAGCAACACATAAAAAGGAGGTCAGTAGTATGGTGTTACACCGTTCTATTCGGCAAGGTAATGTGTATGTGGTGTCTGAGTTTAGTCAGCCTGCTTTAGCGGTGCGTTGGGCGTTGCCGGGTGTGGAATACGGGGTATTGGAGATGGTTATGGGTGTAAATCCAAATACGTACTTAGCTGTACATGTGGTAGGTTCACAAGTCTTGCGAAGAACGTTTACGGGCGCGCTGGAATTCAAAGGGGTGCTTGAGTTTTTAAATGTGCTTGAATTAAATACAAGCAGTCCTGAATACAAGCATTACGATGAAATCAAGCAAGAAATCGAATATGTAGGTGATATTTGGCAGGCAACGACTCAATCATACGGAATACATCGTGCGACATACGTGTTCGATCCTCTACATTACAACGAATTGTCGAAGCGTATGCATGCTATTAAAGACTTGGATCAGATGGAAGCCGTCAAGATAACCGAACCGGGTGCGTGCATGTACGTGGAAGGGGTCGGGGCGTTAGAGGGGGTGGGGGATTGTCCGCGTTCACTTCTTGTTGCTAAAGATGAAGACGGGGTCAATTTTTCTTGTTCGTTGTATGACTTGTCAAGCATTCAACCGATGACTACATGGCCTGTGTTTCCTGCAAGTATGACTAGGGATCTAATTCTTCCAGTTTTAGACGGTGAAGCGCTGTATTATCTCGCTATTTCGTACGATGGCTGGAAAGGTGGTTTTCATATCAACAAGGATGCGGCTTCATTACGCAAGGCTCTGTTGTTTGTGGAACTTGCAATTTCGTTTCTGGATGATATCGAATTTTGGGCTTCCTCGCTCACTGGGGGTAGGGAACCAAGTGTGGTAAATCAGGCTCGGTCTGATTTTTCTAGTTCGGTGTATGCAAAGCTGTTGAATATTGTGTAAAAGAATACAGGAGGTAATTCGAGTGAGGTATGACGATGAAGAAATTTGGTTTTCGGAGAAGGCGTCTATTAGCGAAGAGGGGTATATACAACATACGTATGTACCTTACGAATACATGTCAGATGAAGCTCGGAATGAATTTCTGGGTTTCGACCATACAGTAGGCAACGAGGCGTATTCTGTTGAGTATATGCGGCATACGTATAACGGTATTGCGGCTGTTCAAGTGGTTGAGATGTTAAATGATCAAGCTTGGGGTGCTTTGGTACTGCATCGTTTCTCTCGTACAGATGCTCTGGTTCAAATCGATAATCGTATGACGTCTCTTGTTGCGGATACGTTTTTCTTCGATTCAGTTTTGACATTTTACGATGTCTTAAGTGAGTTGAATCTGTATAAGCTTTCGGGTTATATTCCAGAGCAGTTTTATTCTGCTGTACACGCTCAAATGATGTATGTCCGTCAACGTGCGTATGATCATGCAAATAAAAATGAGTTACGGTATGGTGCAGGGGTTTACTATGAAAATCAAAAGCAAATACAGGCTCAGTATATGAAGGCAGTTGTATCGTTAGGGACTGCTAACGATACGGTTGTGTCCTCTGCAACATTAGATCCTGTGGGCAAGGGTAGTCTTTTCAAACCTTGTATGGGAGAGATTACGCTCACGGCAGAAGGTTCGTCTTTTGGATTATTCTCGATAACGGATAAAAAGATAAATCCTAGACCTTCAAATATCGAGTCTGTATTCCGGTGGGATTATCCAATATTTATCGGCGTTTCGTTCGTTTCCAGTGTGCCCGATACGGATTGCGTATTCACTTTAGGTGAAGAACGAGTTCTCGCAGAAAATGCACCCATCAGGTTGAGATTTAATATAGAAGCTCAAGGTGTATCGAAGGCCGAGGAATTCAAGCCGAAACAAATTGTTCGTTCTTTTTACGTAGATTCCAAGGATTCCTTGCTTGGGGTATGTGGCTACTTGTCTTTGGCAAGTCAATCTGGAGTGGGTTATATGCAAGAACAAATTTCTCGACTACGTGAGAACGGGATGGAAATCTTGGAATCAGTATCTCCCGATGGGGGTAGTTCGGGGTACGATAATATGTGGTGGGGTAAATAAGGAAGTGTAAAGAATCAATCTTTTCAGGTTGATTCTTTTTTTCTTGACTTTTTAAGTATACTAATGTAAGTTTAAGGTAACAGCACGTAAAGGGGTGTTTCATTCATGCAACAGAACCGATTAAGTCTCCCGTATCCGGGTGGTGGTGTAGTTGAAATTAAGGAAGATTTAACGTTGGTGGCGGAATGGTTTGCGCAGGGTATCGATTATGATCGTATCCAAATCGAAGCTCCGCTAAACAATGCGGTACTTCGAACAAAAGATCGGTTTCTGGCTAGAGTTACGTATGGCTTTCAGTTCACGCCACAAGTGCGTCTGTTGCATACGATAGCGGATTTGGACGATTTCTTGGCTATGTGTAAACAGTCCTCGGAGTTGGTACGGTTGGGTATTTTTGATGCTCTTGTTTCGTTTATTGAGATGATTCGATTCGAGTACCTATCGGTTGTCGCATTGGATGCGACGCGGGGTACTTCGGTGTTGCCGGTAGTTAACAACTATATGGCTAAACGCGTTCTTACGGAGCATCAACAGGGGTATATGAAGCGTATGATGCCTGCTCCGGGAAATACATGGACGGGGGCGTGGGTTGGGAATACGGAATACGAACGCGGTTTTTTAAATGTGAGTATACTTGTTGGCAATAACAATGCAAGTTTAATCTGGGTTGATTGCGAAGATACGCGTAGTGTAGAGCATCCAAATGGTGGTTCACACGAAAGCGTACGTGCGCATTTAATTTCGGAGCACATCACTAAGTCAGTAGTGGGGTATTTGGCTGTGGTAAAAGAAGGCAAGGTGCAAGGGGTGACCGTGTATCCGATGGCGCGGGATGCGGGGTATAAGCGGGTGGTTATGCTTGTTGATGCATTTGTCCGTCGATATATACCGGAAAGTCATGAACATGGCATGCACTTCTTGAGTACTGTCATTGCTTCAATTAAAACGGTCGCAAATCAGAAATCGATTCAAGGGTAACAAAATCATTGGAGGGGTGTTAATATGGGTCAGAAGCTAAGGGGTAGTGTCTTAGCCAATGGGGTCTTTGAACTTTCATCGAGCGGTGAACTGTTCGCAAAATGGAAAATTGCAAACAGTTCACTTGTACTTACATTTGTAGGTTCATCTATGGACGTCGTTCGTATCGATGGTTTTACGTATACCCCTCATGAAAATACTACACTGGTTACGACAGGCGATAAAGCGGTGTTTATCAATGGGCTTGCGGATTGGTTGTGCGAGAAAGTCGATGAAGCGGAGGCTTCTCGTATTCTCAAAGAAGTTAGTTCGGTTCTCCATATATGGCAGGAGTTTCGGAAAGATTATTTGTTGTCCGGTATTTTTATGGGTGCGTTACCCCAAGTTGCGCAGGCTATTGAGTTGCACAAGCAAAAATTGTACACGGACATGGTTAACCTTTCCGCATCTAAAGAAAAGGCAGTGAACTTCAGTCTCTACCAGCCTAAAAACATGTCTCCGGATTTGCCGAACGGCAGACGGCTTAACGGGATCAGGTGTTTGGATGCGTGGTTTATTGTGGAGGATGTGAGAAGTTATGGTTTGGGGCAACACATTCCTGCAGGCGTTGAATTGGTTGCGTCACGACTAAAAGATGCTTCGGATTACTTCGTTGCGTACGGTACAAAAGGTGATTTCAACGGATTTTATGTAAAGGAAGGCACGGCAAGTTTCTTACGTATGTTGTGGGTGTTGACTGCGTTTAAAAATCTGGTTTCGGATAGCATCCCTGCTTCGCTGGACGGGAACGAATCCCCTTATTTCGTAACAATAAACTCTTTGATGTCGGAAATGATTGAACGGCATGGCATTACGGAGTTGGTTTCTACACAGGATCTTGTAAGTTGGTTGACTGAGTAAGTTAAAAACAAAAGACTATCCTGCGGGGTAGTCTTTTTTCAATTAAGTAGAGAGGGTGTTTAGTATGCACGTCCCGGTAACAGAAGAGGTGCTTGGTTGTGTAGAATTGATCGATGTGGTATATCCGGGTTTCTTGGACACGTCGGTTATCGTGGAATCGGTTTTGCGTAAACGGCATTGGGTGCCCTTGCGTGTAGGGGTAGGAGAGTATGAAGGGGTGGTATGTGTAGAAACGTATTATGCGGATACACCTAGCTATTGGATATATGTACCTCAAACCACAACGCAACGTGCATCTGATGTTATTCAAATTTTCCGTGATCATATAGGGTTAGAAGGTACCCCGCAAGTAGAGGGGTATACCTGTGTTCGTTTTGAAGGTACACGCATGGATCTTACGCTATTTCCGCATTTGGTCTTTCCAGAGGTTGTGGTGCCGTATACGTTGGAGGGTTTGTCTCGGATGAAGACAGGGGGTTCTCCGGTACTTGTTCCGCCGAAGAGTCGGGTTCATTTTGATTTTGCGTTAATCGGGGGTATTCCTTCAAGTTCGGATGTTTGGGTGGCGTTTTTACGTATCGTGCCTGCACGAGTGCGAGGGCGCATGGCTCATGTGACGCTGAAACGTCCGCTCCGCTATACGGGGTACACGACCGATGACTATGTGGCAGGTTTACGGGGCGGCTATCTGCGCACGAGGGGTCTCTTGCGCGTTCGGGGTGCGCTTCTTACGTCTTGTGGCTGTCGGCTGTCTGCAGGGGGTCTGTGCCGCTTGTGTGTGGTGAAGCGGTTAGATGCGCTGAGTCAGGTGTTATCCGATGACGAGGCGTTGGGTAAAGCAGGGGCGTATCGGATCGCGGAGGATGAGATGGGTGTTTTTGCACCGCCGAGCGAATACCCCCGAGTAGGATTTATTTACGATTAAACCAATTTACTTGACTTTATTTGTATAGGAATGTATATTAGCACACGTACAGGTAGGGGGTTATGGTGTGATTCATTTGATTACGGGCTTTACGGTATTAGGCATACTTATAGGGGGTTCAGTAACAATATGGGGTGCTCAGAATAACGAAATCAAACGTGTACGACAGGGGTTTTTACTTTCACTGTGTATTCTCGTTGTAGGTTTGTTGGCATTAGTTTTGAATTTTATTTTTGAATAGGCGGTGGTTTAAGTGACATTAGAACAAATCAATCAGTTTAATCAAATTCAACAAGCCTATCCAACTTCTTTTCTTTGGCTAGAGGGGTCGTTGTGTATTGCTATTGTACTTATGGTTACAGGTTTGCTTTTTACGTTTTTAGTAGATCACCTTTCTGCCACAGATGTTGAAAAGTACGTAAAGTTGAAAAGGTTTTTCCGTGTCGTGTACGGGTACACTGGTCGTGATACGATAAAAGCGTTGGTTATTTTACGTATTTTCTTTTATGTTTTTCTTGTTGTAATGGGCGGCGTGTTGTTTACTTTTATCTCCGACACTTCACAGGAGGCAAAAGCAATTAAATGGGAGCAAAATCGCGCTCAATTTCTTCTCCAGCTTCCCAGAGAACATTATGAACTAGTAGGAGATTCTCCTACGCCAGACGGTAAAATTTCTGTTCTGTATAAAGATAAGGGTACAGTATATTCAAGTAATATACCTACAAGTTCTTTTTTGTTTGATGCTAAAACGGAACCTTATGTATCGGCAACATGGGTTCCTTTGCAGGAAGGCGTACCCATACATGGGATTCCAGAAGATTTGATTACTAGTAAGGACGGTAAATACGGGTTTTGGGTTAATGTCGAGCTTCATTATCTGGGAGGAGATGGGGAATCTGATGCTGAGTAGTTTTTTTGATTTAACGTATGTGGATTGGGTTTACATTTTTATAACCGGAGTATTGGCGGCGTCCGCTTCTTTGGCAGGTTTGATAAGCAAGGAAAATATGGTATTCTGGGGTATCTTTTTATTGGTAAGCGTACTTGTAATTATCGTTGCTTTCATGCAATTAAGTACGTACCATAACGAAAACAAGCCAAGTGTTTTATCTGATCAGGTTGCTGTTTCTGTTTTGACTGAGGCTGATCATTATCCTCTTGTTCGCATTGTTCCCTTAGAAGAAGGGATACGCGTATATATTGAAACCGATAAACCTGTCAAATATGTCGATATTACAGATAATATTATTTATGATGCTGATATGGTTGCGTATATCAGTGCGGATTGGAATAATGATACATCTTCGTGGGACAACGTTGTCTTGCATGAGCGTAGTGCGGCGGGTCAGCCGTGACTTTTTATCGTTTGGATTTAGGTTTTGACATCGGTTTTAAAAACTAATGAAGGTGGTAGTGTGAATGCGTGGTTTCGGTTTTGGTTTGATTACGGATGCTACGGCACCAGAACGTTTGCTCGATTTGATCGATCCTGCTCCAGAAGGATGGACGGATAATCCGGTTCATGTCTCGTGGGGTGTGCTCCAGACTCGGGAGGATATCGTTTCTTCGATCCCGGTCTACCCGGAGCCGAGTCCGGCTTGGATTTTTGTCTTCCTCGCCTTCGTCTTGATCGGTTTAGCCATCACGGTCATTCGCTATTTTTCGACACCGGAGCGCGACATTGAACTAGGCTGGCTAGGGGGTTTCAGTTTACTCGGTGCCTTCATCCTCGTAGCGGCGCTTTCGATTTACTATCCATTTGTTCAGGAGCCTTCTTACGAGAAGGATCTCCAAGCTTGGAAAGATAGACGAGACCAATGGGTCTCCCAACAGCCTACGGTGCCCTACTCGGTTATTGATAAGCAGATCGATGCCGAAGGGATAAACGCGGTCATTCAAACATCGAAACCGATCCAGCAAGTAAGGGTTGTCAACGGCATCACGTACGATTCACCTGCTGGCGAAGTCATCACGGCAACGTGGGTTGATCCGTTCATCCCTGAAGATGGCGAGGGGTATTGGGCGAATATCGGGTTGCATTACCCGGCGCAGGATGGTACTCAGGATGAATAAGAATCTATGGTATCAATACGGGTATTTTGCCCTAGTGCTTGGTGTCGTCGTTTTGATTATGAGTCATTGGATGTGATGGGATGAAACCTCAACATGGCGTGTATCAAACGTTCGAAGAGTTGAACAAGAATTATCCGGTACTTCAGCACGTGAGTCCGGTCTGGAATATGGTCTGCATAATTCTCGGTCTGGTGTTGCTTGTAGGTATACTGGTTTGGTGGGGTTACCGAATTACACGCAAAACAAAAGTACGTCTAACGACTACGGAAGAAATTGAAGAAGACAAAAGAAAAGAGTGGGATCATTTCGTTATCTTAGCAGGGGCGATCCTTATATTTGTAGGTGCTTTGTCTATCCCGTCTACGGCAATTTTTACGCCTACAGCTTATCGAACGTATAACCAAGCGATGGCGGTCTGGAAACGGGATCAAGCTACGCTCATTGAGGTTCAACCGGAACAAAAGTTACAGGTAGCCGAGAAGACGGTGCTTAATGGAGCGGTGCAGGTACTCCTTGTTGCGGATAAAGGATCTGTGTATTATACCATCAGCGACTCGTCGCGAATCGAGTATATCGAAGGTTCGAAGTCGTACGTGACGGCGGTCTGGGTTGATGCACCGGATCGAATGTTGTATAGAGGAGTCAATGGTGGGTGGCAGGTACGTAAGTTGTTTTTGGGCGTTGAGGGTTTGGATCAAGAGGTTGGGTAGCAGTAACGGCTCTCCCGGCCTGCCGTATACGACCAAGCCGCCTGTATGCCGCCTGTCGGCCTGTCCTAGCCCGTGGCTACCCCGGCAGGGGTCTTCGCTCCCCTAAGGGGTCTTCGCGCTGAGCTCGCCGTCTCACTTCGTCTCGTGCGGCGGGGTGGTATTGGTTAGCGGCGGAAGGGTGCAGGGGTTTTACATGACGTCTCTTTGATCGATTAAATTCAGACATACAGAATACAGTTCTAATCCTTGTTGGTCTGTCCACTCGTAATTCTAGTTTTATAGGTTCCGCAAGAGCTAGGCCGTAATTGGGGGTATTGTGCTTGAAAGATGTTTAAGTGAGACAACCAAACACCAAACAAAGACAAGTCTTGCTTATGCGGACTTGTCTTTACTTTAGGTATAAGGGGTGATAGTCATGAGTGTAGCGGCGCGTACGTATGTGCCGAGAGGAGTCGAACATGCGTCTCGGATTATAGGGGCGAGTGTGAAACGTCTCGTTTATTTCGATCCTGACGGGGATGGTGCGGTAGCGGGTGAATTCAGTTGTCGTTTTTGTGATCGGTTCAACAAGGATTATGAGGTATATATCAACGAGAACCGGGAGCATGGTTTACGGTTAACCGATGCCCAGATTGAAAAGTACAAAGGGTATACAATCATTCTGGTGGATGCAGGGGTAACCAAACGTGAAGTGGAGATGATCACGTCACGGGGTATTTCAATTGTAGTTATCGATCACCATCATATCAACGAAAAAGAGTTGGTGGTAGTGCGGGATGAGCAAACGGGCTGTGAAGGGGTTATCATCAACAACCAGTACCCGTTTGAACCGGAAGAGTATCGGTTTTTGTCGGGTGCGGGGGTCGTCTATTACGTATTTAAAGCAATGGCTCCGATTACGATGGGGCGGGAAGAGAAAGCGCTCGTGGGGTTAAGTTTGCTCACGGATGTACGCCCGTTGGATAACCCGATTGCGTACGATTTTCTGCATGCTACGTACAATTACAAGTCGGATTACATGCAGTATTTGATTGATGTAACAGCTCCTCGGCATGATTTCGGTTTCGGGGTACGTACCTTTGACCGTAACTTTATTGATTATACGTTCAGTCCGCGTATTAATGCGTTATTCCGTCTAAACAAGGGGTACGATGCGATAGCGTTGTTCAGAGGTAATTATGATAATCATGGGCAACTCGATAAGTTTAGAGAAGTCCAGAATACAATTGTTTCGAATATTGAAGAGTATATGGAGGGGTTTGAACTCAGTCATTTAATCTGTAAGTATGTCGAGCATGATATTCCGTTGGATTACCAGTTCAACATCAAGAACTTTATCGGTCAAGCGTGCTCGAAAGTCAAAAATTCAGGCAAGACGACACTTCTGTATGTTGTAGATAATGGCAAGATTACGCGTGGCAGTGTCCGGGGTCAAAGTGAGGGCGTGGATTATTTAAGTTTATTCCGTAAATACGGGTTTCAAGCCGAAGGTCATTTAAACGCATTTGGTATTATATCGATGAATGCGGATTCGCTCGAAGAGGTTGATTTGGTTGGTCTTAATGAAGAGATCAAAGAGTTGGAGCGGGTTTACGAGAAGCATAAATATGATGGCAGGGTAAAAGAGGTAAACAACCTTGCCTTGTTCTTAAACAGCCCGGATATTCGGATAGGGCGGGTTAATAACTACGTACGCGATCAATCGCGGTATTTGATAAAGTATACGGGGACAAGCATTACACGTCTCAAAAGGGGTAAGTCGTACCCTTATGTAGTCGATGGAGTCGAGGTATTATCCTTCAATGAAGAAGATACGTTCGACAACTGTTTAATCTTACCGTTGGAAGAAAGGTCAGCATACATGGCCTTTTACATGAAGCGTATATAATCGCGTAAATATCGTATAGGGGTGAATGATTTGGGAGATGTAAGAGATCCACAAGGTACCCCACCGCAGGGTCAAGGTGGGGGTAACGGTAATAACGGGGGCAGAGGGGGTCGCATGCGCTTGCGCCCGGATCGGGTCAACGGCGGGGGTCGCGTCGGAGGACTATCGAATAAAGTTAAAGTTTGGTTGATGCTGGTAGCGGTAGTTGTAGGGGTACTCATCATTCGCTTTGTTTCGTTAGCGGGTGCGGATGATATGGTTTCCGTGGTGAAGCTATCTGCGGCTGTACCGCAAGATGGTCGGATCACGGAAGAAAACATGGTTGAAGACACCATGACGAAAACGGAGTACGAAAAACAAGGTATTTTCACCTTGAGCGATGGTTCGAAGAAGCGGTCGATTGTATTATGGTCAGACCGTTCGCGTATTATGAACGCGTATGCGTCGTACTATATCCGTCAAGGTACTCCGGTGTATTGGGATTCGCTTTCTAAAGAGACGCCGAAAAAGTATTCGTATCTGTATAAGATGGACGGGGAGTTAGCTAAGATCGATCTGGATGCCGAAGAGTTTGGCAAGATGCTGGTTCCGGGGGATAAGATCAATGTGCGTGCTTCGTACACACAAAATGTATATACGTTACCGGATGAGCGGGATTTCATGATGCAACAGCAGACTGGAATTCAGGCGCAAACAACGGAAACGAAGCAGGATATGTTATTCAACAACGCCACGGTATTGGATATGCTCAATGCGGATGGCGACAGCATTTTCGATATGTACTATCAATTGCTGGCTTTGCCTAAAGCTAAACAACAGCAGATGGTGCAAAAGGAAGAGTTCGTCGAGAAGGTAAAGCCTTCGAAAATCCTTTTGAACGTAACAACGGAAGAAGCTGATAACTACATGCAAATGACGGCTAAAAGTCCGACATACATGATGACGCTCCTTCCGCGTACGAGTGGTAACCTGATCACCGAAGCATTGAATTCGTTGCAGATCGGATTTGCGCGTACGGAATAAGTGGGGTACGAATACGGGTAATCTAAAATCCTCTAGCGGGGTGTAGGCTAGAGGATTTTTTGTGTTTGGGTATAGCGTCTAATTGAATATGACGGTGTTGTTTCAGCGCGTTATCTGAGTATTGGACATGCAATTACATTGCCCCATAGGTAAAAAAGCAGGTCTAGGAGGGGTACGAGGAATGGGTTTATTGAATCGCTTGTTAGGGATGTTATCAGGGGGTACGGGTACGCGGTTGTCGGATCAACTGCTGATGGATAAGGTAATCGGCTTTAAAGGGCTGGTGCCGGGTGTGGGTACGTCTACAATGGTACAAAACGTGGCGGCGGCGTTGTCGGAGAGTACATCGTACGCGATTTGCGTTGTGGATACGAATTTCATCTTTCCTACGCAAGCGCCTATGTTGGGTATGAAAGATGCAGATGTCAAGCAAGATGTGCTGGATTTTGTTGGGGATGTCGCAATGGTCACGGAGCCTACGGGCATTAAAGGGGTACGCTTGGCTTCGCTGGTAAACCGTTCGATTACTGAATTATTATCGACACGAGATACAAAAGAAGTCATTACAATGTTGCTGGATAAGTTAAAAGCTAGCTTTGATATTGTTTTAGTTGATTTATCACATGAATTTACGAACATCAATACGTATGCGGCGGTCAAGTGTAACAAAATCTACTTGGTAGCTGATCCGTCCGTTAAGAGTATGTACCATATGCAGAAGTCCCTAAACCTGATGGCAACGCTAGCGATTCCAGCGGGTAAGACGGATGCGGTAATCTTGAATAAAGTTCTCCCGGATATCAATTCGGCGGCAACGCGTACGTTAGAAGGCGCTGGGCTTCGAGTTGTGGGTGAGATTCCATTGTCGCTTGATATCGCGACGTTTGGGGTATCAGGTAAGGTTGCATGGGGCGGTCGTTCGACCAATAGGGATCTAAATACGTTTTCGGGGGTCATTAATACGGTCTCCAATGAAATCAACACAAAAACGCCGCTGATTGCGGCGAAGAAAGAAAACCATCAAATTCAAGAAGAAGTTGAGGTTGCTGACTTGGGAGTCGAGCATGAAGAAGATGAGATTAATCTGTATGAGGATGAAGAGGCAACACAGAAAGGGGTAAATGTATGATCGCGTTAAAAGAAGTTGTCGAATTACAAACAACATTCGGTGTAACGACGGGCGAGCAATTTGATGCGGAAGTAACCTTTGGGGAGTACTTGGCGCAGTGCCGGGGGTATATTACCGCGAACCGTTCGAAAGAATATGAGTCGGGTAAAATGGCACCCGAACAGCGTAACGTGTATATATCACAGTTGGTTACACAGTTCGTCGATCAGCATAAAATCAAAGTCAAGGCGTACATTAACCCGGATGGTTCGAGTGATGGGGTAAGATTGCTTAGTGACTTGCAAGATGCGGTCACGGGTATCTCGGTGTTACGGGAAGCGATGGAAGATCCTGAGGTTGATGAAATCCAGATTAACGATAAAGATACAATCTGGGTATCGAAAGGCGGGGTGTTGGTTCCTTACGTAGACCGTCAGAATCGTCCGTATCAGTTCTCGGATAATGACGAGATCGCTACGGTTATTACCAAGCTTATTGATGATGGCGAAGGGAATACTCCTCAATTAACGAACGGGTATGCGCTTTTAAATGCAAAGACGCGTAAAGAGCAATATCGTTTGAATGCAGTTCACCACTCTGCAAACACGCAAGATAAGCCGCCGAATAACTTCCCTATTACGAACGTTACGCTTCGTAAATTTAAAGAGACGAAGCTTAAGATCGAAGATATTATCAAGTCGGGTGCGTGTACGTCTCAAATGGGTCGTTTTCTTACGGCATTGGGTCGTGCCCAGCTTAAACTGTTCTGTGTCGGACCGACAGGTTCAGGAAAAACGACATTGCTGAATATTATTGCAGAAGGTATCCCACGCGAAAAACGCGTCATTCTCATCCAAAACCCAACCGAAATTTCCTTGATTGATCGCGATCCTGTCACGGGGCGTAACCGTTGGAATGCGGTACACCACGAAGCGCAAGATGTACAGCCAGATAAAGTCACTCCGCAAAGTGCAACGATGGTCAACTTAATTTCTAATGCATTGCGGGAAACGCCGGATATCCTGCTTTTGGGTGAATCGCGTACGGCGGATGAATTTGAGCAAGCCTTGCGTGCAATGCAAACAGGTCAGCTCATTATGGGTACATTCCACGCGGCGTCGGCGCTGGAAGCTACGGGGCGTTTTGCTACGGAGCTTAGTTCCAAAGGGGGTTCCATCGAAGTATATCGTCAGATTGCCTGCGATGTCTTGGATATTATCATTTCGCAGTTCCGGTACCCGGATGGTCGGCGTCGAGTCATTGAGATTTCTGAAATCAACGGTATCAAACCGGATGGAAGTCCGAATATCAATACGCTATTCGAATTTAAAGAGTCGGGTCGCGTAACCAAAAATAAGCACGGTCTCGATGAGGTTGAAGGTGCTTTCGTTCAAACGGGGTATATGAGTCCGGCGATGGTACGTAAATTCTTCCGTGCGGGGGTGTCGGCGCAAACGTTGGCTGAGTTTATGTCGGAAGAAATGTGTGCGGAATATAACGTACCATTTTCAGGGGTTCAAATCGCTAGCTAAATCAGACCTTAGGTAACCGATGTTAAGCCCAGATCATCATTAAGTGGTCTGGGTGTCGTTTTGGCAAGGTAAAAGGGAGGGGTACCGTTGATTCAGTTTCTGTTATTGGTTGTTTTTGCTTTATTGGTTGCGTCTCTGGTGCTTTACAGCAGGAAAATCCTAGACGGGGTCGATCATACGCTAGATCGTGCCGAGAATCGCTTCTATCGAGCGTTTGGTAAACGTATCCGACGCATGAATTTGCGGATGAGCCGTACGTCTACACTCGATACAAAGTCGTGGGCGTACAAGATCGAGCGGTATTTCGGGGAGATTATTGTCAATCTCGATATGTCGAAAGATAACGTCACGCCGTTCGGTTTGCTGTTCTTCATAGGAACGCTCTCGGTCACGGGGGGTGCGGTTACCGGGTTTTATGTGGGAAACTGGTTGATGGCGGTTCCGGTAGCGTTGGCGGCGGGGTATTTCATTATCGTGTTGTTCCGGTTTGTTTCGTTGGTGCGGTATGAACGCAGAGAGTCCGATATTATGGATGCCCAGGATTTGATTGCGATGGACGTAACGAACGGGGTACACAATGCAATTCGTCGCTACCAGCATTCGTTTCATCCTCGTATCCAGCCGTATTTTACACAGCTTTTGCAGGATATTGAAGATCAGAACATGACGTTCGAAGAGGCAATGTTGCGTCTTAACCATAAATTGGGGTCTAGCTTTACGGATTTCGCGCAAAAGTCGATTACGTATGAAAAGCAGGCGGATAAAGACTTAGAGGATATTTTCTCTCAAGTTATCGAAGTCAATCGGCATAAGCGAATGTTGCGGTACAATAACAACAAAAAGTTTAACGAGCTTATGCTTCAGTTTATCGTTTCGTTTGCGATCATTGTGGGGTACGGGGTATTTTCGGTCTTTACGGATGCATATATTCGTAATTTCTTACTTCACTCGACGGCGGGTAGCTTTTTGATTGTAGGGGACTTGGTGCTGGTTGCATGGGTGTTGGCGTATATTTCGACACTTAAAGCTAAGTTCTTGTAGAAGGGGTGGTTGCCAGTGCTTGATTTTATATTAATTGCGGCCACGGCAATTTTCGTTTTCCGTATGTTGTACCTGTACAATATGCTCGGTATGGGTCGAGCAACGAAGAAAGCGAAGGTTGACGTAGATAACGAGAAAAAGCTACAAAAAAAGAAAGAGCGTTCTGTACGGCTCTTTAAACGGGTGTCTAACGTTTCAAAGACGTTCGGAAGAGGGTTGTCACCTTACGAAGCGGAGCAATACCAGAGATACATTGTCCGTTTAAAGCTCAAACTTAAGTTGTTGCGTCGTTTGATTAAACCGGATGAATTGCATGGTTTGCTTGTTGTAATTCAATTGGCCGGACTTTCGGTTATGCTTCTTATCTTCGCATTAACGTTGTCGCCGTTCGCATTAGTTTTCGGTATTTTCCTTTTCTCGACAAAGCTGTTTAAGTTTTATGCGGAAATGAAGATTTCGGAAGAAGATGCTGAACTGCAACGCGATTTTCCTGAGTTCTACTTAGTCTTGTATAACAGGTTGTTGTCGGCATCACGTTCGAGGTTGGAGCCTACGTTGAATGCGTATCTGATAACGCTGGATAGCATGCCGGGCATGGAAGATGCCGCGATACGAAGATTCATTACCGATATCAAAGGTTATATCGATTTGCACGGTAACGATCTAATGGCTATCAGAGAGATACGAAAGCAGTATACTTCGGACATGATCGTAAACTTCTGTAACCTCGCAGTACAGGCGCTAAACGGGGTAGATAACAAAGATAAGTTGTTTGCCTTCAAAATGGAGCTTAATACGCGGCGGTTAGATGCAATGACAGAACGTGCGAACAAGCTGGTTTTGCAGGGTTCCCGACGAGTAAACTTGATTTACTTGATACTCGCGCAGTTTGTTATCCTGTCGTGGGTGGCAAAACTAGGGGGTTCAATCGGGGGCTTGGGTTCGATCTTAGGGTTCTAATTGTTTTTTGTTTTTTTTTTGTTGTAACTGGTTAAATTTGGAACTGGGATTTCACGTGAGGAGAGGTCAAGTTACTTTTTCTCAACATACATGAGGGGGTTTATTCAATGCCAAAGGGAATTAAAAACGTATTCTTCATCATTGGTACATTGGTTGCGGCGCTGTTGATTTGGGCGTTTGTGTTCGGGGGCGAAGGCGGGTTGAAAACGGCGGTTAACGCGGTCGTACAACCTGTCAATACGCAGTATCAAAAGATCACTGGGGGTACAGGTAAACTGATCCCAGAGTGGGGTACAACTTCCGCTACGGATCTGAACGACGCAAACAGCGGTTTCTAAGTTACGCTAAAGACAATACACGGGACGTGCGAAATACTTGCACGTCCCTTCTTTTATGGAGCATAACCCTAACAACCAAGACAGGGGTATACGTTACGAGAGGTGATAGCATGCATACGATGGTAGGCAAAGTATTTTATTTTTTGGGTATCCTACTCGCATCGACCTTGCTCTTTTTGTTTGTTTTTGGGGCACCGGGGCGTATGGCGATGTGGAATGGGATGAATCCTTCGTTTCAACAAGCTTGGCGGTCACAAACCTTTAACGATGGGCGCGATCTTAAAGGTTTGCTAGATACGGAGTTTAACAACATTACGAATGTGGCGGATTAAGGAAGGGGTATAGGTATGCATCGGATGGTAGGTACGGTCTTTAAAGTCATTGCTTTGTCGGTTATTATTATGGGGTTATCGGATACCTTGTTTGTAGCGCTGGATTCGCTTACGGTCACGCGCCGGGTTGCGGCGGTACAGAACGTCATGATGCGGGAAATGCAACGGAATAACGGGGTACCTGCTGAAACGGAAGCGTTGTTCAATACGCAATTGCAGTCCATTATTACTCGTTCAAATATCGCTAAGAGTGTTGATACTAATATGGAACACAGCCTAACAGTTCGGTTGAATGGAGCGGATGTGACGGTTCCGAAAGTAGGTATTGCTCATTTCTCTTCGGGTGAGCAGTATAATTATGGGGAGTTAATGTACTCTGCTATTAAAGTCGAAATGCAACCACGGAGTATCTTGTTCAGTTCGACGGCCAATGCTAGGGGTGAGTTTACAGCATTTAATTATTTCCGGTACTACCAAGATTACGTCGAGACGGTACCCGCTCTGAGGTACTTAAAGTAAAGGGGGTGTAACCGTTGTTAAAAGCGCGTAATATTATCATTATTCTTTGCGTGAACTATCTGATTATGGCGTTTCTTTCGGTAGTTCTTGAATTACGTAGTATTGCAACAAAGGCGGCTGAAATCGATACGATTATGACTACGGCGGCTGATATGGCGCTGGAGCAAATACAGACGGTAGATGAATTTATGGCTAAAGGTGGGGATTCACCGTATACTATTGCGATGCCTGCTAGTTCGGGTAGTGGCTTTGTCGATACCGACATCTTTGAAGGGGTATACGGCTTGTCTGATCGGGATGCTATTTTTAATAAGCTCTATAATACGGATCAACTGCGGGAAGTTGCCCGTATTTCGGGGGCTATGCGGCGTCCGTTGCGGTATTATGCGGGGTCTGTGGTCAATCAGAATCTGGCGTGGTATTACGTGCCGCGTCTGGCCTATATGGGGCTGGATTTGTTCCCTTCGGGGTCGCCTAGTGGTATTGCGGTACGTACGATTAAAACGGCGGCTAAAGGCGGTTCTGTCGTCCCTTCGTGGGTGGGTGAGGGGGGTATTGCACCGGATTACGAGGGGATCTTCCAAACGTATGGCTTTAATACTAGCCTTAAGACGTCCGGCAACGAAGAGTATTACAATACGCCAGTTAATCTAGGGGTGACGTACCTTAATGAAGATTTTTTAGGTACCATCTTTATGAATAACGTAGACTTAATGATGCGCCGCAAATATTCAGCTAACTTAAACTCAGAAGAGGGTGGAAATGGTGTCTTAAAAGGGGTAACTTACTCCGATAAAGTAACGGGTGAGTTGTCGGCGTATAACGCGATCAATAACGGTAGCTTCACGGTTTTACGGGGTGCTAAAAGTCCGACCGGGATGAATGTAGATGCTTTTAAAGGGATAACACCAGAAGTCGATTACAAGGTAATCGATATGTATGACTCGTCAAATGATTCCATGCTTACTCGATTGTTCGGCACTAACAAAGGGGCTTTCGCTTCGAAAGCTGAGTACTTACGCGATTTAGATAGTGGGGTTCTTGATCCTTCTACGGGTGCTCCATATACGACGAAACCTATCGTCGTCGCTAAAGTCACGTTTTCGTTGGATGTGGTGGTGCCGTACTACTCCATTATTGGTCGTGATTTAGCATCTCGATTAGGCGGAGGAGCTAACAATTATATCGATATTGAACCTTCGGGTACAGATGTTCCGGGTGCGGCGGGTTCTCGTCGTATGGTATATACGAGATACTTTGCGGTAACGCCGTAATACAGAAAGGGGTATATGATGTCGAAGCTTACATTACTTGTTGAGGGAGGGCCAGCTAAGGCGCTCTATTTCGTCCAGAACGGGGTATTTCCAGCAGTTTTGGGGTTTAAGATTGAAGATTTCATTCCAAAGATCAAGTTCCTTACAAAAGAGGATGATATCCTTGTCGTGATTAACGGGCTTACTGACTTTCGTCCTTCGGAAGTATATGCGCTTATTATGCAGTTTGAGCGTCAGGTGGATTATCTACTAGAAAAAGGGGTACCAGAAGAAGAACTTCCTCAGCTTACGATTGCATCTAATGTTAATCTTGGTACAATGCGTCAGGAGTACTTCTTGTACAAAGGTGATTTGTTTTACGGAGAAGTGAAGCGAGTGGAGTACGGGCGTATGTCTGATGTTGTTACGGGTGAAGAAGCTAGCGCAAAAAGAAAACGCGTAAAACAAAATGAAGAATCTAAGGAAAACTTTTCTCTCAACGGACTGATGCTCAGATATGCTAAATATAATCAGGACGCAGTTAATGTGTCTATACTCGGCAACCCGGTAGTTACGGAACGTCCGAAACAAGAGAGTCGGGAATATTTGGCAAGCGTCGCTTTGGAGAAGCGTGTTGTGCAGGTAAACCGATTCCCCAAGTAAACCACTAGGAGGAAGTAGTGTATGACGTTGAATAAGGTTAACGCAGGTTTGGTCGTGGATTTTGGTAATTCGGCAACGCGGGTGTTGTTGTTGTTGAATAAACGGGCGTATCGCTTTAACTTGAGCAATCGTTTTGCGATGCTCCCTACGGGGTATGATGTCCCGCTTCCGTATCAGTCTTCGGAAAAGACGGCTATTTTCAACTATAGCGGAGAGCGCATCGCGAACGGCGCTATCGTCGAGCGCGAGTTCCCACAACAATCGGATCGCCCATCGGCTATGCACGATAAGACGGAGCAACTCGTTACTTCGTATACGGTCAATCGATTGTTCATTCGTTCTCTGCGTATTATTGCGGAAATGACGCAAAAACAGTTGGCGGATTTGGATGTTGATTTCAAAGTAACGGTATTGTTGCCGCCGGAAGAACAAGAGTCTAAAGGCGGAAAAATGATCGAACTGATCAAGAATGTCTCCGAGGTCGATTCGGTATATCCTACAACCTTCAAGAAGGGGTATCGCGTAGGATCTGTTTCGGTTATTCCAGAAGGGTTGGCGGCGTTGTTCGGTGCGATTTACCATGAAACAGGTCGAGCTGATTTGAGCGCACACAACGAAGGGAAATTGCTCGATAACGGCGACGTTATCGTTCGTGATAACGCAGACAATCTCCAGTTCGCGACAGTTCCGGGTAACGAGCGTTTTCACGAGGGTTATCTGCTGGTTATCGATGTGGGAGCGGGTACAGCTGACTTCGCACTAGTCTTGGATATGGAATTGGTTGAAGGTTCTCGCGCTACATACAATGTGGCCGGGAATAACGTAACCAATGCTGTTAAGATGAAGGTTAAATCCAAGTTTAAGTTGGAGCCGCGTAATATGGAAGAAGCTATTCGTACCGCTTCGGTACTGGAGGGCGACGCTACAGTGCATCACATCGAGGATTTGGTTACAGATGCCAAGCGTTCGGTGGCTCTGCGATTGAAACAATATCTGGTGGAGTACTTGGAGCTTCAAGGCGTTGCGCCGCGTAACATCCGGGGTATGCTGGTCGCTGGAGGTGGGGGTGAGCCTTCGATTCGCGAAGGTGAGGTTGTGAGTCCTCCGCTTTCCTTGCTCTTGACGGAGTATATCAAGGAGTTGGCTCCAAATATCGCTAACGTACCTACAGGTGACGTTCCGCTTCGTGAACTTAACATTGAAGGTGCCTATTTCCTACACAAATACTAAGACTGGGTAGCAAAAGCAACGGGATAGAGACGTCAAATCTCTATCCCGCCTTGTGCTTAGTCCAGTTTAAGCAGAGGGCGGGATCGTATGGAGCAAGAAGGGGTAGTCATGGGGTATGTGTTGCCAGATAGGGTTGCGTTATATACGCCTTTTATCGATTTGGCATCTACGTTTCCGGAGTATTATAGGCATAAAATCTGTGGTACGCGTAACCGTAGTCAGTACTTGAAAATTGTAGCGCGTAAAGGGATGATGTATACCTCGGATCATTTGCTTTTACTGGAAAGCTTAGGGGTTAAGTTGTCCGAAGAACGGGGTTGTACAATTACGTTTAATCATAATGCAGGTAAAGGGACGGTAACAATTACACAGGGGTAGGGTGGGGTATAGATGATTATCATTATGGGAACAGGATTGGACAAAGCAAAACTCCCTTTTTCGGATGTGATTAATTATTCGGTCGAGACAAACGTTCAGCACTTTCAGATTAAACTTCAATCCAGTGCGAAAGCGGGTCGTTTCGACAGTATTTTTATTGCTTCGCATATAGAAGGGGTGACGGTTCCCGAGGAACTTAAACCGATTACAAGTTATTTTGAAACGGATGAAGAGTTGTTACTTTTACTTTCGAATGATCCGAAACCTAAAGTAAATACAACGGCAGAGGCGTCTGCAATTGAAGAAGTGCAAACGGAATCTAAAGTTGTATCCGGTATTAACGAGGTGCCGCAGGCTCCCGAACCTGAGAAATCAGTTACGGATGATGTTAGAAATACGGCGGAAGATGTGGTAGATCCTTCTCTCTTGGACATGGTTAAATTCACGCCTGCTATCGAAGTCGGCATGAGTAAACTGGATTTACGTGATCGCATGATCAACCAGAAAAACGCGGTTATCGAGGAAATGCGACTTAACGAGGATCGTATTTATCAGCAACACGAAAAAGTGATGCTTGAACTGGCTGAAAAATATACGGATCAGGTGGATCTCGCCAACTCTCAAATTGAGAAACTGCAGGAAATTGTAAAGAGTTTGACGCTGACAAAAGAGCAAAAACTGTACATGCAGAATTTTGCTCTCGCTGAAAATACATTAGCATTGCATAGAGCGGGTATTACGGTACCGCAAAGTGAAGCAATCAACGCAAAAAATAAGGCGGGTACGAAGCCATATATCTATGCGGCGGGACCAGGGGTAGGTTTGTACTCGATGTTGCGGGAAGTTAAAAGTTATGTCGAAGAGCAAGCTAAGACGCCTGTGCATGTCTATGATTTTACGGGTGATCCGTTCCTAGCGGGGCGTCTGGGGTTGAAACGAGACTTGACCGCATTGGATGTAGCAAAAGGAAAGTCGCCTAAAGAAGTAGGGCAGAAGAGAAAATCGACTCTGGGTCATGAGATTACATGGTACCCGACAATTATGTTCCATGATTTAGCTTTGTTAGCCGTGGATTGGGCTAATTTTTTGGAGCGTGCAATGGAAGCCGCAAACGGTGCGGAGGTCATTATACTCTTCAATAGTGTTACAAGTTCTTCGGTACGACAAGTTGCATCACGACTTTCCGTCTACGGAAAACTTTTCATTTTTGCTACCTGTGATGGGGATTCATTGTATTCGTTGCCGTCTGTGGTGGGTTTCATTCCGAATAATCGATTTGCAATCATTCTGGTTGATTTCATCGAAGATTTGCGGTCGGCGGTTGAGGACATGATTGGAGAGGGCAGTAAACGTTCATTTACGCTATATGCCTTCACAAGCGGGGTCGTCTGGGATACTATTCTAAAACAGGGGTGATCGCATGGGTGCTTGGAAGGTGGTTAAAGCGCTGGAGAGTAAAGTTATCTTTACAAACGGCGTTTCGTTCTGTGCGTGTCCGATTAAAGATGGTCGCTTGGATATGTCTCGTGCGGATCGTAGGCTACCCAAAGGGGTACTGCATAAGTACGAGTCGCAGGTACTTCGAGTAGGTGTTTAAATATAGACATTTATACGGGTACATGGATTCCTTACGATGTGTGGACTAAAGGATGTCGTTTTATCATGTAAAGGGGGTGAGCGTATGGAGGAAGAAAAAAGATCGTTAGGTTTGGGGATGAAAATCCTGCTTGTGGCATTTGGTGTTGTGTCGCTGGGCGCGACGGGGTTGTTCATTTACCTCAAATCGACAGGTCAACTGTAAGTATACGTAAACACCACTAAAAGACAGTTAACTAACTGTCTTTTTTCTATGCGTAGGAATTTTTGCTTGGACGCCGTTCTAGTTTGGTTGTCGGCAAACGAGTACAGGGGGCGTCATTATGTTTATTATGCAGGAGATTTATTACCGAACAACAGGTGCGGTCAAGCGAACAAAACGGTTACGTGTGGTTTATACGATGCCTAACAATGGTCAGTACATGCGTGTGGCGCATATTGCAAAGGAAGGTGAGGTTTTACCTTCTTCATCTTACATGGTACTTCCTTCCTTAGAAGTGACAGCTAGTGTGTACAAGGATTTTGAAGCAATGACTGCGCGTACAAGACCGTAATAAGAAGACGCTATAGTCGGATAACTGTAGCGTCTTTTTTGATGTCTAGTTTGATATCATACATAGGTAGTAAGTAAAATTAAATAGGGGGTATTTTCGCTATGGAACAACAAAATGAAGTTAATAAGCAGGTTGGGGGTGTAGGCGAAGTTGAAAACTTCGATATTACGCCTGTCCGTATTTTGTACCGCACGGAACGCGAAGGTCGTGCACCGGAATACGGAACGGAGACGGCGGCGGGTTGCGATATCTTTGCAACGGAAGACATCGTTTTGTATCCACCGACCGTAGTTGGGGTTAAAGAGGTGCCTTCAGAGGAAGGTCTTCCGCCTGTGCCGCCTTTCGTGGATACTCATCTGTTTGATCCCGAGGCTATTCGGCATGAAGTCCGGCATCATCCGGTCGTGGTAAGTACAGGGTTGTTTGTTGCAATGCCACCGGGGGTCGAGATGCATATTCGTGAGCGTAGCGGTCTCGGCTTTAAGTACGATATTTTGCCGTTTACGGGTACAATCGACTCCGATTACCGGGGTGAGATCAAAGTAAAAATTTGGAATGATGGTTCGTCTCCTTACAAGATTACAAAAGGGGATCGGATTGCGCAGGCTGTGTTTACAAAAGTGCTTCAGGCAGTCTTTGAAGAGGTCGAGCAGTTGCCGCCTTCGGGTCGTATGGATGGCGGAATCGGGCATACAGGCAAATGAGTCGGTTAACGAAGGATCAAATACAGCGAGTCATACCGGAGGGGTACCGGGATTTGGCTTGTGGGTTCTTGGAACGGGTGTATCTGGGGGAGAGTGTGCGAGGTTTATCTCTCTTTGAGCAAGCGGCAGGACTAGTCGCGGGTGCGGTTGTTTCGCACCCCGATGAGCGTATGCGTAAACGGTATCTGGCGCAGATCCATTCTGGGGTAACGGTCAAAGAATTTATAGACTGGGTGGTTCGAATCGAGCAAGTTGAAGAAATCGTACTCGGTAATCGAGTGCTTTTGAGTACTTTGTCTGAGGACTTGTACGCATGGATGGGTTCTGTGGTTATGAATATGCTCGTTTCTCCGTCGCATGAAAGATATACGCTTATGAATGCGGTATTTGCAAAGTATGGCGGTGCGTATATGACGGATGAAAATCGACGTTTGGTTTTCGATGCGGTCATTTCTCTGCTCGGGGAAAAAGTCTTTAAAGGGTATATTCAAGGACTCTTCTGGGGCTTTGAGGGGTACTCGATGAAAGATTTTTATTCGTTAGGCGAAGAGAAGGCGTTGCTTGTGTTTAAGGATATGAAAGAAGAGGGTATCTTCCATCGTGAAACCCCGGATCAAGAATATCCTGACTTTACGGTTGTTTATAAACTCCTAGACTACGTAAAAGGTACGTATCAGTTGCATTATGGATCGTCTATTGATACTACATTCAATGTAGGGGTAGAGGATTTCAACGCATTCTGGGTTCCGATTCTTCGGTCGGCACCAAGTGTGTTTACGGATCGGCATATTCGTCAACTTACTTTGTTCTTTAGTAGACAGTTAACGTCTGAGGCGTTAGACGTCCTTTCTAAATTTAGTCGGTAGGCGAACAACTTCAAACTTTGCTTAGACTGGAGTTTATAATTGGAACACATAAGCAACAAGGTATATAGTAGTATCTGATTTGTGTTCTGGTGTAGGTTCAGTTTCAGTAAAGGAGGTTTACTGTGTCGGATTCGGAACAGCGTGTGCATATCGGTATCTGGATGGATCATGAAGCCGATTATTATAAAGATTTGATCAGTCCCTTGAGGGGTAGCAATCAGCTTACAAAGTTTGTCTTGGATTTAATCAGGGCATACTATGAAGAGCCTGTTATCCAGCAGTTGTATGCGGATTACGTAGATCGTAACGATCCGCTTTCGGTCATTAAACGTCAAATTGCAGAGGCACAAGAAAATCATGAGAAGACGATTATGGCAACACGTATGTTGTCTTCTCATGTAGACGCTTCGGAAGAAGCAATTCAAAGCGCAAATGCGGGTATATCATCCCCACAATTGCCTGCGGGGGGTTCGAAGCTAGAGGAGCGCTTAAACACAATTGAGCAGGTGTTACCGGAAATTACGGGGCAATTAGGGGTATTGATACAGGCGTTGCAAGCAGGGGGCGCGTTTACGTTGCCTGTGGGACAACCGCAAACGCCTGTAGCTCCGCCTACGCAATCGTCGCAAGATCAGGGGCAGTCGGTATCTTCAGCTTCGGTATTGCCTGTTACGGCTCCGGTAGTGCCTGCGGTATCCGCAGAGGTGCCGCCTGTTCCTGCTCCTGAACCACAGTCGGTTCCTGTGGTTGTTCCGGCTCCTGTCGCGTCGCCTGCGGTCGATGTACCGCCTGTCGCGCCTGCGGGTGTCTCGGTAGGGGTTACGGAGGTTCCGGCGTCACAGGTGCCTTCAGAGCCTGTTGAGCAAGCCGCTCCGATTGTGGCTCCGGTTGTGGCTCCGGCTCCGGTCGCGGTGCCTGTTTCCCCGCCTGCTCCAGTTTCGGTGCCTGCGGTCGCGCAACAGGTTGATGTGCCTACCGTTTCAGCAGAGGTACAGCCAGAAGTAAAAGCTACATCAAGTCCACCGGGATTTGCAAAAATGAAAAAATCCATAACAGGTTAGAAAGGAGTTTACTATGTCTTCACGTTACGTTTTGATTGATATGGCTCATATGGGTCATATGTTCCAGCATGCGTCTGGTTCTATGTCTACGACACTCGAAATCAACGGGGTGCCTATGCCTGTGGATACGACGATCCCCAACGGGGTGTTGAAATCCATCTATGCTAAAGGTGGGTACGGGTCTCATTTCGTTGGTGTCTTTTTGGAAGGTGGAGCCGGACCACGGAAAGAGCATTTCGCGGTACAGAGAAACGCGGCAACCACAGCGAAGAGTAAGGTCAAAGATCCTTCGACAGTGGGGTATAAAGGTAGCCGTCCAAAGCAACGCGGCGGCGCATTGTATGATGGTTTGAATTTGACAGTATCATTGTTGCAAGAAGGTGGCGCACAGCTTTACCGCAAAAAAGATCGTGAAGCGGACGATATGATTGCATCTACGATTCTTGCAATCAAAGCTGTAGATACAACGACACCGATTGATGTATACACAAACGACTCCGATTTACTTCCGTTTGTTGACGATCAAGTGTCGGTCTGGATTCGTTGTAAGGCGTTGACATACGCTGATGAAGGGTTAAAACGCAGTACGGGGTATTACCAAGTCACGCCGGATTCGTGGGCGGACTATGTAACGCGTCCGTCTCATTTGAAAGACTACAATCTCCCGTACAATTCAATTCTTCTTAAAAAACTTATCAAAGGCGATGATTCAGATGATATCATCGGTGCTGTAGATAAGTTCGGACCGAAAAAGTACAACGAAATGATTGGAAAGATGCTGGAGGATGGGGTAGATTTTCCTACGGTATTCCGGTATGACGTTGATTTTGATGAAGTCATCCGTCCAATCATGTTGAAGTATTTCCCGTCGGATCAAGTGGATTACATGCAATTTATCTTTGACGGCATTAAACCTATTCTGGATGATACGGTATTGCCGCGTCGTTTGGATGTGGGTCACATGTCTAGAGCGGCGCTTAAAATCAGAGTTAACTTGCCTGTAGGTCGGTAAGTTTTCGAGTAAAGGTGTTGTAACTTGTTTTTGCAAGTGTTTAGGTCTGACGTGAAGATAGATTAGGTGTATGCGGTAAGAAATATATCGGGGTACTTTTAAGATTCCCGGCTTATGCCGTTTATATAGCAATGCCAATTGAGGGAGGTGATCGCATGATCCAGAATAAAACAAGTGATCTTTCTGTAAGTGGCGCGGTAAGCGGAGCAAAAAAGGAAGAAAAGAAGGAAAACCCGCAATCTAAGAAGTAAGGTGCGGTCTATACACGGAGCCACCCCGTAGCCTTTGGGGTGGCTTTTTTGTCTTTGATTTAAGTTACATGTCTGACTTAGTGCGTAGACAAGTGTCTAGGTTGATTGTGGACGGAAGGAGGTTCGATTATGCGTACAGTAGATGAGTGTTTTGCACGCGACTTTAAGCTGATGATGGCTTATGCACGGAGCAAGTCCAACGGATTAAATCTTAGTTCTATTCCGGTACCCGAGTTTGAAGGGGTGTCGAAAGGAGAACTTAAAGGGCATATGTTTCTTGTTAAAGGGGTGCAAGAGACATACTTTGAAAAACTAAACGGTGAAGAAGTTCAGTTAATTCCAAAAACGAACTTAAAAAAGCGTATAGCGGGTTCAAACGGTGCGTTCTTGGTAGATAAAAAGGGTAATGAACAAACAGAAGATGTGACGGTACCTGCGGGTAGCGTGGTAATCTTAAGTTCCCGGTCGATCAAGCTAAAAAATTGGGTGCTTGATGGGGAGGTAAAAAAGAAGCATAAGCCGACAGAAGGGTTTAAATATGTCGATTATGTGGAGACTCGGGAAGGCAAGAAGTACCTGTATGTCATCCCTAAGTCCTTTGTCTATCGCTTAAATATGTGTGCGTTGGTGTTGGCTCCGAATACGCGCCGGGTATATTACAAAGGAAGTCGCTTGGCGTTGACAAACGGTTCATTTGTCAATTTGTACGTGGTTCCGTATACGTATCGGAACAGCCAAGATTCTCGCGTAATTGGGGTTAAATCCTCGGTTACATTTGATACGGAGGTTCAAACCCTCTTAAAAGGGTGGGTAACGCGGGGTATCTTGTTTAACCCGACGCTTACACAGTTGGAAGGGCAGGTAGGGGGTATTACAAATCTAGGCATTCAGGATCTAGGGGGTACGGCATCGGTTGAAGATTGGTCGAGATACGGGTCTTCTCTTGCGGATGAAAAAGAGGATCAGTTTGAAGATCAAGTAGGTCTTATTTAAATAACTACAATAAATCAAGGAGGGGTTTCGTATGGATTACACACATTTGAGATATTGCTCGGAGGAGATTGCGAATGTATTAACGGCTGTGTTTATCATGGGCTGGCGTGTGGTGCAAAGTAGTCATGTTCGACTTCAAGGTTCTCAAGTTGAGTTATCCTACGACTCTCCTTCTTTTTATTATACGGATGCTACGGGGTCGGTACAAGAGTCTTCGATATCGTGGAATCCTTGTGGTTCCAGTGCAGTAAATAAAAATCAAGCCAGTCAAGTAATCAATCTTGTGCGTAAACGGGATTTCGCGTACTATAAAGAGGTCTTGATGGCTTGCTATCGGGTGCCTGCAAGTGCGTCTGCGTTACCTTTGTTATCAAGACGGTTATTGGTAACAGGGGGTATTATTGCTTGGCGACAATTGGATGCAAAGGATGGGATTTCGCGTGGCTCTAACGTTTATCACGGGGTATAATAACGTAGGTAAGACGTTTTACATGTATCATCTTTTAGTCGAAAAGCTACGTCGAGGAGAGAGATGTATCCTTCTGAATACACTGGCCAGGTCAAGGGATACGTATTCTTCGGTAGAGAAAGATATTGTTGCACATTTGATGTATGCGTATCGTGTGCAACGAGGTACTACCATTCAATATACAAATATACAAAAGGCCGTAGATCGTAATTATCAGCACTGGTTGACGAGCGTCGATTTGCTCTTAAATATACAAGAAAATCTTCTTGTGTGTAATAACGTCGAACTTCTGGATCTGTACAACTGGTCGGATGCAACGGTTTTCGTCACGGATGATTGTGCGGAAGACATTTTGGTGTCACCCGATATTCAGTATATCATTCATGCGGTAAATAAAGGGGTAATCAGCGGTTTGGTTGTCGATGTTTCGGGGAGTGTATCTTCGGATTTCGTAGGAGCTACAAAAGCTACGGATTTGTTCGTCAGTTCTTCAGATGATTCGAGTTGTGTAGATGTTGAGAACGTACATACAGGTGCTCGAAGTTCTGTACACTTACATCTGGCGAAGCAGTATGAAGCTTAAGCACCTTCGGGTGCTTTTTATTTTGCTTGGATACATATGGGTAGCGACGTCTTACATAAGGGTAATGAGTAAAATAGGTGTCTTGAATCTTTTAGTCATCTGAGGTAGTATCTAGGTAATCAAGGGGGTTTGCTTATGCATCCATTGTTTAATATGCCTGCGGTTCTGCGGCTGGGCGATGAGGATTATAACCATAAAGATAAAACGGGGAATATCGGGGATTTAACAAAACATTTGTTTTTAAGTACCTTGTTAGCTTTTATGTTCCAACAGCGTTCAGCTTCGGTTCCTTTTACGTATTTGGATACGCATGGTGGGTGGTCAGCTTCACAGCATGGTCGTGTAACAGAAGCTAAAATAAACTCGCTCAGGGGTGTAAATCCGGCATCTTCTTATATTTACGCTACGAATGAATGGAAAGCTACAGGTAAATACTTATCGTCGTGGGAGCAGGTGAGTGTCCTAGCAAAGCGCATGGGCGTATATATGCGTATGAATGTTATGGATATCGTTTCTCCGGTGTGCGATGAGAACAGAAAACGTCAATCGATCATGTTTGATAATGGGCGGAAGGTACAAGATGTAAAGTGGATCTGTGGATCTGGTTGGATGGAGGCTTCGATTTCTAAAGGTAGTTATGATTTCATCTTTGTTGATCCGCCGTACAAGGACTTTGGTGGGGGTTCGAAGGGTAAAACAACGGGCAGACCGAAGATTGCAGAGGATTGGTTACGTACGCGTGCGCTGGTACAGGAGTTTATAGATCGGGGTCAGCGCGGTCTGGTTTGGATGCCTTACAATACGGATAATACAGTAAAAAAGGCGGGTCTTCCGGGTGTTCCCTACGTGGTGATGTACGACGCACAGATCCTACCACCGTATGCAAATACGGAATCGAGGTTAAACCGTGTCATTAAAGGATCGGGGTTTTATGTAACGGGTTTTAGTCTGGATGAGCTTCAGATGGTAATCCAAACCATTCAGGCTGATCCGGCCTTTGTTTTACTTGGCAATCGAATGAAGATCGAATTGCGTTAGGGGGTGTATCTGTTGCCGGATATTTATTTTCGGGATTCTATAGACGGTTTAATGCAACATGTGTTAATATCTGAAAGTCGGATGCTCGTCTTCTCGCTGAAAGGAGAGTTTCAGCGAGAACTAGATTATGATTTTGGTCGAGGAGCTATGATTCCGGTTGATGTGCTGAGTGTCTTACAAGTGGGTACGAATTACGAGCTTGCACTCAATCTAAAAGGGGTATTCTATCGCACGGATTTAACAGGTCGTGTGGGTGAGGTACTTTCTGCCGTGGGTCGTATTACAGGAATGCGGTTTGCGGGGGTGCGTAAAGGCGTCGTTGCTGATGTTTCGTACACGCAATATATGTATGTATTTTCAGAAGGGTTATTATCGGAAGAATGGTTAAAATATATCAATTAACGGGGGTTTAGTTATGGCAGAAGAAAATTCATTCGTATTTATGAAGTACGCGGCAAAACTTAAAGAACGGGGTATCTTCTTCAACAGACAAAAAGTCCTGCAAGAAGGGTTGCCCGAGAAGCTACGTGATTTAGCTAAGTCGTACTTGGGTAAGGATATCGGTTTCCTTAATGAAGATTCCGATATTCGCCTGTATATAAAAGATACGTATGGGCGAGAGGGGTTGGATACGTTCTCTGATCCTTTCGGTACACTTTCCATTGATTTGGAGAGGGTTATGTTGTTCTATCACTCTCAAAAAGAACAAAAAAGTAAACAACGTGAGACTTATGGTCTTACATACTATATGGGCGCTGTTGCTCTTGAAAAAGAGTTTGCACTTTTGCGTAAACTCGCGTCTAAGAATATGATTCGAGCGGAATTCAGTATTAGCTCACGTTTCTTCGGTTGGAAACGCTGTTCTTCTGTCTTTCGTCGGTATATGCTGACGTATGGAATCGAAGAGGGCTATGATTCCTATGTTTTCGAAAGAGAAAGTCTATCACAGGTTGCTTTCTTGCTCTCGCTGGGGATGAGTTACGAGGAAGCGCTGGGCGAACTCAAAGGGGTGCGCAACGGGATCTTCTATCCGAATGTGCCGCTCGAAGTTGAAAACAGAATCAATCATCTGCTGTTCTCGGATGAGCTGGATACTTCCCTTATTACGGGTACGCATAGTAGTAAGGTAGACGAAGTAAACAGGGGTTTGTTGGATGTGCGTCAGTTGAGTAACTCGCATAACATCTATTGTACAACGGTAAAACCGATTATGATTGACCTGTTGGGCATGACCTTGAAACGTATGGAAGAGGATTTGTCGGTATCGGGGTTCGGGGAGCAGGTACGGGTCAACCATCTATCGCCGTTGCGGATAGGGTTCCAAGTTCCTTCGGGGGTAGCACTTCAGGAGGCACTCCCAACGCTAGCTCCTCTACTGGTGCAGGTTACCCCTACGTTAGATACGGGTGCTTTCTTGACAGGAGACTTGCTCTAAGAGGGTTGATATGGGATAACATAGAAACTGGTCGCGTACCAGTTTCTTTTTTCGGACTCACGAGTAAGATACATAAGGGGGTTTCGGTGTGTCGGTAAGCCGTCAAAGCAAGCGGTTGAGGTATGGATTTTTCTCGGTACTTGGGTTTTGTTTTGCCGGGTCTGTCATGGGCGGTGTACTGGCTATCGGTCTCTGCCTGTTGTTGTTCTATGTCAATCCGACATGGCTCCAAAATGATCGGTACGTATTCCTTTCCTATGCGCTCAGTACAGGTGCGGCGTGTTTGGGTTGGGTGACGGGGTTAATGTGGTCTCTTTTGTATGAAGGTCGGCACGAATAAAGTCAAACAAGGAGGGTTACAATGGGACAAACGGAAGTAACGCGTCCGCTGAATCAAGGTGGGATCGGGGATGGGGCAACCCTGTTGGGTTATGCGAGAACAGCAGTGTTCTTTGTCTGTTCAGGGGTATTAGCCGCCGCTTTTGCGTGTATGGTGCTTATGGTTTCATTTTTGGTTGTGCTTCTTTCGGTGGGAACCCTGCCGGAATTTACGGATGCTCAGATCATGATGGTTACGATTCCTTCGTTTGCCTTGACCAGTACGGCGGCATTCATTGTAGGAGGTTTGGTAGGGGTAAAGTATTACTTGGCTACGCGAAACCCAAAAGTGAAAGTTGATGAGTATGGAGATCCATTTAGTCTAGCGGACAATTAAAAAAGTGTAAACGGCTTAAAAGACGTCATTCCTTCGGGGATTGGCGTCTTTTTTCTTGCACATAGGTTCGGTCTGCACTACTGTGGATCGTTTGGTTATGCACGGGGTAAATTTATAGTAAGGGTTTCTGGAGCCTGTAGTGTGGTTCTGGATGCCTGTCTATATTGCTTCAGGAGGGATAAACTATGACGAATGTAAAAGATGTAACAATTGCAATCGTACCGTCAGGTGCGCCCGTCCTAAAAGCAGAGTGGAAACGGCATAGTAAGGGGTCTGCGTCAAACAAGCTGACGACATTAAGTCGAACATTTGCTATGACAAACGACTTTTCAATTCTGCCTGCTTTACGGGTGGATAACTCGGGTCGGTACTATCCCATCGATGTGGCAGATGTACAAGTCTATCAATCGGGGTGGGAAGACCACTTTTTCCCTGTAGATGGATTAACGTATTTAGTCGAAAACATGATTAAAGTAGCCAATGGGAATCTTGTGTCCAACACAGTTACAATATATTTACCACAAAACGTAGATAAAAAGAAGTTGACGTGTTCGAATGTAACGCATCGGTTCCCGCCGGAAGTCAAAGAAAGGCTTTCAGCTATGTTTGAGCCATATACGCTTGCAATATTGTAAGTAAACGAGAGGGGTAGTCAAATGAAAAAAGATATGCATGTTACGGATGATACTCAGCTTCATATGAGTACGAGATACGTACGGAATCAGTCAGGTAGTAAAGAGAAAACAACGGCAAAGCGTACCTTCAGTTATGTCATTCAAGGTATGCTGATTGCGGCCACAGTTGTGGGTTCGGTGGTACTTCCTGCAGGGGTCATGGAAGCGTCGGCATCGACTCCGGTAAAAGAGCCGCTTCAGGTTTCGCAAACGCAAAGCTTCACAGCAACGGAAACGGCGGCTCGTAAAGAAGCAATGCAAATTACCAATCTAAAGATGGCTAATAAAGTATTGTCGGCGGCGCTAAAATCGGGTCAGTTGGATGGTTATGTGTACGGTAATGTAACAAAACGGTTAACGACGATAGCGGAGAAGATCGATCAAGGGGTGTTCGAAGATACGGATTCGTTGGCTCCCGTTATCCAAGAAACAGGTCTGCTTCTGCGTACGATGGTCGATGATACGGTCGGTACGGATGTACTTACTAAACGAGCAGAAAGTTTGGATATTTTGCTCCAACTTGAAAGTAAACTGTCTAGCGAATTGCCTGCGGGTCAGTACCAAGCAGGTGATCTAGGGGTCGCGTATGCGGGTAAAGAGAAAGAGTTTACGGTTCTCCTTGCGTCGAAATCGGCGGCGTCGCCTACGGTCGAAATCAATGGTACGAAAATGAAGTTTAACAACGCACCTATGGTTCGGGATAGCACGGTCTTGGTTCCGATGCGCGACATCTTCCAAGCCTTCGGTGCTAAGGTTTCTTGGAATGCGGCTTCGCAAACGATCACGGCGGTGAAAGACGGTTCTACCATCAAACTTAAGCTTGGAAGCACGCAAGCTACGATTGACGGGCGTGCCGTTACGCTCACGACGCCTGCGCGTAGCTTCGATGGGGTAACGATGGTACCGCTTCGCTTTGTGTCCGAGGCGCTGAATGCCAAGGTTTCGTGGAATGCGGCGCAAAACAAAGTCGAAATCGCGTCTTCGACCACGTTCACACAACCCGTTTTCAACGGGGGTACTTCGGGAATTACTCAACCGCCATCTACGGGCAATACGGGCATTTCTAACTCGTATACCGCGAACGGAATCAAGGTTTCGTACAAAGGGCACACGTACGGATCGGACAACCAAAAGCAATACGACCAAGTTATGTCGATTACGTCTGTCGCAGTAAAAAACTCAGCAGGAGTCAGTCAATATGTAAAAGATTATCTGAATGGCGAACGTTTTGATGGTGACATGGGAAACGATAGTGATAAGAACGTCGCTCTTAAACAATTAGATGGGAGGCTTAAAGCGCTGGTGCAGGCAGGCGTTCCTCGTGCTACGATTGAAAAACTCGTGGCTGGGACTACAGTAGCTAATAATCTGGTAAAAACGGCGAAAGACAACGGTGATTCCGCCGCACAATACTCAGCGTACCATGCCCTCGTCCAAAAACAAACGGACTGCGATTCAACGGCGCAAGTGTACTTGGCTATTCTCGACCAGATGGGGTTTAGTACGGGGATTTACCGTACGCCGGGACATGCCGATGCGGTTGTTAACGTGCCGGGGTATGGTCATTTCTTGGTAACGGGCGGGGTCTTCCAGAAAACGGACACACCTACGGCGTTAAAGGGTGGGAAAACTCTGTTAGTTGCTTTTAACTAATATATTTCTGTGTATCGTGGTTAGGCTCACCTATAAGGGGTGGGCTTTTTCTTTTTTCGTTTTAGACGTTTGTGCTGACGTCTCATCTTACATCATACGAGAACTATCGAGGGGTCATGTGTCGGGGTATTCGCTTTACGGATGGTAATTGGTAAACATTTGAGTCAAGGCGATTCGACATGAACACCGGCATTCAATTATTCTACATCCGTCTAATGCCCTTATCAGCCCCTTCTTCCTTACCTCCTCTATTGACCAATTCCGCATACTCTGCTACCCTACCATCATACGAGTCAATCGTTTCTTACGCCGTTTGCCTTTCCCGTCCGAGGGGTATCGTGTCACGGTCACCGGGGTCGACGCTTGAATCATTGTTGGGTCAGGGAGCCGTCTCTGGGCTTTCTAGAAGCCTTGCACGTCTTGTTGGGGTTCTTGCCGCGTCTTCCGAAGGCAGGACGCCCGGAGCGGCTTACGGGTCTGCCTGTGGTGGTCTATAACGGGGAGTGGCTATATGCGTACGGGGCGTTGATCAAACGAATTGGTATTTCGAAGGGGTATTGCGCAAACATCGCAACGGAGTGGGGCGCTTACAAGAAACAACGACTAGAATCGATGAAATCGGGATACCCCGAGGGGTAGGGGAAAGGAGTACACAATTCTAAAAGATCGTAGGTATATCAAAGATTTGATTATTTAAGATTAACAAAGTATAGTAAAGGTAAAGGGGTGTACCGGATGGCAAAATACACGGTCGAGGTCGATGGGGTTACGTACACGACGCTTAAGGATATCGCTATTGCATACGGTATCGATTACGAGAAGTTTAAAACGGCGGTGAGTCGCAAAAAAGAATCTACCCTAGAAGATGTAGTAGCGGATTTCCTTTCGGTTGAGGGTATGGATAAGAGGTACAGGCTCTTTAACGTATTTGGTCGGGAGTATCGGGGGTACGATGCGCTTGCAACGGAGTATGGGATTAATCCCCGTACCATTTCGACCGCAGTATTTCGAGGTGCGTCAGTTGAAGATGCGATTTTACGTGCGATGAATACGCAGATCACGTATAACGGGCTAGAATATGCGAATTTAGCGGTGTTGGTTACTTCATTGGGTTTATCGTATCATCGGGTTTATCGCAGGCTACGTATGGGGTGGACGCTTCGGGATAGTTTAGAAGTGCCGTTAAGACCTCAAAAAAGCAAAACCGGGTTTACGGTAAGGGGTATTCGATTCGAAAGTTTGCTAGACGCGTTTTCGCATTTTGGGTATGATTATACCTTCATTTCATCCAATGCGAAGGCTTATGGCTTTACGGATAGAGTCGATGCGTTTGAATGGACAGATGCTTTTTTCTCGCGGTACCGGGGTGATCGTCCAGATATTATATCGTCAATCCCGTACGTAATTTACAACGGGATTTGGGTACGTACAAAAGATGAGTTTATGGGTATGTGTAACTTGACCGGGAAGAATTCGAGGTTACAAGGAATGACGGCATTAAAGTTAGCGCGTTATTTTGCAGATGCTCGTACGATTTTGTTCGATTTAGATGGAGAGTGGCTTACACATGCGGATTATAAGAAAGCGCGTAACGTGGTAAGTATCAGTCCGAAAGTGCCAACTAAAAAAGTGCCACGGTACCCGGAATGTACGTTCAACCCTTCGGGGTATTGTGCGGATATTTCAGCGGATTGGGCAGAGTACAGGGCGCAAAGGCTTGCGCTGTTGGAGGCGGATCATGGGTAAACATATCGTAGAAGGGCATGAATATGATTCAATCAGGCAGGTAGCGGAAGCGTATCAAATTAGTTACGGTCAACTAAACAATGCGCTCTATAGGGATAAGTTACCACTAGAGGTTGCGGTGAGCAAAGTATTAGAACGAAAGAACGTAGCAAATCAGGGGTATACAATAGGGGGTACGCGGTATAGTACGCTGTCAGCTATAGCTTCTGCCTACGGGGTAGACTATCAACAATTATTATACGCGTATGGAAAGAATCGTGAAGAGGGGTTAGAAAAAGCGCTGCAACGTATCACCCGGATACGCAAAAATGAGAAGAGAGTTTTTACTATATTTGGTAAAAGGTATGAAGGCTATAAAGAAGTTATCGAAGCGTACGGCGTAGACTCGTCATTGATTTCGCATGCGGTTGTGAACGGGGCGAATTTGGAGTCTGTTATACTACGTGCTTACGAGGCAAGCATTCAGTACAAAGGGGTAACGTACCCGAATTTGTCAGTGCTGATCGCGCATCTAGGTGTGCCTGTTTCGAGGGTATATGGTAGGTTAAAGTTAGGGTGGTCGCTCAATGACAGTTTAGAGGTGCCACCTCGTAATTTAGGTAGGAGTATCAAAACGGAACTAAGGGGTCGGGTTTTCGATAATAAATATGAAGCATACGCGTACTACGGGTATATGTATGGTTTCGTACAGAGGGTTGCTGAAGATTTTAAGTTTACGGAGTATACGGAAGCGTTTGAATGGATGGATGCGTTCTTTACGAGGTATGGGGGTGATCGCCCGGCGTACCTAGGAGGCGTACCCTATGTGATCTATAACGGGGTATGGGTACGTACGAGGTTCGATTTTTTTAAGCTTTGTGGGTTGCCGTCGAAAGGTACGGGGATGAAAAAAGGTATTACACCGCTAGAGCGCATGGAGTATTACGCGGGGCTGGAGAAGAAAGTGTATGATATAAACGGGGTTGGTGTATCGGTTGCAGAGTATAAAAAGGCCAAAAACTTGGCACATATTCCTGCGGGTGTTCCGTATGAACGGGTAAAGAAGCACCCCGAATGCACCTACGATCCTACGGGGTATTGTGCAAACATCTCAACGGAATGGGAAGATTACAAAAATCAACGCCTAGAAGCAATCAAATCCAAGAAGTTCTAAAACGGGGGTGAGGGGCTTGTCGGTCTACGTAGTAGAAGGCAAAGAGTATGGTAGTCTGCGAGAATTAGCGAATACGTACGGGATTTCGGACAGTAGGTTGTCTTACTACTATTACAAAAGAAATACAGGGATCAAAGACTTGCAGAAATCAAATAAGTACACGCGAAGAGGAGGGTTTGAATTGAATACGGGTTGTGATCATACGAAAACAGCAGGGACATACGGGGTATTTGCGTTTGTGACGGAACAAGACCAGTACAATTTATTTTTGGCCTTGGGTATTGATGGGTTACTTGATCCGGTATTTTACAGGGAATGTATGTCCGTGCAGGATTTGAATACGCTTCCGGTTATGCGTACGGTGGTGTTGGAAGAGGAGACCGATCCATATTCACCGAACGCGGTAGGGGCTTCTCGCCCGATAGCGTTCCCGCATCGAAGTTCGTTACGGGCAAAGCCGCAAATGGATGGGGCGCTGGGCTTTACGGGGTCGCCATCGGGTAATCCAATCGGGTTAGCTACGGTCGAACAGATGTTCACGATGAGTGTGTTTGGGGGTCGTACGATCCAAGAGTTTCTTAAAAGTGGTCGTTGCGTTCCGGTCACGGGGTTACAGCTACAGGAGTGGGGTCGCGTGTGTCGGCGTAGTGGCGCGTATGAGGCGCTCCTGTCGGCTTTGGGGCGTTTACCAGCGGCGGGGGTGCGTCTGGTGCTCGTGGCGGCTCCGGGGCTTGTCGGGGCGTCTAGGCGGCCTACAGCGTTCCTTGTTGCGCCTACGGCGTATATCGACTAAGAGTGCGGGGTTACCGGATATTTTTTGTTGATTTAATTCGTATAATCGAGTAGTATACAGGTATGGAATAAACGAGAGGGGTTTTGTACGGTTATGATTACGATTACAGGGAAGTACGCGTCGGCTCAGGTATACACGGATAACTTGGAAGACATGGCGCGTAACCAGATTCAAGAGTTGTGCGATCAAAAGGCTTTCGAAGGCGCGAAGGTACGCGTCATGCCGGATACGCATGCGGGTAAGGGGTGCGTGATCGGGTTTACAGCCCAGCTGGGTGATCGGGTCGTGCCGAACTTGGTCGGGGTGGATATTGGATGCGGCATGAGACTTGTGGAGTTGGGCTACATGGAGATTGACTATGGTCGTCTCGACCATTACATTCGCCACGACGTACCAAACGGTCAAAAGATTCATAAAGAGCCTCAAGAAGTGGATGCGGGCTTGCTTCAAAAGATTATCCGGGTGAGTGAGGTAACGGGTTCGGATGTCGACCGCCATCTGCGTAGCGTGGGGTCGCTTGGAGGGGGTAATCACTTCATTGAGATCAATGAAGATTATAGCGGCAAGCGATATTTGGTGATTCATTCGGGTAGCCGTAATTTTGGTCTTCAGGTGGCGCAACATCACCAACGTATTGCGGAGCAATACTGCGAAGCTAAACTCAAAGAACTGCGCGACCAGCAAAATAAGGCGATTGGTTTGCTTCGTCAGTCGGGGGATGTCGAATCCATTCCGGCGATTATCGAAGAATTCAAATCGCTGATGGAAGTCTATCAGGTGCCAAAAGCGCTGGCTTTCCTCGAAGGGGAGCTAGCTGAAAACTACCTGACCGATATGTATGCGGCGCAGGAATTTGCGATGGCGAACCGTGAGCATATGGCGCGTTCGATTGTCGGGTTCTTGAGTGGTGAAGGTAATGCGGTGGGGTACTTGGGCTTGGATTACGATCAGCTTCCGGGGTTTACAAGTGTGCATAACTATACTGATCCAGAAGATCGGATTATCCGTAAAGGTGCGATCCGTGCGGATAAGGGTCAGAAGGTTATTGTACCTATTAGTATGCGCGAAGGCTCGATCCTCGCGTACGGGAAAGGAAACGAGGATTGGAATAATTCGGCTCCGCACGGGGCGGGTCGTCTGCTGAGTCGTACGGCGGCTAAAAATACCTTGTCGCTCGATGAGTATCAAGAGTCGATGCAAGGGGTATGGACGTCTTCGATCAGTAACCAAACGCTTGACGAAGCACCGTTGGCGTACAAGCCGCTCCAAGAAATTCTGGATAACACGGTTGATGCCTTGGATGTTATTGAGGTTATCAAGCCAGTGTACAACTTCAAAGCCGCCAATTAAGTTAGCAAGTAAAAGGGGTGCCTGCGGGTGCCCTTTTTCGTATAAGGTACGCGTAAAAATAGAAGGTGTAGTCGTTTTTATTAAGTAGTGGATACGTTAGATATATATACATTAACAGGGGACAAGGAGAATTGGTATGCCTAAAAAGGTAACGAATACGAACAAAGAAAGGCTTAGAGTCAACTATGACGGGGTTATTTATCCCTCGGCTTTGGCTTTTTGCAAAGCGCATAGTTTAAACTACAGTCGTTTTTTGCGTTTTAGTTATGCGCATCGAAACGTAGACCAGTCGATATGGATTAGTAAGTTTATTGAATCGGAGTCATCCTCTAAAGACAGTAACTTCAAACAGGGAGTTCCGCGTTCGGTCGAGTATCAAGGGGTGGTTTATCCATCGGTGTGGAAGTTTTGTAAGCATAGGGGTTGGGATTACAGTAGTTTCAAAACGTATCGGCGGCGTTATGCGGAGGACGATTGGGGTACGTTCATTAACAGGTACGAAAAGTTTCTTGCGAGTAAAGTATCAGTAGAATATAGGGGTGTACGATATGAAAGTTTAGCGGCGCTTGCCCGTGATCTAGGCATTGAGCCTAATCGATTCAATGCTTTTATGTACAAGCAAGATAACTTAACGCTTGAAGAAGCAGTAGATAAATACAGAAAGGTAAGCGGCAAAGTGAAGCGTAAACCGCTTGTCCCGGTCGAGGTTAAAGGGGTGTCGTATCGGTCGGCGCGTGCGGCGGCGCAAGCTTTAGGGGTACCGTACAAGGAGTGGCGTGAGGCGCTTCGTAAACAGCCGGGTCTTCGGTTTGAAGACTGGGCGTTTCGATTCTTAGAGGATGTCGAAACGCAAAAATAAAGGCACATCGTTCTTAGCACGTAGTAAAGGGGTGCTCTCTTTGAATATACCGGATATGAACTTTGAAATTTTGATGTGGGATCAGGTAATCGGTCGGGTTTGGATTGATTATTCCACGCTACCGCCTAAAGTAACAGTCGAACAATATGAAACTGATCCGTTGCTTCGTATGTTTTTAACGGATACACCGGGCATCGAAGAAGTTGTCGATTTATTTGAGTCAAGGTGTTTTCCGCGTACGCGTGTAAATGCTGGAGAATTACTGTCTTCTTTAGGCTTAAAGGTCTACGATCCAATCAGTATTATAAAGAAAACAAGGGGTATTCAGCAAGAAGATACGATCTGGTTCCGCTTTGAGGGGGAGGAGTTGTCTTATGCCGATATCTCGGTACGCGATTGGGTTGAATAGTAAAGATAGGCAACATAAGAGCACCACAAGTAAAGGTGACCAACAAAAATGGTCAGTAAACGGGATGTGGGTTAAGGCCAATTCAAAGGGCTATGAAGACCTAGCCGAAAAAGTGGTTTCGGATCTACTTCGTATGTCGTCTGTACCTATAGGGGGTTACGTTCCCTATGATTTGGTCAATATTAAGGAACTAGATACTGGGGTCACCTTCGAGGGATGCATGTCGCGTTCGTTTATTTCGCAGTCAGAGTGGTTTGTTACGTTGGATCGTTTGCTCACACGGCATGGGGTTCCGGTTGATGAACTACTTGATTTGCCGTTTGAAGAAAAGGTCAGTCAAACAATGCGTTTTATCGAACAGTTCACGGGGTTAAATCCGTACCCTTATTTTGGGGTGATGCTAAGTCTGGATGCCTTTGTATTAAACGAAGATCGGCATTTAAATAATATAGGTTTTGTCCGAGATTCGAAGGGTAGATATCGGTTTGCCCCTTTATTTGATCATGGTCTTTCGCTTTTGTCGGATGTAGATTTGTACCACCCTGAAATTGAGGTGATTGACAATATTCGTTCTGTGCGTGCCAAGCCTTTCAGTTTGGGGTTTGATAAGCAGTTGAAGGCTTTTGATCCAAGCACCTTCATTCGATTTAATAAGCGTCTACTGTTCGATTATATCAATTCGCTCCCTCCAGAAACAGGAAGGATTAAAGAAGTGTTAGAGTACCAGTGCAATAAATATAATTCATGGTTAGTGTAGAAGGGGGTACTCTAATTGAAAATTCAAGCTATGGAAGAAGATCGCCGCTATGAACTAGCACTTCTTGACACGTTCTATGTACAGACCTTCATGCAAAATATGAAAGTAGCAAAAGTATGGGATGCTGGGTTTTATCCCGCTTTGGTGCAAGACGATACAAAAGGGATCAGTCGGGGTTTGCTCGATGCACTTCCTTTTACGGATGTACAAGTTGAATCACCTTATTGTTCTGGAGAAGATTATGATATCTACGCTACAATGTTTGTTTCATTAGGTACGGATAACCCGTGCTGGGGTACAGTACCGCCGACTACCACTACAGAATTGGATGATGGTTTTGTCACAACCAATTTGGTAAAGGGTGGGTATCAAGATACAATTATTCGCGATCTGGTACATCACGCTACGGATGGAAAGAAAGCATACGGGGTATACGTGGGTTCATTGCGCGAGAGAAAGTCGTGCATGTTAGCTTCGGGTGCTACGGATGTCCCAGGAGATGTTCTGCTGGATCTTGTGCATCGTGCGTACTCGGTTTTACTGCCGGATTCGATTATTTTATTTGAAATCGTATCGAAAACAAGTACACGCAGGATTACGCTTTCCGTATCTGCTCCGGGGTATTTGAAGTATTCGGGTGATGGGTTTCCATACGGAGAAATTACGCCGCAAGGAGGTGTTTGATTGTGTTTAACGAACAAGAGTTGAAAAAGCCCGCCCATGCTGGGCATAGGGGTTATGAGATTTTTGAGTTAAGTCATGCTGATTTTTATACGTATGAGCAGTATATTACAAGAGCGCGTTTTTGGGATCGAGATGGGTATATGTCGCAATCAAGTCTGCCATTACTGCCGATTCGCAGTGAAGTTGTGTACGATTCAAGCGTTGTTTATACGGTTTCCATACGTGTTATTGCCGAGGAGCCGGATGGTCGGTATCTATGGCTCACGCGGGGTGTCGGCGGAGGGTTGCATGAGCAAGGGTTTGCCGCTGGATTATTGCGTAAAGTGGCGGTGGCTACGGGCGTTACGGGTTTACCGCTTACGGAAGAATCGGGTAGTTCTGATTTGATTCAGGCTTCTCGTTGGTTTGATCGTACGGTTCATATTGACTATGCGTGTAAACTTGTACCACCAAAAGGTGTTGTGTTGATTGATGTTTCACCTAATGACAATGATTGCGCGGAGGTTCGTCCTCCCGTACTTTTAGCGGTAGCGCCATCGGGGTATATGAATCATCGAAGTCCTAAAATTTACGCATATTGATAAGGGGGTATTATCGTGACATTTTGGAAACAAAAACAAGTCAAGACGAGAAAAGAGCATACATGTCAAGGTTGTTTGGATTCTCTTCCTGCTGGTTCATCAATGGAGTACAATGCGGGATTGTGGGAAGGCGAAATGTGTACGTATTACTTGTGTATTCCGTGCAGAGATTTCTTAGAAGAAAACATCGATTACAAAGAATCAATGAAGAACGAGGGATTTATGGGCGGTGATATAGGCGAGTGGAGAAAGGAAGCAGAGGAAAGTGCGTAACAACTAACTTAATGATTTCAACGGCGTAAAGGTGCTTCTAGACTTTACGCCGTTTTTTGTAGATGTGAAGTTACTTATTAAGGTAGAGTACGGGCATGGGTTTGGTACATGATAGAGCAAATAAAAAGGGGTGTGTGCATGAAGACAGTTGTTTTTGCGGCTTGGGCAGGGGTAGGTAAAACGAAGCTAGCGGAAAAGTATCCGGGGGTGGTGATTGATTTCGAGTCATCGAAGTATAAATGGGGTTGTGAGCCTTCGGAATCGAATAAAGGACGTACGGACAGGGTATTAAACCCAGACTTCCCGTCTAACTATCTAACCGCAATCCGTTCGGCTATTGGTACGGTGCCTTTTATTTGTGTCGCGTACTTCGGGGTGTTGCAAGAACTTTCGGATATGAAAGATGTCGTTAGTTATGTAGTCGTTCCTCATGTAGATGATAAGGATCTGTATGTTCAACGGTATAAAGATCGAGGGAATCAACCTTCTTTCTATGCAAACGTCGACGAATTTTGGTCTCATGTTGAGGAAGCAAACAAGTCAGCAGGAGTAGGGACGATTGTACTGCCTAGAGGGGGTACCTTGGAAGAGTATCTGCTTTCCGATGCGAACCGTACGGGTGCGGTATTGCCTAAAACGATGCCTAAAACTACGATTTTCTTTGATTCGGATGATGTTCTTATGGAGTCTACGGAACCAGCTATTGCGCGGTACAATGAGTTATACGGGGGTTCGTTGTGTCTGGAAGATTTCAAGGCGTGGGGCATGGATAGTTGCGTACCGGAAGGCACGACCATTGAGCATTTCTACGAGGAGCCGGGGTTTTATCGGGGGTTCCAACCGATTCCGGGCATGGTGGATTTGGTTACCCGTTTAAAAGATCAAGGTCATAAGTTATACGTGGCAACGTCTTGTACGGTCAATACAATTAAAGATAAAGTTGAAAGTTTGGAAGAGCATTACCCGTTTAAATGGGATGACAATGAAATTATTCCAATCAGTGATAAATTTGTACTTTCAGGTGACATCTTCATTGACGATAAGGTGACGAATGTTGTGCATTCAAAGTGTACACATAAAATCCTAGTAGACCGTCCGTGGAATCAAGGTGAGTATCCGGGGGTGCTTCGTGCCAAAGGGGTGCAGGAATTAGGTCGTATCATTCAAGAATGTATCGCAAAAGGGGTGTCGGTATGATTGCAGTTATGGATTTGATGGAACGTAATGAATTGAATAATCCGCATATGTGTCTGAATGTAATGGTGGGGTTCGATGAAGGGGAGATGGTCTATCAGATGGAGGCATCGCCAACTACTCTGCCTGCTATGCATACGTTCTTTGACCGGGATTGGGGGATGAAACGACGTTACCATCGGGTCGGCGCGTTATTGCGGTCTCAGGAGGCGGCGGATCGCATTACGCAATTGGGTATGCGTAACGTGTATAATCTCTGGCGGTTCCCGGTCAATTATGGTTTTGGAGATACGTTCCGTATGTTTCGGCATCATAAAGGATCATTTACGGTACATACGTTCTCGAACGATATGGATCGACCGGATTGGGGGTCTACACCGCTGGAAAAAGAGTATAACGAAATGTGCGAAGAGTTGGTAGCCGATTGTGCATTGCGTGAACCCTACGAGTTTGATCGGGAGGGTCGGGATGCGGTGTTTGCGATGCTCGGTACGGATGTGATCGTGTTAAAAGATACGGAAGGGGTTGGGCAGGCGTATGCGTCGTATAGCGTTGAGCCTGCTAGCCATTTGTACGTGTGGACGGCCTATGTACGCCCGGCGTACCGCTCTACCCGCCTGTTCGGGGTGTTGGTGTCTCTGCTTCTGCAGGCGGCGCGAGAGCGGGGCTGTGCGTGGGTAGCGGGGTCTACGGATGGAACGGCGGTCAATCCGCTCCCGGCGATGTTTGCAAAGCGTGGGGGTCAGGTCATTTCGGAAACGTGGATGGAGATATAAAAAACAAACAATAAAGGGGATGTTAGGATGGCTTACTCTACGAACGATGCAATGAATGCAATGTTCAATTTGATTGAAACGATGACGGATATGGGTCTCCCTGTTGTATTTAAAGGAGCTATGGTTTTACGGAGCTTTACTTCGCTGAATAGTATTCAGTCGCGCATGACGCGTGATTTGGATATGAGTTGGTTTCAGAAGGGGTTAACAAATGAAACGTTGTTGCAGGCTGTACGTACGGCAGTGTATCGGTCGGGTTTACAGGGGTATGATGTTGTTCTAAAGCGCCCGTTTTCGGATACGCGAGGTGCTGGTATTCATATCATTAAGCCAGGAGCAGAAGATTCCTTCTTTAGCTTAGATATTGCCGTAAAGGATACACCTTCGGGTGGGGAGTCGTTCTTTGTTCAGTATCCGATGGCAAACGGAAAGACATTCAAGGGTTCTTCACCAAACAAGATGGTTGCGGATAAGATATCTGCGATATCTAACCGGGTGGTATTGCGGAGAGTCAAAGACGTATTTGATCTAGGGGTATTGTCGCAATTCAGGGGTTATGGCACGCATCAAATCTATGGGTTAATCAAGCAAGAACACAAGAGTCTCGGAGATTTTGATCAATTTTTAAATCAACACGAAGGCAAGTCGGGTTTGAAGCATGCGTATAATTTACTGGCTGTCGATGAAGGAAAGCCGGATTTTGATGAGTTGTTTGTTCGGGTGCGAACGTTTGTAGATCCGTTTATTAGGGGTATCGATGTACATGTTCCGTTATATTGGGTAATGGATGCGCAAGGCCGGGGTATGTGGGCGCATGGTTAAATACATGTTGACACTTTAGTTCGTTGAGGTATACTACATGTAAAACGATCTTGAGGTGATTACATGCGGTATTCTTTAGATGAAGCTTTAGCACTTATAGATAAGCAACATGATATTGTGGGCTTAGTTACAGCGGCGTCGCTGTTGGGGCAGTGTACGTCATGGGGGGTGCCTGTCGAGTTAATTACAACAAATACGTCTCCCGTTGCGGGTGCGGTGGTTCATGTGCAGGTACCGGATCGTACGCGTCGGTTGGTTTCGATTAATGGCTACCGGGTGACGAGTCCCGAAGATACAATTGCGGATCTTATCATGACGGATGCCAGCCCTCAATTCTTATGCGAGGCTCTGGAAGATTGGTATACAACCGAGCAAGGCGGAGAGATCGAAAGTTGGGGTACCTTGGATAAGTTCATGGCGGATCTGGGAATTACGGAAGACTATGAGTATTGGAAGGAACTTGCTTTGTTAGAGTAAGATAGTTTTAGTTGACTATTTTACAATATTAATGTATATTATCGGTATACACTAAGCACGGGAGGTCATAATATGGCAACCACGCAATCGAAACCAGTCCTCAACGAAATCGGGGTATTCGAAATCAGAAGACTTACAATGAACCCTTGGTCGAAGAACCTTAAACGAATGGTGTACGAGTATGAAGGTTCCTTCTATATTCGCTGTAGTCAAGGATCGCGTGTACTGAATCCGGTCAAGATCGGTCGTAACCTGCTGACTCCGGTACAAAAGACGGGTTCGGTTTGGTTTATCAAATAAACAGCAAGGGAGGGGTTTGAGTGGAAGCAAAAGGTAAAGTCAGAGAGTCGCTTAAAGTCAATACGAAAGTTGCGGGTCTCGTAGCTACGGCGCTGGGTTGTATCGATACAGGTGAACAATACAAGATTAGAACCCACCTAGAAGAAGCACTCAAACTTCTAAGCGAAGAACGAGACAAATACGATCCTTTGTAGGGTCGTATTTCTTTTTTGACTTGTAGGTACACGTATAATCTAGGAAATAGACCGATAAAAAGGGGTGTTTGTATTGTTGGGTATACAGAAATATGATCGCACCTTATTGATAAGGTGGTTCGTGCGATGTACGCTTCTTTTAGCATTACTCAATGTGGTACGGGTGATTGTAACGGTGACGTACAATCTTATGAAAGCGATATATGTGTATGTTGTGTACCATGAGTCTATTATGGAACCGGTAGGCAGGGGTCGATACTTTGATTTTACGTATTATCAGTACCGCGAACACATCCCAGGATGGACAGGTTGGCATGCGGGTAGTGCCTTTGTCTTGAGTGTAGGTTTCTATGTGCTTGTCTATGTTATCTGTCGATTAGTAAAATTGAACGGTAAAAAGAAGGGAATTACGGGTTAAATTAGTTGTAACAATGAGTCAATAAGGGGTGTATTGTAGTGAATGATAAGCAACCGGAGCAATCGACGTGGTCTTTAATGTGGTTCAAAGTTCTCACTTCATTGGTGATTCTTGTGGGTGTTGTCGTTCTTTTAATGTCGATATTTTATAATGTTGTAAAGTGGCTCTACGTGACTTTAATTCTCCGTGAGCCGATGATGGTACCCGTCGAGTCTTCTGGACGGTTGCCGTTCAATTTAGTACCTATGGAGTATCGAGAAGATATTCCCGGTTGGACGGGGTGGCATGTGGCGGGTACATTTGTGCTGGCTGTAGTGCTTTACATTGTGGCGGATCAATTGTATCGAAGATTTGCCAAGAACAAAACTAAAAAAGGGGGTTCGGGTAACGATGCAGTTTAAATTTGGTGCGCACGCAGCTATGTGGGGTATTATTGGAGTCGTACTTTTGAGTTTCGTCTGGGGTGTTGCTACTCCGTATTCCATAGAAGCCATTCCGACTTGGGGCTATGTGGGGGTGTATGTGCTCGGTGTTTCGATCTTTTTTATCACATACCTCTATTACAAAGGGAAGTACAGGGAAGTACAACGAGCAAAGAAAAGGGCGTATGCACGTACGGGTGTACCGCTCAACACAAAAAACGGCAAAGATGAAAAAGATAATCGAGGTTCGTACGATACGGATGTCGATAATCCTTATCTATGGGTTCCGGGATTCTTCGGGGTTACACCGGAGTACCTAGATGAAACGGATACGGATTCCAGAGAATATTCGGGTTCATCGCATAGCGATTCTAGTTCGAGCGGATCATCGGGGTTTTCGGGACGTTCTTCGTCAGACTATCATTCGGATACGTCTTCAGGCGGCTATCATGGGGGTAGTTACAGTAGCGACTCGGGTGGGGGGTACAGTAGTGATTCCGGTGGTGGCAGTGATGGTGGTGGTGGTGGCGGCGGGGAATAACCCTGCCGCTTTTCTTTTTAGGTTCAGTCGACTTGGGTGTGGATGTAGAATATAAAAAGTATAGGAGTTTAAAATTTGACACGGATTTAGATTCAGGGGCTTGCATACAAGGGGTGTTGATCAATGGAACCATCAGTTTACATCAGGGTTTTTCGAATACACAAAGAAAATCAATTAGTCGCTACAGTGGTTGCTTCTCGTAACCCAGAAGGAAAGCGGTATCGCTACGGGGTTAAGAATATCAAACGACCGGACTTACTTCCGTGGGGGTTTTGCTATAATGATACGGCAACTCCGATACCTGTTTCCGATCCGGTACATTCCAGTGTCGTTCAAGCATGGGTACGTTCCCGCATCATGCCGAGTATCAGGTACAATGCGAGGGAATTGTGTGCGTTGATGGGTATCGCGAAGTACGATGAATTAGATGTCCTGCTATATAACCGGGGTAAAACGCCTTTCGATTCATATTGGGTAGAGGAGGTTTTCTAATGTTGCAGGAACGAGATTTGCACCTAATTGAAATTGAAAAATCATTAACGGGTTTGAGAGAGTGGTACCATCCAGAGGGGTACTTTGTAAAAGAAGCTAAAACCGGGGTGTACGGTACGATTGCGGAAGTTTTGGTTTCAGATATCGCACATCGAGTAGATATTTCTCATATTCAGTATAAACGCGAAAAGGTCAAACGTGAGGATGGTTCTTTTATGCAGGTCTCGATTTGTCGGGATTATCGTAAAGTGCTTCCAGTTGCGGATACCATTACGCTGGGTCGGTATCTGCTGGCTTCGGGTCATGCGATTCAAGATCATTATGATGCATACAAAGTAGCTACCGGGGGTTCCCGTATATTGCGTCGTCAACTGGACGAAATGATCTTTTTGGATTGCTTGACCGATAACCGGGGTCGTATGTTGGAGAATGTGCATTTGATTAAGTCTTTTGACGATGAAATCACGTTTGCTCCGTTGCATGACCATGAATCTTCTTTGTTTGCATCTCTAACTTCGCAAGATTTAGAGGATGTCTTGCATTCAAACGAAACGTATGAACATTACGTCAAGCGTGGAGGTAGCGTACCGGGGTATTTCGGCAACTCTCATTTTGAGGCGTTGCGTCTTACCTCGACTCGACCGTCGAGTGTAATGCGCTTAGACGTTACTATGGAAGAGTGGCGTACGTTGGTTGGACGCTATCAATTGGAGCTTGGTGATTTAAGGGTCTCTGCAATTGTCGATTTACTCTCTAAACGACAAGATATGTTGTATACGTGGGATCAGACATTGAAAGAAGGTTTGTTGTAATGGGTCTAATGCGTAAAGCGTCATTAGGGGTATTACTCGTTGTAGGCGTTACTCTGCTTGTTGGGTGGCTGGTACCGCCAGTACGGGGTATAGCGGTCGTAGTGGCATTAGGAATGGCAGGAGTGGGTGTAGCGTCCCTGTGGGATGGGCTATTCGGGGTTGCGAAAGATCCTGTACGTAAGCAGGGGGCTTCGTATACGAGTACGGGTACAACAAAGCATAAAGGAGATGTCTGAGTAACAAGTAATAACGCTAACATCTTTCGGCATGAAGCTGATCTAGTTTACATGCGTGAATTATAGAACGCTTAAGTTTTCAAATTTGGAGTTATACACAGGCTGTGAGTATCCTGTGTATGACTCTTTTTTAGGTTAAGTAGAACGAAGATAGGGGGTCTTGCGGTGGGACATCGCATAAGAGGGCACAAATTCGGAGTCGTAGGTGATTTCGGTGGTGTTCCATTGGGGTATTATGCCCAATCGGATTTCGGTACGTTAGTTATGTCGATGCGGGAAGCAATGTATATGGCTGTACGAGATGAGTTCCCCGGAAAACAGATTGCGGTACGTTCGTTGAGTCAGTTCAATACAATGCCTGATTACGTTCTTATCGAAGGGGACACATACTTTAGAAATTTGTTGTTTGCGAGTCCCGGTTCTATCGATATGTATGATGTGTGGGTTGCGGATGCCTATCATCGTATGTACGTGCAGTGTAAGACGGGGGTAGTCGATGTTATTTTGGTGGGAGAAGATCGAAAACGGCAGTTAAAAGAAGCGCATAATTTAAACAAGGCTTTAAAGTCATCTACGGGTTGGACGTATGGTCGCGTTTGGGATTCTTTACGTGCCTTGGATCGTTTAGCTCCGCCGCATTTAGACGCGTTGTATGCGGTGTTGGGTTTTACTGTTGATCAGAGGTTATCGTTTGATCAGTATCGGTTAGCGAGTCAAGGGTTATTGCATATTGCGCAGTTCAAAGCAAATTTAGATCGTGGTGTTAAGTCGAATAAGGGGAGGAACGTATGAATAAGTGGGCTTTGTCTCTTCTATGTGGCGTGATTTGTACTTCTTTGTATACACACAAAGCCCTAGCGGTGGGGTATAACGTGCCGTTTACGGATAAAGTAATGGAAGCTTCGTACCAGAAAACAAAACATGCGCCTGTTAAGGTTGTAGCAATTACTGAACAAGGGTATACGTACACAGGAACAGGTTGGTTTATTGACAAGAATACGGTAATTGCTACAGCGCATTCAACATTAAAAGGACCAGTAAATTACATTCAAATGGATGATGGGTTGGATTTTGCATTTATTTCAGTACGTGAAGTGTACCGCGATGCGGATACGGATGTTATCTTTCTTGAAGTGCATCCTAAGATCAAGAAGGATTATAAGATCCTTAATAAAGTACAGGTACCTGTGTTTGCGAAGGGATTAACCCCGGATATGGGTCTCTATACAGTGGGGTATCCGTATGGTACAGTAGCAGGGGTATCGTATTCGTACGGGGCGTATCTCTCGGCGCATAATTGGATCGATTGGGGTCAAGGGATTAAAGCTTCTTATGCATCATACGCGGGGTTTACCGTAACAGCGGGGTTAAGTGGATCGCCTGTGTATACGGCTAAAGGTGAGGTCGCAGGTATGGTCTTGGGGTATACGGAGGATCAAGACGAAACGGCTATTTTCCGTCCGTATGAGGATATTCAACGGGTGTACAAGGCGTATCTAGCAAAGAAAGGGGTAAAACCTTCTACTTCCGGTACGGTTGTGAAGATTACAAAATAAACACTTGATTTATTTGGTAAACTCATATACACTACTCCTTGTAAGCTAATAAAGGAGGGGTACGATGAAAGTCGATATTCTGGCAACGGGAAGCGAAATCCAGACTGAGCTTGATTTTTCGTACATGCAGGAAGCAATCAAGCAGGGGTATACCTACCCGTATTTTTTGGATGCGGGGGTGTTGGTTCTGTCTAAAGTAGATATTCCGGTGCCTGCGCATGCTGAAATTAGGCAGGTACTGGATGGCATTCGCGCGTCTGAACTTGCATTTACTCCGTATTGGGTTCAGAAGTTTGGCGGGGTTCAAGTTATGGTGCATTACCGTTGTATGCCTACAGCGGAGCCTGCAAACAATTAAAAGGTAAAGGTGGGGGTTGAAAATGAGTAGCGTCCAAATCCAAAGTCAGGTAGATATGAGCATAGAGGAAGGATCTATTGATTTTTCAATCCCTACGCCTTCTATGCTCCGGCGAAGAAATGAGCAAAAACGGACAAGAATAAAGGCTATCCAGTCCCATGTGTCCTTTGTATGGTATTGGATTAAATTTATTCCGGTGTTCGGCATAAGCGGGGTGTTCGGTAGCTTAGTATTTAAGGTACTGGATCGGAATTTTAGGTTGGCGGCTTTGATAACCGAAGAAGCGTGTTCGCTCATTGGGTTTATTGCGGGTATCTACGCGGGGTTCTTGGCGGTATCGGCATTGAAGAATGCGGGAGGGTTGGACTATCCGGGGTTTCCTGTTATGCCTACATGGGTGCAACGGGTGTTGCGTGGATGGGCGAAGAAATGGAAAGTGTGGGCGGAGTAATAAGGGAGGGGTAGCGTGCGAGTCTTTTTGGGTGGAACGATGGGGAATCCGTGGCGTCAGCAGTTAATCAATATGTTGGATGTCGATTATTTTGATCCTACCGTAGATAATTGGACGCAGGAACATCAGGTAAACGAATCAAAAGAGCGTGCTCGTTGCACACATCTGCTGTACGTCCTAACATCCGAGATGCAAGGAGTCTATACAGTAGCCGAGGTTGTAGATGACAGTAATAAACGGTCTGCTCGTACGATCTTGTGTGTACTACCGGATGGGTTTACGGATCATCAACTCAAGTCGTTGGAGGCTGTAAAAGCTATGGTGCGGGGTAATGGTTCGGTCGTGTTAGATACAATCGATGCGGTTGCGAACTATCTGAATCAGGCGGCGTCTCGGTTAACGAAAGAGCAGGTCGCGGGTATGGTTTACCGCGCGAATAAGTAAGTGTATATACGTAGTTCATTCATGTAATCAACGAAATTTATTTCGTTGATTATTTGTGTTGACTAATTAAGTATACTCGTGTATATTAAGGGTATAAGGTTCACGCCTTAAAACTTAATCTATGGGGTGTTACAAATGACACAAGCACAAGAAAATAAAGGTAACGGGTACTTGAAGTGGACGGCTATTGAAGAATTGATTCTCTTGAACACAGTAATCGAGCAGTTGCATCAAGGCAATAAAATCAAGGATGCTTTTGAAGTGTTTTCGAATACATACGGGGTTCCGCTTACTTGTGTATCGGCTCAGTGGCAGTGGGTGTACAAAAAGAATAAAGCTAAAGTCGAGCAGGCAAAATCGTACTGGCGTGAAATTACAAAGCCTGCTTTAATCAAAGCAGAGCGGGATCGCAAAGAAGCAGAACGAGCGGCGGAACGTACTCGTAAGGAAACTGAACGCTTGCGTGCGCAATGGCGTAAAACGAAAGCAAAACAAGCTAAATCTTCGGCTAACGTCGCGGTAGCAACGGGTAAGACGGCGGCGGTAAAAGATACGGGGTATGTGGTGCGTGTGGATGCACAAGGCGTCGTGGTTCGTGTAGCAGTAACGGCTTAACAATAAGGGGTGGTAAGTATGGAGTTTAGCGTAGATACGTTTATACACGATTTTCGGGCTGAGGTAGAGCAAAACTCCGTAGGTGTCATGCTGGTAAAGAAATGGTCGGAAGATCGGTACGTGTATAAAGTATATCAAGACTGGTCGTACCGGGGGTTCCTTCATTTCGAAGATCGCGGGGGTGAGGTATTCGTTTGCTACGAGCCTTTTGATTCCGTAGAATCGAAGTTTACGGATCAAATCAGAGAATGGATACAAAACACACTAGATAAAAGCTAGTGTGTTTTGTATTTGCTCACTAATCGGATTGGTAGTAGTCGTTCAGATTTTCTTATTGACATGATAACTACCGGTTAAGAAGGTTATACTGATCCTATTCATACGGGGTATAGTTGAAATTACGCTCAGTGGGAAGGGGCAAGTGTGTGGAGTTAAATTCGTATTGGATGATATTTTTAGCGTATTATAGTGTAGGATTTATAATGTTTACGGGTAAAAACATTTCGATGTTGTTCCGTCTGTTCCAGCGCCCGTATGCGTACTGGAGTCTAAATCCTGTTCCGTCCACGTATACGAAAGCGGATAAGAAAGCCTTTGATGTGTATAAGCAATCACTAAGACTTTTTCCGGGCGGTACGAAAACCACTTTATTACTTCTTATGCTTATTGCGGTGCTGTTTGCCATGTGCTTTTGGTTGCCAGTTACGCTATGGGCAATTATCAAGGACAAGGATAAAGAACGAAAGGAAGAAGAGGAAGAAGATCAAAATGAAGATAACCATGCAAGTTGACTAGGGGGTGCGGTATGGAACCGATAGGCTGGCGGTTGCGCTGGCGATTGGCGTTTGTTGCGGTGGAGGTATTCATCATGGCATTGGTGGTGATGCTTCCGTATTACGGGCTGGACGGTCTGTTGTACGCGTTAACGGGCGAGGATGTGATGTCCAGCTTGCGTTTGGGTTGGATGGGGGTAGCAGGGGCTTTTGCGGTCGGGTTTGTAGGGGTCAAAGAGTATTGGTTGCTCCGAGGGATCGACCGGGAATGGTCGTGGATTGAAGGGTCAGCTAAACCTGCGCCTAAACGGGTACAACCGGAGGGTGTTTGGGTGAAAGAAGATACGGGTCGAGATGCGGGTTGATTATAAACCTTCTGAAAACCGAATAAGTCAATGTTTGAGTGCGTCCATTCATCATACGTCTGGACGTATTTTTATATTTTACATGCTCTACGGGACATTTGCTCTAGGGTGTATGACGTGTAAATACGTTAACCGTAGCGTTTTTCTAAAAGCGCACAGGAAAGGGGATAGAGGGTATGAAGAAAACAGGGGTGGCGGCATTAGCCCTGTCCACGCTGTTAGCTGGCTTACCGATAAATGCGGCTTTGGCAACATCGCCGCCTGCGTCGTCCCAGCAAACCGCGCCGGATTACGATCCGACAGACATCCCAGACGATATTCCGAGCTACAGCCCGGAATTAGACGAAAGTCTGTATGGGGAGGATGGAGGTGGCGGCGCAAGTAATAGCGGAACAACGCCGACCACTCCATCTACAGGGCAACAGCAAAACGGGGGCACAACGGGCACTCCAAAACCGGGGACGACGAACCCTACCACGGGTACGCCATCAACAACGACTCCGGGCGCAACCGAGCCGGATGCTACGGCTCCAGCAGGGGGTACCCCGGTGCAAGATGAAGAGGGCGCGAATACGGATGGTCTGTCTCCGGTAACGGAAGAGGGTACGATCCCTACCACGGCTCCTTCGTCCGATATTGACGGGGAGGATAAAGAACTTCCGGTTATCGACAAGACAGACCAAGTCGAAAAAGGCGGTTTCTTCCTTAGTTTGTCGGGTACGGCATTCGAATCGACGGATATTATCCCTACATTCGAATTGCAACTCTGGAATGCCGAAACGAACAAGAAGCTCAGTACGGTTCTTGTCGGGGCGGGGCATTACAAAAAGGATCAAGGTGCGTACCAAGTTAAGTTTGATGTCCCTCAGGGGTATAAGCTTGGGGATAAGTTCGCTATCCTCTTAGGGGATAAGCGCGATCCTGAGGTTGCGAGTCTTACGTTCTCTGTGTTTGATGAGGCGAAAGATCAGTTTCTGGAGTATACGTTAGATGGGACGCAGTATGTTCCGGTAACGGCTTCGGCAATGTGGTATGAGACGGATAAAAACCAAGTATATCGCTTGTATGGAAGCAATGCATTCCCGGTATCAGGTGGGGTACGTGCGAACATCAAGGATGCGGTATTCCGTGTCACGGATAAATCGGGTGTTCCACTTCGTGGGGTAACATTAGATTTTGAAGGGGTATACGGCAGTAAGATGAAGAAGACTTCGGTAAAGACGGACTCTGCGGGGGTGGCGCGAATTGCGAAAAGCAGTTTGGATTCGGCGTTCTTCGTATCTTCTGATAACCGTAAAGTTGTAGGGGCTTTGGATACGATGTACCGTCTTACACTACCTTCTGGGGGCGAAGAAGAATGGACTCAGCCTGCAATTTACGAGTTGCAGTTAGAGGGGTATTCGCCTAAAACGGCGGCGGTTGTGGACAATACGTCAACATCCGGTACGTCTGGGGTACAAACGGAAGCTACGGCGACGGTCAACTTTAACATTTCGGGTAATGCCGATTTGAGTAAAGCGTGGCAAACGGCGCAGTTGTCGCTCACGGATAAGGCGGGTAAAGAGCAACTCTTCGATGTGACGCCGTCGAATAACGTGTTGTACGGGCTTACGGATGGGGCGTATACGGTTAAGGTTATCGATAACGGGGTGTCTACGGCATCGGTATCGTCCAGTACGCTTACAGTAAGCGGGGGTAAAGGGGTTGTTAATCTGTCCTTGGCTCCGAAATACGTCTTGCAAGTGGATAAAGACGGGGCACCGTATTCGTTCTCGGTGCTTAACGTCGATAACATTGCGGATAAAAAGTATACGGGTTCTGCGATGCAAGTCTTCGGGGTTGTACCGGGAGAGTCGTATATGGTTAACGATAACGAGAGTGCGGAGAATGGTGCGCTGAACGTTATTATCGAAGAGGGGTCATATGTGACGCATGTGATCTTGGGTGTCGGTGTCGTTAAAGGGGGTACGGCTTCAGCGTCGTCGCCGCATACCGGGGATACGATCTGGTATTGGGGTGGAGCGCTCTTGCTTTCGGGAGCGGCGCTTGCGTATCTGCTGGTGCGGCGTAAAAAAGGCTTGGGATTAGAGCCGGTTCGAAAGGGGGAGGCGTAAAATGGGGGTACTCATTTTCGTGGCTTGCTTCTGGGCGGTTGTAATCGCGGCGTTTGAGATGCATCGCAAGAAGCGGCTTCACAGCGGCGTAACGTTGCGTTTAAGCGGCAAGCCGCTAGCGGCGGGGTTCTTGGCGCTCGTTGTGGTCTTAGGCGCTGTAGCGCCTGTAGGCTCGGGTAGCCGGGCGTACGCGGATGGTACGAACGTAGGGGGCGTTGAAGCGGGTAATGGTACGGCGGGGGGTTCGACGCCTTCCGGGGCGTTCCAAACGTCGGATAAAGTCAACTTGCTTCGCGTGACGTTTATTGTAGCGGATTCGGAAGAGCGTGATGCTAATGGCGAGTATGACGGTACGAAGGATAAAAGCACAGCAAACCGCTTAAACAACTATTCGGATAAAGTCGATCTTACTCTTCAAAAGAAGTTCAATCAGGATAGTTTGAAAGCTTCGTTCTACATGGCGCCTAATGCTAAGGTAGATGCGGCAATTCGTAATTCCGGTTCGGGCTTAGGGTATTATGATGATTCGTCTCGTACGATTAAGGTGCTGTCGGGGTTCGGTAAAAACGTGCTGTATGGCGGGGGTACCTCGAATGCTTCCTTTGAAAAACGGTTACTTGCGTATGCGGATGTCGCGTATACCAATAACGGTACGGCATGGGAAGATTCGTATTTCCGGTTTATGTTGGCGTCTTCGTTGTATGAGTTAGGGCGCGATGATGCGGATCGTAACCTTACGACTTCCAATGCGGGGTATACGGTAGGCCAGAATATTGATCGTTTCTTGCGCTACGCGGTGATGCCGCAGAATCAGTTAGCGCAGGGTTGGGGGTCAATGAATGGCGGTACGATTACGGGCGATGAGTATTATCAAGCTCGTGTTAAAGAGGTGTTAGCAGATTATCTTAAGTTGGTTCGGGCTAAAGGTTTGTTGGGGTCGAACCAAGGAGATTACGATAATTTGTCGGTTAAGTTGAATCAAGCTTTGAAAGACGGTAAATTGCGTCTGGTCTTCCAGACGGTTCCGGCGTTCTACATTTCGGGGTCGGGACATCAAACGACAGGACCATTTACGTTTGTTCCTTTCACGGACATGACGCAAATGTATCTTAAAAACCGTCAAGAGGTTCGTTCTGCTGTAGATCCGTCCATTATGAGTTTAAATTATGGGCGTGAAGCGGAGGTAGCCGAGAAAGCGGGTGCAAGTGCGGGTACTTCGACGCATCCTTCGGATAAGCATTTTGGTTGGATTTCGTTCTCCTTCCGACATTATGCGAAAGAGTTTTACTCGCGTACGCTTAAACCTGTGAGTAATAGCGTTAAACTTACGTCTAATATTACAACCAACCCGTTCGGCGGATGGGGGTATCAAACGCTTCCGAAGATTTCGGATGAAAGCTCTGCAAACGAGCCTAAAATCTCGGCGGTTCTGGATGTTACGGTTGTCGATAAAGACGATAAGGTCGTTAAAAAGTTCCAGACGGATGTACCGGGCTGGGATGAGAGTGCAAAAAAAGCAATTAGTACGTTAGTTGATCAGTCGGGTACTTCTTATGAGCGTATCACTGGCGGTCTTTCGGTTTCTGATCCTGATTCTACAGATGGTAAAGAGTATGAATTGGTGAAAGGAAAGGCACGGGTTACGTTAACAGACACTACGAAAAAATCTGGCACATATGAAAACATCAATAAAGATCCGTTAACCGCTTCTTCTACAGGTTCTGATGTAGAGATTAACGTTCCGGCTACGGGTCAAGATGAGTGGGTAGTTCGCTTTGGATTTACATTGCCTGAGCCACTTAAGCTTGCGAAGTATTTAGGTGGTGCAAAAACGTACGATTATTCTGATGTAACTCCAAAGTACACAGAAAGCACAACGCCTAAATTCTCCAATGCAAAAGTTACGGTTTATGTAAAGGCGAAAGATCGAAGTATTTATGACGGTGATATTCCGGAAACTGATCCAAGCACATCTTCACTGGTTGTTCCACAGTGGCGGTTGTCGAAATATTGGCCTTCGATTACGCCTAGCGGATCGTATACCAATTCGACGTTCTTCTTGGATGTTCCAATGCAGACGGGTCGCGATGCAATCTTGACACCTTCGGGTACGGCGTACTTCCAATTGCTTGATCCTTCCTTAACGGGTATCGATTGGGCGTTGAGTAAAGCCAAGCTTGCACCGGGTGGTTCGCAAACGCATTCGATTACATTGGATAGTCGCTCGGCGGTCATTCCAGAGCATGGCGATTTGTTGGCAATCAAATCCAACAAAGATGTCATGAACACCAAATTTGCGCAATGGGTCAATGATTTGACATTCTTGAACCGTATTGGTTCCACGAATACGGGCGAGAAGGGTACGCAAGCGCAAGTGAATAAGGCGTTCCCATTCGCGTATGGTATTAAGAATAACAGTGATGTGTATCAGTATCAAGAAACGCGTTCGCGTATTACGGGGTATACGGAGCCGGATGAAGACGGTCGTACGTTCCCGATTTACGAGGATTATACGTGGCGGGGTAGCGCTACCTCGAATTACAACGAGGCCGTGTACAATACAACCGTACAGTTCAATCGCTTCTTGCCGAAAGCCAATACAACGCCTTCGCAGTTCCCAGATACGGAATCTGCGGTAAACGGTACGTATTGGAAAACGAATCAGGAATCGGACGTACTCAAGGTCGATCCTGAGGTAGCGATGGCGTATTCGGATACAACGGGTAATACCAGCGTGGCTATGACGGCTGGTGATGTATTGCGTACGATTCAACCTGTGACGTACAACTTGGCACGCTACATCAATGTCGGGGTGTCACCGGAAGTAAATGGTACTTCGGTCGCCACGGATGCAAAAGCGAAGGCGCTTGCCGCGTCGCTGTCATCTGGTGGTAAAGAAGTAATCCATAAGGGTTCGGCGGTCAATACGAACTTTGCAGTCAAAGGTCAAATCGAGCTTAAAACCTTTGCATTCGATATCGGTCAAACATCGCTTAAGAATACGTGGAATTCAGGTACTTCGTACAATACGGATAAACTGAACACCGATTTCTTGAACGAATTGGCTGAGAAAGATGCGAGTGGCAAGTGGGTTGTAAAACTGGATACTGACGGAAACCTGAAAATGAACGGTAAAGAGGTTGGCGGTAAGAGCAAGACGCTTACTGCGAAACAACTTACGCCGGGCACGACGGTAGAGGGGTATACAGTGGCACCTGCGGTTGTAGAGCATAAGCTGGTCATTCGTTCGGGTAAACTGTTCTCGGTAGACGGGAATACAAACCTCGATTCGCTTGATGAAACGCTTAAAAACGCCTTGTCGCGTGCGAAGATCACGGGTACGAAAACGATCTTCAATAACTTCCAAGCGGCGGCGGGTGCGGGTCTTACGGAAGCTCAATTTGCTTCGTTGGGTAACGCTTTGCGGGGTACATCGGATCTGGCAACCGGAAAAGGTTGGTATAACGAGGATTCGACGGTACTGGTGTTCCGCGAGTATACAACAACGTTCGAATTGCCACAGTACATGTACGTGGATAAGATTCCGATGTCGGTTGTAGGTCTGGAAGCCCCAATCAACAAGAATCAGTATTATAGCAAGGGGTATAAAGGATTTACAATGATGCGTTTCGAAGATACATCAAAGTTCTACATGAACTTTGATAGCTCTCTTCCGAAAGGCAATCTGGATGGATTCTTCCGTTCGGATGGTAAGGCTGATCCGAATAAGCAAAGTACAGATTTCGTCGTTCCGAACGTATCGGTACTGGATACATTCGGAGGTTAAGTAGGGCTAAGTAGGGCAAGGAAAAAGAGAGCGGGGTCTTCGGGCTTCGCTCTCTTTTTGTATGTAGGGGTATACGCGAATCGTTGAATACATAGATTTAAACGATGTTTATCCGTTTAATAAAGGGAATAATTAATTGATATGAAACTTAGTTGTAGAGTAGTAGTATAAGAATATAAAGAATTGAAGGGGTATAAGCATGTCAACGTACAACCCGGATCGATTAAATATTTTTCCTGTGTTTAGCGACGAACAGCAGGATCAGCTTAAAGAGGCGTCAAACATCTACCAGTTAAGTTCTTTCTTGGCTGACAATAGGAATGTGGAAGAACTAGGGATTGATTTTGTTTACGCGTCTTCTAAATTGGAAGGGAATACGTATTCGAAGATGGATACGATAAACTTACTCAAGTTAGGTATTACAGCAGGGGGTAAACTGTATTCGGAAGCACGCATGATTTTAAACTTACATGAAGCTTATGTGTTCATGTTATCCCAAAAGGGTTCTGTACTCAATCGAAGTTTTGTTTGTGATATCCATGCGTTACTTGCATTTGATCTTCTACCTCCTAGGAATGTAGGGGTGCCGCGCGTAGATGCAGTGCGAATTTCAGGTACGGATTATATACCTCCTGTGGGTGCGAATTATCTTGTGGAAGAGCTAGATTATCTACTGAGTGTTGCATGGCGTATTGATAATCCGTTTATTCGTTCAATCTATTTAAAGTTAAACCTGTGCTACCTTCAGTTTTTTCAAGATGTAAACAAACGGACATCCCGGATGATTCAAAATGTGGTGCTTTTAGAAGGGGGTATTACGCCTTTACTTCAGGGGTATACGAAAAGCTCAGGTTACATTGAAGCGATTGTACACTATTACGATACGGGTGACTATGAACCATATATCCGATGGTTTGTTTCTTCTTATGTACAAATGGTCAAGACCATGACGGATCAACTGTAACACCGAAAAAGAGGAATGTAGGTTTGCGGTAGTGCTTTTTCCGGGTACTCTACACGCACATATCTGGTTGTAGTCAAGGTATGGGATGCCTAATGGCACAATTATGAGCATAGCTTATGGGTTGCGCTCTTTTTGTATCGAAGGGGGTATGGGGTGGACGTGGTTCTAACTTGCTTAAGTTGAAGAGGAGGGGTGCGTAACATGCAGGTGGAACTTAAGGGGTTAGAAGCAAGAGTAGACGAGTTGTCTCAGCGGTATTGGGGTCGTCCATGCCGCCCGGAAATGCCGGGTTATCGTTCGGTGTCGTCACGTATTCGATTTCTAGCGAATGTAACGCTTCAGGCGGCGCGTAAACGGGCGTCGGGTGACGGTGATAAGGGGCGTTATGCGGGATACCCGTTAATTGGGTTCTTGTTGGAATCGGATATTCCGTTCTCGGTGCCGTATATTCCGGTTGCGGATATTAGCGATGCACGGGTTAAGGGTACATCGCTTCGAGTGGGTAGCCGGGATGTACCTCCTAAAACGCCGTTCGTCTTGAATGCAATTGAGTTCGTGTATTTTATGACATTGCCTGAAATTGCAGGTATGGTTGTAAATGCAAAAGATCCGTCGCGTACGGTGCGTTTGGGGGCGAGTACATCTTTTGTGTATCGGGGTGAACATCGCTATCCGGGGGTATCGGCCTTGATTAATGCAGGTGATCCGGTACCTCCTACAGTTCTTGCGGACGTTGAGATTTCTCCGGGTAAATATCGGCTGAAAGATCAGTTTCATCGAGAGTTGGGGTATTTGCGTTATGCGCGACTCGTATAAAGCAAATGGATCAGTACCCGGAAAAAGAAGTAATGAATAAAACAGAACAATCAATATCCTAGGTACAAACCAAGTATAAGGGGTTAGTTGGAACGTAGTATAAAGCGTTTTTAACTAAGCCATTTCCTTTTATCGTGCTATCAAACAAGAATAAAAATAAACAAAAGCCAAATAAAACGCCTATTTTGAAATTTATTTTTCAGAATAGGCGTTTTTTCATTATAATGACTTTTCTGGGCGATTTTAGCGTGTTATGGTAAGTATACAGTTTACGAAGGAGGTTATAATATGTTTAACGGATCGGAATATGGGTTTCCAGTAATTGAAGCTATACTCGCCATTAAACATGGGAGTTCTAGGCTTTTACGTAAGCCTAGACATGTAGTAAATGCGCGTTCGCATCATACAGGTCAAGAGTATTACCGTGCTCCTGCGTTGATAGGGTTGGTTTTACGTACCGAACCAGGAATGCTGTATCCGAAGGCACCAGCAGGGGTTACGTACAAAGACAATCCAGAAACATATACGGTAGACTGGTTAGAAGTAATTGAACCTACAGTTGTTCTTACTCTTTTGGAGTTTACCTTGTACGTACTAAACACATGCCGCGACAAGTTCAACCTAAAGACATGCAAGTCGGGGTATTTAGGGGTGTATCCGGTAGAACAAAGAAAAGGAAATTCAAAGTTCACTGAAGTTCCAAGGGTCGAGTTAAAGCTGTACGCAACCGGAAATTTTTTGCGATTGTCGTTATACGATTATGTACAGGTCATTGATCCTGATTACTCGTATGAAAAAGGATTAAAACAAGGCGTAGACATTATAAATGAATATAAATGTAAGTTTGGATATTTGGATTGTCCACAAGGAACAAGAAGAAAACTTATAAAATACAAGGGATAGCCGTGCAAGGATTATCTTTTTGTACGTAAAACATCTAACATTAGGGGGATTCATAATGACGGAAAATCAAGTATTCAATGAGATTCGAAAAGACGTCACAGTGATTCGTATTTTGGGGTATCGTGCGATGGCTACGCCTTTTAATGTAAATGCGGGGTATGCGGGGTCGGATCGTATGCCTGTTAAGGAGTACATGGATGAAAATTTAACGCCTTCGATTGTGGGGGTTGAATTGCGTGTACATGAACCTTCATTATATCCAGTAATTACGCCTACTAAGGATTTTGATTACCGCATACAGGGTATAGGTAGAATTTACAGTCAGTTTAGTTTTATCTCGGCATATACTGATCCGGCTACGTATACGGTAAACTGGCATGTAGCTGAAAAAGAGAGTGTTATTATTTTAACTACGCTTGAGTTCACGATGTTCGCGTTGCATCGTGCGGGTGAACCTTGTTTTGAATTTGATGGCTTGGGTGGTCAAGGTATACTTTCGTTGCGTATAAGTACGAAGTCGAGGCATAAACTTTATATGCCTTTAGTTAAATACAGCATAGGGAAACAAAAAGAGGTAGAACAAGGATTAAATAGTACGATATTCAACCATGTGGATAGTATTGATCCGACCACTAAACTTCAATTTAAGAAAAGTATCAACGTAAATATTTTAGAAGAGTACAGGGAGAAATTTTCGTACTACTCTCAATTTATAGAGTTAGAAGGAAGAGATAAGGCTAAACAACGCGCACTCGTGGAAGTTGTCAAAGACAGATATTCTATACTACAGGATAAAGGGGTTAAGATTGTTAATGTGTTAGGTATGAAATGCTGGGGTGCGGGGGTTTCTAAAAAGCCGCGTAGTTTTGCGAATCGTAGTTCGGAGGACGATAACTACAATAAGCGTCCTACTGTTATAGGTGTTGAAGTGGAAGTAATAGATACTGTTTTTTATCCGGTTGTTGTCCCTATTGAGGGTTACGACTACCGGAATAAAGAAGGTAGGGCGGTTCAAAGAGTGTTTAATCACGTATCTTCGTATACCGATACGTCACTATATACGGTAGATTGGCATAAGGCGGTTAAAGGCGAAATTCTCATCATGACTTCTCTTGAATTTATTCTTTTCACACTAGAAAAAGATACAACGACTTATATTTTTGACTATCAGGATAAGAGATTTACGTTGGATCTTAACTTTATCGATGGTGCTCAACGGGGTTTATATCTTCCGCTTGTTCGGTTTATTATTCGGGAGAATGGAGAACAAGTACCTTCGATTACGAAGGTTATTAAAGTGATTGATCCGGGTTCGGATCTAGGTAGTATTAAGAAAACACCTATCGTTTTGTTGGAGCAGTACAAGGAGAAGTTTTCTTCCTACTTAGCGTATATAAATACGGATAAAATCGTTCCCCGAAGGGGCGTTGTTCGTCTCAAGCATCTAAAAGATAAGCTATCAAAGGCGCACCCGCATTTATTCAGAAAACAAGAAAACTAATAAATGGCAAGTCTACCCTATTCGGCAACGAGAATCGGCGGTGGACTTGTTTTCTTGTAGGTGACCTATAAATACTTAAAAGGGGTGTTACTTTGAAGCAGTATATTGAATTATGTAAAGAAGTTCTGGAGTCAGGCAATTTTAGATCGGATCGTACGGGTACGGGCACTTTGTCTTATTTTGGTTCGCAGTACGAGCATGACTTGTCTGCGGGGTTTCCTCTGCTTACAACGAAAGATATGTCGGAACAGTTCGATAAAATTGTAGGCGAACTGCTGTGGTTCCTTCGGGGCGATACGAACTTGAAATACTTACATGATCTGGGTATTGGGATTTGGGATGCGGATGCTCATCGGGTATATCGGGGTAAAGGGGGTACTTTAAATCTTAAAGAATTCAGACATAAACTTCGTACTTCTGAGTCCTTTATGTCCGAGCACGGGTCTCTCGGTAAAATTTATGGTCATCAGTGGAGAAGTTGGGGTTTGACGGGTTTTGATCAGGTCATGGAAATCGTCCGGCAGTTAAAAGAAGATCCATATAGTCGACGTATGTTGGTTAATGCTTGGAATGTGAGTGATATTCCATTTATGGCGTTGCCGCCGTGCCATGTATTATGGCAGGTGTATGTAGAAGAGAATGAGGACGGGCATTTCCTACATCTTAAAGTATACCAGCGTTCGGGTGATTTACTCTTGGGGGTGCCGTTTAACCTCGCTTCGTATGCGTTGTTGCTGATTATGTTGGCGCAGGTAGCGGGTCTTAAGCCGGGGCGTATCATTCATTCCTTTGGAGATGTGCATATCTATGAGAATCATTTAGCTCAGGTGGAGGAACAAGTTTTACGCAAACCGTATCCGCTTCCAACGGTCAAGATTAAAAATCGGGGGCAGGCAATTGATGAGTTTGTCCCGTCTGATTTCGAGTTACAGGGGTACCAATCACATGGTGCAATCAAAGGTTCGCTATCTGTAGGGTAAAAGGAGGTTTGGGTGTGAAATTTGATCATGATACGAGTAAAGTAGCTGTCTTGGGGTATAATATTCGTAATTGTCGGGAGGGGGTTGCGTCTTCAGGTTGTTTGACGTATGAATGTGAGTTGTGGTATCGGGATGTAAAAGTAGCGCACTATGCTTATGTTTCGGATAAACATGATCCGATTATTACGTGGTGTGATCGGATTGAGGGTCAGGCGGTCATTGGGAAAGTAGTCTCGGATTTATCAAGTCTTGTTCGTCTGATGGGGGATCGAATTCATCCAGACTCTTTAGTAGGTTCATTGTGCGTAGCTATGCGCACGTTAAGTATGGAGGAGCAGGCGAATAAAGCGGTGTGTGTATGGTTTTTGTTGTTAGAGGAGTTCAATCGGTTCGTTGCAAAGGCTGAGAAGGCAAAGACGAAGGTTCTACCAGAGGAGTATTACTTTGTAGCGGCTGTAGGATTGGGGGTATGTACACAGCAGGTAGCGATCTATACGGGGTCTGAACGGGTGTATGCGGGTCGTATCCCTTCTATTGAAGATACTGTACGTATCGTATCGAATATCGTCGGGCATCGTGAAGCATCGGATAGCACGTCGGGGTTGCGTATGTATGCGCTGGCTATCTTGCGGGGGTCAATGAACTGGGTGTTAGCGGCGGAGGATTTCGTTGAATTATACACGCCGTATAGTTATTTGAAGGATTACACACAAGTTTAAGCATTTCATTTGATTAATTTAGTACACTATGGTATATTAGCGGTAAACAACGGATCGGGAGGGTTTAGGATGGCTAAAAAACATGATACACGTACCGTCTCAATAGCGGGGTACCATATGCGTAATTTTAAAGAAGGTGAAAATAGTCGGGGTGGGGTCTGGTATACAGGTGAGGTATGGCATAAAGATACGTGCTTAGGTTTTGTGGAGGAACAAGGAAATGGCGGAGCGGTTAAGGTTACTCGTGATTCATCCAATGGGTTTACTCGAAATGATTGGGAGCGTGTATCATGGGACTTGAAAAATGTGTATACCCTGTTAGGGGATAATCTATCCCCTGAATCCGTTTTGTATCCGGGTAATATGGATTACGACTATGATAGTCCAGTAGATCATGCGATTAAATCATGGTTGGATTTGCTGATTGAACTCAATGAATTTTCTGAGTATGCAAATCGAGTAGCAAATAAAGTCAACCCTCAAAGTCATTATATCATAGCGGGTATCGGTGGGTCTGTAGTCAAAGACTATATTCCAGAGGGCAAGTTGAGTGCGGCTGAAATCAAAAACCCGGCTAACATCAAGCGAATTATACAAGCAACTTCGGGGCATACAACTCCCGATCTGGTGTCGCCTGATCGACGTATGTATGCGCTGGCTATTTTGCAAGGTGCAATGGATTGGGCGTTGTCGGCGGAACAATATGCTTCCCTATACAATCCGTACAGTTATTTGGAGGAATATTAATGCAGGTAGCGGAAGCAGTTCGTGTTCTTTCGTCTACGGTGAACAGGGATGAGGCGTATGAGTCTTTGCGTTCGTTAACCGTGTCGCAATTGCGTGAGGTAGCGTCTTCGTTCCAAGTGCATGTATCGGGCTTAAACAAGAGGGGTGTGGTTGAACGTATTATTAATGCAACGGTTGACGCTAAACTCCGTTCCACTACAATACGGAACTTCGGTAAATAGGGGTATACTTCGCGGTAACGAAAGACCGCCTGAGCATAGGCGGTCTTATTAATAGAGAGGGGTGCTAACATGGATAAAGTACAAGAGCAGGCGATAGTTAGGTTTCTTCGTAATTATGATCCGAGTCGCAAGCTTACATTAACTACGGCGGCGGAAAAACTAGGTGTCACAAGATATAAAATTCAAAAAGTGGCTAATAAACATAAGATTCAGCTAGCTTTCAAAGGTATGGAAGCGAGTGCGATTGCAGTAGTGGCGGGTACAAGTAATGTTTCGATGGCTTCTCAGTCTTCTGATCCAGCCGATTTGACTGTTGCACAGCAAAGTTTGATTCGTACGAATTTGCATATGAGTTTGAGTCGGTTGGCTCAGGTGACGGACAGCTCCGAAGCGCAAGTACAGGGGTATTTGGATAGTAATGCGTTACATTTATACCCTAAACGTACGACTGTAACTGTAGGCGAGATGCAAGAACGATACGATTCTTGGTTTGCTTCTCTCAGTCCAGAGTCTCAGATTAGTCTTTCTAACTCTACCGTTGCGTTAGATATGCAGAAAGCATCTTCAAGCGAGGTAAAAGTATCTCGTATAGTCACGTTGTGGGATGGGTTGCCGGAGGATAGAAAGCAGTATTTTCGCGATAATTTAACGATGTCGTGGGAATCGTTAACAAAAGAATTAGGGGTATCCATTAATGTCCTTACGTATGGTCTTAAGAAAGAAGGACTTAAAAAAGGCAGACCGACTCCAGTACGCCCACAACGTAAACCTTCGTCTCGTTCGTTTGTATCTTGGGGTAGTACGACCGAAGGTATACGTAGGAACGCAACAAACAATGCAGATCGTAGAAAATTATCGAATGAAGATAGATTACTTCCTTCTACACAAGAACAGCGAGATGAAGCCTATAATGCACGGAAAAAGGAAGAATTGGCTCGTAAAGAAGGGGCGGCGTTACTTTCGAAAACGAAGATACGTCAACGAAGTCGTACGGGGGGTTTGACTAAAGAACAGCAGGCTTATGTGGTAAAAAACGCACCTACGATGACAATCAATGCGTTACGTGCGGCTTTAGGGGTGCATACGTATCAAGTGACTAATTTTTGCGAGGCACAGGGTATTGTGCCGTATAAAAGAGTACGTGTAACGCTTAAAGATAACCCGGAAAGCCAAGAATTTGTGCGTAAGTATGTATCGAAGATGTCATTAAGTGATATCGCACGTACGTTAAATGTACAGGTTACGGTAGTGAGAGAGTTTTTAGAAGAAGAGGGGATTACGGAGCGTTGGGGAGGTTACTCGCGGATTTCGAAGGAGCAGAAACAGTACATCAAAGAAAACGAATTTGGACTTTCCTTGTCGGAACTCGCTTCGGGTACGGGTTTAGAGGAGTCAGTGGTTAGGGAGTACTTAAAGAAAAGAAAAGATAAGGCGGATCGTTTGGCGGTAGCACGTGCGTCGAAGCAAAAAGCTAAGGGTACGGCTTCCCAGCAGGCGAGTGCGTTTACGAGTGATAAAAAAGAGGTTATTCGGTTGAGTGCTGGGCTTCGTACAGCTACAGATCTTGCAACTGAATTGGGCGTTCGCGCATCAACGATTCGTAGGTACGCAACCAAAGAGGGTATTGAACTTAAAAAAGATAAAGGCGGCAAACGTAAATCGCGGGATTACACCAAGACACCGACTGCATCGAATTCGGATAAGGCATTTATCTTGGAAAACTATACGACGTTGCCGTATTCTGTGCTTGCAACGCGTACGGGGTTGACGGTACACAAAGTAAAAATGGTACTTAAAACGGCAGGATTGGATATAGCGAGTCTAAAACAGCAGGGTAAAATTGCGGATGGAAGGGGTTTGCGCAAAGTGAAAGATAAAGGTAAATCTTTTAAGCTTGCGCTCTGTACGGGACGGTACCAGAATTTTACTAAGTCACATGCGGATAATATCGTTTTGGCTTCTCAATTAGCTGAAAAGGTAGTTATTGTAATTGGTTCTGCACAATTAAGTGGCACGGAACGTAATCCGTTTCATGTCGATCTTCGTCGGCAAGTTATTGAAGGGTTTGTTGGCTCCCTTAAGGGGTTAACGGCTGAAATTGTGGTTATGGAGCTTGCGGATCTGTCCACGGAAGATGATATCAGTCCAGATTGGGGTGCTTATCTCTTGCAAGCAGTAATCGGGGTAACAAATCAAAAACCTGATTTGGTCATTCACGGAGATGACGGACGCCCAAATGATCCCGTTAACTGGTTCTCCGAAACGGATAAAACGGGTCTTCATTTTTTAATGATCCCTAGAAATGCAGAATCTTTGAGCGGAACCAAGTCTAGACGTCTTATTGTAGAAGGTAAGCTTAAAGAGTGGCAAGATTCTGTCCCAGCCAGCACACATCAATTCTACGATAAGTACCGCGAAGAGTTGTTAAAGTGTGATTTCTATCGTCTTATGTTGGAAGAACCCAAACTGTAAGTACGGGGTGTTATACGTGGATACCGAACAAGCTGAATTAGAAAGTGATGTAGTGTATGAGCGCAGGATTCGTTACCGTTTTAACGCATGGTTATTTGCATGGAACTTCTTGCGCTTGAATGTGGGGTTATACGTGGGTTCGTTACTTATTGTCTTCATCATGGAAAGCTGGATGAAGAAGTTCGAACTTTTGAGGTGGCAAGAGTACCTTGGGCGTGCGCTCGAATTTACGGGGTACGGGTATATCGTTCTCGTCGCGTTTACACTTTTTTCGTTTGTGTATGTAAAAGTCGACCGATTTTTCATGGATCGGTCAAATGCGTGGTTGCGAAGTCAAGGTTTCGGGTTGGACGGTGAAAATGTTACCTCTGCTGAGCAACCTGTAGTCGGAGGGGTAAAGGATTTATCTGCGTCTGCTGTGGAGGATGAGGAGGGGTAAAGGTATGATTAAACAATGGTTACGGTCTGTCGGATATTGGGCTTTGTTATTTGCGTGGGGTTTGCTCGGTTTGTATCTATGTATGATGGCGGTCGTGGCGGTGTTGGTCGGGGTAAGGGGTTTGTGGGATACCGGGGTGCTCGGTGCTATCGCGTGGGATGCGTTCAAAGCGTCTGTGCGCGTGTATGTGGCTCTAGTCGGGGGTTCGGCTCTCCTTATGGGGGTGTCCTTGCGTGGGTCGCGTAACGGGCATTCTGTGGCGTCCTCGCGGCCTGCAGGGTCGGGCGTAGTACAGGAATCATAAGGGCAAGTCAAACCTGGGCGAAGGCCGCTCGTTCCGGGGTATACATAAGCGGGTTATCGACACGAGAGCTTGACGTTTTTGGTATACGATACTATACTGGAAGTACAGGTCAGGACACGTAAACGGAGAGGGGTTTTTATATTGGGTTTCAAAGGGAAATTATTAAGTTTCTTTCCCGGCTGGCTAAACACGGAAGAATCAGCAAGGGGAGCCGCTGTTTTGCATGTACCGATTAACCCAACGGAAGAAGCATCTAACGAGGGGTACTCCGGTGAGTTTTCCGATAAAGAGTGGCGGGAAGATTTAAAGATGCTCGACCAAGATGATGTAAAAGATTCGCGCATCCGGGAACTGGAAGAAGAAGTAAGGCTCCTCAAATCGCAAAAAGAGGTGACGCAGGTTTCGTTGTCTGAGCTTGCGGATGCGTCGAATTCGATTGCAACCAGTGTTGAATTACAGTCAACGCGTACATCGGATTCTCTTGCTCTGCTCGCTTCAATGACGGATCGCTTCGATAACTCTACGAGTCATTTGGATACGCTGACCGAGGAAATCGAAGATGCAATGGGTATCCGTGATGAAGCAAAAGACAAGCTTTCGGAGTTGTACGATTCGGGTCTTGAGACAGAGGAACGAATTAAGTCCATGTCGGGTACGATTGACGAACTGAAATCAATGATGAAGGACGTACTTAACGTTCTTACGTTTATCGATGAAGTCTCGTCGAGTACGAATATCTTGTCGCTTAACGCATCAATTGAAGCGGCGCGTGCAGGAGAAGCGGGTTTGGGCTTTGCGGTTATTTCGCAAGAGATCCGGCGTCTGGCGACTACGACGAAAGATCATTCGGCTACGATCCGAGATCGATTAGCGTTGGTCGTAGAAGGGGTAAATACGCTTTCGGGTAGTATGGATTCTTCGTTGGAGAGTTTGTACAATCAAAAGCGGTCGGCGTCCGCTTCGAAAGAAGCATTTGCTATTGTAGCGGATTTGTTCGATACGGTTGATCAGGTCTCAACTGATATTAAGACTTCGTTCGATCAAGCGCGTGAATTGCAAACGCAGGTAGTTGCGGCGCTTACTTCAATCTCGGAAGAATCGGAGTCTATTTCGGCGGCGGCGGAGCAGGTGTCGGCTAGTATGGATTCGACCTTAAATTCTTAAGGTAGCTTTTGGATTTACTGCATCACCACATAGATGGAAGTAAATTAAATCATACATTGGAGGTTTACGAATGGGGTATACTAACGTAGCGTCGCATGAGAAGTACGATTTTCTGATTAACAAGGAAGCGAAGTCGCTCCGGGTAAACGTAAAGGGGTATTATTCCGAAGCGGATCGCCTGAAATTTGCGGCGGAGTACAAGAAAATCTGCGATTCGATCAAGCCTTCGGAGTACGAGCTTATCGTGGATTGCACGACAATGGAAACGTCCGATGATTCGATGGTCGAAAAGCTGGGCGGGGTGTTCGTGATCTATCAGCAAACGGGCTTCAATCCGATCAAGGTTGTCAAGTCCAAGTCGGCAATTGCGCACAGCCAGCTTCGGAAAGCAATCAAGAACGTAGGGGTTCCGGTCGAGTTTATTTCGGAATAAGTCGGGGTAGTCGCGCGGGGGAGTAGATTACGATCTACTCCTCTTTACATAAAAAGCTTGACTCGTCGTTCTGATTGAAGTATAGTAGGGGTACGGCTTGTGAATCAGGTATCGGTATGGCTTGCGCTTCGACCGAATCCCGCTACGGCGGGATTTTTTGCGAGTCAACAAACAAACAATAAAGGGTGGATTTAGAATGACAGTAAAAGAAAAAGTGCAAGGTATGATTCAAGCGGAAGGCGTACGGGCGGTGCATGTGTGGGCGGGTCGTGAGCCGGTTGTGGACGAAAGCAAGCGGATGTACGAAGCAAAAGAACCGGGTGTATTGGATCGAACGGGTGTCCTCTCGTATATGTCGGAATTGTTCCCGGATGGGGTGGTTCGCAAATTGGAAGGCGCGGTAGAGTACATTATGTTTCCGGCATCCGGGGGTACGAAAGGCTTTACGGTACGCAAGGTCGTTTAACGATCTTGCTTTTTTTGTGTTTGGCTACAAGTTTAGTACATAGGTTTGGAGTAGAGAGATTTCGGTTTACGTTAGGTGATTACGCAAACCGGGGGTGTAGATTTGAGTAACAAAGAAATCAATGAAAACGTAGATACACAGGCAACTGAGGGCGTATCGGAGGCACCACGTATTCGTATGCGTGGCCTTACGCGTCCGGTGGCAAAAGAAAAGGTAGACGAGATTGCGAAGCACGCGGTCATTCCAGAAGGGGTAGATTTAACGACTCCGGTGGCGGCGGTGGATGCTCGTCCGGTCAAAGCTAAATCGCCGTGGCGTTTTGTGTGGTGGGGGCTGGGGGGCATAGGGGGTCTGTTGTTTGCGGGTGTAGCGTTCTTGTTTATTGCGGGGTCTATGGCTGATCCAGCGCCAGCTACGGCGTCGGTTGCGGTTACGGAAGAAACGGGGCAAGCGGTGGTCTCTTCGGCTGTATCAGAGCCTTCAGAGGGTGCGTCTGTTGAATCGGGTGCGTCAGTAGAACCTGCGGAAGATCCGAGTGCGCTTGCGGCAAGCGGGGATGATTCGGAAAGTGCGACAGAACCACAAGGGGTATCGGAGCCTTCTGATCCCTCGGCGGGTGTTCAGGCGGTAAATGCTCCGGTATCGACGGTACCAAAAGGGAAAGCTGTGTACGAGAATCGTCTCCTTAAACTCAGCATTGAATATCCGTCTTCGCTGTACATCGAAGAAAAACAGGATAAAGCAATGCAAGTCTTACGTGATTCCGGGGTACAAGCGGGTTCGGATTTATTCCGAGGCGACTTAGTGGCAACTCTTCCGTTGGTTGAGTTCAGCCTGAAAGATAAATGGAATACGCATATTGCACTTGCTGTCGTGCCGGAAGGTGCGGACAAAGTAGATAGCGTCTTTTCGTTCCTTGTCGATGGAGATTTCACGGTATCTAACTCAGCAAAAGAAGAAGTCGGTGCTAAAACGGATCGATTTGATGTATTGACGTACACGTTAAAAAATGAGTACATGACGATGTTTGGTTCTCAGACGCACCTTATGCAAGGGGGTAACATGCTAGTTGCCGCCGTTGCGTCGGAGAATAAAGCGGAGATGTTAAAGCAGTCGGCAAGCTTAAAATCCATTTTGCAGTCAATTAAGATCACAAAATAAAGGAGGAAGGGGTATGAGGTCGGGTGCGTTAGTCGAGCTTAATCATCATTCGGAGATGATTGTGTACTTAAAATATCATTTGAATGATACGTTGAACTTAGATGAAACAGAAGAGTATGTAGGGATTTTGCACAAAGAATGCGAAACCTACTTAGCTCTGCTCAAGGAAGAGGGCTTTGAATTACCGGAGAAGGCTCTAGCATTTGATCCGTTTGAAGGTACGCGTTGGGGTCGAACGATCCGTTCTTCGGATGTAGCATTGAGTTTGCGTGCTTCAATGAGTCGCTTAATTCGTTTGATGAAAGAAGATACGCATATTCGATGTATTTATCGGTATGCGGAGACGTATTTAGCGGCGATTCGCGAGTTTTTGAAACTAGGTACCACTCAAATTGCTTAAACAAACGAGTAAACAAGGCTCCTCGATAACGGGGGTCTTGTTTTTGATTGGTGTGTTCTTTTAAGGGATTCGATACTATTTCCATATATTTTCAGTTTATTTACACTTGATTTTTATGAGCAACTCCGGTATAGTGAGGGGTGTAGTCGCTTGGTAAGTACATACGCGGCAAAAACTTTTGCGGGAGGGTTTCATTTGAAAAAGGGGTTTGCATTGTTGTCGGTGTTGGCGTTGTCTATGGTCATGGCGGTTGTACCTGCAGGGGCGGCTAAACCGGATAAAGGGGTGGCTACGGTGGAGAAGCAGGTGACGGTAGGTACGGAAGAGATTCATTATTATGTACTGCCGGAAAAGCAGTCCAAGAAAAAAGAAGCGAATCAAACTTTCTTGGTTCTGCATGGTGCGTTCATGAGTAAGGGTGCTACGGATGAGGTCGCGGAAGCGATCAATGCAAAGTACCCGCATTCAAAAGTTATTCAATTGGATCTGCCTTCGCATGGTAATTCCACGTCTACGGCGGGTGCGAAAGAGACAGTTGAAGATATTGCGTCTACAGTAGGCGAAGCGGTTACGGCTATGCGTGCGTCGGGGGATATCGTAGGGGATCTGGTTCCTGTGGGTTGGTCGATGGGTGGTTCTACTGCGATGGCGATGGAACTGCAAGGGGTTCCTATGAAGGCTATCGTTTTGTTGAATAGTGCACCGGAGTGGAGCGGTCTGGGGTTCTTCGCGGGGATGTCGCCGGAAGAAACGGTATCTACATTCCACGGTGCGTTTACAGGGGATCTGGCTATCGGGGTGTCGAAAGAAAAAGCGGCTCAGTTGGCTTCGATGCTTCCGGTGTGGACGTCCAGTCCAATCACTTGCGTAGCGGATGTCAAAGCGCTTCTATCCTTTAATATCGTTGATCAACTCAAGAATATCGACGTTCCGGTGACGATTATCTCTGGTGATCAGGATGTCGTGGCTACGGTATCGAACCAAGCTCTCTTGGATGAATCTATCCCTGACAGTAAATTGTACATGATCAAGGGCGATGGTCATACGCTTCTGACCAAACAAGGTAAAGAAGTGGCGCAACTGATTTCCCGCCAAGTCAAGAACTAACGTAAGAACTTCAGAAACGCACATCCCTAGCGGGGTGTGCGTTTCTTTTTGTTGGTTTGCATACGTTCGAGGCACGTCAATGTAGGTTGCTTAGGAGGTGGGTAACTTGTTTATTTTTATTGCACACGGACCGGGTAGTGCGAATACGGTTGAGCCGTTGATCCGGGTTATTCCGAAGCATTTGGTTCGCTTATTGCCAATGCACGAAGCCGTCGCTAAAATCTGGGGTGTGGATACCGTTTATCATTCGTATGAGGGGATGACCTTTCCGCCCGGATGCGTGTTTGTATACGGTACGGGGTCTTGTAACGCGTTAGAATTGGACGTACCGAAATTGGCAAAGAACTTTAATGGGGTTTCGGTTTCGATACTGGATATTTTCTGGGCGGGTGAGTCCAATTTGCGCCGAAGGTATGGTTCGTCTCCACCGGATTACTTAATTACGCCGAACCAGAAGAGTCGGGATCAGGCTATAGAGTGGGGTATTCTACCTGAAAATAGAGTTTTTGCGCTAGGAAATCCACACTTTGATCGTTTGATTAAGTACCACGGACCGCCGCATGATGACAGCAAGCCCGTGGACGTTGGTTTTTATTCGCAGTGTTCGACGAGTGGGGATTACTCAGATACAGCACATGCTTGCAAGAATGCTCTTATTTCGTTGATTAAGTACAGGGATGCTAACCCGCACAAAGTCAATCGGATCTTGGTTTGTCCGCATCCACGAGAAGATGTCACATGGTTACGTGAGATGGCTCGAAAGCATGGTTTGCATTGGCGTCCGGAAGGGGTAAACAGTTTTGATTGTTTACTCCGACTCGATGTAGCTTTAGGGGTATCGAGTACGGTTCTGTATGAAGGCGCGATGATTGGCAAAGCGGCGGTCTTTTACGGAAATCGAGATGACTTTAACATGAAAATGAATAATTTACGTACAATGAAGTTTTCGGCGGGTATTACGTTTGATTCCACACAACGTGTGCTCTCGTTCTTGCGCAAACTTTCGGAGCAGTCAAGCCGAGTGCAGGTTACGGCGGTTTAAACGGTGGGGACAAAACACAAGAAGTGGGCTACAATAGCTCATTTCTTGTGTTTTGTCTCCGTTGGGTTTGCGTTCAGGTTGTCGTATACTAAAAGTAAAGTATTGGAAGTACGTCTGTGTAACGGTACCGTTAATGTGTATCAAGGGGTGGCGGATAAATAATTATGTTTTAGACTTGCGTGTAGACGTGTTATATTAGTAAAGTAATCCAATAAAGGTCGCTCACCTAAATAACGAGCAAACCTGAATCCCAGGTTGGAAGGGGTACCATGACAAAACATTCGTTTAAAGGCAAACAAGGATCTAACACACCTAGAATGAGTTTGGCAGAAGAACTGACTTCTGTCTACGGCATTGATCCGTCGAGTCGGTTGCACAAAGCCGAGCTTGCTTTCGCGGGTCTCATCTCTCACATCGAGCATTCGTTCCATCCGGTTATCGATATCGACGCATTGAACGCTATGCTCGAAACCTACACAGCGGCGCGTGATCGTTATGAGCCTGCTGGTTCTGTTCTTGATCCGTTGGTACCATCCGGTTCGTCTATGGTCGTTCGTACGATCCGTGATAAAGATAACATGTTGTCTGCGCTCATGGCGTACGGTGTACCAGAAGAGCAAGCTCTTTATTTGTATGAGAAGACGAAAGAGTATAGCTTTTCCACAGGTCTTCAGATGGCGAAGCGTGAATTTGATCACCCGTATTTCACGGAAGCGTTGCTGTCTCGTACATTGCGTGGTTTGGTTACGACACTTACGGGGCTTAAGAAGTTTTACAATGCAAAGAAAGAATTACTTGAGCAGAGCATGGGTTACGAACCAGATGAGGTCTGGGGTTCGGTGGGGTATCGACTACGCAAATCGAACCGCAGGTACAGACCAGCTACAAAAACACTGGCACAACGGGCGTTCTACTCGTTATATAAACCATTTAAAGACGGTGAAGGAAATCCGCTCAATGTTGTTTCTGTGCGGTTCAAACAAGCTGAAACGTATACCCTGTGCAACGTGATAAATTTGCATAGTATTGCGCCCTGTGTGGCAACCGAAGACGTGGAAGTAGCGCTTGCAGGTTTGGTATACAACAAACCTGCGTCGGAAGTTACGAAACAAGAACGTACAAACTTCGTTCGTTTTCTGATTACGTATCTGGTAGACCGTAAAAGTATGCGATTTACGGATGGCGGCGCGAATTACGCGGCTTTGTATACGGGTAAGCACTTTGATGGAGTTGAACTAACGCGGGAAGCGGGTATCTTTATTCACAGCTTTCTGGAGTTTGCAAAGTTCGGGTACAAGCATATTTACAAGACACTTGAAGGTCGCTGGGTACAAGTGGATATGGATAATTACGATAAAGGCGATCCTAATGGTTTACATATCCTTACGAGCACATGGACGGATATGTTCCATATCGCAACGAATGAACTGCTCATGATGGGGTTTACACCTTTCTTCGTTACGGAAGATACGTTGTATTTCCATGTCCCTGCCGAAGAGGGGTACCGGGATACGGGCTTTAACGATTTCCAACAAGATATCCGGCATGCGTTTGATGTAGCGCGTCCAGAGGGGTTTTTAAGCCCGTATATTGAAATCACGCTCTATGATCGTCTGCCTGCATTGCCGTTTACCGTAGATCGGAAGTTGGCGGAGCATGAAAATGCAGAGGGTGCAGGTGGTTTTCCAACGGAAGGAGGTGGCGAGTTGTGAGTACGGATCTTGAAAGTATGGAGTTGCGCTCGGTACAGCCACCTAAAAAAGAGGGTCGTCTGGTGTATAGTCTCACGTCGAATCCGGCTTACCAGATCAAGCAAGGGTTTGCAGAAGGTCGCTTTACGATGCCGCTCCTCTATATGGGGGTACCTGTAGTGGATAAGATGATTGGAAAAGGCGTGTCCTTGGATACGCTCCAACCGCGTATCCGCAAGGGTAAGACGGAAGCACAGTGCACATCCGTCGAATTCAAGTTTAAAGATACGGCATTGGATGTAATCCGTGCGGTCGTTGATCGTGAAGAGTCGAGCTTCTGGGGTACGAAAGGAACGTTGTTAATCAACGTCAAAGGCAGTGGGGTACTTTCCCGGTCGGATTTGGAACGGTTCACGGGTGCGTTGCGGACGCTAAAAGCGGAGGGGTACCAAGTCACGTTGTATCTGGATGCGCGGTTAGACTTGAAAGATGCCGACGATGCAGGTTGGTTGCATCGTAAGTTATACATGTTTTGCGATGAAATGCACGCGTAAAACCAGACATAAGCAAAGCCGGATTGTCGGTAGGTGTCAAGCCTTCCGGTTGTCCGGTTTTTCTATGAATAGTGAGAGGGGTTTGCTTGTGAAACGGGTAACGGGTTGGGCTATCGGGGGTAGTTTTTTGCGCTTGCGCAGGACGTATAAACAAGATCCGCAGTCGTTTGGTGTACAGGTAGCCGAGGAACTGCGTCAATACGGGGTACTTGGAATAAAGCTAGGGCAAATACTTGCCACGCGTTTTGATCTTGTTCCGGCAGGGGTACGGAAGGAACTGGCGTTGTTCTATGATCAGTTGGAGGAAGTGCCGTATACGTCTATCGAGGAGGTACTCCAATCTGAATGGACGGAAGAGCAACGTGCGCGCTTGGTGTTGGATACTACGCCGTTGTCTTCGGCTTCCATTGCGCAAGTGTATCGTGCGAAAGGGGTAAACGGTGAAGATTGGGTTGTAAAGGTAGTCAAACCGACTAGCATGGAAAGCCTAACACAAGGGGTAGCTGATCTAAAGAGAGTGCGTCGTTTGATGCGTCTGCTTCCATTTGTGCGCAAGTATGTGGGTTTTGTGGATCAACTCACCGGGGTGTTGCTAGATGAACTAAATATGCTTCAAGAAGCAAGCAACATGGCTACTATTTCGGCCTTATGTAGTAAAGTACGTATGCCTGCGGTGGAGTGGGGTTTGACCACGAAACATATTTTAGTCATGGAATACGTGGAAGGGGTGGCTTTAAACCGGGTCAAGAGCAGTCAGAAAGAAATAGCGAATCAACTGCTGGATATGTTCTTCGATCAGGTTTTTACATCAGGGGTCTACCATGCGGATATGCATCCGGGTAATATTCGGGTACATGGAGGGGAAGCGTACTTAATTGATTTCGGTATGGTGGGGTACTTATCGAACCAAGAACGATACGATTTAGGGGTGTTGTGCTTAGGGTTTGTTCTGCGGGATGAGCGCTTGGTTACGGAAGGTATCTTGGGTTTGTGTCCGTCCGAAATCAAAGATCCGGTTCGTTTACGTTCGGATATATTTAGGTGCGTGATTAAGTATACAACATTCCAGTTGGGGTCGATTGATTTTGAATCGTCGTTGCAAGATTTACTTGGGGTGTTGGGGCGCCACCGCATTCAAATCAACCCGAAGCTTACCGCGTTGGTCAAAACGTTGGTTACATTGCAAGGTGTTGTGAGTTCGATTGATGGTTCGCTTTCGATTGTCAGTATGATTACGGGTCGTCAGTCGCTCATTGTAGGGCATATGATCAAAGTCAAGGGGTATGGCGTTTTGGGAAAGCTCCTAAACACATAACTTGTTGACTAAAAATGTAAGTTAATGTATAGTAAGATTAAGCCTTTCGGGGCTAACGAACACCGTGTCACGTTAATAAATACGAAGTCCTGTATAAACAGGCGGAAGGAAGTTTCATATGAACTATCATACAAGTGGTCGCCCATTGTCGGAGGTTATCGAGCAGGATTTGGGGTATGAGAAAGATACGTTGCTGTATCGGGCTGAAATGCTGTTGCACCGGGTGCTTAGTGTAGTCGGTAATACGGGGTTTGAAGTGGATTCTCGCAAATGGTTCGTGGAAGCGTCTGATGCGATGCGAACAGTTTCGCGTTTTCGGGCGGAATTTGATCGTCTGTCGCCGCCTGAATTTCACATTTCTTTTACGCAGAAGCAGTTGGAAGCGTTCTTGCAGTCGGAAGGTGTAGATACATCTTCGTTATTCCCCTACGATGGTATAGGTTGGGATGGTGTACCCGTCCAGCATTTGGTAGGCATGGTGGGGGTGCATCCGATTATCGCGGCAGTCGTGGGGTATTGGCAAGCGGTTGAACGGTTGGAGCCATACCTGTCTTTTTATTATGCGATGCAGAATAATCAGGCGTATCAAGTTGGCGAGCACGTACCTGCAATCAAGTTGCAGAAAGCGTCTGCATACCATACTCAAGCGGATATCAATGAGATGTACGGAACATGGGCGTTTGAGAAGGATCAAGACGGTGAGCGTCCGTGCAAGCAATTCATCCCGCATCGTCGTTCGTATGTACGAAAGCATCGCAGTCCACACCCCGATCCGGTTTTTGGTTGTTTGCCATTGGATCAGCAGACCTATCAGTTGGCGTATTATACAGCCAACTGGGGTTCGCCAGCTAAAGACTGGGGTTCCTTCTTTAAAGTGCCGGAAGGAAAGGTGGTCTTGGAAGTGAGTACAGCTGTCGAACATTCCAATTTGCCGTTTGATTACTTCTTCGCCTATACATTGGGGCACGAAAAGGGTGCTTCGGCTTGGTACAATCTCTTTGCGGACTATACGACCATTCAGAATGTGTATGCGGTATTAATGCACGAGTTTGAAGGGTTGAACGTAACCGACTATTCAGAATCGGTTACGTTGTCGATTTTTGATCTTGATATGGCACATGCTAGATTTAAAGATGCTTTCGTACCCGGAAATGATAATTTCGAGCAAGTATACGCTCATTTGAAATATAAGTCATCGCTAGGGGGTAGGTTATACAACGAAGTCGTTGCATTTAATAAGCGGTATAAGCAGGAATTGTACAAGTATGTGGCATCCGATAGTTCTGATAGCAAGGATCGTCAATTGTCTGATTCGGTTGAACAGAGAAAGGAACACGCTCGTTTGTTGTTTCCGTATCACATGATCCAAGAAGGGTTTGAACTGGCGTACTATCGGGAAGGCGTATGGGGGTTTTACCTTCCGTATACGGAAGTCGAGAAATGGTCGTACCATCCAATTGAGTATCACCGTTTCGAGAACAAACTAGATCGAGCGGTGCGTAAATCGGTTCCAAAGGGCTGGAAGGCATTCGCGCTCAACTGGCGCGTTACGGGTTCGTATGAGCGGAATGATTGGAGAGGGGTGTTGGAGTAAGTGCATGCGCTATCGGTACTTTTCCAACGAGGTAAAACGGTAGTTGTCTTTGTACCCGATGATATTTCGTGGCATGAGCGATTTTTAGATCATGCCGCTCGATTAGTGGATGATTTGGACTATGACGAGTTGAATTATGTAGATATAGGGGGTGTTGGATTATTAGAGGGCGTTCCTGTTGATGTCGAGGGTTATAGCCCGGTACAGGAGCGCACGGTGTTGTGGGGTACGACCGTTTGTCAAGGGGTGCAAGTGGATTCCTTAGAGGGCGTTCCTATGCGGTTTCTGTCGCCGTCTACGCCCTTTTCGAGTTCTAAGGTCTTGCTAGTGGGGTACAGGGCTGTGTCGCGGGATACGCCTGCAAGGGGTCGTTCTTTTGTTAAGGATCTGGTATCCTCGACGCGGTTCCCGGCTTGTACGGTCGTGGTCGTGGAGGTGCTCGAAGACGGATCGGTGCCTGCGGCCTTCAGGGGTCTGGAAGCACAGGAAGGTCTGGTTGTGGTAGATCGTCGGGGGTAAAGGGTAGAAGGCAAAAGAAGAGTTGCGTGCAACTCTTCTTTTTTTATTGACTACATAAGAATATTAAGGTATAAATAAAGGTAAAGAAACAAAATACGGGTTAAAGGGGTGGTTGTCCATGTCAAGGGGTAAGCTTACGCTTGTCGTACACACGGAAGAGCAAAAAGTAGTTCAGTATCTGATTAAGCAAATGGACGTCATGCTTCAGAGTAAGTCGGTATACGGTCTGGCAGCACGAAGACAGGAAGTCTATGCCAGAGAGTTCAAGCGCTATGCATCTTGGGCGTCGGGGGTGTCTGCTGAATTTGGGGATGAAGAGTCTGTAGTCATCAAAGTTCGGGAGGGGTTGCGTTCGTGTTTGCGGTGGTTGCACTTTGATCGCCATGAAGTGCTGGAGTCTTATGATGCAGTAATTCTGGATTTGTGCTTAACGAAAGAAGATACAATGGCGACAGAGCAAGTTGTCGCTCCAGTTGTTGAGATGTTCCTAGCCGGGGGTATTGATGTTTTAGTCACCTTGAGTGAGGATTCTTCGGAGCAGACAAGAAATTATATTCAAACAAATACGGTATTGGGTCGATTGTCCAGTGAGTTGGTTTTCAATCTTTAACACATAGAAAAAGGGGCGTTAGGTATGAAACCAGAGATTCCGGTTCTATCCGGGGGTACGTTCACGTTAATGTTGCATCGAGCCGGGGGTAATTATGAACGTAGTGTACCGTCTATTCCGCTATTGAATTATATGTTGTCTATTGAGGAAGCCCGTAAAGGGGAACCGGGTACGCATGAGTTTCTGTATACCGGGATGTACCACGTATCGGGTCTAACATCCGTTACGGATCGAGAGGAGTACGGTCATTTGCGACCGCTGATGTACGGGGGTAAAGTCATATTGTCGGGTTCAAGTGCGGTTTCGCAGGCGGTAGAGTCCGGGCTTAAAACGATGCGTAAATTCCCGAAATGGTTGGATACCATCGTGGTAGATTGGGCGACAGAAGTCGAGGATATCGATTCCGTCCATCGTGAGGATTGGGTGTTGTATACGGAACGTTTGTCTGCGGCGGTACGTAAAGGGTTGCGTGTTGTCGTTAACGTACGGGTACCTTCTAATTTCTGGTCATTGTCAACGCTACCGCGTCCGGTACAGGAGTGGGGGTTTTTGGCTGACCAGATCGTAGTCGTTCGGGGTATGGAGACCGATCCCGAAGGGGAGCCTGAATTGTACATGCAAAAAGAAAACAGGTTAAAGTTCGCTTAAACAAGGCAAATACACTAAATAGGCTTGAAAGCGAACGTATAGCTTCTTTTTTTACGTTTTAGGCGGTCTCGTGTAGGCATATAAAGTCCCTTCTAGGCGTTTAGAAGGGACTTCTGTTTATATGTAAGGAGCAATAAAATACCAGTCGGGGGTGTTACGTATGAGCCGTGTACGTACGAAAGAAGGGAAGCGTACATTTTACCGGGATACTTATGTTCAAATGCGTTCTGCTCCTCAAGGGGTTGTGCGGCATTATTTCACAGGCAAGGGAAAATTGGCACTTGATCCTAGTCAAGCTCTGTTTGGACCTTTTGGTGAACAGCCGAAGGCTGAACTTGAGTCTATGGGTTTAAACAAGTACAAGATGCCAATCTTGCTTACGGGTAAATCGGATCGGGGAGTGCCTTCGATTAGAAAAGATATTCGGTACTTTGTAATGCTTTGTTTGGGGTACCACAGTTATAAAGGTTCAGATCCGGTCTTGATGTACTATACACCGAGTGGTGCCGTGCCTGATGTGGAAAGGGCGACTATTTTCAGTAGTCATGAAGATGCATATGCGGTAGGTCGGATGATTTACCCTAATTCTGCCGCAGTGCAAGCGGGTCGAAATTTCCCGTATGGCAGTGTGTCGTTTGTAGGGGTGTCATTAGATAATTTTTCGGGTATGCAGTTTGATGCAAGTCTTGGAGTATGGAAAGGTATTCCAAACACGAAAAGGTAGGGGCGCTATATGGATAAAAGACATCGGGCGGTATATGAGGGTCACGTACCAGAAGTAGGAAAGCCTTTGCGCAAACCAACACTTCAACGCAAAGCAGGTAATTCTAGTTCGACGTGTGTAATCTGCGAAAGCGCTTTACCCGCAAATCAAAATGTGGTTGTTTGTCTAGGCACGCCGCGTATGATTGATTGGATAGGCACGCCTAACGCTTTGGGGTACCATGCTCATTTGACATGTGCATGGAAAGAAGGTAAACGCTTCTTTACGGAAGACAACTTTACGCATGAAGATATCAAAGCTGAATTGGATCGCAAACGCGTTAAGCTTAAACGTAATATTGGGGTAGCAATGGCACTTGGTAATCTTCGGCGGGCGCGGTCGGTACAGCAAAAGCAACAGGCTGGGGAACCTACGCGTCCGTTTGCAGATGTCAAAGGAACGCAGACATCGAAAAGTATGCCGTGTGCCTTGTGTACACGTAAAGCAAGTATGGTGCAGGCGGTACGGATACATCCTACGGGTGAGATCGCGCATGCGGATTGTGCGTGGGCGAAAGGGGTGTCGTTTGAGACGTTGGATGGGATTACAAGTAACAAGATTACGGATTTTAAGTTTGATCCGCGTAAAGCCGATTATACATCGCAGGAAGCGATTCAAGAAATTCGGCGTCAAAACACGCAAAACGTATAAAAGGGGGTTTCTTGGATGGGATTTGAAGTCGATACTTTGCGTTCTGTAGTCGCATTGGCATATGAAAACAAGATCAAAGGTTACCGCGTAATAGGACGAGACCGTAATTTTGATGTTTCGGTTTCTGAGTTGCGTAAAGCTGGTGTGGTTATTACGGGCGTAACACATAAACTTGCGTTGTATGCTATAAACGATACGCTTGCTACACAATCTGAGATCGATGGAAGAACATATGTTTCTGAAATTGATAGTAACACTGAGCTTGAAGTGTACAGCCTGTTATCTCAATATGCGGGTACACGTTATGAAGATAAGGGTGTTCCGCGTATTTCTGTGGTTGCGCTTAAAGATTATTTGGCGGGTATCATGGGGGTAAACCTTGAAATACGGGCAGTCGGGATGTATAGCTATGATGAATCGCAGGATCGGGAAGGCGCGTTAGCTATTTGTGAGCCTTTCTGCACAATGGATTATATTGGTATCGACGATAGCGGGGGTATGTACCCGTATGATAGTGAAGATAAACCTGTAGATAAAGGTCTGGTGTGCTTGATCGATAAAGATTGCATGGATAGGTTTGGTGCACTAGAGTACAAAGGAGAGCGTATTACGGTAGAAACGCCGGATACGAATTACCCGGTAATTACGGAAGATATTTTCTTGCGTATTGCGCAAACCGTACAGGCGTAAAGCTAAAAGAACACCTAGATTCGTAGGTGTTCTTTTTATTTGACTAAAATAGAAGAATAATGTACAATAAGTCAAAGAACGTAGTGTTGTGTATGTATAGGGATTTCGTGGAATAAATAAGCGATGCAAATTATGAAAGCAACGACTAAAATAATAACTACAGGGGGTTGTATGGTTTGAATGCACAGTACGATCAAATCCAAAAAGTAGGGGCACAGGCAGTTATACGGGAGGATGTAGGGGGTACTATTAATTTAGTTGCCGCTGTGGATGTTGCGTATTCGGAGCGGCATGCGTTTGCTGTAGCGGCTGTTGTCGTCTATGATTTAACCAGTCAGTGTGAGGTAGAGCGTAAAGTTGCCGTTGTCCACGGGGAGTCGGTGGAATATGGTTTTGGGTACTTGTCGTTCAGGGAGCTTCCGTCCGTGACGGAAGCGGTGAAGTTACTGGATTGTACGCCGGATGTCTTCGTACTGGATGGTCATGGGGTGGCGCATCCGTTGGGCTTTGGATTAGCAAGCCATGTGGGGGTAGCGTTAGGGTTACGTACGATAGGTTGTGCGAAAGGTTCATTTGTTCTTCCGTGGGTAAGCCTAGATGAAGAACGGGGTTCGATCAATCCTGTCATGTATCACGGGGAGCAGGTGGGTGTCGAATTGAGAACGCAAACAGGGGTTAAGCCTGTGTATGTTTCAATTGGCCATCAAGTATCGTTGGAAACGGCAATCTCGGTTATTTTGCAGGCCGCGCCTAAGTATCGTCAGATTGAGCCGATGCGAGAAGCAAATACGGCATGTAACTTCGTACGAGATACGCTGGAAGCTGAGATGGATAAAGAGTCAAGGGAGGTGCAAGAGTGACGCAAGAAGATATTAAAGTTATACAGCCGGAATTGCTAGGCTCGTCGGCGTATGAGGGGTCGTATATGGTGTTTAATGGGGTTTCGCCTACGGTGCGTATGATCCCTGCGATTCATGTGTCGCATTCACTGTGGGTGTTGGGGTATAATATACGGGTGTCAAGTATGGCGGGTGTACCCATGCATTTAAAACTGTATCAACAGTATACCGCTGAAACGACAGGGGGTTCATCTAAGAATCGGCTAGGTGAAATGCTGGATCGTAGTGAGTTTAGCGAATGGCGACTAAGTACACTTGCGGATATGAGTTCTCATTTGATGCGTGTATTGCAAGCGGCTAAAGTCAAGGACGAAATGTTGTTTCCTACGGTTCTCGTCTATCATTTGGATGATACGATCTTTGAAGACGAGTGGGGTCTTGGGGCGTTCAGTCGGTTAGTTAATCAGTTTATTCAGTTCCCAGAGCATCCGTTGTTGATCACGCTACCTTATGTAGAAGACGATGAAAAGTTCGCTCTATTGGAAGCGTTGTTTGACTTCAAAGGTGTGAGTAAGTTTACAGCTTCCTGTACGGATCGCAAGGTATTCCTTCTGCAAACGAAAGGTGTAAATTTACCTTCCCTTACGGAAGTAAAATAGAAAACCAGACATAAAAGACTCGGAAACATACGGGTCTTTTCTGTCTAACACAGCCAAATATAAAGGGGTCGATAGCGGTGAGTGTGGCAAGCCATGAGGAGCAAGATCGGATGTTTGCGGATTTATTCTTCAGTCGGGGTACGTGGCAAGATGAAATCAACGAAGAAGATATTTTTGGTGAAGTACCGCTATATAAAGCGTTAACTAAGGGGTATCAAGGGTTTGTCGAGCGTTTAGTTTTGTCTGGTGCACGACTAGACATCGAAATTCCGGGTGAATATTCGTTAAACACGTTACTATGCATGAAAGCGAACAAAGCTACGGTTCTACATATTCACGAAGGGCGCGAAGATCAACTAGATGGGGGTATGGGTGTCATTGATTGCTTGTTATATGCTTCGCTGCAACAAACTCCGCAGGTGATGACGCGATTGCACTGGTTGTTCAAGCAGGTGTGGAAACAGGACATCAACGGGGTTCAGGTAGGTCTTGAAAGTTACGAGTATAACGAAGCATCTGAGTACGGGCTGGGTGAAGCGGAATATACGTACTATACGGTACTGGATATTGCCATTCAATCAATGAATATTGATTTATTAAACGTATACTTTAGATTGGGTGGGAGTATTCATAACGGGTGTACGGATTACGTGGGGATTATGCGTAAAATCAAGCAGGAGCTTTCGTTAGAGTCTGATTTAGTAGGTACGGCAGAGTTAGCTCGTCTTGACCGGGTAAAAGCGATCAAACGTGTGTTAGTACGCAAATACAATCAAGAGTTGAGGGGGTCTGCGAAGTGATTGCAACGACTTTAAATGGTGTGCCGTACACGGATGAAATCCAGATGTCGGATCAGTGGGTACGTGATCGAGCCGCGATGAAGATATTGCATCGTAAAGATCCAAAACAACGAGATGCGGTAGGTCGTTATCCGTTGGCGCAAGCAATAGAACGGGGGTATCGGGATACGTTTCATTTTCTATTGGATCATGGGGCTTACTTAGGTGTTCCTTTCGATAGTGAGTATTCGGTCTTTGAGGTTTTGTTGTATCATGATCTTTCGCTGATTGATGAAGGGTTAGCACATGTTCAGTGGAGAGGGTATACGCAAGATCAAAAAGGGGTACTATTGGCGCAAGCTTACGGGGTGTTATTCCGTGGCAAAAGTGCCCTTACGAGGACGTGGGTAGAGGAATTCAAAACGAACGTGCTAGGGTTAGGGGTCGAGTAATTGGCGGGTGTGTAGGTTTATCGGCATCTGGTAACTTTCTTGCTGTACAGGTGTGTAGGTGTTGGATTAGGCGTTATACTCGTTAGCAATCTTATCTTAACGAGGAGGACGATCATGTGCGTATAGGTAAAAAGAGCAGGGGTATACGTGTTTTAGGGGTGCTTCGAACCGCTAGCATTCTTACAAAGACGATTGCGATTGTTGCGTTAGCGCTTATTGTATTGACTTCTGTACTTCTGGTCTTTACGAACAACAGAGAGCGCAATATTTTCTACGACAGTATTGAGAATCAGCATCGTATCTTTGAAAACAGAATGAATGAATCATTGTCTGATTTGAAGTCTATTCATTCAGAGTTAGGGACTACACTTAAGGTTGGAGATCCTAAGCTAAATCGTATTTCTGATGTATTGTCGTTAGTCACGCAAAACGAACGTATCTCTAACGCATACATTATGGATTCGGAAATTAAAGATGCACCGGATGGTTCTCGGGTATCGAGGTTGATTGCGCTCAACAATGAGATTCAAGCGTCGGGTGCGCTGACCAATCTGGATGAATATCCGTCGTATCCCATTTTCGAAGATGCTGTAAATCGTATCGACGCAGATGGAGGGGTCGCGCGTACGGATGTGTACGATGATGGGGGTGTGCAATTCATCTCTACGATGTCTAAAATTAAGGATTCAGATGGTACGGTACTGGGTATTTTTGCAATCGACTTTGATTATAGTGGGATTGCAAGTACCTTACGTACGAATGCGTTAACATTAGCCTGTGTGGGGTTTGGGTTATCTTTACTTATGTTGATCAGTGTCGGTGTAGCGTTGGGCTTCCAGCTTAAACCCATTAAAGGTCTTGTTCGTTTTTCCGAGCAGGTGACATCAGGTGATTTGACAGGTCGTATGGTCGTTACGCGTCAGGATGAGTTAGGGGTTTTGCAAGAAACATTCAATACAATGGTTACACAGTTGAATGTGTTGGTTCTTCGTTTAAAAGATTCAGCCGCGTTGGTTACAGATTCTTCGGTTTTGTTATCTAGTAAGTCAAAAGAAAGCACCTACGAAGTGACGAACATTTCTAGTGAAATTGAGAGATTGTCTGTATTTACGGAAGCGCAACTTCGAGGTACGTCGGAAACGGCTCGTGCGATTACGGATATTGCATCGGGTATTTCTAAAATAGCGTCTTCGGCTTCTCTGGCTTCCACATCATCTTCTCGTTCTTTAGATTTGGCTCAGCAAGGGGTTTCTGTAGTTGAAGAAGCGGTTTCTATTATGAATCAGGTTAAATCCAATGCAAACGAAACGGGTAAACGAACGCAAGTGTTGCTCGAAGAATATTCTAAAGTAAAAGATATTAGTGCCATTATCTCGCAGGTCGCAGATTCAACGAATCTGCTTTCGTTAAACGCTTCAATTGAAGCGGCGCGTGCGGGTGATAGTGGTAGGGGTTTTGCTGTAGTAGCAGATGAAATTCGTAAATTAGCGACACAGGTAAGTTCTCATGCTAAAAGCATCGCGGATATTGTATATTCTCTTTCAGGCGAGGCAGTAGCAACAGCAGAAGTAGCCAGTCAAGGGGTAGTTACAGCGGAACGGGGGTCTGTTGCTGTAGCTAGAGCGAATGATCTGTTTGTCCGTATTATACAGGATGTAGAAGAAGCAACATCTCAAATCAAAGGGTTGTCTGTATTTGCCGAGGATATGTCAGCGAATACCGAAGAGATAACATCATTTGCAATGAATAACGAACAAAATTCGCGCTCGGTTTCGGATGCGTCTAATTCTATCTTAGATTCCGTGGGTTTAAATGCAAGTATAAGCACGGATATCTCTAATCTGTCTGTTCGGTTGAGTGATGCAGTATCGATCATCGAGAATAATATCAGGGTATTCAAAGTACAAAGTGAAGATGTAGCGTAAAAATAACCCCACATGATGAGTGCCTATCGTGTGGGGTTATTTTAGCAGGGGAGTAATAAGGGTTACCAAGGGAGTGAGTGCGCAATGGATCGATATATGTTGAAAGACATTCGAATAGAGTGCCCTCAGTGTGCGGGTGCTGATTTTTCTTTAAATACGGAACTTATATATTCGGTTAATCTCTATCAAAAGATGCAGGGTGCTCTTGTGGTACCGGAGCATCAAAAGTATGTTATTCCGCACCGTGAAGATTCGAAATCGTTTTTATCGTGTAGGAAGTGTGGTTGGTTATCCTCGTCTGTGGTGTGGGATGGAAGCGATGTAACCTTCCAAACTAAGGGGTGTGACGTCTCGGATCTATATCGAGCGCATTGGAGTTCGGCTATTGCATCTTGTGTGAATGAGTGGGAAAGGGGTTATGTGGGAAAGGGTAAATTGCCGTCTAAGCCTAAAATGTCACCGGAACGTAAAGCGTGGCGTAAACGCTGTAGGGATTTTCTTGCTGGAAACCCAAAAAGTGAGCAGGTCAGTTCTTTCTTGCATGCGGAGTCATTAACGGAGGATAAGATGAAGGATTTTAATCAACTACTCCGGGCGCGGTTACGGCGTCTTTAAGTTTATTTTCGGTTTAGATTGACGCTTCGTGTAAAAAGGGGTATAGTAAGAGTAATTCAGGCCGGAGGCCGCTTAAGGAGGGTTATGCGATGGGTACAGGTATGGGTCGTCAAATGCGTTTGTTGCGTCTCACGACACGTCTGTCTATGCGTAGCCGTATGTTTCTTTTGTCGGTTGCTACAGCCTGCGGCGTAGTCGAGCGCCCCTATCCCGGTAATGCCAATTGGCATTACGAGCCGAAACATGGGTTCGAGGGATACGGGCTTGCAACGCTCTCTGGGCGGCGTAAGCCGCTTAGGGTCTGCTAGCACGCCAATCCGGTAATCGGGGGCGTATAGCCCTTTGTGGCGCGTCACCTTACGAGTCAAGCACGTCTGTCGATCCCTTCGGGGTCGGTGGGCGTGCTTTTTTGTTTGATTATGTCTTTAATTGACACGTTAAGCTTAAACTTCTCTAAAAAGAGATAATCGCTTAAACGTGTGTTTGTCGTTGTCTATAAAGATGAACGTGAAAATAAAATAGAAGAATATTTAAAAAGGGGGTTGCACAATCAAATCGGATAGAGTATATTACAGGTATAGCAAGTCGCAAGCAACTTAAAACATGTTGGTCGTGGCGAAACGGTAAACGCGTCGCACTGTGAATGCGGTGGAGTGAATACTCCTTGAGGGTTCAAGTCCCTTCGGCCACCCCATAATTGTAACCTTCATTAAAGTAAGCATCGGGCAAGCGCCTAGCGCAACTACTTTAACGAGGTGATTACATTGGCTACCAAGAAACAAAAGCTGATTATGGAAAATATGTGCAGGAGCTTGACTTGTTAGAAGGTTGGGGTTGTGAAGCAGATCATAGTTACGCTGATGATTACTTGCTTTGTGCGCTGACTGAAATGGGCTACGGCGAATTGACGGATGCGTATGAGCGGGTAAAGGGTCGGTGTCGCTGGTGGGCGCATGCCTAATCGCACAGGGGTTCTACCCCGTACATGTGGAGGTAGTCTCGTAAGATAGCGAGGGCAAAAGGGGTACTTTTGTTGTCATTAGAGGATGCATACTCAGTTGACCTTCTTGGTTCAAGTCCAAGACTCCACACCATTTAATATGGGTAAGTATACAAGAGGATAAAGTAGACAGACTGTAAATCTGTTGCTTCGGCTTCGGGAGTTCGAATCTCTCCTTACCCATTGTTTAAAATTCAAAAAAGTAAGGATGGGGTGATTGTAATGGATAGCGATAAAACAGGTAAACATACGCCCTTGTAGCTTAGTGGCAAAGCACCCGGCTTTTAACCGGAGTACGGAAGTTCGATTCTTCTCAAGGGTATAACCTTAATCTTTGCGGATATAGCTGAAATGGTACAGCACCCGTGTGTGCGGGAGGAGGTAATAGGCGTGGTCGTTCCCGAATAGGCGGGTTTCGCCCGGTAATAACTCCAATTGTAGGTTCGACTCCTTCTATCCGCATTCCTATAGGGTGATAGTGTAGAGGTAACACTACGGTCTCCAAAACCGTCATCGAAGGTTCGATCCCTTCTCGCCCTGTCAATTTTACTTGCAGAGATAGCTGAATGGCACAGCTCCCACGGAGTGTGGGGGGTGAGGTAATATGTACGGGAAGATTTTAAGGTAGGTGAAATCCCTACGTCGAGTGTAACTCTCGCCCATCGCGACAGCGTCGATGGAAGACTTTCCGATAATAACTCCAATTTGCAGGTTCGAGTCCTGCTCTCTGCATTTTATTTTTAAACACCCAAATAAGTAGTTGACTTAATTGAACTAACGTGGTAAGATGGAAAGGTAAAAACCACGGGGGTGTGCAATGAGTAAAACAAAAAAGTCACTTAAAACCGTTCTTGCGGGTGTTGATGTGGAAGTTAGTTATATTGTTTTGTCGGATGAAGTTGAAGACGACGAAACGGGTGAAGACGTTCCTTGTCAATTGTTCTCGGCGCCAGCATTGAACATTGCGGAACAGGATGCTTTGCGTATTGTAGATCAAGTAAAGCAGGCAGTGACTGATGATGGTACGTATACGTACCATTCGCATGAAATCGGTGATTTTATTATAATCCGCTTTGTTTAAGCGGATTGCAGGGGTATAGCTCAGATGGTAGAGCGCTGGCTTCGGGAGTCAGAGGTCGCAGGTTCAAATCCTGTTACTCCTATTATGGTTTGTCCTTCTACACATGTACCTCTAGCTGAGTCTCCAGGTCTGTACGACACTGAATATGCGTTTGGTGTGCGTTAAAGATGTCTGCGTCCACGTGGGGTACAGTTGTAGGCGGATAAATGATTCGTCTAGTGTATAATATCGGAATGTAGCTCAGTTTGGTAGAGCACTTGCTTTGGGAGCAAGGGGTCGCATGTTCGAATCGTGTCATTCCGATTAGATTTACTTTTCTATTTAAGAAAGGATGCTGGATGTGAACACTAAGAAACGAACCTGTACGGGGTGTCGGGCTTTGAATAGTGAACCCTATCGCCGTACGTGTAGTTTGGGGTATGGTTTGCAATATGAGCCGGGTGATCGTGCAAGTCGACCTGTTGAAGATTGCCCCAAGCCAAAAACAATACAGGCATTGTTGGTATCTCCACATCGTAGGACGATTGATTTGTAAGTTAAGACGGAGGGCATCTCGGGTTCGAATCCCGGCGTAGTAGTGCATCCTGTAGGTTTAGACTCGCCTGAGAACCGGGTCGATACCTGCATCGATGCGAACTGGACGTGTATAGGGCTTCTCACCTTATATACGATAAAGGTATCTGCTATGTGGTCAAGCGGTTAAGACGCCCTCGCTCTTAGCTTATAAGTTAATCTTGCGAAGTAGCATATAAACTACCTACATGATTTGTAAGTTTGTGCGTTAAAGAAGGGCGGGAGACGAGAGGTTCAAATCCCTCCGTTGTCGGGAGCTTCGATACTCTTTTTATCGATAACCTTGAGCAGTTATCGGTTGTAGAGTGCGGGTTACGGCTCAGTAATCCGTAGATGCTGTGAACGGTAACGTGGTTTAGCGGGAATAACGCCCCCCTTCTTTAGCGCATAAACGGTTTATCGGTTAAGAGTAGGCTTCCGTAACGTAAAGTGACGATCAAAAAGCATACAGGGTGCATGAGTGGCTAGCGGGGTACCGTAGGCGGCGTTATGTGGGGTATAGCTTTGGCAACGAGGAGCCTTCGGGTCAGTGTGTCGGATTGTCAGCATCAAAAGCATTGAAGGTATTGAGATACTGGATGGCTTTGGCTCCAAGGAACCTGAGGGTCAGCGGGTCGGATGTTTGGCGTTACGGGGCTTACTCTTAGCAGGTAACTGCTTATATTGCCTGTTTAAAGCGGAAGTCGTTGTGGACGCTATACGGGGTTTACAGGCTGTAACGTCTAACTATCTGTTCAGGTAGTAGGGATATCCAGTTGACCGTCAAGACGTATGAAGCTTCGGCTGAATACTGTCGTTGGTCATCGCTAAACTCGATGGATTCACAGACGTCTTTCGCTTTAAATAGGCAACTAGCTTTACTTGAAATCAAAACGCTAGAGGAGGTGATCCCGATGGAGGGAGCCGAGGAGAAGAACATTCAACTGAATATGGCCCCGTGGTCAAGCGGTGAAGACACGGAACTTTCACTTCCGAATCGCGAGTTCGAATCTCGTCGGGGTCACTTTATGGAGCGTTAGGCAAGCAGGTCAAGCCGTCAGCCTTTCAAGCTGGAGACACGGGTTCGAGTCCCGTACGCTTCATATCCTTTGGCGCATTAGTCAAGCGGTTAAGACAGCGGACTTTCTATCCGTTATCGTCGGTTCGAATCCGACATGCGTCATATGAAAGAGGTGCGAGATGAAATTCAATGTAAAGTATTTTAATGTATTGATGGCGTTCATCATGCTTTTCGTGAACTTTGCGGCGTTCAACTATGATTTTCCGTTTTGGTTGTATGTACTGATTTCAGCAATAGCCGGGGTATCATTATCGGTGGGGTTGGTCGTAGCAATTGATCAGGACGCAGAAGCGTCAGCACGTCGTATTATTGCACAAAGTGAATCGCAGGTAAAGTAGAACGCCAATAAACGGGTGAAGGTGGAATAGGTGTGAAACGTAGGGGTTTGTTGGGATTATCCGCACTCGTGGCGGGGGTTGTGCTCCTTTCGGGGTGTGCGGATCGGTATGAAACAACTCGTGTACAGGCAACGGTTATCGATAAGGATTATGATGCGGCAACAACCAAAATAACAACTACTCGTAAAGATGGTAAAACGGTACGTAAAACGAAACGTATTCCGGCGGAGTATGATGTGACACTCTCTTATCAAGGTGTGCAAACAGAGATTGATAGCAAGTCATTGTATAATCGCGTACAGGAAGGTAGCTTGGTGGAAGTTGTACTTAAGAAAGGGTATACGGACGAGGGCGAATTGGTCTCTCAATCGATTCGATTACCTTAAGCTTTTTGTACTAAGATAATACTTTGCGCGGATGGCGGAATTTGGAAGACGCGCCCTAGTTGGATAGGGAGAAGGTAATAAGTTCTGGGAAGGGTACCCCGTGAAGGTTCAAGTCCTTCCTCCCGTATAATATGCGGGAAGTGGCGAAAAGGCAGACGCGCGTAAAGTGGGTCAGCGTGTACCAGAAGAATAACTTCAACTGTAGGTTCAAGTCCTACTCCGACGCATAAATAAAAAGGGGTCGTAACGATGGATTTTGTTACACGATGCTTTGCGGCTCGGCCATTAAGGGGTGTAGCGAACTGGGAATTGTTCTTCGGTTCCGAATTAGCCGTAGAGATGGCGGGGGCTTCTAAGAGTTCTATCCATCAGGTCGAAGTCTCGTACCGAGATGAATTATTGAATACGCAAGAACCGGATTCGTATTACGCGTTGATGAATATGAAAGAACGAGAGTTTGAGTTTATCTTTTCGGATCTATTGTCGGTTAAAGTATGTAGTCCCGATTTTCATAAAGGGGTAATTGCGCGAGGAGAAGGAAAATTGGTACGCGTAAACGTGCGTAAAGTTTGACATTATTCACGTATAGCTCAATGGTAGAGCATCGCACTGTTAATGCGAGGGTTATAGGTTCGAGTCCTGTTACGTGAGCCATAAAGGGTTGTCGCCAAGCGGTAAGGCATCCGGTTGTTACCCGGTCATGCGCTGGTTCGAATCCAGCCTTCCCTGTATACATACGAATACACACGCACAGTCCGAATCTGGGGCTGTGTGTTGTCTTGTAGAGTGTGTAACAACTAAAGAGGGGGTTTCATGATGGCTGTACTTACACATGCTACAGTAAAGGTTCAAGAGGGGTTTGCGGATGTGTTATATTTGGATGATCGTTTAGTCGGTAAATTTGCGTCTCGTCCGGTCAGTGAAGTATTCAAGGCTGTTGCGGATGTGTTTAATACGGGTCAGATTACGGTCATGCTTCAGATGGAGGCGGAACTTACGGCTTCGTTTGCGCGTATTCCTTCGTCGTTGAATTTGCTCCGAATGGGGATACCTCAGCCGGAATAAAGACAAAAAGAGACATCTTCGGGTGTCTCTTTTTGTTTTATGTGCTACAAACATTTCGAAATAGGGATTATATGGGGTCATAATCTATTTATCTGTTTTGTTAGAACGACATAAAATTTTAAAAAGAGTATCAAACAGACATTAAATTAGTATAAACATGACGAAACTCAAAGGAGATGGTAAACATGGGTGTTGGTGTACTTATAGGACATACGATCAATCGAGTTGCAAGAGCGGTAAATCCTCAAGGAAAGCCTTGGGGGTACTTGGTTACGGTAGGACGGTCGGATGGAGAGCATAAAATGTTTGTCTCGGCGGAAGCCGTTGCTCGTGTAGGGGGTGCTTTGATGCTTACTACACAGCAAATTGTGCGTACTTCCGATTTGTGGAAAGTGAAAGATATGTCTAACGAATTGGATTTCCTTAAAAGTTTGTTAACCCGGCGTAATCAGGTTTCAGGCGATCTTGTGATACCATTTGATATAGTAGCTAAGATGCTACATGCTAAGTACGGCAAGCCGTATCATGTGTACCGGGATATCCCGTTGAATGAAGCCCGTGTTGTTATCGCCCCTCGGGGTAGCGGCATCATTGGTGTAGATGCAGACGAAGAAGATACAGGTCGAGTGCCGTATTTCTTGTTTAAAACACGCGAAGGAAAGATGTTGGATTTAAGTAAGGAGCATTATGTACTAGGTTTTGCGGATGATTGTACAGAACAAGGGTTTCTTATATTTGATTTTGGCTCTACGCTTACTTATACGGATCAGGCAAGAGAAGATCCCGCTGATTTGGAGTTTATGTTAAGTCATATTTTAGTCTAAGAAGGGGTGTTAGGTTGGGTATCGAACTAGCACGTGCGCATAAAGGTATGGAAGATCAGTTCGGGCAGTGGTTTACGCGGTATAAAGGCGGAGTCTGGATTTCGGAGGTAATCGAATCAGGTCTGCTCGTTGTAGGCGTCCATACACCGCTGTACCTAGGGGGTATGTTTGTCGTTATTGGGTCTGCGCGTGTAGATCGGGCTACCGGGGATTATTTGTTCTCGTTTGGTCGTGTACACGGTCTAGATTCAGCGGTATATACGGTATTGGCGGGGTCAGATCGAGGAATGGATTTTGCAAATAAAGTCCTTACGTTTAAAGGTGCGCAAGTTACAGGTAAGCGCGGGGATAAAGCACTTAAACGGGTCACGAGTCTTGGCGGTACATGGTACGTCCAGTACCGGGGTAACATTTGGGTATCAGAGCAAAATCCGCATAAACAAGATCAGGGCATGAACATTGCTATCGTTTCGACGTGGCATGAGCATGGACGTTTGACGGATATCGGGTACGCGGATCGTGATTCGGATTTGTTTAGGCAGGGCGGCACTTTCATTCATTCGCTGTCTGATGTTATTGAACAATCAATAAGCAAATCTGGTCTCGACAATAAAGACAGGCTTAAGGTAGTCGGGTATCGAAGATAAATATCGTCTGGAAAGAAGGGTTGGGCGGGTACCCTTCTTTTTATTTGTCTAATAGCAAGGACATAATAGTTGAGCAAGCAGAAATGTAAAATCACCTAACCAATGTAGGGGCGTAAGTGTTTTTAACAGGATAGCTGACCGTAGGGTTTCGACATAGTCTTATATTGTGTAGCAAGTAAGGCTAGGGTTCAACTTTAAAGGAGGGTTTCTATTGTCTACAAATCAGGTGCCAGTCCCGCAAGGGTATCGAATTTTGGATGTGGAAGTTGTTGTATTGAATGTGTCGCGTTCCCCTTGGGGGTATGTCGTTCGGTTGGATACTCCGAAAGGGGAAGAGCGATTTATTGTCGCGGGTGTTGCTTTACGGGAGGCGGGGGTTTCACTTCAGTTCACTTCTCCGAGTATTGTGGATTATACTGCAGTGCGGAAACTCCCAGATTATTCGAAACGTACGGAGTGGCTTCAACAGGTGTTTATCCGACGCTTTAAGGTATCCCGAGGGGTGCTGATTCCAGTGACCTTGCTCGCTAAAATCTTGGCGTTCCGGTATGGATCGGCGTTTCATCCGTATAAGTTGAGTGATGGGACGGTAGTCATCGCCCCGAGGGGTAGCGCGGTAAAGAAAATCGAATTTAGGGGTTCCTTGCGTCCGAGTGTGTTGTGCAAAGCCAAAAACGGTCAAGTCACGGAGTTGTCCGCTCCGTTTATGGCGATTCCGGCGGATCAAGTATTTGGGGTATCTGTGGATTGTGTGCGTTTGGGGTATCTGATGTTTGAACATGCGAAGATTCACGCCACGGCTAGTGATGAATGCAAGGATTCTGAGATTGAGTATATGCTGAGTCATGTATTAATATAAAACTATAGTTTTATTGTAGGCTAGGAGGTATTTATGGGTTACAAAGAAGAATTAGAAAACCCGAGTAATTGGTTTGCTTTGTCTGGCGAGACGTTGGTGGAACAACTCACTCAAGCATTTCGCAGTGGTGTAATTCGCTCAACGACACAAGGAGGAGTACCGTATTTTCTGAAAGACACGGTAAACGTACTTCATTTTAAATCGGATGGGCGTAGTGTTCGACGAACACTAGGGGTAGGCGGTACTTCTGAACATGACGTCTTCTTGAATTTCTCGGGTGCATTACAGTCTTCTCGTCTGGCGAGTCTAGGGGTGTGGTATTTGGAGCAAAAGGTAGGCGCAAAGACAAACCGTATGTATCGGCTAAGTCCAGATCGTCTTCGGTTGTTGGTGTACGTACCACCTAAAGTTTATACGGCCTAAAAGGAAAGTAAAAGGGGTATGCGGGTTCCGCGTATCTCTTTTTATTTTGTTTGATTATTTAAGACTGTTAAGTTATACTAGGGTAAGAGTACGCACAGTATATTGGGGTAGAAGGAGGGGTTTCTTTGTCCGAGCCTTGGTGGGATATATCAAAATAGGATTGGAATTGGTCGTGGGATGGTACAGGCGATACAGGTACGCATTTTGAACAGCGTGCCGAAGCGGATGCGTTTGAGACGATGTTGCACGGTCGTCGAATTACAGTAGCCGAGGTATTGGCTATACCGGGTACAATTGGTAAGTACGAATTGGTGCTTAAGTACGCGGGTGATTTTTACGATGTACGAAGCGTAAACAAAAGACAAAAGACAGCCGTATGTCCAATGCAGTACGGTACTATTATAGTAAAGCTTGAAGATGCGTCTCAAATACGAATAAACAAAGAATATGAACAATCGGTAGGCGTTGATTGAAATATACAACCAAGAAATGAGGGATTTTATGAACACCAGAATCGTTGAAACACAACCCGAGCATTACCGCATGAAAACGGCAGAAGAGATCGTAAACCATATTAAGAACATGGAAGTTTTATGGTTAGATCAGTACCGACTAGATAAAGAAAACGCTAGTCCGCTTAATGCCAGTTCATCCTTTAATACGTGGCAGGTGTACCAGACATATGTATCTCTTAGATGCACAATTACGGGTGAGGAGTATGTATACCAACCGCCGTCCTAAAAGGGGTTTGTTTACGAACCAGAGTAGACGGGGGTTTAGTTTAATTAAGAGGCTCAGGTGCTTGCAAGGACAGGGGTGCTTGAGTCTGTTTGGTTAGGAAGTACATAAACGACTAAAAGGGGTGCGTGGGGTGAAAGTAGCGTTGTTGCAGTCTCGGGTACGTGTGTCGGGCATACGTGTATTTTCAAAGCGTGCGGGTCGGGTGGATATTTCGATGGAGCAATTGGAGGAATTGAAGGCGCGGGGTTTACAGCGATTCCCGATTCCGGGGTTGTTGTCGGTTGGCTTGGGTCGTGAGATCCCGGAGCTTAAAGGGGTGCCGATGCTAGCGCGTCCTGTGCGCCGTTTAACGGGGTATACGGGCTTGGCGGGGTATTTGCTTGTCTCCGAGATTGGGTGGGCGCTACAGGGCGAATACGGGGCGGCTACGCTTCCCAAGGAAGGGTTTAAGCAGGTGGCGGAGCGCGTTGTGGGCAAGCCATTGTACTGGCATCAGGCTCAGGTGGATCGCTTAGATATCGCGGCGTGGGTGCTTACGGATCGCGAAAAACCGGGGTTTAGCTTGTATATGAAAAGGGAGTCGGATCGTTTTGATTTGGTAACGCCGCGTACTACGTATGCGCTAAAAGGAACGGCGTATTTGGTTGTTCCTGTTTCAGCGGTACAAGATGATGTGTTTGCGTATCAAATGGTAGATAATCCGTTTACATCTTTCTTTTCGGACAAACAGAAGCATCAAATCTTACAAGGGAACAAGAAGAAATTAAACAAGCTAATGAAGTTTTATTCGGAAGTGGGCGTTTCGTTGGTTACTGATGGGCGTTACAGTATTCGACCTGATGATATAGCGCGTCGTCTAACGAGCCATGCGGTCACTTCGTTGGGTAGGTTGTTTAAACAGCTGGAGCAAGATCGTAGGCTTACGGCAAGTCAACGGGAACGGTTTATCTCGGCTTTGCGTGCTTCGATAGATGATCCTACGGGTCGTAAAAGTACGTCAATGCTTACAAGTTGGTCAAAAGATGATTTTGAAACATTTCGGTATTACGTATTGAACTACGAAGGTCGTCCAGTATTCTAACTAGATAAGGAGTGTTTCATATGTATACACGTTTTGTGCATTCGGATACTTTCGGTAGTTCGTTGCAGGTCGGGGATCTTAAACGAGGCGGGTACAATATCATTAGCGAAGCTTCGGCTTCGGCTATTCGCACGTACCTGCAAAAAGTGAAAGGTCAAGGGTATGATATTCCGGGTAATCGTCGCTTGATACCGACTACGCGTCGAGTAGGGGGTGTAGACGGGGTTGATATGACAGATTTAGAAGTCAGTCTACTTATGCATGGTGCGCCTATGCGTGAGAAAATGAATGTAATCAAACATAATTTCTTGGCACAGTTTGTGTATCAGAGTGCAATTAGTTCGAGGGGTGGCGGGGCGCTTCCTGCGGCGGTGTTGATCGATTACTTAGAAGATGAACTCAAGCGTAAAATGTATGTACATCATGGAATACAGGTACAGGGGTATTTGGGTCGCGTGGTTGTGATTACGGATCGTGCTGAGGATGATTATTTTGTTGCTCCGGTTGAGGGCAAAGATGCGGTTGTGTTGCGAAGTACGAATAAGCTTGCTAGCGGAACGCATAGAAAAGTGAAAGGAACGGTATTCTTTATGGTGCCTTCATCGGTCTATGCGGGTAATAAGTTACCCCTTGATTTGATTGAAGACCATAACTTTTTTAATGTAGCTGAGTTAAAAGTAAACAAAGACGCGCTTAGATATTACGCAGATCGGTATACGGGAAACAAAGAAGATTTCAATTCAAATCCGGGCGATTTTGGTGAGAGTCTTCAACGTAGAAATGCGCATCAAATTCTATCTTTAGTTTCGTCCGATATTCAAGGTGCTTGTATTAAGGAGTTAGAGCATCAAGGTGCATCGGGGTATTTAGATAGTAGCGTAGCTTACAGGGGTGCAGAGCTTCTGAAATCGGTTTGGGTTAAACCCGGTTTGATGAATGGTCTTGCAATTGATGCACTGGAACGTATGGATGCGTATGATGCGGAGTGTATTATGGATGTAATCTTGACGGCGCGCGCAATTCCGCATATGTAGGTATACGTTAAAGATCCTTATAAAAGGATCTTTTTTCTCTAAGAGGAGGTTTAGACGATGTATGAAATAAAAGGGGTGTCAGTAAAAACGATAGAAGGAGGTATAGCTTGTGTAATGTATCATAATGGGGGTTTGAACGAGGTAATTGACTTCGATTCGGGGTATGGTACGGTACATGCGTTAAAATTATTGAGTAGAATGTTACCAAAACAACCGGGTTTTACGGTTAGATGGTATGAGTCAAAGCGATTAATCTCTCGTGCGTCTATCCCGTATACGTTCAATGACTTAGATCGATTGGCGGTAGTCGTACCAACTGTACTGGATTAAGGGGTTGGTAGCGGTCATGGTGGCGATAGGCATTATCGGCCTTCTCCTTACGGGTCTTTTGATGCGAGTGAAAATGGGTAGGGGTGGATGTATAAATTTGTTGAATAAGTAAGCAAAAGATGCTACAGTAAAGTACAAAGGTAAGAGAGGAGGGGTCTTATGAATTGTTTTATTTTTCGTGTGTTTGGTGCAAAAGCAATTAAATATCTGAATGGGCTTACGCTGGTTGCGGTTTGGGAGGATACGGAAACTGCCGCGGCAGTTACGGCGCAGAAGTATTTCGGCAAAGGAAATTTTGCGTTGGTCAGTTACGAAGATGTAAAAGGTGAAGCTGTAGGAAACCTGCATTAACTCAGTCGTCATTCAAAAAGAAAATTTTAGCTGTCTCTTGACAGCTTTTGTGGGTATGGCGGAATGGCAGACGCGCTAGATTCAAAATCTAGTTCTATGGAGTGAGAGTTCGAGTCTCTCTACCCGCATCATGTTTGAATTAAGTGGTGTAAAGGAGGTTCTAGTATTGGACGTTTTTGACTTGGATATAAACCTCTTGTATGCAGAAACGAAGGAAAGTGTAACCGTACGGTTACATGAGTATTCGAAAAGCGAGCTTGTTGCATTTGCGGAACAGAATGAGATCCCGTACCGTAAGAATGCTAGTCGTCTGGTTTTGATCGAAACGATTGCGGATTTTGTTTACGATGTGGGTAGGTTTCGTCGTATTGCAGGGAGACCTTAAATACGTTTTAGTTGTAAAGGCGTACAATACTTATTTGGATTTTTTTTTGTGGACATGATATTAGGTTTAGTAACAACAAAAAGGGGGTATTACATTTGGCGTATCCTGTAGCATCAAATAAAATCGAAAGAGATCGTTCTTATGCACGTATTTACGAGTCGAAGAATGGATTTAGACGTGGTCAGATTGTAGAGATTCTTGATATGAATCCTGATAAAAACCAAGCTATTTTCCGTACTTCGACAGGACGTGTTTCTCCTCCGGTGAGTACGGATATTGCAATGCCTGAGAGCATCAAGTTTGTGCTTCGTTCGGATTATATGAATCCGGGGGTTGTATTTCGCAAAGGTGATATTGTCGTATGTTTTGAAGATGAGCCGGATGGTACGGGGTTTACGGAAGTTTTTGATTTCAAAGGGCGTGGTATGCGCGTACCGGATGGTCATTTAGGTTAATTTTTACGTATATACCCGTATATTATGTGCGGGTATTGTCGGCTGATAGCTCAGTTGGTAGAGCGCTGGCGTGAAATACCAGAGGTCTGTGGTTCAAGTCCACATCAGTCGGTAGTATTTGTGGTTATGGCGGAATGGCAGACGCGCCGGATTCAAAACTCGGTACTTCGGAGTGAGGGTTCAAGTCCCTCTACCCGTATCAAAACAAAAAAGGGGTGGTAACATTGTCGAGAATATTTGTAACGGGGGATATTCATGGAAAGGCCGATCTTATCGGGTATAAACATTTCCCGCAAGGGCGGGGTCTTTCTAAAGACGATTATGTTATCATCGCCGGGGATTTTGGATTTCCGTGGTTGATGGATAAATCGGAAGACTTTTGGTTAAATTGGCTGGATACGAGGCCGTGGACAACGCTTTTTATCGACGGAAACCATGAGAATTTTGATCGGCTGGAAGAACTGACGTTACAGGATTGGAAGGGTGGTAAAGTCCGTCAAGTGCGTGAGAGTGTCCTCCATTTAACGAGGGGTCAAATCTTCAATCTGTCGGGTCGTACATTCTTTACGTTTGGCGGCGCTTCTTCGGTAGATATTGAGCGCAGAAAAGAAGGGGTATCTTATTGGAAACGGGAGCTTCCAAGTGAGCGAGAGTATGAAGAAGGAGTAGCTGCGCTTGATCGAATAGGTTGGTCTGTAGACGTGGTGCTGACGCATACGTGCCCAGCGGGGGTGCTATCTCTTTTTCCTGATTCATTGCATAAAGTGAAAAAGGAAATTGATCCAGTCAATCTATACTTGCAAGGGGTTCAGGATAAGCTCCGGTATCAAAAGTGGTTTTTTGGGCATTTCCATAAAGACTATGATTTTGGTACGGGAATGAGAATGCTTTATCGGGATATCGTTGAAGTATAAGGGGTGCTAAGGGTGACAAATGCGGATGAGAGGGCAATGCTTGATGGAATGCATGCCAACGATACACCAGAGCAATGGGCTAGGTACCAAGCGAATATAGTAAGGGATGAGTTATATCTTTTGCATCATCATGGGGTGCAGCTTTCTTTTGATCAAGTGGTTAAACTTAAAGGCAAAATTCCTCGGTATGCGCTCAATGTTAGGCATTGTGGAGACTGGCATTATTGTTGTAGCGTGGAAAAGAAAAACCGTATGTTTCGGCTATATAATGAGGGTGGCGTATTCAAGACGGCTTTTGCCAATGTACAAGAAGTCCGATTGGATAAAAGGTATGCGCATTTGTTGGAAAGTATCGGTTTGACATGGCCTGAGCCGGGTTCCTTTACACCGGGTACGTTGTAGGACTATAACCTAATTAAGACATAAGGTAGGTGTAAAGAATTGGTGACGGGTATTCAGAAGTTGGGTCGTATTTTATTTCCTAGTCTAGCTGAAAAACAGTTCAATGTGAATTTGGGTTCGTCGTTGGCGTACTTGTGTGGGAAAGAATACGGGCGTCGATTAGGTATTGACGCACCTGTGGTAATGGGGTTAGTTCGTCAAAATCCTTCATCGTATCCGTTGCTTTATGCGTTGATTCAAAACTTCGATGCAAAACAGGGGTATACGCGACCGGTTAAATTCCAGTCAGATGAGTTTGAATTTGTATACATTCATAGTGCGGCGGGTAAACCGCAACGGAGTTGGGGGCGTACGTTACCTTTTCACGAGCGTGAGGATACAAGGCGGTACCAGATTGAAATTACTGCATATTTGCCGGGCGAGTTGCCGCTCCCAGTTTATGCATCAAAATGTCATGCGTCGCTACATTCCGGTTTTTCGTTTTCGGAAGTCTGGCAAGTCAGGGGTACAATCAAAGTACATCTCTGTAAATATGCTCAGGCGTTACACGACGAGATCGATCAGTTGCACGTAGATAGACTGCGTATTTCGTGGAAGCGAGAAGAAGAGCGACGGGTGGGTTTAGATAAAGCGAAAACAAATTTGGAGCGTAAATTAAAGAAAAAGTAAACAAGGGGTAACGCTATTGTAGCGTTACTCTTTTTTTTGTTGACTAATATGATTTAGTATAGTAGTATAAACAAAACGTGAGCAAGGGGTGTTTAATTATGGCAACTACGTTAATTAAGGGTAGAGGACGTCAGAAGTTTACTCTTCGTCTTTCTAATATCTGGGATTACAGAGAGACTTTCTGTAAAACTCGAACGTACTGTACGTTTGTAGATGATGCAACAGGCGAAGAATATAGATGGGAGACGTATACGGAACAAAACCTTATCGAGAATACGGTCTATGTGTTCACAGCGATCTTAGAAGGAACGCGGTTCAGTCAAGTCAGGGGTATACGTCCCGAAGGCTTTAGGGAGCCAAAACGTCAAGATTTGAACTTGGTTTACGATACAATGGTAGGTGGTTGGAAAACCAAAGCGCGATATGCGCGTTTCGAAGATCCGGTAACGGGTAAAGAGTATCGGTGGTATACGCCTACGGGGTATGTCGATTATTCGGAGCATCTTTACCATGTGCATGCCGGATTGATAGATGAGGGTGATCATTTCCGTTTGTGTCGGGCGACGATTAAGCATAGTTCGATTCGAAAGACGGGGTAAATTGGCCGGGTTTGGGGTGCTGGGGTTTATTTTCTAGTTTATGTTGATTGTCAAGGTCTAAAAGAGTATAATGCAGGGGTAGGTTAAATTCGGAGGGGGTGTCGTTATGAAGGGTTTGGGCGCGGTAAAGGGTGGTTTGGTTTCGCTTGTGCCATTCATGGCGGCATCGGTCTCTACGCGTGCGTCATTAACAGGATATACTGCCGATAGCCAGCAGGCTCAGTCCATTGGGACTGGGTCTGCTTTGATTATGGATTTAAGTATGTGTGATATGCGTACTTCATCTGTAATGACAAAGGCTATCGTACAAAACAAACAGAGGGGTCGAAGGATTTCGGCGTAATCCTGTGTGCGTACGGTAAAAGCGCTTTGTTCATTCCAGATGGGGTGAACAAAGCGCTTTTTGTGTTTTAAGCATTCATCTACGAAAATTTTGTAGATGGTATGTTTGTTTGAGTATGTAGGTATTAATTTGACATAAAATAAAAATAGTTGAATTAAAGTCTAAATTTATGTTGACAGTGTTTTTATAGTCATGTTATAGTTTAATTAAGCAATAGGCGGTAGAATTTTATAGGGAGAGTTGCCAGAGTGGTTGATTGGGACGCCCCGCTAAGGCGTTAAGGCGAAAGTCTTCGAGGGTTCGAATCCCTCACTCTCCTCTTATGTGTATGTACTCAAAATAGAAGGTAGGTACTCTTATTGCGGATGCCAAGAGTTAAGTTAAAACTTAAGGTATACAGGCAGAATAAGACAGGTCTTGCTAATTATCAGTGGTGGACGTTTAAAGACTGCGCAACAGGTCAGGAATACGATTACTGGACACAGTCTACGCGATATTTTGAATCAGGTGTGGTCTTCGAAGTAACAGCGGGGGTAAAACGTGATTTTAAGACGGGTCGTTTGTACCTTAAAAATCCGCGTGGTTTCATAGAAAGTAACATTGAAACTTGAATTATGGAAAAGGGGTATTCCTTGTGAGTAGTCGTGAGACGTTAACCTTGGTAGTAGGTGAAGATCGGGGTACTGAACGTATGTCAGAGACTTGGTGGAGTTTTCATGATCCGAAAACGGGCATGCGTTACGATTGGTTCACTACTTCATTCCGACATTTTAAAAAGGGGTCTACCATTACGTTTACGGCTACTACGTACCCGTACGAGGGTCGGCGTATCATTCAGAACCCTCGCGGCTTCAAGGTCGTCGCCTAGCGTCCCTTCTGCCCTTTCCTTACTCCCTGTGCCCCTGAGCCGTCAACGGCTAGCAGACGCCTTCAAAGTCGTTCTGCGGGGTGGGCGTCCGTGTACCCGTAACGGATGGAAACAGGTTAAAACAAAGCCCGGCTGTTGGGCTTGCCGCTAGTTCCCTGAGTTTTAGCGGTTGCCGCGCGCATGATGTCTACGAGGCGTAACGAGGGTAGTTGCGTTCGAGTACCGGGCTTTGCCCGGAGGTGACTCCCGCCTGCATGAACCGGGTTGCATAGGTTATCTGCTCCTTTTGCGTAAAACAGGTGGAAAAGCAGGCTAGGGCGCAAGGTCTTCCGGTAAGGTCTTGCCCCGACAAGTTGAATCCGGGCGTGTAACTGGCGCTTGTCGTTTGGCGGGAACGTAGCTCCAGAGGTTCAAATCCTCTACTCGCGTAAAGCGGGTTTCGGGCTGGGGGCGCAGTTCTGAGGGTTCAAATCCCCCGGCAGGCGCGTAAACAGAGCATGAGCCGGATTCGATTTATAGAAATTTTAACGCAAAGGTGGTTCCTGATGAAAGGAAAAACGGAAAAGCTTATTGACGAAAGAATGAAAGAATCGCTTTCGGCAACGAACTTGCGTAATGAAGAGGGTTTTCTGATTGTGGGCGAGGTTCCTGAATCTGATTTTGAGACTATTCTCAATTCAATGCATACGCATACTTCGCTTCACGCGACAGACAAGTAGTAACCTTCTAGGCTTACACAGGCTCTGGGGTAGGTGAGGTTCGATTCCTCTAACGATTCTGGTTGTTCCTACCGCCATCCCTTACTCCGAGGGTTCGACTCCTTCGTTCACTTTTAGTGATCCATGGCAGGGGAGTCTGGGTAAGCCTAGAAGATGATGTTATCCTATATAGCCCTTTAGCCAAGTGGTTAAGGCGCCAGACTTTGAATCTGGTATTCGCTGGTTCGAATCCAGCAGGGGCTTTCATACGCGACATTAGCTCAGTTCGGTTAGAGCGTTCGTCTGATAAACGGAAGGTCGGTGGTTCAAATCCATCATGTCGCATGGCTTGTAAACAAGAGTAGGGGGTTTTAAGTTTGAGTATTCACGGGGATGATTTCATCTATCCTTCGGTTGTTGAAGGGGACTGCCGCCTTACAGGGGTACCGCATCAATGCTACAGGCCGCATGCAAACGGCATTTCAGCTCGACGTACACCGGAAGTGATCGAGCGCTGTACCGTTCTGTTTGCTGAAATGCGTAAAAAGGGTATTCTGCAAATGAAGTATACGCATGCGAGTGCGTAATGTACGACTGCGGAGCCGTGGTGTAGGGGTTAACATGCCTGCCTGTCACGTAGGAGATCGCGGGTTCAAATCCCGTCGGTTCCGCCATAATATTAAGGCTCAATGTGTGGCAGGTAATACAGTCCGCTTCATAAGCGGAAGTATGTTGGTTCGAATCCAACTTGAGCCATTAGGTGGCTACGTCCTCATTATGTGTAAAATGGCCTGCTCTGCAGGTAGTCCGAGCATGACGGACGGGCGTGTCGCCTGTCAATTATGGCCTTTTCGTCTAGGGGTTAGGACACCCGCCTGTCTAGCGGGTAACACGGGTTCGAATCCCGTAAAGGCCGTTTGATTGCAAGTTTTGTGTTAGATGCGTTTCTAGGTTTGTTCTGACGGTGTAGCCAAGGGGCTAAGGCGGGGGACTGCAAATCCCTGATCGTAGGTTCGAATCCTATCACTGTCTTTCTTTGCGGATGTAGCTCAATGGGTAGAGCACCAGCCTTCCAAGCTGGACGTTGCGGGTTCGAGTCCCGTCTTCCGCTTTACAGAACGGGTTGTACGAGGATGTAGAGGAATACGGTATTCGGGGTTGATCTAGGTAAGGTACTCAATCAATTCCTGCCGTTAGCGGTAGTGAAATAGGGGGCGGAAAGAACGGGTTGTTTGTTGTCCGTTCTTTTTTCATGTTTGGGTTGAGCTGAATCTAGGTTGGGTATAGGTAAGCGCTGAGGAGGGGTACCTTTGGAACATAGGCACACAACGTTATATGAGGATGCTCTATGGTCTTGGGTGGAAGAAGCAAAAGCGGGTGAAGAGTATGTGCCTTTGGATGTAGTATATACGTATGTTATAGGCAAGGTGTTAGGCGTGGACACCGAAGAAATCAAAAAGGTTCAGAAAGTGTGGAGGAGTATCGCGCAACGGATAAAAGATCATCAGGGGTATACGCGTTTAGCGAAGTTAAGTCGGGGTGATTACGGGACTTTTAGGGTAGATGTATCATACTGGATTCTCGCTCAAGGGTTCGATTTGTATCAAGATTTCCTCGATAGGGGTTTCGTAGCGGTTAACGAATATATGAAGAGGCAGGGGGTATCGGTTTCTGATTTCTTGCTTCCTTCGTTGGATACAGCTTGTGAAGAAGCGTTGTTGATTCGGTTGGAGCCGAAGTCTTCGTTTGATCCCTTGCGTATCCGTAAAATCGTGCAGAAGTCTCCGGGATATACGGTAAGCAATTTAGCTTTAGAATCGGCTCCTACGGATCTAATAGGGGTGCGCATAACGTGTAGGGTAGCAAGGAATGAGAAGGGTTTGCGTGTTCCTTGGCAGTTCGACATTGATTATTTGGAACTACTCGAAAAACATGGCATATTAGGATACAGTGACTCTAAGAGTCCGCCTATCTTACTTAAACCGCATGGGAATTTACTTGCGAGTGAGGACGAGATTAAAACGGGTATTATGGCGATAACGGTACCGGATTATTTGGCAATCACGTTGTTTGGCGGCAGACTTCAGTTCCGGGGTATTGAATCAACAAAATAAGGTTTTATTTAAACAAAGGAGTGTTCATTGTATGTCTACCCGTAAAGATGTTCGCGTGCAAGTCATAGAGAAGACGGAATCGGGGCTATCTCTAGTTACGGATGCGGGGGTGCGGTATCATTGGGTATCGAGGGCGTATAATAGCCCTCTGTTCTACGCCCGTACGGGAGAATGGTTTTCTGTATCCCTCACGGAAGCTACAGATAGCTGGGGTCGTTTGGTTGCAAAGAATGTGCGGGTGCTCAAGTAAATGGCTCTCCTTACATGATATTGACAATACGAGTATAAAATTGTAAGATCAAGCAAATTTTAGAGAAGTTGATTGTTATTCTCGTATTTTGGATTTCTTTACGGATCAGTTTATTAATCCTAGTTGATCAATTCGTAGTCAGGGGGTGTCTAATGGGGGATAAAAAGGTAGTCTTGGATTACTTAATGGAAAATGTAAATTTTGCTGATGTATCTACGTTAGCGGATAACTTGCAAGAAGTGGGCGAAGGATTTACCGAAATCCCCGAAGGAATCCACGAAGCGTATGACGGTCTTTCTCAGTACGAGCGTTGGGGTATTATTGCCAAGCTTGCGGCTAAAGGTAAGGCAGTTGCCAAGGAACAAAACGGGGTATAACGCTCGCACGGGGTTGCCGTTTCGGTTCAAAATTTATGTTTGACTGTTTTAGCCATTTGAGTTAAGATACAGCTATAGATCAGCAATAAATCCGCACGTCGCGTGTCAATAGACGTGCGGTTTGTGTGTCCGGGTACATTCATTTTACAATAAAGGAGCATTGGTGTATGAATATTGGCGTTGAGGTTGAGTTTACGGGTATTACAAGGTTGGATGCTTCGCTGGTGGTTGCACAGGTTACGGAAGGTACGTGGCGTACAGTTTCTTCGATTACAGCGGCTGTACCGTATGATACGTACAAGATTCAAGCACCAGAGGGGTCTTGGTCAGTGGTGCGGGATCGCAGCATTGTAGCAAGCCGGGAGCCGTATCCTCCGTTGTATGGGTGGGAGGAAGATGATTACAAGGTTGAATTGGTATCTCCTGTGCTTACGCTTGATACGTTGCCTGTCCTCTACGCGATCTTGGATGCCTTGCGCGAAAAAGGTGCAGTGGTAAACACCTCAACGGGTATTCATATTCATGTTGATGCGCCTGCTACGCCTTCTGAACTTGCATCTTGGGTAGGTTATTTTTGCGACAATCAACATGATATTGTTGCTCAGTTTGGTACGTACCAGAATCGCTTGGAACGTTACTGTATGGTGTACCCGGAACAATTGGCGGATGCGATGCGTGTATTTGTAAATTCGGATGTTGCTCCTATTTCTCACCATGTCGTAGTCGATGCGTATACGAAAGTCATTCGGGGGTTGCATCAAAGCTGGGATTTGGAAGGCGGGGTTGAAAACCCGGAACGGTATTATGCATTGAACTTGGCGAGTATCGCAAAGAGGGGTACGGTAGAGTTTCGCTTCTTCAATGCAACACTTGATTGTGGTGAGCTGGGGTGTATGATTGATTGGGTTTCGAGTTTCTGTAACCACCAAATCGACTCAGTTCATGCGGAAGTGGCGCAATAATTCAAATACAAAGAAAACTGACAATTAGATATACAAAAGGACTACCCTTTATGTTTTGTAGGCAACTACAATATAAGGGGTGTTTTTATGTTTATGGGTACGGTTCGAAATAAATATGGTACGCCGTTAAGGCTTGTCAATGCGCATACGGTTCCTCAGTTACAGGATATGGCTTTACCTTCGGCTGAATCGTATATTCGAGAAGAATGGGGTATTCGATCTGTAGGTGTTCCGTTAAAGCGCACACAGTGGTACAGAAAAAGCAAAGGGGTCAAAGCGGTTAAATTTTCTCTTGTTACGGGAGGGGTTAAGCTGGAAGAAGAGGTTTACTTAGAATATGAAAGATAAGTAAGGGGTGCAGGTATGTACGAGTACCGAATTGCAGAGCAACATGAATTACCTTCTTACTTTTACGGATTAAGACTGGGCACTTTGGAGTGTAAACATGTGGTTTCGCGTTTAAATTCCGACATATACAAGGCTTCCTTGTTAGTTGGTTACAAATGGGTCGTTTTGGGGTCGCATCGGTCGGGTTCGCTGTTGTCGGAAGAACAGGTCATTGCGGGTATGGCACAGGATGGGTCGTTTAACCGTCCTGTGCGGCTGGTGTGGGCTTCGGATGGTCGCCTATGGGTAGATAATACCCATACATCGCTCGCGTATATGCGGCGGTACGGGGTGTCTTGTCGCTTGTGGCAGGTGCCTTTCTATGTCGTCGATACGCGGGGTCATGTGCTCGTGGTGTATCAAGTAAGGGGTGCTGTTGATACGCGCTTGGATTCGAATGTGCAGGCGTTGTGTGCGGCTTCGATGGACGTACAACAAAGGGTACTTCGTAGTGTCAGACCGACAAGATTGAAATGGTCTCTTTTTGATCTTGCGTGTGAGTTTGAAAACGTATATACTGAGATAAGTCGAAAGGGTAAAGAGGGTTTAATAGTCCCAATCATCGACTTAGCTATATAAAGGGGTGTATATATGTCTTCGATTTTGAGGTATCCTTCGCAGGATGATTATTTCAAAAAGCAGGGATTCGTTATTTCTACTTTTCCAGAACTTGCAGAAGTTTCGGTTGTGGGCGATGCGGATTGCTTGCCTGCGTTTACAGGTCTCCCGGCATTGAAACGCGAGGGTTTGGTTTCGGAAACGGGAACTTGTGATTTGTATGTAGGCGAGAGATTTGTCTTCTGTAAAATGTACGATCCTTCAGGTGCCTTCGTCGAGCAACGGGGTTTTGCGTATAACCGAGATGTAATGCTCTGGGTGGATGATTACGAAGCGACATTAGATACGATAAAGTCGGAGGTATTTCAAGATATGGTGTAATAAAAGGAGTCGTACCTTTCGGGGTGTGGCTCTTTTTGTATTTGCCGTCGCAAACTGCATAATTTGAAGAAGTTGATGAAGGGGTCAAACTTTTGAAAAGTATTTAAGTTCTAGATAACTGTGTTTATTTCGTTCTTTTTTGTTGACAGTTTGTATCGGTTGTGCTAATCTGTATGTACACCTTGAAGGTGAATAAACCCAGCCCCGCAGGGGTGTCGCGTAGCGACTATGGGTAAACGAGGAGACTGTACAATGACAATTGAAAACAACCAAAACTATTCTTCGAAATGGTCGAAAAGTGAACTTTCGGACTTGAAGCTGTTCTTCGATGATTTGCACACAGCAACACAGGGAGATACTGCACTTACTCCGCTTGCTCGTATGCGTAGATTGGCGAAGGCAGGCAAAGATTCCTTGTCGGATATGTTTGAAACGGTATTCACTAAATTCGGGGTGTATGCATATCCTGAACCTAAGTCTATGGTTGATCATCTTTGCTCGGCGTTGGTAAAGTCTTTAACGCATGCGTGGGGTCAAGAAAAAATGCAATCAAAGTATATGTCCCCGGATGAATTTATCCGGCATGCAAAAAAGTCGATTTCTAACGAACTGCGTAAAGATTTGGAAATGTATCAACAGATTACAATGGATACGACAGTTCAATTTGCTCCGGTATTTGTGGCGTTTCAATATTCGGGGTCGGCGGGGTTTGTAGTGCTTCAGTTTGCTGAGGAAGACTTTGTACTCATTACGTTCACCTATGGCTTTACGTGGTACGACGACTCGTCTCAAGGACTGCATCCAGCTACGATAGTTCATCACGTACCTACAGTTCATTTGCTCGGAGCCACACTGTTTTCTTATTCGGATACGGTTTCCATTTCAAATGAAGACGGTAAGTTTAAAGAAGATATCGAAGATACGTATGGTTCATTGGATGGGGTTCCGCAAGTTGTAAAGTATTTCATTGAAGACGACAATTCGAGTAATCTTTCGCTTACGCCGCTTCAATCGTTTGATGTCTATCCGGGGGTCGACGTGAGTGCTTCTATTACAATGTCTGATGGCGTAGTTGATTCGATGGTTTATGAGTCAACGGTCAATTCGTACCGGATTGTGTATGTAAAGTAACGGATAAAAAGACACCTAATTGTGTAGGTGTCTTTTTTTTGGTTGGCAAGAACTAAGGGTATCTAGGCGTCGTATTCTACTCGTTAAAATAAGTTGTTGATTTTAATCGTAAACGGTGGTATAGTTGTTTCAGGCAGTTATTACATGTGAAAGCGGGGTGTTATCCTTTCATGGTGGATATCGATCTTTTGAATCCAGAAGAAGAAGCCACTTTAACTTGTGCCTGTGGTTCTAAACTACATGGAAAAGTCAATGACATTGTCGTAGTATTTGAAGACTGCGAAATCAAACTTACACATGTTCCGTTTCATTACTGTGAAAATATGCATCTCAAGCTAACAAGAGATGTTAACGCCAAAGTCGAATCTTTGTTAAAAGACGCAAAAACGCAAGGCGTCGCTAAACTTCCTTATGTTTAGATATACGTAAAGCTTATCTGTATGGTTTGATGTCTTGAGTTGAAATGAGAGCATACCGGAACGATTCGTATAAAGGCTGGATCTAGCGGTACAGCATAGTCCGAGGGAATCGGCCAATTGGGAGGTTGCGACTCCACGGGGTGCTTTCATTTGAGCTTGAGTTGTGTAAGCGGGTTAAATTATTTCAAATGGGGGTTTTGCGGTGGATGTACAGGTGATGTACGGGTTACAAGTTGTTTCTACGGGTTTATTGTTGGGACTTAGAACCACGGCTTACGACTCTGAATTTGGTGCGGGTGTTGAGTATGAGCTTGAAACCGACTCAGAAAATGTTTGGTTAGTAGATCGAAAGAAGTGCGCGGAAGATACTTTAGCTGGTGGTCAAGACTACTTGGGTAGTCATTATGAGCATCCAATGCTAAATTATCCGCAGTCCGATTTACGTGTAGTCGAAGTTGGTTTGACTATAGCTTTTGTCTGACTTGCAATTGTCTAAACTCATTTCAACAGGGGTGTAATACGTTGCGGATGAGTTTTATTTTCTGACATTTTATTTGTTCATTAGATATGGTTTCGGATTAGTAGTTCAAGATAGAATAATAAAAGGAAGGAAGTTAAAGTATGAAAGTAAAGTTTCTTCAACCGTTGAGTCAAATCGTCCAGCATTACGATACTGTAATTGGGTACTACAACAATGAGTATATGGGTAGTCCGTGGCGTCCCGAGTCATCGGAACTTAGTCTGTCGTCTTGGGGGTATCCGCTTGATGACCGAGAAAAGGCGCTCAAAGAAATTACGGAGGAACGGGATGCTTTTTTATTCCTTTCATCTATCAATTTGGGCTTGGTCTCTCAACCGTATTCCGGCGTCGATAAACCATCGATAGAGGTCGTACATCGGGGTATTTCGCGGCATGAAGCTTTCCTTAAGCGTATTTACAAAGTTGACCTGACTAACTTTGAAAAGTTGGATCATAAGGCGGCGAACAAAGCATTTCTTCTCTTGGTCAAGAAAACATTCCGGGCGTTGAAATACTATCGATTCCAAGTTACGCTTAAGGGTTGGTACGATAAGTTGCCTGATCGTTGTATGACTTGGGAAGAGAAATATAGTTCTGACGAAGATGACGATATGTAGGGGGTAGGTTTTGTGTATGAATTTAGGGGTAGCACGATTTTAGATGTACCGCCTGCAGTCCGTTTCTGGTATCGCATTGGGGTGTGGCTTATGTTGGGGGCGCTCCTGTCGGGTGCGGCGTTACTCGGGGTGGTAGCGGGTACGGTGGCAGAAAACGGCGGCAGGGAGGGGTTTACGTCGCTCTGGGGGCTTCCGTTATCAGTAGTGGCGTGTATTCCGGCGCTGTTTGCTAGCGGGATGCTGGGGTGTTTCGTTCGGGGTTCGGGTATCGCTTCGCGGTGGATACGTGCGAATCGTGGAATAGACGTAACGCGGTTCAGGTTCTTTTTAGCAACATGGTTAGAAGCGGTGATTTATACGGGCGCGTCGGTTACAAAGTCTGAGGAAGACAAAGATAAAAGGGGTGTATCGGATGCAAACGATTGATGTGTCTCTGTTGGTTAAAGGTGATGTTGTGCATTATCTGCTTCCGGGCGGGGCGCGTACGGGTGTTGTAATGGAATCTACAATGTATACGGACGGTATTGACGTGGAACATGGGGGTAAGTCGTACTATGTCTCGAAATATTACATTTTTAAAGTCGAGCGTGCGGGTGCTGTCGTGTATGCAAACGCGGAAGGTTCGCCTTTTGTATGTCAGTTGTAAAATCAAAACAAAGAAATAGATTTTGCTTGACACTTAATCCATTTTAACGTATACTATAGGAAATAGAATGTCACTTATCTCGGAGGAGTTGTTAGATATATGCAGGAAAAAGTCGAAGATCCTGAATTTGCAAAAGCATTAGCGAATGTATTTGACGTTACGATTCTAAAAGAAGGGGATTCGGTGTTCTACAGCACGTTTGAGCCGCCTTCTTACTCGGAAACGGGCGTTGTAAAATCGGATAACCCGCATAAAGAAGGGGTTACGGTTCACGGCGATGGTTGGAAGCAGTACGTATCCATGTGGCAGATCATGAAAGTGGAACGTAACGGCGAACTGTTGTATTCTAATATGCCGGGGCAAGAAAAGGTATTTAAGGGGTACTAAAGGTATTTTTTGTGCGGTGGGATCGGCGTCTGGTTGTTCGTAGGGGGATGCCTGTAGCATTTGACGGGGGTTAAGGGGTTTTGGGAAGACTTCAATGTAGGTTGGGGAGTCCGTGCCGATGATTGGGGTAAGGCGGCGCTTAATTGCATCTTGAAGGAGACACGACTAGAGGAGGAGTAGCGGTTGCATGCGCTTCGAAACTCTGGGTTGGAATGTGTGAGGGGTTCGATTCCCTGCCACTATGAATGGTTAAGAGAGGATACTCGCTGAAAACTGCCCCTGACGAGGGGAATTACATGAGTAAGTGTCGCCTTTCAGCCAGTTGTCGTGTCTCCTTGAGGGTGTAAGCTCTCAAGGTAAGGGTTACAAGTTGGGGAGGTACCGAAGCGGTCATAACGGCGCGGTCTTGAAAACCGTTGAGGGCGCAAGCCTACGGGGGTTCGAATCCCCCTCTCTCCGCCATATTACGTATGAAATGGGGTGTGTATCCTGTTTAAGATTATGGAAGAATACGGTTCGGTGTATGCTAAGGATGATCGCGGTTCGGTTATTTGCGAATTGGTGACTCCTTCAGTGATGGTGTACTGGTTGAATAAAGGTAAAGGCGGTGCTTCTGAAAATATTAGTATTCATGCTTGGGGGAACCAAGAGGATACGTTAAAGCGCTGGAATGATATGAAATCTCGTGTGGATACAGCGGGTGTTCCTGAGCTTATGAATGATTATTATCTTCTTGATATACCTTTGGATGTGGATACAATTCAGCGCGTTTTGGATACGCCTAATGTGTTAAAATCGATGCTTAAAGCAAACGAGTAACATAATTTTGTGTGGGTGAAGCGTTAGTCTGGCTGTGGTCGTACACAATTGGCGCAAGCTTGTCAGGACGCTAGGTACCGTGGGTCATTCGTTCGAGTCGAATACACGTAATGGTGTGGCTTTGTAAGGGGTCGGGTTTAAGGTTTGGTTGTTGCGGTGCGGTCGACTATAGAAACGACGCATTTGCGCATGCAATCCTCAAATTTCGTTTCTTTGCAAATGCAAGGTGCCATCTGAAAAATAAGTAAGGTGGTGCGACGGAGCAGGGAGGCTTCACCCACACAAGGTTATGTTACGGGAGGAATTTGGTGTGACGAATACAACGGTTTTGAAATTCAAGTCTTACTACGATAAAGGGGATTCTGATTTTTTGATTTTAGCTTTAATTGAGGAAGACGGCATATTTTATGTGGTGCATAAGTTTGTAAGGGAAGCGTACACAACACAAAAGCGCGTGCGTGAACTATTACATTTGGGTGTTAGGTTCGAGACTCCCGATTTTATTTTGAGTAATGTCTATCCGTTTCAGAGTAAACAATCTGCGGAGTGGCATTATACGCAATCTTTAGGTTAAGGGGTGTTTACGTGAAACATTCAGTTAAAGCAGTTTTAGGTGTACTATTGTTAGCGGGGGCAGTGGGGTGTTCAACGTCTACGAGTGATCAGATAGCGCAAGATGCTAAAGCGAATTTCGAGGCCACAGTAGATGCACTGCCGGAAACAAGCTACCCGAACAAAGATGATCCGGATAGTTACATTTATAAAACGTCTAAGTCTGATTCGGAAGCGGAGTACAAAATCATATCGGTGGATACGATATCTACCCGTGAGTCCTTAGCATCTTCTGATCTCCGTATATTCACAGTTGTGCATCGTAAAACACGGGTTATGTATACGTGGATTACTAGCAATGTATACCATGGGGAAAGCGTTGCCGTGCAAATGTTGGTGGATGCGGAAGGCAAGCCCCTTTTGTATGAAGGTGGAACAACGGATTAAATGTATAGGATGATTTTGCACTTCAAAATTAAACATAACTATCGATAGGTTACCTTACGTCTTTCTTTTTGGGTAAGTGTAGCATTTTTTGTAGGCTAATTAGAGGGGGTGTTACGGTATGCAAGATGCGGGGGTAGACATTCGGGTTTTGGTTCCCGGTGAGGCGGGTAAAGTGCATCGTTTAATGTCGGACACTATCACTTCGGGGTATGCTGATTTTTACTCGCCCAGCGACGTGTCGTATTACGAAAGCGTACTTGATGGTACTGGTGTGATCTTAGGTGCATTTGTTCAAGATAACTTGGTTGGCTATGCGGTGTTAGAGTTTTCGGGTATAGGTGATGATAACTTCGGTTATTTAGTGGATGTACCGAAACATGAGTATTTGCGGGTTGCGTTGTTAGCGGGGTGCATGGTTGATCCGGTGTATCGGGGTAGAGGGATTCAGTCTGCACTGATCTATGCGCGTATGCGCGAAGCGGTAGCATATGGGTGTCGGTATTTCTTTGCTACGGTGCATGCACAAAATGAACGAAGTGCTTCTAACTTACAAAAAGCTGGGTTGCGTGTCGTGGCCAAGGATTTACAAGTACCTTGGGGTACAAGAGATATTTGGTTTATTGAACATAAGTCGGACGTCGTTTAATATAGTATACAAGCGAAAGAACTTTTTGAATAAGCCGGGGTGGAGGAATGGCAGACTCAGTAGACTTAAAATCTACCGACTCTAAACAGTCATACGGGTTCGAGTCCCGTTCTCGGCATATATAAGTACAGTTTTCGAGGTGATTGCTTGTGTGGGATACGGAAAGAAAGGTAAAGTTAGCTAGAGATTATTCTGTTTTCGTCACCAATCCAGATCATACGGAAGAAGACGTAACAGGTTATGTAGATAGTCTTACGGAAGAAGAAGCAAAACTGGTATTAAAGCGTATTGCAACTACGTTCAGACGTCCTAAAATTCCGGGTTCGAAGCAATAAAAGTCTTGTGTTGTTATCAGGCACAAGACTTTTTTAATGTAGAGGTAAACAGAGGGGTTGAGGGGTATGTTTGTGTTTAGCAGGGTAGGTTGGTTGTACAGTTTGGCATATTCAGTGCTCTTAACGGGGGATATTTTAGTCTACCTTGCCGCATCGAAGTCATTAGAGTTTTTAGGTTTAGACAATATCCATTTGTATTATCTTGCGATTCCTCTTGTATACTATACAATCACGGCATTAAGTGCGTATATATTCGATAAGTTTGTCAAGGAGTTTGATAATACACCGTTGGTATCATTGCTCGTCGGCATTTCAGTCCTTACGAATAGCTTATTCATCGTACTACCTTGGGGGTACATGAGTTTAGGCACGAGCATTGTGCTGATATTCGTCGGTGGTGCTACTACAGGGCCAGTTTACGTCGCACTAGATTCAGCAATGGATAAAAGAGTAAAACAAGATGAAAAAACAAAAGTCATATCGAAAAAGTATTACATCTCGGGGTTATTCGGATTTGCGGCATTTATATTGTGTTACTTGTTTTTAAAAGATCAGTTTAGTGTAAAGGTTGCGTTGGGTCTTGTATGTGTAAGTTATGCAGTTTTTTACGGTTTATTTGTAAAGATTAAACAGAAGGATAGTGTGAACGCTTTTTCAGTTACATCAGACGCTTTAAGCGTAGAGTATACGGCAAGGGGCGTGCGCATTTTATTTACTTTATTTATTCTATTTTCACTGTTGGCGCATTTAGCCGATCCTATGCAGACATTACAAACCAAGCTACTGTTGGATCTGAACCATGAAAATCAGTTTATCTACGGTTCCTTTTATTACGTAGGTTCGGTGGCGGGTGCATTCCTTACGCCACTGCTGTTAAGTCGGTTGAAAATGAGCGTATGGATGAGTGCTCTACTTCTGGCATTCGTAGGTTATTATACTTCAATGATTTCAACCTATGTGGCTCTGAGTGTTGTGCTGTATGGAGTTGTTGTTTTAGCATCGACTACGTTTAAAGTATACGTTCGCAAGTATCTCCATTCGGTATTTTCGGGTCGGGAGTTGGAGCGTTGGCTTGCACGTTTGGAAGTGGTGTATAATGCGGCTACATTTGTTACTGTATTGGGGGTGATGCTTCTTTCGTCGGGCGGTAATTATGGCTTAACATGGGGTACCGCTTTGACGTTTTGTCTGGGTGTCGTCGGACTTGCATTTGTGTTGTTGCGTCGCTTCGTAACAAGAGGGCTAAGGAAAGAAAAAGATCCTCCAGCTAAGTCAATCAAAGAAACGGCGTAATATAACTTTAAAGTTGAATTTTTTAAGTTAAGATGGTATAACTAAATAAAGGGGTGTTGCTTATGACAGGGTTACAAGAACATCAGGTTGTATTGTTAAATGAAACGGGCATCGAGTGGTCGGAAGGTAGGGGTTCGGTTGAACTTGATGCTTCGTTGTTGTCTGCTGAACAACTGTGTATGCTGATCGGTGCGGGTTGTTTCACGTACGGGGTGGAAAAAGAAAGCATGCGGCCAGAGGATCGACATGAATTGCATTATCATGCGGCCAAGGATCTGGCGCGGTACTTTGTCGGGGTCGATGAACCAATGGGTACGGGTAATTTGGTTCTGCGTCGTTCGATTGTAAGTTCGCGTAAACAAGGTGGACTGCATGTACTGGTACATCCGATTACGGAGCACGGCGTGGATACGGGGTCGTACAAGGTCGTATGGGGTAATCCTTAAAGGTAACGGGGAGGCTTAGGTTTCCCTTTAGGCGTGTGCGTGGCGTGCGTCTAAAGGGGGTTCTAACCCTGAAAGAAGGCTACATATATTATAAGATGAGGTGATAGTGTGTCTGTCGTTCAGTTATGCGTGGTTGTACCAAATTTGAAAGAGGCAGTCGTGTTCTACCAAGGTACGCTGGGTAAGATTGTGCCTGTGGAAGTGTTGGTGCCGCCTACAGGGGTACTTTCGGGTGAGGAATTGTCGGCGCAAGTAGGTATTCCGAATGCGCGTGCGGAACTTGCGTTCCTGCGTGTTGGGGGTACGTTGTTTGAGCTTACGGAGTATGCGAATCCGTCTACGGCAGATGAGCCTGATTTGCTCTATCATATGCCTTCGGCAATCATTCCGGGTATCGCTGTAGATGATTTGGAGGCGGCACGTGCTGTGCTTGAATCGGAAGGGATTGAATTCCTATCGGCTACGAATGAGGTGCCGGAGGTGTCGGTTCCGGTATTCAATGCGACGAAGTGGGTTCGCTTCTATGTGCCAGGTATGGGTCAAATGGAGCTTGTACAGAAAGTGTAAACGAATAAATCGGGGTACCTACGGGTGCCCTTTCTTCTATAGGAGGGTTTATGTCCAATCGAAAAGCAAATCGTGTCGATGTTTATCCGGTACCTGATGCTTGTCCGTATTGTGGGGGAGAGGTTAAGTACCTTTCGAATTCTTTTATCTATGGACGTGAGTACGGGAATGGAAAATGCTATGCGTGCTTAAGTTGTCGAGCTTTTGTCGGGGTGCATACGGGAACTCAAGTTCCCTTAGGTCGATTAGCGGATAAACAGACTACAACGCTAAGAAAGCAGTGTCATGCTCTTTTCGATCCAATGTGGCGTGATAAGAAGGTATTCGAAAACAGAAAACAGGCGTATAGCTGGTTAGCAGATCAATTGGGTATTCCGGTAAAAGAATGTCATATGGCATGGCTAACGGATGTCCAACTTGTCGATGCGCTTGCTCATTTGAAACGCAAGAAGTTAGGGGGTGTATGAATGGAGTTTTGTTTTGGTGTAGATCATGCAATTGTACCATTGGGTACGGAGCTTAGTATTCGGCTAGCAATGGTGAATCGGTTGTTATCTGATCGATATGTATTGCAGGAGTCTAAGATACGGGTGCGCACCGGCATTTTAAGTGTACAAGTACAGTCTAGGTACGACATAATCGATAGAGTTACGGGACTTATTTTAGTTAGTAACTGTACGGAGCGGGAGGCGGAATTATACTTGCTAGGTGTTATTCATGCAATCGAACAGGCATACTAGATTGTTCGGGTTTCGCTATTTTTCATTAAGCCCTTGTAGCTCAAACGGATAGAGTACCGGACTTCTAATCCGGTGATAGGGGTTCGATTCCCTTCGAGGGCGTTGTTTCATGAATGTAAAAAGGTATAGAAAAGGGGAATTGTGTGATGCGGGATGGTTCATTGGTAAGTCGTTTGTTAACGGGGGTATTGGTAACGGGTGTTGCATTAAGTCTTAGTGCGTGTACACCTAAACAAGAGACAGTTCAAGATGGGGGTACTGCTGTCGCAAGCGCAGATGAAGGTGACATTTTAACCAATGGCGAGGCGGGTGAAACAGAATTAACTTCGTCTGCCGATGAGTATGAAGTCAAGCACCTTGATATTGAAGGGTTACAAGACGAAGTACATTACGGTCTGACAAAAGATTCAGCTACATATACGTCTCTCTTCGAGCAGGGGTATCACAAACCGGGGCACGAAGGTGTTACAGATAATGCTATGCTCGATAAGGATGCCGTTGGGTTGCCGTATATGAAGAATGATACAGACAAGCTGGAATATGACTTTATGGGTGCTTTGGTGCACTCCGAGTACAACTATATCTATTCGATTTACATGGGCAAGGATCGTCTGGAAGTTGAAACGGTGAAGGATGGGAGTCAGTACGAAGAGCGTAATCCTTACGATACAAAATCTCCGGACGAGTATTTCTGGCTGTTGTCCTACGATGGAAACTACATCACGCATTTGATGGAGGCTCCTGCTTATATGTTGACTGAGCATCCGGAACTTCAAAGCGTTAAGTATACAGTATATCTTGACGGGAAGACGTACGTACTTGACAAAACCCGAACAGAGTTGGAGGAGTATTTCGGGGTAACGTTCGATAATGCGTTCCAAGAAGATTTTCTCGATACTTTCGGGTACCCGGTAGCGGAGAATAAAGAAGAGATGCAAAAATTCTTAGACACAATGGTTACGGTATCGTAAACGATTCGTCTAGCGGGTTGGTTAACCCGCTTTCTAGGGGTGTGTAGCTCAGTTGGTGAGAGTACGAAGCTCATAACTTCGCGGTCGTCGGTTCGAGTCCGACCAGACCCATTTAACTTGCTGACCAATCGGCAAGTTCCTTGCGGATATAACTCAGAGGTAGAGTAATGGCTTCCCAAGCCATAAGTCGCGGGTTCGAATCCCGTTATCCGCTTTATAAGAGGGTAGAGCTAGGAGGGTTTAGCATGCCACGGGTTTCGTTAAATGAATTAGTCGAAGATCCAGCTTATATTCAAGTCTACACCGATGATAATGAGCGTACGGGATCAACATGTCGCATTGTTAAGCGGTCTGTGTTGCACGCCGAGGTAAAACGGGGTTGCTCTTTGTATCAAGAGGGGGTATGCTCGGATTGTTTCACATCTGCACGGGAGATTCCGTATAGTTGTAAAACGGCTTGGAGTTTGACAAAGAGTAAAGGAAGAAAGCTGTACTGAGGGGGGTGGGTGCATGTCTAATCTGTGGAACAATCTAAATCGGCTTTTGGGTAACTTTTCGGATGTTCCGATTGAACAGTTACGTCAGAAATATAAAGGCTTTTTAATGGAATCGGAGGAGATTGAACAAGGGTTTAGTCTAGCGCGTGATACGTTTCTGCTTACTACAATGAGACTCATTTTCTTTGATCATCAAGGGGTAACGGGAAAGAAAACGCGTGTCTTGTCGATTCCGTTGGATTCGATTTTTGCGGTAACAATGGAAACTTCGGGTATAGGTTTTGACGATAGTAGTATTACGTTAAGTTATATTGAAACTCCGTATTACCGAGCATCGAACGTACAGATGACTACGTACACTATGGAGTTCGCTAAAAATTTTAATGTACAGGCGTTGTACGTTATTTTTGTGACTATTGCAACGTATAATCAACGAAAATTAAACCATTAAGGGGTGTTTGAGGGTGCAAAAGACTAACCTAGACAAACTGAATTATGCGGATCTTGAAGACGTGCTAGGTATGGGTTCGCTTAGTCCTACAACGAAAGGCGATTCGTATTCGTTAAGAAAAGGTACGCTAGTGGTGCCGGGCAGTTATGGTTCACCTACGTTAACGAAAACGTTGGCTAAAGTTGAAAACTGGAAAATCGGGGTATGGAGTATTTGGGGTGGTAATGGCATGGGTACTACTTCGTACTATTATCTGTACAACATTGTGACGGGTGCTGTATATCATTTAAATACTGGCGGATTTGGTGTTCGCTATCGGATTGATCGTTTGCGGTCTTTATTGACTCTACAAGTCGAATAGGAGGGAAACCATGCCGACTTATATCGTAGGGGCGCAAGTATTAAGTGATTTTTCGTACTCGTGGAATGGGTTTGGCGGTACAATTTCGCGTCGATTTTATACGGGTTCGCTGATCCCGGTACATGTAAGTAAGAAAGTAGTTGCTCCTATTTTAGAAGGGGCGTTAGAGATCGTCCCAATTCGGGGTATGGATTTCCCTTTATATTTTCGACTTGTCAAGAAGAAGTTTACTAGTAATCCTGCTAAACTGCTTGAGTTTGTAGATGAATATGTGATTACAAGAGAAATCTTGGCGTGGGCGGGTTCTAAAGGTGAGAAGCTAGGGTATGAGTTAGGCGGGGTATTGTTTCCTTTTGCGGTGGGTGAGAGCGTACTTCGTATAAAAACGCCGAGAGGAAAGTCGCTTTTAGTTACCTCTAGTGGGTTAAAAGTCGTAGTTTCGAAAGCAATTCTTGCTCAGTTGCAAGTTAAAATCGGATAGTAGGGGTGTTTTTATGCCGTTGTATATTACAGGTGCGTTTATCGAACAGGATTTTACATATACGTGGAAAGGGGCTTTCGGACCGATTATTAAAAAGTTTTCAAGGGCTGAAACTTTGCCTGTTCAACGAAATGGTGGTGCTATCTATCCGGTAGTGAATAAGATTATGCCGCTTGCTCCTACTGGAGGTATGGATTTCAGTCAGCATATTGGCTTGATGGTACTGAATACGGAACGAAAAGAGCGCGGGTGGATCAAGGCATTGGGTTCGTACCGGGTAAGTGAGGATGATTTCCGGGGTTCGGATCGGTTGGTAGCGGATATGGGAGGGGTGCCGTATCCCTTGCGCGTGGGTACACTGGTGTATGCGGTGCCTAAGCGTACAGGGGGTATGTTCTTTGTCTCCGGGGCAGGTCTTGCAGTAAAGCCCACAGCGCGGCTTGTAGCGTGGGCTAAGGGGTTAAAGAGTAAACAGTAAACAGGGGGTGAGTCGTCCATAGGGGCGGCTTTTCTTTTTGTTGACTTGGGTAGCATATTGAGTTAGTATTCAAACGTAGTTAATAGAGGAGGGGTATGGGATGCATAAAGCGGAGGTTAAATTCGGATCGCTTAAACGCTGGGATTGGGGTTATTTCATGATAGGTTCCGTAGATGAACCTGTTTCTGTTCCTGCGGTTTATTTGGGTGAACTCTCAAAAAGCGTAGTCAATGACGAAGATGTACATGGGTTTTTGATTGGATCGAAGCTGTTGAGATTCAAAACAACGGATTTGTTCACTTCTCTAGTTAGCAACGATCATTTGGCTGAGTTTGTGGCGCATAGTGCAGTGCTCGAAGATCCTGTATATTCGGCGGCGTATGGAATTAGTTCACCACACACAAAGGCCGGGGTGTGGCGCATCCTTAAAGAAAGTGATGTGCAAGAAGGTTCCTTGGTTGTGTGTACGAACGAAGAAGGTGCTCCGCGTCTGGGCGTTTATATGGGCGCTACGGGGTATAACAAACAGAAAGTGAAAGTGTTTAATGAGGATGACACGATTGGTTTTGTCGAGGCAGATTGGTTCGATCAGTCGAAGGCGTATGTGCGACGTATTTTGTCGGTTGCGTCGATGCCAGCGGAATAAGGTTACTCGGGTTACGGGGTGCGGGGGTCTTCCCCGCACTTTTTGTTTGATTAGTTTAACAAAATCATGTATAATAACAAATAGAAAGGGGTTGCGGGTTGTGAATATACACCAATATCTGTATGCGAATATACTTGAACAGTATGAATCCGAGGCAAGCAATCTAAAACGAGTACAAGTGTATCCGCATAGAGGTACGGGTTTATTATCGTTCAGTAATTTGCAAGATGATTATTGCTGGGCGCGTTTAGAGGTAGAGTCTTCAATTATGGATTACTATACATGGTTTCTTACGTGCAAAGGTATTCGTATCGAGAAGCCGAAGCATGGGTCACATGTATCGGTACTACGTGGAGAAGTTAACTATGCACAAGCGCTGGAACTTTCAAGTGTTAGGTCTGGCAATGAATTTGATTTTTCGTATGGAGACTTAGTAACAAACGGCAGGCATTGGTGGCTAGAATTACAGTCGCCATGCATCGAGCAGTATCGGGTTTCGTTGGGGCTTTCGCCAAGGCCAAAAGCGGGGTTACATCTTACTTTGGGGCGTACGATTCGTACGTATAGACCTTGAGTATAGTCTATATACATTAACTGTTTCGGTGGTGAGAAGGGTGACAATAAAAGTATTTACAGACGCAAGTTCGAGGTATAAAGCTATTTTACAAGAAGTAGAAGGTACGGGTAGGTTTCGTTCGGTGCACCCTTCTGCTGTTGGTGTAGTGCTTACGCAAGAAGGTCGTGTGATTGGTTCCTTGTCCCAGCAAGTAGGGGTACTGGATTCGAATCATGCAGAATTCGTGGCTATGTATCGAGCTTGTCTATACTTGAAAAGCAAAGGTATTAAGAAGGTTGATTTCTACGCTGACTGCATGAACTTGGTTTTGATGATCAATCAGGGTGTTATCGTAGGGGATCAAGAAGTACGCGATTTGTCGTACAAGATAAAGTTTGAGTTGCGTGCTTTCGATCATTTTACGGTTACGTATATACCGAGAAGAGAGAACAAGCTGGCGCATTCTCAAGCATCTCTTGCGTTTAGAGCCGTGGAATGAATACCCGGCTCTTTTCTTGTGAGACATGCATATATGTTATATAGATAGGATGACAAGAGAGGGGTAAAGGAGTATGAAGATCGATTACTTGCAGTATCAGGGGTCTGTAGCAGGTGTTAGGGTAGAACGGGGTACTTACGTATTCGATATGGATTTGGATACTTTTAATTCGAGTAAGTTACCTGCTTTGCTTACCGATAAGGATATGAAACCGGGCGTCATACAGCTTATGCTTCATGATGATTTGATCTTGAGTCAGGCTGAGTATGAGGGTAAGATTACGGTTGAAGATGTGTCGGGAGATGGGGTACATCTTGGACTTATTATTGCGCAAGAAGGTGAGTCTGAAATTCCGTATGTTGATTTTCGAAGGGTACGGGATGCGTTGAAACGTTCATCTTCTGGAAATATGCTTAATCCGTTAGATGTAAGTAATCGGGCTGTAGATATCTGTAAATATTTTACGGCGCATTCGGGTAAGATGGTTATTATGTTTTCGAAGGATGTTCAAGCGGCGGCGAAGGCGCGTAATATTCTTGCGTTGGAAGCTTACTTGAAAGGTACGAAATTTGCTCCGTTTAAAGAAGAGTGGCTATTTCCGACTCAGCAAGATGGGTTCTTTGGTTTGTTAATGGTAGCGTTTTGAGGAGGTTTATCTGTGAAGGGTAAATTGAAGTATACTATTCAGGATATTCCATATAAAATACCCGCCATTTGGGGTAATACGCATGTCAATATTGGGGGTGATCAATACCCGCTTTCTCCAGTCGCGTTCTTTGCTCCAGCGCGGAAGGGGTACCATATGGGGGTATATGTGCGTCGCAGGGATAAGGTGGTGATTGCATATCTACGTTTGCGGCCACCTTCCAATACAACGGATGCCGTTACAGTAGGGGGTGTCGCGGTTTCGAAAGCTTGCTGTGAACTAAAAGATATTGTAGAGGCAAACGAATACTGTCTTAAAAAAGATCAAGCGCAAGGAATGTATAATGCGGTACGTGCAGTAGGGGGTTTTTCTCTTTTTGATGTTGTGGTTACGGATATTTCCCTTTTACGTAAACTAAGGGGTTTGAAGACACCCGATCATCGTGCGTGTGTGGGTTTGGCGGCTTGGAAAGTGCGTCGTGTTTTGACGGATGAAGGTTGGGGTTGTACAGAAGGGGTAGAGTGTCGTCGGGTTCCCGGATCGGTTTTTATGGAGGTAGCAAGAGGACAATAATGAATAGGGGTGTTCGGTATGTCTAACTTACAGTGTGTTTTGGAGATTAACAGCAAACAAGGTCAAAAAACGATTCCTTTTGATTATAACTTTTCAGATGATTTAGAGACTGTATTGCGTATGGCAGGAATGAAATATGGACTTACTACTAAAGTAGTATCTAAGGGTTCGTTAGGGAGTATTGGGTTCTCATCCGGGATCGCGGTACGAGACGGCGGTTCATTGATGATCCTTCGTCCGGTTCGTTGGGTGAAGCAGGATATAGTTCGGGGTAAAGACAAGGCAAAAAACTTTGCTATTTATACGTCTTCAGGCAGAAGTAGTTTGGTTCGTACGCTTAAGGCGTATACGCTGGAGGATACAATTTTGAAGTTTGTGTCGGCGCGTAAAGAAGTAGCGCAATCGCCTTTGCGGGTTACGGTTAATCGTGATGCAACGCAGTTTACGATTGATTCGGAATCCTTCTCGGTCTTGGCAACGGATGAAGCGTGGTCGTCCGGGAATCCGTTCAAAGCGCGTCGTTAGTAGGGGTACCCCAGACCTTTGATGCCGGAATTAGGGGTGTCAAAGGTCTGTGTAAGGGGTTAATGAAAAAAGAATCAAAAAAGTTGAGATATTCGGTTGACGTATTTAGATTAAGATGCTATACTTTGAAAGTAATCAAGGTTAGGGTTCGGTAAGGGGTAACACGGCACAAACAATGTTACATAATTGGACAGTGTTGTAAAGACTAGATTAAGGTCTGCCGAATATCTAAATTGGTATTACGTTCAAACTTAAGTATCTAAGGGGCGTAGATTCAGAATTTACTTTTGGATATATGCGTAGATGTGTTCTTTAATGTAAAGTGACATATTCGAGACTTCAGAAGATGAGAGTTGTCAAACTAGCATGTTCTGACGTCGTGAGATGTCTACCTCAAACTCCAGTCGATTACCGTTGAGAGGAACTTCCTTTCTTCCGTACCTGCTGTGTGTTTCAGGCTAGGACTTTTCGGACGGGGTTGCATCCGTCTTGAGTGTAAGTGTCATTTCTTGCACTCCCCCAACTTGCCAAGGCAAAGCGAATTGCCTGCGCGCCCACGTGAAGGGATAATCAATCAAAGGGCTAAGGTTCCCGGTTGTGCCAGTACAGCCGGGGGCAACTTAATACAGGTTAAGCTTTTGGATCAATGCGATAGTGTCGTATTGATCGAGGGGCTTAGGCTTTCCTTGGCTGACGTGGGACGTACCCTAGTGGTAACGGTGCCCCGAAATGCCGATTGCGCGACGGGGTTACCGAGCGCAATCCTTTCCTATTACCCAGCCGCCAGTAAGGGGGTTATGGGCGTAGGTTGTTGCTTCCCTGCGGGTAGATCCTGTAGGGAGGGGGCGTAAAAGATGTTCGCCTTTGGGCATACGTTTTGTTGTCAAATCAAAACGTATGCCGAGGGGCGAAAGCTACCTCAACTGCCGGTGCAGGGCATCGGTCATTTCCTACTTTAACGGCTTACTGTCAGAGGTTCGTCCGTGTAGGTTGCTACCCCGCACTCAAAGGAGTGCGGGAGTGGCGTAAAAGAAGAGTATATCTCCGGTTAAGCGGATCGTACACGGTCAATTTAACCGGGGATATACCCCAACCCGGCGGCATGGATGTCAATCACACGCCGCCGATTTCAATACACGTAACGTGGTCAACTGCGTGTAGGGACGGTTGATTCCCGTTCCCAGCTCCTAAGCTAAGGTCGACCAGCCTGCGCATCGTTTAGCTACGTGAAGGTAGTGCGTCCCGAGCAAGAAAGGGGATAAACGGTTGCCAAATCTCTCGGGTGGATAGTTAGCCGCTAGCATTCGAGAGACGCGGCATAAAACACGTAGTAATGTTTAAACTTGGTTTATCGCCGTATGGCTGTAAATATATCAAATTATGTGAGGGGTTTTTGTACATGCAAGGTAAAGTAAAGTGGTTCAACGCGGAAAAAGGTTATGGTTTCATTGAAACGGAAAACAACGGCGAAGTGTTCGTGCATTTCAGCGCTATCCAAAAAGACGGCTTCAAGACGCTGGACGAAGGTCAAACGGTTGACTTGGATATCGTAGAAGGCGCACGCGGACCGCAGGCCGCTAATGTAGTACCTAAGTAAGCAAAACGCTTCGGCTTAATGTGAAGTGAAAGAAAGCCCGTCGCCTTAAGTGGTGGACGGGCTTTTAGTTTGAGTAAGACAAAGAAGAGAGTTGTTTTTGTCAGATGCCGGAAGAATTAAGCGCTACGAACAAATTGAACTTTGATCGACATTGGTTGAAGACGTTAAAACCGTAGCATCGGGTTAAAAGGTATAGACTTTATGAGTTCATCGCAAATTGAATCGCTCCTAGCAGTAGCGAAAAACAAGTTATTTATCCGTGTAAGAGGGGGTAAGAGTATGCCATTGGTAACGGTAGACGCGCAGTTAAAGGTATTGTCGCAGGCAATAAGAAAGCACGGGTTTGAGGGTGCGGTAGGTGATGGGGTACAAGTATCTAAATTGGTAAGGTACTTGAAAAGTACACCGCATACGGAAGTAAGTGGTCTGGAAGCGACACGTGCAACAGGTATAGCGGTATCTGCGCTTCCTCATACCACACAAAAACTAATAGAATTTCTAGCGAGTTTTGGTATTTCAGCAGTTGCACCTACATCTGATTTACATGAGGCGATGCGCCGGACGGCAATTTATGTGCGTGCGCTACCTGAAGCGCATAAATATGCGTTCTTAGGGGTCTACGAAAAGCATAAGCGTTTTATTCTCTATTTTAGTGATGCAACGCCTGACCGTGTCAGTGTTGATCGTCTGGTATACTTAATGGGGTATGAAGGGGATCGGGATGGTTTTACTGCTTGCATCGCTGATTTCTTTAGTGATCTAGAGGATTTCACTTCTTCCTCAAGACACTTTCAAGTGAAGTACCTAAATACGTACAAGTCAAAAGGTAAAGCCGCAAATAGGGGTCTTCTGCATGCGATGCTTTCGGAGGCGGGTGCGGTAGATCGTTTGGTTAAAACGCTACCGAATTATTTGGTAGACGAATTGGTCACTCGATTACAGAAGTCTGAATCGAAATAAAATATAAGTTAGACATTCAATGATTCAACCGCACCTCAACTGTTGATCTGGTTATTAGTAAGTAAATAGGGGTAGTATGGGGGTGTTGCATGTTGGGTGTTATACGATATGGGGATATGTTAGCGGAGCAGTTGGGTATCTTGTGGTTCAAAAGTAAAGAAACCGGGGTGCTTCCGTTACCTTTGACACCACAGGGTCGACTTTTTCTGTTGTTGGATACCTATTATGCAACGCCAGTAGACGAGGGGTCGCGCAATCTGGTCGAAGAGGTACAGGTGAATCTCCGTTGGTCAGGTAATCGTGTGTATCAGGTGTGCAAGGCGTGGGATAAGGAGTTGTCGGATGCGTTGGATGCGCCGAGGGGTAGTCGGATTCCGTTACAAGATCGCCATATTGAGCAAATCATAGCCTTTGTGCAAGGGGGTATGGTGTTTGCAACGGGGTGTGATCTGGATCGTAAAACGGCTGTGCTGGGTGCATTATCGAGGCTAACGCCTGCAGAGCGCACGGTCGCGGGCTTGGGTCGGCGTCTATTGTTGTCGCCCCAAGATGTCGAGGAAGTCGTGCGGGGCTTGCTGTGGTCGTCGTCGCGTTTGGTGGTGGGTCAAGATGGCGGGGTCGCCCGGCTTACGGCCAAGCGCCGAGTCTGGGGGTTGTTCGAAAGGGTCGCCGGGAAGCCGGGGTAAAGGCGTGTTGTACGTTCGTTAAGGGTGTTTGGGTGTCTCGGGAAGGGTAGGGGTAGGTAACGCCGCAAATGGGCGCACAGGCGCTCTGGCGGGTCGCGTGTATCGGTCGGGGTATAGGGAGTAAACAATGAATCTGGGGGTATTCAAATGACAAAAACGAGTGTGAGTGTACTGGAAACAATTGCTTCTGGGGTGCAAGGTGCGGGTTTAAAAGCCGGGGTAGACGGTGAGGGGTTGCGGGATTCGCTGAGACTGGCTTTGGAGGTTGATCCGTTGGGATTTACGGCGTTGTTTGAAAGTTTGCCTACGTATGTACCGAAAGGGAGTTCGGTTGAGGTACGATAAGCCGCTCCACTCCATTCCATTCGGGGTCTCGAATATTTTTGCTTGCACATTAGAGTACAATAAACGTATATGTTCGATACCCCTGTAACCGTGCGGCATAGGGGTATTTTTCTTTATAAAGCAGGGGTTAGGTCGCGGGATTGCGGGGGTACGTTTGGTTGTGTGGGACATAGGTTTAGGTTTGAGTACATCGCAACGTCATTTTAAAGTAGAGGGGTTTGAGTATGTCTACGGAATATACGCGTAATAAAGATAAGCCGCATACTTTGCAACAGGCGATTAATTGGTTGCAGTCGTATTATATGCGTTATCCTACATTTCCGTTAACGGGTTTGCCGGGAAATGTGGAGGAGTTCCTTCAGCTGTTAATTACGAAAGGGCGCGAAGGGAATGCGAATCGTACCGGGCAGTCAGTAAGTATCGATGAAATCACAAAAACACTTCGCGTGTCTGAACGTGATTTGAAGGTTTTGTATTTGATCGCGGCAAAGCATTTCGAAAAGCATTCTTCGAAATATACTCCGGTTAGTCATTTACCGACGTTCGTCGACCGTCTGCATCGTTCCGAGCATTACGAAGTTATTGAGGGGTACATGAACCAAGGTCTTGCGCCTACACTTGATTTTATCCGTTCGTTGCCGCCTTATCTGCTTAAGGATTTAGCGACTCGGTTGGAAACGTACCAAGAAGGTAAGACTAACAAGAGAAAATAGGTCAGACATAGTCTGACCTTATGCTTAGCTGGAAGTTCGAAGAAGGATATCAACAGTTGTCCCTTTGGGTTTAGAATTTTCCTCAGGTGTCGTTTGTTTTGTGCGTAGGGTTGCAAAGTCCAGAGGCAACGAAGAAGTTTTTGGTTTCGTTACCGCTCTAGTTGGTCAAAGGTTTACGAGTTCGTATTTAAGAAGTACAAAATACAGAATAAAAAAGGGTGTGCGGGTGATGAGTGAAGGTCTTACCTTGAATGAAGCTCTAATTAACCTCGAAGCGTACGTATCAATGTATAAAATTACACGTGATGACATGAGTGACTTAACTCCGGGTGCAGTACGGTTATTCGACTTCATGTTGAATTGGCGTGCTTCTCAAGGTAATAAAAACACTCTATCTGAATTTACCTTTTCTTTGGTAAAAGACAAAAGTAAATGGGAGTTGGAAGTAATCAGAGGGGTATACCTTGAGTTGGCAAAAGAGTTAGAAATTAAAACACGGTACTCTAAATTTCGTTTTGAGGATTGTTACCGGAACGAAGATACGGCTGTAGATGTAGCGAGATGTTTTTCTCAGTTTTCGGCAGAAGAATTGCCTAAATTTGTGCTTAGTTTACCCCCGTACTTGTTGCGTGATTTGAAGTCTCGTCTAGACAAGTACAATACAAAGAAACGGATCGGTAAGTAAAAGCAAAAAAAGGTGGTGGGTTTCCGGGCAATCAAGACGCCGTAAATTGGGTTTTTCGAGGGGAGATAACAGGTAATTAAATCAGTACAAGCGGCCATTGCGAAGTGATTCGGAGCGTAATAAGAAGGCATCAGGGGGGGTACTAGGGTAACGCAAGATCATCCTTTTGTCATACAGCGTTTATTGTCTAACTCCGCGAAAGCAAAAGCTTTCTTGGAGTCTATACCACCGTACGTAAAGGGAGGTTGTAACTCATGTATATCACACAAATGAGAACGGCAGAAGGGTTGAATGTTCTGGCAAAACACGTAACGGAGTTTCTTGTCGAGCATGAAATCAACCCGGAAGAAACAATGTTTTTGGACGCGGATGCGAAGAAGATGGCGGTTAATCTTCTGGATATAAATTTTTCTGCAGATCGTGACATCCTGAGAAGTTCACCAACAGGTATTGTAGATGAACTTCTCAGCTATTCGCATTGGAATCCAAATTCACTCACCTTAAGTCTGCATGTGTTAGGCTTATGGGGTAAAATCTTTAACTTAGATTTGTCGGAAACAGGTGGCGTAGGCAGTGATGTTACGGGTTCATCTTCTCTTACGGTAGCTTTGAAGCGTGCAGGTTTATATGTATATTCTTTGAAGAAGCCGAAGACACAAAATATGCCCGAAAAACTTTGGGGGCTATACTTTTATCTGTGTCGTACAAATATTGAAACTATCAATGAAAAAGATGCAGTTAAAGAGGTTCGTATTCCGTTGAATACGCTCCAAACAGTTGCAGTTGAGTTGTTTAACTTTCTGGAGAAATTATCGTCTAAAACGGATAAAACGTTTGTTAATTTATATAAGGTAGAGGGTTATCGTCGTGGTTTTGCAGAACATCCCGATGTGGATAAAGGAGTAAAACCAGTAGAAGATAGACGTAAATACCTTGAACACTGGTTAACAAAAGATTTGAACATCACACGGCAGATCGTCGCTCAACTTCCGAATTATTTAGTTAAAGACCTTTCTGATCGAGTGGAAAAGATGCAGAAGAAGAACAAAGGGGTGTAATCATGGCAAGAACGACAAAATCAAGTACGTCAGATGTTAAACCGAAGAAGACTGTCACTCGAACGGTCGTACAGGAGAAATCAGATCCCTTTTATGCACCGGGGAGTTCGTATGATGTGGTGAAGCGTGAGTCGTTAAACTTCTTCGAGCCAAAGGATAACTCCAACAAGTTTTACATGGCGGAGGTGCATGTAAGTACAACGGGTCTGGGGTGTCGCTTTTATTTGAATTATGGGCGCGTGGGTACACCCGGTCAGTCGGGTGCTAAACCTTTTGCTACGGTCGAGCAAGCTCTTGCTGAATTCGATAAGAAGGTACGCGAAAAGGTCAGGAAGGGTTATGTCCGCGTTGAAATGGCGACTACATCGGTCGGGAGTAAAGTAGGTCAAACCCAGCTTAATGCGTCGGGTCTTAAAGGGATCATCGATCCTTCTCAGATCCAACGTGCGAAGTCATCTCTTCCGCCTGAAATTGCATCTTTTGTCGAGCATTTGTACGAAGAAACGAATCGGGCGGTTAGCATGTCTATTTCGGGTACGTCCACGGGCGATATTCAAACCCCTCTGGGTAATCTCGGCATAGGGGGTATCCATAAGGGGTATCAGCTTTTAAATATTTTGATACAAGCTATTGAGCGAAAAGATCAACGGGCTGTACATGAAGCAAGTATCGAGTTTTACAAATATATTCCCCGCAAAATGCCGAGTAACTTACGTACGGATACATCTTGGATTATCGATAAACCTTCTCGTGTTGAGCGTGAGATGGATATCTTGAAACTGTATGAAGATTCCTTGCGTATGATTAATGTTATGGGCACTTCTGATCTTGATCAAAAGTATGCCGCTTTGTATTGTGATGTGAAGCATATTAATGATCCGAGAATCATCGAGAAGATACAGAATGAGATTACTCGGAGTAAAGCAAGAAACCATAATTTCGGTTTGCGGGTGGTCAATGTATACGCGGTTCGATTGCACAATGAACCTGCGTTTGATCCAAGTCCGGGTAATATCCAGACATTGTATCATGGTTCGCGTAATGCGCATCTTGTGGGTATTTTGTCTTCGCATTTAAAGTTGCCGCATAAATTAGGTAATGGGGTGACAAAAGCTGGTGCGATGTTCGGACCAGGGTTGTACTTTGCAAACAACTCGACAAAGAGTGCGAACTATTCCTTCGCTGCATTTTCAGGAGGACCAGCGAACAAACGGGATTCAGCGTATTTATTCCTTGCTGATGTATCGTTAGGGCGTATCTACGAGGTGCAAAGCTCCTACTACGTTGACCAAGCTCCTAGGGGGTATCACAGCGTTAAGGGGTGTGTAGGTGCATACCTTAAGAATGATGAGTTTATCGTATACCGGGAAAATCAAGCTCGACTTCGTTACATTGTAGAGGTCGTAAAAACGAGATAAAAGGGGTTTTGCACTATGGATAACACACAATCAAAACCCCCGGAATGGGTGGTCGTTGACGATCATAAGTTTCTGTTTCATAACCCGTACAATTTGCCATATTTCAAGAAATCGATGAAGGTGCTTCAGCTATTGAAGAGTCGAGTAAGAAAAGAAAATACGCCGTTCTACAACGATGTGTACGCGTCTTTTATATCGGCTCGGAATGTGATACTTGGGGTAGATGGCTGGGTGGTGTATGTGCGTTTTCAAGATGTACCATCCACACAACGTCAGTATGCAGTTGTGATTCACGATCTTACGAATCAGTTGTCACCTTTGGATGTGTATTACCCGGCAGTACGGGGGTATAATACGTTGTGAATACTGTAACTCGTGGGTGTAGAATGATACATTCGTTTCGCAAAATGCGATAAAGAAAGAGTCTCTCTAAGAGACTCTTTCTTTATATGTATAAGGGGGTTTGTCATGTGCCTGTGATTAAGAACGGTCAGTACGGTGATATTATCTTAAGAAAAGAACATACAGGGTATCATAAGGATGTCGTGTTAAAGAATAAGTATTTCAGATACCGGGGTGATTATGCTTATGTTAAGTGGAGCGGTGTAGAATATATAATTAATCCGGTCGCTTTACATGATAAGAGTATGTATGATTACACGTCCACGGGGTATCAGTTTTCACCGGAAGTTAAAGAGTATCAAATTCCGTATCGTCGCTTCCCATTGTTATGGAGGAAGGGGTACCATGAGCTTCGTATTTTAAAAGAGGGTTTGTTGGGTTATGATTTTGATGCGGGTCGTGTTTTGAATCTATATTTGGATCGCAACGGTATCCTTACGACAGGTACAGTTGAGGTGGTTGGTGGTGAAGTTGCAAAAGTAGCGTTGAAGTGGCTTAAAAGTCAGAAGATGTGAACGGAGGTGTAGGCATGTATGATCCCGTTGCGGTTGTGCAGGTAGGAAATGCGTTGCTTCAGGTCTTCCATGTGCAGACAGATCAGCCCGGAGCGCATGTAAAAGCGGGGTATACGTTTGCGAATATGCAGGTGTATCCGCTTCTTATGGATTTCAGCGGTGCGTTATACTTTCAATTTGGAGCGGTGCCGTTGTATTTAAACGCGTTGGCTTGGAAAAACTAAGAAGGGGGTTTGTTTTTTGGCTCAGAAACGACGGATAGCATCGGTACCACCGCGTGCAAAACGAGCGGTTGTTTTAGATAGGTGGGGTGTGTTTAAAGGTGAGTTCATTTCGGTACAGGATGCGGGGTTGATTTCTCCTACGGATCAAGTCATTCACTACCAGCTTCAAAATTCGAAAGCGCACCAAGGGTATCGGTACGATAAGGTACTGGAAGTAATCACCGAAAACATTCGGGGTGAGGATAGTTTTAGCGGGGTAATGGCTACGCTATTGTTTTTGGATTTATATTGGAATGAAATGATATTGGGGTCTAATGAGGGCGGTGAGTATGTAGATTGGGGTTCACGACGGTTTTACAAGTCGGGTAGGATTGAAAATACGGCACTTACGACTCATCCTTCTATCGATGATCAGGAAGCTAAAGTCGAAGGAACGGGTGCGAATTGGTATGTGGGCTGTAAAACGGGCGGATTGATTTTTAATGTGCATGTACCGACGCTTATCTTCTTACTCTTCCACAACACGACGAAGTTGAATCCATACGAGGTTCCGGGTATAGGGGTGCTACATCGATCCAAGGGTAAAATAAAGTGGGAGAAGTCGTCTTCTTATTCGGTTTCGCATATGGTTCTATTGAATAACTTACGCTTTTATAACTTACTTACGGAGGGAATCCCTTCGGCAGATTGGTTGCGGTCTATGGAAGATACGGGGTTTACGTTTAGTATGGGGAGGGTTACGTTTGGGTAAAAGTGTTTCGCAAGTTAAGCTTGAAATGGGGAGTACGGAGGAAAACCCGCCGCTGGTTGTTGTAGAAGGCTTAAAAGGGAAAAAGAATCAGACTCCAACCGAGTTGCAGGGTCAAGTAAAACGAGGTAGAGGTCGTCCGAAAGGGAGTCGCAATAAAGCAAAAGAACCAGAAGGTAAAGGGGTTTCCGTTTCTCAGCCTGTTACGAAAACAGAAACAAAACGGGGTCGCCCGAAAGGAAGCAAAAACAAACCGCAACACAAAGAAGGTCGAAAAACGGTCGTCAAAGATAAACCAGCGTCAAAAGCGAGGGGTGCAGGGTCTTCTAAGGTAACCTCAAAAGCAAAAACACCCAAACAGCCATCCAAACTCAGACGAACAGATCCGGTTTATGATATGCTGTGGGATCACAATCGTAAAGCGGTAGATTTAGTGCTCAAAGAGTTTGCGGAAGGTACACATGCCTTGGTGGTTCAACCTACAGGTAGCGGGAAAACGGGGGTAACGTTTGGTACTATTGAGCAGTTAGGTGCACGTGCGCATCGAGTAATGATTGTTCAGCCGTATACAACGATTGAAAAAGGGCATAAGCAAAGTCCGTTTTGGCGTGATGCTTGGGATTCGCAGGTGCGATACATGACGTACAGTCGCCTTTCAAAGCTTGCGCTTGAGGGCGAGGATCGTATGCGCGAAGCGGGTTTGCTTGACTTGGATTTGGTCGTGTTTGATGAAGTCCATCATATCAATGCGGCGGTATGGAGTCAGGGGTATCATAAGCTTGTCGAGTACAATCCGAAATGTCTGATTATGGGTCTTACAGCGACGCCGATTCGGTATTTGGATAACAATTTTGATGTGGCGGAAGAGTATTTCGATGGGAAGATGGTTGAAACGCTTACGTTACACGAAGCGATCCGTACGGGGGTATTTCAAGCTCCAGTGTATATCTCGGATTACTTGGATCGGTCTGCGGTGTTAGAAGAATATCGCAACCGAGTCGCATACTCAAGGTACCCGGAGGGGTATAAACAACAGCTAGCTGAAGCTATTGATTCGGTGAGTCGAGAGTGGGCTACAAAACTAACACATGCCGAGAAGATTAAAACAGCTTTAGAGCAGTATGAACAAGGGACTGGCAACCCTAAATTTATTGTGTTTGCGCCTACGGTAGATAAACTCAAAGAGTATCAGCCGCTTGTCAAAAGTTGGTTTGATTCTATCGGGTATAAGGGAGGCGTCCGGCAGTACGAGGTTTATTCGGGGCATGCCAGCAAAGATGCTAAAATATTCGAGCAGTTTAGCCACGCGCATAAAACAGGGGTTGATTTGCTCTTTGCGGTAGATAAGCTAAACGAAGGCGTGCATCTCGAAGGTGTCACGGGTTTGATCATGCTACGGGGTACGGCATCGCCTATTGTCTTTTATCAGCAACTAGGTCGTGTATTTCATGCGGGGATGAAGCATCGACCGTTAGTCTTTGACTTTGTAAACAACCACGATGTCATTAAAGATGTAAAAAGTGCGTTAGTGGACAAGGAAGAAAAGGGTTCAGAAGCTTATCTCAGTGGGGTAGCATCTTCGTCTAAATCGGGGTTAACGGGGACGGAGTACTCTTCGGTTACGATCTATTCCGATTTATCGGATCTTAGCTATTTGGACGCGGCTTTGATCGTGCCGTTGCTCCCGCAACAATCGGTATGGCTTACGGGTACATGGGATGAGCAGTTGAGTGCTTTTGGCGCTTTTGTACGAAAGTATAAGAGATTGCCGCATAAACGGGATCAAGGTGGGGTTTTCGGTTGGGTTATGGATCAACTGCAGGGGTATCGAGAGGGTAGGTTGTCGGAAAGTCAGCGCATTGCGTTACAAACGTGCGGGGTGGAATTTAACTAAGATTGCGTATAGGGGGTACCGTCTGCGAAGGCGGTACTTCTTTTATACTTGATACTTTAAGTTGAATGAGGTATAGTAGAACAAATTCAAGTAGGGGGTATTCTTATGTTTAAAGCGGTTTGGTTGAGGGATACACTATTGGGTATGGTCATCCCGACGCGTAATGTGGATGGTTCACCGCTGTGTCTTATTACCATCGAAGATCGGTGGGGTGGGGATACCTTGGATGAGGGGATTCTGGCAACGCAACGGGAAGCTGAGGGTTCGATGGATACAATACGCCGTATTAATCGGGCGTTGCATCGGTATCCGGTTTGTACAGTTCCGCCAATAGATATGAAAGGGGTCATAGTGTTCCGCAATTCTCAACGTTGGGGTGCGGCGCAGGTTTGGGTTTCGGTGAAGCGTGAAGGAGAATATCCCGATATGTTTGGCGCTGTTTATCCGTTGTTGGATGGCACATGGATTAATCAATATAGACCGCAAGCGTTCAGAACAAAAGAGGAAGCGGCCTATGATTTGTTGTCGTTTACCAACCCTACACAGTATGAGATCACGCGATAAATAAGGGGGTGGCTACGTTGTATAATATCGATAAACACAAAACAAGTTTTGGTGCGGAGAAGTACAGACGGGGTAGATTTATGGTTATTGCGGCTATGGTTGCGTTAGTGGTGCTGACGGTTGCGTTTACCTCTTCGTTTTTACGTCCCCAAACTCCGGCAGATGTCATCGACAACGTAACGTATGTTCTTCTGTTTGCGGTCATGTTAGTGGGAACCCTGTTTGATGGGTTATACAACATGCAAGATGAAAAAGGGACGTATAACGGGGTGAAGAAACTAAAAGGCGGGGTTACGGTAAAGGTGGAAGAAGGGGGTATCGGTGCGTATTCGGAAGACGGGGTATTGCTTTCTTTGCTTTCGGTGCCGGGTGATGTGGTGTATTGGCAAGGTACGGATACGCAAGCGACGCTTGATCTTGTCGGGGATGGTTCTATGTTTTTGCATGTAGATGATGCTGATTTACCGTCTTTGCCGTTACAGTTAGCCAATGCAGGAATAACGGTAGAGAGGAAGTAAACGCGGAATAAGGGGTGCGTGATGGGTGCGTATAACGGTCTTACGGAATATGAACGGGGTAGATTGTTGGAACTTCAAAAACGGTATGTAAAGTCTGGGGTGCCGTTTGATGTGTTCATGCAAAAGGAAAGAACGAAAACTAGCAAGGGTAGTCTTCTGCGAAAGATTTCATTTAAGGAGTTTAAGTATCAAAAACAGGGTTTGCTAGGTTCAAAGCAGTCGGCACGTGTAGCTGTACGTCATGTGGATGAGTTTAGTTGTGAACTTGAAAGTCTGGGGTACCTGCTTATGGACGATCAGTTTTGTTGGTCAGATGGTCGTTTAATGGTGCAGTTCATTTACGGGTACTGGGTCGTTGTAGCACCTGCTGGGAAGGTGCTGTATGATACGAAGAATGGCCGAGAGTGTTGCGATTTTTTGCTTCAGCGCGAATATATGCGCTTGAATGGAATTCGACCTAAAGTAGATTCGTATGCAGATCGGGTATGGTTAGATATAATATTGACAGGATAAAAGGGGCGGTTAAATTGGTTAATGCGTATTTCAAGTCAAAGAATAACATAGAGAGGCAGATCAGTAATTTGGCGCACAGCCCGTTTATTTTCGAGGGGCGTTCTTGTCTTTCTTTTGAAGGGTTTTACCAAGGAATTAAGCGTTCGGGTGACGACATTCAAAACCATATCTTCATGACATTTGGGATGAATGCAAAGAAAAAGTCAAAGCCTACACGTTATGTGTATTACAATGGTAAGACGATGTTAGCTGGATCGGATGAACATCATGAGTTATTGTATCTCGTACAACGGGCGAAATACTTTCAAAACAAAGAGTCCAGGGATGCGTTGCTGGCTACTGGTGATTCTTCGATTACACATAATGTGGGTAGGGATAGCGCGGTATATCCGGCTAAAGTATATTGCAGGCATTTGGTGCGTGTGCGTGCGGAGCTTAAGGAGTTTATTTCACGCGGGGGTGTGTTTTAATCATGTCAACTCAATCAGAAACACTTACGAAAGAACGGTTAACACAGGTAGTTAATGATATTGCGGGGTATGATTCAGACTATGGTACGGAGGATTTTTGGAGTATAAAGTTAAACGGTTTACAAGATCATATCGTTCAAATTGCTAAATATGTGTATAAAGAATACGAAAGTCAATTCTTTACGTTAGAAGAGGATACCCTCATTGGAAGATTTACGTACTTCCTCTACAGGAACTATGCAAACTGGCAGGATTTTTATATTTTACGTCCTGCGTATGTCAAGTATGCGCGGGTTTTACTGACGGAATCGTTCTGCGAGTGGGCGATTGAGCAAATCGTTCGGTACATTCCTTCTACGTCAAAAGGGGGTCGGTTGAAGCGCGTACCAAATACGTTGTCTGCGCCGACTATGAATAAAGTTTTTCCGTATCTACCGTACCAAACCGAGTCAATGGCGCTTCGGGCGGTGTCGGTAGATGGTATGTTGTTGCGTGATGTAAAGCCGGAACTGCGTACGAAACAGGTTTCTTACGTAGCTGTTAATCAAGATGCGGGTGCGATTCGCTATGTTCCTCAGCCGCAACCGCTTGATATCGCGTTGCTTGCTATTACGAAAGATGTGAATTTGATTCATTCGGCTCCAATTGAATTAGGGTCTCAGGAGCTTGTCGATCAGTATATCGGGTATATTTTGGATCGTAACGGGGTGACGCATGTCCCGGCGTTTTCAAACGAGATGAATCCTAGTTTGTTTGTCAAACAGGCAATCAAAGATAAGGCTATACGTGTAGGTATTTACCCTATAAAGTGCGGGGAGACATTTGATATTCGAACGGTTCAATACCATACAGTTGAACCGAGTAAGTTGTTGTTTACGGATCAAGAATTGCTTGCTATGTTAGCAAATGCGAGGAATAACGAACGCAAGTCGTTTATCTTTACGCTTTTCTCCGAGAAATTTTATTCTTCCGTATTTGAGGGTACGGCGGATGGGGTAGCACCGTTAATTCAGGGGTTGGTGTTGAGTTTCAACGATATTCGGCGGTTAAAAACGCGATTCCCAGTTCATTTTCGTGCGTGGGCGCAAGCAAATCCTGAGTTGCTGGGTTCGGTTTAATACAGGGGTATAGGGGGTTTTACAATGGAAGAACTAGTAAACGATTTGGGTACTGATAAAGTCATCGGAGTGTGGGGTCTGAGTAACTTCGGTGGGGTGTCCGTATTGAGCCTTACGCAAGATGAGGTTTGTGTGCGCTGGTACGACGAAGAGGAAACATATGTGTGTCCAATTGAATATCAGCCTAAAGATGAAGGAACCTTGGAAGAGGAGCCGTGTATTGTCCTTAAGGGGTATACGTTGTTCCTCAGTGATTGTATGCGAGTAGAATAAAACAGTTGATTTTATTCGTACTGTGTGGTAAGATAAACAAGTAAACAAGAAACGGGCATTGAACCGGAAGAGGGGTACTGCGCATGAAAAAGCTGTTCGATCACCTTTAAGTACGTTAACTTAAAGGAGTGGTCATATGAGTTATGTGTTGATGAATGTCGTAAAGAATAAGGTGTATGCGCGTACGAATACGCGTGAAGAGATGATTGCATATATTGCCGAGAGCAACACGGGTGGACTGGGAAAGAAGAAAAAGCAATTGCTTTCGTATTCCATTCCTTTCTTGTGCGGGTACAACGGAATTTTGTGCCGTATCGCAATGTGTGATGGGGATATTATGCCGCCCTCTCCTCCCAATCCTTTTCTTTATGCGTCTGTTCACACGGGGCAGTACTACCGTCTTTATGATGATTTCGGGCGTGTCATCGATCCAAGGTATTGGGTGTATGATGTTCTGTCCTATCAACGTAAAAAGGAAGTATACTCACCAACACGGGGTATTCCGTATGTGTACCGTCAAGATCCGGTGCCTTACGTACGTAAAAATCAACGTGGGGGTGCGGGTGTTACGCCGCCTAAAGTGATGAACGAGATTCGTGCGTCGTACAAGGACGATCATGCGACGTATACGCGCTTTGCGCGTTCGGCTCGTGCGCTGTATCAAGATTGCGATTACGCGTTCCGCGTGGTACAGCGTTCGTGGAAGTCGCAAGGGCGCAAAAAGCGTCAATGGATGTAAAGGAACCCCCTCGGTAGAGGGGGTTTTTTGTATATCGGTTTTCTTGGGTTTACTTGAAGATTTACGGTAAAGGTAGTAGGGGCTAAACAGGCGCTGGGTGGGCACAGGCGTTGGTTGCGCGTCGGTACGCGGCAGGTAGGGGTAGAGTTAGGGGTGAGTAGGTGCGTCGCGTCTACGGCGATTCTAGGGGCTAAACGAGGGGTGTCCGTATCGGTTAGTAGAACGGGGTTTAGATTACATAGGATGTGGAAGAGGCATTGGGGTGTGAAACGGATTTAAGGGCATGAAACATATCTTTCGTAGAGCACGGGGTAGGTATACTTAGTTCAGACGTGTTATTAAGTTTGGTACGAAACTTGAATCGTAAGTACAGGTAAGTTGCTTTTGTGGGTAGTTGCTTAGGGAAAGCAACTTGAAGTAAGGAGGGGTAAAATGATTACAGAGTTGGATGGACTTAACTTAGAACGTTTAATTACATTTAATCAGTTCACTAAAGTACAGGAAATAACGGATACAGGGTTCAATCGATTACATCATTTCGATCCCACGAGCGTTGAAATTATAAAACATAGGGGTTATCCGATGGGCTTGCGAATTCATATTGTCCCCGGTTCGAGTATCGAAATTGAGTTTAATAAGGTGTTTAGTTTTGGGTACGATAAGGGGTACTTTACTTTAAATATTGCGGATCGTGAGCGTTCTGCACGGGTTGTGCGTAAACTTAGGTTTGCATGAGGAAGCACTCAAAGTGCTTCCTCTTTTTATTTTTGTGTTTGACTAAAAACGAATAACCATGTATATTATACATATCTAGGAGGGGTGTTATGGATGCGCAAAGCATATTAAAAGTTACTGATCCTTCTCGCTTATTTCCTAAAGATGAGAAAAGAATCAAAGAAAATTATCGCAAGCTGGTTAAAGAGTGGCATCCTGATGTGTATAAAGGGGATAAAGACGAAGCGTCTCGGGTAATGGCTCACGTTACTTCGCTGTATAATAAAGCGTTAGTACGGTTACAAGAGGGGCATTGGGGGTACGAGTCCCGCGAGCTTATTAAACTTACGGGGCGTACAATCGGGTATAAGTATAAGGTCGCGCATGATTTTGAATTGGGTCGTATGTATGTGGGCGATACTTCAATTCTGTATAAGCTTGCGGATGGCAAAGAAAAGTACCTGCGTAACTACGTGGAAAAGGCGTCCAATTTTACGTTTGCGGATCAGTCCATGCAAGAAGAGATGTCTAAGTTTCTTCCGGTTATTGAGTTGGTAGATGAGCAAGCCGGGGTGTTAATCCTTAAAAAGACTACCGATGTGTACAGCTTGCGGGATGTGCTGGTAGCATCAGGGGGTATCTTGGAGCCGAAGCATGCGGCTTGGATTCTCAGTGGTCTGTACAATCTGGCGTGTTACTTAAAATACGCGGACATGGTACACAATGGGATTACCTTAGATACGGTTTTCGTATCGCCGCAGTTTCATAGTACCCTATTGTATGGAGGTTGGTGGTACACGACGGGTATAAATGATTCGTTGGTCGGTGTGCCTAAAGATGTGTACGATCTGATGACTCCAAAAGAACGGGCGGATAAGAAAGCATCTGCGTCTCTGGATTTGCTTGCGATTCGCAAGGTGGGTCGTCTGCTTCTCGGGGGGTTAACTAGTGGAGGTACTCGGCCTACTGATTTGCCGGATGCGCTCTATAGTTGGCTGACAGGTGTAGATGTACAGGATGCCTTCAAGGACTATACAAAATGGTCTAAGGTGTTAGATGATTCTTGGGGTCATCGAAAGTTTGTAAAATTGGACATTGACATGGACACGTATTATAGTAAGTAATCATAAAAGAGGGGTGTTGTGTATTATGGTAGCAGTGGTCATGAAAGGTACAAGTGGTTTGCGTGCAGGGCAAAAGGTAAAAGTACAGGTGCTGGACGGGGTAAACAACACGGTTACTGTTGAAACTTCGAAAGGCCGGGTTATCGAGAAAGTGCCGCATAGCAATCTGCGTTGTATGTTTTAAGCAAGGGGGGTGCCATAATCGGCACTCCTTTTTGCATCGGGTAAGAGAGAGGGTGTTTAGTGATGAAACGTGTGATTAAGGTAGTTGGATCGGTTGCTTTAGTTAGTTTGTTGGTGGTGGGTTCGGCGGTGTATTTTGATTGGGGTACGAATTTTATTTCGTACCTAACAATGAAGCAAGAAGAAATGGGTCTTGCGCCGGAGCAAAAAGTGGTTTATGTGAAGAAGGAAATCCGTGTAGATAAAGAGATCGAGGGAAACGTACTTCAAATTACTCCCGTCGATCATGTGTATTACAAAGATAAGCTGTCTGTTGAAGATTTTGACGGTAATCTGTACAACATTGGGGTCACGGAAGAAGAAAGTAGAAATGTACATCCCGGTTCGCAGGTCAAATTTGGGGTGCAGTTTGGGGATGATGGTGTGTCCGTCTTCGATACCACATGGTTGGGGTTGTCGGATACGGCTTCAGCATCAGCGCCTGTGAATGTGGAGCGTAATGACGCTATCCAAACACCGTAACTTCGCATATGTAAAACGGTATTTGAATAATTTCGTATAAAAGGCGTACAAAGGGGTTTACAAGTGCGGGGTAATGGAGTACAGTAAGGGTGTAACGTAATTGTCGTTTTAACAATATCAAAATAGCAGTTTAAATTTCACGTTAGGGGAGGCGTTGGGTATGGGATCGGGTCGCTGGGATAACAAGAAGTGGGATAACTACGCAAATACGAATGTGCATACACGCACGGCAACAACGGGGTCGCAAGGGGTATTTCGTTCTACGGGGTTGAAGTCGGGTCTTGATCCGAAGAACGTAACCCGTGAATCGCGGGATTCGCAGGATAACCCAAATTCGACTCCGGTAATTATCGGGCTTGATGTAACGGCTTCGATGGGTGATCTTTCGGATCAGATGGCGCGTAAAGGATTGCCGACGTTGGCAACTGAGATTTACAAACGCAAGCCGATCAGTGATCCGCACATTTTGTTCGCGGGTATTGGCGATGGTTTTACGGATGAAGTTCCGTTGCAGGTCACACAGTTCGAAGCGGATATTCGTATCGCGGAGCAACTTTCGGAGTTGTACTTGGAAGGTCGCGGCGGGGGTAACGGATCGGAGGGGTATGGCTTGCTCTGGTATTTCGCCGCTAAACATACGCAAATCGACAGTTTTGCTAAACGGGGGAAGAAAGGATTTCTGTTTACGATTGGCGATGATGGACCGACTCCTTACTTGCCGCAAGGCCAAATCCGCGAAATCTTTGGAGATCGTATTGAAAACAAGATTACGTGTGAGCAGGCGTTGGCTATGGCACTTCAAGAGTGGGAAGTTTATCATATCACGTTGGCTGAGGGCAATACGGGTGGCAAGCAAGTTCAACAACAGTGGGAAGCCCTGTTGGGAGAACGTGCCATTATGCTTACTGACCATACAAAAGCCGGGGAAGTTATTGTATCCATTATACAGGTCATGAGCGGCGTGGATCGGGATACGGTTGTCGGTAGTTGGGATGGAAGCACACAACTTGTCGTTGCGAATGCGCTGGCGGGTAAACAGTTGGCACCTACGCAGGGTTCTACAGGACTGGTGGAGTTTTAAAACCCTAGGGGTGCGTGGAAAGGTAAAAGCTCTTGTTATCGTTGCAAGAGCTTTTCTTTTCTTTTATACTGTGACTTATAACGTAAAATATACTATGAATGAGGTGCTAGTATGACTATCGAGGAAGTAAAGATTGTAATCGGGTCGAATTTCGGGGATGAAGGTAAAGGCTTAATGACGGATCATTTCGTTCTGGATGCGCATGAAAGGGGTTTGAATCCTCTTGTCGTACGGCATAACGGGGGTGCGCAAGCAGGGCATACCGTCGAATTGGAAGATGGTTCCCGTTTTGTGTTCGGGCATTTGGGTAGTGGTACTTTCCGGGGTGTGCCTACGTTCTTGAGTCGCTTTTTCATTTCGAATCCGCTTCTGTTCATCGACGAGTTGGAGTCGTACACCTCTCAAAACCCGAACAAACCTGCACCTGTTGTTTTTGTCGATCCTCAAGGGTTGGTTACTACTCCTTTTGATATGCTTTTGAATCAGATCGTGGAAGAAGAGCGGGGTGCTTCTCGGCATGGAAGCTGTGGACGGGGTTTCAACGAGACGATTCGACGTTCTGAGGATTACAATGGTAAGTTCAAAATTACGGTAGAGGATCTTTCAGATACGTATGCGCTTATCCTTAAACTTCAAAATATTCAAAATGAGTACGTACCAATGAGAATAAAAACCTTGGGTATTCGTGGTGATGATCCGATTAAGTACAGTGTGCTTACTCAGGGGTCTATCCCGAGTCGTTTTGCAATGGATGTTGTCAAATTCTTGAGCGAAGTGGAGATTGCATCGCTCCCATCCCTAGCGGGGTACACGTCTCTTATTTTTGAAGGCGCGCAGGGATTGTTACTGGATAAGGACAATACGAAATACTTCCCGCATCTCACAAATTCGAATACCGGGGTAAAGAATGCAATGACACTCATCTCCGAGCTTGGGGTTGAGCCGGTTCGTGTAGAAGCGGTATATACAACACGCTGGTATATGACTCGGCATGGTGCGGGTCAATTCGATCAAGAGAACTTTAGTTTTAAAGATAGTTATAGTGCTATTGAGGATCGCACAAACGAGCCGAATGAGTACCAAGGAACATTGCGTTACGGGTATCTCGACATTGAAACTTGGGTCAACGAGGTAAATTCAGATTTCGCGCATGCTCATTATGGAGTCCGAAAAAGTATTGCGGTTACATGTTTGAATCAAGCCTTGAAAGTTGAAGGTGCTCAATCTGCATTTGAGGATCAAATCAAGAATTGGGACTCGTATGTGATTTACACAACAGATCCCCAAGCTATCTATGCCGCTGATTTCTCGGTCTGCCCAGCTTCGTCCTTCCCCGACATCCTTGCCGCCGCTTTCGTCGATCCTACGGTTGCGCCGATTGATCGAGTGGCTGTGGACACGGTCTATCGGAGTTACACGCCGTACGGGGGTGAAGTCGAGATAGCACTACCCGATTGGCGGAAAGCTGATAATAACTAGAAAAGGGGTCTAGCATGAATCAATCGAATCCAATCAGGTACTTCCGAACATCAAGTCTCCTTACGTATGCACCTGAAAAGAACGTCCCGGTCTATCGGTATTGGTCGTCATCGCCATCTGGGTTAACGAGTGCGGCGCATCCTTTTACGGGGTTATTAAGCGTATCGGGGTTACTCGGTCGCGATATTATATGCTGGGAGCTACGTGGAATGTATTGGGAACACACAACTCGAAAAGTAATGGCTGACGCACTAGGGTTGCTTTGTGTCGATTACGAAGATCCTGCTGTTGATGTAGTGAGACATGATAAGTTTCCGCCGGAGGAGTATAGTTCAACACAAAAAGTAAATATTGTCGACGCGATGCTCCACGGAGCCAATCCGGTAATTGACGTCACACCGCCTGATTACGTGGTTATAGCGGATAATGATTGGACTAGGGATACAGTATTAGGTGTACTCGATCATCTTCTTACGGTAAACCCCAATAGAGGGTTGCTCTGGGAGTTTGTAGAAGGGGTTCACCGTCCGACATACCGGGTTGCCGTATATAGAGGGGGTTTACTCACCGGCGTTGTATTTATGAACATCGAAAATCCGATTGATGATTGGTTGATTGGTCGTATTTCTTATATGTGGTCAAAGGATACACGTTCGTTGTGGTTGTTATTGAAAGCTTGCCGGAGGAAACTAACAGAGAGTAAAGTTAGCGTGCGCAGGAAGTCCTCGGATGAAAAAGGGGTAAAGTTGGTGTTTGAATTATCGGCGCGCGCTTATTTTGAGGGGTTACCTAAGATTCAAAACCCTCGCAACGCGAGTCCGGGGTTTACACGGTACGATTCGAGGGCTTATGCTTCTCTGGTTGAACGCCTTGCGTATCAAGCTAGACAAGAAGAGACAAGTAGCAAGTAAAGCAAACCCCTTTCATCGTTGAGTAGGTGAGGGGGTTTTATTTCTTTATACCTCTATGTTGGCTTGCTCTTTCGACGTAAGAGTATACTAAGTATTCAAACGAATAACGGGGTGTACATGTGTATAAAAGAAGAGCTTGGAGAGCGGGTTTATTAGTGGCGGTGTTGGTGTCGGGAATGTTTGGGGGGTCAATGCGCTCTAGTGCGGATACGCTTCCACCGCGTACGTTTAGTTTGCCGTTTCACTCAAGTGAAATCCAAACGATGTATGAAGCGAAAGATAATATTACAGTACGTATGGTGCGAGAAATTGGGGTGTATGGCGCATTAAGTGTAGCGGGTACGGGGTGGTTTATTGATCCGACAACGGTAGTAACCGCCGCGCATACGGACAAAGGAGGTTCGCTTAACTACGTCACAATTGCGGTCGATTCATCGAATACGGGTGTGCCTTATATTTCGGTGCCTGTAGAGGTGTTGTACATAGATCGGGGCAAGGATCTGGCGTTTTACCGGGTAAAGCCGACTTCACAGCGGCAGGTGTCGGCGCTTACGCAAATTCAGGTGATTCCGGTGGCGTCTTCTTGGTCAGAAGGGGAGCCTGTCGTAATTGAGGGGTATCCGTCGTTGAGGTTTAAATCGTATTCAGAAGGTGTATTAGGGGCGGTAGGTACTACAAGTCATATCGAGGGTTATGCCGTCGAGACGGGGTTATCGACGATTCCGGTCACGAAGGGGTTTTCGGGTTCTCCGGTATTAAATCAAAAAGGTGAAAGCGTAGGGGTCTTGGTCGCGGCAAATTCGGATACATGGGAAGGGGTGATCATCCCTTTTTATGTACTTAAAGAAGCGTATCGTGTGTTGGATCGCGTAGACGCGCGCTAAAAATTTAACTTGATTAGTTTAGTAAACAGAGCTATACTTTAACTATCAGTTAAAAGGAGGCGTTGTAATGGGTCACAAACTTGAACTGTTCGATAAGCACGGAAATCGTCAAATCTCCGGGGTATGGGCGGCGGAAGAGGGGTTTACGGAAGGTACGCCGGAACCTGCTCCTGCGGATAAAGTCTTCAAGCTGTTTACGTCAAATCAAGCGAAGCTCCAAGAATATCGTAACTTCGGGTTCAATCAACTGGAAGCATTCGAAGGTGCGGATATCAAGGAAGTTCAGGGTACGGATCTGGAAGTCATTACGTACAAGGTGCTTCAGCTCCCGGAAAACACGTTGGCGGAAGATACATCGCTTGCGGTAGAGGGTGCGGATATCGGGGTAAATGTGCGCTACATGCTGGATAACTTGAAAGATTACGTAGGGCGTAAAGCGGTCTTCAAAGTCATGATCGGTAAGTGGGAGCAAAACCATGTCAATGTGTACACGGCGGAGCTTTCCGGTACCATTGTAGAGCCGCAAGAAGTGGTAAGCTTCATGTCGGAGGAAACAAAGTTTTCGGCTCCAGCGGTCGGGGGTTATGCGGCGCATTTGGATGAAAATGAAGACTTGATCTATCCGCAACCTGTGTTCGGGTTCGATAACTGCTTTGCGCCGGACGGTGGCGGAGGTGCTACGCTGTATACATTGGCGCTCCGGGGTCGTAAAGACGAGTTTTCGCCGCGTAAAAAGGCGATTGAGCGGGTGCTGAATTACGCGGCGACGTATACGTTTGAAAAGGATACGATTCCGGCATGGGAAGGTGCGTATCAAAACGAATAACGTAAAGTAGCCGAACGTGGGGTATCTCCCGTGTTGTTGACTTTAGGCATTGGGTTACGGGTGTTACGTAGCAAGGGAAGGGGTGTGCATCGTGATTAATGAAAGTGGGGGTACCCGCACGGTAACGTTCGCTCGTAAAGGTGGGGGTATGGCGAAGTTACAGGTCAATGAAATTGAACCTTCGCGTGCGGTGGCGGAAGCGTTTAAGCATTATAACGCGTCGTGGGAAACGGTTACCGATGTGCGAGTAGATGGTAAAGCTTTTTCGAGAGCGGAGTCAGTGTCGGATGAATAAAGCACTGACTTCATCTGATCGAATGCGTCTGGCACAGAGGTAGCCGGGTTGATTTCTGTACTACAAAAATACATCAAACCGGGGTATTTGGTTTAGATGCAGTAAAGGGGAGCGTATTCGTGGCAATTTCTAAAGTTCAACCGTCGAAACTTATCGAGATTTGGGAAGCGTATGAGGAAGTACAAGGGGTACAACCCGCAGAAGCAAGAAAAGAGGAGCTTTACAGGGGTATTCCGGGTGATATCAAAGCCCTTGCCCAGCAATATGGGTGGGGCGATGATGAAGTTCAAGAGGCGCTTTGCTTGCATTTCGATAAATAGGGGGTGTATATAAATGAGTCACGAAATCAAACAGCTTGAATTTGGTACTAACCCAAACGGGTGCGCACAATCGGTATTCTTGGCTTTGCATACGAAGCATCAGGTCTACGCGGATAGCGAAGCGTTGCCGCAGGAGTATCGGGATCTGTATATTCCGTTGCTGTTTTTGCTCAATCGCTGGGATGGTCTGGTTGGCTTCCCCGGTGGGAATGTTGATCCGGGCGAGGATTTGGTAACGGCACTGTTGCGTGAAGTTGAAGAAGAAATCAACGTTACCTTGCAGGCACGTGATCTTACGCCAATCGCTTCTTTTGAAGTGGTGGGTCGCAATCGCGTAACGCATTTGTACGCGGCGGATATGGGGTTTGCGTTTATGCGCTTTGCAATGAGCCGCGCGTCGGAAGCAAAAGACTTCCTTACGGAGACGACGGGTACCTTTTTGGCGCACATGATGATGAATACGGGCGGTTACAAAGGGGTAAAAGGGATTCCTGCGCTTCTGGGGTTGCCGAAGCCGCCTACAGGGAACGAGCAAATGTTGGCGCTTATGGAGCATTACGGGTGGGCTACGCCGTATGAAGCGGCACAGGCACTGTCCCTGCAAAGCTAGGGGTGTTCCGGTTAGGTAGGCGGCGCGTAGGCGGCGTACAAGGCCGCCTGTAGCTCGGGTTAAAGCCAGGGTGTGTCTGCGTCAGGGGTTGGGGAGTAAATCGCGTAGAAGGGCGTAGGCTGGCGGTGTCGGCGCTACGCCTTTTAGCTAGTGGGAGGGGTGGGTTCGTGGGTATTAAGGGGTACGAGGAACCGGGTAAAGTCGAAGTTTTGGGTCATCGAGTAGAGGATGGAATAGAGCAGGTAGTTTTTCGTTATTTCAGGGACACGGGTTTGATGTTTGTCGAGGATCATAAAGCGACAATGGAAGCTAAAGGCTTTACAGGGGTATGTCTCACGTTAGAGGATCGGCATGGGTGTGTGCAATACTCGTATACGAGAGATGTCGAGTAGGAGAGGAGGGATTTACAATGAGTACGGGTATTGAGGATATAAAAGCGGGGATGTTGGTACGTGTACATGCGGGGTTAGGGCATTACAATCTTGGGGTTGTCGATTCGATAGATATTGAAAACGGTGTCTTTTGGCTTCACGCTTTGCATGTACGTGAACATCGAATTCAGCTTACACCTGATCAGGCAAATCAAACAGGAGATAATACGTATAAGATTGGGTCTGAGTATACTGATTTTACGGAAGATCACTTATCCGACTATTCAACGAAGAGGGGTATAATTGTAGGTAAGAAGGGGTATATACTTACGGTATGTATGCTTACGGCAGTTACGTATTACAAATGTGAAGGCGTACAACGTGGGGTTTTATGGTCGGTATACGAGGCTACGTAATATAGAAGGGGTGTTTACATGATACTTACTCATTTAGTTGATGAGTTTGAAAATTTGGCGCTGTCTGTTTTAGATGGGAAATTGAATCTTGAAACAGCGGCTTTGCGTTGGCATGATTTAGCCGTTGAACAATTAGGGGCTTTTGGGTTCCCGGAAGAACAGGCTAAACTCCTGTTAAAATGGGGTGAGGAGGGTCATAACTGGGTGGCTTTGTATTTTGATGATACAGTATCAAAAGAGAGGTACCTGAAACGCTTTGCTTCGGATGTCCGCTATTGTTCGGATCGTATGTCTCTCGACCGTATATTACGCTGTAACTGGCTCTTGCACGCCGCAATGAACGCAACTTAGGTTGCGTTCATTTTTTGTTTGACTTTTTAAGAATAGTAAGGTAGTATAAATATATCAAACAAATCAGTTAGGGGTGTGGGCATGAAGGTACAAGCATCGAAGGTAAATCAGCGTCCGGTTAAGGTGGGTCAATTGATTCGGGTGTGTTTGGATAACGGGGTGTTGGCATGGGGTGTGATTAAACGGGTCAATCCGCGCTTGGGCACGTTCCAGCTTACAGCGCTTCAGTCCGAGACTATTCATGTGCGCACGGGCTACCATACTAGGGATGGGGTCGATACGGTTTATCCGCTAGGTTCGGTATATGTGCCGGAGGAGCCGGAGCGAACACATACGGCATCGGGTATGCCGATTCCGCAATTGGATGCGGATCTTCCAATGTACGTGGTGGGTAAGCGTCAAAATGCGTCGTCGGCTCCGTATACATTGCTTATCGCACGTGCAAGCGGTATGGTTGAGTACGTGCTTAATCGATCTGATTACGGAATCACATGGGAGCACGCGGGTGATGCCGTCCTTGGGAACTAAAGGGTTTCTATTTGAGTAAAGACATGGTACTATTTCAAAGTATTGCATAAAAGGGGGCTGGGGTATGTTTGCGGTTGGAGATAAAATGGTGTGGGATACGGATGACCGAAAAGAACACACCGGGGTCTTGAAAGAAGTAATTTCGGCGGATACGGTGCCTAGCGAGGCATTGATTACAAAGTATTTCGGAGAAGTGGCGGTTCCTGTTTTCTGCAAGCCATCCAAGTTTTATCGCTATATCGTAGCGGAAACGAAGGATACGCCAGAAGGTAAGGCGAAGAATTGGATTTTCAGCAATCATAATGGTGGACTTGATTTCGGTCTTAGAAAGGAAGAGTAAGTGCGCATGGATGTACTGGCGTTAAAAATCATGCAAGAAAAACTCAAGGAAGTTGAGAAGTTAGATTTTGAGGTAGGTAGCGTTGAACATGCAAACAGGCAGTGTAAAATTGATCTACTGCACGAACTACTCCGTACGTATGCGGTGCGGAGTGGGGGTAGTGAAGAGCCTTTGAAAGATGATCGTCGTAAACAAGAACAACTAGTATAGGAAATCGGGGTGTTAAAAATATGAAGTTTTTTGCTCAAGCGGGTGACGAAGTATTCGGCTCATTCAATACGGAATCAGAAGCGTCGGTGCGCATGCATAAGGCTATGGATGATTTGATGTCCGAAGGGGTTACGGTAGGCGAGACGACAGCGCGTGTCATTAAGGTACCGGATGATTTTGTAGATGATTTCGATATCGACGATCCGGGAGTCATGGTCTTGATCGAGTACATGGCGGTTATGGACGATGAACGAAATGAAGTTGCACTTCCTAAACAGGTAGGTTACGACTTTACGGGGTGGGCGAAATGGGATCTCCGGCATCACTATCTGCTTATGCCTAACACAGAGTATACGAAACAAAACACGGAAAAAGCAATGAATTTCGGAGATTGTTTGCATAAGTCCGGCTTCGTATCGTATATCAAAAGTAAGATCGAGAAATTGGCGCTCGAAAAGTCCGAAGGGGTAGACGGTAAGGTTTTGGATGTCGTAGCGTTACAGGGTAAGCTGGATATCCTAAATGAAATCCTATCGGATATTGATTCCGATTTTGGTGTTGTTGATCTGGATAAAGAATCGATGTCGTTAGAATACCTACGTCAAGCGGCAGAAGAGCGTACAATGGATTTTTCGTCGTCTGAAAGAAAGTAAAGACGCTAAGGCGACTTTTGTAGGGTCGCCTATACATAAAAATAAAGGGGTGTTTTCGGTGTATACGAAAATCAGAGTATTGAAAGGGCGTCAAACGGAAGAAACCTTAGGTACGTTGCGGGTATTTAAGGTTCAAATCACTATTGACGAGAAGTATAGCAACAAACATAAGCAACTCATTCTGGCTTTGCGTGCGGCTGGTCTTTCGGACTTTAAACTTAAAGAAGGTGCACGTACGGTTATTGGCTGGATGACGCGGGATGCAATTCTTCATTTTTGTGGGTTTTCGGGTTTGCGTGCTCGAATTGAAATGCCGCTACCTATCCTAGTCCAAGCGGGTTGGGTGGATGGTGAAGGGTATGGTTATAAAGGGGTACTTCGAAAGAATGGGTCTACGGATATTAAAGAGAAACTCAATATTAAGATCGGCAAGGATCTGGAATGGCTGGATCGTCATGGGGTGTTGAAAGTAAAGTAAGGGGTGAATACCGTGCAATTCGTGTATTATGAAGATGGGGTGTTTATCTTTGGCCGGGATGCTGTTATAGCAGGTACGTGGGCGGAGCAGGCAAAAGAGCGTTTGCGTATATATACAGATCGTCTCGATTTAAAACGTGCTACGGTTTTTTATGAGGTTGTAGATGAGGTGCGTAGGTTGTTAGAACATCGGGGTATAAATCCTGTGGGAGTTTTTGCTCGTGCGATCAGGCAGGAGTTATTGCATAACGCTAAAACGAATACCCCAGCAGGTAGGAGAGATATTACATTTCATCGCAAATTGCGTAATGCGGTTCGCGGGGCGATAAAATTAAGAGCCGTCCCGCTCAATATTCCGGTATACGAAATGGTAGTACCAATTTCAGATTCCGAGATGAGACGTGATCGTACAGTCAGCTTGGAGCGTGGTTTTTGTAAGTCCGATTTGATTCCTGTGTATGCAAATATGGCACTACCGGTATTTGGGGGTTCGTTGTTTGATATTGAATCCTTTCGAAATCGGTTGAGTGTTGTTTTATCTCATATACGTCAAGGGCTTACTGAACAAGAAGATTCGTTGTTCATGCAAGAGATTGAGTCAGTGTTTCAAGGACTCATGAAGACCGGGGTGCATCCAGCAGGAGTATTTGCATTTACGTTGTCATTGGATTTTAGTGCCAGGTCAACCATGAAGGACGAACCTTCTTCTTTTGTATTGGCGCGTAGGTTTTATTGCCTGTTGACTAGGGTTGTGTCTTTGACGTATAAGAGGTTGCGGATTTCACAGCCTGTAGGTTTACGTACGGTGGTAGTAACGGCGTCTGACTTGGCGAAGAACCCTACATTTTCTTTTTATGTGCCATCTGATTTAGATGCTAAGTGGGGTGTCAAACTATTAAAGCGCAAGTTATTTACGCTCAATTTAGTTTAATGAAAAACAAAAAGGGGTGTTGATTTTATGTCTACAGTTCAATCGTTGACGTTGTTACCTGCGAATCAGTTTTACAATGCGGTAAACAAGGCGGCTGATAAAGTTGTCAATTTCTCTGTACTTCCTAAGTATGTCATTGAGTTGCAGAAACAAGTACGTCAGTTTCCCTCTGGTGTAAGCACAGAGATGTTTGCAAAGGTATGGGAGCGGTACGGTAAAGGTGCAACGGAACAAGCGGAAGAGCGGCGAATGATGTATTTGCAAGATTTGCATACCGCAGGGTTTTCTCGTCAAGAGTTTGGGGTACTCTTTAGTACGTTAAACGAGCAAGGGGTGTTTGATAACGTTCGTTCGGATGAATACATCGATATGTCGTTTGTTGTGTTCCGCAAGCTTACGGAAGAACAACAGTTTGAAGTTGTGCGTATTCTCGATAAGAGATTTAAAACGGGGGTACTGGAGGAGTATAGGGGTCAGTTGTTTAGATCCCAAGCATCGAGTGTCGAGCATCGTAGAATTCAAACGCTGGATACATTCGATCCCACAGGGGTAGCGTCCAAGAAAGCAACCGCGTATCATTCCCGAAAGTGTGGGATGCAAGGATTTCTTACAATGAAATACGGAAAACAAAGAAACAAAGCGTAAAACAAAGCGTAAAAGGGGTGTTTTTCAATGACGAACGAACAAAATCAAGATAATTCGATAATCGCGGGGTTCGGTGGTCTTTCGCATACGGCTAGATGTATGCAAATATTGTCTGACTATGCGAATGCGAAGAGTACTGGCGAGGATTTTGAATCTTTGGTGGGTTCTCTCAGCGCTGATCTGTCTCATTCGCAGGATAGGGTGTTTGTGGTAGATAGTGGCGAAGCAACTATGAATGGACACTTTATGTTTGGTAGTCCTAAAGAGGAGGAACCTGCTCGTCTCGAAACAATCCATTCGTTTCTAGGTTTTAATACGGAGTCTGTTGCTATGGATCAACAGGACGATATTCGGGTGGATGAAGCTATTTTCTTGCCCTTGTGTTGTGACGAGATTGCATCGCTTTGGCTCCCAAGTTTTCAAGCGATGGTAGTTCCAGATGGTGTGCTTCCGTCGCAAGAGAAGCTTCAGGAATGGGTCTGCGAGGCCGGGGCGTTAGGTGTAGCGCCGTCGCAGGGTCTTCCCACACCTAAGGAGCAAATGCGTACGTTTGTGCGTAAAAAGGGCGGGGTACGGTATTAAGGCGGGGTTTTGAAGTTCAAACGAATGAAAATCATTCGTTTGAACTTTTTTATTGACTATTTAAGTTAACTCATGTATAGTAAAGGTACGCAAGCAAATAAAACATATTTGGGGGTCTTTAAAATGGCAATTGAAAGAGTATATGCGAATGGACTTGTATTTGTAACGCAGGCGGTACATCCGGCTTTGTACGATGAGTACAATTCGCTTATGTCGATGGCAGGTTTGTTCGGTGAAACACCGGAATTCAAAGCGGGGTATAAAGAGTTTGCAGGTCGTGTACGTGCGCTGTTGGGTGTTACGGATATGCTGAGTTTTTCTAAAGCGGAGTCCGTTGAAGGGGAACAAGGGTTTGCGTGTGTGTTGTACCCGGTTCCGTATACAAGCGCTTTGGTTTGCTCGTTGGGTAGCGACGAAGAGCGCGGTTTGTACCTTGAATTTGAAAAGGAGGAAGTATAATGGTTACAAAAACAAACGATAAGGCCGTAAAGGTATATCTTCGGAGTCGTGAAGATAGCCTGCTGGAATTGGCGGCAAGTGAGGTAGCGGATCAACTTTTTCTGTCGGAACGCAAAGTTGTTGCTTTGGTGCCAGAGTATCTGAAAGATGCGTTTATGTCGATGGTTCTGGCGGTTGCCCTGCATAAAGAGTGGGTGGGGGCACAAGGTCTTTCGGTACGCGAAGTATACGAAGGCTTGCAAATTCTTCGCCCTGATTTAATCCAAGCGGCTTCTATCTATAAGGATGAGCTTGGGCATGTGTTTACTGTCATTGTTGCAGAAGAAGACGATTTGGCGTCCCAAACGAATCGTGTACTGGATCTGTCTGCGGATAGCCGGGGTTCGGCTTTTATCTTTGTCAATACTAACTTCCCGTATGATCCTCGTATTGCTGAAAACAGGTTGAATTTCGTTGCGAATACGCTAAGTAATCATGAAAGCAATAACGTAGCTGTATTCTTCCGTACAGATACTGCTACAGTTGACAGGGACTTGTACGCTAAGTTCTTGGCAACTGAGAATCAGCATGATGTTATTTCGTTTTAAAACCCGGTTAAGGGTATACCGAATAGGGGGTGCGGGGTATGGGGGTAAAAGGGTTGGCTGTGCTTATTGTAGCCGGGGCACTCGTTGCGGGTACAGCGGGTTTGCCGCTGGGTAAGGCGGGTACGGCGTCGGGTAAGGTTGTGGGTCGGGTTCAAAGTCATAAGGCGTATGCTGTGCCTTTGGGTACACTAGAGCGCGGTTCTAGCGTGCTGGATGGTGTGCGTAGCGTAGAATAAGCGGTATCATAGGCGGCTTCCTCAGGGGGTCGTCTTTTTGTATGTTGAGCGATCTTTGTTCGCTCAGGGGCGTTATAGAGCGTTCCTCGTAGCGTTTCGCTGTAGGTATTGTGTTTGCTTGATTCTTCTGGTATAGTTAAGCTACCAGTGCAAAGCCGCTGGAATTTTTGCCTATTCCATAACCCATAAGGGGCTTACAAGCATGGAAGGCGTATGGAGGTTTTTATTTTGGTTACTGCGATTACACATGGCTTTAGGGGTCAACCGGAAGCGGTTAAGAAAGTCGCTTCTATGCTCGAATGGTTGTCTGCTGTGCATTTTGACGTAGATTTTAGGTATGAGTATTCGGAGGACTTACCTTTGTTTAAGGGTTTGGTTACTTCAGCGTTGTCTGCCATTGAATCTGGGATTTCCGGTTCAACTACGCATATCGAATTAGAGAGAAACATCAGCAATCGTGCAAGTACAAGTAAACGTCTTGCAGAAGCTGTGCATGAATATAATAAGAACGTTTTGGCGGTAAATACACCGTATCGGGTGCAATCAGCGGGGTATCAATATGGAGATTCATTCGGTTTCCTGCGATTTGCGATAGGGTCGGATTGTTTTGTCTGGGTGTTCTTTACAATGACGCTTGCAAGCAAACAGGTTGAATTAGGAGTAGGGGGTAAGCATGGTATACTTACTATACTTGGTGCGGATTGGACTACCTCTAACGTTCAGCCTGTTTATCCGAACAACAGAAGTCAATTGTTGGGGGATATTGTCGAGTCAGCTGTACGACTTTCAGAAAAAGAAAGCTCTGAATATCTGGCAAAGGTCGAACAGAATATTGATAAGGTATTTGAAGAAGAGTATGGATTAAGTGCTAGTCTTCTGTATCGAACATTGGCACTGGAAGCAGATTTGGGGTATTTGTCTGATGGTACGGATCAATGTACGCCGGAAACGTATGCCGATGTATTAGCAAGTGGGTGTGCGGTGTGTGAAGAAGTAAAGTATGCACCCGAAGAGGGGTCGTTATATTCGTCATTGGTAGAGTCTAACGGTATCGGTGCGTTCTCGGTATCACCATTGTTCCAGTTGGATTGTGGGGGCACGTTGAATTTAGGCGCGGATTCCAGCACTAATCTCTGGATGTCGTTAAATGGTCAGAAGATTCATCTTCGTCAAGGTTAGTTTGTAGTAAGGAAGTAAAATCTGAATTAGTAGATAGAAAGACAATCCTTATACGGGTTGTCTTTTCTTGTGGACAGGAAACTAAAATGAGGTACTCAAGCAAGTAAATAGGATAGCGGGGTATATCGGGTATGTAGCATTAGAAGAAAGGGGTGTTAGGGGTGGCAGAAACAGGGTCTGGTGGTCGTCCGTGGGTGTATGATGGGGTTACGGCTTCGTATACGATGCTGGCATCTAAGGTTACACCGGGGGTTGTTATTTTGTTGTATAAGGATGCGCTTGCTAAAGGTTTGCCTTCGATCCTTCTTACGTTAGAAGGATCGGTAGATATCCCGGATCAAGACACGGATGAGTTCTTAGTGCGCTTTTTCGGTTGGTTTAAAGAAGAAGAGAACCGTACGGGTGTACCGTATTCGATCACTATAGCAGGGTTGCCTACGTATGATTTCGTCCCAATTAAAGCGGAGCGTAACAAGCCAATTATTCTTTAAAACTTTTTGTTGACTAAGGTTGTATATCATGCTATATTAATGACGTGGTACAGGGTTAGTGCTTCATACCCCTGTACTACGGACTTAATAAACATAAAGTATCAAAACGGTTTAAGATCAAAATAAGTAGTTGACAGTCTTCTCGTTACATGGTAAGTTAGTAAAGCAAGAAGGGTTGGCATAGAAATCAACTAGAAAAGCAAAAAGAATCAAAAAGAAGTTGACTTAAATCGAATAATGTTGTACAGTAACAGTAAAGCAACTAACCGATTAACTTATGAGGTGACTTGGTCAAGTGGTTAAGACGTTCTCCGTCAGGTGAGAGTCGCGGGTTCGAATCCCGTAGTCGCCCAATGCAAAAGGTATCCCTTACGGTGAGGGGTACTCAGCGGGGAAGCTAGAGAGGAACCGAAACTCATCTAGTCAAAACCGTACCGGAATTGTTGCATTATTCCTTGGCCTTAAACTGCTTCCGCTGTGGCGAATTGTGTACACTCTTCTCTACAGTATTGTGGGTATAGGCTAATGTCACTGGTGTGCCGCGCATTGCCGCATATCAGTGTACGTGGGGGTTAAGCGAAGGTCAGCTCCAGCCGAGTCACCTTGTTGTGCGGCACATCGTCGCCTTGTGGCAAAGCGGGGTATGTCGGGTTCGATTCCCGGCACTCCCACCCTTCTGTTGATTCGCTAAAGGTAGCGACCGTTTTATACGGGTCAGGTTCGATCCCTGAAATTAGCTTTTGCCATCTAAGCCGGGTTCCCGGTGGACGTAAAGGTTTCCGATGGTTGCGTGAATCGGATTCAGAGCATTGGCTCCCTCTAAGTTACGAAACTGCGCGGTGGATGACAAGCTTTTCGTTTGTATCTACCTCGCAGGGTTGTAACCCTGTCTAAACCCAAACGTTGGACTTCGGATTGGGTGGAATTGAGTGATAAAAACAGTTGCTGTTTTGCAACTGTTCGGGGTGGATTGAAAGGCCGGGAGAGAAAAATCCGAATACAATCTCACGGTTTATACGAAGCCCGTCGCTTTGTCGGATGATATAAGACTCACAAGGAGGAACCGCAAACCACGTATAGTCCTGTAGGTTGCACTTGCGGCTGTGAGAATCGGCTACTCCATTAAGGTATACATGCCCCGGAAGATTTTGCCGATCAACGGCGTCCTTTCGTCCGGTGCTAGGGTGAACAAGCAGTTTGACAGGGGTAGATATAGGCGAAGAGTGCGCAGTCACGCTGGCTGTAAGGGCACTTACGTGTATTCTTTTGAAAACCTTATAACGAATTGCAATTCATGTGGGGCACACAATCAAGTAGGCTGTGCTTTTGAACACATCGGTTGACTTTCGTTGTCATTCGCTTGCTGTATACTTAAAAACCATATCAGTATAGAATAAGTCTTACGTAGGAGGAACCACGTACCTTGAGATACCAGCCTAGGGCTTAAGGGTGCTAATACCGTAGTTACCAAATGGATGTAGCTTGCGGAAGTTATCGTGGCTGTAAGAGATTGTGACTCCTTTAAAGGCGTACAAACTCGTGAGGGTATTGGCGAACTTAATCGTATACGTTGTGCTTCGGTGACATGTATCGTCGTAAAAGATTCGCCGGGGTGTCGACCAGAAAAGAAGGCGGCGTAACGTTTAAGCTGTACGTGTAAGTATATGCGCAACGCGAAGACTGCGCTTTCCCCGCTGAATCTCTATGCTCAGGCAGAAAAAGGTAGGCGGCATTGCGGGTACTTCCAGTCGTTGTTGCTGTACTGGAGCTAGCTAAAAGGAATACGCAAGGGCAAACCGGGGGTTTCCGTCAACGCGTCAGTGCTTCAGGTGAGGACGTACGCCTTTCCTGTTAAGCTTGAAGCGGGGTATCGGGAATGGGGTAGACTTCGGCTGTATTCTTCTCAAGCCCGTGGTGTGTATCATTGTCGGCCGCAGTGATGCAGTGCAGGTTCATGATTTTCCGCATTGAAGGGGTATTGTCCCGGTGCGGGGATTGTAAAAGGGTGGTCTCGGCGTTTCAGCTCGTTGCGTCTAAGTAGGCGGTGGCTTACTGGCGTATATGAATAGCGTAGGGGGTAGCGGGGTGCCGCACTCTTGTGTAACGCCGAGGATTCACCATTCGTTTTGTAGCTGGTACCAACTTTGCTTGGATATTCCAGTAGCTCTAAGATACGAGCTTGTTTTCTGGACAAGGAAGGTCGCGGTACCCCGAATTGAAAAAGCATCCTTTCATGTCGCCCTTGAATATTGACGTCGATGTCAGTGCAGGTTTGCGATCCGACGAAAGGTGTTGCTGGGGAAGGAGTAAATACGATGCTGAATCTGAATAAACGAAGGATTTAGGCTTTACCTCATCTGGGCATAGCCCTTATATGTGATAGATTGAGTACGGCGTGTACTCATTGCATGTACCTTACATAAAGGAGGTGTTTGAATGAGGCGAACCAAATTCGAATACCAAATGAGAAAACAGTAAAACAAAAACCCGGCTGCTGAGATGCGGGGCATCTCCTAAGATCCAGTGAAGCGGTCTTAGAAAAGCCTAGTTTGCGGTCATCTTAAAACCGTAAAAACGCCCATGAGTGGCGTTTTTTTTATTGCACATTTAGGCAGACTACGTATACAATACGTATAAGGGGGTATTAAATATGTTCATTTCGTTCGAAGGTGGAGAAGGTTCTGGAAAAACGACACTTATCAATTCGATTAAAAGTCATCTGGAGACACTCAAAGTGTCTTACATTGCAACAAGAGAGCCGGGCGGTTCGGGTATAGCCGATAAAATTAGACATATCGTACTAGATATGAGTAGCGCTGGTATGGATAGCTATACGGAGGCTCTTTTATACGCCGCTTCGCGTCGCCAGCATATCGTAGAGCGGGTTCGTCCGGCGTTAGCGGCGGGTAACGTGGTGCTGACGGATCGTTATGTGGATAGTAGCTGGGCGTATCAAGGGGTAGGGCGTAACTTGGGGGTAGAACGAGTAAAGGAACTTAATGAATGGGCGATAGAGGGGTTAATGCCTATCCGTACGTACTATCTGGATATTGATCCGGTGCTGGGGTTGCGGCGTATTCATGAAGGCCGTACGCAAGAGATTAATCGTTTGGATGTTGAAAGCTTAGAGTTTCACAACAGCATCCGACAGGCTTATTTCCGTTTTGCGGAGGAAGAGCCTGCTCGTTATCGAATGATTGATGCTAGTGGAACAAAGGAAGAAACATTCGAAGCGGTGTGGTCGGATTTGCGCATCCTTCTCGGGATTTAACCCATATTGAGGCGGGACGTCTAGCTAGGTTGGTTAGGGGGTGTTGTGGTGTTTGATATAGATCGTTGGTTATCGTTCATTCAAGATAATTGGTTGGTTATTTTGATTGTTCTTGTCGTTGTTGTAGGGGTAATCAATTTTATACGAAGATTGGTTGCGACGTTCATTATGCTTATTTTGATGGCAATAGTATTGGGATGGGCGTTTCATGTATACGCCCCGGAAGGGGGTATACAACCGCCTTCATTTACGGAAGCGACGGCTCTTACGGCAGTAGAGTATCTTCAGCAAGTGGATGCGGAGTATACAATCGATAAGAAGGGCAATTATAAAGTGGAGGCCAGAGGGGTATCGGTTTCGGGGAATATAAAGAATAGCAAGTTACGCTTGGAAGTGCTGGGTCAGAGTAGATACATTACGCTCGATGCGTCAGTACGTAAAAAACTTACGAGTCTACTGGAGGCGGGGGGTTAATCCCTTCGCCTTCTTTTCTCTTGTTTTTGTTGACTGTTTTAGAGTATTAAGTTATAATAAAGGAAGTAGTCAACGGGCATACATAAAAAGCAGAGGGGTGTTGGGTGTGGCTAAGTTTATCCTTCAAACAATCAAAGGTAAGGTTTTACATGATACATCGTTGGCGGTGTTTAAAGAAGTGGAATATGCGAATTGGAAGACGCCCGGAACGCATGAAATCGAGTATGCGGGGTTTGCTCGGTTGGAAGAAGATGACACGCTGGCAGGGGGTATTCCGGTTGGTTCGTTGTCTTTCGTTCAGAAATTCATGGATCGGCATCATGGTGGGGTACAGCTGGTGCCGCGTAATATTCCACCGGAACTTAAAGATATGCGGTATTTGAAGCGTATGTTTAGTGAGGGTACAAAAGATACAATTGCTAAACAGGACTCCCCGGTATTCGTCAAGGATGTGGATACAGTTAAGGGGTATGCGGGAGTTATTGATGTCAATACGGATCTTCCTTCGGGCAATCTTTTTGTAACGGAAGCGTTGGATGTGGTTTCGGAGTGGCGTATTTTCGTCAAAGGCGGTCAAATCGCAGGTGCGAAGAATTATGCAGGTTCATTTTTCTTGGTTCCCGATGTCGAATTTATTAAGGATTGTATTGATGTTTATACCTCAGCCCCTTCCGGGTATACGTTGGATGTTATGATTGATTCTCGTGGCGAGACTTCAGTTATTGAGGTACACGATTTCGTATCCGTGGGGTTGTACGGGTTTACGCATGCTTCCCTTCCTCAAATGATCGTTCGCGGATTCAGGGATATGCTGGCTTATTCTATGTCTAACGCCAAACCGCAAAATCAAAACTCATGATGAAGTGGGGTAGATTTAAATGACCAACGAAGTTCACGAAAGAAAACGTGTAGTTTACGGCATGAACGAAGCAGAATTGCGTTCTGCTATGGATTCATACTGTTTGGCTAAGTCTAAAGGGGCTTTAGTTGATATTTTTGGTATCGATGAAGACTCTCTGGACGAAGTCAAAATTAAAGATCAACTGCTTGCTTGTGTTGGCGCTGGTATTACGATTGGTATGGAGCTTGCCAGCAATCCGTATGTATTGCGACACCATTTTGAAGATGTGACAGGCGCTTCTGCACCCGCGCCTTCTAGTTATCAGTTGGAAGAAGGCAAAGGGGTGTCGGGGGTTTTACTCCCTAGTGGGGAATTCTTGAAATGTTTGAATGCGGAGCATTACTTGATTTCGCATACGGAAGATCCGAATGCTTGTCTGTACTTTTCTTCAAAACTGGATGGAGTAGATGGGGTAGTTTCGGTAAGTCCGGTTAAGAAATTTGTCCCTACAGAGGGACAGTTGATAACGGTAGAAGCGCTTCGGGGGTATATGGATGCTTCTCAGTTTTCGATGCTGGCTACTTTGTTACAGCACGATTAATTTCGAAACCTAAGATTTAGACATAAAATATACAACGGGATATGTGAAGCGACCCTGTTTAAAAGTACAGGGTTTCTCTTTATTTACGTAACTAGAATCGGGGGAGATACAAAATGACGATCAAGCAGAACATGATTAACGGATTGAAAAACGATATAACGAAGATTTCGAAAGAGCGATTGAGTGAATTCAAATTAGATGCAGAGTTGTTCGAGTACGTTTCTACGTCCGATGAGCATTGTATGCACATCCTGACCACCTACGAGCGTCTTCTCGCCCTTGCGTCATCTTATTGGGACGAGTTCGTACTCGCGGCTCCTCAGATGATTATGGATTTGGCGGATTATATCAACACTCACAATCTCCGCAGTCAATTCTTGGAGTTGGTCACATCTCTAGCTGTTGCGTGCGACGTATTCAAAGGCTCTCGGCAGAAAGTGGCTTCGGCCTTGGATGCCTTAATCGGGCACACATGGCTGTTCCTCGATTACCGCAGAGGGAAAATGGTCGTGGGGTACAACCCGCTTACAAAGAAATGGATTTACCACAACGCGAAGGTCTACTACGCGGATCGAACATCGTTCCCGTTTATGCTGGATCAGCCCATCGATAGGCTTTCTTCGGCCAAGAAAGATAACTTGATCGATATCGCGTCGGATGAGTATTGTCGTATCATGCAGTGGAATTTTTCGTACTTCTACGCATCTCCTTATGTAACACCGGATATGGTTAGCTATATTCCAAACCGGGCGTACTCGCCGGAAGTTTCGTTGGTAGGTGAGTTTACAAAATCTATCATTCGAAGTTTAGCCGATGGAGAAGACGGGTATGAGTTAGACCTGAACGCTATTGACCGCGAAAGATCGTACAAACTCCCGCCTAAAGGACTCAAAGTGGAGCTGGAGAATGCTTCGTTCATTAAAGAAGTTCGTATGTTTGATGGGGTAACGGCTTGGGGAGAAGAGTATGTGTATTTCGTGTTGAAGTACAAGAGTCCGATTAACAACCGTATCTATCATGATGTAACGACGCTCAGTCTCACCACGGGTTTCTGGTCGCACGTGAATCGAAATATTACCAAGGAGCAAGAGCAGTTGCTCATGCTGATCTACGCCGCGCATACATGTGCGGGTTATGACGAGCGCTTTGCGGGTCTGGGTGCCCCGGTGTTCGGGGTGAAGGGTTCTGCGATAAGCGCGGGTACGGAAGATCAGGTGGTGATGTATAGCACAGGTCAAGCTGGTCTTGAACCTTATGTGGGGTACGATCTTGATGAGTACACGAGTCATTGGGGTATTACATTTACGGAAGAAGAACTAGGTAAGGAGGTCGAACCACATGGCGCTTAAGTTGCCGGAAGCAACACCTAGGGGGTATCTTTATGTGCAATATGCAGAATCGGACATTGGTCTTTCGAAGGTACTCGAAAAGTTAGAAGCACAAGATATTGTACTTACAACGTTGATTAATCCGCTAACGGAGCGTGCGGCTAATGTGTTGCGGATCTATGAACGCTTGTTGCTTATGGCAAAGTACAATTACGCTACGTATATGGAACAGCGGGTAGATATCCATATTTCGGTAACGGAAGAAATCAAGTCGGATATTTATCTGTGGTTTGAACTACTGGAGCATGTATTGACCAGTTTGCCGCCTGTTGGTGCCGAAGATTTGGCGTTGGCCTTTAGTGAGATGATGCGGCATACGCTCCATGCGCTGGATCGCCAACCGAATCATTTCGTGGTGGGGTATGCGGATGATGGGAGGTATGTGGGTATTGAGTTTCAGCATACGTGGGTCAAGAAGCAGTGGGCGGAGCTTGGAGAGTACATGCTCCAATATACAGGTGAAGACGCAAAAGGGTATGAAGTCTTGAAAAAGATGCAAAGTATGAGGATGGACAAGGCTACAAATCAACTTCGGTTGGAGCAAAATCTTGTATTCGATGCGGGGTATCGGCTTGCGCCTTTCGTTACGTTGCCGCATGGGAAAGGGATTACGTGGGCTAACTTAGATCCTACGGTCGATTTCAGTGAGATTCGTTCGTACCCGGTACCGCATTGGGCGTCGTTGCAAGATAAGCTTGTAGGGGAGCGGAGGTATTTGCCGGAAGGCGGGGTGTTGGTAGGAATCCATAACGTCAAGAATGTCAGTGCGGTATGGATAAACGAGTCGCTAACGCCGTGGGGTACCCATTATGTGATTTTCAACATCGTTACACGTAAGGGTACGCTCACGCACGAAACGCCGGGTTTCTTGCTGTTGGGCAAGGGGTCATCGTGGGCGCAAAGTTTGGAGCATGAGAATAAAGTCATCCTTTTTGCGTATGAGTTGTATATGGAACTTACGGGGTTGCTGGTGAAAGACCGGATGCGTAAATATGCGATGCGGCACGAACCGGAAGGGGTTAAACCGCCAGCGGGGTACACGTATGTGGGGTACACGCCGCTTATGGCGGGTTCGCAAGCGGTAGAGGGGTCGTGGGTACCGGAAACGTTGTCTGCGCCGCCGTGGGGCGCTCCGGCGTTGGATCGGCAATGGGAGTGGGCGACGGGTGTTGAGGAAGTCTTAGCGGCTTTAGAAGGTCGCCGGGAAGGGGCACCGCCTAAAGGGGTTATGGCGCATCGGCGTCAGGGCTGGTAAAGGGGTACTCCGGTAGATCGGGTGCGGTAAACGGGCGCGTAGGGCGTCTAGCGGGGTATACGAAGGGGTATTGCAGGAGAGGAAGAGGGTTTCGGCACTCTTTCTTTTTTGTTTGACTTTGAAAGATTAATAAAGTATAATTAAACCAGTCAAGCAAGCGCCCGGCACCGACCGGGGTTTACGTTAAGAGTCAAATAAGGAGGGGTACACTGTGGTGGATCAGAAACAGTTGGAGCAGAACCTGAATGCAATGTACGGCTTGAGTCAAGGGGTAAACGAGAATCTGTGTGCGGTAGAGAACGGGTTTATTCGTAACCTGTACAGTATGTCGTTGGAGCATTCGCGTACGGCAGGGCGTATGCTTACGTTCGTCATGCAGAATTTGGCGAATAAGCGGGGTAATATCGCCCAACGGGGTATTGCCGCTTCAGAAAAAGCGGTGTATGATGTTACGAAGTTCACGCCGCTGGTCGGGGCGTGGGGGGCTAAAACGGTAATGGAAGAGATTGCGTATTACCGGGCGCTTACGCAACGGATGCCAACGGAAGATGGGGGTGTCTGGGTATCGAATAACGCGTACGCGCTGTTGATCGATTATCTGCTGGCGTCGTCGCTTTGTTATGTAGAAGTCTTCCATTCGACAACGAATGTGGATAAGTTCTATGCGACGCGGAATCGATTTATCGCTGGACGTATGGCGGGGTTACAAGACGGGGATACAAAAAAGTTCACGTCGTACCTCTCGGTATCGCAAGAAATGTACGAAGAGAAGAAGCTGAAAGCGCTGGTACTCAAGCAAAAGAAAGTCGGGTATAGTATTACTCAGCCGCGCTCTCAAATTGATCTGGCGCTCAACGTAAAAATCGTTCCGGTATTTATGATGACATCTTTCGTAGAAGGGATTACGCAGTTCTTGCAAGATAAGATCGTGCAATTCACGTATGTCAAAGATAATCTGTCGGAACGCGTATTGGAAAGTACGCTCTCGCGGGGTATCCTATCGAGTATGTACGACGATGAGTTTGTAGGTCTGATCCAGCATGGGATTGATACACGTTTGAATCGGGGTTTCATTAAACTACCAGAATGTGGTATTTCTAAGTACGATGCAACGGGGGTACGCTCCTTGAATATTGCGCGTATTACGGATATCGCGGTGGTGCAGGATGTGGATCGGCGTTATATTGACGTTGATTTTGACACTATTCTACCTTCTTTCAAGGAGACGGTAAATAACTGTCGGGATGCCAAGGTACTTGCGCGTATTTATATGGAATTGCTTCAGCAAGAACCGACGCAGGCAAATTTGCCGGAGCTTAGGAATGCGATTACGTCGCACGTTGACATTTTGTACCGTGCGGGTACAACAACGATGCAACGCAGTCTGCATGATTACATGGTGGATCGCGCAAGTATCTTTACCACGTATAACGGGGGTAAACCTCGCGAGTATACGGGTTTGGTGCCGCCTAATTATGGCGACGATGACAGTTTTACATTGGGTTTGAAGTAAAGGTCACCTAACAATGAGAAGGGGTGTTGTACCGAATGAATATCACGGGGTATTTGTTTGATTCCGCAGTACAAAACGAGGCGGATAATGAGTTGTTTGGGTTGGTAAAGCGGGTTATCGAGTATGGTTTCCGGGGTACACGTAACGGGGAGGAAGAATTCCTGTGTCCGTTGAGCACGTACTTGGATCATGCGCCTACGGCGTTTAAGTTCTATGCGGAGGCGGGTAAATCGCTGATCGGTGAGCTTACGTCGAAACACGGGGTAAAGATCAAAGAAGCGGATTTGGATGCGGTCACACCTGCGTATGCGTCGACGTTCGGGGCGCTGGCGCGTTTCGTAGTTGTCGGGGTGGATACGGAAAAAGAAGGCTTCCCATCTGCGCTGTACACGCGCAGTGCAAACCTGCTGAATTTCTTGGTTCAGCAAGGTATGGCTACCCAAGATGATGTGGATAAGGTATCGAAGCATCTGTTCGGGAACAAAACGGGTAAAGCGGTAGCGGAAGGCAAGTATGTGGCGGCGCGTTTGGACTTCGAAGAAATCAAAGAAGGTCGTCCGCGCTTTAAGTTGGTTGTTCCAACGAGTTCGATGGATATCGGGTTGCAAAAGCAGTATGCGATTATTCCGGTGCCGTTCTTCTACATGTTTGAGCGGGTACTGGAGAACATCGCGAAAGAGCGTGCGTTCAAGTTTACCAAGCAATCGGTAGACGGGGTGCACACGCATATCGCGGCGGTAAGCTCGCAAATCGTGCGTGATGCGTACGCGGGTAGTGACCGGGAGTTGGTTGAGGCTCGTATCCGTAAAATCCGTACGGGGTATGATGTGTTGCGTCGCCGCTATATGGCGTTCGATCTGGAAAGTTCGATTCATGCGGTCGGGGTGACAACGTTCCGTCCTGAAATGTTGAACAGCCTGTCTCCGGTCGCGGTAGCGGATGCCGATAAATCGCGGCATGAAATTAACTTCACGTTGCTCCGGGGTATCTTTAAAACGCGTATCAACCAAGCGAAAGGCGATCAACTGCCTACGCTGAACATCATGGATTTGTCGGGGTATGCAACGGTAGCGGATAAAAAAGCCGCGATTATCGGGCATGCGGAAGATAACTGGTCGGATGCGGAGTTGTACGCGGCTGTTAAACGCAACCCGGAAATCTTCGGTGATATCGATGATGCGCTGACGAAGCGTGAACGGGTACAGCCTAAGTTCCTCAAGGGGTACCAAATGGTTGATCTGCAAACGCTAGGTAAAGGGGTATCGCTCACGGAAACCGATGCGTTGTCGGCGCGTGCAAAGGCGCTTACGTCCTTGCTGGATAAAGGGGTCGTGAAGATTACGGCTTCGCGTAAAGATGGGAACTTGATTGAGATTGTGGGTTCCAACAATCCGAAGGTACTGGTGCGTATGCTGGGTGCGGATTACGTGATCAAGATGGAAAACCCGCGTACGAAGCTGTACTATCTGCAAGAGCTTCTGCGTACGGGTAAGCTTACGGTCGGGGCGGATTTGAATCGTTTGCTGGTACAGGCGAACGTGCAAGACTTGCTGGACGGGGAGAAAATGAATCCTCCGGGTAAGCCTTCGGAGTCCAAGCGTAAAACGCTTGCGCTCGAAGCGATTCAAGAAGCGATTACGGCACTGAAAGAAAAAGCGGCTACGCGTAAACCGCAACCGGATTACGTTCTGGTGCGTGATGTGTATGCGACAGCGCCGGAAGATTTCATGCGTACGGTATCGGTAAATAATCTGGTAGCGGTTGAATTCTCGCCGGAAACACCTTCGGATACGGTAGATCCTTCGATTGCGCAGTTCGTAAAAGAATAAGTATCTCTTAAGAAGGCATCCCGGTAAACGGGGTGTCTTTTTTTGTGTGGTTGTACGATACGGGTGTAACAGGTTTTGGATAGCAGTTACAAGAAAGGCGTTGGGGTGGTCGGCTTCAGTTAGGTTCAAAGGCATCTCAAGGGCATCGGGTACATTCCGTTTGACGCCTTATTAGGTTAGTTGTGGAACGAAGGGGCATAAGGGAGAGGGGTGCGGGTACATGGGTGTTGGGCACGTCGTCCATTATCTGAACGGGGTGGCGTCAGCTATAGAGGGGTACTCGGGCTTGCGGTTAACGGATCGTAGTCCGGTTCAGGATATACAGGCGTTGTTTTCAGACTTGGATGACTTATATGAAATCGATAAGTTACTAGAACGGGGTAGCAGTGAAACACGTTTTTTTCGGACATATGATTTCCTTGAGCTTCCCCAGTTGTCTACAGCATTAGATCGTACGCTTTTGTTCATTGAGGAAGAGGACGAGGAACTTCAAGAAGCGATCATGCTTAATTTAGGTGCGCTGATGGAAGAGGGGTATACGCTTGACGGTTCGGCACCTTCGATGCTAGATGATGTCCAAGAGGATCTGAACGAAGATGAGGGGTTCAAGTCCGTAATTCAGAATGTTGCAGAGGAGGAAGATTTAGAAGACTTCGTAGAGGATGATCCAGAAGAAGATGAAGTATACGACGAGGAATTATATGCGGAATTTGATGAGGAAGAAGATGAATCTTATGGCGAAGAATTTATTGAAGGATTTAACGAGTATGATGAAAACGAACTAAGCGACGAAGATTCACTAGATGTGGAAGAACTCGAAGAAAGTTCTAGTGCGTACGATGAAGACGAAGCCTTATCTGAGATGGATGAAGAAGAGGAGGAACTGGAAGAGGAAGATGAAGACGAAGCTTTATCTGAAATGGACGAAGATGAGGAATTGGAAGACGATTTAGAAGAGGAGGGTGAAGACGAATCCTTACTTGAAATGGACGAAGAAGAGGAGGAACTGGAAGACGAAGACGGGGCTTTATCTGAGATGGACGAAGAAGAGGAGGATGAAGATTCCCTTCTAAGCGAGATGGATGAAGAAGAGGAGGAGGATGATGTTTCTGTAGTTGACGAAGAAGATGACGCCTTACTGAGTGAAATGGATGAGGAAGAAGAATCCGACGAAGACGAAAATGAAAGACCTGTCTCAGATTCTGATGATTCGGATAACCCATTTGCAGGTAAATTGAGTGACATAGAAGAATTTAATAACAGTATTTTCGGAAGAAGCGATGCCGTTCCGAGTAAAAAAGAGTATAATAAGGACGTTACTGTAACCTTAGTGTCCGGGCGGGGCGTTGACTACATGACTTCACCACAAAAGGTGGTTGACGATAAACTAGCTGAGGTTATTGTGGGAGCGAGTAAACTAATTTCCCGCGTGCCCGTTACTGTAGCGGGTAAAACAAAGCGAGTTGTAAAGTCCATGAAAGTTCGACCGGAGGACGAGTAAGGTACACTGTCGGGGAGTCTGCATGGTATTATATAATCGGAGGGATGTATATTATGTATACGAAAAAAGAGTTTAACGTGGATCACGCGGTAAAAACACTGGCGCCGCTGAAAGGAAAGTTTACTTACCCAGAGTCTGGTCTTTTGGATGATGTAAATACGGAGCTGGAAAAAGTAATTTTCGGCCTTAACTTGAACGCGGAGAGTGCACAGCCGATCATTACACGTGCTCTTTACGACGAAAACAATGATGGTGTACTTACGAAAGCAAAATTCACGTTCAAACCGACTACACACGATGCGCTTACTGTAGATGCGGTGCGTTCGGAGTTTATCCTTCCGGCTGGCGCTAACTTCTACAATGCGTTTATCGATCAATACGCGGCGTGGCAAGATAAGTACGAGTATTACCGTCGCCTGCAAGTGAATTTGGATGAACTGAATCAAGTGGTTCAGAACATCATTTCTACGGAAGATATTCCGTACAGCTTGGAATTCTCGTTGGGTAACGAAATTGTGGATGCCACAGATTCGGCGGCTGTTCTGGGTCTTACGGAACAAACGGTGCGTGAACTTCGTGAACTGCCGTTGTTTGATTTCAGTTTCGCGGCACGTCAAGAAGGATACCACGCGCGTTTGGTTGAACTGTTGAAGTCGGTGGATCGTCCGGCTGAGATCGTCAAACAAAAGACGTTGGTTACGGATCATCTGGGGGTATATTCCCGCCGTGGCCTGCACAAACTGATTCGTGAGTTTGTGAAGCGCAAACAGGAGTTCACGCGTGTTGGTGAAGGGTATGTCGACACCGAAGAGTACTTTGCAGTTGTTCAGAAAGTAGCCGTCACACCAGAAGAAGTTGAAGCGTACGAAGAAGGTACGTTCCTTGTTCTGGATAACACGGATGCGAACGTTCGCGAGAAAGCAACGGGCAAAACGAAGATTCTGGTTTCGTACCGTATTGCACCGTTCAACAAGGAAACGCGTGAGCCTGTTGAAGTGTCGTTGGAAGACGCACTTAAAGTAGTACACTCGGACGCGGCCTAATCCTAGGAGGGGTATTGCATGAAGACAAATAAGAAAGCTGGCATTTTGGTCGGCGTCGTCTTATTTGCCCTTGCAATCGGTGTCTACTGGATAGCAAAGGATCGGGGTTCTAATGAGGAGCCGCAGAAGATTGCGGTAGCATCCCAACCTGTTGCTTCTGCGCCTGCTAAGACGGCACAGCCGGAGAAAACGGAAGTAAAAACACCTACGGAATCATCGGGGGCTACGGCTTCCGGTGGTTCTGCTGTTTCTACTCCTGTTACAACGGCTACACCAGAACCTGCGGCAGAGCCTAAAGTAGTCGTACCGGATGTAGATCAGTATACAAACGGGGTAAAAGGAACGACGGGTACGAATGAAAAAACGGCAATCACGGTGTTAAATGAAGGGGATTTAGGTAAGCCAAGTCAAGATATTATGGCTCCTATGGTGGTTATCGCGAAGAATGTGGTGTTGCTGGATCAAGACCAAACGCAGTCCACGGGCAAACAACTCGTATATATGCTGAATCTAACAGGGGGTTCAACGTTAAAGTTGTCTCTTTATGTAAATGGTACCGCGTATAACGGGCTTGAAATTGGCGATAAATTGAATATCACGTATAAAGTATATAAGAACAAAGAAGGGGTTCAATTCCCTATTGTTGTATCAGCAGAGACACCTACGAAATAAATTCAGAGGCATAACCTAGTCGTATTCGGGTTATGTCTTTTTTACTTGTATAGGAGGGGTATTATGTATCAAATCACGAGAAAAGATAAATGGGACTTGTATACAGCGCTTAATCCGTTAGAACCTTTAAAGTTGTTGTTTCTTTCGGATTTGCACTTGGATTATACAAAGCGCAAATACAGCCCTTCAAACGGAAAAGGTAATGAAGCACGGTTCATGGAAGAGGTGCGTCGTAAGTGTACGGGAAACTATGTGCTTATTATAGCGGGTGATATTTTTAACGATTACCGAGAAACGGTCGCTTTTGCAAACCGGTTAGAAGCTGAACAAATCAGGGGTTTCTTTGTCATGGGGAATCATGATTATTGGAGCGGTCTGAGAGAGCCATTATTGGGGTATCGAGATATTATCAAGTACGTAGATGAGCACACGGAAGGTAATAACCATTTCCGTTTCTTGTGTACGGGTAAGTCGTATGATATTCAAGGGGTAACGTTTATTGGGGATACGGGTTGGACAAGTTATCGGTCTAAAAAATACAAAGGGGTGCCGGATTTAGATACGTTGCCGAGTATTGAAGGCGATCAAGTCGCATGGTTTTCGCATCGGGATGTATTGTATATGCATGATCAGTGGATTGATTTTGCAAACACGGTCTATGAGCGTTGTCGTGATGTTATTACAGTTACGCATTTCCCTATGGTGGAGCAGAAAGGTAAAGGGGCGAATGATTTCTGGTGGAGTTCGGTTACTAAATTAAAAAATAAGAATAACTGGTGTATCTCTGGTCATAGCCACATGTCAAAATGGGAGAAAAACAATCATATTGCCCATCAAAGAGGTTATGAGAATAAAGACTTTGTATTGGGTGAGTTAGAGCAACTACTCCCTAACTTAACAAGTGAAAATTACCCTGATTTGGTACAAGCTCATTTAACGGACTGGTATGAGTTTAACACTACGATATCTGCGGCGGAAGCGAGTTCACGGGGGTTTAAGCGTGTAAGTGCGAATCGAAAGAATATGGCTTCTATTATAAAAGATAAAGAAGCATATATTCGTCGAATAGAGCGGGGTATCGAGGGGTATTCAGTTTCTACGTACGGGGGTTTTACGTATGGCACTCCGGTCGAAGCGAAAACATTTGCGTTGCTCCGTTTATGCTTGGAGGTTTTGCGGATGGATCATATGCCGGATGTACGTACGTACATGATAGCGGTAGTGCTCACGGGGTATGTGTACAACCATGCGATGGAGGATTTACCGTATGCGCGACCGTTGGATAATTTGGATGTTGTGCGTATGTTTTTGTTATTTATGACGTTGTCGCATTTTGATATACAGCCCGATGAAGTAGACGGGGTATCGAAAGCTACAAAGCAAAGAGATTTCATTACGTTTGAGGGGTATACGGTTTGGTTGCCTAAAGTCGAATCTCAAGGGGTTAAGTATGTTATACCTGTTGATAAGGTATTGGAAGCTACAAAGAGCATGCCGTTCTTTAGTTCCCCGACTACTTCTTCATTCCTTCTTAATTGACTTATTTGACAAAATGTAATATGTAGTGTTTAATACTGTATATTAAATCTAGGATAATGTTGCGTGTAGACGCTTAAAGGGGTGTGTAATGAAATTGTGGTTTAAAGGTTTGCTTACGAGTGTGGTTGTTTTGGTGTTGGTAGGCGCAATGGGGTACGACCGTGTAGGTGCTTCGGATGCGGGTTGGGTTATAGAGGTGCCGGGTGTGTCTAAAGGCTTTGATAAGCCCCTTGCTTTGACTCTCGATTTTCAAGTTTCGGTATCTGATGCCTTCAAGGTTCAAAAAGAAAATGTAGAAGTCAATGGTGTACGACAGCCTACGGTTAATTTTGTACGGGTAAACGGGGTATTGATGGCGGAAGCAGTTTCTTTTATGGGGGTGTTAGGTTATCAGGCGGCTCCAGCAAAAGAAGGAAAGGCCATTCATTTATTCAATTCGGATTTAGATAATCCTTCTCAAGTCAATATATTTATCTATGAAGGGAATAGCAAGGCATTGGTTGCAACGCCCTATGTAACGTCTACGGGGTATACGCATACACTAGGCGGCATTACGTTTAAACGGGGTGGTAAGTTTTATATCCCGGTAAAAGGGGTAGCTCAGGCTATGGGTATGGAGGTTGCGTGGGATGATACCTTGCGTATTACTTCAGTTACAGACAATTTACCTATACTTTTTGTACATGGTTTCAATGGAAATGAGAACTCCTTCTCTAAGTCAGTTGAAAACCTTTCATCTCTTACGGATACGATAATTACGCTTACAGTTAAAAAGAATGGGCAGGTCGATTCGAGTGTTGCATTAACTCGTAATTATATGGCAAGATATAAGAACCCGATGTTTGTTGTAGTATTCGAAGATAATAAAGCCACTTTGAGTACGACGACTAGGTACCTATCAAAAGCTGTGGATTATGTCAGGAATAATGTTGGCGTAACGAAAATTAATATTGTTGCGCATAGTTTTGGGGGTTTAGTTTCTGCTAACTATATAATGCAGTCTTCAAATTCTGATTCTAAAGTCAATAAGTTGGTTACGTTATCTTCACCTATTAATGGAGCGTTGGAACCTAAGTATTGGTTGGCTGGTGCTTTCTTATACCCCGAGGTTGCACAAGGGGTTTCGCTTATTGGAACTGTTCGCGATTTGAATCCAGTTTTCAAATCGGTGGATTTTAAGGAATTTCAGAATAAGTTAAAAGGCGGTAAGTTTAATCAGCGTATTCAAGTTATGTCGTTAGGTGGACTAGATGATAAAGTCGTACCGGATAAAACGTTATCTGCATTTGGGCTTCTACGTGGGACTTCGAATATTGTAGTAGGTCGTGTGTCGGCCACGCATACTTCTATTCATGATAAAAAGGAAATCAGTAGTTTGGTTGCATATTTTTTAAGACACGATAGAGTGAATCCGGGGCTATTTGCGAAGTTGCAAGCAGTAAAATAGTTGTCTGCTGGCAAAGGGTCGTGTAAGGTGCTGGACTAGATGTCTTGGGTATACTCAGCTTTTTTATAGGCGTTCACGCTTGTTTGTGGGGGCGTTCAGGCTTGTTGTGAAGGGTTCTGATGATTTGTTGGGTCTGGGTTGTTCGGGCGGCACGGGGGCGTACACGGGGTTTTGGGAAGAATAAACGAATAAAAAGAGATCGCAAGTTCAGTGGCCTTTGGCTGGATGCGGTCTCTTTTCTTGTGTAAATGCATGTAAAAGAGAAGAAATTTGAAAATACTTTACTGAAAGCGTTGCACCTTTTATGTGAATGGAGTATATTATAGGTATAGCAAGTAACCGAAACGCTACGGCGCAAGGTTAAGAGGATCGGAATTTCGGCCTTCCCGCTTGCTGATCCACGTATACGAGTAAGCGGGAGCACCGAAGACTCGGTCAACAAACAAACCACACAAATCGAGGAGGAATTTTCAATGGCATTGCAAAACAAAGAACCACAAGGCGCGAATATCCCGGATACAACAAAAACACCAGATGCGGGCGCAACCAACACACCAGCGAGCACACCAGCAGGCGGTTCGACACCGACTCCGGCAACAGCAAACAAAGGCAAAAAAGAAACGGGTAGCGTGGCGCTGGCGCGTCAGGGTATGGCGGCTATCTCCGCGATGTCCGAAGATGAGCGCAAGCTGATCGGCTCGAAATCCCATACGCTGGTATTCAACCAACTGCTGGGTCAAGAATCCAACAAGAGTTCGCGCCGTGTCAACAAGAACGAAACGGAAACGTGCGCAACGAGCGTCGGCGCTAACGTAACTGCTATCGAAGACGTACTGGTTCCAGTGATTCCGATCACTCGCAACTGGAAAACAGGTCTCGAAGATGGCGACGTTACGTACACAGTCATTTCGGCTGGTACAACTTTCGATATGTCGCTTATGGAGCTTATGCTTCTGCTGTCCCGCGACGAGTTCGGTGGATTCATGGCTACGAAGGACGATCCGCAAGGCGTTCGCTTCAGCCCTAAAGTAAGCACGTACTACGATCAAAAGCAAAAACTGCCTACTCCGGCTCTGAACCTCGTGAGCGGCGCAATCAAAGAGTCGATCACAGCGATTGACTTCCAAGAAGGCGACACTTGGAAAATCCGTCCGGAATATGCCGAAAAGTTCGGAGACCTGATGAAAAAGTCGACTCCGAAACGTACGGGCGGCGCAAAAACTTCTGCTCCTTCGACGACTACTCGCGTAGCGAAAGCAATCAGCGCTATCGAAGGTATCGCCAAGAACCTGCCTAAAGCAGAAGACTTGGCTAAACTGCAAGCGGCGGCTCCTAAAGCGGATGCGAAAGCGGCTGACGCGAAGTAAGGGTTTCAATACTCCTACTTTGTAGGTTAACGAAGACACCGGGATGATCCCGGTGTCTTTTTTATTTCGTACATCCTTTGTATCCGTGTAAACGAGGACATAAAGTTCTCATTACGGCTCGTAGTTGAAGTGCCTGCGCGTATATGTTGTTTTATAAGGGTTCTCTTGATTACGTAGTTGATTTAATTAGTAAATTGAGGTAAGATAACGGTAGAGAATGAAGTAAAGCCAACAGGGGGTATTTTCATGGAAGAACAAGATATCAAGCCCTACGTGGGGTATAGCGTAATTACGGGGTCTACGGCGCACGGTACAGCAATTGCAGGTTCGGATGTAGATGTCAAATCGGTTGTGCGTCTACCGGATCAATCGGGGTATACGTTGGGTAAGGCTTGGGAAGGGGAAGTCTTGCATAACCCGGATGTTGAATATTTTTCATTTTTGCGGTTTGTAGGATTGTTACGTGGTCAGCACGTAGTTCCCCATGAGATGCTGTGGGTGGATGATTCGTTAATCTTAACAAACGGGGTGCTTGGTAAAAGACTACGAGAAGAACGCAGTCATTTTTTAACGTCTGCTGTTAGACACGCGTGGACGGGGTTTGCGGATTCGTTTTTATTGAACATCAAAGAAAGATATGAACGCCAAAAAGGAAGCACGAAGGATGAAATCCAGAAGTATACGGATCTGCGGATGGAGAGGACTTTGAATCTCGTACTAGAAAATGCTAGGGATACGTTTGATTTAGAAGGGGTATCCATCTCTTACGGTACAAAGTCTGGGCATTATGTCAAGGATGAAGAGCTTTTAGTTCGTTTCGACGGTGGGTTTGTCCCTGCTTCAGTCGTGAGCGCTGTAACTAAGAGCTTGTCATCTTCGCATAAAGACTTCATGAAACGTAAAATCAACAATGAAACAATCGATACGGATGCTACACGTAAAGATATTGCACAATCGTTACGTATTAAGCACGCGGCTTATATCGCGTTAGAGAATGGAACGGCGTATCCGAATGCGGGTGAGTTTATCCCGGTTGCAAAGGGAATCAGAAAAGGGGACTACACATGGGAAGAGATTTTCTCTTTGGATAGGGAGCTAACCAGCAAGGTAGAGCAGGCGTATAAAACAACCTGTCTACCACCTCGGGTAGACGATGATTTCTTGTCGGGGTTTGTCAGGTCTGCACTCGAAGAAACGAGGTGTTAACGTTTGAAAAACAGAACAGATGTATCAGAATTCTGGGATTTCGTAGCACGTAGGACTTCAGGTAAGGTGTCAAATCGTAATATTCTTTTCTCAGGCATCGTGGGGTCTCGTTCATTGGGTCTAAACAATGAAGACTCGGATTACGATATTCGGTGCGTATTCTCCAATACGTTGCACGATGAATTAGGGGTAGACCGTTTTGATTATTTTAGTGTAAAAGAAGGAACGGGGGGTATTAATTATTCGGGTCATTTCGATGGTTCGGGGTACTCGGTAAGCCGATTTATCCGGGATTTGTATAAGGGTGAATTTAATGTAGCGGAGCTTTTGTTTGTCAATGAGTCGTACATTTTGCATTTTGATGAACGACTAGAGTTACTTATGATGGAGAGGAATCAATTCTTAACGGGGTCTTTGGCTAGTAGCATGAATAGTGCGGCTAGATATAATAAACACCGTGCTTTTCGATATTCGTTAGAAGATATTAAAAACGATGATCGGAAGCGTAGGGTTGTTGAAAGTGGTTACGATGTAAAATCTGCCGCCCGTGCGTACATGCTGTACAGGGGTGCACAACGATTACTTTGTGGTGATGGTTTTAATTTGTTGGGTAATGATACCGACTTTTTGCGATCTATTCGCTGTGGAAGTGAGTCTAAAGATTTGATGCTTGGGTTACTTCAAGCAGAAGATGAGCGAACACATTTGAAACTCAAGGATAAGAAGTCGCATGAGGTACGTTGGGTTGCGGATTCGAAGTTGGCTACTTCGTTGATCGTCGATACGAATAAAGCGGTGTGGGGGTGTCTGTAATGGTGCATATCGCTAAATTAACATTTAACGGTCAAACACTGGGGTATCGGTATAATCATGTATTTGATGTTTCTCCTGTTGTGGCGTGGAGGGATGGGTTTCCTTTTCGGGATTGTAGGGAAGAGTTCGAGTTGGGGTACGATGTAGATGGGGTATTAGTTACGGCTTCTGAGTTAGCTTCGGGTGAGTATATCCCGGATTATAGCGACGACGAGACCGCTAGAGAGGTGGTGTACGGGGCGTATGGGGGCTTTGGGCATTACGGTGTTTTGCAGGCCGTGTGGCGCTCTACAGGCGGCGGTGTGGGTGTATTGCCGCATAGTGTCTACGTGGAAATGGGGCGTAAAGGGGTTGCGGAGCAGTATATGTTGGCGACGGTAAGCGTGTCGGATGAGGCTTCAGCGTTGTGTGTGCGGGAGTGGGTGCCTGCCTTGGCGCGTAATCAAGATGTGGTGCCCTTTAAGGTGACTACACTTATTACGCTCCGGCAGTGGGATGAGATAGTGGATCGTGTGGGTGGGGTTGTGCATCGGTGTACTTCGGTCTTTTTGAATGTCTCGGATCGTGCTCGGAGTGCGTCTTATGCGCTGGCGGGTTCGCCGGGCGTACAGGTCAAGGATAAGGCAGTGGTTACGGGGTTGGATCATTTACCTGTCGGGGTGGAAAAGTGGATGCAGGATTCTATCAAGTCATTAATGGGGGTGTAAGAGTTGAAGTATCCGTGGAAGTGGAGCACAGGTGTGATATTATCAATTTCTTTTGTGTTTTGTGCGTTGGCTTATTTCGTTACGCAGAGTCCGGTCTATGTGTCTTTTGGTGTTCTGTTGCTCCTCATGGGGTTATTTGTTTGGATTGATTCTCGTATCTCAAAGAATAAAGCAAGTGAAAAAGATGAAACAAGTAAATGAATATGTAACGCAAGAAACCCGTTGAATATCATCGGGTTTCTTTTTTGATATGTAGCTTGACTTTTTATTTGGGTAGTAATTGAAGGATAGGGGTGAATCGTGTGTCGTACAATCAACAAGATGAAGATGAGGGTTACCTACCGTACCATCGAAAGTATAGACCGAAATCGTTTGCACAGTATAGAGGTAACGAATCCATGAAGCGTGCGTTAATGCAGTCCTTAAATGTGGTACATCGACCGCAGGTGCTTTTCTTTTCCGGACCAGCGGGTAGCGGTAAAACATCGATGGCGCGTCTGGTCATTCAAGAATATATGTGTGAGAATCGAGATCCTGTTCGTGGGGCGTGTGGTGATTGTTATTACTGTCAAAAGCTTCAGCAGTATATTGAAACGGGTAAAGGGGATTATTTAGAGGGTATTCGTGAAGTCGATGCCGCCGCTGACGGGGGTAAAGCGGATATCGATAGCTTACTTACAGAAGCTTCGATTCCTAGTTTCGATGGTACATGGAAAATCTTTATGATTGACGAATGTCACGAATTGACACTAGGCGCTCAGAACCGTCTATTGAAAACACTCGAAGAACCTAGCCCTAACGTACTTATTATTCTTTGCACAACTGATCCGCATAAGATGATCGAGCCTGTTCTTACACGGTGTCAGTTGAAGTTCGAAGTAACAAAACCAAAACGTAATGAGTTAGTTCCTCTCTTAGAGCATGTATGTAAAGAAGAAGGGGTTAAATACGATAAGCGTGCGCTGTCCTTGGTGTGCGTTAAAGGTCAATTCGTTCCGCGTACGTCACTGATTTTGCTGGAGAGTGTGGTCACACAAGCAAAGTCCGTATTGTACCAGCAGACAATTGAAGTCCTCGAAATCGTCTCAGAGACGTTTTATTTTGACTTTTACAGGTACGTAACGGCGGATCATGTCGATCCGGTACGCTTTATCTCGTTCTTGGGTCGATTAAAACAAGATACGCGCCTAAGTGATTTTGTAAATGGGTTGTTAGAATTCACTCAGCGGGGTATTTATGTAATTAATGGGGCTACGGTCGAGGCGTTAGATGAATCGGAGGTCAAGCAGTATAAAAAACTGTTTTCTACATTTGATGTTCGTACGATAGCGCTTATTTTGAATCGAATCATTAAGTTGAAGTACAGTAAAGATATCGAAGCGGATATGATGCTGATGGGGTATACGGGCTTACTGGTTTCGGCTGATCCTGTTGCTCCGGTGTCTTCTGCTGTTCCTCTTCTTAGCGATACGAACAATGCAAGTGATGTGGCACAAGAGCGTATGGAAGGTCGCGAGAATCATGCGTTAAGTAGAACCGTAACAGAGGAAGAAAAGGCGTCTTTTATAGAGACACAGACCGCCCCTACTAGTCTTACAGATTTGGGAGCGTTGTTCGGTATGGATGTAATCAAAACGACAAATGAATAGCGTTTGTACGTATAAAGGGTTTGTTGATATAAAGCTGAAAGCATCTGTCTAAATGGCGGATGCTTTTTTACGTTAGTGTAGATACAGGGCGGGGTAATTTTTGTTCTGTCTATATTGATTACGTTAGCAGGAGGGTGCATGAAATGAAGGTTAAGGGGTTGAAAGGACGAGCGTTACGTTCTGGGGTCGTATCTTTGGCGTTGTCGCTGGTACTCATGGGCGGAGGGTTTTCGGTGGTGTCGGCGTCGGTGCTCGATGGGGTAGGATCTACGCCAGATTCGAGTTCTGCGGGTGTTGTCGTACCGGATGCGGGTAATGCGCCTTCGCTGGATTCACAAACACAAGAGAACGTGGATGCCGTGGGTAATTTGTTTCAAGATGTAGGGGTAGATAAAGAAGCATCCCAAAAAGCAAACAAATATGTAGAGCCGATTGCAAAATGGGTAAACATGGCGTTTGCGATCTTGTTGGGGGTAGCAGGTGCGGGTTTGTTCCTTATTACGGCGTTTGATATGCTGTACATTGCGGTACCGCCGCTCCGGGGTCTGCTGTATCCGGCAGGCCAGCAGGCTAACAGTGGTGGTGGCGGCATGGGTGGCATGGGTGGTGGCTTCGGTGGCGGCTACGGAGGCGGTTATGGGGGCGGTTTTGGCGGCGGCATGGGCGGCATGGGCGGTGGCGGTCAACAGGCTAGCGGTGGCGTGCTCTCCGGGTTTCTCAGCCGTTTGATTTCGGATGAAGCGGTAGCGGCTACAGCATCCCTTACAGCTGGACAGCAAGGTGGCGGCGGTATGGGGGGTATGGGCGGCGGCTTCGGCGGTGGTTTTGGTGGTGGCTTCGGTGGCGGTATGGGAGGTCAGCAAGAGCCGCCTAAGATGAAATCGGTCATTGTGGAGTACATGAAAAAACGTGCAATCTTCCTCGTATGTTTCGGGGTATGCGCGATTCTGTTCAGTTCGATGGTGTTTACGGATATCGGGATTAACTTGGGCACGTGGTTGCTGGGTAAACTCTTAGGATTTACGTAAACCAGTAAGGGGTGTAAATCGGATGAAGTTGCAGTCTATTGAAATACTCAAAGCGAAAAAGTTGGAAGATAAAACGGCGCAGGAAGTTAAAATGCGCCGTAATGCGTACAAGCTTCTAATTGAGTTAAAAGAGAAGTTAGAGGAGTTCCTTGTTGATAACGATTCGATTTGTATTGAAGTACCTGAAAATCAACTCGCTTTCTTTATTGACTTGCTGAAAGAAGATTCGTTGGCGGCGTATACGTACGAACAGATCGAGCCTACATTGTTTGTATTTAAAAGTGAAGAATTGCCGTACTGAAAGGGGTTGCTGGTTTTGGGGATTCACGTTAGAAACGAGTGTTCGCGGTATGCACGTTCGATAGCTTTAGAACATGCAATACCTTTGAATACAGTAGAATCGGTGATTAAAATGTACCTGACTCGTATGGGTACAGGCGGGTTAGCGGGTTTCGAGGTGTCGGGTAATGATATCCGTAATTCTGGCAAGACGTATATTGATGAAATCGCACAGGATTTGAATTTGCATCGTACGTCTACGGAGTTAATTATTCGTGATTATCTAAAGGCGGTAAGCAGTCATTTCTACCGGGATCGTCCGAATCGTACGGGTTATTTGTACGAAGAGTTGATCTTGGACGGGGTATGCCGTGTACGCTTGGAGTGGTTGGAAGGCGAAGACTACCCGCAAGTACGGGGTCGTGTGGAGGAGTCTTTTCGTTCGCGGTTAGCGCAAGCTATTAAAGAGCGAAAAGAGCGTGATGCAAGGCCGTTTAGGTATGAAGAACGAGTGGTGATTGATGGGATTTGTACGGTTACGATTCTTGTGGATTCATCCTTAGATGAGCCTATCGTACGGGGTCGCGTATCGGCGGCCTTTAAAGAACGTATTTATGCGGCGGTGTAAGGAAGGGGGTTGGAATAGCTTATGATGTACCGTACGCATAAAGCGGGTGGGGCGTTAGCTATGGCTATCGCCTTTGAGTATTTTAGGGCTAAAGATATGTTGGTACCCGGAATGAATGAGTATGTACAGCTACTCATTATGTATCCAGCGTCAAGTTGGGGTGCTACGGCTCCTGACTTGGATCATCATTGGAATAGTGTAAAAGAGAAAACACCGTTTAATATGTTGGTGCATAAAATCTTACATTTGAGTCAGCCTAAACACAGGAGTTGGCAAACGCATAGTATTTTGGTAACCGGGGGGTTCTGTGCGTTGTTGTATTCGTTAGTGACATATGGAGCCGTCCTATTTCCGGGTCTTGCCGCGATAGATTGGACAATCCTTCGACTTATATTTGTGGGGTTCCTAACGGGCTTGGTCAGTCACCTTGTCTTAGACAGTATGAGCACGGCGGGAATTCACATTTGGCCAGGTGCTAAATTTAGGGTGGTACCACGAACTTCTTTCTTTGCTACAGGTAGCAAATGGGAGACATTCGTTTACTATACTTGTATTGTCTTTACGGTAATTGTCGTTATTAATGTCGGGTTGGGTTACGCGGATTTAAACATTTGGACTCTATTATGGGATGGGGTAAAGAGATTACTACCTATCTTTGCATGATGGAGGGGGTTTGTAGACTTTGTGGGTTTCGTTTTCGTATATAAAAACATAGAAGTTACAGAAAGGGGAAAAGAGACATGCAGAACGTCTCGGTGGTACGAAAAGCGGTAGGTCGTTCGCTTTCGTTGTTTATGATGTTGGCAATTTGCATGATGATGTTGGGATCTACTTCGGCGTTTGCTTTAAGTAGTGGTTCTGGTAAAGTGGATGCTAAAGCTGGTACTATGACCATTACGATTCCTTCTCAAGATACGGAAGGGGCAACTAAATTTGCTGATTCTTTGAAGGGTGTTACTCCTTTAGAGGTGAAGCCGGGTCAAGAGTTTAAAAGTAGCAATGCTGGGGCTATTGCTACGATTACAGGTAACACAGTAACATTTAACTATTCTGACTTTGAAAAAGCTACAAGTCGTTCTCAGAAAGCGGCTATGGCGGGATTTGTAAATGCTCTGCAATCTTCGGGCATTTCTGATCAATCTCAACAGGCGCTTGTAGATCAAATGCAAGCCAGTTCTCCTGATGTTTCTCGCCTTTTGATTCCTTTGGTTATGGACAGCACATCGGCTGACTTGTACACGGCAATGAAATGGCTGGCTCCGATCCTTCCATTCGTACGTATTATCTTCGGTGTTGGGGCGATCTTGATTTCTCTGTTCTTGATCGGTTCGACAATCTTGGATATCATCTATATCGGTCTTCCGTTCTTCCGTGAACGTATGACGTCGGGTAAAGATGGCGGCGGTGGTGGAGGTAAGCCGGGTATGATTACGATGGATGCGTACTCGGTCGTTCAAGAGGTCGAATCTTCGATTGGGGGTAACGGGGGGTACAAAAATGCGTACCTGTTGTACTTCAAACGTCGGGTATTCACCTATGTACTTGTCGGTTTCTGCTTGCTCTACTTGGTTGTAGGCGAGTTGGGTGGTCTGATCGGTTGGATCATGCAAATCGGTACAGGTATCTTGCCTGCGTAACAAGGATACGACTAATGGGGGTGTAGGTGCTTACAGCATCTACACTCTTTTTGTTTTCTTGAAAGTTAGACTTGGATCTAACTTAAGCAGAAGGGGGAGATAGTAGTGTGGGGTGTAAAAAAGAAATGGTTGGTAGCCTTAACGTTAGTAGCTGGGATTTTGGGTGGTGTTTCGCATTCGTATGCGGCGGATGAATCAACGTGGGAACCTCCAAAATCAACGTACTACTTCCAGAGTAATGGGTATCTGGTAACATACAACGGCGTAGTTAAACCCAACTTGATGTCAAGCATTCTGAATGGTAAAGAAATAGCGGTTGCCGCTGAGATGGTAGCAATGGATAAAGCGGACTACAAAGATATGAGTATAACGGCTGACCTAGATACAAATGGGGCGGCTAACTATTGGGATGATGATCCGCAGACGTTGTACACCAATACAGCACCTACAATACTGAATTTACGTCAGGGTTCCACTACATTCAAGATTTATATCCCGCAGGGGATGGACGCGGAAGGTAATCCGGTCAATCAGAATGAAATCAAGTATGCGGTGAACGGGATTAATAAAATGAAAACAAAGGTTCGCAGAGGGGTATTAATCGGAAGTATGTCTTCCAGTTACAATATCTTTAAGATGGCACCTACGAAACAGGTTGCACTTTCAGACATACTGGAGCCTGATCCGACGGCAACTGGTGCGGATGCCGGGATGAAGAAGTTTAAATCTTCCGGGGTGCAGATGGCGTATGCATTGGATTATTTCTTTAATCCGATCTTAGGTAAAGTGCCTGCAGCAACAGCGATTGCTCCGGGGTTGGATTGGTTTACGTATACGTCTCGTGTAAATGTGACAGCGGGTAATGGTACGAACGGTAAATCTACCGTAGATATCAACAAGGATTTTGTTCGGTTCTCTCAACCTAATTCCCCTGAGGGAGAAATTATTACTACGGTAAGTTCGGCTTCAGTTGCTACAGTACCACGGGTAAAAGGTTTAAAAAACGTATCGTTCGATGTAAACACAGTACTCTCCAGTGCGTTAACGGATATGCTAGCGGCGGCAGGGGGTACAGATGCTTCTACCATTAATGGCACACCAAAAAACGGGGTGGATGCTTCGGTACGTCTTGCGGTGCCTTTCAAGTTCAATAAGAAGCTGGACTCTGATAAATTTGAAATCGATAAAACACAAGGGCATAAAGTTGTAGAGGGTTACCGTTTATCGGTTTCGCGCAATTGGGTATACAGTATCGATGCAAACGGGGTGATGAAGAAACTAGGCGATTTTGCTACGTATGGTATCGACCCTGATAAGCTGATTATGTATACAGTTAAAGATAAGGCTCCGGGGGATACAAAAGAAAAGTATTATGCGATGGTTACGCCTTCTTCTTATAAAGAGGTAATGGGAGCGGGTAAAGAGCCGTTATGGACGGGGCGCACAATTAATTTGGCGAATAGTTATAGTAGTATGTTGCAACTCGATGTAGAGAACAAAGATTTATTTGCGATACAATCCAGCGGTGAAGGTCTAGCCGGGGTAAAAGTGCGTAATTATGCGTTTAATGCAAAAGCGAAACCACAAGAGGGTAAAGGTAACGATAAACTATCTAATGCGGATACCTTTACGTTGCAGGCGGGTTTTGTTTCAACGGCAAAAGTAAAGGGTTTTACGATGTATCTCAACTCACAGTATGCAAACGATCCAGCTTTAGCTAAATGGTTGGAAACAAATGAGGCGGCGGCTATTACAGGTGTTGATTCGGATACTTTGAAGTCTAAGGTATCATCTACATTAGAGGTAGCGGTTCAAAAGCTTTCATATGGAGAGTGGGTACGCATTGCGCAAATAAAGGCGGAGCTTGATGTATCCTTGTCGTCAAAGATACTCTCGTTTGTACGGGTGTTTGCTATTTTGTTTGGTGCTTTCCTCGCTATCTTTTCAGTACTGTTGGTTATTATGTACTGGATCGATATTTTTATTATGGACATGGTAAAGTTTTCGATGATTCGTATTGTTACGTTTGGTCGATTGTACCCGGTAACGAATAAAGATCAAATTGCAATTATGGGGGTAGGTTCATCGGACGATAAAGTAAAATATGCAACATTCATGTATATTTTGGTCATTTCATTAAGTGCATTGGCGGTTGGTCTTGTGTTTATGTATCTTTCTCCGATTATTACACTTTTTACGTACGCATACTATACGATAATGGGATGGGTGGGGATGTAAGTGAGGAACAAACAAGGGGTACGTTATATCGCTCTACTCCTCGTTATTTTGCTGTTAAGTGGTTCTCTCCTTTCAGGGGTAGCTTCGGCTACTACGGCAGTGGAAGAAGGACCACAGATTGGGGATACGGCTCCGGTTACGCCTGCTACGGATGTATCGGCGGATATTGATACAGGAGGTGTCGCGCCCTCTGATCCGGTACAAGGGGATACGGGGGTATCTACGGGTACGGCGTCCCCGAATGATACACAACGTTCGATGCTTAAATTTTTCCGGGAAGAGGCGGATGGTCTCGCAGTTAAACAAACGTCTACGGATGAACTTATGGTGTACGGTACGTTTCTTTCGAACTTCTTCGTACCGGGTGTAACGACGATCAAGGATATCAAAGGTGCGGCCTTGTCTGAGGATATCAGTACAAAGTTCTTTGGTTCTTCAGGTAATTCAACAACAGTAAATGAGTTGAATACCCTCCTCTACGAGGGGGTAGCGGGGGTTATGAGTTCTTCTCGTAATTCGTTTGGTTTGTATGCTAAGGCTGGGGATACAAATCCGATGACGGGCGAGCAGTTTATGGCTAAAGTTGCGGGGAAAGATACGCCGCTTATTTATAACCAGAACAAAACGGCTGTAATGGATGTAAAAAATAGTGCGGTTAGTGCAACGTTTAAATTATTGTTTGGTATATCTCCAGATTTTGTAATTAGTAAGACAATTGGGTTACGTACAGCAACAGGCATGTACATGGACGGGTTCGGTAACATCTGGGGTAGTTATAACAAAGATGGAAACCCTGTAACGTTTGATGATTTTGTATTGATTTTACCGTCTGCGATGAATCCGATGGTTTTTTCGGCTGATGCGGCTGGTGCGACAAGCACTTCGATTAAATTTCCAATTAATAACGTATTCGCTATGGGTGCGATTGTAGGGATCAAGGAAGATTTAACTCAGAATGTAAATAATACAGCTACGAATGGTTTTCCGTATACGACGCCTTATTACAACATGAAAAAGATGTTTACAGCTGGCGGTGCTACGAATGATCGGAACCTTCAAAACTTGGTGTCTATCGTCGGTATTCAAACGCCGAATACGATGATAGGTCAAGGTGGGCTGGGTAATTCGGATAGTGTAATCAATTCGAATAAGAAGTCTACACAGGATGTACGTGCGGCGATTAACTCGTTTCTAAATCAGGGGTCACAGGACTCGTTTTCTCAAGCGAACGGACGTATTTTGATTTCGGTCGATGCGAATCAGTTAAAAGATCGTAAGAATGATCTGTTCAACGATACTCAGAACGCAGGTTATACGGACGAACAAAAACTATCTATATTCAATTATTTTATGGGCAATACTGTCCTTACAATGGATAAGATTGCAGATGATATGTATTACTTCCAGTTGAACAACCAAGCTAGTGGTGGTGAAGGGAATTGGAAGGGTTCATCTATGGATGACTTGGTAAAGAAACAAAAAATCTTCGCTAAAGAAACGGATAATGGGGGTTTCTCGTTTTACACGGGGGCATATTCGTCTTCTCCGTTTAATAAATTCTTAAAAGATTTTGTAGATGCGGGTAATGCAGGTCAGTCGGCGTACCTGAGCAATTATTTAACGACGAATGTAGGTAAAACGGTAGATACATCTTCAGCAGAGTTTATTGCGTTGTTGTCGTTCCTGCGTACGGGGTATTTTGCGGAAGATAAAAGCGCAGTTGAGGTGAAAACGGTAAGTAAGGCTTTGGATTTATTGAGACCTAAAACGCAACAAAAATGGGCGTACGGGGTGTTACCGTTAGCGGCAGATCCCTTACGTTTGGATATTAGCAGTAATTGGATTTTTAAAGGTACAATTGCTCCTAAAGCATATGGATTAACGCCTACTGATTTTAATCTTGCATTCATTTCCTTGGCGTATAAAAATGCTGACTTCTTTAATCAGTATCGTCGAACAACGACGGGTACTTTCAATTACGGGGGTACAGCGGCAGGTGGATTGGTTGGTGAACTAGCGGCAGATGCGGATGGTAAGTTAAACGCCGCGTCTCAAAAAGATATTGCAATTTTGTTTTATACGGCCAATGTATATCGTATCTTCAGTATGAATCGAACATATATTTCTGGACTGGAGAATTCGGGTTATAAAGCTGTCAAACACAAAGAAACCGGACCACTTGGTGAGTACACAACGAATAACGCCATAGTGAACGGTGTGAATAACTACCCCGGTATTTATTGGGGGTATATGGTTGCAATGTTGGGTGCCGCTCCTGATGCGAGCGGAAACTGGAGTACACAAGGGTTTTCGAACAAGTATTTGCCGGAAATGCCGTTATCCACATCTGGGGGTAGCTTGGATCTGAATGCAGTATTCGATTCAAGTGGTGTCGTTTCCTCTGACGCTAAAGATATGGAGACAAAACAAAAGGACATTATCAATAAGATTTACGGTCTGTTGTCAGAAGGACCGAATTCTTACAGAGATAAACTAATAAAATCCACACAAGATAGTTGGATTGTACAAACGCATAGAAGTATTGTAAGTGCTTGGGACGGTGAAAGCAATACAATCAGTGTAAGTTCGGGGGCAAATGGTTCTTATGCTTCTGTAGTGGGGTATATCAACACGCCTGCATTATCAGACCTACCATTAACGGCGTGGGTTCTGGATGACTACGTGTACGTGTATATGGTTTTCTTGCTATTTACGTTGATTGGTGTTGTGGTTATGGTACTCACACATGTCCGTACGTTGCGCGAGGGTTTCTTCCTTGTTGTGATTATGGCGATTGTGCTTGTAATGCCGCAGTTTTTGGTTAATAACGTAATCAAAATATCGAATACGGTAGGGGATAGTATCTATTCGGATCGGTTTAACTATTGGGCAATTACACAGCATCAGAAAGCAATTCAAGATCAAACGCTTGCTGAATCTACGGGTGATGAAGCGGATGTTATTATAGCCAGTACTATGGCTAATGCGCAAACATCCTATACCACGGATGTAGGGGTGCGCGTTAAATGGATGGCACCTAAACGAGATGATATTTTCGATTCATTATTTAGTCGGGATAGTGCGTATCAAGGGCTGGGTTCAGATTTAACAATCTTCCGCTGGTTGTTTAGTAGTTTCTTCAATCAACAGGAGTACGTGTATGATGATCCATTAGCTACTTATTTGTACCGACCGTATACAGCGATTGCGCAGGAAGCAAAAGATTCGTATGCGGAATTGTCGGGGTCTCAGCTGGGGGTAAATGCGGTAATTGAAACGCTGAAATCGAATCGTACAAGTGTTCTGGGTATGCCTGTATACCGATTTACGGAGGTTACAGGGGAGACGGCACTAGAAGATAAGTCTCCAGTGTACACAGATGTCCAAGCGCAGTTAATAAAAGATGCGGGGGTATACGGGGTTACGGATTCTGATACGGATGGTACGTACAAATACTGGCCGATTGCTAGTGAATCGGTTACCCGTAGCATTTTTAGAAGTAACTTTGATACCGATGCAGGGCTGTCTAAAGATGCTACGGATATGTATGCTACGGCATTTACGCTAAGCACAGAAAGTCCATTCTATTACTTCTATAATGTGTTTAAAGATCGGTACTCGCAGGTAGATGGAAGCTTTAAGTCGGCTTTGCTTTCTCGCGATGTATTCCGTGTTAGAAGTGATAACCTAGCGATAAACAATAAAATGCGTGATTTCTTGGATATGCAGGGGTTGTTTACGAATATTGTACCTTATCTTAAGCAAAGTAATGACTACGTGTATGGTTGGACGTCTCAGTACGGTACAGATTTGGATGGGTACAATTTCTATAACGGTACGCCCATCCCTGAGGATGAAACGTTAGCGGCTCAATATTCTGAGTCCCAGCTTAAAAAAGAAAGCATGCGTAACGTTTGGAAGATGTATTCTCCTTGGGTAGATCAAATCTACAATTTGAAGGTATACAACTCTATAGCGTATGCGGGTCAGAAAAAGGTACGCGTGGAAGATGCGCTGAGTCCGGGTGCTTACAATTTGGTAGGACGGGATATGGTATTCTCCGAAGCGGATATGAGAGCAAAGAGTTATCAGTATTCTGACCTTACGGATATTGAAAGACGCATTCAAGCTACTTTGAATGCTACGTACACGGATATGATGTACTTGACTAACTACCGTGATTTCGATGATGAAACGTTAATTACGGCGGCGGCGATGATGGCAACCTTTAATTTCAATGAGGAGTTCTCGCAAAAGCAGTTGTTGGGCGAAGGGGTTATGTTGTACCCGCAAGGGTTTGAGCTTAAAAACTTCAACTATGATGCGTTCATGCGTTTGCTTCTGATGAATTCTACGGGTGAGCCGCTGACAGGTAAAACGGATTTGTATGAGCGGGTTATTGGTAAAACATCCGTGTTCACGGGTATTTTGTTACTTGCGGCGGATGCGTTAGGGGTTTATGTGGTTCCTACAGCGAAGATTGCCGTGCTCTTACTTCTGTTGTTCTTGAGTTTCGGGGTGGCAATCTCTTGTGTGTTCTCACCGCCTAATAAGCTGATCAAATCGGTACTAAAGCTCTTAGGGGTACCATCCTTAATCTTTATGGGGTCGACGATAGGGTTTGCTTGGGGTGTGTCGCTCTTTATGGGTGAGGGATTAACAGGGTACGTTGGGGGTCGAACGCCTTCATTGGGGCTTACAGATCCGTCGATTACGCTCTTGCTCATTATTATCTTGGATATCGTTTATGTATTCATTTTGTGGAAATTAATGATGATGTTGTTTAAAGGCTTGAAGCAACATATGATAACTTCGGTGCTTACGGTTGCGGCAACAACAGCGGGAGCGGCGCAGGCGGCGGTAGGTAATTTGGCATCTGAAATCAGGGGTCGAGTTACGCTGGATGGTCGTGTCGGTCGTGGTCGCTGGGGTTCGGGTTATTACGATGACGATCCACGAGGGCGCTACGGACGGGGTCGTGGTCGTGATGGGGGTAGTCGTTTTAATGATACGCGTGACGATGGTTCTGGTTATGGTGTAAATCAACGAACACCTAAAGTCGTGGATGCAGTATCAACGGTTAAAGATCCGAATTTGGAAGCTCGTGTAAATCAGTTAGCTGAGGGACGGGGCGGTGCTGATTCTATCGCGGATGAAAATCGTTCTAAACGTACTCTTGGTGAACACGTTTCTGATTTGAAACACTCTGCAAAAGAAGGTGCGCGTAGTGCATCGGATACGGTTGTTGATGTATCGGCTTCAGCTGTACGGGGTGCTCGGTACATGACGAATAAAGATGGTTTCTTGAAGGATACGAAGCAAGCAGGGGTACGGACGGTGAACTACGTTACAAGTAAGGATGGTTTGCGGCGGGATGCTATTAATGCGCCGGGGGCTGTTCTTAGACGAGTGACGGATAGTTCGGCTGTGCAAGGGGTTTCGTCTCGTTTGTCGGAATCGCGTCGTAGTATGTTGGATCGGGAGCAAGAGCATTTGCGTAATGATTTAGAGCGCAATGCTAACCCGGATACGCTTCGAGATGCGAAACGCAGAGAAAAAGATTCCATTCGTCTGGAAACTTTGGAACAGAAGCAACAGGCGAGTCGTAACCGTTCTGCGGCAAGAGAAGCGGCACGTAATGGTCTATAAGTATTAAGGGTGAGAGCGCTTGTAATCAAGCGCTCCTTTTTATAGGAGGGGGACTATGTTTAGTTTCTTGGTGTCGATACTAACACTTTACGAGCAGGTGAGGTCTAAAGTAGCAAAGAAGTCAGCAGGTATAAAAGCGAAAAGAAATCAATTGTTACAGCAGATCCGCAATGAAACAGGTATAGAAGATAGTTCAGCAGACAAAGAATCAGATCATAAGAGAAGTAGAATGAGTAATGTTCGAATATTGACTTTGTATGCGTTGACTGCATTGGTTTCGTTCTTTGAATGGGTTCCAGTGATTTTAGTCGTCATATTGATCGTTCTGATCGTCATATGTCTGATCGCTGTCGTTCTCGCTGTGCTCACTTTTGTTGCTACCTTTTCCGCTGTGTCCGATTCGTCCCGTGACTTCTCTGATTCGGGTGGGGGTTATGTTTCCAGCAGTCCCGGCCAATTAGCATGGACGGACGAAGAGTTAACGGCGGCAGGTGCGGCCTTTACGCCTAACGAGCGCAATATCTACCGGATGGGCATCGCGCTCCGTAAAGCCATCGAGGGGTATGGGGGGTCGGTCAACTTCTCCGAGGGCGGGGATATCGATACCTCGGTACGGATGGCTTTGGGTATTGGCAGTACGGAAAACTCTGGTGGGTTAACGTTCTTCGGTGGAGCCGATAAAAGTATTGTGGACTATCCTACGGGTCAAACGGTCAATAGCAGTGGGTACGGGTTTTGGGGCTTAAACGCATCACGGGGTCTCGATTTTTACTGGAAGGATGCAACGCAACTTGCGGCGATCAAGAGTGCCTATCAGCCTGTTACTGCCCCAAGGGTAACAATTGACTACGCACCGTATGCGGCGGCGATGAGTGTGAAGCATTTACAGGCGGATTTCAGTTCATATCTCCAGCGGGATACGACGATTGCTCTCGTTAATCAGCATATGGATACGTGGGGAATCCAAGCAAACCGAGAAAAGGTCTCTTTACAAGTACGGATGATGTTAACCCAAGCGCACTATCACGGGGCGGAAGTCAAAGAGTATCCGTATTATATTGATTTCTTGCTTGCCGCGTATGTAGCAACTTCGGATAACGATGCGGAACGCTCGTATTCCAAGTGGGTGATGACGTCGGCAACGAACGATACGAGTGAAAGTTCGATGCGTAAAAACATTATGGGTAGCACGAAGTTTGCGGATTTAGATACGCTGTCTACGCCGGATCAAATGCAGAAAGCCAGTTCTTCATCGCAGTTGTTATTGAACGGGCAAGAATTGGATAAACCGTTGTGGGCGTTTTTATGGAGTAAGTATAGCGATAAGCCGGGGTTTCAAGCGTCTTGGCAACAAGCGCGTACGTTTGCGGCGATGTATGCGGCGACGCCGGGTACGGGCAAACAGGCGCGTGTCCTGAACTTCCATTATGGGTTCAACTCGTTAGTCCAAGCTAACTCTATCGTAGATCGGATGGCGGCAAAGATCAGCAAGCCGTCTACGTCATCGATTTCGGTCGCCAATCGCCCAGCACCGGGTAAATTCCAAGAAACGCCGGGTAAAGGGCAAGCGGTTATCAATGGCATGTCAACGGAAGATTACATTAAAGGCTGGTATGCGGGGTTAGGGAGTGCAACAAAAGCTTGGGTTGACATGGTGCGCCCAACTTGGGGTACGTCATCGTATTTGAAAGGGAAAGGGGCGGCAATATCAGCGGGGTATAAGGATTTGGAGTTTGGGGTACCGTTTTACGGTCAAAGTTCGGGGTACCAAGAAGAATATAATTCGATGCAATACGCGCCGAATGGGTCGGGTTCGTTCGGTAAGTTGGCTTGCATGGTCTTCTCTACGGCATACGGGGTCTCGGCATTAACAGGAAATATGGTCAATACTCCTGAAATGTCTACGTTACTATACAAAGATGGTTTGCTCCCAAATGGTATGGCGGTAGGCAGTATGCCTGCTTGGATCACGAAGAGCTTTGGTTTGAAGTCCGAGTACGTTGAAAATATTACGGCAAGTGGTTCGTTCGAGAAGATGATTGCGGAAGTTAAACAAGGGGGTATCGCGGTTGTCCGGGTAACGGCGAGTCGCGGGGACACTAAGTTTACGAAAAACGCGCATTTTATGGTCATTAACGGGGTAACGGAAAAGAATGGGAAAGAGTATTATAATATTTACACGTCGAGTATGGTAGATAAGTCGATGCAGGTGTATACGAAAGAGCAATTAATGACGACGCTGTGGCGTAATGCCTTCAGTATGCGTAAATAGGGGGCGTAGGGATGAAGAAAGGGGTTCTACTAGGTATCGGGGCGTTTGCGGGTCTGGTGCTGGTTGTAGGGGTCGTAGCGGGGCTTGTCGGGGGTGGCGGCTCCCGGACTACCTACACGCCCGAATGGGGCGTACGGGCGGCCACAGCGGTTGTGGATGCGCGTCGGGGGTACGATGGGGTACCGGGGCTTACGGCTGATCCGTCTAGCCCGGTCACGCCTGCGTTCGTCACGGGGTTGGCGGATTATGTGGCGTCGCTTAAGGCGGTGGATGATCGTAAAATTGATATCGGGTATTACTACGAAACCAATTTTGTGAAAGAATCAACGGAAGAGTTGGACGAAATGGACGATCCCGGTGCGGCAGATGATTTCGATGCAAACTTGGATAAGTTCGATCCGGGTAAAGCGACGATAGATGCGGATTTCAAGCAGGATGAGCGTATTAAAAACGACGGTACGATGGATTACATGTACGTGAAAGACTTCGATTACTCGAATGGCAAGTACGATATTGTCCCGTATAAAGATGCAAACATGTTGATTCCGAAAGGGGAGTACCCAACAAAGTATGCGGATTTAGCTAAAGATAGTCGTAACTACTATACGTTCGATTCGTACAAGGATGTAGATAAGGATACGTTAGACGTGTTATTTGTCCCTGTTGATCCTGAGGGCACGAATATCATTATTCGTATTACGCATACAAGTGAAGAAATAACGGGATTCGGGGTGATTGAATGAAGCGGGTACTCTTTTCGGGGTTGCTTCTCACGGTGCTTGTAACGGGGTGTGGTGGTCAAAATGCGGTTAGCGATGCGGAATATCAAGTTTCGGATAATAACATTAAAGTCAACCAAACGGTAATCTTGCTCGAAAGCACGAAAGAAATGTCTTCGTTCTTGCAAGAGGAGATCCGCACAGCCTTGTCAGGGGGTGCGGAAGGGCTTATGGGTACGAAGGTTTCGTCGATTTCGAGTACGCTTAGTTTGGATGCGGTCGATGCGGCATCGAAGTACCGGAATTATTTTGATGGTTTGATAACGTCCCAACGTATACGCATCGAAGAGGGTTTGGCGGAAGAAGATGAGGAGCCGTATACATACGAAAGTTTGTTCGATACGTACGTTACGGTGCATTATATGTTGAACCTAACTACAAACGAAGTCGAGCAAGTCTTTGTCTTTCGAAGCCCTACGGGTGAAAACAAGCTATATACGTTCAAATGGATAGGGGGTGCCTATATTGGGAGTGAAGTCTTGGGTTGGTAGAACGGTAATGTTGTTGGTGGTGCTAGGGGTATTTCTAGGCGGGGTCGTTGCTGTGTTTAGGTACTCGCAAAACAAAGAAGTGGATATCGTGATGCGTAATAAAGATACGCGGCTGGAGGGGTATAAACAAGCGCAATCGTTGGCGTTGAGTAGTTTCAAGTCGTTCACGGCGCGTACGGAAGAGGAGTATCGTCAGGTAGCATCGCAGGTTAAAGAGTCTTGGTCATCGGGGGTTTGGGATGATTACTTCGGGGTCATTGATTTCGGTGGGGGTGTAAGGGATCAACAGTATACGCAGAGTGGGGTCGTGGTGGAGCAGATATCCCCGGAAGAGTACACGGTAAAGATCACGGGGGTCATGGTCACGCCTACGTACGAGTATCCGCTTGTGGTGTGGTATACGATTAAAAACGGCTTAGTGATTCGGGTTGAGAGTTTAGTCTAGGTGTTGGAGGAGGGGTGCTAGATTTTTACCTTTGTTTACGCGGTACAGGCAACAAATACGGCACATCAGAATACGTTAAAGGGATCGCACGTTGCGGTTCCTTTTTTCAGTTTAGACGAGGGGGTTCAGTATGAAGGGGTTGGGTAAAGGTCTGGCGGTTATCGGGGTATTGGCTTTACTGACGGGCTGTGGGGGTGTCCAGCAGGCCGAGCAAGATATATCTTCGTATAACAAGCTTGTCGATGCGACGTTATCGGGGTATGCACTTAGTCGAGCTTATGCCGAATCTCAAAACAGTCTACTTAAAGAATATGTGTTACATGGTTCGGAGTTTGAAACACCTACACGACTAGAAAACCTTACGCCTACGGAGCAAGAAGCCTTCAAATTAAACACAGTTGTGCTTGATGACTATTTTACATCGCTAGGATCAGAAGGGGTGCGCGAGGTTTTGGTATTAAAGGGTACGGGGGGTCGTATGTTCGTAACGGCAGTATGGGGTTCGGATTCGTTACTTGATTTAGAACGGAAGGTGTTTTTAAATGAGTGAAGAAACCACAGAGAAAACAGGTCGTAAAGTGGCTCCGGGGCTGTTAACAACGCACGAATCGAAAGTACCGCGCTGGGCAAAATGGGTGACGGTCATCGGGGTATTAGGTCTCGTTGTTGCATTAATTGGTTCCTTCGTTTCGAGTCGAGGGGTATCGAATGCGGAGATGCAACGGACACATTTTTTAGCGGCGCAAGAAACGGTAAAAGAAGGGGTAATTGCTGATGTCCGGGCATATTTGATGGTTTCGGATAACTCTTCATATTTGGATGCTCGTGCTAAATTCAGAGGTACGGACGAGTTCAAGCAGTTGCTGTACGGTTCTACGTATAATAGCCTTAAATTTTTAGGTGCGCAACAAGTATCGATTGTGGATGCGCAGTATAACATAGCCGAAGATAAAACGGTGTATTATGTCTTAGCGAATGTAACACGTTCGGGTAAGACGGTACCGATGAATTTTCTCGTATATACGTCCAAGGGGCTTGTATACGATTTACAAACATATTGATGGGAAAAGAGGGGTTTAAATGATACCTGTAAAGGGTAGTTCTTCGGTCGAGATCCCGCTTACGTTTGATGGGACGGGTAAATCGCGTGCGAATAAGTCATCCCGGTTGTTATTTACGTTCTTGGTATTTCTGGGGTGGTTGATGGTTACGATAGTTGCGTTGTTTGCGACAGATACATGGGTGCCGAAGGTAGTCGTACCTTTGGTAGCGGGGTATCTGGCGTTTATGATTTTACGTTTTATCGTAGCGAAAGAAACGTATTACCGTAAAAAACGTGAAGGGTTAGCGCGTCGGGATTATATGTTTCAACATGATGTTTTTTGGAATATCTTTAGCATTGAAGAGCAGTTTCCGTACATCGTTTCGTTCGCAAATGGAGCTATTGGTGTATACGTCGCGCTCGATAAAGATGTTATTGTCGGTCGTGAAGAAGATGCGAATGATTTGCATTATGCGGCTATTGCGGAAGCGGAGCGCCAGATGGTTTCGCGTAAAATTGAGTGTATGCATATTGACTATATGGATACGGTAGGCAAGGATAAGCGGATGGAAGGTCTATTTACAGCGGCTTCGGGTATTGATTCAGATATTATGAAGCATGTCATCACTCGTATTTACGATAATTTGGAGAGTAATATGAACGTGGCTTATGCGTCGTACGATGTATATTGCTTTGTTTATCGGGGTAGACCGGAAACGTTCTGGTCAGAGTTGCAGGCGGTGTTAGCTTGTTTTAAGAGGGCGAATTATATTCGTTATCGCGTATTGGATAAAACAGCTATAGGGGTACTGGCTGAGTCGGTAATTAATATTGAAAGCTTCTCGGTAAATAATGCGTGTGATGCGTTATATAGGGAGTTAAATCGAACACATTCATTGCGTGTTATTTGGACATCTAAAGATGGGGAAATAACCAAGCATAATTTGACACGTGAAGAACAGTATGCTTCTGCTCAAGTGAACGATGCGCGTAAAAGAGTTAAGGTTAAACGTAGATTGCTGTTTAGTAAAAAGCGCCGTCAAGCCGAAAACGAATTGCTCAAAGAATACAATTCGGATGAAAGTAGTTCTTTAGATCGTCAGGTATCCTCTTCGGTTGATATTGAGGAGTTGCTCAATAAACAAAACGAAGATCATAAAAAAGCAACGGGTTTATCGGCTCCGGTTGAGGAAGAAGATAATCTGTATTAAAGGGGTGTTGGTATATGCAAGTCGCTATTTTTGGACGAAAAAAGGCGGGGGTTGAAAAAATAAAGCAGGTTATCGATACTGCAATGGATAATGTAACGGTTCAAACGTATGCGTCGTTGACCGACTTTGTTACGGTTACGAAGTCTCGAACGGTAAAAGTACATCGCATGTTGTTTCTACCGGATGCCGTAGGTGATGAAGATAGTGATGAGTTGTTGCTTGATTTTGCGCAATATATTCATAAATACTATTCGCAGGTAGGCTTTGTAAGTATTTCAAAAACGGATGACATGACTCGTCGGTTGCAGATAGCATTTTACGGACCGAATATGGTGCATTTAAACACAGGCGGAAAACTGTCGACGAATGATTTAACGGCGTACATTAAAGATTCGATAGATGTATTGCGTAACAAGTACAAAAGCAAAATACCTGATCTTCGTCCGACGAATGATGAGGGGTTCGGTGCGGATACAGAGGAACAAATGATTAGTGTACTGCCTGTGCCAGCACAGCAGGTGTCGTCTGCTGTAACAGCGAAAAAAGGGAAAAAGCAAAAGAAGGGGTTATTCGCTCTCTTTGCGGGAAAGAAAGGGAAAAAGGGAGAGGTCGGACAAGAAGACCAACGGGAACAGCAAGAGGTTGAATCCGTACAAGAAGGGGTACCCGATCAAGAAGTTTCGAATGAGGATTCGGGGAAAGAGCTTGATACTCCGTCTTCGCACCCACAAGAACCAGTATGGAAACCGGAGGATTCGATTTCTGTCGATTTGGATACCCGTTCTTCTGTATTCGAAGAGGATAGGGTAATCACTAAATTGGGTGATTTGTCTGTCAACGAAGAGGGCAATACGGAACAAGAAGAAGTAGCTGAGCAACCATCTGATGATGCTGATGATTATGGTAATACCAATCCGGAATCGGATCGAATTTCAGCCGAAGAGCTTGCTGAAATCAATGCAATGGTTAAGGATCTAGCGGATCGTGGGGTGTTCGATCAAAAAGAGCCGGAGCCGCAAATGCAGGCACCGCCGCAGGTGGTGTATGTCTCTGCGCCGCCGCAAGGGGTTGCTCCGGCAAGTGTGCCGCCTGCTGGCGTTCCTGCGGCTTCTGTGCCTGTAGTGCCTACGAGTGCTCCGGTTGCTCCGATTGCGCCTGCAAGTGTGCCCGTGGTGCCTGCCGAGCCTGTTAGTCCGGTAGGGTCTGGGTATGAACCCGTGGTTTCTGTCCCGCCGCAAGGGGTTGTATCTCCGTCTCTAATGGGGTTACCAGAGCGTGAGGATGAAGAAGGCGACGAGGTGATGTTCGGGTCGTTTGATCAAGTTGAAGAACCGGAAAGTGGGGGTGCTCAAACGGGTAGTGTGCTACCGTCTAATGTACCGTTCCATGTATTCACATCGCCTACGCGTACCCGTCCGTTGCCGGGTGTGCCGCCAGTTGTGCAAGTTCAGGTGGTGCCAGTGCTTCCTGCGGATCGTGGGGTGTCAATCAGTGCGGAATTGCGGGAGCCAAAACCGGGCAATCAAAGTGCGCTTCCAGATCCAGTACAACCGACTAAAGATCGTACGCCTAGCACGCGATTGCCGAGTAAAGGGTTGCCGATTACAGATTCTGTATACGCTCAAAAAGTACGCGAGGTTGAATATGAGGAGGCCGTTGAAGAGTCGGGTATGTTTAACGAGCCTACCCCGGATTTTAAAGGGCATCTACCGGAACAGTCTACTACAGGCACTTCGCCGTTTACGGTTATATCTTCAGGTAAAGATGTTTCCAGCGATGTATACGATTCGATCACACAAGGTAAGCATGTCGAACCGGTAACCATCCAACAAGAGAACGCAAGTACGGATTATAGAGTCGACGAGCCAGCATCAAAAGGGGTATCTTCGATCTTTGAGGGGTCTGCGGATGAAGATCAGTGGGGCGATTGGGATAGGGAAGATAATGAGCGCGATGTTCGGGTACCACATGCGTTCCAAGATAAAGGGGTTGCGCGGTCTTCGGTCGATCCGAGCCTAATCGAGGGTTATGAGGGTGACGGTATGGTACATGAGCCTTCGTTGGGTGCGGATTTAAATCCAAGTTTGTTGCCTTTGCCAGTTGAACGGGGTGCGGCTACGGGGGGTGTTACGTCTCCGCGTTCGTTTGAACCTTTATCTTATTCAGTAGAGGGCAAGGAAATCAAGACGGATGATAGTTGGTACGATTCGGATGATTCTGATTTGTATGGTGGGGATGTTCAGGAACCTACGGGACGGTTTACAACGGGGGTTGTCCAAGAGCCTATACATGAGGATGAATCCTTGGATCATCGGAGTAGCGCTTCGGTACGTAATCCAGTAAATATGCCGTCTAACTTACCGCGAGTGCGTACAATGCCTATCCCATCGGGGGTACGTAGACCTGTTATGCCAGCTTCAGAATCGGTGGAGCAGGAGGAGGTACGGGATGTTTCGAAATATGAAGTAGCCGGGGTGCCTGTAGCGCCGCCTGTAGCTCCGGTTACGCCGGATGCGAGTGTACCGCCTGTTGTAGAGGAAAGGAATCCTGATCGCGAACACTCAGCGCGTAAAGGGTTAGCGGGATCGACTCGGTTTACGCAACGTAAAAAGGGTGGTTCGCATTCAACACAGTTTGTCGTGGTTACGGGGGATCGGAAGACGGGTATCACGACGACGGCGTTTAATTTGGCGGCTAAGTTTTCTATGGACAAAAAGAATAGAGTATTGTTTGTTGACTTTGATTTGAAGACACATGGTTCTCTACTTTTCGTAGGCTTGACTGAAATCGCGCAAGAAGATGACCGGGTACAAAATGGATTGTACAGATTAACTAAGGCTGATCATCTTCGGACTTCGGTTTACACTTATATAGAAAAGAGTACTATGTTTGATTGTTTGTTGTCTACGTACGGTAGTGAGATCGTAATAACAGCTCTTGATCTAGTACAAAAAGTTCTTTTAACGCAGACATACTATACTACCGTTGTAATAGATTGTCCTTTTGAGTACTTGTCCTTACTGCAAGATATCGTACCATATGCTGAACTTCTAATTTGTACGGGGTCTGACTTCAAAGATGTGTTAAATACGGTTCTTGAATTAGATCGGGTAACGAATACAGAGGATTTGGTAGATGTGCGGTTTCCGAGTTATGTGTATACAAACAGTTCGTATACGATATCGGAGGGGTCTATCCCGCAAGATTTCGTAACGAATTTAGCTCAAATCAGTGATTACTTTGGGCTTTCGGAGGGCGATTATGACTGGTCGTTATTGCCTATCGTTGGGGGTATAGGTGCTTTGAAGGATTCTCTTGCATCGAGATGATTTGGGAGTGACATACTATGGAGACAAATACGGTCTATTTAATCTCGAAAGAAAAAGTTGATTTTGAAGGAATCGTGCATTCGGATACGCTCAAAGCAATTGATCTGGAAATTGCGGATTGCGTCGTTTACCATAGTTCTGTTGATCTGGCGAGAGAACTTCCTCTCGCCTTAACTCGTTTAGCGGGTAAAGTTTCTAAAATCATATATATGAACGGGGAAATCAATCCGTTGCTGTACTGTATCTTTATGGGGTTAGATGCCGATATCTATGATGATGAGTCTGGTTTAGAATCATCGGATACTTTGATGTTCTATATTGAAAATTACAAAGATACGGGGCTTACGATGTCGCCGCCGAATACGGATGTCGATACGCTTATGAAGAGTTTAGAAGTATTCACTAATGCGGGTACTGACGAGGTTACGCGTATGGTAACCAATACGTTTTGGGTAGATACCTTAAAACGGGCGGCGTCTAATATTGATGCTTCGGTACAGCGTTCATTAGCGGTAAATTCCGAAGTAACAAAAGCGTTTGCTGAAACTCGGGGTTATATCGATGCAATTATTGAAGGTCATGGGCGTACAACCGAACAATTGCAACAGATGAAAGCATCTATTGATGCTATGCAAGATTCCTTACCTCAAAACCCAGGTATGCGTAGAAATACACCTTCTTACTATCCTACCATCCCGTTGCCTGCACATGCGGCAGGGCGTACTTTGTACGTAAAAGCGTTAACGCCGTGTCGGTTTTTAGTTAGCTTTTTTATTGCGTTCGAAGAGTGGTCGAAAGCAAATCAGTTTGCGGATATCCGTCTTTTAATCATCATTCCAAATTTAGATATGATTAAAGCTAAATATAAAGGGTTGCCTGAGCTTAACTCGGAAGGTATTAGCTTTATGAATATGTCCAATATGTATTTTGTTACACACGATCCGCGTAAAGCGGTTATGGATCGATTCTTCAATATTGCGAGTGCGGATGGTTTTGTGGTTATCGATGCCGCGTATGGAACGGAGTTACTTGCAAGTAACAAATTAAAGAAATTATATGCGACGAGTAGTATTTCTGCGGTACGAGATGTAATCAGGGAAAAGAAAATCCAAACGTCACAGATCATTTTTTCCGGGGCTAATTTATCTGGCGCACTCAGTATACCTAATATCCCTAAATATGGGGATTTGCCAATCACTCAGCGTGCACCGGAGTATGCGTCGAAGATGGGGGTTCAGTTCAAGTCGTTGTTAGATCATATTAGAAACTAAGGGGGTATTGCGATGTTAGGACTCACTGGAAAGGGTGGCTTTAAAAAGTATTGGAGAGATCGTATTTTGTTGTACGATGACTTGTATGCGACGTGGTTGGTAAAAGATAAAAGCAGTAAAGCCCGTGCCTTGCCTAAAGATAATTCTAGGCTGGGCATTGATTTTATGGGGTCGTACAATGGCGATAACGTTACGTTTTACTACGTGTTGGACGCGCTCCCACGGGTTTTACCGATTAACTTCAAAGATTTGTTGCGGCAGGAATGTCGAGCGGGGGTGCGTTTGACGTTTTTGAATTCGATTAAAGGGCATTACATCGATTGGGACTCTACGCAGATGCGTTCTCGTTTGCGTATTTTGCGTGAGGTTGGGGATAACGCGGCAAATCAAAAAGTGGATTCGTTTAACTTGCATCGTAATATCGGGAGTATGAACAAACAAAGTTGGATTGAGGACTCTTTGGAGTATTTGGCTGTAGCTGATCGTCAAAGAGATCGGGCGTTGTTGCGCACATCTATGCTGGTTGTGGTATCGGGTAAGCGGGGAGATATGTTTGATGAGAGTGTAAAGGCTCTGGAAGAGGTTGCAAAAAAGAGAGGTATATCGCTCACGCGTATCCTATATGATATCCCGGAAGTTTTACGTTATTTTAGTCCGTTTAGTTTTAATAATGATACGGGTGTCGGGCAAAGGCTTCCGGCGCATGTTATGACGGATGAAATTACGGCCAGGTTTAACACGTACAACCAAGGTACATTAGGCACTAGGGGTTTATATTGGGGTACGGATGTCTATTCGAACTTCCCTGTGTTGAAGGTGGTCAAAGCAAAAGATTCGGATGCTGAGAACTGGTTGATTACGGCAGAAACAGGCGGGGGTAAATCTCATGAAATCAAGATGATCTTGCTCCAGCTTTCAGGTTTAGGTTTCAACGGAACCATCATGGATATTGAAGGTTTTGAATATATTCCGATGGCTAACTTTATGAGCGAAAGTAAAAAAGTTGTTATTGTAAATATGGCGGAGGGTAGTGGTAAGTATTTTGATCCGGTTGAAATCCCGGTATTAACGAGTAATTTCGAGTTAAATTCTGGAGCTAAGAAAATGTCTCAGGATTATACCCTTGCTGTATTTAAAACAATCATGTCTCGTTCATATGAAAAGGACAGTCAAATTGATAATGTTATCAACTACGCGGTAGGTGAAGTCTATGCGCGTGCAGGGGTAACTTCGAATATGCATACGTGGTCGAAATCACGGGGTCTTACGCTGTTTTCGGTTTATGATATGTTTGTCAAAATCAAAGAAGAGAATAAAAAAGCAACATTAAGTAGCCACAAAAAGAGCGAGCCTTTTATGTTGGCTCTAGATAATGTCATTGAAACGTGCAGTCGTTACTTCGATCCTAAAGGTACACAAGAAGAGATTTTCAAGGTACGTGTCCGTATTGAAGAAATTGTTGATGCCGATTTGGTTGTGTGTTCGTTTGGTATGGCGGGTAAATCGTATAGTTCCGTCGACCAAGTGCAGTTAGGTCTTATGCAACTTTCTGCGGCGCAAATCTCGCACCAACGTTCGATTTACAGTAAGTCACGGGGTAAGTATAACTATAAAATTTGGGAAGAATTCCAACGTTGGGGTAAGTTTCCGGGTTCGGAAGCTACAATCGGGGTAGCGGTAACCGGGGGTCGTAAATTGGGCGATGTAAACATCATTATTACCAATGACGTAGGTGATATTCTTCGTGATGACCGATTCGGTATTTTTAGTAACGTGACTTCTTATTTGGTTGGGGCTATTTCGGATAAAAAGGTACGGGATGATTTATGTGATCGGTTGTCTATTCCACAGATGAAACCTGAACTTGATTTAATTGCTAAGGAAAAGAAGGTTGACGATGAATTAGATGGAGTAGCAGATAATAATGAGTCTCCGTTAACGTATGCCTTCCTCTGTGGGCTGGATCGTAGTAAATATGGAATTATCAAGTGTGTCTTACCGCCTGAGATTAAACGCTCGGCGCTATTTAAAACGGGGGTCGATCTTCAGGGTCAGGTGAAGTAGTTTGTAAAGGTGGGTGATGGGATGATTGCTGTCGTTGTAATCTTGATCTTACTTTCGTCGTATGTCGTTTACGCGAAGATGAAAGAAGAAACAAAGATGTCGTATTTCATTGCTGTAGGTGTTGTGGTGTTGCTGGTTGCGTTATCACAGTTGTTTGCGTCAGGAGGTTCTGCGTAATGTCTTTCGGTGACGATATAACTGATGAGCAAAGGGAAGAAGCAAGGTCTCGAAGAGACCGAATAGAGAATCCGTTGGAGGCTGATCCGGGTATGAGCGATGATGGAGGATGGGGTGCTCCGGGGGACGAGTTGTTCGGTTCAAGTCCCTCGGACGATCCGTTTAAAAGTTCGAGTAGTGGCGGCGGTTGGGGTAGCGATTCGGGCAGTAGTTGGGGTAGTGATTCGGGCGGCGGTTGGGGTAGCTCAACGTTTGGTGGGGGGTTTGGGGCGTCAGCGCCGCCTGCCCCTCCGCCTGAAAAGAGTACGGAAGATAAGGTATTTGACGGGGTAAAACTCGTTTTAACGGGGTTTATCACATTCTTAGGTGAGTTCGTTAAGTCCTTCAAAGAGTTTGATGCGCTATCTCGCGTGCAGTTTGGTCGGATGTCGATCCTCTTAAGTCTAGGGGTAACGGCATTAGGTTTGGTACTGTTTTTCTTTGGAAAAGATATTGGTTTGTCGCTTATCGTAGGTGCTCTGTTATCGATGGGGGTAGGTGTGTTGACCTTTATGTTTGCATACGATGCGGTGTCTGGGGATACAACGAAAGACAGTATGCAATCGGATAATCCGTTTGGCGATGAAGATGATGACGATATGGATATCTACGGTAGCGCGGATTCGTCGGAAAATTACGGGTACGAATCCGATACAGATACGGGGTATGAGTCTTCGGATATATCGTGGGGTGGGGGTACGTTTGATGATGAAGAGATTCCGGAATTAGAAGATGTTGAGGTTAGTGAAGAACCGGTCTCTCCTTCTCCTTCTTCTTCGTTAAGTTGGGACTCGTTTGATACGGATTTGGCGATGGATGCTGAACCAGTTAGCCCGTTAGCTTCTGCGGATGCCTTAATTGAAGCGGTGCCTAATTCTATGTTGAGTCGGGAGTACTTGTACGGGGTCATGCAAGAAGTTCTGCCTTCGTATGCACCTGATTTTGCTGATGTTAAGGTTATCGATAAAGATTCAGATTTATTCGAGCAGTATGATGTACATGTACAAGAAGCGGCTTTGCGGCATGCACCTTCAAGTACGGAAGCGGAAGATTTGGTATATATTAAAAAGATGTCAGATGGGGTTATGTTTACGTTGTTGGAAACAACACGTCCGAAATGGGTAAAGAATACGGATAAAATTGCGCTCGAATTGCAAGGGATTCTGCAATTCGACAAGAAGACAATGAAACGCAATCCGAATATTATCTGTACATCAGAGCCTGTAGGGGATAGCATTTACTTCAAGGTTATCAAGGATAAAGTAGCCACGGTCTCAGTAGGAGATGTATTTCGAATGTATCCTGATGTTATCAAGGATGTCGATAACAAGATGCCTATCGTTCTGGGGTTGGACGAAAACGGTCTTCCGGTTATTCGGGATTTTAGCACTATCAATTCCTTGTTAATGTCCGGTATGCCGCGTTCGGGTAAATCGTGGACGTCGGTTGCCATTATTGCTCAAATGATGATGTTCAAAAGTCCTTCGGAAGTTAATTTTTACTTCTGTGATCCAAAAGGTAAGTCTTCCGATTTCTATCCGATCTTAACTCCTCACGTAAAAAGCTTCACTTCAAATATCGATGATATTTTTGATACGTTGCGGTATATTGTAAACGTAGAAGGTGAGCGCAGGGCAGAATATATCGGTAATCAGGGGTATCAGAATGTTGTCGATTATCGTTTGGAGCACCCCGAAGACGATTCAATCCCGGATATTTATCTGGTAGTCGATGAAGTTATAAGTGCTGTTGCCGATATGAGCCAAGAAAAACGCAAAGAGTTTAGCGATCTATTGAAAAAACTAGTTTCGCGGTTACCGGGTTTTGGGGTTCGGTTGTTCATGGTGCCGCACGTAATTAAGCATGAAGTCGTATCAAAAACGGTAACGGATTTAATTCCGTGTCGTGTGTCGGTGCGAGGGGATGCAAATCATATTGAAACAACAACAGGGTTTAAAAAGTTCTCCCGTTCGTTGCTGTACCAAGGGAGTATGGCGGCAAGGTTTGATTCGGATGCTCCTATATTCATTCAATCGGTTATTCTTTCGGAGACAGCAAAAGGACCGAATGGTATTGAAAAAATACTCGATTTCCTGCGTCGTTTCTGGTCTAAAGCTTATCCTGAAGGGGTAGAAGATTCGGAGTATACAAAGCGGGGTAGGGCATTAAAACAGCAAGAAGTGTCTCAAACGGTTGTAACAACGGGGTGGGAAGTTGAAGAACCTGTACTTGTGCCGGATGTAAATGTATCTTTACCTGTAGTAGAAGAGTCTTCGCCTGTAGGCTTGTCTGGGGGTACCTCTGTATTGCCGTTGACACAGGTGAATGAAATGTTAGAAGGGGTACATGAACCTGAATTTCAGGGGGAAGAAACTTTGGATGAGTGGTCTTCTGGTGTACCGGATCAAACATCTGATTTTGCATTCCCGGATGAAGAGCTTATGGATGAGTCGGATATTACGAATCTGTGGGGTTCTGATGAAACGGGACATCAAAATGAAGAGAATAACACAAAACCAGATAAAGTCGATACGGATAACGAAACATTTAAGGGGTGGGGTTAATGCGAGTTTCGGGTAGCGGTGGTGATTTTTTGTCGGATTTAGAGTTAGGGGCTAAAATTAAGACAACAAATGATGCTTCTTCGGTTGCTAATGGTTCTAACGGGGTTTCTACGGTTTTTGAAGCTAGCGGGGGTAATGATGCTCCCGCTAGTTTCATTTCTAGTAGCGTGGATGATTATAGTGATATTGCAGAGTGGGCAGAGATCGAAGAAGACGTTGTTATAAACCCAAATGAAGGCATGGATGCAGTCCCTAATTATCCGTTGGTAACCCAGGATGAAGATACTTATGAGTCTGTAGTCATCGTAGATGGGGTATCTCAACTATCACATACGGATCAAGAAGAATTTGTAGATGAAGAATATCAGGGCGATGAAGACCTAGACGATGACGAGCTATCTGATATGGACGAGGACGAAGATCCCGACGAAGACCTAGACGATGACGAGCTAGAAGACATGGACGAGGATGAAGATCCCGATGAAGACCTAGACGATGATGAGCTAGAAGATATGGACGAGGGTGAATATCCCGATGAAGGCTCGGAGGACAATTCAGACGGCGAAGAATTAGAAGATAACGAATCTTCTATACCGTCTGCTCAAGATGAGTTTATTACTGCTGTAGGTTCTGCACATGGTGAACCTGAAAAGGACTTAACTATTGAGGTAGCCGCAACCGAAAAGTATGCTCCGTCAAGCATTTCAATGGAGCAAGGTTCGCCTGTAGTATCTTCGCCTGTATTATCGGGTATACCTATTGAATCGGAATCTCTTGCTGTTGATGATGCTGTTTACTTCGAGGGTATGACTATCGTGGACTTCTTAAAAAAGAATCCTACCCTGCGTAAAGATGGTGACGTACTGACATATTATAGTGCGGATCAGGTTCGTGTAGCTATTTCGCAAGGCAGGGTTTTCCGTAAAAAGGGGAAGTTATACGTATAAGGGGGTAATTTGTTTTGAAGAGTATGGGGTATAAGAGTTTAGTTGTGGTTTTATTAGCATCAACCCTCACAGCATGTTCGGGGGTAAATGAAGTTGAGCAAACGGCTCCAATGACTCTAGAAGAGGTGGCGGGTTCTCGATTAGCTCAACTGTCTAATGACGAGAAAGAGGGTCTAATCTATAAATATGTGACGGATCGTATCACTGTCGATTCGGAAAGATTAATTACCATTGAGTCCTCCGATGCACAGAAGATAGATGCAGTAATGAAAAAGGTGGACGGTAAGTTGAGCGGTCAGGTTACTGATGCTTTGCCTGATAACTATGCCAATTACATGCTTATGGAATTTGCGCGTACTCCGTATGAGTGGGAGCAGACAAAGGTAGATTCGGTGGGATTTGATCCTGCGGCTCGTCTGTATTTTGTGGATGTAACCTACGCTACAAATGGCACTTTAAAGTCCGTTGTTCCGTCCAGTCGAATTGCAACGGGGTCACCTAATGAAGAGGCTCTTAAAAGTAAGCGGTATTCCGATTACTTGTCGTATTTGACGTTTAAGATGGAGCAAGATCCACGTGCTACTCAGGCTTTACAGGCGTTCACGAAAGCATGGGGTACGGTAGAAAGTGTGAAGGAAGAACAGCAGGGGGTTTCGTTGCTAGAGCGTACGAAGGCGTTAGCAGGTACTTCATCGGGTGTGGGAAAGCTTACGTACTCTGGGCTGGTCAATGATTCTCGCTTTATTGACGATGCTACAATGACTTTCCGTTTTGTGTTCAAGTATAAGTTTAATTTAGGCGAAGAGACGGATATGCAGGTACACTCATTGTATTTGAAAGATTATCACACTGATACTTCGGAAGAGCTTTTAAAAACTTCCGGCACGGATTCAAATGCAGGGCTTGAGGTGCTTAAACCGTTTATCGATAAAGTTATATTGTCATATAATAAGGCGGTAGAGGAATCCAATAACTTGGGTCTATATAGCTTGTTTACGGATTATGCTTCCTTGGATAAGTATTATCAAGATGTGCATGATTACATGTATACAACTACGGGTGGTTACACCTATGAAATAGTAAGTCGTCGGGGTACGGATGTCTTGGTTAAGGTAAACCGTATCAATCAGTTCCGTTCAATTGGGTCTAACATGTCGCTACCTACGTACGATGAGGTTTTGCTCTTTGATCTGGAGCTTAGTAACGACGATAAGATTCGGATTAAGAGTGTAAACTTGGTTTCGTCAACACTCGTTGGTGAGCCTATCTCCGTAATCAAAAATGTAAGTGGTATTTCGGATCTAATTCAGTATTCGGGTGAGTCATTCACGGATACGAACAAGAAACTGGTAGAGGAAGCCGTAGCTAAGTTCAGTAAAGTTGTATTCAATGCTTCAGGGGGTACTTCAGATTTTACAAGTATTGTTGATATCGGGGTACCAGAAGCTACGATGAAGAAAATTTCGGATTACGTCACGGCGATACCGAATGCGGATCGTAAAGTCACATACTTGGTTAGTTGGAATACAAAAACTAACAGTTATGTGAGTTTGACTTTACGTGAAGTGTTCGAGACTAAGGAAGGTAATTATGATACTGAATCTGTCATGGATTTAGCCAACCGGGATAATGAGTGGAAGGTTGTAAACTATACACGTACGTTGAATATCAAATCAGCTTCGGCAAGTGCAAGTTCTAAGAATGCGTTAGCAGAAGATACTCGGTAAGATCATCGTAGAGGGTGGGGTTTTTTACCACCCTCTATATTTTCGACTATTGACCGGATACGTAAACTATGGTAAGCTTTTGTAAAGGATCTGGAATCTAAAAGTACATAAATCTGGGAGTGATTGCGGTGGTACCAGGTGTTTCGGTAGATCGCTGGAATCGTGAGATAGAAGAGCATGTGGACTACCTTAGGTGCGCGATAAAGGATCTGCCGGGTGTAGATAATGGGGGTATTTACAGAGATAGGCACGGGGATGTAATAGATAGAGCGGGTAGGTTTTCGTTGAACCCTTTGTGGTACCAAGAATTCTACCGTTCATTTCGGAGGCGTCCGAACAAGGATGATTTGTATCGTTTGGCGCATCAGCATTTACAGTACGGGTATTGGGATATCGGGGGTTTTATCCCTCCTTTGATACTCAGAATCCAAGAGGAAGAAAGACATGGCCTGAAATAAAATATAGGTAGTGTACAGAGAACGCCTTTATAAATAAGGGCGTTCTTTTTGTGGATATTACATCAGACATTGAATAAAAGTAATACGTAGTATTAGGGGGTATCGTTATGGGAACGAAGAAAAAGAAGCATATTTACTTAACACATAGCATGTTAGATACAATTGATGCTAACTCCACGGCAATAGGAAAGCTGGCTGAGTCTGGCGATGCGACAGCACGTCGTGTAGTCGGTTTTTATGCCGATTGGCTGTCGGCTCCGTCTAGGCAGGATTATCGTGAATCCTTGGCCTTGGCGTACTTGAAATTAGCAGGGCAGTACCCGCAATTTAAGCCTAGTCAAACTAAAGGGGTGTAAGTATGGCACGAGTAGCTAGAGAGTTGAAGTATTATGATGATAAACACTATCAAGGTTCAATGTCTGACGAAGCCGCTAGTATGATTTTGGCATTAGATAATTATTCCGAAGTCAAAGAATTGAAACATATCATTACGAATATGCCAGCCCACGTAATTGAGGAGTTCCGTAAAGAAGCCGAGGCATATATCAAGGCAAATAAGACATACGCAGGTTTCGATGATAGCAAGTACAAGGAGCAGGCGGGTGTAGGTAGTTTGCGTCCTGCGCAGACGATTGGCGTCGCGCACATGTATTATGCGGGGTCTATGGTTTTAGGGGATCAGGTAGGTATGGGTAAGACGGTAGAGGTTGCGGCGCTTATTCGGGTTCTGATGAAGGAGTATCAAAAAGAGGGGCGTCAGTTCCGTTACGTCTTTTTAGCAGAAAAGACTTCGGCAGGTCAGCTTCGTGATAAACTTATGCAGTTTACGGGTGAGTTTGTGGGTTTGCTGTCTTCGGGTACACAAACGGTTGTTGATAAGTTTATTTCTCAGAATCCTGATGGACTTTCGTATGGGATTGTAGGCACGCATGCTCTTATCGATAATGCAGACTTCTTGGTGTATCTAGCTAAGAATGGAATTGATCTTGTTATTGTCGATGAAAGTAGTATTTGCAAGAATACAACTACGGGTGCGTACAAGAACTTGAAATCTCTATTCAAATATACGGATCGTAAAATTCTCTTGAATGCAACGGCGCTTGAGACGGCGTTGCGTGAAGTGTATAATCAGTTGGCATTGTGCGATCCTGAATTTATGCCACCCGTTTCCGAGTTTTCTCGTGTGTTCGAATCGCGTAAACGGGATTACTTCGGAAATTACAGTAAGAAGAATGTAACGTATAAGAACTGGGAAGTGTTCCAAGAAGAGGTCAAGCTTCGCTACTTATGTCGTAACCGGCAATCTGAGGGTGCTGAATATAAGGATAACAAGCCAATTATGGTTGTCGTTAACATGACGCCTGAACAGAAGAAGTTGAGTAAACTAACTTCGATGGATCGCATGGTTGTCGATTATCCGCCTGAAATCGATAGAAATATGGAGTACAACGAAGACACAACGATGAAGCTACGGGCGTTGGTGTACTATCTGGATCATGTCATTGAGGCTAAGCGTAACCGAACAATGGTGTACTGTCATTTCGTAAAATGCCAAAACGCAATGAAGGAGTACCTAGAAAGCAAGGGGTATCGTTGTGTTATTTTGAACGGTTCGGTAAAGAAGACGGAAACGCGCCGAGAAATTGCGGATGAATTCAACATTGGCGCGTACGATGTAATTATTACGAACGTGCAAAAAGGTTTGGACTTGAAAAACTGTGATAACGGTATTATGTATTCTATCGATCCGAATCCCGGTAAGATGGTACAGTTTGAGGGTCGTATGACGCGTGAAATTGATATTGTCGGTAAATCTTTGTATTTGCTGGTTTCTATCGGCAAAGAGAAGAAGCGGGTAGAACAAGACTTTAAGATTCGCCTTGAAGCAAGTACGAACTTTACGAACGCTGGCCTTAGCATGGTGTCTGACTCCGTTATGAATAAAGATAACATAAAGTTCTTTGGGTTCGATGATGATGAGTTGCTGTAAATCAAATAACGGGGGTAGTTAAATGTTCAGTTGGGAGAATACGATTAAAGAAGCTTCGAAAGTGGTCATTGTAGATTTCGTACGTCATGTACAAGAGGGGGTGAAAAACGACGATGCTTCATTCGTCAATTCGGGGGTAGATTCGAGCTTTGATCGGTATGAAGCGCTGTTTCAGCGTACAATGTCGGTAGCGTTCGGGGTATACAATCGGGTGCCGAATGAACACTTTGATCCGGCTGTTGTCGATAGTTGTGCCGAAAAGGTAAAAAGTGCATTGTCTTCGGACAAGTTTTCGATGTTGTTGCGTAACCCTATTGTACTGGAATCGTTGGTGGATGTAGGTATGACGGTACTCAAAAAAGCAAGGGAGGATCATTTCCGTCTCTCTAAAGCTTTCATGGAGGGGGTCTACTGATGAAAGAGCATGTATGTAGTTTGGGGTGTAAGAAAGGGCGTATTTTTAACCGGGCGTTGTCAGTCTACGAACCGTGCCCGGAATGTACAGGTCTTGCACGTAAGGTGGAGATTGAAAAAGACACAGAAGGGGTACTTACGAAGAACTTGTTAATTCCATCTGAGTATGTAGCGGTTCGTCCTTCTGATCGAGATTTGCTTCGTTTGCCAGTTATTTCGGCTCGGTATGCTTCGGAATCAATTGAACGGGTGGGTGCTTTGTTAGAAAGCATCAATAAGTCTATATACAACCAAGAAATTTTAAAAGTAAGTTGCTATATTCACACTTCCAATGAAGTTGATGCACGTCAATTCGTTTTCGGGGCGCAAAAGATGGCCTTAGAGAAGGGGTTGGGGGTTGCTCCATATATTTCGTTAAATACGTTGTACGGGCTACAGAAGTCCGGGGATTATGCTCGGTTTTCGGTCGAGGGTAAAGATGATCCACGTGTAGAAGATATGTCGCCCGAAACGCGCTCGGCGTACGATGGGCATAGATTTTCGACACAAACGGGTGTTACGTACTATGATTACATTACGGCTGATCTTTGTATTGTGGAGGCTACAGCGAATACGCTAACAAAGGGCTGGAATGTACTGGCTGATTTGTTAGCGGAACGTGCGCGTATGGGCTTGCCAGTCTATGTCATCGGGTATTGGGGGTCGAAAGGAGGCGGTTCGGGGTCTACGGGCTTGCGGTATTTGCTTCAGCCGGATGGAACAAGGCCGCGTTTGGATCTGCTTTCGGTGTATGAGTTGGTCTCGAAGCGTATGGCGGGTTCTGGGGGGTCTACGGGCGGCTCTCCGGGCTTAACGCTCCGTACGGCACCGCCTGTGGCTAGTGTCCCTACGGGTACGTCTCCGGTGCGCTCAGGGGTTCGGTCGGCGGAGTTTCTCGGTAGTTAACGTTTGGGTAGAGGGGCGGGTATCCAATCCCGTCCTTCTTTTTTCGGTGTTTGTTGACACTTTAAGAATAAAAGTGTATAGTACAAGTAAGGGATAACAAATAAGGGGTTGCTTGCTTAGACCTGCATGGGAACAGGTTGAGGTAAGGGCTGTAGGAGGTAATGGTTTGGCTTCTTTATTGGGGTATACGCTTCGGGATATATCGGTTTTTGAGGGTAGTTCGGGTAAAGGGTTTTCGGCTACATTGTATAACGGGTATACATTGGTGGGGAGTATATTGGATAACGCCAATTACAAACCAATTACCGTTCAGATTACATCTAAACCGGAAGCGCGTGTGTTGGCACAAAAGGCGCAAGCGACGCTTAAGCAAATCAAGGATAAATTGGGTGCTTCTGTAGCGCAGGGGTCTTTGATGGATTGGTGGGGTACAAGTTCATTTGCATCCATCGAGGGGTTGGCGCAAGTCTTGCTTCAGTTACGTGCGCTGGAGTATCATTCGAAAATGGCTTTGTTGGGTACGGATGATGATCAACATTACGGTGTGGTCTTATACGGGGATTCTTTCCTAGATCCACTCCAACAAGAGGATGAGCGCAAGTTAAAGCCATTTCTTGTGCATAAAGAATCGAATTTGGGCACGGATTATGACCGTGCGGAAGAGCGGTTCAATCAGTTGTTCATTGAAAAATACGGAAAAACTCACCCTGACGGATATAATGCGATGGCACTACTAAAGTCTCCGTTTAAGTGGGATCTGGATGTCGATGATGTAGCGGCACTGTATACACGCGGAGGAGCATCAATTTAATCTTTGTCAAAAGCGCACCTTTAGGTACGCTTTTTGGCGTAGGGTGGGAGGGATTAAAACACAAAAAGGGGATTAATATACTATGAAAACACAACTTTGTCTATACAACGGATTGCATTATTCTCAGCCGGAGCGTCTGGCTAAAGATACGGGTTTGAGTCTTGTCAAAGCGGAACGTGTATTTTACGGTCACGAGCCGGAACTTCTACCGGGTGCGGAGGCTAAAAACACAGTAACGTACGAAGGCAAAGAATTTTCTTCGGTACGTCAACTTGCGAAGCATTTGAAGTATACAACAAATGTGGTAGGGAAGTTAGTACGCGAGAAAGGTACGGTCGAAGAGGGTATTGCCGCGTATGGCGAGAAGAAAGATTCGCGTTCTGTGGTGGTGTTCGGTCAAAAGTTCAATACAAAAGTTGAAGCGTACAGACACTTTGATGTCCCGAAACAAAGTATTTCATACCTCATGTCGCGTGGTGGTATGACGCTAGAGGAAGCAATTACGGAGTACAAAAATAAAGAGAATGAAGGAATTGAGTACGAAGGTCGCAAATATGCAACGTACTCGGAATTTTTCGCCGCACACGGGTTGGCAATTCATGTAGGTAGACAGCGCCTGTACTCGGGTTGGTCGTTGCATGATATCGTAACGAAGCCCGTACAAACTAAAGGGGTGCAAGGCGTTAAAGTCACTTTCCGTGGGGTAACGTATGCAACGAAGGAAGAGTTAGCGGCGGCGCATAAGCTTGCGGTCACTCAGATTTCGAATACGGCACGTTATAATGGGGTATCATGGGGTGCCGCGTTTATGGCGTTTGTCGATCTATTTGAAAACCATATTGGGTACCCGGAAGAGAATTTAACACGTAGACCTTTTGCGGTTTATGATGATATTTGGTTTTCGGATGCTACGGAGCTTAGTAAGCATTTGAATGTTGATCATCTGGTGTATACGAAAGTTCGGCATTTGATGTTGCGCAACAACCAAGATAAAAATGTAGAAGAACCAGTAGGTGTATTTGATGTATACAAGCGTATTACTGAGCTTACGAGCACGAGATTCTTGTACGAGGGGGAACTGTACACGTACATGGAATTGGATCGTGTATTCCCTAAGACGGTTGTATTCGCGGTATCGAATGGACTTGCGGAGAAAGTTGAAGTTAGAGAGTACCCGGAATGCACATACGATGAGACGAAGAAACATGTTGAAGTGCGTGCTGTGTTTGATGCTTTGATCGAGAAGTACCGGGGTCAGGATCTTGAAGAGGTCGAGTCTTCGGAGACTGAACAGGTGGTATAATTCGAATAGGATACAAGGAAGCACTCTGGGGGTGCTTCTTTTTTATGTCTGTGGTACGCGTGCAAGAGGAGCTAACTTCGCTTAGATAGTCGGGAATGGGGGTATGTTTGTAAGTTATTTTAAATTGCAGGTAGTAATTGTAGGTTTACATACATTTTCAGCAAACAACCATTACAGACATGATTCGCGTAATGGTTGTTTTATTTTGTCGAATAAGCACATAAAATTGCCGTTTCAGACGAATGAACGGAAAACGATATATAGTAATAAGTAGCTGGCTGGGTAGGTAGGTAATTGCAATGCTAACTACCTTCAGTTTAGTTATCCGGGCGCAGGGGGTTACGCGCTGTTGTAGTAGGCCACTCGCTCATAGAAGGAGGTGGGGCTGGCACGGATGCCGGGAGTGACTACTACAAAATGACAGGGGATAAAACAAGTATGCGATTCAAGCTCTTTAGAAAATGGGGTGCTGTAGCACTCTCAGCGGCTTTGATCTTCGGAACAACGGCGCAAATAGGAATTACACCAACACATGCGGCGGCAGTAACTTCGTTCGCGTATACGTCTGCGTCGGATTGGAAGTCGGTGGTTACGGGCTTGAGCGCGTCGGCGGCTACGTCTTCGTTTAATACGGGTCGTTTGGCGGTTAGTATGGATGGTTCGCGTGTTGCGTATAACGATACGAAGAGCGTATACCTGTACGATAACACGACGGGGTTATCCAAGGAGATTTATACAACGGATACGGCGGTAAACCCTACCGATGCAGTTATTTCGGATGATGGGTTGTCTGTTGCGTTTTATCGGGGTAGCGATCTGATTGTCTGGAAAGAAGCGACAGGCGCACAAATCGTGTTCACATCAACAACGGGCACGCTTCGCGGTCAGCTTACAATGAGTAGCGATGCTAGTGTAATTGGCTTTGCTACTGTTTTAAGTGGTTCGGCTCTCCAATATGCGATTTACCAAGAAAGTACGGGTGAGACAAAGCAGTTTACAGCTAACTCGGTGACTGGCGGAACGAAAAACAACGTTACGTACAACTTGGGTTCTTCGCCTGTCGTTATCTCGCCTGATGGTTTGACAGCGTATCTATCGTATTATTTTGATACCTATTCAAATGCAAACTATGTGGGGTATTACAACATTGCATCCGGGGGTAATGTAAGTCCTGCGCAATATGACAGTGCTGAAAACGTACACCCGCATGGCATTACCCGAGACGGTAAATATTTATACGGGATGGCCTACTACTTGTCGACGAATAACTTCCAAATCCGCGATGTAGGAAACTATGCGGCATCCAAGAAGTCGTTGGCTACGGGTACGGCGGCGACGCAAATTGCGGGGTATACGAGTACGGGTTCGTTGCTTAACGGTACTACGTTTACGGTCTCAGATGGGGTAAATAGCACGGCGGTTGGTACGGTGATCGGGGCTACGCAAAAGAAAGGCTTTTCGGGCGATGGTCGTGTGGTGTACGGCATCTCCGGGGGCAACCTGTATCGTATTGATTTAAGTGAGATCATCGATCATTTGCCGGATGTGGGTCTTCCAGCGGCACCTACGGTTACGTTGGGCACGGTGGATCGAAACGGGGTAAGTATTTCGTTTAAGTCGGCAAGTTCGATGGCTTCGACGACGTTCCGTGTAATGCGTGACGGGGTTCAGATTTATTCGGGCACCGGATCTTCGTATCGCGATACAACAGGTGAAATCGCTAAAGATTACACGTACACAGTTCAAGTTCGTGGTTTGAATGGCGAGTTCTCCGCATCTTCTGAGCCAATTGTAACAGGTAAACCAGCAGGGGTTGCTACGAAATTGGGTAGCGCGACGGTAAAAGCCGGGGATTATGTGTCTTTCGGACCGTATAAGTGGCGGTTGATTGGTGATGATCGTCTCATGTCGGCTGAATCGTACATTACTCGTGTTTACGATGTAACAACGTCTCTGGATCAGTTGTTTGGGGTAAAGAGCGAAAGTAACATCGGGTATTACCTGAATGATACGGTGCTTGGTCTGTTTAGTGAAGAAGACCAAGCGGCGATCAAAATGACGACTTGGGTAGTTACGGCTAATAATAGCTCGGTTCCATTGAAGTCGACACGTGCAAAAATTGGTTTGCTTACGGCGGCTGAACATGGAAATCTAAATTTGCCGTATAATCCACCTTCTGGTTGGACGCTTACGCCGAGTACGAATAGCACGACGCCGGGGAGCTTCTATACAAATTCGTCGGGTTCGACTTCCATTACAAATTCACAGCCGTTTTATCCGGTCGTCAACCTGATTGCAGGCATGAATATTTTGTCGGGTGCAGGTACACTGGATAACCCGTATGTGATTGGTGGTGGGGCACTTACTTCGTTGGATACTCCGGTAGGGGTAAAACTCAAGTCGGTGACTACGGATGAAATCGAACTTACATGGTCGTCGGTTGTCAACGCAAAATCGTATGATGTACTGCAAGATGGTAAAGTCATTGGTACGGTATCGGTACCAGCTTTCAAAGGTTCTGCTGGTGAAGCGGGTAAAGAACATGAGTATACCATCGTTGCTAAGATGGATAAGTTGGCAAGTAGTCCTTCCGAAGCTTTGAAGGTGACAACACCGGAAAAGACAGTTGAAGAACCTACGAATCCAACAAACCCAACGAATCCTACGACTCCTGATGTAGTTGCTACACCTAAGAATTTTGCTGTAGTGGGTCTTACGACAACGAATGCGGTTCTGGGTTGGACTACGGAAGAAAATACAACGTATAAACTGGTAGCAGATGGGGTTACGTTGTATGAGGGCGCGGGATCGGGGTATACGGATGCTACGCTTTCGCCTTCGCAGTCGCGCACGTATATGCTTTATGCGGTTAAAGGCGGTAAAGAAAGCGAAGGGGTTTCACTTGTTGTAACGGCAAAAGCGGAGTATGTGCCGTATCCGATGGGTCTTACGGTAACGGATGTTACGTATTCCGGGGTAACACTCGCTTGGGATGCTGTAGCGGGTGCGGATATGTACACGGTAACAGCAAATGGTCAGGAAGTTGAAACAACTTCGGGCACAACGTTTACGGATCTTTCCGTTGAACAAGGAAAGATGGTTGTATACGGGGTAAAAGCGCATAAAGGTGCTAGTGTTTCGAAAGAGTCTAAAAAGTCGGTATTCGTACCGTTTGAAAGTGTAACAGCACCGGATGCGCCTGCGTATATCAAAGCAACGCGTGTGGGGTACGATCAAGTTGCATTGGAAATGCCCTACGTGCAAACAGCTCAAAAATATCAAATCTTCAGAGATACAAATGTTTTGGTTTATGAAGGACCACTTACTTCGTTTGTGGATCATGGAGTAGCGTCGCAAAGTGCGTATACGTATCATGGGGTAGCGGTCAACACGAATGGTTCGGCTAGTACAGAGCCTATCAATGTAACGACAACGGCAGAGCCGGTTCAGATTACAGTAAGCCCTGCGGAACCAAAAGAATCGACAATTACCTTTAAGTTCAAGACGGTTGAAGGGGCTTCTGATGTAGAAGTGTACTACAACCCGAATACGCATTATTCGAGTAATGGTGATGGTACTTGGAACGTGACTCGCTTCAATACTCAAACACAGGAAACTGAAAACTTGGGTGTTGTTCAAGAAGACAGTCAGGGTAACCTTCCTTACGAAGAGTCTGGCATTCAAGCGGGTAAGGATTACGAGTACAATATCGTAGCCTACAAGAAGAATGCGGCTGGTCAAGAGGAGATTATTGGTCAGCAAGAAACGACGGTTACAGCGCCTGCAGATGGTTCGGGTGCTACGGTACCGGGAACAACGACTCCGGTTGATCCGGGTACAGGCGGAGGCACAACGCCTACGACTCCAGTCGATCCGGGTACGGGCGGCAATACGGGTGGCGGAACGACGCCAACTCCAACGCCGGGCACAGGCGGTAATACGGGCGGTGGCGGTTCTACACCAACAACACCGGGCGATGCTTCGGGCGGCTCTACAGGTGGCGGCTCTACAGGTGGCGGTTCTGCAGGTGGCGGTTCGGGTTCGGGTTCGACTCCAGTAACGCCGGGCACGGGTGGTGGATCGACGCCTACAACGCCGGGTACAGTCGTTCCAACACCGGGCGTAGATGATCCTTCTACGGATTCGGGGTCGGGTACTGATCCGGTACAAACAGAACCTAAAACACCGACATTTACCGATGTATTGCCATCTTCCTACGCTTACGAAGCGATTGAATCGCTTTATGAGCGGGGTATCGTTAAAGGAGCTATGGCAGGTTCGTTCGATCCTTCGGGTAAAGTAACACGGGCGCAATTTGCGATTATGCTCAAGCGTGCTATGGGGTATACGAGTGATGCTCCGTATGCGGGTACGTTCCGCGATTATGATGCTACGGCATGGTACGCGGTTGAGTTGGCAGAAGCACTGAACACGGGCGTAACAAAGGGGTATACGGATGGTACGTATCGCCCTAATGCCTATGTACCTCGTGAGCAGGTGGCGGTAATGGTCTCCAACGTTCTTCGTATGAACAACATGGATACGCTGACGGCTGATTTCGGCTACAAAGATGCGTATAAAGTTGTGGCTTGGGCGTTGAGCGATGTGAAGCTGGTAAACGCGCATAAGATCATCTCTGGGTATACGGATAACACGATCCGTCCTCAAAACGATATGACTCGCGCAGAAGCGGCTGTTATCATTTATCGTCTGTTGTCGGTTCTGGAACAAGAATAGTTGCATTTAAAGAAGACACGCCTTTGGGTGTGTCTTCTTTTTGATTTGATTTCAGACATAGGTGTTGGTTAGTGTAGATGCGGATAGGAGGGTAAACATGCGTAAAGGTGTAGATAATAGCGATTCTAATGATTTGCTGGATGGGTTGTACTGTCAAGTTTGCGGGGTAGTGGTGGATGGAACGACACCGGGGTATCCGCGTACTTGCGATGATTGTTTAGATCGGGAGGAGGAAGAAGGGTGGTAAAAAAGATACGGGGTGTTGTGTTGTCTTGCGTGATGGGTATGGCGCTTGTTGCAGGCGGAGGTTCGGCTTACGGTCAGGAGGGTACGCAAGTTTCCAAATCGATGCTCGATGCGTCTTCAATGGTTAAATGGTTCTCGAAGACGTACGGGGATGCAAATTACGCAATGGTTTTCACGGGAGATCCTTTTAACGTAAACACAAACGGGTTAAAGGGTCGTGTGGTTACGAAAGATGAGCTAGCAGGTTTATTTGAATTGGTGTTGATCAAAAATAAAGTCTATGCAGAACCGAATACGCATATTCCTGATCTAACGAATGCGCGTCCTTGGCTGTGGTATTCAGTGCAACAACTCGTAGATGCCGGGGTCTACCAAGCAAGCGATTCGGGTCTATATACCCCTGCGGTAAAGGCGTCGTATGCTGATTTTCTTTTATGGTCGCAGGGGGTCTCACGGTTGATCGCTAAGTAAAGATACCTAGTTAACTACGTTTTACTTTAGTTCTTTAGACATGGTTTTACTAAAAGGACTCAAACTTAGACATATCGTTATGTATAACAGTTGGTCACTATCTTATTAGGAGGAGAGTTATATTTCAACTTCACGGCGTATCATCACATGTCTCACGGTTTTTGTACTGGCGGCGCAAACATTTGCGGGGGTGGGGTTGGCTTCAGCGGATGAATCGGTTCCAGTCGATGTTAGTTCTCCGGTCGGTGATTCGGGCACGTCCGGTACGGGTGCAGGGGGTGCTACAGTTTCGGATGCGGTATACGATCCTGCTACGGAAGAGGATACGGGTCTTACGAGCATTTTGGCGGTAGACGGGGCAGTTATTGAGATTTCTAGTCCTGCCGATCTGGAGAAGCTCTCTGAATTTCCTACTGCTGATTTCGTATTTACATCGGATATTGATGCCACGGGTTTTACAGGCAACCCGAACGGCACATTCGCAGGTAAGATTGATGGTGCGGGATTCAAACTTTACGGTCTGGATAGTAATCAGCCTTTATTCAATCATATGACTAACGTCACCCTGCAAAACTTGCAAATCGAACTACCTTCAAAAACGGCTGGCTTTGATGCGGTATTGGCAAATAATGTTACAACGTCGATTATCGATAACGTAACGGTGCGGGGTAACGGTCTTACTGTTGTGTACGATATGACTGCAAACAACAAGGGCTTGTTGTTTAATGCCGTCAACACGTCTCACATTTCGAATCTTACATTCGATACACCTACGATCACGATTCAAGGTGATTCGATGGAGTTCTCGGTATTTGCAGGTAGTGTTTCAGATTCGACCGTAACGGGGTTGAATTTCGGTACAGTTACGCTTGATCGTCAAGGTAATAACCAGTATGAAATGGGTTTGTTTGCCAAGTCAGTAGATGACACTCATTTTTCTAATGTTACTGGCGATATACACATGACGGGTTTTGACAACTTATACGTGTTTGGCATTCTGATGTCTAAAGCTACCGGAAACAGTACGGTTCAAAACGCAAATCTTGCGTTGTACTTAGATGGGGTGCGGTACACATATGGCGTAGGTGTAGTAGCAGGGTCGGGGGAACCGGATAATACGTCATTAACAGTATCGGATTCTGTATTGAATTTACAAGCTGTAACCCCAAACATGGAAGTTAGACGCACATCATCCGTTACGGGTGAGGTCGTTGAGACCAATGTGTATAACAGCACACTTACGTATCACATCCCTAATGCCTACCGTATTCAGAATGCTACGGGGGTTGCGGGGAATGTAGGTACAATACAAGGAACTAAAGTTACGGCGGATGTTGTAACGGGTGATGTATTTATCTGGTTTGGTGGCGCGGATACGATCAAACACTCGGTAAATACGGAGTATGACATCGACTTTAAAGCCACAGGAGATATTTTCACTGTGGGTGGGGTAGCTCAAAACCTTGAAAAGTTAGAAGGGGGTACGGTTAATACGCGATTAGATTATGCAATCAAATCGAATCAGCGGGTTAACTTTTCATATGGAGTTTCGCAATACACTGGAGAAGTAAATAATGTCGATATTGTGTCCAACACTAAAGTTCGTGATGTTCCGGGTGCTACATCTACGAGTGCGATCTTTATTATAGGTTTGTTCGGTAGTGGTACACTAATGTCCACGTTAGATGCGGTTCGAGCGGATGTAACCTTAGATGTAGATGTTCCTAGCGCTGAAAACTATTCGGGTTACTCGGTTATCGGTCAGTCATCTGCTTCTGTAGTTAATTCTGATATTACCGCTAAAGGAATTATCAAGTCTACTTCGCTACAACAAGTAAATGCGTTTATGAATATAGGTCGTATGGAAAGAAACAAAATAAACTATACACTGGATATGGAAAATACGGGTTCAACATTTTTAAACCGTCCTTTCGGTGATGTAGATGCGTTGGAAGATAATGAGATCACGGTACAGCAAAACATGAAGGCTACGCGGGTAGATTTACCACGGGGTTTGGCGCTGTCGCTTAAGAATTCGTTGAGGAATACCTATCAAGTCGGTCTTAATATAGAAGCGGATTCGGTTAGTGATACGATGTTACTAGCTAGTACCTTTGATGGTATGTTCGATAACGACGTTGCGAATATGGATGTCAATATTACGGCGGATACATCGGATCGTGTACATGTGTTTCCGGGGGTACCTGCTTCGGCTTCTATCCAAGAGAGTGAATTCAATATTACGGGTGCGTTACACGCGCAAACGCCGTATTGGGGGTACAGTCTTTTTAGTGGGATAGATCCAGATGCTATAATCCGTAAAGTTGCGGTGTACAAGGATTTTGAAATAGATCCCCAAGTCAGTACAGACCGTACATCTTCTGATTTTGTAAGAGGTGGAGGAGATGGTGCAAAGCTACGTGAGGTTGCTTACTATTCAAAACAGGCTCCTTTGATTGCCGATCCTAGTATCTACCCAGATGATGATAGTATGTATGTAGATGGCATCAATTATGAGGATTCGTATCTATTGTTTGGCACGAGGGGTGACTTTGCTTACGATACTTACTCTCCGGCGAGTAACTTCGTACGTTCGTATGTCCGTTATTTAGATACGAATGAAGGTATGTTGTTGGATGCGGTTAAAACGCCTATTTCGGACACATTAGATATGAACGCCTATCCGGGCTACGATGGGGGTTGGTGGAGCAAGCAAGCTACAGATGGTATAGACTCTCCTCGTTTAACGTGGCAGATGGATAAAGAACCGCAATTCACGCCATCGGGGTCGTTTAAAGACGATAAAGTTGCCTTAACGTGGACGGGCGGATTGTCCACGGATGAGGTTGTCGCTTGGGAAGAAGGGGTAAGGTCTTCTGTGGTTTCGGCGGCGACGTCCCCAACGGAATTTGAGGTTCCGGTAGCTACGCAGGATATTCACCGCTATAAAGTAGCGCGGGTCGGCAAGTGGGGGGTTGCTGTCCCTAAAAATGAGTATGTCTACGATCCGTCAAAGGTTGTTGTACCAGAACCGGAACCTCCGGTTACGCCGGAGCCTGAACCGGAGCCGACCAAACCGCCTGTAACGCCTCCTGTGGTGCCTGCGCCTAATCCGGCACCTACGACGCCTTCAGAGCCTTTGCCGTCGCCTGCGCCTGCTCCGGTTACGCCTACGGTGCCTGTTGTTCCAGTTGTGCCTGTAGAGCCGCCTGTGGTGGTGCCTACGCCGCCGTATCCTGATGTACGTCCGGGTAGCTTCTACGAGCCAGCGGTGACGGCGTTAAAAGAGCGCGGGGTCATCAAAGGGGTGCCAGCGGGTGGTTTCCAACCGGATCGCGAAGTTACGCGCGTTGAGTTTGCCTTGATGGTTAAACGAGCAATGGGCTATCCGGGGGGTACGGAGTACCAAGGAGGGTTTGATGATTTGAATCCTTCGGCTTGGTACATGGAAGAGCTTGCGGATGCTTTGAATACGGGGGTAACGAAAGGCTTTACGGATCGTACGTATCGCCCGAACGTCCTTATCCCTCGGGAGCAAGCGGCTATCATGCTGTCGAATATCTTGCGTCATAACTCGCTAGGTACGGGGGTAGCGGATCTTTCCTTCGATGACCAAGATAAAATTATCGCGTGGGCGAAGGATGATCTGATGCTCACAGTCGAGAAAGGGATCATTCAGGGTTACCCGGATCATACGGTACGTCCGAAAGATCACTTGACTCGCGGCGAAGCGGCAGTATTGATTTATCGTTTGCTGGTGGTGTTAGATCAGTTGTAAGAGGTAACAAGAAAAGGGGGGCATCCTAAAGGGTGTCTTCTTTTTTGTTTTGTAGCTGTATATATGTAATGGACTTCTTATTCGACAAGAAAGTATAAAAGTATGTGCCGAATAAACTCGTATTTTGGGGGTAGGGTACATGTATCAAGGTTGAAGGAGGCTCTTTGAAAAATGAATAGAAAAAGGGGTAAAGTGTCTGCAGGAACGGTACACCTTCTATGGCATAAACCTGTGGTGTGGTTGCTGGTCTTTTTGCAACTGCTTACGGGTTGGGCGTGGATAGGGGTACCTTCTGCAAGTGCGGCAACCGTATATGTATGGAACAAGTACGAGGTCACCCAGAAGAGAGAATACAGGGTCGATGAATATGGGTGGGCGTATTCTGTAGGTAATACGGATTCGTACGTAGAAAACGGTTCTTGGACAGTAACAGGATACCCATCCTTTACTATCGATGAGCAAGGCAAAGCTACAGTAACAGGTACGCTTAACGATTATTCTAGCTCAGCGTATCCGAATGGTCGAGGTTATTACTATTATAACCCCGATGGTTCGGGCGGTATAATCAGAACGATCATGCAAAAAGATTACAGGTTTGACGGTAGTGGACGTAATTCTTTCAACGAAGCGCGTGCGAGTTTTACGTATCATATGGTTGATGCCAGAGGCTCATCTTTGGGGGATGTAACGGGTTATAGTCGTTCAGATTACCCTACATCAGGGGTGCAAGATGGATTTTGGTACGAGTTTGTCCGTGCAAACAGTTCTCCTACTCTTACCGTATACAGTATGGACAAAACGGTCAATAAAAAGACAGGGAATACGGTACTGACATTATCGGGTACGTTGTACGATCCAGATGGAGACTTAATTACAGTATCGGCGTCTGTAAACGGTGTAAGTCGTGTACTTACAACCTCTGCATCTACGTGGCAGTTACAGTGGACGATCAATGAATTAGCTTCAGGTTCGGTAACGAATATCCCTATCACGTATACGGATGGGTTAACGGGTGTCCAAACGGCTACGTACACGGGTACAATTACCGTAGATAAACGTGATCTAGTGTACTATGACAAGTACACAACTAAAGAAAAGCAAGTATACACGGGTATTTATCAGGGGGATCAAAAAGCGCAATACAGTTGGTTTAGTACGTGGTATACGGGTGTTTCCGTAACTGATTCTGGTGTTGTAAAATTGTCTGGCAATTCGTATAGCAGTGCTGATATAGTGTACAGACCTGATATATGGCAGGCTCAGCCCTTGTACAGTGTAAGAAGTGGTTGGGCGGGGTATTACCAGTTCAAAGGCAATTATTTTGGCCCTGATGACACAATAGATACAGGATTTTATTACCCTTATCAGACATCATCAGGTGTAAAAGAACGTAACAATTTAGTACAGTCAAATATTTATGAATTCGATGGAACCTATCCTGTGAATGGAGAGCATTCAGATGGTTTCTGGTATGTACGCAAAGTAAATACCAACGCTTACCCTGTTCTTGATATTCACTCTGAGGATAGTTTCGTGGGTATTTCCACCCCGAATCAGCAGTTAACGATTACAGGTTCGGTTTCGGATGCCGATGGAGATCCAGTTACGGTGTCTGCAACCATAAACGGGGTTACAAAAACGCGTACTGTCGTCAACGGTAGTTTCACCCTCAGTTGGCCTAGAGCGGAACTTGCGGAAGGGGATTACACGGGCGTACTTGTCACGGCGGATGATGGGAAAGGCGGTACGCATACGGTTGTGTATAACGGGCGTATGTTAGTGGATCTTACAGCGCCACTTGCACCTAGTCTTACGTTAGATCCAAGCAATTGGGTCAGTGATACGCTTAAGGCAACCATCACACCGGGGTACGATGCGTATCCGGGTAAAACGTATGTGTCCGTTAACGGGTCTTCGTTCGTTGAGTATACGACTCCCATTACACGGACTGCTGAGGGTTCCTATACGTTTGAGGTGTATACGGAAGATGCCACGGGCAATCGAAGTGAAACAATTTCAAGTTCGGGTGGGGTAGCTAAAACGCCGCCTACAGCGCCTGTCCTTACGGTGAGCAATCAAGATTGGTCGTCTGATCCGGTAACGTTTTCGGTTTCGGGTTCGACATCAGTCTCTCCGTTAACTTATGAGTATAAGGTTGATGGTGGCGAGTACGTAACAGGTTCTACGGGTTCGGTTTCGGATTCGGGCGAGCATGTGGTTACGGTGCGTGCGCGGGATGCGGTGGGTCAATACAGCCCGGAGGTTCAACAAACCGTACGAATTGATAAAACCTTGCCTAATGTTACGTTTACACCTGAATCTCGCTCTTGGGGTTCTACTGGAGTGTCTATCCAAGTAGGGGTAACGGATACGCAATCGGGTGTGCGTCCGGGTACAGAGTATGCGGTAACGGCATCTACAGATGAACCTACGGCATGGGAAGTGCTCCCGGTAGACGGGGTCGTTACAGTTAATGCCGAAGGACAGTGGTATTTGCATGTCCGGGCTTCGGATAATGCGGGTAATACCGGGGTGCAGGTTTCGGATGTATACCAAATCCAATCATTACCTGCCGTACCAACGGGGGTAACGGCTGTATCTACGTCAACGGATCAAGTTCGAGTGACTTGGGAATTACCGAGTGTCCTTGTTACTTCGGGGTATGAGTGGGAAGTTACGAATAAACCAACGGGAAATATCCTTACAGCAAGTTACCCTCAAAATGAAGTTGTGGATACGGGGTTACAAGCAGGCATGGTTTACGATTACGATGTTGTGGTGCGTAACCATGTGGGGTCGGAAACGACTTCGGTCTCTGCATTAACGTATCCGGCTGTACCTTCAGGCATCCGTGCTTCTGCATTGTCCCGTTCCGGTGAATCAATGGAAATCTTGTGGGATGCCGTAGAAAGTGCAACGGGGTATCATCTCGTGGTGACGGAGCAAGGAGGTTCGGTTGTTTACGATGAGCCTGTTAACGCGGGTTCTGCCGTGGTTACAGGCTTGCAAGCGGGTACCCGCTATACGGCGTCGGTATCGGCGGTAAATAACCGGGGTGAAGGGGATTCGGGTACGACAGGGTTCCTTACGCTTCCGGCAGAGCCGGGTAATTTTGTAGCCGCTGTAATCGGGGTATCGTGGGCTGATTTAGAATGGTCTGTGGTCGATACGGCTTCGGAATACGCGTTGTATCGGGATACCGAAGTACGAGATACGGTTACGGGCGTAACGTACCGGGATGATGTGTTAACGGGCGGTACGCGGTATGAGTATCAGGTAGCGGCGATCAATGAAACTGGAGAAGGCGAACTAAGTTCGGTCTTGTCTGTGTTTACGTTACCGGAGAAGGATAGTTCCTTAGCGGTTACGGGGGTATCGGAAACATCTTTGACAGCTACGTGGTCAGGTGTTTTGGGTGCGGATCGTTATGAGGTCTCTGTAGCGGGTCATAGTTTCAATGAAACGCAAGAGAGTTCGGGTACACCGCTTACGTTCACGGGCTTAACTCCGGGTACAGTATACACTGTCACGCTTACGCCTATCAATGAGACGGGTCGCGGCGAATCAACTACACTTATGACGACTACAGTTCCTGATGTCATGGTAGGAACTTCGGTCGGTACAGTTGAAGATAGTTCGGCGGAGTTTAGTTTCACCGATGTAGGGGGTGCGGATCGGTATAAGTTTGTCGTCGACGGAAAAGAGTATGTCACTTCGGTATCTCCTTTCGTATTGACGGATCTTAAGGGAAGCACAAACTATACGGTTGCGGTGAGTGCGGGTAACGCTCAGGGGTTTGGTTCCCCAGAGAATGTAACTTTCCTGACAAAACCTTCTGCGCCTAGTGGTGTTGTAGTGACGGGTGCTGGTGAGTCTACACTAGCCTTGGAGTGGTCGGAAGATCCCACGGCAACGGGGTACGAAGTTGAACTGAACGGGTTTGTGGATTCCGTTACGGGTACATCGTATACAGCGAATGGTCTGGATGCGGGTATCGAGTATAACTTAAAAGTACGCACCATTAATGCAACGGGGACGGGTTCGTGGTCTTCTGTAGTTGGGATGACACAGCCGTCTGCTCCCGTTGTCGATAGCGTGTCTGCTGAATGGACTACGGCTTCAGTATCATGGGGTTCAGTAGTCGGAGCAACGCGATACGAGATTACGTCAGCGGATGATACAGCAATGTATTATTCGGGGTCTGATCCTTCTGTCGTATTGGAAGGGTTGGAAGATGGGGTTGAGTATTCGCTTCGCGTCTATGCGGTAAACAAAGTCGGTCAGCGTTCGGAGCCGGAAGACATGACGTTTGTCACGAAAGTGGGTACGATTCTTGGGCTTGTGGTTGCCGATGTAGTAGAAGGCAAAGTTACGATTAGTTTGCCTGACACAACAAAGCATATTGATCGTTACGATATCTACCGTGATGGGGTTGTTGTAGGTACAGTTCTTCCTTCTGATGGTTCTTGGTCAGATACGGGTGTACTTCCGAACACGAATTATAAATACGACATTATCCCAGTCAACACATCCGGTGAAGGTACTTCGTCTTCTATAGAGTTAAAAACACCAACGATTGCGGTCGATCAAGATACGGTCAAGGTAACTCCGGGTGATGATTCGGTTACAATCGAATTTGAAGGGGTACCGGGAGGTTCGGAGTATGTGTTGATCGAAGACGGGGTCGAGGTATGGCGAGGAGATAAGTCGCCTATTATCCTTGAAGGGTTGACTCCGGGTGCTTCGCATGATTACACATTGGTTGTGGATAATGGGTCGGGGTATGTATCGAGTCCGGTTACGATTCCGGTTCTATTGATTCCAGCCAAGCCTTCGGGTATTGTCGCGGTAGCGGATGCAACTTCGGTGCGTTTTGATTTCACGGGTGCTTCTGATAATACGGTTACGTATTTAGTTTACGTGGACGGTAAAGAGGTTGGGCGTTCAGTAGCGGGGCAGGCTAGTCTAGTTGTAGCTCCGTTAAAATCAAGTACCGATTATGTGTTCGAGGTGTATGCTGAAAATGGATCGGGCGTGAGTAAGCAAGCGCAAACGATTGAAGTCAAAACAAAGCAGGCTCCTGTATTTGGAGGAGACTCTTCGGGTTCTAACGGTGTCCCGAATGATTCGATTCATGTAACCCCTCCTGTTAAAGAGGATGAGGTTCCGGCAGAAGATTCTTCGGATGATCATTCGGGTACTCCTCCGGGGGTTGTGTCGGATCGTTTCATAGATACAACGACTTCATTTGCGCGTAACGAGATCAATGCGTTAGCGGAAGCGGGGATATTAAAAGGGGTATCGGCAACGAATTTTGAGCCGACTCGCAAAGTAACGCGTATCGAGTTTGCTTCAATGTTGGTACGAGCGAAGAAAGAGCCTGCTTCGGTATTTACGTTGCCGTATCAAGATATCAATTCTTCGGCATGGTATGTAGAGGAATTGAAGTCTGCGGTGTCTTCGGGTATCGCGCAAGGGGTAAGTGCAACGAAGTTTGAACCAAATAAATGGATCAATCGGGAGCAAGCAACTAAAATGATGGTCAACGCTAAGTTTGGCACATTTACGCAATCCGATCCGTATAGCTTGTTGTTGACGGATATCTCTGCGGTTTCAGGTTGGGCATATCCTTCGGTGGGTAAGGCGGTAACGGAAGGATTGGTCGTTGGGTTCCCGGATGGTACATTTAGACCGAAGTCGGATATGACGCGTGCGGAAGCGGCTATGCTGATTTACCGCATGTTGGCTTCGTAATCGGGGTAAAGGGGCGTCTCTTCGGAGGCGTCTTTTTATTTTAAATCTTAATAAAGACTAAATTCGACATAAAATTTCCTTTTTGGACTCTGGCTTTGATCTTGTGTATAGGTAAAGAATCCTAAAAGGATGCGTCGTTCGTTGTGTGGCTAATTGTCTTGCATTTTTAACGAGGAGGCGGAGAATGCTTGGGTACACTCGACATTGATTTAGAGTAACTTAGGTCGTTGGAAGCAACGTTTTTGACCTACTAAATTTGCAAGGAGGTTCTTTGACAAATGAATAGATCGCAACAAGGATTACCCGCTAAACGAGGGGTATTCAGGCGTATTGCTATAGCCTTGATTGCTCTGCAGGTGTTTGGCATCGTGGGTACGGCGGGTGTTAATCGGGCGTTTGCGGCGAATGAGGCTCCGTACTTTTCGTATGGTATGAATATACCAGAGTCTGCTTCACTCGACATTAACAATGGTGACTATGTAATTTCTGGTTATGTATTGGATGACTCTTCGTCTCCGATTACAGTCAATGCCTCGTTGAGTAACAACGATGGGGTTTACGAGAAAAACTACACATCAACGACAATAACTCCTTCTGGTGCTCAATGGAATCATTACTTTACGATTACATGGAGATGGGAAGAGTTGCCTGAAGGTGATTATTCGCTATTCCTTACCGCTCGTGATGCGGGAGGTCAAATAGAGTCATATTATCCGCCTTATTCTATTGTAGTTGACCGTACACGACCGACAAACCCTATTATTAACCCTGCTAATGGTACTTGGACGAAAACATCAACACAGGTAACGATTACCGAGGGTTTGGATGCGAATCCAACGGAGACGTACTATCGTTCGTACCCGTTTTCAACGGCACCTTCGGGGTATGTGCGGTATATGGGTTCTTTTTCTATCCCAGATGATCGTCGTACAACGATAGAAGCGTATACGATTGACTCTGTAGGGAACCGTTCCTCGGTTATGCGTTCTGAGATTGGTGTTTTGGTTACACCACCTACTAAACCTTTCTTATCGGCTACGGATTTGAACTGGACGAATCAGGATGTGGTATTGGATACAACTGTGTCAATGTCTCCGGGTGGTTCTCCTATCGTATTAATGTATGGTAAACGTGATGGTTCAAATCAGTTTATGTTTACCAATGGAAAGCATACAGCTACCTTAGAGGGCGAGCATACGTACGTATCTTTTGGTTCAGATGCCGCTGCAAATCTCGGTGAGGAATCCGATCCGGTAACGGTAAAGATCGATAAAACGTTGCCTACGGTTGCAATTGCACCGAATGGGTCTACGGATTGGCAAGAAGAGGGGTCAGAAGTTGATGTTGTCCTTAACGATAGCCTATCCGGGGTAGTTTCTGCTTCATATGCAGTGACGTCAGATGGAACCACACCATCGAGTTGGAACGTATTGCCGCTTACAGTAACAGGCAATTCAGCTACGGCTAAAGTCCCGGTAGAAGGGGTAGGTACGAGGTATGTGCATATCCGGGCGACGGATGCGGCGGGTAACCAAGTCACTCAAGTCAGTGATTCGTTTCTTGTGCAGGACTTGCCTATCGATGCAAATCTAACGGGCGTTGCTCAAAACTCGAATACGGTGGCGTTAACTTGGGATGCTCCGCAAACTTCGGAAACACAGGGGTATACGTATAAAGTCGAAAATACGAATACAGGTGCGATCTACAATGTAGAGTACCCTAACTTAACGGTAACGGATACGTCCGCGATACCGGGGGTGTTGAACAGGTATGTGCTTACGAGTACCAATAAGGTAGGGAGCGCAACTTCCGAAACATCAGTTCTTACGCAACCGGGGCTTGTTTCTTCAATCACGCCTACGCCTGATTCGTTGTCCGGTACGGATATGCGCGTAAGTTTTGACGAGCTTTTGGGTGCTACCTCGTACAGAGTGCGCGTTACCGATAACGAAAGCAGTGCTGTTGTGTATGATGAAGTGGTAAGTTCGACTTCTGCGTTGGTAACTGGCCTTAATCAGGGACGTAACTATATGGTTTCGGTTGCGGGTATTAATGCGGCAGGGCAGGGGGATGCGTCGGTAACGGGTTTCCTGACGTTGCCTGCAGTACCCGGTAATGTTTATGCGGCGATTGCAGGCGTAGATTCGATTCGGTTAGCTTGGCAGGCTGTAGATAGCGCAACTGAGTATACGGTACGTCGCGGTGGAGTAGAGTTGGGCACCGTTACGGATACCGTATATGAGAATACGGGGTTAGCTTCGGGTACTTCGTATGATTACACAGTCCAAGCGATAAATGCTACAGGCGCGGGTAACGAGTCTAGTCCTGTAACTCTGACTACGTTGCCGGATGCGGTAACCTCTTTTGTTTTGACTTCGCCTTCGGCTACAAGCTTAACGGCAAGTTGGGGTGCTTCGGTCGGGGCTACAAGTTATGAAGTTGAGTTGGAGTCTAACAACTCAACAGTAGACGTACAAATGGTTACTGATCCTACGTATACGTTTACGGGTCTTACGCCCGGAACTTCGTATACAGTGTACGTAACGCCTTACGGTGTGAGTGGTAACGGCGATACGGTGGTAGGGAGTGCGGTAACCTTGCCTTCAGGGGTGTCTACGATTACAACGGGTACTGTGAATGCTACGGATGCTCAATTTGTCTTTGATTTGGTTCCGGGAGCAACAAGTTATAAGTTCACTGTAAACGGAACGCCTTATGTGGCATCGTCGTCGCCGTTTGTCATTTCTTCGTTAACGGGAAGTACAAACTATACGGTGCTTGTACAAGCGGGTAACGCATCGGGGTATGAAGAAGGTCAAGAAGTTTCGTTCTTGACGAAGCCTAAAGGGGTCTCGGGGTTGTCGGTTCAACCGAGCGGCTTAGGTGAAGTTGCGGTTTCGTGGGATGCTGATCCAACGGCTATCGAATATATCGTTTCGGTAGGCGGTGTAGAAGAGCGTACGTCGCAACCTTCTTTCCTTCTCTCTGATTTGGTATTGGGCGAGAAGATTGTTATTGAGGTACGTGCCGTCAATGCTACGGGAGAAGGTCTTGTTGCATCGATTGAAGGCACTCCGGGTAATGCGTTACCGGATATTGAAGAGGCTCCGGCGAGTAAGAACGGGGTGTCGATCAATGTAGGTACAGTTTCGGGGGTCGATCATTACGAAGTCACCTCGCCGGATGGTACGATCATGTATTATTCCGGGACGGGACCAGTTCTTGAAATTACGGGTTTGGAAGATGGACGTACGTACGACATGGTCGTTTATGCGGTAACGGAGTCGGGGTTGCGTTCGGAGCCTGCACCAGTTACTGTAACAACGATACCGGGGGTTATACCGGGTACGGTTGTCGATAAAGCGACTAAAGATTCGGTTACGATCACCTTGCCTGTTACGGATAAGAATGTAGATACGTACATCATTACCCGTGATGGTCAAGTCGTTGCTGAGGTTAGTGCGTCCGATAAAGAATGGGTGGATGCAGAAGTAACACCAAATACGGGGTATACGTATGAAGTAATCCCGATGAATAGTTCCGGTCAAGGTGATCCTATTGTTATTGAGGTTAAAACGCCAACGGTTCCCGTAATCGGGGGTACAGTGGAGTATGCACCTAAAGATGGGAACATCGAGCTTGGGTTTGATCCGGTTCCGGGTGCGGTCGAGTATATCTTGTACGAGGATGGGGTAGAGGTTTGGAGAGGAAGTACGACTCCGGCTGTTATTCCTACTCCGGGTACGGGGGTTTCGCACGATTATAAATTGGTTGTGGATAATGGTACTCCATTCAAGTCCGAACCGATTGATATTGTGGTGACCTTACAGCCTTCCACACCTTCCGGGGTACAGTTAGTCACTACACCGGGTTCTATCGTGATTGATTTCAGCAAAGCGCCGGGAACGCACGGGTATGTGGTCATTTCGGATGGCAAGGTTATCGGGGAAGTTGCTCCGGGTGAATCATCGTTGGTTATTTCACCTGTAGATCCTTCGAAATCGTATAATCTTGAGATTTACCCAAAAACGTCTTCGGGTGAGGTAAGTACAGAGGGCGAGAAGATTGTGGTTCGCACGGATACACCTTCGGGGGTAACCCCGCCTGTTGATCCGAATCCTCCAGTTGATCCGAATCCGCCTGTCGATCCTCCGGTCGATCCAAATCCTCCGGTCGATCCGCCTGTCGATCCGAATCCGCCTGTCGATCCTCCGGTAACTCCGCCTGTGACGCCGCCTGTGGTGGTTCCTCCGGTCGTGAGTCCGGGTAGCCCGTCGACAGGTACGCCTGTGACGCCGCCTGTGGCGGTTCCTGCGCCTGTACCAACGCCTACGCCTGTACCAGTTCCTGTACCTACTCCGCTTCCTACACCAGCGCCGATTCCGGTGCCTGTGGTGCCGCCTGCGGTGTTTACGGATATTACGCAGTCGTTTGCGGCAACTTCGATCATGAAATTGGTACAGCAAGGGGTCATTAAAGGGGTGTCGGATACGAATTTCGAGCCGAAACGTGCAGTTACACGTATGGAGTTTGCGGCATTGATCGTGCGTTCACAGAATGCACGGTCTACGGGGGTAGAAGATTTAGCCTTTACGGATATTTCGACTTCTGCATGGTACGTGAAAGAGCTTAAAACAGCGGTATCACTGGGTATCATTAAAGGAGTGTCAGCTACAAAGATTGCTCCGCTTGAAGGGGTAACACGAGAACAAGCCGTCACTATGATTGTTCGTGCATTGTATGGTTCGGATGTAGAGTCCGGTACCCTTACAGTACGCGATGCTTCTAAAGTTTCGTCTTGGGCTTCTCCTTATGTGGCAAAAGCAATGCAAGAGGGTTTGATCACGGGGTACTCGGATGGTACGTTCCGTCCGAATGCAATTATGACTCGCGAGGAAGCGGCGGCGTTGATCGATCGTTCGTTGCGCTAATACAAGTAAAGACGTCCTTCGGGGCGTCTTTTTTGTTTAATGATGTGTATTTGGAATTAGTCAGGGGTTTGAGGATATGCGTAGTTATAGATTAGACACGTAGCTAATACAAAGGTAAGTGTTTGTGTGTTGCGGGGGTGCACTTTGAATGTAGCTAGCATATTCGGTTTCTACACTCGAATTAAATAGAGGTAAGGAGGTTAAAGTATGAAGAGTAAAAAGAAATGGTTAACAGGGGTACTCGCTTCTATGCTTGTCGTTTCTTCGGTTCCATTAGTTCCGTATGCGGCATTAGCGGCTGTGCCGCCGCCAACCATCACTGCGGGGTATCAGCTGGGCGACCATGCTAAGATAGAGTGGTCTTCTGCTATGGATAGTTCAGATATACGTTTAACAACAGGTTTTGAATCTGGTGATGTTGTTCCTAATTTGAATTGGTCTAATTCTCCTCGTGGGTTGGCCGGAGGTCAGGCTGTAGGCAATGCGCCCGGCGGTGGTCAGGCTCTTTGGACTCCAGACACTTCTGATCGACAAGGTAATTTATTCAATTACCCTGAAACATACGGGGTACGAAATATTTTTAATATGCCGGTACCGGGGGTTCCTTCGGGGTCTACATTGAGTGTATCGTTCCGGGCGTATAAATATGGCGCTTCTGGGGATGCAGATATAAAAATGTATACGCGTAGTGGTTGGGCAAGAAAAGGTGTTCCGGTTTACGATGAACAAGGGGTTCAATTATATTTTACGGATGGATTTGATTATCGCACGGCAAAGATTGGTGATTCTTTTCGTGTAAAAAGACAAGACGGACAGCAAGTGCGTTTAGTCGATGGTGGGGCGTATAATCTTGCCACAGCTACTTCTGATAATTATGATTACACGTATGTAGCGGCGCAATTCAGGGCTTCAACATCTACTTTTGAAATTTATTACGTGGGTGATGCAAAAGGCTTAACTCCGTACAATCCAAACGGTGAGTCGGGGGGTATAAAAGAGTCATTTAATGCTAATGAACCTTTACTTGGTTTAAATGAGATTGCAAACTTATTGCCGTTTAGAAAGATTGAAGAGTCGAACAACTGGGTTCAATATAGCGCTAATGTTGAAGTTTTGGACACGGACTTATATGATTACACAAATCGAGGAGTGTACTTAACGACGGTTTGGGGTGGCAGTGCGCAGGGTATTTATATGGATGATCTTACAATAGGTTACGCTCCTAAAACTCAATTACTCCGAGGCGAGCAGGTTGTTTACGAGGGTTATTTGACTGATTTTGAAGATACAACTACTGTAGATAGTGCTCGTCCTATCACTCAAGCATGGGTTTCTGCTTCGGTCAACCCGGATAAAACTCTTGCAATCAGTTATCCTGCGGCAGTAGATCGGGGAAGTACGTACACGTATAAAGTGCGTACCGTACCGACTACGGGGTCTCCTGTCGAATCGACTCCAAAAGATGTTACCGTGACTTCGGGTATAGCGGGTTACGCGATTCAGGTTAATACAAGCCCTACAGCAACACCTTCTTCTATGATTACAACTACAGATACGTCCTATACTTATACGGGCGAGATTCCGAGTGGCGAGTATTATGTCCATGTAAACTCTGTAGATCGTAATGGTCATGTTTCCCTTGTACGCACAGTGAAACAGTCAGTAGGGACGATTACAGGGACGGTAAATCCTAATACTACGGATTGGACTTCTCAACCTGTGGAATTAACAGCGAGAGGAACGTCAAGTACGAGTTGGGTTTACGGCGTTCAAACACCTGATGGAAACGTTGTTGATGGTTCCGAAGCTAGTTGGACAGCAACGACAAACGGTTCGTACACGTTTGTCTTTTACGGTCACGACGGTTCGGAGGAGTCGGTTACGTACGAAGTCGCCAATATCGATACAGACGCTCCATCGTTAGACTTCTCTCAAGTCCCTGCTTATATCCCTAGGGGTACAAATGAAACAGATGTACCCGTTTCTATCCCGGTGTTAGATACCGGGGGTGCAGGGGTGACTTCGGTTACGGTGCAGACAGCGAGTCGTCTGGAGGATGTAGCGGGTTCGGCACCCTTACCTATGCCTGTTACGGACGGGTTTATCAATTTGAACTTACAAATAGGTTATCCGTATTATTATCGCTATACGGTAACGGATCGTGCGGGGAATGAAACGACGAACACAGTCGGACCATTTGCTGTATTGCCGAAGCCTACAGTACCGAGTATGTATGTAGAATCGGAAGGGTCGGATACTACGCTTAATCTGCGTATATTGTCATTACCCACAGCGTACCCAGATCAATATACGTATGAAGTGGAAAATGTAACTACGGGAGAAGTGAAGACGGTAGCGGTTGATCAGGCAATTACTTCCGCTTCGTTTACGGGTTTGGAACAAGCAACAGAGTACCAATTCCGTGTACGACTATCGAATGCGCAGGAATCGAGTGATTGGTCTCCTGTTTTGACAGCGCGAACGCGGTTTTCCCTAATGCAAGGGGTGAAAGTGGAAACGAAAGATTTCGATTCAAGCCAAGTCTATCTGTCATTTGATCCGAATCCGAAAGCTACGGAAGGGTATACGTGGTGGTTGGTCGATGAAGGGGTTACGGCTATTTTAGATCAAGGTACGGTTACGGAGAGCGTATATAATCCGATTCCGGTTCCAGCCCCAAATACGCCGTATAACCTTTATGTGAGTCCGATCTATCAAGGGTCGGCGGATTTAAGATTTGATGCGCATACGTTCAAAACGTTACCGAGTGAAGTTGGAGGATTTAATGCGGTAACGGTCTCGAAAGATGTGGTATCGCTTTCGTGGGCGGGGTACCCGGATGTGTTGGGGTACTGGCTCAGTAAGAATGGGCAGGAATGGGTACCGGATATTCCGTTCGATGCTGTTCTGTCCGTTAACGATGCAGGTTTAACTCCTGCAACAACGTATGAATATGGTGTAGCGGCTAAAAACGAGTCGGGTATTGGTGATGTCTCCGTGTTGTCGATTACTACGGCACCGGAAGCACCTACTTCTGTTCTAACAGAGGGTCTTACAAGCACATCGGGCATTGTGCGGTGGGCGGCATCTGCGGGGGCTACCTCGTATCGCCTTGTCATAGATGGGGTGTTGCCTGCGATTACCGTGACGGGTACAGAGTACGAAGTTACGGGACTTCAGCCGGGCAGTTTGCATACGGTAGAAGTTATTGCGGCTAACGAAAATGCCGGGGGTAGCATTCAGGGTTCCTTCCTTACATTGCCTTCGGATGTACAAGATGCGGGTACGGCTTCTTCCATTACAACGACCGGGGCGGTTGTTACGCTTCCTGAAACGCCGGGAGCGGATCGGTATCGGGTGGTTGTTGGGGATCAAACATTCGAATCGGCTACACCAGCCGTTACGCTTACGGGTTTGCCTGTGGGGTCTACGGTAGCGTATGAGGCGTTTGCGGGGAATGCCAGCGGCTATTCGGCGGCGGCTAGCGGTTCGTTTGATCTGCTACTGGGTGCGCCTGTCGGGGTGGAGGTAACGGCGGTCACGTCGTCTACAGCGCGTGTATCGTGGCCTGCGGTTGCGGGGGCTACGGGGTATGTGCTGGAAGATCAAGAAGGGGTACAACGTGAGCTTCCGGCTACACCTACGGTCTTGGATGTGGAAGGGCTAGCGAGTGGGGTCGTTACGGGGTATCAACTCGCGGCGCGGAACGCGTCGGGGCTGAGTGACTTTACGCTGTTTACGATTCTTACGACGCCGGGTATGCCGTTGGATGATGAAGGGCTTCCGGTAACGGCTACGGCTGGGAATATCGGGGTACATGAGGCTACGATCTATTGGAAAGCGGTACCGGGAGCTACGCGGTATAAAGTCATGTATGGGTCGGAAGAGTTAGGGGTAACGGAAAACCTTTCCTTTAACGTAACGGCTTTACCGAGCGCTACGGAGTTTACGACGATGCAGGTTGTTCCGGTCAATGATGCGGGTGCTGGAGAGGGTCTTGGGGTTAAGTCTTTTGTGACCAAGCCATCGAGCGCGTACACGGCGGTTGCAACGAAAGGCGCTTCGGGTATCGAGATTACGTTTGAACATGGGCTTTCAAACGAGATTTTCGTAATCAAGAAAGCGGGGAAAGAAATCTATCGGGGTACGGATAAGGTGTATGTAGATAAAACGGGGTCGTTGTCAGCCAAGACGGAGTATGCGGTAACGACGGAAAACAAGATAGGTGATCAATCAGAGGTACGTAAAGTGGTGTATACACCAGTAGCGGTGCCGCCAACGGGTAATGTAGATCCGATTCCGGTGCCTGTACCTTCGCCACCGCCTGTCCCTACACCAACGCCAAAACCAGTACCTGAGCCTACGCCAGAACCTGTACCAACTCCGGTTCCAAGTCCATCGTCTTTCCCGGATATTGAAAATTCGTTTGCAAAGGACAGTATTCAGCGCCTTGCTGATGCAGGTTTAATTAAAGGGTACCCGGATGGTACATTCGGACCAGATAAACCGATTACCAGAGCGGAGTATGTTGTGCTTATGGTTCGTGCGTTAGGAGCGGAAGATGGTTCCGAAATTGATTTGCCGTTTCAAGACATTTCGGAAGAAGCGTGGTATGCACCTTCGCTCAAAGTGGCTCTTGACAAGGGGTTTGCGGAAGGGTTTAGCAGTAAGGAATTCGGACCACAGTTGTTGATCGACCGTGAGCAGGCTTCTAAGATGACGGTAACTGCACTTTTAGGTAAGCAAGAAGGGGTTCCGGGCTTGCTGTCATTCACGGATACCAGCAAGGTGTCTGCGTGGGCGTCGGAGTATGTCAAAGCAGGGGTGCTTATGGGTGTGTTGGAAGGGTACCCGGACGGGTCTTTCAAACCAAAACAGCACATGACACGTGCAGAAGCGGCTTCGTTGTTAGTCCGTATCATGGATAATGAAGGGTAGTATGGATATGGAGAGCCTATCGTTAAAAGGGTAGGCTCTTTTTCTTTGGGCGTGAGGGTAGTGTGCGGATGGCTTGCTAGGTTAGGTATGTACGAGCAAAGGTACAAAACGAAAGGGGTAAGGGATATGAATACTTGGAATAAACTAAACCCAAAAATCAAACTGGACGCAATGAAGTATCCGGCTGACGAGCGGAAGTCTTCTTGCAAGTTGGTAAATGAAAAGCATCATCCGGGTATACGGTTATCCTCGTTTGATAGCGGTATGGCTAGTGACACTTCAACCTTAGATTTTTATTTCAATGTGGTGCGGTTAGACTCGGGGTATCCATATTGGGTTCCACTTCGTCGTTGGTACGATAATGACTTGAAAGAAGTCGTTTATGTATTCGGTAATATGGAGGATAATTGGAATATCAAACGTCCGTATCGTCAAAGGTTTAAGACGGCGGCAGGGTTAATCCGTTTTATACATGATTTTTATGCGGAGGGCACTAATTTGGTACACGGTTCGATTCCTATCAAAGTGGTAGGGGTGCGACTACAGTATGGTCGAATGACGTATGAAGCCGAACTGCAGGGGTAGTTTTTCGTCGCGTAAATAGAAAAGGTAAAGTCTGCCGGGTTGCGGTGGGCTTTTCTTTTTATGTGAATAGGGGTAATTCTTACTAGGGAGTAGATGCCAACCCAATAAATGGGACATTGGGTTAGGCTGGTAAAATACAACAGCGGCGCTATCGTCGCGGGAAGGGTGTCGGTAATGAAAACAAGGGGCAAAGCATGGGGTAAAGGGTTGGCGTCGGTGGTGTTAACGGCAAGCTTATCGGTGAGTGGGGTAGTCGCGGCGGGGGCTACGGAAGTGGCTTCTCCTTCGTTCTCAGTGCAAGATAACGGGGTTACGGCGGGGTACTCGGTTTCGGTGCCGCTTGAGCGTTTTATGTCGGGGGAGGGTCTGACGCCGGGGTATCTGGATGTACCCCTTTCGATTCAAACGCCTGATGGAGTTACGATTGACAAAGTGATGGTAAAAACAACGAATGATTTGAGTACGTTAGACTTCGTACCTTATGTGGATGTTGCGAGTCGGGATGGGGTGTACAGTTTACGTTTGCCTGTTCCGACAAACGATACACTTTGGGTAGATACGTACTGGAAGGTACAGATCACGGGATCAGACGGGTCTGTACATGAAGAGGTTTTCGGACCTTATTTTGTCGAGCCGTTTCCTACACAGGCATCATTTTATGCAGGTTCTGTGAACAGAACGGCATCGTCTATAGACGTTTATGTTGTATTTAACCGTGCACCGATAACACGAAATCCGGAGCATTTAGCTGGACGTCAACTCCAAGTCGAGAATATAACCACTGGCGAGTTGAAAAGTTTACCGGCTGAATACCCTAGAAGTTTTAGTTTTACGGGTTTAGAACCAAATACGGAGTATGATTTCAGGGTGAGGCATGTCACCAATACAAGTGTAGGTGATTGGTCTTCTGTAGAATCCTTCCGTACGTTATCGGAAAACATTCAAGATTTAAAAGCAAAAGGCGTGGATTTTGAGTCTGGTTCCGTGGAGTATGATTTTACCCCGGATAACTACGGGTCGACGTATCAATGGATTATTGCGGACTCTTCAGCTACAAGTGTACTCAGAACAGAGCCTGCAAATGCAACGGGTAAAGGAAAGATAACAGGTTTAGAACCGGGTACAGATTACATTTTTGCCGCGTATTCGTATTTCGGGAGTGCGGATCAAAGTACGAATGATATGGTAATGGTTCCGTTTACAACTACCGTTGCCGCACCTTTAAATGTTCAGTCTGTTGTGAATGGTACGCAAGCAGTTGTGTCGTGGGATGCAATACCGGGGGTCACCGAGTATGAAGTGATTCGTAATGGGGTTAAACATCAAGTTTCTACAATCGAAGAAGGGGGTAAAGTGTCTTTCCGCGATACGGGGTTAGAGGGTGATACAACGTATGTATATGAAATAGCGGGAATTACGTCTGCGGGTTACGGGGATAAACAATCGATTACGGTCGTAACTTCGGCATTAGCCCCGTCTAACGTAACGGCAACGAATATTACCCGTACGGGCGCGACGATAGCGTGGGGTGCGGTCGAGGGAGCTACGGGGTATACGGTAACGGAAGAAAAGACGGGTCTTTTGAAGACGGTAACGGATCTTACCTATACGCTTGAAGGTTTGACGGAAGCAACGGAATATAAAGTGGTGGTCGCCCCAGAGGGGTTAGAGGGAGGATTATCGTCTTCGGCGGTATTTAAGACGTTAGCGGCTCCGGTGGTTACGCCGCCAGTCCAAAATCCGCCTGTGCTGGTTCCAGTTGATCCGCCTGTGGTCGCGGCACCTGCGCCAGCTCCGACTCCGGTGCCGGTTCCGACACCTGTTCCGTTGCCGACTCCGGCACCAGTGACGCCGCCTGTAGTTGATCCTGTACCGTCTCCAACAATTGAGTTTACGGATATTCAAAACTCGTTTGCAAGAGAAAGCATCGTAACGGCGGCACGAGAAGGTATCATTACGGGGTATCCAAACGGCACATTTGCCCCTGATAAACATATTACACGGGCAGAATTCGTAGCTTTGTTGGTACGTGCAAGTAAAGCGGATACGTGGGATGATCTTACATTACCTTTCGTAGATACATCGAGCGGTTCGTGGTACGAAACGTATCTTAAAACGGCGCTAGCGTTGGGGTATGTAGACGGTTTGAGTGATACAGAATTCGGACCGAATATGCTTGTTAATCGAGAGCAAGCCACTAAGATGGTGGTCACGGCACTCGAAGGCAAGCAATCAGGGGTTTCGGGGTCACTTAACTTTAACGATACGTCTTTGGTCGCAACATGGGCTAAAGATTACGTATTAAAAGGGGTATCGACGGGTGTGGTTGAAGGCTACCCGGACGGATCGTTCAAACCAAAACAAAACATGACGCGTGCCGAAGCGGTTACGTTGGCTTTAAAATTAATGCAGTAAGCAACTAACATCAAACTATAGTGTGATAAAAGACTCTCTCAAGCAGGGAGTCTTTTTGTTGTTTTAGGGTTCTATTTATGAAGGGTGTAAATTTGTTATCTTTTGGATAAGCGCATAGACGTTGGAACGTGCAAGTATGCAGTACGACATAAAGTTAAATTTTTAGGTAAGATTGCTCTTTTAAAACTAAATAAGGGTAACGAAAGGGATGATGGGAGTGAGGGGTGGAAAGAGACGGGTTTCATATGCGGTACTTACAGGGGTGTTAGCTTTCGCATCCATCCCGCCTGTAGGGTTTGCCGCGCCAACGGAAGATGCCCAGATTACTTCGTTGCAGAAGGCTGGCGATCATGTCAAGGTCGAATGGTCGATGGTCATGCCTGATTCGGATGTAATTACAGAAACGGGGTTTGAATCTGGGGATGATATTCCAGTTTTGGTCAATGGTTCGGTTAACCCTACGGGTGAGCAAAGTGTGGTGTTTGATGGAGAATCGCATGTTTTGCAGTTGCTGGATACGGTAACAAACAGGCTGGGTAATAATATTGTACCGCCTGCTACGAATGCTGTAGAAAGTATTGCAAAGTATAGCCCGAAATCATTACCGGATGATATTGTACTTAGTTTGAATTACCGGGTAAAGGTCGAATCGGGGTCTCAGAATAACATCGACATGGTCGCCCGGAGTGGTTGGTTTGAGGAAGGTTATCAAGCATACGATAACCAAAACCAAGAATTGGTGTATGCGGAGAGCGTCGATTGGAATAATCCGCCTGCTGAATTTCAAGTAAAGCGAAAATCAGGGGGTACTCCGGTTATCTCGGAAGGTCGAGCGTACACGGTTGTCACGTCGAAAGATAAGAACTATAACTACGGGATTTTACGTTATGCGTGGAGTAATGCGAAGTCGGCTTTAGTGCTTATAAGCACCAACATACCTTGGAATGATGGCACCTTAATGGGGTCACAACCAACAATACTTAAAGATACATTCAATGAAGACGACGCATTACTCACGCATAAGAACGCTTCCTTTACGTTTCCAAGCCGTACACCAGCCGTTGGGGAGGATTGGGTAACGTTAAGTTCCAATGTAAGCATACCGGAAATGCGGGGGTACGATAGTTTAACGAGGGGTTTTGCTTTGCGTAACTTGTGGTCTACGGATGGTCATTTGGTTATGGATGACGTGAAGTTGGGTTATGCAACGGAAGCCGTTTTGTACCGGGATGGGGTAGCTGTGTATACGGGGTATCTTTCGGATTACGAAGATGTTGATGCAGTAGATCGTACCGCGCCGTTAGTGCCTACGGATGTACAAGTAACTCCGTCTGGTAAACAGGTGTCTCTTTCGTGGACGCCTGCGGTAGATCGGGGTACGGTGTATACGTATCAAGTCCAAGGTAATCCGCGTAACGGGTCTTCCTTTTTGTCAGCGGAAAAGAAGATTGAGGTCGATTCTGGAGTGAAGGGATACGGGGTAGTGCTAGATAATCTAGCTACAACTGTACCGTCGACAATGAACGTGTCAAGTTCGCAAACCACGTTCACCGCGAATCGTCCATCTGGAGATTATTACGTTCACGTTGTCACGTACGACAATGCGGGAAATATCTCCGATCCGCTCCATCTACATGTCGCTGACTCCTCTGCTCCTACAGGCGTAGTTAGTGCCGATACAACCGCTTGGACGTCTAATCCGTTTGAAATTCACGTCCAAGGTTACGATGAGGATTCTTGGGTATCCCAGATTCAATTGCCGGATGGAAGTACCGTCAATTCGGACACGGCGTCTTATCTAGTATCCGAGAACGGGGTATACACGTTTACATTAACGGATACAAGCGGTAATACGGGGATAGTATCGTATGAAGTAACAAACTTCGATAACGATGCGCCGGATATCACAATAACGTCACCGGGAGCATGGAACCTACCGGGGTCGTCTGTAGATATCTCGTTGTCGGATGTGGGTTCGGGTGTGGATCTAACATCTTCTCGCTATTCGGTCTCATCGAATGCGGGTACACCTTCGGCTTGGTTGCCGTTATCGACGCTGAATGAGTCGATAACGCTACCCCAAGAAGGGGTTTGGTACATTCACGTTCAAACGCAAGATCATCTTGGGCATACGGCAACACAAGTATCAGAGGCTATAGGGGTACAACAGCTTCCTTCGGCACCAACTTTGTCCGCTGGCGTCGTAACGGATCAATCGTTTACGTTGTCATGGGAGGATAGTGCTACGAATACGGATGGGCTGACGTATTCGTTAGAGGACGTATCTACGGGGTATATCACGCCGGGTCTTACAGGGCGTTCGTACGAGGTGGCAGGGCTTCAGCCGGGAACATACGTTACGTACCGGGTAAAAGCGGTCAACCATGTAGGTGAGAGTGACTTTTCTACGGGATTATCTATTTTGACACTACCTGCGAAACCAGACAATATGGAGTTCTTCTGGTTTGGTCACGGAGCTTCAGATGTTGCGGTGTCTTTTGATTCGGTACCTTCGGCTACGGGCTATCGGGTGGTGGTGCAGGAGGCGCTCTCGGGGTCGGTTCTTAGCGATCAAGAGGTGTCGGGTACTTCGGTGCCCCTTGCGGGTCTACGCGGCCACACGGCGTACAGCGTGTCGGTCTGGGCGCGTAATGAGTCGGGTTGGGGTGCGCCCTTGCATGGGTCGTTCGTGTCGTTGCCGGATGCGCCGGGAGGGTTAGGCGCGTCGTGGGTGGGTTCGGATGCCGTCACGCTGGCTTGGCTCGGAGATACGTCGTTGTCGGGGTATACGATAAAGCGGGGTGGGACGGTTACGGGCGAAGTTTACGGGTCGGATATCGAACCTAACACACAGTTTACGGATATCGATCTGTTGCCGGGAACGGACTATCAGTACGGGGTACTGGCATTTAACGAAACGGGGTCGGGCGAAGAGTCAACCCTTTCGGTATCAACCTTGCCTGCGCAAGTGACGGGCTTGCATGTGTCGGATCTCACATCGACGGGTGCGTATGTTGTCTGGGATCAGGCGCAAGGCGCTACGGGGTATGAGCTTACGGTGTATCGTTCGCCTAGTGATCCGGGCGAAGTCAACGGGGTAACGGGAACGGATTATCGGTTTGACGCACAAGTGGAAGGTTCATCTTTCCGTGTCAGCGTGGTTGCCGTGTCATCTGGGGGTAAAGGAGAGGCATCGGAAACGGTGGTGCGCTTATTGCCGCAGGGGATGCCGGAAGTTCGGGGTGTTGAGATCACGGAAACGGGGTTTGTACTGGACATTCCAAATCTTGCGGGTGCGGACGAGTATCGGGTAACGCTTGGAAACGCGGTAGTAACACGTCCTAGCGGGAGGTATGCAATCGAGGGCTTGAAACCGGGTACGCGTATCGATTACGAATTGTCGGGGGTAAATGCGTCGGGATCGGGGGTATCGTATGCGGGGCATGTCATTACGTTGGTAGGGGCACCGGAAACAATCATCCAAGATAAACTCTCGGCAAGAGAGGTCGCGTACTCGTGGGAAGATGTGATTGGCGCTACGGGCTATCGGGTGTACGATAGGGACGGTCATGTGCTATACGAAGGGGTTTTGCCTACGTATACGGGGTCGGATCTTGAACCGGGGACGGAGTATGGTCTTCGTATTTCGTCGCGGTATGCGGGAGGAGAAAGTACGCCTACGGAAGTTCAGTTCACTACGCTTCCTGAACTAGACGGAACATCAGTTTCGGTCAAACAAGTCGGGGTACATGAAGCGGTAGTCAGTTGGAAGGCGGCAAAAGGCGCTACGGGGTATCGGGTGTACGAAGGAGATCGAGTGCGCTGGACGGGTGCGGAAACAGAAGGGGTCGTGCAAGGGCTACCTAGCGCCGCTTCTATGGATAACCTAACAGTTGTCCCGTATTATGCGCAAGCCGAAGGCGTACCTGCGGGGGTACCTGCATTCGTGACCTTGCCTGCTAACGCGTTTACCGGGGTGTTGGAACCGCATGCATCAAAGGGGTTAACCCTTACGCTTACGCATCAATTGGAACATGAAGATTTTATCGTAATGAACGGGCGAGATGAATTATATGAAGGCAAGGCAAAACGAATTCATCTGAGTCAGTTAAATGCATCTCTACCGTATTCACTTCAAGTATACGCGGTAAATCGTTTGGGTGATCGGTCAGAAGGTAGACAGGTGGTCTATACACCTAAAACGATACCAGCGAATGAAGGAGGGAATATTGGGGGTACGGTGCCTGCCGAGGAGCCTGTGCGCGTTCCTGTCCCAGCACCAGCACCGGAGGTGACGCCGCCTATCCCGGTAACACCGGAGGGTCTTGAAGAGACCGAGGATGCCTTCTGGGATATTGAGGATACCTTTAGCCGGGATGCAATCCAGTATTTATATGATAAAGGGCTGGTTAAAGGGGTAGGAGCGGGTTCGTTTAAGCCAGCGGCGTCGGTTACCCGAATCGAGTTCGCGTCGATGTTGGTGCGTGCCTTGAATGTGCAGGGGTATACGGGTATGGTGTTGTCGTATGAGGATATCGTGCGGGGAGCGTGGTATGAACAGGAGCTTCAGCGTGCGGTCGGTTCGGGTATCGCGGAAGGTTTTAGCCGCAAAGAATTTGCTCCTCAAGTAGAAATCACACGGGAGCAGGCTGTGAAGATGGCGGTTTCAGCAGTTTGGGGTTCACAAGAGAGGGATAGCGCTCAGTTAGGTTTTTCCGATACTTCGGATATTGCATGGTGGTCGTACGCTTACGTACAGCGGGGTATTGAGCAGGAAATCATTGAAGGCTTCCCGGATGGATCGTTCAACCCAAAACAAACTATGACTCGTGCGGAAGCGGCACTCGTGGTGTATCGGTTGTTGAATAGGGAATGAGTAGATAAAAGAAGCATACACATCAGTATGCTTCTTTTTTCATGTGTGAATTTGCACGCGTCTGGTTCTGGATTGATATACGAGTAGGAAGTGTGTAGACAGGGGTATAAGTTGGTTATGTTCATAGAAGAGGTGTTGTTTTGAAGTATACGGATAAAAATTTTAAAGACTCCAAGGGGTTAAAAGATTTCGACGATGGCGTTATTCACGTGGGTTCAACTATGCCTGTTTTGGTAAATATTACGCCAAGAGGATCAATGGAAGGGCGTTGGTTGCCTTTATCATTGTATATTGACGAAGTTCGATCCGAGGTGTGTTACTATATCGGCAACCATAATAATCCTCCGGTATTGGTTCGTCCGCATTCGCAAATCTATCGTTCGTTTGATGGGTTGATCAAAGGGGTTGTGAAAGAGCTTAACGGTGAAGCAGGGGTGCGTATTTTTAGTGTTCCTGTCACCGTAACGGGGGTAAAAGCAAAGTTGGGTTCTGCTGAGTTTGTGGCGGGTATTATTTGATTGATTGGTTTAGCCGATAAGTAAAATTAGGGGGTATTTGATTTTGGGTACAAATCCACAGTTTGCTTCTCTTGTTTCGCAAAGTCCATATCGTTTGAGGTATGCATTAACGGCGGATTCAAAAATGATTAAACCAAAAGAGCGTGTAGATGGGAAGGGTATTCTCCAGCGTTTTCTTGAGTTGCATAATTTGTTTGTAGAGGGTTCTCGTTATGTTGAAGCCGAACTTAAAGATAGGAACAACCAAGTATTTAAAGTTACAGTACATCGACAACAAGGTCGTTTTTCTATACGGCAAGGTAGCAATGAAATTTCGCATTTTACGCGTGTTTCTACAAGTCTTTCTGATTTTGTATGTCAGTTAGCGACAACTCTTAGTATGACACTAGAGAATCGTATAGTTATTCCTATTTTTAGTGAGGTGCGTGTTACGTACAAATCAGATGCGGGGGGGTAGCTTAACTACGGGGTTTACAGGTCTTGAGGCACGCACGTCAAGTGGGGTTGTGGTTTCGCCTTCGCCTGTGACGGCTATACCTAAAGCTCCTGTTGCGAATCGGGCTACGCCACGTAGTGGCGCATCGATGCGTTATTCGAACTTGAGTTTTGCGGAGTTCAAAAAGCTTTCTGATTTCAATCCGTACATGCAGTACTTGGGTTCGGAAATGAAATTGGCGGTTCGATTTGAAACGCCGGAAACGGGGAATACAAAAGTGCTCTATATTCATCCTGTTAAAGATCGCTCTCTGAACCGTATTGTGTATTACATTGGAAGTCCGGGAAGTAGTGTGTATATCAGTCGTCCGTTGAGTCAGGCGTTTAAAACGGTAGACGGGTTACTTCGGGCATTGTATGCTGAGTTCCGATGGAGTTCTAAATTCAGTGCGGATAGTGACGGGAATCCTTCGCTGATTTCTGCTTTTCTCGTTCATTTGAGTTCCGGCGCTAAAGTTTCTGGTGAGTTAGGAGATAACTAACAGGCTTGAAGGCAGTACCCCAGGTGGGGTATGGTATAGACATACAAAAAGCATACGAGCGATCCGTGTGCTTTTTTGTTATTTTCTCGTTGATTTTATACGTAAACAGAGCTATACTTTATTAAGCAAGGAGGGTTATCATGTGGCAATCTGATGTTATTACACTAGAACAGTTAAACGCTTCGGTAACGGCGAAGTATCGTCGTTCGTTTGTTTGGGTGCCTGTGCATGAACGGGCAAGCGCAGGAGAGGGGTTGCTGTTGTGGGTCTTGGTTCCCTTCGAGTACCAAGATGTACAGTTTCATTGGTATAAGAGTAGGGATAAAGAAGATATGCGGGAACTAATCGTTGCTCGTCGAGGTTCAATGGTACTTACACAGGAAGTCGTTCCCTTGATCGCTATGGTCGTCTTAGATTGGGAGATTGATCAAGGTGCACTACGTACCTCGGACGTAAAAGACGGGGTGCATCCGGTTTACGGGCAGGTCTTTCTCGAATCAGAATGGGTTTCGGATGCATCGGGTGTTCAGGTAGTCTCTGCTAAAGGAAGGGGTGTAGAGGTGGCAAAACGAAAACGCATTACTTCGGATTGGGGCTTTGCGTACGCGGAAAAAGACGGTTTTGCACACGATACAGGGGTTGCACTCTCGTGGAATTACGGGTTTTCCCCGTATCATGTCCCGGAAGAGTGGGGTATGGTCGAATGTGCCGTATTCTATGTCACCGAATTTACTAATGGAGCATTGGTTATTGAGGCGGATGATCCTCTAGACGGCTTTAGTATCAATGTATACGCGCGTTATCGTAGTGATTACAAAGGTAAAGGCGCGCTTAAGCATAAAGACGTTATTGATAAATTCTGGGATTGGTACTGGAAAACAGGGCGGAACGAAGAATTAGCAGAATCGGAACAGGGGGTATAACTGTGTCTTATCGGTATCATGAGGGGTATGCTTGGGGTTTTGTGTTAAATGCAGAAGCCGTAGGTAAAATTGGTCTAGCTAGTCATTTGGCGAAGGCTGTTGATATTGCGTCTTCTGCGCATAAAGATCAAAAAGATCGAGCGGGTGCACCTTATATTTTGCATCCGTTGCGTTTAATGACTAAGGCTGTAGGCGTACTGGAAAAAACAGTTGCGGTGTTGCACGATGTCATTGAAGATACAACGGTTACGTTTGATGAGTTAGAGCAAGAGGGGTTTTGCAGAGAGGTTTTGATTGCTTTAGACTTGCTTACACATCGAAAGAATGTCAGTTATTCGGCGTACGTTGATCGAATCATGGAAAATCGTCTAGCTTTGCGCGTTAAGATGTTGGATTGGGAGGATAATCTCAATGTTCTTCGTCTGGACAGGCTGTGCGAAGCAGATTATACGCGTATCTCGAAATACCATACGTATTATAAAAAAGCAGAACGTGTTTTGCCTTCACTGGAAAATAAAACGCACATGTAATCTAAAAGTAGATTACGTGAAGTAAAGTTAAGTTATGGTTCGTTTAACTCGGGTGTAAAGGGGTTTTGAGATGAGTATACGTGCGGTAGGGTCGCTAATGGGGTATTATTTGACGTTTGCGTCGGGCGAACCTTCGGGGGTCGTAGATAAGGGCGTTTTTTCCGTATACGATGCGGCGGGTAAGCTTGCCGAAGGTGTCCGGGATACAAACGATCATATTTCGCTAACCCCTTTTGCAGGGGGTGTTCCCATTTCGTGGGATGACGCTGATTTTGAATTAGATGATATCATCGTGGATTTCAGGAAGATAATCACAACGTTCCAGTCGTATGGTATTATCGATTCGCACGATAGTCTGCGGGATTCTATTGTGGATTCGTTACATGAAACGGAAGATGGGTTGTCTTTGGAGGTCGATGATTCGGCAGATGAATCGCAACGACGCACGTTCCCGTTTGATGCCTTGCGAAATTCGACTAGCGGTTCGGTCGAAGGTATGGTACGCTTATTGCTGATGATTGATGCGATGGGTTCCGATTACAAGCAAACATTAGCGGCACAAGGGGGTGTTGGCGCTGTAGCAGTGGGGTTATTTGGTTCGTTTGGCTTTACGTATTATGGGGCGGAGTATCCATTGCGTACGTACGCGAAAGGCGATATTCGGTACACACCGGAGGATTGTTATGCACATCTTCGTTTACGTGCGTACGGTGAAACGGGATCTATCGGACCGATGCATGCTGTGGCGGCGTTAGAAGGTGACTTTGATTGGGACTTGTCTCTGTCTGATTTAGTGGATTTGTTTACACCGGGGTTTGATACGGCGGATCATGGTTGATGTATAAAATTTAAAAGGTGGGTGTTAACATGAAATATGCAGATAAAAACGGTGTTACGGTCAAGGATCAGGACTTGCTTCAGCATGATGATGGGTCGGTGTATCGTGTGCATCCGTGCTATAACGGCGGTAGCGGTGAAGATGATTTGGGTATTCCAGCAAACAATGAAGAGTTCAGAAAAAACCACCCGGATACGCCGGATATGTTCTATCCGCTACATCAATTCGACATGAAAGAATGGCAAGTTATTAGCGAAGGGTAGGATCAGTTGATTTTGAACAATACGTGAACACACGTATTGTTCTTTTTAATTTCGACATAAATTTTAGTTAGTTGAGTCTTATTGTGACCTGTATTATAGTTAAGTAGTAATCCGGGTATATAGGTTGTAAAAGGGGGTAGCGATTTGGCGCAAGAGTATAGTAACTCAGATATACGTTCTTTGAAGAAGGAAGATCGTGTGCGTCTGAAACCTGAGATCATGTTAGGTAGTTCGGACGTAAACGGTGCCTTCCATACGGTCAAAGAAATGGCGGGTAACTCGATGGATGAAAGTCGCTCAGGTTTTGGTGAGCTTATTCGTCTCCGGTGGCATTTGGACGGTTCGGTTTCAGTACGTGACTACGGTCGCGGGGTGCCGATGGATCGAAACCCAGCGGAAGATAATCGTTGGAACTGGGATTTGATCTATAACGAGTTGTATGCCGGGGGTAAATACAATCAAGACGCCGATGCGGATTTGAAGTACAAAGATCCACTTGGTTTGAACGGATTGGGTGGTGCGGTGACGCAGTATACATCGGAGTATATGCGGGTTGAATCGCGCCGTGATGGGAAGCTGTATATCAAAGAATTCAAAGCCGGGGTACCTGTGGGCGCGGATGATCTAACGGAGTTGCCTATCGATGACGAACCACCGGGTACGTATGTGCGTTGGAAACCCGACCTTGAAGTTTTTGACGATATTGACTTTGGCGAAGCGCGTTTCTTGGATTATTGCCAAACGCAAGCCTACCTTACCGGGGTAAAGATCGAGTTCCATAACGAGTACACGAACAAAACGTACTTGTACGATCAAGGTGGGTTGCAGAACTATTTGTTGAGTGTCGTAGGAGAATCGGCCATCGAAGTTATATACAACGAAGTAACATCGACGGGCTTGGATCACAGGGGTAAAAAGTATCGTGCCCGTGCTGAGATTGCTCTGGGTATTACAAACGGAGACAAGAACACGCAGATGCACTTCCACGCAACCTCGCGTATGTTGAGTGGTTCGCACCCACGTGCGTTTGATGCGGCGGTACTTACATTCTTCCGTGAAATTGGGAAGAAAGCCAAACTTAAGATTGTGCCGTACGATTATCAGGATTATCTGTCAATTGTTACGAGTACGTACTCCAATATTATTTCTTTCATAGAAGGGCAGACGAAGACGGCGGTAAGTAGTCAGTTTATCTACGATCTGGTGTATAATGGGGTACTGGATATTTTGGAAGAGGGTTACGCGAAGCAACGTGCGCCTATTATGGATCTTGTCGATAACGTTTTGATTGCCGCCGATGCGCGTATGCGTGCAAAGAAAGTGGAAGAAGAAGCACGTATGGCACATAAAGCAACGCAAACACGCCGAGGTTCTAAACCTGCGAAGCTGGTGGATTGTATAACAAACGACAAGAAGAAGATTGAATTATTTTTGGTCGAAGGGGATTCGGCGCTGGGCGCTTGTAAGCAGGCGCGGGATTCGGAATACCAACAACTTCTTCCAATCAAGGGTAAACCGCGTAACGGCATTAAGTCGCCGCTTAAAAAGTTGCTAGATAACGAAGAAATCAAGGCAATCATCATGGCGATAGGAGCCGGGGTAGAGGTCGGTGGTTCCGAGCTTGACCTAGACAACATGAACGTGACGAAAGTCATTATTACAACGGATGCCGATTCGGATGGACGCCAAATCAGGGTGCTTTTATATACAGTATTCTGTCGCTTGATGCCGACTCTGCTCCGTCTGGGGTATATCTTTATCGCGGAAACCCCGCTTTTCGAAATCAAAACAAAAAAAGAAGCGGTTTTTGCGTATACACTCGAAGAAAAGGATGCGTTCTTGGCTGATTTCAAAGAGCGTGGTATTGCGGTAACGCAGATCAAACGTTCTAAGGGTCTCGGTCAAAATAACCCGGAGATGTTGAGTAAATCTACAATGCATCCGGCTACGCGTCGTTTAGTACCTCTTACGATTGATTACTCTGATGAATTGGTACGCGGGGTAACGGATGCGCTGTTCGGGTTAGATAAAGAAGGTCAGCGTAAAGATTTTGTTTATTCTCTGCTCCAGCAAGGGGTAATCGACGATGCTTCTATGGCACTAATTGAAGATATGGAAAAACTGGATTTGATTGCCGAGGCGGAGTCGGGTTCGGAGATTGAAATCTCTGTAGAGGAAGAAGATACAACAGCAACGGCGTAGACCTATAAGAGGAGAGTCTTAGGATTCTCCTCTTTTCTCATAATAGGAGGGGTGTTAAAATGAAAACAACGAATTGGAATGTATGGGCAAACAACGGTTGCTTTATTGATGGAGTTCAGTCTGAGGATATATTGGTATCTGGGGTAACGGATCAAACGTTAAAAGAGTTCCGGTTTTGGTTAGAATACGGGGCGCATACGCATTCGGGTCGAAGTGCGAGTGATGTGGTTGCGATTCAACCATTTATTTTCCGGGGTGCTCCGGTGGATGAGCCGTTTATCTTGCACTTGTCGAGTGAATATAGCAGTATGTGGCGTGCGATGCATACGGATATCATTGAGTGGTGGGAAACAAAAGGTTGCCGGGTGGGGCATGGGATTGACGGGGAAGAACCTCGGGTCGGGGTAGATTCAGATCTATCTTAATAAACGAATACAAAGGGGTGTGGGGTATGGTTATGTTAACACCGTCAGAGAAAGCAAAAGAAAGATACACCAAATCGCAGGAAAAAGAAAAGAAGATTGAAGCGACAATTCTAAGACACGAGGCTAAGAAGTCAAAGAAGATGCTTAAATTCACTAAAGATACGGGGATTGAATTCGGGTCTTCTACGGCTAATGAATTGCGAGATCGGTTGTTCGATACTCTTTCGTACGAAGCTAGGTTTGCGCTAGGAGAAATAGCAAATATAGATGAAGATATCAAAAGCAATCACAAAAAGCTTCAAGATCAAAAACAAACAACATTGAAGATGTATGATCAGTTGTCTACGTGGAAGAAGACGGAGGCGGTATTCGATGAGTTGCCGCCTATTGTCTTGCAATTCGCGGAGGCGTATAAACAACGTTGTGTGTCGTGGTTATTGGAAGGTGCGCATCACTATGGGATGGCGATCAACAGGCTACGTGAAGAACGAAAAGCAAATCCGAATATGCCTTTTAGAGATTACACGATGAAAAAAGCTGAGGTTGAAAAAGCTTTCAACGCGGATATACGTGCGGTGCATGGCGAGTATCGAGAAGACCGCATGCTTGCAAAGGCGCAAGAAATCAGCGAGAAGAACCGTATTTCACTTCTTAAGATGTTTGCAATGAGAGTTAAAGAGCGTTGCGGTACTCTTGTTGACGCTAAAGGGTTGCGTATTGGAATGAATGGGGAACTTAATGGCGTGGTCGTGGGGCAGAAGGGTGCGGCTAATGTGCAAACGATAGCGGCTGGGGGTTATAATATTCAGTGCTATCATTATCGGGTGCTGGTACAGCCGATTAAGTAAACTTGATTTTAGCCGTATAGAGAGGTATATTAGTCAAAACTAAACGAATACGAGGGGCGTGTTACGTTTGTATATACTCAATCTTACGGCGGATGATTTATTCTTGCGTGGGGATTTTAAAGGTAAAGTACATCATTTCTTGCTGGGTGGGTCTACGGTCTTAGATGGGGTCTCGAATTACGTAGAAATTGACGATCAAAAAGGTGATCCGGCTGATTGGTTTGCTGGGGAATGGGCGGTACTCGGTGGGGGTTATAATGGGGGTGCGCCGCGCTTTGTCAGGGGGCTATCTTCGGTCGAGGAGCGTCCGGTATTATTTACCGGGGTGTATGCGTCGGGTGGGGAGTCGTTGGCGTCGCGTATGCGCTTCTACGCCCCGTCCGAGGCGTTGGGGGTGTCGTACTTCCCGGTCATGCTTGCGGCGGCGTACGAGGCGTATACGGGCGCTAGTCCGGGTGCGGCGGGGTTGGAAGTGAATGCGGTCTTGGCTATGCATCCGTCATGGTCGTATTCTCCAGATGGGGTACATCTGTTTTCGTGTTCGTCGGGCGAACCTGTGCCGTATGGAAGTGGAATTTGGGTCGATATGGATGATGTGGTTGAGTTTAACCGCAATCTAATCGGGGGTTGGCAAAGTGGCAATCCACTTTTTTAATCAAGGGTTAACGCGTACACATCTAGGGCGTTCTGGGGTAGGCGTAACTTCTTCGAGTGTTGCGCCTATTCATTCGGACGTGTACTTGGATTTTGAACATCGAGGAGATTCTCGTCTTTATTTTAGAACGTGGGAAGATCGAGAAGTATTTAAAGATACGGGGTGTGCCTTTCGCGATTGGGAGGGTCATTGTGTGCTTGATTTTCGTGCGGCGGCGCTGGGGCTGTGGTTGGGGTATCCACGTTTGGCGGTGCAGTCGTTTGAGGCGGGGGTGCAGGATATCGGGGTGCGTTGTTGGGGGATGACGTTCACGTGCTCACACCGCGTCCTGCAAGAAGTTGTGATGGATTTCTGGAGGATGTACGGAGGACGGATACCTAGCTGTCGCCTTGAAGTTAACTCAATGTGGGAACCTAAAACGGGCAACCGCAGGACAACGTATTGTCGGTTCACGCAACAAGGAGTCTTTGATTTCATACACAAAGAAATTCCTCGATTCTTGCGAGAAGATTTCATTCAGCCGTCCCTGCCGCGCGAACGGGGTTTGCGTCAGTTTCAATATCCAAACATGCATTCCTTGTAAAGTCAGATTTATTTTGCGTAAAATAGAATTTCAGACATAAAGCCGCACACAGGTTCTATATGTGTATGCGGCTTTTACTTATTAAAAGGGGGTCTTTGTTTGAGTAGTGTATTTCAAATGCATAGCGAGAACACGTTGGGTAATGATGAATCGATTGAACTTCCGCATGGGTTGATTTATTTAATCGGGGGTTATAACGAATACATCAAAGATATTATTAAGAGTCGGGCTATTGTGGGTATCGACGGCATGAAGCCCGTTCACCGCCGTATTTTTTATACCTTGTACAAGATGAAAGCGTATGGCCTTCAAGGTTCTGCCGACGTTGCGGGTCAAGTTATGCAGTTGCACCCGCACAGTGATGCGGGTATTTACGATACTATGACGCGCCTTACGCAGAATTCCGAGTATATGCAGGTCACCTTTATTGAAGGCGAGGGTTTCTTCGGTAAATCCAATTCAAACGAAACGCCTTCGGATAAACGGTATACGCAAGTTACGTTGAAGGGGTTAGCAGAAGAGTTGTATCGGGACTTAGATGGGGTGCAGTTCGTTCCAAACTATAACGATACGAAGATGGAGCCTGAACTTCTGCCTGCGGCGTTCCCGTTGGTGTTGTGTAATGCGTCTTCGGGTATTGCGATTGGGGTAGCAAGTAATATCATACCGGGTAACTTCAATGAGATTCTAGCAATGACGGTGGAATATATCAAAACAGGTAAAATTGCAAAACCAATGATCCCGGATTTTCCGGGGGGTGGCGAGTATATTTACAATGAAAAGCAGTTGAACCGGATTATGCATGAAGGCCGGGGTAAAGTGCGTCTGCGTGCGCGTTGGGAGATTTCGGGTAAGAAAATTACAATCAAAGAAATCCCGTACTATACGACGATTCAGCGTATTATTAAGCAACTGGATAAAGAGAACATTCCGGGTTTGTCGTCGTATAAAGACATTACCGATCTGGAGAAAGGGTTCGGCTTATTGCTGGAGTGTTCGAACTTGCGTGTTGTTGATGATGTGCTGGCGCGTTGCCTGCATTTAACAGACCTTCAGCTTAGTGTTTCGGCTAATATGAACGTCATTATTGATGGGATACCGACAACACTAGGGGTCATTCCTTTGCTGGATGAGTGGTTGAAACATAGACATACGGTGGTACTTAATAAACACCGTAGCGAGTTGGAGACTATTCAACGTGATATTCCAAGGTACGATGCGTTGATTAAGCTAATTCAGTCTCCTGATACGCGTAGCCGTTACACGGAGGTGTTGTTCGATCGGGGTAAAGAAGCGGCGCGGGATGTTATCCGGGCGTTCATACCGGGGGTAACGGATGATGTATTGGGCTTTATCGGGGGTCGTGAGTTGGAGTCGTTGGCGGGTATGGGTCGCAATGCAGAGCGTTTGATGGCTTTGCGTGCGGCGGAGCAACGTTGCTTGGATGTAATCGACGATCCGAATACGTATATTGTCAAGCAGTTGGAAGATTTGAATAAGAAGTATATTTATCCGCGCCGTACGGTTGTTTCGCAGACGGATTTTGTCACCTATGAGGCGAGTGAACTAGAGCCAGTTAAGGCGATGCCAAAACCAGTAATCGTCATTGTTGATGGTTTGTTTATTAAAAAGATTCAGGTTACGCCTAAAACGGATGTAGAGGGTATCAATTGTATGTCTAATGATACACTGTGCCTGATCGATGATAGGGGTCGCTTCATTCGGGTACAGTTGGATGCAATTGAGTACTGCAAGGAAACAGAGCGGGGTACGTATCTTCCGGTTTACTTGGGTACGCCAGAAGATGAATTTAAAGTTATTGTCCATGATCGCCTGTCTGACAAGAAGGTAGGTTTTGTATACTCGGACGGGTATGCTTCGGTTCTGGATTACTCAGAATGGCTAGATAGCCGCAAGGTTACTAAAGTCGTTTTGAAAGGGGTATCGGAGTATGCGGGATCGATAGTAGGTGAGGTAGAGCTTGATTCAGAGTATTTATTCGTCATGACGAAGAAGAAGCGCTTTGGTTTTGTTCCGTTAGACTTCAAGCATAAGCATCGTACGGCGCGTACAAAGTTGATCAGTGTTAAGAAAGACGATGCTGTCGATTGGGTGTTTGAGCTTACGGAAGAGCAAATGCGTGCAATTGTCCCTAATGCGGATGCGTATATGGGTTCAACTTCGGAATTGCAGGCGGAAGATACCTTTGACGGGGTATACCTTGAAAACCTCATGACGAGTAAACAAGTCTAATAGGGGGTATTCACGTGCGTTTAGGTCTTCAGTTTACACAAGGTACACCGCCGTTTTCGTATAGTTCGTCAAAAACAGGGGTTCCCTACGAGCTTCAAGTTGAAGATGTAGGGAGCAACTTGTCCCAATCGCAGTCACTTACAAAAGTTGTTCGAGCGTTGGGGTATATCTTTAAAGGAGTTTCGAACTATGCTACGGGCGAAATCAGTCACGTCACGGTAGAAAAAGGTGTCTTGGGCAGGGTGACAAAATCTTTTGATACTGTTAAGTGGGATTCCAAGATTGATAAAACCTTTGTCGTTATCTACGGGGTCGATTCGCAAGGAATTTTTGAGGATATGTATGTAGCGGATGCGATTGCAACCATGAAGGATGCGGCGGGTAATCGTCAAGTCGAGCCGCTTTGGTTGGTTCCGCTGTTGCATCCAGAACAGGCGCATCGTAAAGAGATGCTGATTTCAGCAGTTACGCTGGCAACAAAATATGGTCGGGGGTATTCGTTGGTGTTTTCGCCGGAGAAAGGTGGTTCGCTCCTTATCCGAAATAAAAAGGGTGCATATATTGAGTTGGATGCGATTACGGATACGGAAGTTTTTGTGCTGTTCCGTCTGCTTCTGTTACTCGTTCGAAAAGGACAGCACATGGGTGTGTTCATGGTAAACGCCCGTGGTTTCTCTGATGATATTCTGCATTCCTTCTCGGATATTGCGCGTATTTTCTTCCTCGAAACGTATATCTTTTTCTACAACACACCGAAAAATTGTACGGTGGAGCGAGAAGTTATTACGTTACCGAACTTCACAGCGGAGAAGTAATATAGGGGTTAACGCTCTGTTGAGTGAATCGGGAATAGTAAAAGGGGTATGGGGATGACTCAAGGTAATTCGTACGATCCGAATCAAGAAGAAACTCGTTCTGGGAATAACGAGTTTGATAATAGCTTTGAGCAAGATGAACAAGAAGAAGAGATGTATTTCTTCGGGGACGAAGATGATGATGATGAATCTGACAATTCGACAGTCGGGTATTCACCTGCACCTACGGTCGTCAATGTGCCCTTGCCGTCTATCGCGCCGGACGACATCGATGCATCTTCGGGCGGTCAGTCTCCAGCGCCTGCTCCGGTATCGCCTATCGCGCCTACACCTGCGCCGTTTACGCCGTCGAATGCGTCGGTTGCGCCTGTAGATCGTCCGGTGGTGCCGCTTGCGGGAGAAGAGGGCGGGGCTTCGGTGCCTGTCTCCTCTTCGTCCACGGCGTCTTCTGCGTCGTCTCCGGTACTTACGGCGGACTCGCCAGCGGTTTCGGTGGCGGATCTATCGAACTTGGAAGTCATCTTCTCTAGTTTGTTCTCGCTCGATGCGGGTGCGGTTGTACGTAAACAGGAGTTTCTGGCACAGATGTCGGGGATTGATTTGTTTAGGGATGAGTTCTTGGTGTTCTATACCTTGGTAAAAGAACATACAAAGATAGCGGCCAATGAAAAGTTTCTTCGTCTGTATCTGGCAACAAACCGTTCGGCTTTTGTGAAACACAAGCATATCGATTACAGCAAGTACGAAATGGCGGATCAAGAAGATGTGTATGTGTCTTTTGTCGCAAGCTGTGTGGATTTGTTTACGGAGTGCGCAAAACGTACCGTCACCGAAGTAGATTTTGAACGGTCTGTGGTCATGCACCGTATGCAGTATATCAGCGCTCAAGCGATTTCGATTCTCGAACGTGGTGCCCATATTCTTACGGATGGAATTACGGAGCGGGGTCGTACCCTTTCGGGTTACGAAGATATGCGCGGCGAGGTTAGTAAGGGTATGGTTTCCTTGGATAACCTTGCTATCAAGAGCGGGCATAGGGGTATTATCACGCATGATATGCTCGAAGACGATGACGATGAAGCAAACAAACTGCAACCTGTAGGTAAGTTGGGTATCGAAGCGGCGGATGCTCACTTGGGTGCAATTTACGAAGGGGATATGGTTTCGTTGCTAGCACCCTCAAAAGGGGGTAAATCTCGTATTTCGACGCAGGCATTGCACCGTACAATGGTCGAGATGGGTAATAATATCGCGATGTGGTCAGTAGAAAATGGACCTTTAGGTTTCAGAGCCTTGATCCGTGCGCATCACTTCGATTACTACTACAATCGAAACTCGGACGGTAAAAATCGAAAAATCATTAATTCGGATATGATCCGCACAGGGGTCATTCCACCGGATATCAAGGATCTGGAAAGGGCTTCGTGGGCTGATTTCAGGCATAATGAAAAGCACGGTAAGCTTACCCTCATTGATCAAGAGTTTCATATCGATACGTATATGGATCATATTCGTCGTGCTGTCGAAGTAGCGGGGGTTAAATTCATTTGTATCGATTACCTTCAAATGATTGGGTCGGGTAAAACGAATATGCCGAAGCAAGAGCGTATCGCGCAGGCGTACCAAGAAACGTTGCAGTACTTGAAGGCGAATCGTATCGGGGGTATCTTCCCGGCACAGCTTAAGCAAAGTGCAGTTGGGGCTTTGTCGTCGTCTACACCGGAAGATTTGCTCAATGCGGAACTTCGGGATTCGGCGGGTGAGTCGTATGAAGTTATTAAAACGCCTGACGTCAACCTTGTATTGTTCGGTACGGCGGAAACTATGAGCCAAGGAGAAATGACCTTGCTTAGTATTCCTTCGCGTAACGTATCTCCGTTCGATCCAATTCAAATGCACGTAGATTTGGGGACTTGTACGTTTACCAGTATTAAAGGCGAAAGTTTGGTCTCGGCGCGCGGTTAAAGCAGTCGGGGGTAACGTATAAGTTAGAGGTTTCTTGTCGTAATCGGATGTGGTTTTATCTTGGGTATCAGCAAGTCCAACTTAAAAAAAAGAGGTGTTTATTCATGAGTAACACTCCGGGGTCTAAAAAACCACAATCGCAACTGGAAGCAAATATTGAAAGTAAATTGTCTGTCGGCGCTCGTGAAGCTATCGTTTTGATGTCGGATGCATTCCGTCTGGGTTGCAACTGGGGGTACATTAAAAATACGCATCCGGATTACCGCGATGTTTTGACGGCACTCAAGGAAGAAAAAGGTGCTATCAAGATGTTTCAAGCGGAAAACGGCGCTATTGTAATGGCGGATAAGAACTTCCTCACGAAAGTCGTAAACGATGTAGCGCCGGGCTTGATTAATGCGGATTTCATCAAAAACGCAGAAGAGCGAGCTAAAAATGAAACCGAGAGCGCACTCAAGTTCGTTAAGAAAGTAGCGGATGGTAAATCGCCGTACGTCAAAGAAAAAGATGGGTATCAAGAGCTTCAGCTGGGTATCCTTTCGGTAAACCAAGTCAATGAAATCCGCCTGAATGGGGTTTCGTATCCGGCGTTCCGTTTGAATCTGCAAGAGGCGTTGGGCTTGCTGGATACACTTAAAAATGCGGGAATTAACGTGTTGGTACGCGGCGTGAAGGCAGATGGTGCGGCATTGTGGGGTACACCGTTCCAGCTTGGGGGTAACTCGGCGGCGCTGGAAGCGGCTTACCGTGGGTTGCAAATTTCGGATACGGATACGGGCGTCTTCCTTTCGGTTCGTCTGCGTCGGGTACCGGGGTTCCAAACACCTAAAAAGTAAGGTTGTAGTCACAACGGAATAAAAGCGTACAAAGAGCACGGGTCTCCGTGCTCTTTGTTGTAGGAAGGGGTGTAGCGTATGAATTGGTGGCAACGGATTGCCCGGCAGTGGTGGGGTCGCCCGGTTTGGGGTCGTCGTCCGTCTGGGGATGCGGGTCGTGTGGATTGGGTGCGTGCGCAGGTTTCTTCGGTTTCAGATGGGGATACCATTAAAGTTATGGTGAATGGGGTACAGGAGACGGTGCGCTTGTTGTTGATCGATACGCCAGAGACGGTACATCCGAATAAGCCGCAACAACCCTTTGGTGCTGAGGCAAGTCAGTACGTAAAGAATAGTTTACCGATTGGTTGTTGGGTCGATTTAGAGATGAATATACAAGAAAAGGATAAGTACGGTCGTTATCTGGCGTATGTGTGGATGAACGGTCAGATGCTTAATCAGGCGTTGGTAGCTGTGGGGCTGGCTAAGGTGGCTTTCACGTCTGCAGGGGATGTAAAGTATTTGCCTGTACTTAAAGATATTGAACTCCGCGCTAAAATGCAGGGTACCGGGATTTGGAGCTTACCTGAAAATCAATCTCAGCGGGTAGTGAATCCATCGGGTAGTGCGATTAAGGCTACGGTCTCAAAAAGGGGTAAACCGGTGTACTATTTACCTTTAGATAGGGGGTACCATACCCTACAGTATTTTTCGTGGTACCCAAGCGAGGAGACGGCTCGTGCAGATGGGTTTAAGCGCGTGCGAAAATAAGTTACAAAGTTGTCTTAATTTAACAGCGTAGGTGTAGCTTTTTCTGCACTTACGCTTTTTTCGTTGACATTCTTTTAGGTTAAGTGATCGGCAAGAAGACATAATAATTGGTAAGTATGTTTCGGTAAGGCAATCAAAAGGTACAGGAGGTTTCTAATGGGTTTAAATAAGCACGACAACGTATCGAAGATGAAGAAGGTAGCTTTAGGGGTAGCGGGTCTTGGGCTGGTCGTAGCGGGGGTGTGGGGGTCTGCTGGGGCGTTGTCTTCGCAGGCGTTGGCGCAGGTACCTGCGGTCGAGTCTGTCGCTAACGTAGGGCTAGCCGTGGCTTCCGCGACGAAGAACGTGTCGCTTGCTAATGGGACGGGTACAGGGGATACGGTCTCCTATACGTTACTCGATCAAGAGTGGACGGAATCTGTCGCCCATATTCGGGGTATCGAAGAAGTTGAAGGTACGAAAGAATATACTCCGGCATATGCCGCGCACTTGGAACGGTTAGCAGTCAAGCAAAAGGAAGAAAAAGAGCTTGAAGCGAAGCGTGCAGAGTTATTGAAAGATCCTGATTATCAGGATCATTTAAGACGATTAGCGCTCAAAACCGATCCTGAGTATCAGGCGCATCTTGCGCGGTTAGCAGTCAAGCAAAAAGAAGATAAAGAATATCAAGAGCATTTGGTTCGTCTTTATGCGAAACAAACGTCTCAGCTCGATCCTTCATTGTCGTCGCGCCATGATTACGATCCAGCTACGGGCGAGATCATTACGATTTATGATCGCGCGGTCGATCAAATTCCCCGTGATCATAAGCAAACAAGTGCGCGTACACAGAATCTGCTTGCAAAACTCGATGCAGGTGCTGGGGCGGGTAATAACGTAGCATCGTTGCCGGGTGCGATTTCGGTAAAAGCTACGGCTTACGTTTCGGATTGTATTGGGTGCAGTGGTATTACGGCGACGGGCTTGGATGTACGTAAAACAACACCACAGATTATTGCGGTTGATCCGAGTGTCATTCCTCTGGGAACGAAGCTTGATCTTTGGGTAGAAGGCGTGTATTTCGGGGTCTATACGGCTTCGGATACAGGGGGTTTAATTAAAGGAGCCAAAATTGATGTGTTACTAGAAACAGCCGAGGATGCAGTGCGTTTTGGTAAAGCTTCTGCGGTGGTTCGGGTACATGATGGCTCGCTCAATTTGGTACAGCCTGCGCAAGATGCGGGTAATAAAGTCGCACCTGTAACGAAGCCAAAAGTGACTTCTCCGGTTCCAGTTTCGAGTAAATCGAAACCTTCTGCGCAGGTTAAGGAACAGAAGAAAGAGGTACAGAAGGTACAACTGAAGAAAGAGGCGCAAACGGCTAAGAATGCTACGGTTAAACCTGCACCGGAATCTAAGAACACGCAAAAAGAAACGGTATCTAAAGTCAGCAAAGATTCCGTAGCTAAAGTTAAAGCGAAGGATAAAGAATCACAAGAGGCCGTCAAGTCAACACCTTCTACGAATCAAGCTAAAGAAGAAGCTGTTGAAGACGTACATGTTTCAACTATGGATGCCGCGCCTGCGGTTTCTGCTACAGTTGTTGAGGAGTCACCTGCAGTAAATGCGGTTGTGGTAGAGCCGCCAGACGGGGTGCAAGAGCCGTAAACGGGGTATCAGGTAAAGAAGGGGTTTAGGCTCCTTCTTTTTTATTTAATCTTTGTGTTGAATTTATACGAATAATAATGTACTATATGACTAGTTAGTTTTTGGAAAGGGGTGTTATCGAATGGCTACGGCGCAAGAAATTGCGATGATGATTGGCGATTTGGATTTGCGGTTAGTTCGTCACTCGGATCGGCCGCAATCAAAAGGGGTCGTGCAACGTATAAAGCAAAAACCGGGTACGTCTACGGTTGTTTTGCATGTCTTTTTCAATGGTGTCATGGACATCATTGAGCTAAAAGACAGGTTGCTGGATTCATTTCATTTGAATGAAGAAGGTACAGCGATGGAAGTCCGAATGTTTCGTAAAGCCAGCAGTCCGAAAGGGTACTCGTTGGTATTCTATAACGAATAACGGAGGGGTAGTGTGGGTAAGTATGCACCGGAAGTACAAGTGATGTTGGATCGGTACACGGAGGTAGCGGAGAAGCTTCAAGCGGGGCGGGTCTTGTACGGCTTGGTAGACTCTCATTATTCAGTTGAAGATGATGAGTATCACAAACTCAAAGCTTTTCTTGATGACTTGACGAGTAAGAACCGCTCGGAACTTAATGTATTAAGAGAAAACTTGCAAAAAGCAGGGGTATCTTTCGGTTCGTTCACGGTCTCGACAGTGAAATCATTTTCGGACTGTTATACGCGTCTGGGGATTCCGGTCGGCTCGTAAAACGTTAAACGTCAATTAAAGAGGGGTGTTCGGGTGAATCGAGCGGTTCGGATCGCGGGTTTCAGTCTTCAGTTGTTGCATAATAAATTGTTTTTATTCGATGAAGACAAGCCGATTGTAGAGATAAAGAATTTAAATTCGGATAAGCTTTTGGGTGTCGAGTTTCGCGTACATGGTCGCCCTTCTGACTTGAGACGATTAGAAGCGGTGTTTAAGAATTTTCATATCGAATTGTATATGAATGATTTCAATGTCACGCCGGATACGCCATTTGGTTGGTTTGCATCGTCGCTTCACAATATGGTACGGGGTATGATTTACTTGCTCTTGCAAGCTACGGATGTGTATGAGCGCATGGTTACGGTAGGAGCGCAAACGCCAAACGGGAAATATAGCGGGGTTGCGTTGTTGGGGCATTCGTTGTTTACTTCGTACCCGAATGTGCCTGTAGATAAAATCAATAAACCTGTTACTTGGGTTGTTTCACAGTCGGATCTTTCTAGTGAAAAGGAAGAGGCGGTTTCTCGCTTTGCACAAACGGTTGCTGTGCATCTTTCTGAATTACCTGCTTATTCATCGCATCCGATTGGTGTTTTTGTGTTTGAAGGTGGGTACGGAGGTAATTACGACACGGAAGATATCGTTTCCTTCCTAATGCGGGGTAAGGATATGGGCATGTCAAACTGAGGTTTGATTCCAGATCCCTTTTTGCTTGCTTTCTAGGCGTTTTTGCATCATTTGCCAGCTTGATTATTTAAGTAGGCGGATGTCAAACAACGTTAGAGGGCAGTCAGCGGAGAGGGGTTTTGTCGTATGCCGGGTAACGGGAAACAAAGTAAAAGTCAGTATATCTTAAATAGATTGAGGCTTTCGGTAGCTCAAAATGCGCTTAGTATGAATTTTCAACCTCTAATTTGCGGGAATACGGGTGAACTCCGAGGGGTGGAAGCCCTTATTCGATGGTATGATGGGGATACATATGTACCGCCCTTATCGTATATTCTACCAGCGGAGCGTTCGGGCTATATCGTAGAATTGGGGTATTGGATTTTGAATTATGCGTTACGTACGTACAGCGAAGAGAATTGGTCGGCCTTTGGAATTAAGCTCTTTGTTAACGTATCGGGTCGTCAGCTCGAAGAGGAAGGACTTGTCTCTCGTTTGTTATTACTCACTGCGATGTATGGGGTTTCTCCGGCTTCGGTGGTGATTGAGCTTACGGAAACGTCGCCAGTCTCATCAGGGGTTGAGATCAAACGAACATTGTCCATGTTTAAAGAAGCGGGGTTCTTACTGGCTTTGGATGATTTCGGTACGGGGTATTCGGGGGTTCAACGTTTAAATTGGATGCCTATCGATATTATTAAAGTCGATAAATCTTTTGTCTCAAAAGTGGGTGATGGGGGTAAGTATGATCGGTTGGTACGGGGTATTATGGAAATGGCGCGTAAAAGGAATTTGCGTGTGGTTGCCGAGGGGATCGAAACGGTGGAGCAACAGCAATGGTTTTTCAATGAATCCCGTGATATTCTGCATCAGGGGTATTTGTACGCACCGCCGTTGGAACCGTCTAAAGTACGAGAATTTTTTCTAGCGAGCAAACGTTAACAGACGTTTGCTTTTTATTTTATATCCTATGTGCAAAGGAAGATACTCATATGGCTACGAAACGCGAAATAACGAAGAACGAGCAGAAGATTGTCGATAATGTAGATATGGTCAAATACTATAACGATAATATCACCAAGTTAAAGCCTAAGTACGGCTTACGTACTCGCGATGGTCGGGTCGTTCGTTTCGAGCCGATGAGTGAAGGCACCAAGAATCTAGGCATTTGCCCGTTCCACAAAGACACAGATGCTTCTCTCCGTGCTTGGACGTCGCAAAAGCGCTATCATTGCTTTGGTTGCGGTACGGGCGGTACGGTGGTTGAAATTCATCGCCGGATTCGCCGTGATTTTTATGCGGTATCGCTTACATACGAGCAAGCGGTACAGGAATTGGCGACGATGTATAATATCGAGCTAGATATTACGGATGAAGGTTTTCGTAAACGGGATGTATTTGAAGTCGCACGGGAGCGTGTGCAAGCTCCTGTAACATACCAGAAAGCACCGGGGGTCTTGCATCTAGGAGATTTCAGAAAATTAAACAATACGCTCCGTCTTTCCGATATGCCGCTCGCTACAAAGGTACTTAACTTCGCACAGTTGGATGTGTTGGCTTCGCTCTCATTAAGTAATCATAAGGATGTGTAACTATGCAAAGACGCCGTATGCGTAAATGGGAAGATGCGTTTTGGGGTTTTGTTGTAGGCGATGCAATGGGGTTGCCTTCGGAGGGGAAAACACCGGATCAAATCAAGCAATCTCCGATACACGGGTTACCGGGTCATGGGTCGTATGATCGCAAGATCGGGACTTGGGGTCAACCGACCGCTATGATGTGGGCGGGGCTAGAAGGTGCGTTGTCGGTACGTAATCAAGTGTATACGGAAAGAGATTTCAAATCTGCGGTCATCGAGAATCTAAAGTCGTGGATTATGTTTTCTCGGTATACGGCGGATAAAAGATTGCTTGTGTACTCAGAAGATGTGATTAGTCGATTGCAAGAGTGGAAGCCTGTAAAACCTGCCGCTATAGACAATCCCGATGTACAGGGAATGTACGCTTGTTCGGAAGAGGCGCGTAAATACGCAAAGAATACGCCTATGTTTCTAGCGCTTCCTTTAACTTTTGTGGGCGCAATGTATGCAATGGCGGAAACAACGAGTATGTATATGTTAATCGAGCCATTGCTTTCGATTTTCGGTTGCGATGATGAGGGCGTCTGGGCGGCCTTTTATTATGTGGTCTTACTCCATGAGTTAGAAAAGGGTCGTACACCGGAGCAAGCAATTGAAAATACGGAAGCCCGAACATCGCGTATGGCGGAGTCGTATTTGGGTGTTGAGCGACATCAAGTATTTCAAACGGGTGAGCTTGAGTATGAAGAGGGGTCTTATGAAGAGTATACAAACGATGTCTATAACCCTCTCCTTCAGCGCTTATACTTGAAACCGGAGTGGAGCGTAGACCGGGTGGATAGCATAACTGATATAGTGGCATTGTCGGTGCAGGTCTTACTGCAGAGCAAGACGTTAAACGAGGGTCTGCTCTATATCGCGAACCGGGGTGGGGCATCGAGTACATGGGGTGCGGTAGCAGGTAGTTTGTTGGGTATGGCGTATGGGCGTACGTCTCTGCCGTCGCTCTGGGAAGGGGTCATTGCGCGTCGGGGTGAGCTAGAATCGGTATTTAGACGGGCGTACGCGGCGTTTCATGAGGACTCGCCGTTTTTGGTCGCGTATGAGCCGGAAGAACCGCCAAGCCCTTCGGTAACCTTTGAGCATCTCTAAAGGCACGGGTACGGGCTGTTAGGCTCATTGCTAGGGGTCTGGAGTGTTGCTTAGGTGGGGGTTGTCGCTTGACGGGTGGGTAGGTTAAGTAGCGGAAAACAAAAAGGGGTGTTTCGGGTGGTACGTATGATTCCAGCGGCGGTGCGTACAAAGATGGTGTGGCTTACGCATCAAGGGAAGACGGTAGGCAAGCGTTATGAGGTGGTTTCCAGCGATGGGGTATTGCGTCGTTATGATGATGCTGATCCGGGGTATTTGTCATCGCCTGTGCATAGTGTATTTGACCGTACAATGCCGTCTGTAGAATGCAAGGTTTTCGGTCAAACGTTTGTAACAGAAGACCAAGAAAACAAAGGGTATGACGTTGAAAATGTAACGGGTAATAAAAAGGCACTGGCGTACTTAGAAAGTCTTCATCTGTATACGGGTACATTTGGGTTTTACGATGTTACGCAGTATCAGATGGGCAGTTATCACGTAAAAGGGAATAAGCTGTTCGCTGTAAAGGGGTTAGCGGTGACACTTCGTGCGATTGAGTTGGTAAGAAAGGAAGAGGGGTACGCGGTCGAGGGGTGGTTTAGTTTTGTATTCCGGGATCGTTCGGCTGTAGATCGTGTGTTTTATGAGAGTACGCCGCATATGAAACGGGTCTATGACTTTGCAGTTTCGAGTTTACAACAAGGGAAGGAGTATGTAGTGCTCCTTAATTTGAATGAGGTGCTCGATAAACTAGCTACATTAGGGGTTCCTTTGCATCTTGGGGATAAAGAATTTGTGATCAGCGAGAGTCGGGGGTTGTGCGAGGTGCATGTTGACTTCACCAAGAACGGGATAGCTAAGTTCGTTCAAGGGTCGGATAGTTACGATCCGTTGACGGGTGCTATAATTCGGGCGTTTGAGTTGCTCAGTTTCCTCCGTAATACGGGGGTACTTATTATTGCGGGACATACGCCGATTTCATTGTGGCATCAACGGCGTATAAAAGACTATACAATCTGGGATTTACATGTACGGGATACGGGCGTTAACAGTCCATTCCCAGAAAAAGAGGAGGTGTAAGCATATGAAGTCAGCGGTTTGGGTTAAGTCGTCAATTCTTACTTATAAAGGGAAACCTTTAGGTAAACGGGTAAAGGTGTTGGGGGTAGACGGGGTTCTACGGGTATACGATGCGGAACTTAAGTCGCTCCCGGATTCCCGAAATGCTACGGTAATCAATCGCTACCTTGAAAAGCAGGAATTAAGGCTTCAGGGGGGCTTGTTGGTGACTAACGAAGAGGTAGAACGGGATTATCATCCTGTCGATGTTTCGGGTTCGCCACAAGATGCTCGTTATGTGGATTCACTTCGATTGTTCAGCGGGGCGTTTCAAGGTGCCGAGGGTACAACGTGGGGGTTGTCGTATCCACATGAGCAGGTCTTGCCTACAGTCAACGGGGTAGGTATTGTGTTAGAGTCATTGGTTATTGGTAAAGATATGAAGCAAAGCAAAGAAACGCGGGAAGAGTATCTAGCGCAAACGGAAGTAAGGGTATCGCTCTTGTTTGAGGATCGGGAGTCTTTGAATCGTTTTATGAATGATGTAGCAGAATTAGGTTCGGTTCCGCGTGGTCTCTCGATGATGGAAGACGATTTACGGATGGGAGTCCGCACGGGTCAAGGGGTATCGGTGCGGGTATCGGATGCATGGTTGTGGAAAGTTGCGGCTTCGTCAGGTTATGTCGTTACGCTTCCGGCGCATGCATTCGGGTTCGATTTTGAACAGGTAGCCGAAGGCAAGGGGCGTTCAATAGGGGTACACAGTATTTCGATGACGGGGAACCGTATGTATTGGTCGCCGGAGCACGAAGGGATTTATACCATCGAACGGGTAAAGGCTATTGAACAACGACTAAAACATTTAGCGTTGCGGCGGGAGCAAGGGCATTTAACGGTATCGGGATTGAGGGGTACGCATCAAGGGGTGCCGTATTCGCGAGATGAGGTTGTAAGCGTGCCGATACCGAGGGGGTTGTAAGGGTGATTAACACATTGCGTATTACGCATTTGGAGCATAACAATGCAAAAGTCGGGATTCGTTTTGAAACCTTGGATTCCGATAATCGTTTTAGTCTGTACGATGTTGAGCGTGAAAAAATCCCGCCACATTTGCTTAAGGAATGGGATACAACGCTTACGCTAACGCGTATAATGATTTCCGAAGGTCAGCTATGGGTGACCGAGGATGAAAAACAATTAAATCAATCCGCTGTCGATATTACGAATAATCCCGATGCGCTAAAAGCATTGCTTCATGCACGCTTTCTGCTGACGCCGCTCCAACCTGCGATGCGTAGCGATGGAATCGGGGGTATGTTGCAGTGGGGGTCGAATATTGCGCCGCCGCACGCGTTGTATTTCCGTAATGGGGTGTTGGGGTTGATTGAAGGGTTTGAAAGTACGTTTAAGCAAGGCTCTCAAGAAGTGAATGCGATGAATCGGTCAGTGCGAGTGTCTTTCTTCTTTTTATCGGAGATGGATGTGCATCGATTCTTTGGGGCGTTAGAGGCGTTTAAAATGGACGTGGTGCGCTTTAAGCAACAGGCGCTAGAGCAGGCTTCCAAAGGGGAAGGGGTACCTGTGGTGCTTCCGTTGCGTAAACTGCTTGAAATCAGTAAGGCGGTTGAATTCTCGTTGGGGCATGATTACGGGTCGCTTACGATGCAGGTGGGGTCGGATGTGCAGTGGATTGTGGAGACGGGGCGTGACGGGGCGTACCATCCTCCGGTGTTTACAAATCCGAGTATTAAAGAAGCGGTGGATGGGGTAATGCCTACGCTTATGGATATGACTAAGCGTCGTAAAGAGGTGCGGGATCGGTACGGTGCTCTGGCGCATGCAGAGTCGGTTTGGGCGGTTCAATTCCTTCAGCGTATGCGGGATAACGGGTTGCTTACGTTGTACCGTACGGGGATGACGGCGGGGGTCTTACGGGGTACGGGCTGGTCTCGGCTCCGGGCGTACCGCCTGTAGATCGTCTCAGCGCGTCGTAGGCGGGGTTCTCCCGGTCGTTCGGTGTATCCGTGCTCTCTCGGAGCCGTGTAAGACGGGATCGCTTAAAACGCCGCCTAGCGGCTCCTAGCGCGGGGGTAGGTGCCGGGTCTAGCAGGGGTTACGGATGGCAGTATAGTAGGGGCTATACGAAGAAAAGGGTAGCATGGATAGGGATGATACGCGCTGTCATGGGATTCCGCGTGCGATTGGGTTTGCGTTTACGGAGTCGTGGGAAGGCATGTCGGATTGGGTCACTCTATTGTTAGCGCAGACGTCGGTTGCGGCGGAGTAAGGGTAAGTAAGGAGCGGGGGTATACATGCCCTTGCTCTTTTTTAGGTACAGGAGGATAAAATATTTAGTTGTCAGGTAGATTTAAGTTTAGTTGTTGACTTTATAGGTAAATAGAGTTATGTTTATAACGGAAATCAATCGTAGAGGGGTGTATGTGTATGCAAATGGTATCAGATCGTTTCGTTTCAACGATGTCGGAATACGGTTTTATGGAGCTTGAGGTACGGGGTATGGAAGGTAGTAGCTTGAAAGCGGTCTACTTCGGGGGTCGCGATATGATGTTGGTCAGTTCTTCGAATGGCTTGGGTTTGGGTGGTTGTGATTACAAGCAAGATGCGAATGAAATTGCGTCGTTCCGGGATAGCCTGTCGGGTTATCGGTATTTAACGGAAGCGAATATTGCGGAGATGACGGCCTTCCTCAATTACTGTTGGGGGCGTGCAAATCTGGAAGCTCAGTTTCTTGCCCTGCAGGATTTGCCGAAAGATTGGCGGCGTACTGATTTGTTAAATCGGTATGTACCGGAAGTTACAGAAATGCTTCGTTCGGACGATCCTGAGAAGACGTATCGGGATCAGTTGACGCTTGTTGATGGGGAAGGTACGCTTGCGGTTCCCGGTCTAACCAATGTCGTCGTGTACAGTCCAGAGGGTCAGCGTGGTTTCGTCTTGATCGGGGATCTGGATAGCGGGGTTGATGCGAAGGTCGGGGATTTTTCATACGAAGTCGAACCGGGTAAACAGGCTAGGGCGCATGTCAAACAGGTCGCTATGCTTTGCTCGGATGCTATGCCTACTTCAATTACGACAATGTACATCACGGATGTTGAGAGTGCGTGCAAGGTAGCGGAGTTCGCATATAAGTATTTAAAGAATACGGATGCGATCCACACCGAAGGGCAACATGCGCCATCTGATCCTAAACTGTTCACGAAAGTAGGGGCGCGTACTGCACGGGATTATCGGTTAGGGGTTAACGAGTAACTGAATAGACAGCAAAGACTTGCGATTTTGGCAAGTCTTTTTTATTGGAATAACGGCAGGACGTTTAACATAGGGGGTAAATACGTTTTTAAATTCAGGAGGTAGGGGTATGGGTTTTAGTAATGGGTTAGAAGATTTTCCGTTGGTACAGGTTTCGGCGGTAACGTATCGTACATTGTTTGCGTTAACGGAAAGTTTTATTTCGTTGGATATTTCGGTAACGTCCACAGGATGGGGTCGGTGGCGGGACGGGGTGTACGAAACGGGTACATTCTCGGTACAAGCGCCACTTGAAGATAGCAGGGGTCGTCGTCGGGAGTTTCGGGAGTTCCTCACTCAATTGTTTGGAACAACAAACTACGAATACGTATTCATCGAAAAACCGATCATGGGGGTAAACTACGATACATCGAGTTCCCTGTTCCAGTTGAATACGGTACCGGATGATATGATTGATATGAGTTTGATTTCGGCGCGTACAATTATCCGTGAAGATAACAACATGTGGAAATCCAATCTGCATAAAGTATCGGGGTTCAAGTCGAAGATTAAAGGCGATAAAGATATTAAAGGGATGGTACAGGATTCCCTGCGTTTGTTGGATTTTGATGAGTCGGATCGTTTTTTGGCGGAAGATGAGTGGGATGCTACGGGATTAGCGGTTGGGGTCATTTATCGTTCTCTGGTACTTAAAAAAGCAAAGGCGCTCAAAAAGCCGAAAACGGATTTGCGTAAGGGGTATAATATCAAGCAATACGATAATGAACTGGATGCACTTGAATTTGCTGAAAAACGCAAAGGCAAAGTTTACAGTGTCGATTTTACGGATAGCAAGTTAAGTATCTTGACTAACTTTAAAAAGTTAGTTACAGAGCAGGGTTCGGATTGGGTGTACGTGCTCACGGCACCTACAGCAAAGCTGGGTGCGTTGGCTCTGGACAAGGGGTTATCATTAGAATACCCGGTGTCCACGCTTGTCGTATGGAAACGTTAAGGGGGTATGGGTCATGCAGATGAAGGCGATAGGGCATCAATTTAGTAAGCAAGATCGAGAACATATGGGCTTCTGGCTGTCACAGCTGGAAGCCGCAGGGGTTCCGGTGCAAGGGGTATCGCGCGATTTGAAGGTACAGGCGGTCACGTATGCGATGCTTCGAGGGGTTACGGATCTTAGGACGCTAGGCAAAGCGACAGGCTGGGGTGCAACGACACCGGAAGCGCGTAAACTTATTGTCGATGCGTTGACTGAGATCAAAGTGTTTATTGATGCGAATCAGAGTGCAGTGCCGGATCTTATTTTGCGCAAAGCGGATCTTGTGCGTGCTTCATATCTGCGCAATTCACGTAAATTAGAAATGTTGTTGCGGCAACCAGGAATCCAGATGGTATTACGTACAACAGAATGGTCATTTTCGGAGTCGGCGTATCTGCAAGTTCTACAGCGGGGTATTAAAGCTTCCAATATCAATATTATTTCGATTGAGTTGGCTCAGACCGTCGATGAACTTACACATGTTGCGAAAAGCATTGCGGATCGGTTGGTCTTTCGTACGTACCGGGGAGTTTGTAAGGAGGTGTAAGTTATGGGGTATCCGCAGTTTCCGAATCATCCGTATCGGAATATGTATCCAACGCCGGAAGTTAAAATTCCGCGCTTAACGAAGCCGTTGGTGCAGGAGTTAATTTCACAGCATATGCAGGTTCCGGTTCAAAATATTAATTTTGAACGGGTAGCCGAGGTTCCTGCTTCTTGGCGGCATGCGTGTAGTGTAGCGGGGGTATTGGTTATGCCTGCGAGTGGGTTTCCGTATGCGTCAGGAGAGGTGATTACGTATGCGGCTTGTACGCATTGTGGGCGTGTGTTTTATCATTTTGATCAATACTAGTGTTGGAGGTGTGGGATGGATAACACGGAAAGAGTGTACTGGTTCGGCCAGTTAGCGCGTATGGGTTTTGTCACCCCGGCTCGTTTCCCGATGATATCGGATCAGGTATTCGGTAAAGTCACTCATTTATTTCTCGAAGGATACGAACAGGCGCATTTTATTAACCGAATGCAACAGTTCGGTATCTCTAGCCACAAACTGAGTGAATTTATCGAAGGGGTAGATCATTTCCTTTCAATGAACATGAAATTCATGTCTTCTGATGATCGTAGGCTCCCTTTAGAAGACTACAAAAAGCTAGTCACGTATATCAAACATGCGGTCAATCAACACGGTAGGGGTATTCTTGTAGGTGCTAAATCTCCGTACGGTTTGCAAGATAAATTGATGAATATATTATTTTCGGTGAAGCAAACAGATGTACAGTGTGATGAGAGCGTTACAGGTTACTTGCCTATGGTTTGCGCAACTCTCTCGGTTTCAGCGCTTGCGGTGCTTGCTGAGGTTCATGTAATGGCAGAGCATATAAAGATGAAACTTGCATCAATCAATGCAGGAGGGTTTTCGCCTTTTGAGGCACGTCGAGCTTTGCTTGAAGACATGGATAAATCAAAATGGGATGTACTTGTAAACGATTTACCAGATGGTGAACTTGAGCGATTGTATAAACGAGTCAAGAAACTACAACAAGGGGTGGCTAGATAATGGGATTTATGAATCGTTTCTTGGGAGCGGGTAAGCCGAAGAATGGGGATAATGGTGGGGTAGATATTACACCTATTTCGTTTGTAGCAGGGGGTTCGGATGCATTAAAAATTACAAGTTATTCGGCTCAGATTTTGTATCAACTCCTTATTTTAGAGGATGCAAGAACGAAAGAATTATGTGGAGATACGTTGGGTACGGCTTCCCAGAATACGTCTGCGAATATTGAACGGTTAGCACACATCATACCATTAAAGGTAGAGGGTTCATATGCTGATATTTTTAATGTGGGTATGGGTCGCAATGAAATCCAGTTACTAGCGCAGTTAGATAGTCCGGTAGCTCAAGTAGAGTCTAGGATTTCTAAAAGTGAAAAACTAACCCGCCGCAAGGCTATAGGGTATACTATCCGTGTACTTAAAGAAACAAAAATACCGCGTTTGACGTTGGGGTATGTCGGGGGTTTAACACTTCCTACAGTGCGTTGGGAGGTACAAACGGCTGATTCTATTGTACATGTCACACCGCATGAATTAATGTATCTCATGATCGATCCCCTGTATAACGGGGTAATCGGTACGGAAACGAACGGGGTTATGTTCAGGCTCACACCTAAATTTGTGGTAATGGGTACAAAAAGTGTTGTCCCTACGCCTTCGATCACTCAATATGATCGAAGCAAACGCTTAGGTGATAGAGGGGTTAATACTTTACGCTCGGTAAACGTTGGGGATGACGTGGAAGAAGTCCGTAAATGGTACGGGTCTTCGATTGCGGCGATGGTTGAACGGTATAAACCTACTGCTAAAGCTTCGTCAGGTGCGGGTACAACAAACGAAAATTCACGTAAACATATTGGTGCATCGTATGTCATTCATGAGTATGTCCGCAACGGGTTAAAATGGCCGGATGGTTTGATTGAAGGCATGTCTAGTGGGCGGATTTCAGATACATTGGATCGGGGTTATAACGCTATCATTGGTGAAGATTTGCGTATTTTGGGTACATGGTCGGATTCGCTTCGCATAACGGCTAAAGTTGTTATAGGAGCATTAAAATCGCATAAACGTGTACTGCTAGATAAGAGTGATGCTACGGCAGAAGTTCCTCTTCTGGTTGGGTTTTTGGTACAGGCAACTAAAGACGTTCAAATTTATCGCTTGCCTGCGGATTACGTACCGGGAACTACGCCTTCAGCTATTATCCCGTATACCTTAAAGGCCGGGGAAGATTTGGGTCTGACTTTGTACGATTTGATGTTTACGCTGTCACAGCCGGGGTTTGCGGGTTCTTGTCTGGTGTCTTCCGAAGGGCATAAAATACGTCTATCACCTAAATTTACAGGGGTGGTAGCAGGGAATCGCGATGTGCCAACACCTTCGTTCCCTAGTTTACCGGAAGATTTGGTTGTTGTTCAATTGGATCAGAAGGTAGAGGGCGATGAATTCTTTAGTGATCGGGTATGGGTGTTAAAGCCGCACCATGAGAAAGCATGGGGTCATATTTATGAAACCTTGGTAAAGCCTAAAACGCCGAGAAGATTACGTTCAGTAACTCCTATTTATCGAGTTGCTTCTATTATAGAAAAACTGATTGAAGATATCAAAAAAGATACTCAAGCTTAATAATTCAGTAACCGCTACGCTGTTTATAACTTAAATTAAAGACATATAAATAGCGTAGTCTTCCGTAGCTGGTGTTGTAAAGGTGAGACTTAAATTAACGGAATGGGGTGTTTGGAATGCACGTAGAATGGAAGGAAAACAGTGCGACATTTATACCGTTGCGAAATGCCTTAATGCGTTTAAAGGACAATCATGGGGTTTTGTTGCCGTCTGGGGGTCATGCAACATTGGCACATGAGGTACATTCGCCTTCTTGCGCGGGTTCTTCGGTCGAACATGTCAATGTGACGTTTGATAGTGAGTTAATCTCGTTGTATGTTGTGTTAACAAGCAGTGTGACTGAACCGGATTTTACGAGTATTCTCAATTATTTTTGCAAGTTCATGCAGGTGTCAGATCCCAAGTACAGCGAATTTGTCAAACAAAAGAGGTTGATTTTGAAGAGGAATCTGTTTCATCTTACTGTGTGGGCGAATGCATCGCTGGATAAACTAGGGGTAGATCAAGGCGAATATAAAGCAGGAGAGATCGATGATTTGCGAAGCAGTTTAATGCGCTTGAGTCAGTATCAGATGAATGCGTTGCTTCAAGCGTTGCCGCCTTCGGTTGTGCGTGACTTGCATGCGCGTGCGGTATCGTTGCAGGCGAAGGGTTGGCAGGTCTAATTCGGTATACGAATCGAATAGCAAGGGGTAAACGAAAAGCCGGGGTTTTTGACTCGGCTTTTCTTTTTTGAACCTGTAGCTGGATGCTTCGCTTTATGTTATAGGAGTCTGTGTTTTAGTGTAATTCATTCTGCTCATAAAAGGGGTTCTAGTATGAATAATCAACTTGAATTGGTATTAACTCGTTTCGGTGATTGGGAAAGCGAGCAGGAGCAACTGGACTATATCGATGATTTAGAGCAATTAATCACAAAAGCGAATGAAGATGCCGCTGAACGTGAATTTCTCGGACCAGCGGCGGATCGAGAACCACTTATTTCCGATCCGATCTATGATGTCCTGATGGACTACTTACAAGAACTCGCGCCTGATTCGCCGTTGCTTCATAGAGTCTGGTCAAAAGATGATCCCGATGCTACCTTTGATGCAGGTCTTGATCAACATTTGGTTTTATATCCAATGTTGTCGATCCAAACGGTAAAGTCGCTCTCGGATCGTGCTCTGGCAAAGTTCAAATCGCTTCTTCCGGTCAGTAAAGTTCAGATGGTGGCTTCGCTCAAGATGAATGGGCACGGGGTACGGGTTGTGTACAATCAAGGCAAGTTGGTCAAAGCCCATTCGCGTGGGGGTCGCAGTAATGGTCGGGATCTTACGGCGCAAGCCATTCGGATCTTGGGGCAGGAGTGTCCGGCCTTTGCACAGTACGGGGTAATTGAATTACGGGGCGAGATTTTGCTTCCGTTTAGCAACTTGGAAGCGGCACGGACATACAATCCGGAAATTAAGAGTGCCTTTTCAGGGGTAGCATCCATGATTCGAGCCAGTGCATCAGAAGAAGAGACACAGCTCTTGCACTTCTCGTTCTACGATATCCGTTCAACGGAATTGGAGTTTGAATCTTTATCTTCCAAGCTCGATTATTTGTATCGAATCGGGGAGTCAGTAGGCTGGGAAGTTCCAGAATATTTTATCTTCGATGTGGATCGTAGGGGTGTTGAGTCTCAGATCGAAGAAGCGGTGAACGAGATGGAACGCCGCACTTCGAATTACGATTACTACACCGATGGAGTAGTCGTTGCCGTAGATGACTTAGAATTGTTTGAAGATTTCGGTAAAGAGGACAAGTTTAGACTGGGTAACTTGGCGATGAAGATCGGTCGCTGGAAGCAAGACGGGTATTGCGGCAAGGTCATCGAGATCAATTATGAGCCGGGGAAGACAAAGAAAACGCCTGTAGCCCGGATTGAGCCAATGCTTACGGCTTCGGGTAATACGGTTACGGATGTGCCATTGTACGCCCCTATTTACACCTTGCTCTTGGAAGCGTATCCGGGTAACTTATTGCATTTCAAGTATGGGATGGAAGCGGGTGTTGTTCCGACCACGCAGGATGGGCGTATTGTTTCGGATAAAGATATTAAGCTGGATTTAAAAGCGTTGCTTGAAAAGTATAACTTGTAGCGGCTAATATGCTGACCGTTTCTTCATAGGGTAGTACGATATAACGTACATCTTCGAAGAAGAAACGGTTTTGGCGTACAACGTATACGGGTAACAAAAGAGGGGTGTTAGTTGTGTGGGTTATATCTATTGCAGGTATAATTTGCGGGTTCGCGTATGTACTTAAAGTGTTTAAGAAGACGGGACGCCCAAGAGAAGGTAACCCTGAAAAAAGCACCGACGATATGCGGCTCTGGTTATTTATGACTACAATTATATGCGGTATTTTTGTTTTATACGGGGATACACTCATGCCCCTTGTCAGGCAATTGTATACGGAATTAGTAAAAGGAGGATCGCATCTGTACTATCCGCCGTGGGGAGGGTACCAAGACGAATAAACAGGGGTGTACGCGTTTTAATAGGTGTGTATCGTAAAAGAAGAGGTGACATGAAGTACACCTCTTCTTTTTATTGATTTTAAAGATAAAGCAAGGTATACTTCGAGTAAGCAAAGGAGGGAGTTATATTGTCTAGTCGCCGGGTAACGAAGGCGGAACTAATCAAACGGGTACTTGCGGAATCGGAAGCGTTAGAATTGGAAACCACGAAGCCGGGCGGGTTCTCGGAATATGCGCAAACGTGTGAGGATCTTCTAATCGAACTTCTGCCGTATCTATCAATAGAAGGGTTGCGTATTGCGGAAGAAACGTTCATTCGGAATCAAAAACTAAGGGATGGAGCGGCCTATACACCGCCACCGCTTTTTGTACCGATTCCGAAGTGTACGGTGTGTGGGGTACGGCCTGAATTTTCCGGTGGGTTGTGCTCGGAATGCGGGGAGGGTAGTCTCGGGAAGGGCGGCTAGGCGGCGGTTTAAGCGCTCGTACCCCGCTGGGGTGTGTAAGCCGGAGTGGGGTGTGTTTGTGGCGCTGGGGTCGCCGTTTGTGGCGCGTGTGGGGTGTTCTATAAAGAGGCGGCGGTGGGTTGGTTGAATGATAACATTGAGCCTAGTCGTATCGATCCTGCTTACGTACGTGTTAGTCCTAGTACCGGGAATAGAAAAGAAGACTTTTGGTTGCACAACTAGTAGTCTGGATTTTACATACGTAAAGCCTAACGTATGAGGGGTGTTTGTTCTAAAAAGGAGGATGCAGAATGACGTATAAACAGGTGGTCGATAGTTACCCCGGCGATTATTCGCAATGGCAGGGGGTGCTGGGTCTTTGTGGGTTTGCGTTGTTGGTGTTATTTGTGATTTGTTTATGTGGGTTTTTTGTAGGCGATACTATAAGTTTAATAACGGAAAAAGAAGGTCAAAAAAGAAAAGAACGTCGTCGTATTTTTGTATGGCAGTTCGGTAGTGTTTTGCTTGTCATTAGCATCGTACTGGTTTCGTTTATGCTTCTAAAAACCCGAATCGCTTGGGAAAACGACATGACAAGCAAGACCGAGGTTTGGGAGCGCAACGTGCAAGCTTATGTCGCGTTACAAACTCCAGTCAACGTGTCGGTACGTGATATTACGTACGGGGATGGAGGGGTGACGGCTTTGGTGTTGGTTGATGGAGTCGAGCGTCGCATAACGTTTTCATCGAATATTGAACTGCGTGAGGGTATAGACGTTCCTTTTATTGAGGCGGTTTGGGTTCCTGATTTTGGAGATGGCGTACGTGCACATTGGGAGTCAGAAGTCTTGGTTATGCCGAAATAAAAACAAAAGGGGTATGTGTGAATGAGTGGATATGCATGGGATGCACAGCTTATCAATAGTGTGTTGTTAGGTGCAACATCGGCGGCGGTTATCGGCTGGGGGTTCTTGTCGTGGTTGAAGTCTTCCGGTAAGGTGCTGGAAGGGCGGGATTATGCGCGAGGTGCGTTTGAAGCGTTTGCAGGGTTTTTGGCTTCGTTTGGTGATGGGCATATACCGAACGAAATTGTGCCTACTGATGTTGTCCAACCACAAAAAGACGGGGGCACTCCGTGTGATATTCCGGTTGATCGTTTGTCCATCGAGCTTACGGGGTACAGGGCGGTATTTACCCATCAGGGTGTGGTGCATGACAAAGGAGAAATCACGAATGTTGAGTATCAGCGTGGCTTGATGTATCCGATTGTTTTAGTCATAAATGCTGTAAATTCAGAAGCCGAAGATAATGCACGGTGTGAAGTCGTGAAGCTTTGTGTACCTGAACAAGTTGTGTACCGACAAAAGTAAAGGGGTGTTAATATGGTCGATTCGCTTATTTTGGGTAGTCTGTGGAAATTAATTCTTTGTTTTATAGTAGGCGGTGGAGTAGGATATGCGGTGGGGTATGCACGGGATCAGGAGGTTCGAGATGGTGTTTTACTCGGTCTGATAGCCGGGGTACTCCTTACCGTATTTGGTTTGTTGGTCATGTTAATCTTTAGATAAGGGGGTACATCATGGGTTACGGGTATACGGAATTTGACTTTCAGGGGTATTTATTTGCTCAGTTGTGGTGGCTGGTTCTGCTTGTGGTTGTATTTGCAGGTTTGGCTCTCTTCATCTTTTGGTTGCTGTCCGGTTCTGAATTGACGTTCGTAGATTACGTAGGGGTTGTGATACTTACGTTTATTGCTTTTTCATTCGTTTTCGGTAATGTAGTGCTGTCGGGAATGGAAGAACGAAATTTGCATTACCGTGCCATGCAAGAAGAACGTAATAAGTATGTCGCAACGTTAGAACAAACTAAGCTTGAAGTTAGATCAGTTACGTACATGTCGGATTATTACAAAGTGGCGAGTGTAGATAAATCAACAGGTGAAGAGCATACCATTTACGTCCATGACGGGGTAGAAGAACTCCCTGTAGGGGGCACTCCGTATATACTGGCAACATGGGTACCTGATTTGCAAGACGGGGTTTCAGCGGGATGGGAAAATGTAGTGTTGTATTTACCGGATAATCTTTCAAGTGAAGGTAAACCGGGGATTGAAGTCTATACATTAGAAGGAGGGGGTTAAACATGAAGAAATCAAACGTATTGAATTGGGTATTAGTTGTCTTGGTTGGTCTAGTTTGTATGACGGGGTGGTTAGTTCTAACGACAGGAAGTAGGCAGGATGTGGTTGATGCGTTTAAGAAACCTTTTATTAGTGCCTATAGTAAGGTAGAGTCGGAAGGAGCTGAAATGCAGAAGACGTACTTTAACAACTTGAACCCCTACGATGATGAAGTAAACAAAGTCGGAGATCCAAGCGAAATTCAAAATCAAGTTACGACTTTGAATGCGGGTGCTAAAAAGCCGTTATTTCCGGGAGATCGAATTGAAGTTGAAACACTGTCTTTTGAGGGTGGGGCGTATACAGTAAAAATGGGTGACGTCAAAGGATCGGACATCCTTACGTTCACAAACAACGTAACGACTACGGATGATTCTAATGTTCCATATGTACGTGCGATTTGGAATGAAGGTACAGAAGATGAAAATCCACACTGGGAAAATGCTGTGCTTTATCTACCAGCAAAAACAAAATAAAAGGGGTGCTACACATGGGTTATTACGCGGGTGTTAGAGGTACGATTACACTTAAACCAGAATTTGTAGGGGTTGTTCGTGAGGCAACGGAGGAGTGGGGTTGGATCAATACGGGGCATGCGGTATTGGATGCGTATGAGAACGAGTTCACGGCGCTCCCGTTTACACCGCTTACACCGTTAGGTACGGATCTTAACGGAAAAGATTGGTCGGATGATGGGGTTATTGAAGGTTACAAGTTGTATAATATTCAAGATGATCGAAAATGGTCATTCTGTTCCGGTTGCAAAAACACGGATTCGGCCAAGCATTTCCTAGGGGTGATACTCCCGTATATTGCGGAGAGTGTGGAGTACTTGGAGTATTATTTTGAGTGCGATGACTACAGTAAATTGTATGATCTGGCAGACGGGGTCGTGGTAGAGGTACGGAGTGAGCATACCTTCTATGGTGATCCTAGCAAATATAGGGGTACTGATAAAGAAGGTGTAGGCTGTGAGTAGAGGTGGTTCTAGCGTAGAAGAAATCTTTACGGGTCAATCGAAGTACGTATCGAGTTTGCAGGCAGATATGGATGCGTATATCGAGATTCAACCAGTTCCTGCTCCGGCTCCGTATTTAGACTATCTCTTTCATCGGGCGAGTGTAGAATATGTTGTGGCGGCTGTGGTGATGGGGTTACTTCTTCTTTTTGTGATTGCATACGTTCTGTTTCTCGGCTTCCGATTTGTTCTTCTTGTGTGTGGGAAGTTAAAAGAGCGGGATACGGCATTTCAAACGTTGCATACGGAGAAGATGGTAGCTAACGAGTCGTATATATTTGCACCAATATTGGCCGGAATAGGGGTTTTTGTACTCCTTTTGTACTATGTAATAACAATTAATTCCTTGGGTATCGTGGGTGAAGATCGAGAAACGGTAACTTCCTACAAGGATCAACAAAGTCCTGTCTATGCTTCAGCTTATTTGGCGCAGGTAATGGGGTATGAGTATCTAGATGTAACGGGGAGTCGAGTCGAAGGATCGAATGTTGTGGTAGAGGTAAAAACAAGTCGGGATATCAAGGAAATTGAACTTACGGGGGTGCAGGTCATTACGCCCGGAGTAACGAAGCTTCAAGCACGTTGGGTGCCGCCAGTCGATTCGGAGCATTTACCGTATTGGACGGATGTTGAGGTACTGAATACACGTTCGTAAAAGGGGTGGTTTGCACGTGTTTAACGCGGTGACGTATTTAGGGTATGGGGCAATGTTGGCTATGGCGTGGCTTCTGGTTGTGAATGCGCGTATGCGTCGGCGTAGTGGTCACAGGGCGTATGTGCGGCTGTCGTGGTCGGTCTTGGGGGTTGTGGTCGCCTACGGCGTCTTTCTCCTTCTGGTGGGGCTTACCGGGTGGCCTTTCGGGGTGTAGGTCGGCGTAGGGCAGGTATAGCGGGGTAAAAGGCGATCCTTAGGGTCGTCTTTTTGTTTAAATTCAGACATTGGCGAGCGTTCTATTGTCGGCAGGTCTTTGTTGATTGTGAGTGAGGGGTTTGGTGCGTTTTCTGGCGTGTGTGTGTTCGGTTACGGGGTACGGTGCGGGTAGCGCGTGGAGCGGGTGTAGTTCGGTAGGGGAGGGGTCGTAAAATGGAGAATAAAATCGTAAATTGCGGTTTTCGTGTTGTCACTCGGCGGCAAATGTGGTATAGTATCAGTACAGGCAAGCAGGATAACCCCTCTGCCTATCCCTTATTCTCGGCATGACCGGGAGTTAACCCTATACCACCTTTCACGGACAAATAAGAGCGTCGGCATTCGATCCCAGCGAATGTTGGCGCTCTTTTAGTTGGGAGGTTGAGGGGTGCGTGTGCGGGGTAAGTAAGAAGAGAGAGCGAGTTATCTGTAGGTACGGGGTCATACATACGAGGGGGTATAAGCGATGAGTACAATACCGAAAATCAAGTCCAAAATGGATTCTCAAGAGCTTACACTCCAAGATATTTCCAGTTTACGGGTTCGTTCATTTGCACGAAAACCTTCGAAATTGTCACTTAGTTCCCGTTATAAAGTCGTAGGGTTCCATATGCAGGGAGTTAGCATCGTTTGGAATTGGTTGGGCAAAGGTATGCTTGCAGAGTCGACGACGTATGTATTGCCGCTTTCTACGGTGAAAAGTATGCGGTGGCTAAACAATCGGTCGGAGGTAAAAGTTTCCTTGCGTAACGGTGATGTGTTGATTTGGTACGTATAAACGGGGTGGCTTAGGCTATCTCGTTTTTCTTTTAAAATTTAAGTTGACTATATAAGAATAATAAAGTATATTAAACGTAACAGGTACAACTAAAACATGGAGAGGCGGTATATTAATGAGTACACAAAGAGAACAACAAGCACAGCAGGCGGCCAATGATTTTTTGGATTTCTTGAATTCGTCTACGGCGTCGGATCGCAAAGAATTTGCAAACGAGGTATTGCGGGGTCATCGTACGTTGCAAGATATAGCATTCTCATCGTTCATGTTGCTGGTAGAAGGCTGGGCGGGGTGCGATAAAGACGGTAATTACGATCAGCGTAATGAACGGGCGGTTAAAGAGAGCACGCGTATCCTAAATGCGTTACATGCGAAGGGGGTGTAAGTGTGTTTTTCGAAACGAGGGTAGTCGAGGAAGAATTGGAACGTGTGGAGCGCATGGTATCGGAAGGCGAGGCGGAGTATCTGCATTTAGCGGGGTTCCGCTTGAATCTAATGCGTCTCAGTAAACTGGTGCATGGCGATTCGATGTCAGTCGTGCTCAATCATAGCTTTGGGGTTCCGTTTGCGGCGTCGTTAGCTCGAATTTTAAACTACTTTGGTCTTACGTGCGTGCAACCAAGTGTAAAGGATCAGTTTTTGATTATTACGTCTGCAAAAAGAACGTCGCAAGCTACATAGGGGTGCTCAATCCGAAGATTTTATATCTTCGGATTTTTTATTTATGATATATGGTTGTGGGTCTCTGACTTGTCTTTATATTACTTATCTAAATAAAGCACAAAGGCGGGGATTATGTATGTCTAATATGGATAAAGAATTCGAAGAAGTGGAAGGAAATTTTATTGGTGACGAGGACTACACGGAAGAAGATTACCGGGAAGATTCCGAATTTTACGGTACGCACCCGCTAAACGATGAGGAGGATGGTGATGATTACTCAGATAAAGATGACGAAAACACTACGCCTGATCTAAGCGGTGCAGTATCGGAATCTAACGGTGATACGGATTCATTAGCATCTTTGGGTATTCGCATCAAATCCAAACTGGAGATCAAAGAAGAAATTATTGATATTGACTCGCTGGTTACCTCTAAATTCAAACAGGTTTCACGTGAAGAAACCTTGATTGGCCTAACAGGGGTAGTCGGGGAGTGGGGGGTTGTTACTCCTATCCACGTCCTTCAGTTGGAGGATGAAGACATGTATATGATCTTGGATGGGTTGCGTCGTACGGCGGCGGCGTTGCGTAACGGTAAAAAGCAGATCAAAGCGGTTATTTGGGTATTTGACGATAAGGAAGAAGGCAAAGACCTGGCTAACGTTCTTTCTTTGATGATTAACCGATCACAAAAGTACCGCAATAAAGAGCTTTGGGAGCAGATGAAGTTACTTGAAGAAGTAAACGACGCTACACCTAGTTTGATCGAGTATTTGTTGCAGATGCATTCAGGCGATGCCATGAAGTTGAAAGATATCATGTTGGCTGATATGGATTACGACGAAATCAAGCAAGCCTTCTTGGATGAAGGTATGACGATAGATGCGGCGTATAAAAAATTGTGTGCGGCGCGTAAAAAGGAAAATCGGTTGGCTAAAGAAGATAGCATGATTCTGGAATCTGGGGGTACGCCAGATGCAGTATCAGCGGAGGATTTCGATGATGGGGTTCCGGTAGATCAGCATTTGGGTACGGATGAAGTAAAAAGTCTATTAGGTATGACGGAGCAAGATATTGAAGATACTTCGCTTGAAGACTTAGATCGCACAGCTGAGGTGAGGGGAGATGTCGTACAGAAGGTAGGAGAACGACATCCTGTTGACGCCGAAATCAAGCAAGCGGTTATGATTCGAGATGAGTTTAAGTGTCGTTGCTGTGGTCTAGGCGGGGAGCGCTGGTTGGGGGTTCTTGTTTATCATCATATCGTGCCCGTATTCTTGGGTGGACCAGATACGGTTGACAATGGACTTACAATCTGCTCTAACTGTCATTTAACGTTGCATTTGTACTCGTTTGGTAAGGTTCCAGTTGACTTGGATGCGTTAGATGATGCGGAAAAAACAACGTTTAAAAACATCTTTAAATTTGGTAATATCATCATCGAAGGCATGAAACGTGTAGGGGTTAGTAAAGATGCGGCGTATAAAGCGGATGCGGGTAGTCGTCGTCATCTGATGCCGGGAGAAGGCTTAAGTGATAATACGAAAGCCTTTAAGGAGTCGGGTCTGGAGGGGTAGCTATGAGTAAAGGGTTGCGGATTTTTGTAGTGTTAAGTGTTTTGGTACTCTTGTCGGGGTGTTCGTCGTTTATTCAAGATCCTTTTGGTACGAATCAAAGGTATCAGGATAAAGATGGAGGGGTGAATTATCTTGATTTTACGTCTACTGACGATTTAAGGTCGGATACGTATCAAGTTGATTTTTCCAGCTTAGTCCGTGCAGATACTCAAGATGAACAAAAGTCTATTTGGATTCTGCCTTTTAAAATCACCAATATTTCGAACAGTTCGATAATTGTTCCTCGTTTGGATAAGTTGCGTATTTTGCAAGGCGATAAAACGTATATGTATAATGTAGATGATATGGAAACGGAGTATATTGGTGATTCTACGCTTACGTATCTCCCTTATGGAGATATAATAAATCCTGATATTTGGGTTAAGGGTCAGTATGCCTTTGAGCTTCCTTCTTCCTTTGAGTTTGATGATAACACTTATGTTATATTCGATAGTACGTCTATCAAGCATCCCGATGCTAACTCATTTTTTGGTGTGTATCCTGTCAGGGTTAAATTGGAGGAGTAGTTAAAACGGATAAACAAATCAAAAAGAGACTCCAAACAGGAGTCTCTTTTTGATTTAAAAACCGACATAAATGTTGGTAACTGTAACCCAGATCGTTTTAAAGGCATAAGAGTTGTTTTTATAGTATAAACTAATAGGGGGTACGGTATGTATACAAACATTGTACTAGAAGGTTCGGATTTGACTGGCAAGACAACGGTATTTCGGATGCTCGATTTGTGGTTTCCTTCGAAAGTAACGGATCGTTCTCCGGTTATATCGGCATCGATAGGTGAGTTCGATTATGATAATCGGGGTGTAGATGCGGTTAGGTCGAATCCTTCGACGTTATTTGTTATTTTGTATACGAAAGATGTTTCGATCTTGAAAGATCGTCTGGAAGAACGTCTGCGCTCTGATCCATTCAAGGTTGATGACTATGATCGGAATACAGCGTTGTATAATAACGTGTACGCGAAGTTTGGTAAAGATTTGATTCGTGAGCGTAATGTGCTTATGGTTAGTATCGATAAGAAGACGTCTTTCGATGTCGCGGCTGAGATTGCGCAGTACATCTTGAAGTCTACAGTGACTGATTTACCTGAGGTTTCGTTGGAGGGTGAGAGCAAGGTATATCGTAAAATACCGGGCACGGGGTTGGCGCTCGTTAAATTGAAGCCTACACTTTATAGTTTTACGCATAATCGGTACGGGGTAGCGGAAGGGACAGACGAAATCCGAAAGAATTTCTGGTCGTTGTTCGGTTCCGCTATCAACAGGGAATGGATGGAGTACGGGGTACACCCTGATTTCGGTTTGCCGTCTAGTTATGTCACGGATTTTACGTTACACGGGGTCGATTATACAGTCGTACGTTTTTGGGATCACATATCGCCGCTTGAAGTCCTATGGAAGAATTATCTTGTAGGCACGACGAAGCATGATTTACATGGGGTAGATCAGTATCGTACACGGTATGGTGCTCCAATTCAATACGAAGGGAAGTTTCCTAAGCCTATTATTCGGTTTGATTGGCGCAATCCGTTACCGTATCAAGACAAATGTATTCCAGATGAGTTAGCTGACTTCTATATCAACACGGAAAAGGCGAAGCAAACGGCTCGCTTTGCTACGCGTGCGGTTTCGGATTTACTGGCTTCTAAGGGGTATGAGCTGGTGGATCTTTGTTACTTCATGAATGAACAGGGTACTCAAGTTTGTGGCGAGATTTCGCCTGATGGTATGAGAATCAAAAAGCAGGGGTCTTCGTACGATAAAGATTTGTGGCGTGTAGGTAAAGGCACAGAAGAAATATGCAAGGTTTGGCAGGACATGTATATTGATTTATCGAGTGTACATGATTTTGCACGTACGGTTTAAAGTAGATAAGAGCCGAGAGCGTAGTGAGCTTTCGGCTTTTGTTTGTTTAGATAAGTTTATGGATGTGTATATAGGTTGGGTATCGACGGAAGAGGAGTGGTTTTGTGGTAAAGCTCACCGATAGAAACAGGATGTTACGTGATTATTTAATTCAGTTGGAGTTAGGTACAGCACCTTGTTCTCCTCCTTGTCAGGTCATTGGTCTCTTATACTATAAAGGCATAGAAGTGGGGTATCGAGTTTCAATCAAACCGGGTAGATTTGACGTTGAAAAAGAAGAACTGGAATTGTATCGTCTTATTTTCGGGTTTGAAGTTGTGTATTCAAATAATCCGGTTCGGATTGAATTAGAGTCAAAAGGGAATCAGTTAGTCGCAGTGGGGTATCCAGATGTACCTACAGCTTCATGTGCTACACTTGCTGAGGTATGTAATAAATCATATATGGCGGTAGCGGATATGGAGCTTCAGTTATTGTACGCTGAATTTAATCGGCTGTACTTTAACAATGAATTGCCGCATGGTGTTCCGGTATATTGGAATAGCCGTCTGGTAAAGACAGGGGGTCGCGCTTTTCGTTTGCAATTTAAACCGAACCCTAAAACGGGAATGACGGGCACAAAAAAGATACAAGAAATTCAGATTGCGAGTAATCGTAAAAAGATGGGAATGGACGATGTAAAAGGGGTTTTACTGCATGAGATGGTGCATATTAAACATCCCGGCGAGGGGCATGGGTACGTATTTAAAGCAGAGTTAGCGCGTTTGAATCGTACGTATGGCTTAAATGTAACACGGTTTTGTGAATCTGCCAATGAGGCGCCTTACGTATATCATTGCCCACAGTGTGGCAAAGAGTTCGGGTACACACGTAAAATTAAAACTACGCGGTATTGCAGAGCGTGTCCGCCCACGCATCCGATTGAATTTAAGCGTATGCGTAACGAAGATTCTACTGCTGTTTAATTTTAAGTTGATTAAATAAGAATAATAAAGTATACTGTCTATATCGGCGGTATACTTTTTCTTTTATAGGAGGTTCAAATGGCTAAGTATCAACTTACGTTATCCCCGGATTATCTCGCGGATTGGGGTGTTTCGGAAGCTGTTCGAGAACTGTTTCAGAATGTGTTGGATAACCAAACGCAAGAACCGTCTAATGAAATGTTTTTCAGCTACGATGAACAAGAGCAAACGTTGTATCTCGGCAATAAGACATCCGTACTGGAACCAAAAACGCTACTTATGGGGTACAGCACAAAGCGTGAGGATGACCGTACAATCGGCAAGCATGGTGAGGGGTATAAGGTAGCGTTTCTTGTTCTGTTGCGCGAAGGTAAGGGCGTTCGGGTTCTGAATTACGGTGCTAAGGAAGAATGGACGACGCGTTTGGTCAAGTCCAGAAAGTTCCAAGGGGCTTCGGTGGTTGAGGTCGAGACGAAACGTAAAATCTTTGAACGCGTACCGGATCAGCATTTGCAATTTGTGGTTACGGGTATTACGCCGGAAGAGTATCAAAGCATCGTACTTAAAAATTTGCACGTTCAAGAAGAATTTGCTTTTCTGGATATTCCATATCACGAGGGTCGTATTTTGCTTGATCCGCGTCATAAAGGTCAGGTTTTTATACGCGGTTTGTATGTAGCGACGAATGATAAGTTCGTATATGGGTATGATTTCTCCCCGCAAATGATAGGCTTGGATCGAGATCGTCGTTTGGTCGATACGTATATGCTGGCGTTTAATACAAGTCTTATGTGGTCTCACAGTGGTGCTACAGAGATTTTAACTACTCTTATTAGGGGTCAAGCGCCGGATGTTGCGGATATCAAATACGATACCGGGGTTACGATACAAGGCACGGCAAAACAAGAGGTCAAGGAAAAGATGAAAGAAGAGTTTATTTCGAAATATGGGGTAGGATCTGTTCCAGTTAAAGACGATGAAACGCTGGAACGTGTTTCGAAAATCGAAGGTGCAAAGCCTGTTATTGTGAAACCCCAAGAGTATTCGTTCTATGAAACATCGGATTTTGTCGATAAAGAACGTTTGCCTGAGCTTTCTGCAAAAACGCAACTTATCAATTGGGCGGATACCATCCGTTTTTCTATCACATCTGATAAATGGGATGAACTGCAAGGAATTATCAAGCGTCTGTAAAAAGGGGTGTCCGTGTCGGGTTTCCGGCACGGATTTCTAACCAGACGCGGCTTTTAAAAGTAAAACTAGTCTGTTTGAATCAAAAGAAAATCAATACGAGAGGTGTTTTAAAATGAGTACATCGAAAGTGGCTACAAATGTAAGAGAATCGATCTGGTATACTATAGGGGTACCGACGGATTTGATGTCTCGTTGGTTCGGAAACACCACAGAAAAATGGTTGGGTGGTTCACTTCTGGCTCGGGATCTTCGCGCGCATGCATTGATTAAGAATTTCATGTTTGTCAATCGAGAACGGTTTCATAAAACGGTCAATATCGGGGCTATCGCTAATCGTGATCCAGAATTGCGGGATGCTCTAGCGCTATTACGTAACGTGAGTCTTGATGTTGAATTTACGCTCTTGGTGAATCCGAGTTTTGATTCGGTTTTACGGTCAATTGAAAAGAATCAGCTTCAGCTTGCAAAACAGTTTCTTGAAGATAACGGTTGGAACCCAAAACTGCTCGAATATTACAAACTCTTCAAACATACGGCTCCAGATGATGCCGTAGAGTTAACAAATCTGTTAGACAGCTATAAAAAATGTGTATATTCGAATCCCGTTACAGTGCCGTATCATTTGCGGTTAACCGGTGGTGCACCGGATATTCAAGAGATTCCTAATGTAGTCGATGTGTATGCGGCTTTGGGGTTGGAACCAGACACAGATAAAAAAGAACCAAAACTTCAAACAGAACCGATTGAGTCTTTATTGGAAGTTGCGACTCGTGCTGTACAGGAACAAGCAGAAGAAGCAACGGATTCAGCAGAGCCTACGATTGCAGAAGTTGCTAGAGTTTCTAAAATCACGGCACGTTCAGGTAGCGGTAATTCTTCAAAACGTAAAGGTACTACGGTATCGACTCCTGCAGTTTCGGATAAAGATAAGCCAAAAGATAGACCTGTAGTCGTATCGGCTTCCAAGAAGGCACAGGAAAGAGATGCTGGTTTTAGAGATCGCTACTCTGAAATACCAAAACGTCCACTAGAAACGCAGTTGAACGGTAAGAATACTGTCCTTACGGATATCGCGCTGAATACCTCTATCGTGTATGTCGATTGTGATAATACGAACTTCTTTATTTTCCTTGCATTCTTGCGGCACCTTGAAAAGTTGCGCAGTAAACGAAGCACACCGCTTACAATCCGTATGTTTGCGGATGTTCGGTCGCATCCCTTCTGGGAAGTCGTTCCGCGTATGTTCCGTAGCGTAAAGTACACGCTGGAGCTTCGCCAAGTGGAGTTCATTAAGTCGGAAAAAAGTGTGGTCGATATGTCTATCGCCGTCTCGCTTACGCGGGATGTCCTCAAAGGGGTGTCGAATGTAGCTTTGATGTCGAGTGATTGTGATTACTTTGGTGCGATCACGGAGCTTTCGAGCGAAGCAAATATTGCGGTGGCGTATATCGAAGATTTCACTTCTACAGCGTACCTGCGGTTGTTGAGTAATTTGAAGGTACCTCATTGTGACTTGACTTGTTTGTTGCAAGAGGATTCCTTACAATCAGAAGCGGATCGCATCATTCGTTCGTTTGCTCTTTCGAAGTTTGCGGCTGTTTCGATGTCCAATTGGAGTCGCGATACAATGGTCGAGCAAATTCAACGGGAGTTGCAGTTTGGGCAAGGTACAGAGTATGCGGAGTATTTCAGCCGGGAACGTATCGTTGACGCGGTGGATGCGACTATGAGCGGTATTAGCTTGATCAATGTAGATGGGGTACTCAAGCTCCAAGCAAATGGTGAAAGCATTGAAATCATGACAGTACAGGGAGGGGTTAATTAATATGGATACATGCGCTAAGTGCGGGAATAGTGAGTTCTTCTTGCGGATGAAGGGTGCTCAGGTAGGTAAATACTGCAAGGGGTGCGGGGCTTGGTTTAAATGGGTAGGGAAGAATGATGTCGCGGCGCTTAAGATGCGGGGTATTCCGGTATTGCCGCAGAATGCCGAGCCGGAACTTACGGGGGAAGCGCCTTTGGGTTTGGCGGCTCCAGCGGGTCACGGTGGCTTTAACGGGTACGGGGGTGCGTCGGCTCCGCCGTATATGGAAGAAGCGGCCTACGGGCACGGGGGCGGCTCTCCGGGCGGCTATGGTCGGGGGTATGATCCCGGCTATGGGTCGGCACCGGATCACGGGTCGGCGGGGTGCCCGGAATGTACGGATGAGGATTTGGTAGCCTTGTCGGGTACGGCGGTGCGTCTTACGATCTTTGATGGGATTTTGTCGGTGACGAGTCCAGATGGGCAGAATCTGTTTGCGACGTATAAGATTGCGTATTGCCCGATGTGTGGTCGCAAGCTGTAGGGGTGTGCGGGGTCTATCGGGTAAGGCGTAGGAAGGGCGGTCTCGCCCTTCTTTTTTAATGGCCTGTCTCATCGGTCGGGGATGTGAGTGTATATTGAATACGCACGTGGGATTGCAAGAAGGGTATAGGACTATCTTAAAGGGGGTATTGATTTGGAAGATACGTCTTCAGTACAGGAAATTGATTTATCGGAAGTGTACGCGCGGTTAAACCGTGTACATTTTTCGGGTCGTTTACGTTCGGATGTTGAGATACGGTGGGTGGATGGCATCCATGATCGTAAAGCACAGGTTGTGGCGCATGTAGGGGGTGTTCTCTCATTTGATGTAGATCGTACGCAACATGAAGTAGGTGATCGGATGGGTGTGGCGACTACGATTCTTACGGAGATGCACCGAGCGAAGAGTTTTTTACGCAAGTAAAGCAAAGTAAATCAGAACAGGGGTGTATACACGATGCTCAATCTACAACTGGTCGAAACCCAAGTAAGGCAGTTTTTAAATACGTTGCAGGGGATGTACGGGGCGCAATTTCGTCCGAGCACTTACCCGGATAAAATTCAGTTTGAAGTGGTGTTTTTCAGTAGCAGGGGTAATCGGGTGTCGTTAATGATTACGATCACGGCATCGCGGTTGTCAGTTTTGTTGTTGGATGCCCGGAATACGACTATCTTTACGGATTCGTTTACAGACAACATTAATAGTCATACGCGTTTAATTAACGCAATCAAACGTCTAGCTGAAAAGTGAGGGTTTCTTTATGTTAACGGTACTTGAATTAAAGGGGCGGTCTACGTTGCCGCAGGCTTTTTTAGATACGTTACCGACGCATTGCGATACGTGCGGCTCGGAGCTTGAGATTACGCCTTCGTTATCGGCGCTCAGTTGTCCGAATCGGTCGTGTATGGATCGGGCGGTGCAACGATTGATTGCGTTACTTAAGGATATCGATGTTAAAAATATGGGTGAAGCGAAGTGCCGTCAGTTTCTGGAAAACTTCGGGGTTACGAATCCGTATGCGATCTTTATGTATGAGCCGAGCGATGGAGTCTTGTATCCGGGGTGTAGTATGGCCTTCTCGGAGGCGATCTTTGAACAGGTAAATGCGCGTCGGAGCATGGCGCTGTGGGAATATGTGCGTGCGGGTAATTTGCCGGGGATTCGGGACGAAGCCTATAAGTTGGTAACGGGGTATGGGAGTCTGGATGATTTTTATGATGATTTGGAAGATGGCGGTATTGCATTCATTCAGAATCTGCTGGGTATTAAAAGTGCAGTCGATGAGGATGGAGAGCATGTATCGGTATCGGTTAAAGCATCTAAAATCTATACCGAGCTTATCGACCATAAAGAAGAGTTGTTCGAAGCGCTACCTTTCGTAACACTACCAAACGCAGAATTGCCGGAGCTTAACATCTGTATGTCGTCGTCGGTAGGCGGTCAATGGGGTAAGAAAGAAGCCTTTGAGCGATACTTGAAAGAAACATACGGGGATCGTGTCGTGGTTAACGTATTTAAAACCGTTTCGGGTAAATGCGATGCGCTGATTTGGGCAGGTGTGGGTAAACCTACGGGTAAAGTGGATAAAGTGCTCAAGGCAAACGAAAAACGTCGCCTCGCAAATATCGAAAACGGGGTAGATGAAGAAGACGGTTTGATTCTGTTAGTCGATGGTCAAGGCTTCTGTGATTATATCGAAGCAAACTATACGTAACAGGGATTAGGTAAAAGGAAGGGGTATAAGTATGGGCGCTTCAAAAGGGAACAGTTCGAAGCTTACCCCGAAGTTAAAAGGGGTTATGTACAAGAAGTTGTGTGAGGCGACGGTAACGAAGTTAACGGCGGATCAATTCAATTCGTTGTACGTGGTGTTGGAGCAAATCAACACGCAGTATCGTATCGTGCCGCACGGGGCTTTTGAGAACGACGAATATATGCTTAACTTAGAAAAAACAAAAGCGGGCATTGTGTTTAAAAAATGGGTTACTCAAACGCATGCCAATGTGCAGAAGGATTCAAACAAGGGACGTAAATTTAGACGTGAAATCGTAGATTTTGTAAAACGTTTTGGCGATACGTTGCCGTATTCCATGTGGTTGCCGAATATCTTTACGGCTTCGCTCGTTTCGTTGTTTATGGAGGATATTACGGATTACGGTTCGGTTATTGATGTGGAGCGTTCCGATGATCTTAACGATGGGTTGGATACGATGCGTAATTTTCTGGCGAGTATCTTCTTTGTTGAGTTAGTCAGTTCGCCTATCATGGCGGAAACGTTAATCGGGGTATTCATGCAATACGATGGGCAGGAACTTGTTAAACGGGTTTTGGAATTGGGTAGTTTGTATGATTTGAAGGTACAGGCGGCGGAAGCGTAATATAACCTGTATAGAAAGGGGTACTATTTTGATTCTACACGGTCATAAGAAACGGGTTTTGAAAGAGGTTGTCAAATATTTTGTAGATACAACGGGTTCGTCGTACGAGGACTTTATTTTAAACGTACAACGGGAACGTGGTACGGTAAAGCAGGAACTGGATTATCCGGTGTGGCTGGCGGTTCAGTCGTATAAGTTGTTGTCCCTGCAGGGGATAACACTTGCGGATTGTATCGAAAACAAAGACGTGATTCGGGCGACGATTAAAGAAGATGAGAGCCGCATGGGTGGTGAGTTTTACACGCCGGAAGTGTGGTGTGTGGATGGTCGCAACTATTTGAAAGAGATGTTGGGCGATCTGTGGGGTAAAGCCTATATTTGGGATGGTTCGGCGGGTACGGGTAACTTACTAAAAACATCAGATTACCCGCAGGATCGTATCTTTGCTTCTACTCTTCTTGAAGAAGACGTGGAAATGCTAAAAACGGTACTTCCGGGGGCTACGGTATTCCAATCGAACTTCGTGCAGGGTATCGATAGCGATCCGAGTAACATGCGGTTTAGTGAGGGGTTGCCGGAGCGGTTACAAGAAATATTGCGTAACGATGAACCGTTGGTGCTCTTTATGAACCCGCCGTACAAAGTACAGGTCGCAACAAATTCGGATGTGGGTGCGCTTATGGCGGCGGAGGGTATGACGAAATGCGCTTTGGATATTTTCCATCAGTTCATGTATCGTCTGGTACTGCTTAAGCGGACATACAATCTCACAAACTTGTATGCGGGTATATACGGACCGATTACGATGTTTCATAGCAAAATGATCGAGCCTTTATACTTGGAGTACAAAAAAGAGTTTAAATTTGTTGATGGTATGTGTTTTGATGCAGGTGATTTTAGCAGTACATCGGAAAGCGTGGGCTGGATTGTGGGGTATACCACGTGGCGTGTGAAGCGAGAAGGGGAAGAAGACAGTCGGATTCAACTTACGGCAAAAGAAAAAGTGGAAGATTCTCCGATAGGTTGGGTAGCAAACGGTACGCGTTTGATTACCGATGTCGAGGTAAACTTGCATCCGTGGGCGTTCCCGAATGATGTGATTAGGTACGGTATGGAGCCTGAAATCACAGGTTTCTCGGAAGAAGCTCGGGGTATGGTAAAATCGCCGGAGAACGCGTTGGGTCATATGATGTCGTCAAACTATGTCATTCGGGCTACGCGCCGTGCGGCGGTAACAACGTTGCCTACGCCGGATAATATTCCGATTACGGTCGAGAACTTCTGGCGTTGTGTCGGTTCGTTTGTGGCAAGACGGTCGTATGCGGTAAAATCCACGCCGTTTAATAACTGTCAGTATTACAGTAAGCCGGAAACGGATTCGGCGGGGTACAGTCAGTGGGTTGTGGATGCGTTGGCGGTCTTTTTGTTCGATAGCAGTTCGCTGTTTGCGTCGTATCGGGGTCTGCAACTGCGTACGGGTTCTAAAGTTGAGCATTTCGATGCAAGTAACGCAATGTTCCCGCTCTCTATTGAAGAGGTGAGTACAATTGTAACGGACGCGGAAATTCTGAACGATATGCACCATTACGCGCCTAAAAACCAGTTTATTCTCAGTATTCTGGATCGGTATGCGGATAAAATGGGTGCCGAAGCGCGTGCATTGTACGATATCGGGTTGTCGATTCTGCGTGAAAGTTTGAAAGGACGTGTCCGTGCGGAAGCGGGGTATGGGAAGTTTACGGTTGCTTGGGATGCGGGTTTGATTCAGGTACGTACGGCGGGTCTTATTGAAAAAGATCAGTTGGATGAGTACAGTTTAGCCTTAAGCAAGGCTAAACATAAACTGAACGAAGGTATTTACAAGTACGGATTCCTTATGGATACGGCTTTTGCAGTCGAAGACGAAGTATCTTCGATGTTGGATAATGGAGATGAAGAAGATACGTTAATTACGGTTGCTAATTAAGCCGATACAGGAGGGTATTATGACAAATGTAAACATAACGCTACCAACAACGTTTGAAGATGCGTATGAAGCGGTCAAACATGCGTTTTCCACGGGTAAACAGATTGTAGAAGGGCCATTTTCGAGTAAATACGCCCGACAAGTATCGAAGGTAATCAGTTTCAATGTGATCGACGATAAAGAGCAGGAGAAATACGGTAATGTAACGGTAACGTTTACGTACAATGTTCCAGTCATCCTCGAAGGCGGTGCTTTCCGTGAGATTGAACGTACGCGTACGTTGCATTTGTTCAATACGTCTGGTGATCATCGCTGGACGCCGCGTACCAAGCTTAAAATCTGGGATAACAAGTACCCGAGCACGGTAGGGGTTGACGTTGAAACACGAGAAGTCTTCTTGTTCGGGGTGCAAGCGTCGGCTATCGAGCTTGCGTACTTTGCAACGCTTACGGAAGATCAGTTTTCGCAGATCAAGGAAGATATCAGTGATCGCGATCCATTTTCAATTCAAATTGATTCGGATGCAATGTTCGATTATATTGATGAAATGCAAGGATTGTTGCACCTTCAGAACAACTTGTATATTCAATTCAACTGCGGGGTATCGCTCCGCGTGGATATGGAACGTGCTGGCGTACTGGAGTTGGATTAATGTTATCGAGTCTGCATAAGTTATCGCCTATGCTGGGTAAAGTGGTCATCCATTTGCCCAGCGCGGGTGTTACGTTGTTTGCGCGTACGCGGTTAAAAATGGGGTACGCGGTAATCGGGGATTATATTCTGGATGTCAAAACAAAACGCGAATTTGATCGGGCAATGTCTGAGGTTGCGGTTGCGCCGATGCTGGCGTTAAATTGGCTGGTGCATGTCGATGTTGATTCCTTTTCTAAGAAGGAGTTACTTGCGGCGCTAAAGGCCAATACGGGGTATTCGGTCGTGGTGTATTGGACGAAGGATTACCGCACGTATCGGATGATTGAAGAGTCCAAGGAGTACAAAGAGCTAGGAGCGCGGGGTACGCTGTTTTCGTATTCGAGGTTGTCTTCTGCCGATATTGTCTATCTATATGGGCGTATGGTAGGGGATATGGAGTTGGGTTTTGAGTTATCAAAAGATATTTTAGGGTATGTGGCAAAAAATTACATGTATGATGTCGATGCGGTGCATGAGTTATTTGTGCAAGTGCGTTCGGGTCGGGAGATTAATACACGTCGGGATGTTATCGCGGCGGTAGGGGTCGCAGGTAACTCGGTAAGCGCGTTGGCGCTTAAGATGCTCCGGGTGGGTTTCTCGGATGAAAAAGGGCGTGGTAAGGCGTATGCGGCGCTTATACGGGGTATCGATGATTTAAGTGTCTCCTTGCCGTACGCTAAAATCCGTTCGTATCTGGTAAGCACGATTAAAGGGTTTATCGATATGAAACAGTTGGATATGATGGGGGTATACGGTCGGCTGGGGAAAGAGATTCCTTCGGTCTTCGATGAAAATCGGTTGAATCGGTTACGTCGCTATGATCGGTTTATTCTAGGCGAGGTTGGGATGCCGCGTCTACTCAATTTGTATATGGCGTTAACGCGTACGGGCGGTTCAAAATATGATGCCAAGCTTGCTCTACTGGAGGGGTTATCGGTGTATATGTCGTCGGTCACGCCGCTTACGCAAAAGGAAAAAGAAGCAAAGCAGGCTAAATTCTTCAAAGCGCGTGCGAAGAGGTAAAGGAAAGGGAGGGGTATTATGTTACTTAAAGTTCCGTTTGAACAGGCGTTAAATACGGCGGCAAAGGGAGAAGTTGAGGGTAAAAAAGTCAATTTCTTCTTGCGTATCGGAGTTAGGGAATCGACGCTAGATGAAGCATTGGATAAGTTCGGGAAGACGAAAACAGTCGTTGGTTTTGATTATGAGGGGACGGCTGACTTCTTGTACGGGAAAGAGCTGCCTGAGAACCGTATCTTCGTGACAAAACAAGTTGAAGATTTAGGACCGAGTGTTGACTTTGTGGTAAAGGCTTATCCATCGGGGGTGCGTGTAATCTTGCAAGTACCTGAGGATTTTACGGATATGCGTGCGGTAATGGGGGTATGTTCACGGTATGCCAATGTACGAGTAGACGGGGGTTCATTGCTACGTTTACCGGGGGTACGGATTGGTGCCGTAGATCAAGAGGATTTCGTGAAAAAGATTGCTGAATCGCGTGTACCGTTGGTGTCTTCTGGAGATGCGGGTATTATGGCAAGTGTCGATATTTCTGACGTCGATAACTTGGAGTTTTATGAAGGTAAAATTTCAGAGAAGAAAACAAAGGAAGCTCGTCCTGTTAAAGATACGCTTACAAAGCTAGAACGAGTGCCTGCACCGAAGAGTCAAGCAAAAACGAAAACAAAACCAAGTCCGAAGCGTCCTTCTTTTGTTTCGCAAGAGAAGATAGGGGGGTTGGGTAACTTCTAGGGGGTGTTAGTGTGCTACGTAAGAATCAGGTACGTTTTGTGATTCTAGGTCTTGCGGTCGTGTTTGGGGTGTCGGCTTGGAGTGTGGTGGGGTGGGTAAATAACAACAAGTCTATTGAAGTTCAGACTGTAGTTGCAAAAGAACAGGCAAAACCCACACCTAAGCCGGTGCAAGTTGTGGATACAGAGCCAGTTTATCCATTTATGGATGTTGACTTCACAAAAGTCAAGAAACAGAATCCTGATGTGGCGGGGTGGCTTCGGGTAGGCGCGGTTGATTTAGATATTCCTATCGTACAAACAACGGACAATGAGTATTACTTGTCGCATGATTTAGATAAAAAACCCAACCGACTTGGATGGGTTTTTGCTGATTCAAGATCCGGGTTAGAGTCGTTGGGTACGAATACGGTGTTGTATGGTCATAATGCGGCGAATCGGTCAATGTTTGGTTCGTTAAAAGGTCTTTTAAATACGACAGAAGATACAAAACAGGAAAATCAAATTATTCAGTTTACAACACCGACAACGCAGTACGTGTTCGAAATCTTCTCAGTGTACGTCACGGATTATGAAGATTGGCATTATGTGAAGCCTGTATTTACGAGCGAGGGTCAGCGCGAGGAATTTGTAGATCGTGCGGTAACGAAGAATAGTATTTCGGCTTTTTCTCGTACGGATATTTCTACGATGGACAAGTTTTTAACTTTTTCGACATGTTACGGACCAGCAGGCACAACAAAACGTCTAGTTGTGCAGGCTAAGTTGGTCGCGGAAAATCAAATATACTCGGAAGTGGTAACCGCTAAATAAAAGGGGTGTACGGTTTTTGCGGATGTCAAAATACGTTAAGTAACTCGGTAGAGCACCTTGGGGTGCTCTTTTATTTGAGTTCAGTAAGGGGTAGAGGAGGGTTTAGGTGCGTCCATATAGTGTTTTATACAGTACATCAAGAGGTTTAGCGTCTTACTACAAAGGAAAAGCACTATTTCCCAATCGTAGCTTGCGTGAAAAGGGGTTACGAGAAGGGTTGGTCGAGCTTGATTTAAAGTCGCTGTATGATAAAACCACACATGGGTTTATTAGCATGCGCAATGTAGATGGGGTATTTCCGAATGAGTATACGTCTGTTGAGTTTCATGTTGGCTTTGGGGTACCGGATCAGGTTTGGCGCGGTACCTTTGGTACGAGTATTATTATCAAAGAACGCCGCCGTACGGGGTATGTGTTAAAAGCATACGGGGTAGATGGAACATTGTTCATCCATGAAAAAGAGTTTTCCGAAGGATCGAAATACAATCCAAACTATTATCGCTTAAATACGGCGGTGTTAGATTGGAAAGATATTACGGATCAAGTCCTACCTAAAATTTTCAATTCAATCTACAAATTAAATTTCGACATTGATTTAACAGCACCTATCGTACTTGATCTGTGCAAGCATTTGAGGCGTAATTGGTTGTACGAAAGCAACAAAGGGGTTAAATTTTTAACGGGTAAGTATGAGACATTATTGTTTTGGTCGAACGGGGGTACGGTTCATTTTTGTTGGTTGGGGCGTAAAATGGATTGGGTCGGGGAACGTAAAAGGGTAGAGGGGGTAATGAAATGACTACAGAACAGGTAGCGGGTGAAGGGGTAAAGAAAGTTAAAAAAGCGTCTACAACGACGTCTACTAAATCGAAGGCTACTGCGGCAAAGAAGTCAGCCGCTAAAGCTGGGGGTACCGGAAAAGCGAAATCAAAAACAAAGACGGGTTCTAAGCCGAAAAAGGATTGGCGGGATGATATTAAGAGTAATAAACCCGCGTCTAATTTTATCAACCAGTTGATTTTTGACCGAGTTATCGAGTCAATTGAAGTGTCGAATTTGCTTCCGTGGATGCGGCCTTTTATTGCGCCGAGCATGAATTATGTGACGTGCCGGGAGTATACAGGGGTTAATAAGCTGTTGCTTCAGGGCGGTGAGTATATGACCAACTTGCAAATTAAACAGTTTAACGCGGAGCAAGAAAAGAAAGGGTTGCCGCAGTATTGGTATGGTAGGGATGCTAAAACTGAGGTTGTTGTATACTACAGCCGGAAAAGTGAAGAGGTTACGGCTGCTGTTGCGGAAGAGGGTAGGAAGAATCCTTCTACTTGGATCAAGTATGAGCAAGTAAAAGGGGTTTGGTATCGAATCAAGACGGTACTTTCGTATACGGATGTTATCAATATCATCTATATTCGCAATGCGGCGGGTGAGCCTTTGCCTACTAAGCTGGGGGTACAGATTGAAGAAACCTTTACAAGTGCGGAAGATATTATTCGTCCGTATCAGCAGGCGATGGGTATTAAAGAAGTTTTATCGCCTAGTGGTGCGTATCATCAGGCGAAAACCAATACAGTACACATGCCGCGTAAAGAGTGGTTCAACAGTTCAGAAGCATATTATCGCACGTTGTTTCATGAATATGCACATTCAACAGGGGTTCCAAGTCGTTTAAATCGGGATTCGCTTGCGAAGTACCATCAATCGGAAGAAGAGCGTTCTCGCGAAGAAGTGGTTGCGGAGGTTTGTGCAGTGCTTCTTGCAAGTGAGGCTGGTTTTCGTGGAGAGGGTACGTACAAGAACGAATTTCTACAGGAAAACTCGCTTTCTTATATTGCAGGTTGGGTCGAATGGATGAAAAACTATCCTGATGAGCTAGTCAAAGGGATTCGCGAGGCAGAGCGTGCGAAAACGTATATTCTAACTGCCGGGGCGTCTACGTATGAGGGCTTCTCGGTGAGCACGACGGCTTCAGATAAGGCAAAAGAACTAGGCTTAAAGGTCTAGGAGCAAGCATAAAATGGCGGTCTAGCGGCGGTCTAGTGGCCTTAGAAGGGGTAAAATAAATGTTTCAGTCCGGGCGTCGTCTAACGTCCGGACTTTTTATGTGTTATTTTTTGATCTATATCAAGGTTAAATCTTTTAACTTTGATGTGGATCAAGTGGTTTGCTTTTTAGTTGAAATGAGTCATAAAATATCTTGTCGGTTTTGAAAATTTATGCTATAATTATTCATGTCCAATGAATAAGGTAAATGGGGGTAATTCTTTTCATGCTAACTTTTTCGATTAACCGCGATGTGTCTGTCGCTTTACGCGAAACAACTATTGTAGGTCAGGCGCTAAAGATCAATTCCGGCGATGTTCGGTCGACTAACCACGATTATGGGAGATTGTGGTTCTCGGAAATTTTTACAAAGACGGTTGAGGGTAAGTTAGGCAAAGGACGTTCCGATATTAATGTTGATGCGTATGGGTATAAATGCGCGGCACATCAAGCTAAACTGCAGGCTTCTCGCGAAGTATCCTTGTTGTCGGATGCGGAGCTTGAAGGTGGGGCAAGGGGCGTATCGGATGCGGTGGCTACATACGTCGAGTACAATATCGATGCTATTCTGGATAGTTCAGAAGTTACTTCTATCGTAGCTGATTTTATCAGCATGCATGATTACCTTCTCATTGAAGAAGGGGTAAATCTTTGGCGGATTTTTAGATTGGCGCGTCAAGCGAATCAACGAGTGATCGAGATGTTGCGTAACCTGATTGCTAAATATGCAAAACTTGAAGATATTGTAAAGTCGGTGCTTACAAATACACGGTGCTGGACTATTTTAGAGGGGGAACTTGCGTGTTAACATTCTCGATCAATACCATCACAGCTTCTGATAGATATGCGCATGAGGTTTGGGCTACGATTCAAGCAAATCTGGCCTACTTCAAGACGTTTAACGGAGATCAGTGGAGAGAAGCGGTAACTCGTGCTTACATGTCGGCGCTTAATCATAAAAATACACAGTATACGGATGTTAAACCGTATATTAAAAAACTTGCTCGTACGATTCTTCGTACGAAGCAAGTGGAAACACCGTATTCGGTAGCTACGGATGATGGTGAGATTTCTGCAGTTTTCCGCACGCTTACGGATAGTATCAATACGGAGCATATTTCTACGGATGTAGAAGATATCCGGGGTGCTTTCAAAGAATTGTATCTGATGGATTCGGAGTCATTCCTTAAGCTCAAGGTGTTGTTTACGGTAGATGACAAAGGTGAGCTAGACAAACGGGAGGATCGAATCCGTAACAAGAAATTCAGTCGTGAATTCCAGTTGATCGTGGATCGGTACGGTACGGATATCGTATTCCCTACGCTGTACAACTTTTTGAAAGATATCCCGGCTCTTACGGGTCAACGTACGGTTACAAATACAAAAATGGTGCAACTCAAAGCGGGTAACGAAGCAATGTTGCAGAAGATTTCGGATCTTCCAACAATTGTCGATCAGAAAGGTAAAACACACACGATTGACAAAACGACACTTACGATGAAAGTCAACCCTGACTATTTCAAGTGGTCGTTGCTGGGGTCAGCGGCGGAAGTCGTGTGCATCGATTTCTCTGGTTTCATGAACTTGATGTATGATGAAGTCTTTGTCGACGAAGGGGTAAATACACGCCATGTCCAGTGGTGTGGGGATCGCTACAAGCTGGAAACACCTTCGGGAGAAGTCAACATCGGCATGGATCGGGATAAATTCATTTCTGCTGTACGCATTGAGCTTCTGCTTAATCTGTTGTCGAATAATGTAGGTTCGGTGGTGGCGATTTCCCCGGATAACCTGTATGTTCGTCCGGCGCGTTCGTTTACGTGCGATAAGGTGCGCGTAAAATTTGCGAATGGTAAATCTATCGATCTTCCGGTTAAGACGCATTTGACCAAGCGTGCTATGGTACATGCGGTAAGCTAAAATAAAATCTTATGAGTCATTCAGGTCAGAGACAAGCTTTTACTAGCTTGTCTCTTTTTTATTTTTAGACATAGATTTGGATTGATTGTATTGGTGACGGGTGTTGTCTTTATAAATAGGTTTTAAAAGCGGTTGAAAAGGAATCCGGTTTCCCGTTTGGAGCTTGAACGGGAGGGCGTTTCTTAATAGTGTCGGTACAGGGGTGCCGGGGAAGGATGTGGAAGATGAAAGTCTATGTAGGGGTAAAAGTTGTGTCTAAACAGCGCGTGTATGGCCTGTCGGTCTACGATGGGAAGGGTAAGCGGCTGTACGCAGGGGTACATCGTCCGCGTACGGAAGATGAAGAGGTCGCAAAGTTTACGCCGCAGATCGAGGCGTTATTGTGGGGTATCAAGAAGTTCAAGATGCTTCAGCAGAACAAGAAGTGGTCAGAGTCGGAATCAATTCAGTGGTTTACAGCTTCGGCGCTACTCTATAGTTGGTTAGAGGCGGGGTTTACGGTTGATCCGTATCGAGTTTTGCTTGCGGATGCGTTACTGGAATTCAACTTCATTCCAAATCCAACGGAGATTATTTTGCTTGAGTCTACATTATCCCGTATTCCGTTCAATGAGAAGCTAAGACAAAAAGAAGAGTATCAATCGGTCAATGATCTAGTTTAGGGGTATGCGGCTAGCTTAACTGGGAATGGGGAGATTTTAATACATGCTATATGGACGATTAATTTATCGGGATGATCATCTGGGAGAAGTCTCGATACGCACATATGCTCAAGATGGGTTCGACGATACACGACTTTACTTTACAAATGAAACGTCGGATTATGAAGAACAGTTGTTAGTTTCTACCCTTTTCGATAAGAAGTTAGATGAAGAATCGAATACAATAACGAATCCGTGGCAGGAAAAGAATCCTTCGTATAATCGACGTCTTGATGTACAGAAAAGTAATAAGTTCAAAACTAACTTGACGAATATGGAATTTTGCTCGCGTATTTCTGCAGTTATGCGGTATATGCAGATTGCTGGGCGTAAAAATTACAATCAGTTTCAAACGGAAGATGATGAGCGCAATTTCGTCAGTACACGTTACGTAGAAGTCGAGGGTTTGGGTTTTATCAAGTATGACTATGGTTTGATTACAGAAATTAAAATTCAGAGTCCGTACTTTGATGTGCATTTACAGGATGTAGGTGCGTCCACCTTCGAAGATGGGGTATTCGGTACGCTAAAAAAGAAAGATAATTTTGGTAATGTGTTGTCGGTTACGCCGATTGCTAATGTGGGTTTCAAACTTACGGAGTCTTTGTTGGGGTTCCCGTACGAAGAACAGATGAAGAAATTACCTGTTAATATGTTCGGCATGTTCGATACAATCGAAGAGGTTATGGATCACCACCCAGATAAAGCAACATCATGGATTTTGGATCGTAAATACATTATCGTAACGGATGCAATGTTGCCTTCCGTTATCGATATGTTCCGAAAACATATGGGCTTTATCGCGTTCGATACGGAGACTACGGGGCTTAAGATTAACTTCCGTTCACGTACGGGGGATGCGGATCAACTCGTTGGGGTCGTATTGTCTATTGAAAAAGGTACGGGGTATTATTTCCCGCTTCAGCACAAATTGTTTGAAAACCTATGCGGTGGAGATCACGGGTACTTCATGGAACGCTATATGCGTCCTATCTTAGAAAAGAAAAAGATTATCTGTCACAATATTTCCTTTGACTGGAAAGTGGCTTATATTTATGATATTGTAGTAAACTGCGTATACGATACAATGATAGCTTTCGCGATCACGAAGGGGTACGAAATCAAGAACTTCAAAATCGGTTTGAAGGGCTTAGTTAGTATGTTGTTCGGGTTGGATATGTTCGATCTGGATGATTTTGTACGTAACGGTTCCTTTACAGATAGCGGTATCGATTTCTCTGATTTACCGTATGAGATTGTACGGCGTTACGCGCCTGCCGATGCGGATATGACATTGGCTTTGTTTGAGTATATTGAGAAGCATGCTATACTTCAGCAATACGATGCGCAACGTATTTTCGATATGGAAGTTACGTTTGCTAAAGCGGTAGCGTACGCGGAGTTCTGGGGGTATCATACGGCTACAGAACGTATTCCTGAGTTGCGCGAAACGATTACGGGTAGTATGGATAAATATAGACAGAAGATGTTTGATCTCGTGGGGTACGAGTTTAACCCAGAATCGCCTAAAGACCTGCAAAAAGCGATGTTTGAAGACCTTAACATCGAACCGCTAAACGAAAAAATGTCTACGGACAAAGAAGCACTTAAGACGTTCATGAGCATTGAAGAAAATGGTGAGCCTAAGTATCCATTTGCGCATCATTTAAAAGCGTATCGTGAGTCTTCGGGTATCAACAAGAACTTCTTGAAAAAACTGCATGAATTCTCTACGCCGGATGGGTATATCTTCTCTAGTGTAAAACAGTTTGGTGCGGATACAGGTCGTACATCGGCTACCAAGCCGAACTATCAATCGTACAACGATGCGGTAAAAAAGAATATCGATCCTCGTCCGGGGTATATTCATTTTGACTGTGACTTCTCTCAGATTGAATATCGGGTACTGGCTTCAATGGCGGAGCAACAGAATCTGATTGCTGAGTTTGAAGATCCAGATCTGGATTATCATACGTACCAAGCGTCTCGGATGTTCAGTATTCCGTATGCGTTGGTTACGAAAGAGCGTCGTGCGGAATCGAAAGGTATTAATTTCGGGTTGCCGTATGGTATGGGCGATAGTTCGCTCGGTCTGCGTATCTTCGGGGTACGTAATAACGAAACGAAGCGTAAAGCGGCTATCTTGCGCAAGAAGTTCTTTGAAGGGCAAGAACGGATTCAAGACTTCTTTGATCGTGTCCGTTCGGACGGTGTAAGTAAGGGGTATACGAGTACGTACTTTGGTCGTCGTCGGTATTATCATAGAGAAATCTTTAACGAAGCATCGATTCGTCGTCAAGCGGGTAACCACGTGATTCAGGGTACGGCGGCGGATATCTATAAAAAAGCGGTAGCGCGTATGTTTGATCGTATCGTTAAAGAGGGTTGGCTGGGTAAGGTATTGATTAACGTATTTGTCCATGATGAGTTGCTCATGGAAGTACATGAATCAATTGACCTTCGTTACTTCCTCAAAGCATGGCGCGAAGAATTCCAGTTGGAAATCGATGGATTCTGCAAGCTCTATGCAGGTGCGGGTTTCGGTAATTCGTGGTACGAAGCGAAGAAGAAAGACTATCCGCCGCAGTATATCGATATTCTGATTAAGGACTACGATGCGAACCCTAATTCTCCTTGGCATGGCGATGCGCAACGACACTTGAAAGAATTGGATGCAGGGTTTGAAGAGTACAAAGTGGGTCGCGTGCAAGATTTCATTTATGCACCTGAGCATAGGGGAGAAATCATTAAACCTTCGATTAACTCCTTGATGGTCGAAGTAGTCGGGGGTATTGTAAAAGAGGCTCAGAAGTCACCTGATCTGCTAGATCGGTATAATAATTTGCTGGGTCGTATTGCAATTCCAATGGAAGGCAAAGCGGATATCAAGGCGTTTGATGATTTCACGGCTCTCTTCTCGGCTCGGTACGGGAATGATCCATCTTCGGTAACGGTAATTGCACCTGATGCCAAATTGCCTACGGAAGAAAAAGAAGTTCATGATGAAGACGAAGACTTGTCGTATATGGATACAACGTTTACTTTGCTGGATCGATTAGATATTTCGCATTATTATATTGATTATGATAATTCGGCTATTTACTTGGATCGCATCCCTGTAGTTGAAGGTGGGGTGCATACGCAAAGTATCGACTTCTTGTTTACGAAGAATATTTTCAAGCAAGAAGGTACGTATCGAATTCATTACCGGGATAAAACGAGTCCTCAGGGTAATACTACGGTAGAAACAATCATGTATGTCGACCGTGAAGGTATGCTGTTGATTGAAGATTGTTATTCGCGTTGGTGCAGTGTCTGGGGTCGTAGTCAAACAGTCGTCTAGGAGGGGTAGTATGGTGGAGCGGGATCTTTTTAATACGGAGGATACCCCGCTCGACCTTTCGGGTCACGTACCGGGTAAGGTCGAGCGCGTCTACAATGAAACAAATGCTATGCGGTACCCTAATATTATCATGCGGACGGATGTTGTGGAAACGTTCCGCATGAACACGTTGAGGGGTATTCTCGGGGTAAAAACGTTAGTTGAGACGGAAGAAGTCAACTACGCTGTGTATGTCGAGGTACCTGAGGGCAGGGCACAAGCGGGGTATATTACAGCAAGTCGTCTTTCTATCTTGCTAAATAGTGCTCTATTTGCTAAAATGGATATCGTGGCAAATATCGATGAGGCAACGCAGTTTGAAGGCGACATGGTACATGCTTTGTGTAAGCTTAGCAGTCGTACGTTGCTTTAAGTAAACTTAATGGATAAGGGGTAGATACGTTATGGGTAATGATACGCATGGGCATGATCAGGCTTTTCCTCAACCGCAGATAAATGAGCCAGCGCCTGCTATTGTGGATTTGAAGAATATCAAAGAAGGCGACACGATTCATGGTTTGGTTTTGATGGATAACTATGCCGTGGTACCGTTTGGTAACGCAGGAAAGACGAAAATCGACGGTACGGTATCCACGAATGGGGTTACGCGTAAATTTGTGGTCTGGCAGGGGTTGGCGTATGATCGTCTTGCTGATATGCAGGCTATCGGTCGGGTTGCGGAAATCACGGCCAGTGTAAAAACGTATAAAGATGAGTTCCAGCTCTCGATTACCGGGGTAACGTTTCATCATGTGAATGTCGATCCTTCGCAGTTTCAGCGTTCGGTTGACGTAACAGCAGTTCGGGAGAAACTAAGCGAGTTTCTGAAAGAGAATGTCCCTGAGCGTACGGTCAAACTGTTTAACGACATTATGCAAAGTGAACGGTTGCTCGGTTCGTTTATCAAGTGGCCTGCGGCGGTAAAAATGCACGATGCGCAGATTGGGGGCTTGATGCATCATACGCTTAAAATGCTTCGTATTATGCGTACGATGATCGAGAACGATCCGCGCTTGGAAGAGTCGTCGGAGCTTTTGTACCTCGGTATTCTTTTCCACGATGCGGGTAAAATTAAAGAGATTGAAAAAGGCGTGTATACTCAATATTCGTTCGTCACACACCGGATTATCATTGTGGATATGTTGGCTCGCCACAAAGAAGAGATCATCGATGTACACGGCGAAGCGTTCTACTGGCATCTGCTTGCTATTATGGTAGGACATCACGGCGATTTCGAAGATCCGTGTCGTACGGTCTGGACGAAGATTGTCCATCTTGTTGATATGGCTGACTCGCAAACGACTATGTTTATGGATCGTAAAGAGTTGGATAATGTCACGGTGGGTGCGGATGGAATCTCGATCTGGGATAACGGTAAGAAGTTGTTCTATTAAACTAAGCAGTTGCATAAACGGGGTATGCAAAAACCGGGCTACGTAAAGTCCGGTTTTTTCTTTTGGAGTTGGGAAGGGAGTTAGCTTTATATTGGTAGTAGAATGTTCGGTTACGAACAGCGTTAATGTTAACAAGGGGGTTGCATGTATGTCGATGCGGGTATTACCAATACTTGATCTACCTTATTTGATTAAGGGCGAAGATGTCGTGAAAGGAACGGTTTATGGGGTGTTGCGAGAAGAAGTCGTACCGCCGCCTACGTACTCGCGTATTAGTCCGGTGTCGCCTACGGATTGTTACGCCGCCGTGGATGTAGTTGGCATTACGTTTGAGGAGCAGGATTACTATGTACGGGGTCAACTACTCACGGTTGTACCAAAATCGCTCCTTGAAGCGGCTAAAAAGAAACCGTCCGGTCGTTTGGCAGTCGTCATGACGGATCGTCCGCTTAAGTTGGCGGGAGAGCGTTCGGGGCTTACGCATTTTGTCACCATGTTTGGATGGCGCAAAGCGGTAGCGGGAAGTTCATGGGCGGTATACCCGCCGAAGATTGCGCAAATGTCGCGTACAACGGTACCGGAGTTCTTGGCGGTTGTGCAAGCGGCATATGCCAATGATTGGGATTTTGTGTACCCGATTGATATCCCTGAGGGGTATACGGATGCGTGTGATGGGTACGCGTTCAAGGCTGTCGCGCCTGCGGCTCCTATAACGCCCGTAGGCGTCTCCGAAGGCTCTGCCGCTCAGGTGTCGGGGCAAGATGTTCCGGCTGTCCTCGCGGGGTGGGGAGCGCCGCCTACGGTCGATCCGTCTAGCGGTCAGGGTAGTGTGCAAACGGTACTAACGCGTGGGGGCGGTGCGCTTCCTGAGGTACAGGGCGATTTCGGCTTGGTCGAGCCGTCTACGCCTGCAGGGGCGTCGGGTAAAGCCCAGCCAGAAGGTGGCGGTACGTTTCAGGGGCGTAAAGAGTTAGCGCCGCTCTCTAAAAACTATCCGATTATGGTGGAAGCTTTTTCAGGGGCGGAAGAGCGTGTACAAGAACTGCTGAACGAGATGGTCGCGGGTAGTGCGGAAGCATTGATTCAGTATGTGATGGTACCGGATGCTCCGGGGGTAGATGCTTCAGTTATCGAAAAAGAAGTCTTGTCAAACAGTGAAGGTGATGATTTCGAAGATTATGTAAGTCCTACAAGCGAAGATGGTACATTGGTGCTTATTTCTGACGAAGAAGGGGTTTCTGTAGAGGAAGACGTTGACGATTTCGAAGGTGAGTATGAGGAGATGTTCTCGCCTATCTTCCGTCCGTTGGTTGACTTTACAGCGGAGCGTTTGCGTTCATCGTGGACGAGGAAGGTCGGGCATACGACGGGTCGTGCGCTGTTTAAGTTGGCGATGGAGCGCTCGATGGGTGAACAGCACACAACGGAGCAAGAAACGGGTACAACGGAAGTCGATGATTATTTGGAGTACTTCGGTCTGGATTTGTTGAAGTATTGGGTTGGGGAGTACAGGGTTGATCCGGTGTATATGGGTGGTATCCGGGACGAAGCGATTCGGGTAGCGCAAGAAGAAGGTCGCCCGGAACCTAACTTCGAAAAATATTTCAACATGGGTAAGCAAGCCGAAGATTTCCTAAAAGCCCTAGCAGGGGTACGGCACGCGATGTATTTCCGCATGATTTCGTCGTTGTTGTCGCTATCGGAAGCGGCGAATCGAGCGGTATCAGCTACGTGGATGTATGATATCGAAGCGTATTGGCTGATGCCACGTAATCCGTATAAGCTATGCTTGATTGATTCTTCGATTTCGGTTATCGATATGGATAAACTGGCAATGTTTTACGGGGTAGATCGAAACGATCCAGAAGTTATTAAAGCGCGTAATGTGGCGTACATGCATAATTACATGCTGGATAGTTCGAACTGGATCATTAAAGATAACACGGTTGTGGAGTATTGGAAGCTTCGGAATAAGGCTGTACCGGGGTATTCGATTACGAAGACGCAGTATGATGTATTGCGTGCGGAGGGTCGTTTGGTGCAAGAGTCTCGCTTGCAATCGGCGCAATACTTTATCCGTGAGGAGTTGGACTACGATTCGTTCGCGTTGCCGACAACGAATTGGACGCCGATTGGACGTAAATTCTCGCTTCGTACGGATCAACGGGCGGATACGATGGTGCAGGATTACATCGATTCCGGTGTAGGTATCCGGGTTAAGCTCAACGGGAAGGATTTGGTCGCTTCCATCGTGTTCTTTAAAAAGGAGCTTTATATTTACGATAAGCTTCGTAGTATGGCGGAGAATAAAATCGATATCAGTGAAGAAGACTTGAAAAAGTGCGTTGCTGATTTCGAAGCGTTGAAGGATCAAGAGTATGGGTTGCCTGCGGGTACGTATAAGCTGGAAGAGCGGCAAGCGGATGCGATTATGATGTCGGGTAATCAGGTTATGTGTTTGATCGGACCAGCGGGGTCGGGTAAAACAACGACGGTTGAAGCGCGGGTGTATGCGTCGGAAACGGTAGTAGGTTCTGATCCTGATCGTCTGATGTTTTGTGCGCCAACGGGTAAAGCGGCGGGTCGGTTGAAAGAAGTCGTGAAGCGGCGTACATCGACGGTAAACAGCCTGTTCCAGATTGGCGGCGAAGGGGTGTCGCTGATGGAAGAGCCGGAGATCCGGGAAAAGGACGAATTGGAGACTTTGGTTATGGACGAATCGTCGATGCCGAATATCTTGTTGTTCTACGAAATGATGCGTCGGGTCAATGAGCATACAAGTATTTCGTTCTTGGGTGATATTGAGCAGTTGCCGCCTATCGGGTTTGGTAAGCCATTTGCTAACCTGTTGTCCTTCTTGCCTACGGTTGCGCTGAATATCAACAAGCGGTCTTCGGAAAAATCGACTATCGCGAAAAACAACAAGCGTATCATTTACGAGAGTGACGATGCGCATATGGAAGATTTGATTGACGGACCAGATTATCGAATCGTACATGAAACGGATCAACATAAGGTTGTCAACCATATCTATAATATCTGTAAGTATCACTTGGGTAAAGGCGAATCACCGGGGCTTAATCCGGTGGAAAACAACCATGTGATGAACCCGGATGATATTCAGGTCATTTCCCCGGTCAATGTGGGGGTATGGGGTATTAATGAGTTGAATAACCGATTGCAAGATATTTTCAATCCGCGTAAAGGGATGGTCATTAAACATAGCCGTTCAAAAGATCATACGTTGGAGTATCGCTTGGGTGATCGTGTCATTCATACGCGTAAAAACTGGAAGAAACATCATCGCTTTAACCATGATGGGGGTACTACATTTACGTACCACCATCATAAAGATAATGTAGGTATTAATAATGGGGACATGGGTAAAATCATTGGGTTTTACCGCTCGGAGGATCTGTATATTCAGTTCAACAAAGAGATCTCCAATAAAGATCGGCAGGCGATCCTGCGCCATTACCGTCCAACGTCTAAAAAGATGTATGTCGGGGTACAGTATAAAGATGTGGATTTGACTTCGGGTGAAATATTCGAGTTTGTGTGTTTCTACCGAATGACCATTCTGCTAGATCAACCGCATGAAATTGCGGTAATCAGCACGGAACTGGAAAACTTGGACTTGGCTTATGCGCTTACGGTACACCGTTTGCAAGGCAGTCAGGCCAAGTTGATCATTATGGCGATTCTGCAGGTCGGGTCTGGGGGTTCGTTTATTTCGCGAAATATGATTTATACGGCGTCGTCGCGTGCGCAAGAGTCGGCGTATCTGATTGGGGATGTGTACGGGTCAGATAGTGCGGTCAATAAAGGTCGCCGGGTCAAGCAGACGGAAATTCGCAGTACCTTGCTGGATTACTTGTAAACTGCGGGGTTGTCAAAGAGAGCCAATCGGCTCTCTTTTTTGTTGGGCACGACAGAAGGGCTGAGGGTTAGGTATACTAGAGATGTCGAAAGTTGTAGAATAAGGAGGGATTGGTGTGGCTTGGTTGGTACCGGAAGCGTATTTACCTTATGGGGGTAAACATATTCGAGTGTTGGATTATACACGTACACGGTTGGTGTGGTTGCATGGGGGTACGGGTAGTTTATTGGTAGTGGATGCGGGGACTGCGTTGGAATCACCAGAAGATGTTATGAACGGTTTGGTGCCGGAGCAGTTACGGTACTTGGACTATTTGTTTGCGTTAGATATGCCTTGTGTGGTGCGGGTTGCGCGGGGTACGGAAGAAACGCCGGATCGGTTTTCTTCCTATATTACAGTGTATGCGGGTGTGGATGTCGCGGCGATTACAAAACAACGGGCGGCTAAAGGGGTTCTATGGAAGCGTCCTAAAGAGATGTGGTCGTTTTTGAATGAAGGCACACGCCTTAAGAAGCCAGAAGGGTTTGGGAATCATAATTATTGGGTGCAGGGATCGACGTTTTGGTCATTAAACGGTCGTATTGATACTTTTGGAAGTGAGGAAGAGCGACAAATAAATCCGTTGGTTCGACTTTGTTTTTAATTTTGGATATGCATACGGATATCGGTTATAGGGGTATAAGTAAATCGGCGGGTGTCGTCGAGTCGTGGTTGCAAGGTACGCGGTCTTCCGGTAAACGGGGGTAACGGAAAATGTTTTTCCGTTAGTGAGGTGGAACCGGAGGTTACTTATAAAGCTGTAAAACAAAATACGGCTTTACGGGGAGGGGCTACACATGTAACTCGCTGAATCAATGAAAGAGGTGTAGGGGTATGAATGCGGCCTTGTTGGATCAAGCCAAACGAACGCGCCACGAGCTAACGCAGTTTTTCGAAGCGGCGTGCCAAGCTTACGGGGGTTCGGATGTCATTGAAGAACTAATGGCTTATCGGGGGTATACTGATCCCGCGATGCGTGCTACGTTAGAAGAAGTCGGGGTTTTCCGCGTGGATTACTTGTCCGATTTGCTGTTAATGGATGCTTCGCTTACGACGGCTGAATTTCGTCGCTGGGGGCTGTTAACGGATACGGGTGAGTATCTCATGCCGGGGCGCTATGTGCTTCCGATACGGGGTATCGATGGGTTAGTGTGTGCGTTAGTGGGTTGGGATCGGAATGGAGGGGCACGTAAATACGTGACGACGCCTACATTCGGGTTTAGCCGCGACGCTACATTCTTTAACTTTGATAGCTATAAGGATTCAATGGCACGTTGGGGAGGAGTCGTGTTTCTCGTCGAAGGGATCTTTGATGGGTTGGCGCTCCGGTCGTTAGGGTTCCCGGCTATCGGAAATCAGGGGTTGGAACTTAGCGGTTTTAAATCGCAAATGCTATCCCGGTATACGAAAGTCGTTGCAATCCCTGATAACGATACTGCAGGTAGGGCGTTAAACCCTTATTTGCGGGAACTAACGGGCAAGAAACCAAGGTATTCGTGGGATATGAACGTCGAGAATGTATTCGTTCTTTTACCTCAAGGGGTAAAGGATATCGATATTTTCGTTCGAGACTTCGATTGTTACGAAGACTTAAAAGGTTGCATAAACTCTAAGCTGTTTACGAAGCTTAAAGAGGACATTGTCTAATTCCTAGTTTTTCCAAACGCCTAAAATGCCTAAAACGCCTAAATTGCCGAATAGCGCCGAATAACGCCTAAATTGCCGAATAATGCCGAAGACCAAAAATAACCTAAATGGAAAAGGATGATGAACTCATGGCACCACGCAGAAAGCTCGACCCTACAATGTTGGAAACAGCGGTTACAAGTGTAGCAACGCAGGAAGTGTCCAAAGGCACACCGCGTTCGGAAGATCCGAACTTCGGGGTATTCGCGACACCGATTAACGAGGACATCCTCGTGTACATTCCACGGGGAACTTGGGTAGTGGAAGGCGAGAATGGCTCGGAAACTCGCTACCTGAAAGCATGGCTCCATGACGTTAAAGAAGGTAAAATGTACAAGCAACTGCGCTCGATTCGCGGCTTGACCGCAGATCAAAGCCCGGCGTTCAAAGAACTCGGCTATGATGGCGAGTGCCCGCTTGACGAAGCAACAAAAGAAGAGTGGGAACTGTACAACATCAAGCTGGAAGCGGCGCTGAAAGCGGCAGGTCTTACGCTTAACGATCCGGACGAGTCGATCAAACCGATTCGTAAACGTATCTTGGATGAGCGTACGATCAAGAACGCGGAAGAGTACATTACCTTCCCGGTCTGCATTATCCCGCGCAAGGATTCGACGAAGCCTGCGGAGAAAATGTTCCCGGCGGACGATGCGCTGGACGGTGTACAAGTCGTGTTCGTAACGTGGAGAAAAGACCGCTACGAGAAGTCGCTCCTCAGCGTACTGGATGTACTGCCTGATGCGCCGACTCATCCGGCTGGCCTATTCTTCTTCTGGAAATTCACTTACGATACAAAGGGCAAGCCAGCTACGGCGCGTGATAGCGCACGTGAAGCGACATACAACGTAGTACAACAACAAGCTACGCTGGATCGTCTGGAGCCGCTCCGCGAAGCGCTGGAAGCGAAAGCGATTGCTTTCACGCCTGAAAAAGCGGCGGAAGTTATCGTGGCGAACCAATTCTGGTACAAAGAGGACTTGCAGGCGGAAGTCGACAAGTTCATGTCCAAAGTTCGTGCGCAACTGCGTATGGCTCGTGGTTCGGAAGGTGAAGCGCCAGCGCTTAACGCGGGTTCGGCAACGGCAGGTCTGGAAGGCGGTAACCCGCTGTCCGGCTTTGTCGCTCCGGGTGGCGGTCAAGCCGCAGGTGCATCGAACGGGATTACGATTACGCCGGATGATGCGGATATGGGTGTTGCATCAACCGATGGTGCGCCACTTTCGCTGTAAGACGTAAAAGTAAGAGAAGGGAAGGTCATGGGGGTTTCCCGTGACCTTTTCTTTATGAGGAGGGGTATAATGGGCTTAGAGCCGAGGTTTTTCACGTGTATTTACTGTATGTTAGTCGATGAAAACGGGAATACCCTTTCGGGGGACGATGATATCTTCGGTCAGGATGTTGAATACCTGATGGTGCGTAACGAAGAAGAATTGGTCAACAGTGGGGTGTTGGATAAATTTACGTCCGATCCTTCGCTGGAAGAGGGAGAGCGATTAAAGTTCGAAGCGTATGTGTACGAGTATCAAGGGGTAAAAACGGAAGTGGCGGCGATCATTGAAGATTTGAAGGGTGATGAGTTCTTGGCGCTTCAGCAGTCGGGTCAATTGGTACCGATTGATTCTTTCGAGTTGTTCGCGGTTATTGAAGCATGACTTCCGGCTTTTCGTTTTAGAACAAACAAAAGATATTCGCTCTAGGTAGTAGCGAATATCTTTTGTTATGTATAGGGGGGTAACGGTTTGCGGAGTAAATTGGTAGCCATAGAGCTACAAAATATTATGACGATTGGTGAGGCTCGACTCGAATTTGATGAAACGGGAATCCTGAGCTTAGTGGGGTATAATGATTCGGGTAAGTCAGCGATTTTGTTTGCCTTGGATACGTTCCTGTACGATTCGCATAAACGTGATCAAACAGATATGATCACGGACGGCGAAGAATCGAGCGGTATCGGGCTAGAGTTCGATGATGGGGTCGAAATCAATAAGTATAAAAGCCGTTCGAAGCCTACGGTCTGGGAAATGATCAAAAACGGACAGTTGGTGTACACAAACCAACTTCCTACCGGGGTCGCGGCTATCGACGGGGTTCCTTCGGTTATCGCGGATTATTTAGGGGTCGTGGAAGATGAAGTTACGGGTCAACGTTTGAATGTTCGTCGCAATTCGGATAAGTTGTTCCTTATCGAAACAACGGGCGGCGAGAACTATAAAATGTTGAATACGGTACTTCAAAGCGATGTACTGGCTCGTGCCAGTCGTAACGTGAATGCAACGCATAATAAGATGCAATCGGCTTTCCTCGCTAAAAAAGCGGCACTTGAAAATTTGATTGTCGAAGTTGATGCGATGGTGGTTATGGACGAGCAGGATGTTTCTAAACTTGCGAAGTCTATCGAACGCATGAAAGCTACACGTACGCGGTATACGTATATCTTGGATGTAGCGAATCAGGTGGAAGCGGTCAATAACCTTCAACCTGCACCGGAGGTTCCGATTGTCGATTCGTCTCGGGTGGAAGCGCTTGTGCAGATGCAGGGGTTTCAGCGTGTGTTGGATGCTCCAGTCTACGATGAAATTCCAACAGTTGATCCATCGCGGGTACTGGAATTGGTTGAAATGATGCGTTTGCATGCATTAGCGTCGCAAGTTATTCCGCCTGAGGTTCCGTTGCTTGATCCGTCGAGGTATCTGGATATGCGTGAGTATGCTATCGGGTACAACGACGCGTATCACAAGGGTGAGGCGGTTAAAAAGGTGACGGGTGAATATGAAGAGATCACATCGCATTTGCATCAACTGTCGGAAGTATTCGGCTTTAAAGTATGTACATCATGCGGTGCGGTAGTGGAATAAAGAACTCAGTAAAGGGGGTAACGGTTTTGATTGATACGTCAGCACCTGCTCGTATTATGTTTATCGGTGACTTGCATATTTCTGACCATTTCCAAGGTCAGCATTTGAGTTATATTGATAACTGCATTGAAGTGTTAACTCAAATCAACGAAGAAATCATGCGTCGTAAACCTACGCACATCGTGCTTACCGGGGATTTAGTAGGGGTAACGGAGCGCAACTTGCGTGACCGTAACACGTTGCTGTACTTGATCACGATGTTTAACGGGTGGAATAAGGTAACAAACAATAATGTCTACTCTAACCGGGGTAACCACGATATCGGGTCGCGAATTACCGATTTTGATTTCTTGGTGGGTACGGGGGTCATTAAGCATATCCCGCATTTTGATGCGGGGTTGTACCGGGTGCATTTGGTGGACTATGGAGATGTTCATCGTCCGTTGGATATCCCGTCGCAAGAGGAGTTGGATGTTTTCCACGTAGCCGCTACACATACGGATATTCGGGTACCGGGGCAAACGTCTTGGATGGACGGGTTCCATTCTTCGGATACGGTTAACTTGTCGGATCTCAAGACTATGGAAGGGGTACAGTTAATTTTTGCGGGTCATATCCATACACCTTCGCAAATCATGGCGAAAGCCACTATTGGAGAAACCGAGTGTTCGATTATGTACCTCGGTAATCCTACACGGGTTAAAAAAGAGCCTAACTTGTGGAATCATTATTTCCTTGGCTGGTTGGAGTCGGACGGGGTAAGTGCAACACAAGATACAATTATTATGAAGTTGCGTCCGCATGAAGAAATCTTTAAAGCAAAGGTAGTTAAAGAGGAAGCCGAGGAAGAAGAGCTGAATCCTAAGCTGGATGTTGATATGCTCATGTCGGTTTTGGAAGGTTTTCAGCAATACGACATTAGAGGTGACATGTCGTATAAAGAGCAAATTAAAATTCACGGCGGTAACGATGAAAGAGCAATAGCAATCGCTATGCAATTTATCGAAGCGGCTGAAGAGGAGTTTAGAGAACATGGCTGAAAAATTGAATCGGGAACAGGTAGAAGCGCAGAATCGTCGTGCGGCGGAGCTTAACACGAAGCGTAATCAGATGATTGGGCAACAACAATCGGCGCAAACGCAGCTTAAGAGAATGGCGGATGCGTATAAAGCAAAGTACGGGGTCGAGTTGACGCCGCAAACCTTGCAGGCGGAGTATAACGAGCAATCGGAATTGTTGCATGCGCAGTATCGGGAGCAGGCGGAACTTATTGCGGCGGTGGAGTCGGGGTCGTATAAACAGGCGTCCACGCCTGCGCTGGTTACGCCGGAACCGGTGTCCCTTGCGGGTACCGCTCCGGGTGCGGGTAACGCCGTAGGGGGCGTCACAGGGCGCGTACAGGCGGCGGTACCGAACCAGTCGGCTACGCCGTCTGCGGGGTACGATGAAGAGGGGCTGGGTCTGGCGGCTGGGGTATCCGGTCAGGGCTTTGTCGGGGTGCCGTCCATTCCTACAGGGGATGAAGATGGGGTAGATGCTAATGATCCGAGCGAACAGCCTTTTACGCCGACCGGATGGAGTCTGTAAGTAAGATTGTAACGTAATGGGTACACTAAACGAATAAGAAGAGGGGTATTGAATTGAAGATTGGGATTAGTTTCGAGGGATTGGAACGCGTGATGTCGAAAGTATCGGACTTGGTAGGGGACACCATGTCCGATGAAAGCTTGCGTTCGTTGATTATCGCTACTGAAAACGATGATTTGCGTTTCGCGGCGTACAACGGTAACGTGACTTCGGTTACCAAGGTACCGGATGCAACGATGGATCTTACGGGTGATTTCGTACATCCATTCGTCATGGTACGTGCAAAGGATGTAACGGATGTTCTGTCTACCTTCCGTTCCTTGAAACGCACAAAAGTTGAACGAATTGAATTCGAGTTTAACAAGTCAGGGCAATTCATGATCGTCCATGAAGTCGCCTTGGCGGAAGATATGCCGGATGCTGAAAAGTATAACAAGCTGGCGCGGTTCAAAGTCCGCTTGATGGATGCGCGTCCGGGCGTGATTAAAGAGGTGCAGGCGGTCGATTTGACGCGTAAAGGTGTTGAGTTGGAAGCAAAAGACTTCTTGGGTTATATCAACGCCCTGCTTCCTACGGTAGCGAAAGAAAAGCGCTTGACGACCAACTCCATTACGTTTGGGGAAGAGTCGATATATACGTTCTTGGCAACGTATTTGGCGGTGATGGATAACAAGTTGCCGCAGGAACTTAACGGGTTCCGTTTGACGAATACGATGGCTGGGTTTATTAAAAGCTTTATCGGCTCGGATGAAACGTTTGGCTTCCATAAAGAAGTGGGGCGCGGTCAGGTACTGCTTACGCTCTTTACGTCCGATTCGGTAGCGGTAATTAAAACAGCCGATCTTACGCAGGCGAACCGTATTGACCAGTATACGGGGTTGCCAGATACGGGTATTGTCGTCGATAAAGCGTACTTGCTGGATGTCTTGAAACGTCTTGCGCTGGCGGGGTCGGCTGAAAAGATCGTGGTCAGTGTAACCGTCGAGGGCGGCGATGGCAAGCTGGAAGTGAAAGGCAAGTCGATGAAGCAAGAGGTTCCGCTGGTCGGCGTGAAGGGGTCGGGGTCGTTTAAATTCGATATCCAAGGCGATACGCTGGCGAGTGTGGTGTTCTCGCATACGAATATGTTTGACGAGAATGTATTCATCTACTTGGAAATTACGCCGGATGGTCGTAGCACGTCCATGTGCTGTACGGATAACACGGGGGCGTGGGTTACGCGCATGCCGCGTCTGTCTAACGTTCAAGATGGTTTCGATTGGTAATCGTACCTTTGCGTATAAAAGACACTCTACGGGGTGTCTTTTGTGCGTACGGAGCGAAGGAGGGGTGTAGGATGATCGTACGTTGGGAAGTACAGAGTTATCGAAAAAGTGCGAATAAGCGCACGCTCGCGGCGTATACGCGTAGTTATACAAAGTTGTTCGATGATCCGGTCAAAGCAATGGCGTTTGCGCGGGGTAAAGTCGGCAAGGGGTATGCGGTAACCATTGATTCGATACCGTTCCGTTAAAGAAGAAGCGTTTTGTTCTTGACGGGTTTCCGTTAATCTGGTAGCCTGAATAAGCTAAAGCAGGGAGACTGCTTAGACAAAAAACTTAGGAGGTAAGTTATGTCTACAATGAATGAAGGAATGGGTAATCCGTCACGAAGCACCATGTATGGTAGTAAGGGTATTCTGGGTGACGAGTGGAAAGCGAAGTTCAACAAAGCAAAAGAAAACCCGTACTTGTCTGTTTCGGGTGAGCCAGATTATGGGGATGAAGATTTTACTTCGCGCGTATGGGCGGTCGTACGAAATCCGCAAACCCTTCCGTTGTTCTTGCAAAAGGAAAAGGGGTCGGAGTTTGTTTTTCTTAACGCGGTGATGGAGAGTGTGCATACGTTCAATTCGGACGCAAAAAGTACCTTGTTGAAGATGGCTTTACTGTTTGATCCGTTGTTGGGTGAGGCATTCCTGATTCAGAATGTGTGGGCGCTTCGGTTGGTAGCGGATTTGCATACGGCTGAACTATTGGAAGCCGTGGTGTTTCAAGATCATCTCTTGGATAACCTCGATTTTTCCAAGACGTTTAAAACATTCAAAGTCCAAACGCCGGATCTGTGCAAGTTCGGGGTTATAGCGGATGCGGGGTGTTTGTCGCATATCCGTAACGCTACGCAAGATTTGTATGATTTAGCGGTACAGGCAAATCCTTCGGCATTGGGTTCTGTACCTAAAGATAATCAAACGCGTGATATGGTTATGGACGCAGTCAAACGTAACCCGCGTAATGTTCAGTATGTGAAAAGTACCGGGTCAATTCGCGACGAAGCGCAGGCGTTAGCAATTTCGCTTTCGCTTCAGTCGTTACCAGCCCCGGATCGGGGGTATGTCAGCGAAGCGGTTTTCCTCGATTACCGGGAGCGGTGCCTAAAATCGGGGTATTATGCGGAAGCTTGGATGGATCAGTTCAACTATACGGTACCTGAGCTTGTGGAACTCGTAAACAATATGAAGCATCGCGCTCCGCATTTGGTCAGTCATGTGTATACGCGTTTGCCGTCTAAAGTCGCATATGATCTAGCTTTAACGTTATATATGTTGGAGTCAGAATTGGTCATCCCGATAGGGGTGTGGAGTGAAGTCTTTAGTCGCTATGAAGATACGGGTGATCTGGATAAGGGATTCGCGGAAGCATTGCAGGTGTATTTACTTGCGACTCCGAAGGATAAGAGTAAACTGTTAAATTGGGTAGGGTATCATCTTATCACGGGGGGTACCCAGAATGATTTCAAGGAACAACTCTTGGAATATTTGATCGGTTACGATGGGTTGTGGATTCGCTTCTTGGATAAAGAGTACCACACGGATAAGCTGTGTATGCTGGCGGTCAAGCAAAACAAAAAGGCAATCCAGTATTGTAACGTGATTACGCGCGAGGTGCTCCAGCAGGTATACATGTCTTAATGGGAATACATCACGTAACAGAAACACTATCCAGTATTGTAACGTGATTACGCGCGAGGTGCTCCAGCAGGTATACATGTCTTAATGGGAATACATCACGTAACAGAAACACTATCCTTTGGGGTAGTGTTTCTTTTTTATTGACTCTTTATAGTTGTTTGTGTATAGTCATACAGGTAAGCGAGGGGTGCTTGCTTACAGGGGCGTGTGCGGGGTGCGTACAAGCTACCTACTTTGAGAGGATGATCAAGATGGAGTACGAAGGTAAAGTAAAGGGTAAGTTGGGTTCGACGGGTAAGGGTAAGTATGAGGGTGACGCGGAGCCTGCTAAACAGTTGCCCTATGTGCGTCCTGTGCTGAATCGGTATTTGCAGGGGTATGATCCGCACGAAGCGCCGTTGCTTACGGATTACGAAATGGATTTGGCTTATGCGGCATCGCGTACACCGGATTCCTTCGTTCTATTTATGGAGTTGGAAGAGTCGAAAGGGCGTTCGTTGCTTAATTTCGTTACGATTGTCATGTCGCAAGTTTCGCTTTCCAATATCAATGGGGATTATGAAGTGGAAACGCAATTTTTGCACCAAATGTACAATTACGATGAAGAGCTTTTTGAGGCTTATCTCATGGAAAACATGTCGTACCTCAAACAAGTTAAAGATTTGCAAACACCTGAAATGTGTCAGCGGATCATGCATCCAACTTACATGGAGAATTGTTTTCAGTTCTTCGAGGTGTTTGAACATGTCGTGTATAAAACGGACGAGATGATTCGTCAATCCATTAAAATCGACTATCGGTGCTTACGTTTTGTGGAGCCTTCGCAAGAACTGTATGACTTGGCAGTTCGTCATGATGCAATGGCGCTTCATGAAGTCCCGAAAGCGTATCAAACGGAATACATGGTACGTACGGCGATCACGCAGAAACCTAAATCGGTCAATGCGGTGTTGCTTGAAGGCGAAGTTCTGGAGAATGCTTTGCTGTTGGCAATTGAAATGTCACCGCATGCAATGCCTGCGCCGTATACGATTGCCATTAGCCGTAAGGTACAAGATACGTACCGAGCTATGTGTATCGAAAAAGGGTTTTACCCAACAGAATGGGCAAAACATTTTAACTTTACGGAGCAAGAGTTGAAAGAAATCCTTTCAAAATACGGTGAAAAGAAGAAATCGGGACCAGCTATGTTCGATATCTACAAGTCGTTGCCGTATGAAACCCAGCGTGAGATTGGGTTAACGTGGGAGCAACCGGGTACACTTCCGGTATCGCAAGGGGCGTTCTTGCATTTGGGGTTGGATGATGAGTATAACTATGAAGAAGTCGCAAGGCTGTTTGTCGCGGCGGATGCAAAAGCTAAACGGGGGTATCTGTGCTGGCTTGCAAAACAAGGACATGTGCAGAAGGTCACCAACTTGTTGTCGCGCGATGGTCTTTGGATTAAATTTATCAATGAAGAATGGCACAACGAAACGTATGCGTACTGTGCGGTACGCCAAAACAAAGAAGCGATCCGGTATTGCGCGGTCTTGTCGCCGCGAGTGATTCGGGAGGCGTATAAGAACTAAATCGGGTTGTAGCGTAAAGAGGGGTCGTTACGGCTCCTCTTTTCAGTTCGGAGAGGGGTGTCGACGCCCCTATTAAGGGGTACGACGGTAATATAGGTTCTTTGAGGAGGGTGACTATGGGTTGGGTAATTGCGGTGTCGATGTGGCTAGTGCTGGGGGTCATGGCGCTTCATGGTCGTAAACGTTTTCAAGCGGACTCGGGTAATCTGGCGGCGGAGTATCAATGGAAACAAGGTCGGATGGCGTTTTTGTGTGTGGGCTTGGTCTTGGCATATACGGGGGTAGGGGTCTGGTTTAATCTCATGTAATCTAAGGCAAGGGGTGTTGGGTGTGCGACGTGTGGAAGGGTCATCAGGGCGGCTGTGGGGTCGTCTGTGGGGCGTAGGTTCGTGGGGTAAGGGTTTGCGCAGGGTTGCGTGTAGTGCGGGTGTTTTACTGGTTGTAGCGGGGTGTACGCCTGCGCAAGAGGGGTCTTCAGCGCCTATGCCGGAGGTACAGGAGCCTGCGGCTGTCGCTTCGCCATCGAGTCTTACGCTTACGTTCCCGGTTGAACGGTACCCGTATACAGCCCAGCATATTCAAACGGCGATTAAGGAAGGTCATCCGAATACGTGTACGATTGATCGGGATGGTGCTAAAGAGAATCGCAAGCTTTCGCTTCGGGGTATTGAAACGAAAGAGGGGTATGATCGGGACGAGTGGCCGATGGCAATGTGTGCGGAAGGCGGCGAGGGAGCCAGCGTAGAATATGTCCCACTCTCAGATAACCGGGGTGCTGGGTCTTGGGTTGGCAATCGTCTTCGGGATGTAGAGGATGGGACAATAGTAACATTTGATTTTTCGGGTGATGATAATGTTGTACTAGATAGCATCAAAGAAAAGGAAGCTAAAGCAGAAGAAGATCGCAAGAAGAAAGAGCAAGAAGCGGCAAACAAGAAGAAAGAGCAAGAAGAGGCGGCACGTGCCAAAGCGGAACAAGCTGAACAAGATCGGTTAGCTGATGAGCAAGCCGAGCAGGATCGTCTTGCGGAAGAGTCTGCAAATTCGACTCCGGCTAAAGATCCGAACTTTGTTTTCGAAAACTGTATGGCTGTACGTGAAGCAGGAGCGGCTCCTATCTATCCGGGCGATTACGGTTGGGATGAAAAGTTTGACCGGGATCAAGATGGGGTTGGGTGTGAATAACAGCGATTAGTAAATAAACGAGGTGTTGTATGCCAGATAACGGTTTCATGCACATGGTTTCTTCGGTGGTAGCTTTGGGATTGTTGGGTATGCTGGCGTGCATGTTGTTCCTCATCTTGCTGGTTACACCGATATTTACGGTACCCTATTTTCCGTTTCTGTTGGTTGCGCATATCGTGCGCAATAAGAAAAAGGGGTTGCGGTGGAACGAACGCTTGTCCGCTTTGGGGTATACGTTCTTTCGTTGTAGTTTTGGAATTTTCGAATTTATGTGGGTGTATGGTACGGATGATGTCGAGCGTATACAAAACTGGGCGAGTCAGTATTATCGGGGTGAGTATTACGTGGATTCGCGGGTGTCGAAAGGATTGCCGGGCAAACGACGCAAATCGAAGGGTAGGCGGGTGAAGAAGACTCCCAATTAAGGGGGTCTTCTTTTGTATCCAGTGTAAAGAGTAGGTCAGGGGTAAAAGGGGTTCTCGATTTTGGAGTCGTTCGGTCGATGCTTGACTATATACGTATATTAAAGTATACTAGAGGTATAGGGTAAACTACGGGTAAGGGGTTGAACCAATGCGGATTAAAAACGGGTTAACGGTGGCTGGATTTATGGCATATGTAAAAAGGAATCGGGGGTACCTGATTGGGATTGCTTTTTCATGGTGTGTTACGGTAGGTACATTGGTGCTTTTGAGTAGAGGTGTTGATGGACTGGGTTTTAGGGTGTTAGCAGGAACGTTAGGGGTGGTGTTTGGTGCTATTTTTGTCTTAACTCTCGTGGATTTGTTTTTTCTTTCGGGCGTTAAACAAGGTAACTATACGAAACCTATATCAGATAATGACTATAACCTAACGATATCGAATACGGGAGTAACGGTTGCAGGGGGAAGCGGTAAGATGTATGATATCCCGTATTCGCGGGTTATTTCTTGTCGTATAGACCGTTTAGAGTACCCTAAGGTATATGGTAAATTATATATCGTACCGGAAGGCTTAGATGTATACGCGACAGGAGATGATTCGTTGAATAGGGAGCTTTACATAAAGAATACGGGTAAAGCTCCTCTGCTGTATCATTCGGTTGCTTGTTCTATTTTTGATTACCCGCGTTTGCAAAGTGCGTTGGAGTTTATGAATATCAGTATAACAGGTGAGGCTGAAAACGAAGTACGCAAAGAAGTAAAAGATTTGGGTGTTTTGTAAGTAAAGCGTAGAAGCAGTCAATTTCAGTAAATAAGAAGATCGCCGGATAACGGGGTCTTCTTTTTTGAAGGGGTACAGGACAGAACGTTTGGGTTGGAAGGGGTTCTAGTCCTTGTAGGGTTTAGGTGTATCTTGATTGTTTACGTAGAGTAAGGTATAGTCAAGGCGTAGTACGAAGAAAAGGGCAAGGCAATAGGGCGGGGGTTACCTTTTGGGTATTCGGATACGCAGGGGTGGTATAGGTTGGAATGGGTAAAACAAAGTCAATCATAAGGGGGTTTCATCCGATGTCAAAAGTAGAATCAGATGCGGTAGGGTTTAATCATGATTTTCTAGGCAGTACAAACAAGGAAATAACAGAAGCGGCGTCAATTTATTTCTGGGTTAAAAAGCCCAAACTTCGAATGTTTTTGCTGTTTGGTTTTGCGTTGGCTACGTTACCGTTATTGTATACCCTTCTTTTGAATTTGGGTAGTTTGGTAATTACGCGTGAATTTTGGACTTCGGATTATTCGTTCCAACAACTGGTTTCGGGTTTTGTTTCGGATCTTAAGGTACATCCTGCATGGTTGGTTGCCCCGTTAGCGGGTATGGGTTTGATTTCAGTATTTTGCTTATTGTCAAGTATGTACGAGACAGCGAACAAAGGATTTGTACAAGCGACAATGTATACTTCACAGCAAAAAACAGGCAGTCCGTATGCGTTATTTGCGATTTATAATCGAGCATTGCGTGTTTATAATACGGAGGCTGTGCTTGGTTGGGTGGTGATTCAAATCATTTTAGCAGGCATTGCGTTAATGTTATCGACATTAGTAATTGGCGGCATTATGTTGGTTTTTGATCTACGTTCGTGGTTATCAGGATGTATATACCTTACCCTTGTCTTGTATACATTATTCAGTCTCGTACATGTCGAGGTAAGTTATGATGAGGCAAAACAACAGAATAAAAAGATTGAAAGTACATTGACACGATTAGAAAAATTTAAAGAAAGCCTAAACAAGTCTCTAATTGAAAGAAATACGGATCTTTCTGCGCATAGCATGCCGGATAGTTATTTATCATCTGTGCATACTAGACGTGTAGATCAAGAGTTACGCAATATTCTTCGCGATGACTTCGATAAAATAGAAGAAAGTGAACCGGGAGAAGATGTAACGCAGAACACTTCAACAGAATCTAGTCAAATCGAACGCGCACAAACTCCGTATGTATTTATTAACTTGGATAGTTTTGTTATTTCAGCTAATCAAGTGGATACAGAAGATATTGCGGAGTATTCGACACAACTAGCAAACGAGCGTATTGAGTACCCTGAGTTGCCGTTTAAGGTTGAATGGAATCGAATTACGTCTATGTTTGTAGATAAGGTATATACAGATAATGTTACTCACCCTCTTGCTGATGTTCGTATTGCAATTGCGAAAGATGCTACGCCGGATTTATCTCGGTTAGAGCGTAATGTACCGCATACTAGGGGTACGGTAAAAGTGGCCTTTGAATTATCTGTGTACGATGTAAGTCGGATAAAAGAAGCTTTCGAAAACAGGGGTATTCCGGTATACGGGAAAGGTAAGCTGGATCTAAAGAAGGAGGAGGAATTGTGGCAAAAGTAACGGATTTAGCAAGGTATAAGAAAATACGTAATCAACGAAAGGTAAGAGTCGAGTTATCGATCCTTACCTTTCTTGCGCCTTACGGGGGTCTGCTGGCGGTAATAGCGGTTGCGTTTGGGGTCTGGGGCGTGTTGGGGTATGGGCTTACGGGCTTGCCGTGGACGGTTGAGGGGTTTATGGATGGGTGGTCGTCTACGTGGCGGCGCTGGTCGTTTTTGCCGCTGAAACGGTTTGATTTTTTTCTGCTTATTTGGTTTCTCTTGGTGCTCATAAGCAGTACAATAGGGGTAAGGGCGCTCTGTGTAGCTCCGTCTTGTGTCCGGGCGGCTCGACTCTTTAACAGTGCGTTTACGCAAGAGCAGATCGAAAAAGCGTTCCCTTCAGCGGCATTTTGGGTAATTAGATGTACCAAGCAGGGGTTCTGGGTTGCGCCGTTGTGGGTGGATGTACAGGGACTGGAGTTAAAGATGACCACGAGGGGTAAAATGTCGGGTTATTGGTTTCGGTATGGTTCTGCCGAGTCTTTAGCGGATGCGTTAAGCCGCGTTGGTTTTGCGGTATATGTGATTGAACATGATGGTACGATAGATTCGAGTTCGAAATGGGAAGTGTAGGCGTTTAGAGGATTAAAGGAGGGTAACCAAATGAAGATTGCGATTAATCCGGCTTGGGGTCGCTGGTTACTCCGCCGAAGGTTGATTGTATACTTAATATTCTCGGTTATCGTATACGGGGTAATGGAGTTATGTTTTGCTCTGTGGGATCGATTGCCGGAAAGTACGGAGGGCATGTTACGGGATCAGGTGGGTTTCTCACCGCAATCCATCATTCCGGGGTTGCTTAGTCTGTTGACGTTGCTGTTGATTCCGATCTGTGTATGGATGGCGGTTATTCTTTTCGGTTACTTAGGTCGGATGATTGGTTTGTATGTCAAACCTCAAGTCTATTTTATGGATATGGGGGATCATGATTTCCGCGTGTATCATCCGGGCACATGGATAGCGCGAAAGATTCCGTATGAGCGTTTGGTGGAAACGACGTATAAACGAACGCCAACAGCTTTGATTTTCGGTTTTTCGTACAAGAACCCGCGATATTCGTTAAGATGGAGTAAATGGGTGCCTATGAGAGAGGTTATACACGATGTGGTTTATATAAGTAACGATGTTTACGTAGGGCTTAAGAATTATATAAGTAATAAAGCCCCTGATGCTAAAATAGTTGATTATGAGAATGGCAACGAGAGGGGGTAGGTTGCATGAATACAATTGAGGTATTTGATGGGGCGTATGCGTTCCTGAGTAACTTTTATCCGGCACCTATTGTTTACGAAGGGGTACGGTATCCGAGTACGGAGAATGCGTACCAAGCACAGAAATGTAAAAACATCTTGGATCGTATTCAATTTACGGATGTATCGCCCGGCAAAGCGAAGCGCTTAGGGGCTAAGGTCGTTAAACGCGATGATTGGGATCAGATTAAGGATTCGGTTATGTTGACGTGTATACGTATCAAGTTCACCTCACATCCTGATCTGGCGTTGCGTCTGATCCAGACTGGAGAAGCTCCACTTATCGAAGGCAATACATGGAAAGATCGGTATTGGGGGGTATACGAGGGTCGGGGTGCCAATAAGCTGGGGCTTATTTTGCAACAGGTGCGTGAAGAGATTCGTTCACAAATCGTCGATATGCATCAGTTCAGGTACGAGTCTCGAATGAAGCCGGACGTTTATTCGGTAAATCGGGGTTAAGTAAAGACTGTCGGCAGGCAGTCTTTCTTTTTATGTTCTTTGTTGACTGTTTACGAATAATAATGTAATATAAGAGAAAGAAAACAAAAATGGAGTGATGGGGTTGCGTAAAGGATTATGGCTGGCGGGTATACTAGCGTTGGGGGTACTGTCGGGTTGCGGGAATTTAAAGATGGATACGGACGAATGGGAGGCGAATGCGGCTATAGAATCGTCTAACGAACAAACGTTACTTTCGGCTAAAGAAATACAAGTCAATAAAAAGCTGAATTTGTTCCGAGACGTATACGAGGTTGAAGTCGATGGAAATGTTATCGCTACTATAACGGGTAAAGTTGTCAAAGATTTTGGGAATGAGTTTGTACTCAAAACGGAAGACGGAAAGATTCTGGCAACGGAGTATCAAATGAAGCGTACGTTCAATTTCTCTATAGATCGTCAAGGTGAATTCAAAGGTGCAGACGGCCAGGTAACGGGGTATATGGGCGAGAAGATCCTTTCGGATTTTCCGAATTGGGGTTTAAAGTTTCATTTCTTTGATTTGGATGAAGAAGAAACGGGCTATACTGAGCAAACAACGAGACTAAAACTAAATAAAGGTACGTCTATCATAGGTACGGATGGGGAAGAGGAGTATCTGGTCAAACAAGATAATCGAATTGTTCTTCCTTCCAATTATACAATTTCGGTAATGCAAGATGATGAAGACTTGTCTGTTAGTCGTATTGAAGCCATTGTGATTACGGCTATCGAAGATGCGATTGTAACGGCTAAATCTAATGACTAAAAGGGGTTTCTAACTCATGGAGGTACGTAATCAAGTAGTCGAAACGGGTAAAGAAGAGTCAACGAATGCGTATACAGTTCGTACATTGTATTACGTACTAAATGCAAAAGACACGATTCTCTGGTTAGCTTTTTTCACCTTGTTTTCGCTGATCTTAAACTATGTGATTAGCGATGGGTACGCGTGGCAATCGGGTGTGTCAATTTTTTCTTCGTTTCATACAATTCTTTTGCTGTTGACGTATATCGCACTAGGGGTTCTTGCGGTACTAGGATTGTTCTCTCTAGCTACGGATGTTGCAGGTGCGTTACGTTATGGAAAACGAAAAGGAGCGTATAATTTCGTTATAGGCGATACAGGGATTGAAGTAGAAGGCAACCGGGGTATTACATCTATTTTCTTATACTCTGACATAGAGAAATGTATATTGAGTTATGAGACCTCTATAATATCCCAGATCGTTATTGCATTAGATTCTGAAATCGCTCATTTTTTCTTTGAAGATAAGGTCGCAGAGTCCATTGCGCTGAATTTAGAAAACAAAGGAGTTGATGTTGAGTATGGACGGAATCGAACCGGCAGTAAGAAATAAGGTTGTGCATTTGATCCGTAATCCTCAACGGTTTAAGGTAGATGCTACGGGTTTCAAGGCGGCGGCTTCGGAAGTTACGAAGGGGTATCGAAAACGCATGTTTTTATCGGTAGTGGCGTTGGGTCTGGTGGCTTTAGTCATGGTTGAATCGCAAGAGCGGGGGTTCTCGGTAGTTCCGCTGGTGCTGTGCGGGGTCATGGCGTTGCTTACGCTTGCATATATGGCGGGAAATACGTTACGCTTTTTATGTGCGCCCTTTTTGTTCAATATGCATGGAAAGTGGCAAGGACATAAATACTTTTACGAAGTTACTTCCAATCGGGTTTCGTTATATCGCAGGAATCGCGGGGGTAGAGTCGAACTTATTGAGCAGTACAATGGGATAACGCTATTTGAAGATGAAGAAGGTCGCATTGGAGGTGTCCCTGATGTAAGAAGGTTTACACGGGGTGATCGGAATGATTTGATTTATATCTCTGCGGAAGATAGACTACGCTTTCTGCAGACGATTGCTAAGTTTGCTGATTCTTCTTTACAGATGACTGTTCTGCGGATTGTTTCGCGTGAACCCGGCATCCGGTATAATCAGACGAAAGCAAAAATTTGGAAGTATTCGTTATTAAACGGGTATATCTTGGATTGGGATGTGGTACGTACGAATACAAAAGTAGGAGGTTCTTTACATGCCTATGGTTTGGATCGTAAAGGAGAGAAAACGAACGCCAAAAACAGACCTGTCTTCTAATCAACGGTATCCGTACTTATTCAAAGTGGTATCGGGTATGATTGTCGCGTATGCATTGTTTGTTCTGTGCTGTCTGTGGATGGTGCGTATGGGTGATGTCGCGCCGATGAGTGTTGCGGATCTCGTGGATAACCCTATGGTGTATTCACGTGCGTATGCGTTACGTGTGGGTGGGGCGTGGGCTTTGGGTATCGGGACATGGGCTATGTGTGTTGCGCTGATCCTCTTCGTTATTTCGTTCTTTGTGGGTAGATATCGAAAACGTGCAGATACGTTTGTGGTGTTTGAGGAAGATGAGGGGTCGGATAAGTAAATATCCGGGGTAGCGATAGGGGTAGATGCAGGTAAGTGTATGTGGTGCACGGGTTGTGGGGTAGTTCCGGGGGTGCGGGTTTTAGCATAATGCTGAACCCGCATTTTTGTTTATTTTATGTCAGGGAGTTTAAGGTTGACGCTTTATCTTATAAATATAATCTGTATGGAAGGCGGTAACTCAATATGAGTACAATCCAAGGACATTTGAATCTGCAAGAAATTGATGCGCTCATTGCAAAAGGAACATCAATTATCAGTAAGCAAGAAGAGCGTCGTCTTCTCCGTGAAGCCAATTTGCAACGTATCAATACAATGCGCGATGAATTGCAAGATAGCGCCGAACTGCTCGACGCACATATCCGCGCCGCTACGATCATAGGGGTCTCCTCCGACGCAATGGTAACGAACACGCTCAATGTCATCACTAGCGTTATCAACAAAGCACTTGCCGTTATTTTCCCCGAAGATCCACGTTCGATTTCACTCACGCATGAAATGCACAAAAAGATTCACCCGCATTTCGTCGTAAATTTGTACGTAGGGCATGAACGCAAACGCCGCTCCTTCAAAATGAGCGGAACGGGTCTCAAACAGATCATTTCGATCTTGTTCAACGCATCGTTACTTGATGTACGTGGGGGTCGTTTGCTCCTTATCTTGGACGAGGTGCTGAACGGTCTGCATCCAACAGCGCAAGATTTGATGCGAGAACTCATCAAAGCGTTGGCACGCCGCTTTCAGTTCATTATCGTCGAGCATGGCTTTGATATCGGCAAACAGTACCTTGTTCAGCGTAATGGTGCCCGTTCGGTAGTTTCGCATTACAAGCGAGGTACACATTACAGAGATGCGATGCAAGATATTTTGAAAAAACGCGGCGGTGACGAGTTGGAAGTCGTTCCGGGTTCTGATCCGTACGAAGAGCCGGAAAGTAGCGAAATGTAAACTCACCTAAGGGGGTTTTTAAGATGAATCAAGAAGCGCGTTTTAAAGTGGTTACGCTTTGTGGTTCCACAAAGTTCAAGAATTCTTTTGAACGTGTAAACGTAGAGCTTACGCGTGCGGGTCGGGTTGTCCTGTCGGTTGGCGTGTTTGAGCATGCGGATGGGATTACACTTACGGAAAAAGAAAAGGCCAATTTGGATCTACTCCATCTGCAAAAGATTGATATGGCGGATGAAATTTTCGTGATTAATGAAGGTGGGTATATCGGTACGAGTACTCAGCGTGAGATTGCGTACGCGACAAGTCAAGGTATTCCGGTGGTCTATCTGGAGCCGCTTCCGGCTGTAGGATCGGACGGCATTGGGGGCTGGAAAAACGGAACGGTTCCCTGTGTATGACTTATCTAGGCATGCGGCTAAAAACACAGGGGTTTGAGGGCACGGCTAGGCGGGGGTATATACGGTAAAAGGGGTGTCGGGGTATGGTGGGTACACAAGGGGCAGAACAAGCGCGTGTAGGGTCGTTGTGGTTGGTTACATCGGCCTACGGGGGTGTCAGTGTGGGGGTTATTATAGAAAGCGTAAAAACGGAAGATCACAAGGGGTACCGTGTCGTTCTGTCGGTTTCGGGAACCCCGCTGGTGGGTTTTCTGCGTAACGGCGTCAATGCAGGCGGCATCGAAGGGTTGCCTACCCATATAACCAGTACGGTAGCGGTTGGCGTGCCTTTTGCAAGTCAACTTTTGCTTGCGGCACTTGATGGTACTCGTTCGCAAGCCGATACAGTAGAGGCGCTTACACGCTTGTCTGGGGCGTTGCCTGTGTTCGATGCATTCCCTTCTCGTCCGTTGGGGTCATTTATCCGGGATTACGCACCATGTGTTTCGGATGTCGTGCTTTTGGTACGCTCACAGTAGGGAGCGAAGGAGTCGGGGTATCGCTGGGTGTGATTCTTGCGGTGCCTTCTTCTCCGGCGTTGCCGCTTATGAGCGTACGAGAAAGCGATAACCCGATCATTGTCGGGGTTAATGGGGGTACGGTGTGCATTCACGAAGTCAAGCGCTTGATTCGTTTAGTGGATCGAGGGGATCGCCATTGTCTGGTTGCGCGTGCGGAGAATGCACGAGTTGAGGCGGCAGGGTTCGAAGGGGATCGTTATCCGATCTTGCCTGTCCGTACCGAACCTTTTGTAAACTTTGCTTGATTAATTACGTATATCAAGGTATACTAACCCTAATCAGTACATGAGAGGGGTTTTCTTTATGTCCATGCAAGTAAAAACGGGTGATTTGATTGGTTTTTCTTCGGAAGGGAGTGTACAGACAGGTATCGTTATTTATGGATCAGATACTCCATTGTTGTATACAGATCCCGTACCTACAGATGTGCCGACTATCACTGTATGGGTACCGGGGTTTATTCATCGGGTTACGCTAGAAGATGAGGCTCCGGTTGTGGTGCACGGGAGTAATGCGTTGTCGGTTGAACTTGGTAACTACATGCGGCGTATGATCGATAACAATACAACGGATAATGAAGATCGATTTGAATACCTTATGAATATAAAAATCACGGATTCGGATCGCCGGGTCAATACGGGTCATGCGGGTCAATGGTTTAAAGGGGTCTACCTGATTGGTATGTACCGCGAACAGGATCAAGATCGCGTACGTCCCTTTGTGGGGTACGTGCTTTCGGAAGATGATACGGGTAAGTATCCGTTACTTAAAGTCAATATTGCTGGCAAGCATGTTTATTTGGAAGAAACGCCGGGGTTGTATTATACTAAAATCGACGATCTGGTTTTGAGAGCACGTAAACGTAAATAAGGAGGTTTTACTAATGGCAAATACAGTAACTTCGATCAACATGAGTATGAAAGACGAAGAAATCAATTTCAATACGGCTTTGCTGGATCGATTTTTGGCTCGGGGGTATTTGATTGACTATCAGGTGGTCGATAAACTGGCTTCGCTCGGTAAGTACCCGGCAGAACAAGGTTCGGTGTCACGCTACGAAGCGAAATCCCGCGTCGTGTTTAATGGGGCGGAAATCTTTGAAACGACGGCACCTGCGGTTACACTGGCCTTGTTGTTGGCAATCGACTTTGCACGGAACCATTTCGCGGATGCGGCGTTTGGTTCTGCGGTCAAACCAAAAATCGAATAAGGGGTTGGCGGTATGGATATAACGGTGGATGAACGGTTGAATGCGGTTGCATCGAGGGGGTATTTGATTTCAGTCGCGCAAGTGGATCAACGCACGAAGCGAAAGTACCGGGAGGGTCTGCTACCGCCTACGTTGGTCAAAGTAAGTGTGGTTCTGCTGGGTTCGGCTCTGGGTACGTTGTTTGAACGTAGATATACAACGTGGTCGGAGGCGCTTTTGGCGGGTGTAACTTTTGCGGAACGGGACTTGCAAGCAAAAGAAAGTAGTGTTGTAGATCGGAACAAGCTGTTAGCGGCTCCTGTAGATCACGGGTACGATCCGAGTCTATGGGAACCGGGGTATCCGGGGTATCCGAAAGGATCTATCGATCATAGTGCGTACTGTGTGCATGGAGGGGTACGTACGAATTTGGCTATGCTTCCTGATGATACGGTCGTTCAGCTTCATGGCACGGGTTCGAGAGCGTTAATATCTTCGGATGAAACACGTAAATACATGGTATATGTCTTCGAAGGTATGCTTGGCGGTACGGTCGTCTTTGATGGCGATCATTGGGCGGATGTTACAGTAGAATAGCGGGTAACGAAAGAACGGGTAGTTGTTCCGTTCTTTTTGTTTGACTAAGCAAGAACAATAAAGTATAATTGGTCGTAGATAGTTAAATAAGTAATCCGGGGTGTAGGGTATGCAAACTTTTGAAGATGCTTTGACTGATCTCAAACAAGAAATCGAATCGGATTTAAAGGAACTTACACGGGGCTAAATGCCTTATATCCAAGGAGGAGTTAATATGAGTTTGAAAGTCGAACGGGGTTCTGTGGTACGTGTGGCGGCGGGTGATTGGGGTCAATATGAAGAATTGGGTGTGGTGCTGGGCGTTTCAGGGGGTAAGGATGAAAATGAGGTACGGCATCCGTACTCGGCAATTGAAACAATGTATCCGACAGTGAGTAGTGCGTATCAGAGGGTTCGTCCGTTTACGAAATCTCGGGTTACTAAAGGTACGGAAGACACTCCGGGGTACCGTGAATTGGTGGTCGTTGAAGGCGTACCGGCTGAGGTGTTGGAAACGAAAGAAAAGGAAGATACATCCACGGTTCAACTGTTTACGCTATCAAAAGGGGTTCATCGCGTACCCTATCAGACGGTACGCACAAACTACGGGGTGTCTCCGCTTATTTTGGACGGTCTTGCGATGCTGGACGAATACGGTTCAAGGGCAAGTAAAGATATTTGGGGGGCTACGCTCTTTCCGGTCACGCAATCGTCGTTTACGTCACGGCAGGAGATGACAACCGCGTATGGGTTCGATAGCGTGGTCTTCGTGGGGTACGAAAAAGACAGTAATCATGGCTTGATGTACGGGGCGTTAGGTTTGGTCAAAGAACATGATGAAGCAACAGGTTTGTATACAGTTGAATTCGGCAGAAGTGCGCGTGCAAAGGTGTCGATTTCGGATATGATTCGTTGGTAATTCAGTAAACGGAAGAAGGGGTTACAATGACAAACGAGGTGTTGGTGAATACGATCCTTCCCGGTACGTTGGTTAACGTCCGGTCGGCGGGGGTACGGCTCCCGGATTGGGGTTTGGTGGTGCATGTTGGGGATGAGGGTCGCTTTTCGATGTTCACTCATTTGTTCGGGGTGACGTACCATAACGTTAGCGATGTGGAAGAAGTCCTACCGAAAAGCGATACTACGCTTGAACTTTTGGACGCTGTTGAGTGTATTGGTTTGAGTCAGAGCAGAAAGTATAAATATGATTATAAACGTACAGGTGATCCTGACGTGTTTGACTGGATGGTTATGCTTCCGTTTTATCAAAATGTATTATCGACGACGCCTTCCAGCGAAAACTTCCCGGTTGCGCCGGGCGATTGGGTCATGGTCGAAATGATGCGTCATGATTCGTTCCCGCATAGCTATATGGCGATGGGCAGATTGGTGTCGGATCAAGGGGTATCGGCGCGGTATGTCGTCGAGATTTCGGCGGGAGCAAATGTTCGTATCGAAGCGGATAAAGTTTTTGCTCTCCGGTAAGTAAAAGGCGCACAATCCGCGCTGGTATAGGATCGAAGTAGAAGAACAGGGGTACGTGACCTGTTCTTTTTTCTTGACAAAATGGAAATAATAGGGTATACTATACTAATTAACTGGCTTCGGTCAGGTGGAGGTGTGTAGGTTGGATAATTCAGCCGGTTTACGGGTAGTAGCGCAGTATGAAAATGAAAAGAGTATAGCAAAGCTGCGATGTATACCATCCTTCACTTCAGAAGTTGATTTTTCTTTAGTGAAAGAAAGTCCTTTTCGTGATGGTTGTGTTGTTGTATATAGGGATAATTCCCTAAACAGTGGTGTGCTTTGTGTTGGTTTGGTTGTTAATATAGATAGACCATCCCCATTAACTTCTCATAGAGCATCTGATTTTTGTATGCTCGTAGTGTGGGATGGCAAGTCAAAGAAAACTATAAATCATACTGATGTTTTAACTATCTATGATAAAATACCGTATACCGCCCTAATTTTGTACTTAATGAAAGAAAAAAGTGCGGATTCTTGGAATTCTTTTTTTGAGTGGATCGAAGACTCGACTGTGTCAGACGTAAAAGATAGAAATTCTGTTAAGTATAAACCGGAAGATGTAGTTTTTGGTATAACAACTGTCGACGATGAAAAGCGTATTTTTCTGGGTTTAGTTGCTGAAGGTAGGCATACGCATAAGGATGGTAAAAGAATAATTCCGCATACTCATTTACATATCAGTGTAAACGGTAAAATAGAGTGTGTACCCAAGGAGGGGATAAGGTTACATCTGCACAGCAGACGGGAAAGGGCTTATGTTTTTCATAGTCAACACTTGCCGGATAAAGAGGGGTAGAAAGGACTTCCACAGTCCTTTTCTTTTTACCTTCTCACTTGACTCCTTAAGAATTTTAATGTACACTATCACCAGCTTACTATCACGCGGTGCAAACCAAAAGGGGTCTTTTATGTCAAAGGTAACGTCTATGTTTCGTATGTCGCCGGGCGATGCGGTGTGGGTGCGTAACGGGTTGGAGTCGGTGCTGGCGTTCGTACAGGAGGCTTCGTATGATCGGGGTCGGCTCATCAGTCTCTTTGTCCAGCCGCTAACGGCGTTTAATTCTCGCGTCTCGGTGCCCGTAGACGGCGTGTTGCCTGCCTTCAGCTATATTGGGGGTACTCCGGCGCTTACGGCGCTCTATGGGGCGCTCAGTGCGTCTGGTGGGGCGTTGCCGCTTACGGTCACGGAGGGTCTGGCGGATGCGTGGTCGTGTGGGGGTGCGGTCGGGGATTTAGTCTTCGTCGTTACGGGTATTCCGAAGCGGGACGGACCGATTGAGGGTATAGTCGGGGTTATGCTCACGGACTCCCAAAACCCGCCTAAAGTCGCCACAGGGCATGATTTCGGGAAAGAAATTGCTCTGGTCTACACGTTAGACAAAGGTCGTGTCATGCATGCAACGTACCAACGTATCTATACGTTGGCAAAGGGAGCGGATCGAGAAGGTCACATTGCAAAGAGTGTAAACGCAGTGTCGGCGGATTCCGGTATTGAAGTTCCGGTAGTCCGCACGGTCTTATAGTAAAGGAGGGGTAGTATGGTTGAAAGTGCCAATCATTCTAAAGCGAAAGACGCAAAAGACGTTTCTGACTTGGTAGGCAATCCTATGCCTATTTTGATGCCGTGTCATATGCTGTGGTGTCAATTCGAACAAGATGGAAACTGGGAGCTGTGCTTCGTTTTTAGTGTGAGATACGATGGTGCAAAGAGAAAAAACCGTATTCTGGATTTGGAAGTTATTTCAATGAATAACCCAAAACAGATCAAGAGGTTTTATGATCCGGCCGGTAATTCCGATCCGCATGGAGCTTGGCGCATGGGACGTATCTTGGATGTGGGGTATTCGCGCGCGGCGTCATTGATTGTTAAATCCATCCTCAGAAAAGGGATTAGTGAGTCGATCATGCATACGGCGTGGTTGGCTAAAGCTTTGGATAAAGGATTTTCCTGCGGAGATTTGGTCTATGTGTTGGGTACAAAAGATGAAGATACATTGATAGATGTGGTAGATCGTGTTCCGTATGAGGCGCGACATCTGAAATCGTACAAAGATGGTCAGTTGGGTTTACTTGTGGCGGATGAATCCAATCCGGCTTATTCCTATGGTACGAATGAAGTGTTCCCGTTAGGTACGAAACCTTTAGGGGATACAATTGTCTATTTCCCAGCAACGGGTCAAATGTTGGCGGTCGATTCTTCCCGGTTGGGTGTTGTGGTTCCGAATGCGGATTCGACACGCACAATCATCAAGAGTCTTTCGGATCAAGGAGTTAACAAGAAAACATTTGTACTGTCTGCCGCTACGGACAAAAAGGGGTATTAATGATGTTTAGAGAGGGAATTACGAGAAACCCTGAATTTACGGATGCTGAAAGTGTTATTGCTCCTCTGATTGGCCTACCTGATTCTATGGAGGTAGAAGGAGCTACATATCAGTATGGGGATATTATTTTGTTCCGAGGAGGGGCTAACGGAACTAACGGCGTATATACGGGTATTGTCTTGGCTTCGGAACGCATTAAAGGCTACAATGAAAAAGAGGAAGACGGTAATATTATGTATACGGTTTGGACGTCTATCGGCGTATTTTCGGTCGTCAAACATGAAGTAATTACGGCCTACGATGCTATTCCTTACACGCAATATATGATGGATGCAGTACGGATGGATAAAATTAAATATCCGGGGCGTCCGTATCATATCTATCAAGCGGGGTATTTGATGGCAGAATCGTCTCTGTTTGATGGCACGCCGCATAATGATCGGGGTACATGTGCGTACCAAGAAGGGGATATCATTTGCGCGATTCAAGCAGAGGGTCTGGGTGCGCGAAATCTGGTTCCGGTTTTGGGTCGAGTGCTGGAGAGTGTGGATGAAGTCAAACCGGGGGTGGCTCGGGCGTTGAAAGTCGAGGTCGGGGGTCGGGTACAACGGTTGTCCCCGTATGGTGCGGTCTTTAAAATCGATGGGTATGATTTGCATCGGAGTGCTCGCGAGGCGTAATCGGGATAACGAATCAAACAAAAAGTAGGGTCTCAATACAAGGGGTTGAGTGACGTTCTTTTGTTCGTCACTCTTTTTATTTGACTTTTATAGTAAAATAAGTTATTGTTTACGTAGTTGCAAGTTAAGGGAGGGGTTAAATATGAGTAAGCAATCGTGGTCAGTGCTTGAAGTCGGATGCATAGCGGGGGTCAAGCGTTTGTTTGGTTTCGGAAATACGGAACTGGATTATAGTTTGGTGCTCAGGCTAACGGCTGGCGAAGGCACAGCGCATGTCAATGGTATAGGAGGGGGTAGTTCCGATGTACCGTATCCTAGACTGCATACAGTGTATCCGGCTACATCGCTATCCAAAGATTTGGTAGCAGGTGTAGCTAAGTATGGATTTAATTGGGGGTATACGCGGTTTGGTGAGCGTTTGTTGCCTATCGATACGGAAACACTTATGGCCTACGATTCGGTGTCTGATCTTGTGTTATTAGGCGACTTTTCATTGAAACCGGGTTCTGTTGTTTTTGTAGCGGATCAGTTTGAGCAAGGGGGTTTCGATATCACATACGGATATATAGCCGAAGTTACGGGTACGACAATTAATCCTGTCGTTGTGTCGCATCGATATGCGGAGCGCGAGTTGGTAAACCCTTGTCATTGTTATGTGCTGGCGACACCAGAGTCCATTGGGGGTAGTGATTCAACGGATCTTGATATGTCGAATCGCCATATCTACTTGGAGACACCAGAAGAAATCAAACAAGAAGATGGAGAAACTTTACCGTCTGCGGTAGAAACCGCATCGCTTGATATTCCGGTTCTTCTTAAATTGGAGGATACGGATCATCCGTACTACTGCCGAGGTTCTGAGTATACGGAACAGTATTCGTCTTGGTCAGATTTTGACGATCACTATAAAGTAGATACGCTTGACTTCGAGTCCAATTTTATTGTGCGGTATGACTTTACAAAAGTGGACGGTTCAGATCTTCTGGTGTTGGATTTTCACTATGTTCAACAGCGCAGAGGGCGTTTTGTCTCAGTCCGCGTAGATGACATTCTTCCTTCTGAAATGGGTAAAGTTCAGGCGTTCTTACTGGAAGGGTGGTCAATCATGTTAAAGATGTGGTCGGAGGTACATGAAGTTGCGTCTGCGCTGGAATCTAAAGAGTGAATCCGGTAATAGCGCTCCGGGGGTAATAAACGGGCGCTTGGGGTGCTCAGTAGAGGGTTTGTGGTTATTAAATACTAAAAAGGCGGTGTTAATTATGTCGGAACAATCAAAAGAAGCAAAGGTAAGAACAATGAATTTGGATCTTAATTCAGATTCGGGGTATGTGAATCCGTACGAAGAAAGTAGTAAACAGGATGCGGAAGATTTCCGGCAGGCACGTTGGATCGAATCTAAGGATGTGTTGGGTATGGGTTCTGGTGATACCGAACTATCGACTGACCTTATCAAAGAGGCTTTGCGTATTCCGCCTTCCTTTGTGTTGTTCGATCCTGCAGTACGTGCTACGGAACATTACCGTCAAGGCGTGCCGCTTACGAAAGAAGATTGGGTTGTGCTGGATGCACTCCGGGAGGCTTTCTTGGGTGTCAAGGGCGAGCATAAAAGTTTGGATAATGCGAATCTGTCTGCGTTAGCGGCAGAGTACCCCGATTTTCCAAAAGAGGTTGTCCGTTCGATTGTTTTGATGGCATACCATTCGAAACAGGCTTCTAAGGCACAAAAAGTAGTTGAATCGTATTTAGAGGGTCTGGGCGAATGGTATTCGGATGATGACCGGGTGCGGGATGTAATGATTGATTATCTGGAAAACACGGGGTTTAATGCGTCGGAAGCACTCAGTAAATTATCGTCGGTTCTTTCTGAGATTGGTGAGGAGCAGGAATAATAAAGGGGTAAGACGTATCTACGGGTACGTCTTTTCTACTATAAGGAGGGTTTAAGGTGGGGATTAAGTTAAATAGTACAACAAGGGATATGATTGAATCAGTAAAGGGTAGGGTTAGTCAAACAGGGCACCAATTTGGATCGATTCTTAATTTTTGGGACGCGTACGGTAAAAAAGATTCCGAAATGATAGAGGATCTTCCGTTGTCGGCGGGTGTTTTGTTTAATATCCGCGTATTAACAGGTAATCCGGTCACGGAGTATGAGTACAGTGTCTTTACGGGTTCGAATGTGCTGATGGTGCATTCTGATTATGTGTATACGTGTTATGCTCCTACGGATGCATCAGAGATCATGGCGAACGCGGCAGTTATTGCGGTAAACGCTATCCGAGGGGTGTGTAACCTGCAGGGTTTGAATGATCGCGTACATTTGCCAAGTGTAATCGATATTGATTATGTGGAATCGTCATTGAAGGTTCTTTCGGATCATGTAGGTACGGATATTGATTTTAATCGGAACAGTGTACAACCTGTTTTAGTAGCTCGGGGTAGTGAGCTACCTCCGTTATTTGCGGTACTTACGTGGGGTGAGGGGGATCATTGCGTAGTGCATAATACCGATATCTATGGGGATGCAGGTCGGTATACTTGTACGATTAAAGATATCATGGTAGCGTTTAATGCGGTTGATTTTCAGAACGGGATAAATTTTAAGACGAAAAAAGAGTCTGACAGTCAAAATTCTGGCGTAGTCGACCTTACAAAAGGGTTACATCTTTATGCTACAAATGGGTATAAAGAAGTGAAGCCTTTGCTCATGTATCAGTCGGTGATGAACAGGGTAGAAAGAGCAGGCATGTGTTTTGGTGATGTCGTTCGGTTTAACGATGGTGGCGTCATTAAACATGGTGTTGTTGTAGATACTAATGTACGAACGCAAGAAAAAGAAAGCAATGAAGAACAAGGGGTAGAGTGCTTAATTGCTACACATTCTAAAACGGAATACGTCGACTTTTCGCATGTAACTGCGGTATATGAAGCAACACCATTGTCTCGTTACGTAGCGGGGTTGGCATATCATAAAGTTCCGCGTTCTGATTGGGAGTATCGCTATCTGGATAATACAAACCCTTGTTTTTCGGCGTACTTTAAAGGTACGGATTATAGTGGGTTTAACTTGATTCCGAATACACCCGTTATTTTCACTAGAGCGGGTATTCCGAATATGAGTTACAGTCAGGGTTTGGCTGTTAGTATTGGCGAATACAAGGGTCTTGTTGTGAATGGGCAGGTTAAAGAAGTGGCGCACGGTTCTGACTTATCTAGTTCCGAATTAGTCGTTAAAATCAGAGTTAAGTATGCTGGTTTGGAATACGATTTATCCCTCGGCAATGTAAGGAGTATTTTGCAAAACAAAAAGCGGGGTATTCCCGATCAAACAGGGGTCAAAGAGGAGGTTGATGGTTTGGTCGATAGTACGGAGCCAGAAACGGGGTTTGGGGGTGTCGCAAGGAATCCGGTTTGGGATCTCAGTCGGTTTAAAAAAGGTCAGATGATTGTGTACCCTGCGGGGTACGGTATAACGTTTGGTGTAGTATTGCGCCCAGCGGGAGTAGAAGATGAGTTAGAAGATGACACTCTGGTCAGGTATAAAGTTTTAACTATGAAGGGAACTGACTATGTACACCAATCCGATGTACTCCACGTACTTCCGCTAAACGAAATGACGATGTTATTAGCTATGTCCGAGGAAAACATGCAACCGGGTAATCACTTAACGACTAATATGCTGGATTGGGATGCGATCCAAGGAAATGACGAACTTTCCAAAATAACATATCAGCCAAAAGATGTGGTGCTGGGAGTTGTTGAAGATACAGAAGGGGTACATCGGGTGGCCTTTGGTGTTGTTTTAATGCAACTAGAAGTTGAAGGTCGCGATGATTATATCCTTGTGGCTACGGGTCATAGCATGGTTAAGATGCTAGTGGGCAATATCCGGGCGGTCTGGCGGTTGAACAAGTCGCATAGGGAGTCATTTATTAATCGATTTTTACAACACGCTTTTAAGTAAGGATTTTGGTTAGGAAGCGTTCCTTTGGGGGCGCTTTTCTTTTGGAAATAATGACGCACGTATAGTCTTAGATGTAATTCGTCTGTAGGTTTTCATTTGTAACATGGGCGCAGTCTAGTATAGTATAACGGATACTTTAGGGGGTATGGGGTTTGAGAAAAGGGGATTTAGTTTCTTTCACTTGGGATCGTGTCGAGCAATTGGGTCTGTTTGTGCGCTTTGGACATGACTACGCGTTGGTTTATTCGACGTTGTCGGGTATTCTTCGTATCGATACGGATTTTTTGAGTGTCGTTGCTGGGGCGACGCTGGAGAGCATACGTTTCGCGGAGCGGGTGAATGTTGCGGATGTGCGGCGTCTGGGTGTTCAAGAAGAGGGTTGCTGGTGGGTGCCCGTGTTTGGTACGGGGTGGGATTTAAAAGATGTAGGGGGTATTGCGGCGGGGGATTTGGTATTGATGCCACAGCCTATGCATAAGGGGAATGCGCTTACATTGGCATTGGTTGTGGGGTTGGTCGGGGACGAAGAGGTGGCCTTGGCGGTACCCGCCTTGCAAGGGGGTACATACCGTACCCGGCGTCTGGGCGATTTGTACGCGTGTTTCCCGGCTACACAGGTAGGTCGGGGGTATGTCGACCGTTTGTTAGAAGTAGCGTCAAATAAGGCGGTATAGGGCGTGTCACGCGGATGTCGAGATAGAGTGGAGCAGTAGGTGGGTCTACTGCTCTTTTTGTTATGTCTGCTTGATTAAACTAGTAGAATAAGGTATAGTAAGACAACGAACAAACACTAAATGAATGATATATTAAATAGTAGAACAAAAGGTTCAGAAAGGAACAAAAGTATGATTAAGGTAAAAGATTGGGTGGCGTTGACGGGGTTTGCGCGTATCCCGCATGTTCGTCTTTTGGATGATTATCACAGTCCTGATCCAGTGTCTGCGGTAGATATTATGCGTCGTATGGGTAAGTCTGAGGCAGTGATAGCTAAGGCGTATTCGGATGCTACGGCATCCATGTTTACGATGATTCAAAATGGCATTAAGATCCTGCCGTTCCCATCGGAGGGTTACCCGGAGCGTCTCAGGGGTATTCGTACGCCGCCTTCTACGTTGTATGTGAAAGGAGATATAGGGCTGTTAGATGCTCCATTAGCGTTAGCTATTGTGGGTCTTCGGGAGGCGACGGATGTGGGTTTGTCTGTAGCGTACTATACGGCTGAGGCGTTTACGGAGCGTGGTTGTGTCATTGTGAGTGGGTTAGCGGCGGGTATTGATCGGGAGGCGCATCAATCGTCGGTAGATCGCAAGGTACCTACGCTAGCGGTTATGGGTACCGCTATTGATACGGTATATCCTTCAGGTAACACGGGGTTAGCGCAATCAATTCTTGAGTACGGGGGTGCCTTGATTTCGGAAATTCCTGCTCGTGCATCGAGTTCAGGTGCTGACTTTGTAAGGCGTAACCGTATTATTTCCGGTTTGTCGCATGGGGTTTGTGTAATCCAATCGAAGATAGACGGGGGTACTATGCATACCGTTCGGTTCGCCAAGGAGCAGGGGCGGGTGTTGTTCGTACCTAAAATTCAAGAAGATCCGATGCTCGTTGAGTACGGGGGTATTCATGAAGTGGTAGCGTATTTCGGAGCGAGGGTTTTTGATACGGATCAAGATATTTCAAGTCTAGTACGAGATATGCAAAATAACAGATAGGGGCGGGTATTATATGGTAACGATGGGTTCGTTGGTAATCGTTGAGTACGGGGGTAAGAAAGTACCTGCATTGTTGTTGATTCAAGATGTGTTGAGCGAAAATAGACCGTATATTGCCTTAATCAATGGGACAACTTATGCGTCTATTGAGCAGAGTACATTTGTCAAAGAGATTGCGTTCACGGAAGAAACATGCAGATGGGCGCATGAGGAGCTGACCTATTACGTCCAAGAGTCTCCGTTTGATTTCGGGGTTCCAAAAGAGTTTGATCCTTCTGTCTACGAAAAGTCTCGTAAATTCGATCCTGATGTGCGTGCTACACAAGAAGAGATTGCGCAACTTGGAATTGAAGATGGTATTCTGGTTCGTCCTGCAGGGGAGAGGGGGTATTATTCGCTCGGTGAGTGTTGGCCTTGGCCTTGTGAGGATGTGGATCGACCTACAGCGTATTTTGCTTGCGAGGGGCGTACGGATACGTATTTAGCTGAGGAAGTTCGATCCGTATTCAAAAAAGCATTTGTTCGCGATAGCGTGCAAAACGCGTAACAAGTCGATTAGTATTAATAGAAACCAACAAAGAAAGGGGTATTTATATGCAAAGGGGTACACTCGTTGAGTTTAATACAGGTAATTCCGTTTCGTTGGGTTTGGTGTTTACGGATGGACTTGATGTTGAAGGTAAATTGACGTTTCATGTCTATACGGGTGGAGAAACGCAGTTAATTACCGATAGTCAAGTAATCAGGTCAATTGCGCGTACGTATCTGCTGGCGCGTCTGGCGTATGTTGTGCGTGCTACGATGATTGAGGCACTCATGAGTTCGTACTTCGATGGGGTACCGTTCAGGGGTGTTTCAGTCGAAAAGTATGAACGAAAGTTCAGTCAAGAGTTGACACAGGCTGATTTTGACTCTTTTTCACCAGACGTTTCTTTGTTCAATAACGATGGATTAGTTGTCGATAAAGGTACACTTTTACTTGTACGCTATGACGATGGATTTATTGATGTCGTTCAGGTGGCGTGGGTATCGAACGGCAGTTACGTGGGCACCAAGTGGGGCGTAGGGGAGCCTTTTGAGGTTGATCAGTCTCGAATCATTTCGGTATTGAATGCGGCCAAGCCCTAAATAGGGGTGTGTGCAATGCAGGAAGCCTTCGGGCTTCTTTTTTGTTTGACTAATAAAACATAATAATGTATACTCGTAGTAATCCTTAGAAGTGGGGTGTTCGCGGTGTATGTAAGTATCAAAGATGTTGTACTGCATAAACTACGTGGTATTTCTAAAACGTACAATAGGAAAGAAGTTCCGCTTATTCGAATCAGTAAACAAGCTGAAAGTTCGTTAAATTCTTGGGTAGAAGAGTCTAATCTTACCATGAAACTTTTCCGTACATTGTGGGATAATTGCATGGTTTCCGAGGGCTTTATTGAGATTCCAGCTCAATATAAGGATCATACAGGCACCACGGGGTTCTATTTTAAGTTTGAACTTGATTTTTTATTGGTTGGTTTAATTCAGGACGGGTCAGCCGTTTACTATTGGACTGTCTCTAAAGATACGGGTATTATCGATCATACAGAAAACGGTAAAGATGTGTGGTCTTCTATACTTGGTGATGCGTTAAATGATCTAAAGAAGAAGCATGCGGCGGCTATGATTTTTGATGTTTTTTGTACGTTGACGTTTTTTCGTGATTACTACACGGATAAAGAAATCGTACACGCGAAAGATGTTAAGACTAAGAAATCGAAGAAAACTTCAAAAGGAAAGAAAAAACCTTCGTCGGTTGTTTATGTGACTCATAGGGTATATGAGCTACATCCTGAATCGGTATCTAAGCATAAGGTCAAATTAAAGGGTTCTTGGGGTGTCCGAGGGCACTGGCGTCATTTGAAGTCGGGTAAACGGGTTTGGATTAACAAGTATGTAAAAGGTAAAGGCGATTTCCAAGACCGGACATATAATTTAACAGACATATAATTTAACATAAGGAGGTATTTTTATGGTTGGTTCTCTTGTTTATATACCCTCGCAAGATGATTGCTTGGCGGTTGTAATTGCGAAAGAAGAGGATAACAGGTGGCTTACGGCCACACCATCGGGGTATTTGATTGCGGAAGAAGTAGGTGGTGGGTCTGGTTTGGTGTGTATCGGAAGTTCAGTGGTTACAGAAGCTATGGCTGATGTGCTCCTTCGCAAAGCGTGGGGTGACGCTCCTTCGTACACTGATTTTCAAGAGGTTGTGAGGAAGCATCAATATGAGCGTGGCGGTAATTTCGGGGGTATGCCTGCCACAGCGGTGCGTCCGGGTACGTTTGTGGCGGTTGTTGCGGGAAATGCAATGGGTTTAGGGATTGTAGATACGTCTCCAATGCATGCGGAATCCGATAATATAGCATATTCGGATTTGCGGTATACCGTGCGCGTAAGCGGATTGGGGTTGGTCAAGGTTCCTTGTGATCAATTGTTCCCCGTCGATACGAGGGGTTCTGACCTTGATCCATCTCCTTTCGATAAACGAACCACGAGACTTGGGCATCTAGTCCAGCATAAATTGGCATTGCTGGATAACGGTATTTCCGATTTTCGTCGCACGCCGAAACTGCCATTTAAATAATAGATGAAGAGGAGGATTAAAATATGTTGATTGAACGAGGACAGATCAGAACGTTTGCAAGTATCGAAGGTGCTTCGCCTACGCGTAATATGGGTGTTGTTGTAAGAGGGCCAATTAGGGGTGAAGTTGAGCCTATGTATTTGATTTTAACTGAGACTAACATCGTTGAAGTCCCTGAGAGTTTGATCTCAAAACAAAGTCATCACGTTATCGACGACCGAACCTCTTTTGTTTATGACTGCATGGAAGTCTTAGATGAAATCGTACCTAATCCTTTGATGAATGCGGTCGATGTACCGTTATCGTTGAATCAAAGTAAAAAAGGGTATCCTAGTGATTATTATTTGGCGAAGTACGAGCGTCAGCGTTCTTTGGATCTTACACGTGAGTCTGAGCAACGGCATAATTTGGAGTCGGGAATGCTGATTTTCATGGCAAAAGCGTATGAACAAGGAGGCGACCGCATTTCGCTAGGTTGGGGTACTTTGCTAGCGGTTTTGCCCGATTCGTTGGTTGTTGTTACGGGTCATAGTGCTAAAGATGTTATTAAAATTGATTACGAGGAAGTTATTGGCGTTGTGCCGCGCTACAAAGTAGCAGTACAGCGACTAGAGTTGTACCTTGAAAATACCCTTTGTTAAGGGTAAGGCCATTGGGTAGTGTCCATAGGGGTACAGTCGTGCGGGTCGTGAATTCAAAGGTGAAATAAAGCTAGCGGTGCGGATAAAATCCTGCACCGCTATTTATATTGGCAAAGGGGGTTTTGTCATGGATCGGTTGTCGGTGTTAGAAGCGGAAATCAATAAAAAGATTGCGGTAGATGAAAAGTCGGGTGGGGTTATACAAGGGTGGTCACCTAATAACGTGCGTCGCTTATTTATCGGTGCAGACAAGGCGATTATCCAGTATTTTATGACAGGAGGTAAATACGGTCGCCTGTATGAGATCATTTCACTCAACCATGATTTTGGTTCGCTTACAAATCAGCTTATGCAAGAGCCTGCTAAATTCCGATCTATCCTAAATGTGTTGGTAAAGGGACGGGTTTGCTCCTCGGTAGAAGAGATTTTCTTCTGCTCGGAAGGGTACCCGGCTGAGGTTTTGCGTCAGGATATGTCGTTGGTTCAGTTGGCTTCTTCGCAAGAAAAAGCGGAGTCTCGTTTTGTGCGTTTGCGGCATGTGAGTCGTGTGGATATGACGCTTGAGCAGTTGTGGGCGGTCAATCAAGCGGATGAAGAGGCTAAGCGGGGTACTTCGTTGTTTTTGGATGCGGTGCGTGCGCAGGGAATTCAAGTGCATTCGGTGTACGAAGCGCACAAAGATTCGTGGTGGAATCATACCTCGTTACGTCCTCGGTTCTATCCTTTCGAAGTAAAGCTGGGTGAGTACTTTGAAAAGGTCAAAGAAAAGAAAGAATATCTGGTATCGCTCGATAAAGAACGGGCAACTCAACGCGCTCGTTTCGTTAAAACATACAACACGGTATTCCCTCAGTTAACTCCTTTCGTAGATGCGGTAGAGCATGTAACGGAAACATCGGCTACGATTTATGAAGGGTTAAGTTTCTTGGATCGAGTGGAGTGGGGTTCTTCATTTGATCGTTGGAAGTTTTTCCTTGCAGTTCGTAAGTTTGTACAGACGGGTCACCCAGATTTATTCCGAAGAATAAGGGGTGTTGATTTTTCTATCCTTCGCTCCTTGGGGAATGATACAGATCGTGTTGGTGAAACGGTAAATAGTTTTGATACGTTATCTAAAGTAGCTGACTTTGTGTGGAGAGTTTTGGGCGAGAGTGAGGTAAGCTCATACGTTCAAGCGTCTAAGAAGCTCGATGAGCGGGAAGGGTTAAATACGATTAAAGAGTTTTACTTTAAAGTGTATCGGTACATGGTTAATCTGTTGTATCTGACACTGGCTAAACGAATGTCGCGTAATTCGGTAGCGTATGCGCAGTATGAGTTAGATAAGGTGCCGAACAAACAAGATATCCAAACATTAAAAGTAACACGGGGTATCGTCGAGTTTTGTAATTTGCATACCGAGCCGGGAGTATCTTCGGAGTGCTTTAAGGTGGCGGGTATGCAGTTGGTTAAAGAAGAAGAATTTGAAATCAAAGATGCGGATCGTGCGATACAGGTTCTTCTCGCTTCGATGATTAAACAGGAGGGGTAAGGATGACGGAGCAGGCGGGTAATGAAACTCCGGTTGTTGATCAATCACCGGGTGTGTTGCTGAATGAAACCGTGAGGTTAATTAAGTCATTCATGGGGGTGTCGGGTCTCGGCGTTCCGGTTATGCGGAATAATGTCATGGATCGTATGTTGTTGCCGCTTATTGCGTCGCATACATCGGTGGCACCTGACTTGGTTTTGTTCGCGGTAACGGAAGAAGATACGGGGTATGTCGCGCTTTTAAGAGAGTGGGTACCTACGCTTTCTGCGCGTTTAAATGAGGATATTCCACAAGCAACTGCAGAAACAAGATCGTTGTTGGTTTCTGCGCTTCCTATAGCGGCGGGGGCGGCGGTCTGGTCGTGGGTAGGGGTAAAGGTCGCCACAGCCGGAGTAACGCCGGAGAGCTTTAAAGCGGCGGTCTCGGCTCGGGGTCTTCAAGTGCGGTTGGGTGCGGTGCCGGGGGTCTCGTATGACGTGGCGATTAGTCAGGTTATGGAGGAGTTGCCGTTCGGGGATGCACTTCTCGGGGTACAGGCGCTTTCTTCAGCGGTCGATGTTGCGGCGGCGCTGGAAGATATTTTAAAAGAAGCACGGGCGTTGGACGGGCAAGATCCGTCTTCTCTGGAGGCGGCTCCGGGTCAGGATTCTGATTTGGACGTCGATTCTGATACGGAAGATGGTGTACCTTCTGAGGGTTCTGCTGGTGAAGAAGAAACCGAAGATGAGGATGAAGAGGAAGACGATCCTATCATTTACTCGTACACGCAAAGGGTTATGGATGTTTACAAGGATCTATTCGAAGTCGGCTTTGAGCTTAAGCGACCATACGGTATTCTCACGCGTCGCGGGGTGCTTCGCATTGCTAAAGGTAAATCCAAGCTCTCCGAAAGCGCCGTTTATGCTCCGTTGTACGACCTGCTCAACGCCAGCGGCGGAGGCGTACTTGTGGAAGGCGGTCAATTGCATGATGTCCCGGCCAGTGAACTTCGGGATTTAAAATTGCAGTCCGACGCAACGTACTACCCTGCGTTCCATCTGGGTAATTTGTTTGGGGTTATGGGTGAACGCCGTGTCGATACATGGGATGAGTTGGAGCCGCTTCTGTACAAGGAAGTATACAACAATATCAAGAAGAATCACGAAGCGGGTCGGGATGCGGCTTGGATTGCGAACACTCTTACGAACTGCATTGTCATTACGGACTATAGTCCCAAGTCGGGTATCCAACTTCGGATGAATATCGGTAACCGTACGATGAATAAAGAGGTTATTAAGCGTTCTTACGCGCAACAACGTACGGAAATCTTTGCAGGTAACGGGGCGTTGTACCATATCGACCAACTCAAGACAGGAGTTATCGAATTGTCGTTGGTCTTTAATTTGGCGGCATTTACGGGTAAACCGCTTTTCGCGTATGAGGCGGTTGAAGTTCAACTTAATCGAGGGCGTAAACCTTCTCTATCGAATATGGTATTAGGCCAAAACACCTCAGGCAAGATTCTCACGATGAATATGGATCGCCAAAACGCGGCAGTGGTGTTGATTGGCGCGGGTGCCCGTTCGGGTAAAGGCGTCCTGACGCTCAACTTGTTGGGTACCGTGCTTTCGCAGGGCAGTCCGTTGATCTACCTAGACGGCAAGCCGGATATGGCTGTAGTTTTGCGGGATTTAGGTCGAAAGAATGGGGTTAATCCTGCGGTATGGGATGGAATGACATCGTTTGGTCGCCCTACGGGTGCAGGTGCGCCAGATGTGGTGTCGATGGAGAATCCCGGTTTGTTCGGGGTGCTGATGTACTATAAAGTGGTGCAATTGATGATCGCCGCCGCCACGCTTCAAGCGAACGGGGTTACAATTGGGAACGGTAACCGTCCGTTTTTCGTTTTTGATGAAGCGTTGGCGATGCAAATGACGGCTGAGGCGGTTTGGAAGCAGATCGTAACGCTCGGCAAAGATAAATCGGGCGGCGAAGAATCGGCATGGGCAAAACACATCATGAATTGGTGTTCGAATCTCGCGTCCAGTTTAAACAGTGCGTTGGTTTCGCAACTGCCGAAAAGTGGGATTTCGACGGTCTGGTTGTTCCAGAGTATGCAACGCACGGTATGGAGTGCGTCGGATCTGGAAGCGCCGTCTGGTAAGTTTAATGTCTTGGCAACGCCGACGAAGTCTACATCAGCGATCAAGTTTTTAGGTAAGGGTACAGCGGATACGGAATACGGGTTGTCCAACGTTAAAAATGATCGTATTATCGCTTCCCGCGTTATGGATGATGGGGGTCGGCACTTTGCACTAACAACAAACCAAAAACCGACTTCGATGGAAGAGATTACGGTATTCAAACCGTACTTGGTACTTAATGAAAGCGAAGCGGGTGCATCTTCGGTTGAAGAGATGCGTAAAAACGTATCGCCGGAAGTGTGGAATGTCATTTCGGATGCTAACGGTAACTTGCATCCGGGGGCGGGGTTTGAAGGGTTTGCGAAACTGTTGGGCGATGAAGCGGTTACGAACTTGGGGTTAGGCCGTGCGTATCTCGAAGAGTTGATGCTCAAACTTGGACTTCAGTATGATTCGGTTGAGGACTATATCTACGATGCGTCAATTGAGTCGTTTAAGTCGGTAGGCGAGCTAATCCGGGGTGGAGGTTCGTCTTCGGGGTCGGATGGTTCTGGGGATTATGAAGCGGATAAGTACGGTGAGAACGAAGATTTTGAGCCGTACGAACAAGAAGCCGTTCCTGAATCAGTGGAAGGGGTACCGGGCGAAGAACCGGTAGTTGTCCGTTCACAAGATGAGTATCAACGCTTCCAAGAACCATCGGGTTCGCCGCTCGATTGGGGTGCCGGAGCGCCTGTGGTTACGGAAGATCCGTTTACGGGGTCGGGATCAGCGCCGGAGTCGGATGTATACGAGGAAGACGATGAACCAGAAGTTCCTCCGGGTATGGAAGATGATGAGGATGATCGGGTAGTTTCTGCGCCGCGAGTTGATCCTACGGTACCTACGTATGAAAGTAGTCCGCTTGGGGGGTATCAACCGCCTGCGGCATCGCAAAGTCGTCCTGCGGCTCCTCCGGTGGAAGAACGTATGCGTCAAGACCGGGTAGAGTCGCCTAACGAGCAGATGGGGTATTCGAACGTATACAGTAAGCCTGTTGATTTGGATCGGGATGCGTTCGCGTCGCATCAACGGGCAAGGGGTACGTTCTCGTCGCTTCAAGCGATTCGGGACACATCGAAAATGTTGATGGATGAAATCGGTCAAGCGTTCGGTGATTTATCTCGGATCACGGCGATGGAGATTACGAATACGGGTATTGTGCTTAACGGGGTGGCATTCCGTCCTCGGTTCTCACAAGAATCGATAGCGGCAATGCCGTACGATATTCAAGCTCAAGTGGCAAGGGGTAACATTGTGGAACTGTTCTCCTTTGCGAACATCTACAAATTCCGTAATTTAGGGGTGTTGATTGTCGATAGCGCTCGGTTAGCGGAAGGGCGCTTGCGCCGGGAGCTTGGCATAGCGCCAAACCGTCCGTGGTCGGTGTTACTTAAAAAGATGCCGTCGCTTACAACGCTGGAAATTGCGGGTGAGCGGATTACGGATGAAGGGTCTGCGCGTCGGTACGAGGATAATGGGCGAGGTGGGGTTACGTTTACTGAGCAGATTCGTAAGGGTCTGGGTGTGGGGGAGCGTATCTTACAGCCGTCGCGTATGTCGGGCTTGCTGTCTAAGGCGTGGCAAACGCGCCCTGTGCGTATTGTGGGTCGGGCGGCAGGTTGGACGGCGGCGGGGTATGTCGTGGCTACAGCGGCGTCTGCGCTTGGTCTGTGGGGCGGTGTGCTGGCGGTGTCGTCGGCAATCTTCGGGATTAACGAGGTGCGTAAACGCCGGGGTGCGCCGCGTGCGGATCGCTCGTTCGACCAAGATAACGAATAACGGGGTAAGGGCAGAAAAGAGTGGTAAACCCGCTCTTTTCTGTATATACTGAACAAAAGGAGTTGACATTTATGGGTTACGCAAGTAGGGAAGAGTATCGAGAAGGGGTGTCTGGATGTCCGTCTCCCCAAGGGGTTTTTGTTTCTGATTTGGAGAAAGCGTATACGGATCGAACGGTAGCGCTTAATCTGTCGATAGATCGGGAACATGCGGCGCGTGCGCGGGTGGATAAAATCGTTATGGATCTTGCGATGTGTACGGATGTGGATTTGCTGGATACGCTAAACGCGCGTTTGGTGGCGTATCAGTATGAGTATCAATGTCGGGTGGTGGACGTCGGTTCGCTCCGTATCGCGGCGAACGCGGCGCGTGCGGTGTGGCTACGGGCTAAAAAGCAAGAGGTTTCGGTGGTTTAACCCATCGTAGGGGGTGCTCAGGTTGAGTGTAGAAGGGAAAAGAGCGAATATTTCGGGGTGGGATAATCGACGTTTATACGAAGAGCATGCAAAGCTATCGGAACAATGTCGAATGATGGTAGCTCGAATGGATGAGATTGATGCCGAATATGATCGGTTAGGTTCGTTCGGTACGCCATCTCGATTTACGGAACAGTTTGATGCATTAAAATCGGAAAATACGGTACTCCGTATCAATCATCGAGAAGCAAGGGAATGGAGTACAGCTATAGATTCAGAGATTAAGGCGCGGGAAGCGTCTCTCCGTGCACCGGGTAATTCTCCGGTAACGCCATCGTACCAAGCGCAACAAGAATTTAAAGAGCAACTTAAAAAAGACCGTGAAGTGGCGGAACGCAATGCGGTTCGGGGGTTTCCTACGGATCAGTTGGTAGCAATGCGTGCGGATTTGGAGCGTAAAAAAGAGGGGTACACGGCTGATTTGAAGCCTATTCTTGAGCGTATTGCGTACTATAAGAAGCAGAAGAATCTAGCTTCAGTTCGGTATGCGTTAGATGATTATCACCGTTGTATGGAGAGTAAAACCCAGCATGACGATTTGTTGGAGGCTAATGCGGTTCGGTTGAAGGCTGTAAATTTGGAACTCCAGCTTCGGAAGTGGACGGCTGATAAAGCAACCTACAAAAACTAAAAAGGGGTGTTCGATATGGCAACATCGATTACAGGAGACCGTTTGAATTCACTTAAGGCGAGTGTAAGTCGTATGACCGATGGTGCGCTAGGCACGTGGCTTTTGGAGTTGCAGGGTGATCTGCACAATCTTACGAAGGATGGAGGTTCGTACGATCAGTTTAGGGCGGCACGGGATAATATGGTACGCCACGCAGGGGGTATGGATAAACTTACTCCGCAACAAAAACAGTGGCGCAAATCCGAAACGGATCGTATGACGATACTTATTGCTGATGTACGCAGGCAAATTGCTGTCGTTAAAGGAGAAGTAAACATCCGTCAAAGAAGAGTAGGGGCGGTTAAATCGGTACTTGATGGGCGCGATAATAGGCTCAAAGGGGGTCGTTAATCGATGGGCAAGCTTTACGGCGATTTTATGAGGCGTTATGAGGGGTATTCATTCCCTGCGCTGGTTGAACGAAAAGGGATGCTGGATGGGTTGTTTAAAGTTTTTCGGGAAGAACGGAATCAGTGGGTTGCGCAGAAAAAGGGTATCATTAGGTCATCAGGGGGTAAAGAGGGTCTTTCTGCAAGTCAACGGGCGTATATTGCGGAGTGCGATAAAACGTTTAAAGTACGCAGGGATGCGCTAGGCGATGAATACGGGGCGTTGAAGTATTATTTAGACGAGAAAAAGAGTCTCTACGAGCATAAACTAAGAAAACGAGGTTGATAGTATGGGTAAAGTAGGAGACCAGGAAGAAAAAGAACGGTACAAGTTAATGAGTGTACCTCAGCGCGAAATGCACCTAGCGGGTATTGACAGTCAACTTGCAAATTGGCAGGATGCTAAAGAAAACGCAGAGAGGTCTCTTAAAAACTTGCTCAATTGTAAGCCGGGGGAGTGGGTTTATACTTCAACAGAAACAAGTTTGACGAGGGATATTGAAGTAGCAAAGAAAGAGATCAGCAGGAATCGTCGTTTGCGTAAACTAATTCGAGGTATTGATCAATGTATGTTCAAGCCCGAAGATGTTTTGCGCGGGATGAAAGCCGCGTCTGGCTTTGCACGCGCGACTCGAAGTCTTCGTTTAGATGTACAGTCTTGGTCTGTTGATAAGCTGGTTCAAACGCGCAATAAACTGGAGCCGGATGTGCTTCGTATCAAACATCTTATTTTACACGAGGAGATTAAATATCCTCATCTATCGGACTTGAAACCTATCCAGTATGTGCAGGAGGTTTCTTCTTCGAATAAGTACAGGGATTTGGTACTGCTAATCGAACAGTGGGGTCGTTATGTTCCTTTGTACCGGGCGGTAGGTGCAGAGTTAGAATCTCGGAATTTTTTAAAAGAGTGGGTGTAAATAATGTCGAAGACAATGCAAGATTACGTAGTTAAAAAGCGTATGGAACTGGATAGTAGGCTTCATGAGAAGCATAACCAAGTCCAGTTTGCTCGTCAGCAAGTCGAGCATGCATTTACGTTCGGTGTATTGTCTAAAGATCCAGTACAGTTCGAGGAGCATGAGAACGAATACATGCGCAATCTCCGTATATTGGAGGGTTTGGAGCGCGAACTTCGGGATATTCAGAAAGAGGCGTTGGCGCTTACGGAGCGGCAGTGGAAGGTTCGGGGTAAGTAGGGGTAAGGTCTTCGGTAGCACAGGCGCTAGAATTCGTTCTAAGCGCCTTTCGTCTGTCGGGGTTCGTATCTTCCGGTTTAGGCGTAATGCGTCGTAGGCGTGTGCTGGGGCGTGTTATGCGGTCTGCAGTCGGGGTAGTGTTGGCGGTTCTATTTCAGGTAAGGGGTGCGGGTATGGGTAAGGGTCAAGAGTATCAAGCATACCAAGCGTATGTGGTTGCGCTTTCGGATGAGGCGTTTCAAATCGAACGTAAAAAGCAGGCAAAAGAGGTAAAACGGGCAACCGAAGTGCTCCGTAAATTTCGTGAGCGTTGTACGAAGAATCAAGCAATTCTTTTCCCGCAAACCTTTGAAGCGCACGTGGAGTATGCAACGTTACGGGATGTGCTCGTGCATTGTATCTTGCTACATAATACGTGCGAGAAAGAACAAGAAGTGCGCTTTAATCCGATGACGTGTGATAGTCATTTTAGTGTAGATGTTAGGTATCGGGAGAGTAAGCGGGGTACGCTTCTCAAATATACGGATGCTGAATTGCTGAACGAAGCGTTGTCGGTTATCCAAGAGGTGCGTGGGGGTCTGGAGAATCATATCGCTTTACTCGCTCAGGTAAAGGAGTATAGCGCGCGCGAAAGCAAGTTCGGTACAGGGGTTTCGTATACGTCTGTTCAATTGGATAATCGCATTCGGTTGTGCAAAGAATCGCTGTACGATTCGGGTCGGTACATGGTGGTAGTGAAAGAAGAAGTCCAGCGCAGGGGTTTGCGGTTGCCGCGTAAATCGTAAACAGTTGACTTATTAAGTAAATTATAGTATGTTTAGACGTAAAGGTGTGTTGGGGTACGTATACTAAAGGAGGGGTTTGCATGAACGATGTACATGAGTACAAACAGTACTTAGTTGGTCTTTCGAATAAAGATTTTGAAATGGAACGCGTTGTCGTTTCTCGTGAGATTAAGTTGGTGGAAGGAGAACTTCAGGCGTTACGGGATCGGTTTGGGGTTCGTCCGGGTTATCCGCAACCGCAGACCGCAGATTTTTTAACGCAGAATCATGGCTGGTATTCGAAGTTAGAAGCGTTGAATAAACGGGCTAAACTGTGTACGGTGGAGCACGAAGTCCGGTTTAACCCGATGGTTGCTTTGAGTGATTTCAAAGTAACGGATGAAGAGCGTGAGTATTTTTCTGGCGTTGTTCGTAAATACTCCGATAAAGAACTGGGGTGTGTCTACATGTCGTCCCTAGAAGACGTAAAACGGGGTATCGTCGAACTTGCAAAATTAAAATCCGAGGGTTCGGGTGTACGGGTGCCTGTAAGTATTTCGGCATCGCAACTGGGATATACGGCGTATCAAAACAGCAATCAGGTACGCGCATTAAAGGAATCCTTGTATGAGTCGGGTCGTTGGATGGTTGTTTTGCAAGAAGAGGTTAAGCGTCGGGGGTTACCTATTACGTAAAGGGTGATGTGTGAAATGAACGAACAACAAATGAATAGGTACCGAAATGAAGTTTCGGTTTTGACGTTTGAGATGTTGCAAGAAGAGCATATACGTCTTTTAGGGCACCTAAAAAGTAAGCAATTTGCGTTCTCTGAATTCAAAAAGAAGTTTAAACCTTATGGAAGTCCGCGTGCATTTCCGGAACCGCATAAGCAATACGAAGATGTATGTAAAGTTTTTATGTCGGATATTGAAGGTCTTGAGTGTAAAATTAATCTTGTTTTGGATATGAGAAGAAAAGCGAAAAAATAACGGATAAAGTAGGTGTAAGTATGCGTAAAGTACCGCATCAATTATCCCCGGAGCATCTTCTGGGCGTCAAAGCAGAATACCAGGGTTGGAATGAAAACGCTTTAAATCATGAAGTAACACGTATTCAAGGTGAAATGACTACGCTTGAGACTTTGTACAATGAATTGCTGGGCAAGCGGAGTCTGTTTACAGGAACACAAGGTTTTAAAGCGTACACGGATTCTAAAAACGATTTTGAGATTCGTCATGCTTCTCTACGTGCGCGTATGGGGTTAATCAGGGGTATTCTACGCAAAGAGAATCCAGAATTAGGGGCGTTGCGTCGTTTTAAAGTTGATGCTGGTGCGGTAGAGCGCTACAAAAAGTTGGGTGCTACGCTTAAAGATTATGAACTAAGCGGTGAATTTGCAAAGACGCGCTCGGAAATCAAACATGAGCTAAAATTGTTACACGTGTTGGAACAAGAACAACGCAGTGCAAGGTTCTTAGCAACGCAACCGGGGTATACACCAAATGTTGAGGCTCAAGCTAATCGTCAGGGTGCGATTGACTCGAAGATTGATCAAATTAAAAAGTTGGGCGCAAAGTATACGGGTTTGGAATTCGAAGTGGATGTTCGAACGCGCATGGAAAAACAAAGAATGGAAGAGCGGCATCGGAGTCGGCAAGCCAACAAATAAAAGAGATTTCGGATGCCCGTGAACGTATTATATCATTGCGTCAAGAGCTTATGCAGGCGGGTGTGGTTGTCGATTAAGTAATGCTATTTGTGTGTCACGACGTATAAAAAGACAGTATCTTTAAAAGGTACTGTCTTTTACTTTCAATAAGGGGGTTTAACTATGGTGTGTACCGATCAGTTATCGTATGAACAACGGGGTGCAATTGAGTATGCAGTCAAAGTAGGTACGGAGGATTCTTTTCGGTTGCTTTGGGTAGAGTACAATTATAAAGTAGATGCTTTAACGCGTAATATAAGCATGTTGAATAATACAATAAAGGATTTGGGTGTCGGAGCAAGTAAAAAATCTGAGGTAGACGCTTTAAAAGTCAAGGTTGAGGTATTACAGGACTTGGTACGTGATGCACAGGCTGAAATGCAAGTTGTCCGTGAAGTTCGTGGAGAAATGATTCGTTCGAAAGTAAGAAAGAGGTATTATGCTTCATTAAACGATTGGTCGCCTGCTTGGATTTCCCGAGAGCAAGATCGGGTCAAAGAGGTGCTTGCTCAGTTTCAAGCTGAGGTAGTACGCTTAAATAAATATTCGGATTCGTTGGTCGTGGTTTCGGATCATATGACTAATCTTCTCAACGATAAAACTCGGTGTGATTACCGGGGTCAGATCAACCGTATAAACACCAAAATTCAGGATCTCGAATTAAGTTTAGATGAGTTGCAGGGGTACACAGTTAAACGGCGCTTGTTCTTTTCGGGGGTTTAAACCTAGACATTATATTCCAGCAATGATCGTTAACCGAAGAAACAAGTGTACAACCTAACTTTTAAAGGGGTGTTGGATATGCACGGGGTAGAAAAACACAAGCAAGATATTTTAAGCATGGAAATCGCTGTCGCGCAGCTTCTCAACCGCAAACGTCAGTTGCAAAATGCGCCTGCTACGGTAGGGGTAAAGATGCAACTTCGCGAGGTAACGGAGAAGATCAAAGAAACAAGACGGATGATCGCGGTATCTAAGCGCCTGCTCTCTTTTGAAAAGAAAGCAATCCGTGCGGTGCAGGGTTCTTCTAGACGTAGGTAAGCGATACATGTATAGAAAGGTGGTGTGGAGGTGAAATCGCCTATACGATTGAGTGCTACGTCCAACTTGGGGGTATATTATGCGACGCTTACGGATTCTTTTTTAGCGTCGACTATTGAAAACCTCAAAAAAGAAGAAATGGATTTGACGACTTCTCTTGCGGATCTTAAGTCTTCGTTAGCTAAAGCTCGTGCATTGCACACGCCAGAGGGTTCTGTCATGGCACAGCAATTTGTATCGTACATCGATAATACAACGAGTCGGGTTAAGCAAATCAAATTATGGTTGCGACTTGCGCGTAAAGAGAGTACAAAGCGTGCAAAAAGAGAAAAGAAGCGTAAGCCGCAACATTAAAGGACAGGGCTTCATTGCCTTGTCCTTTTTATTAACTTTGTGTTAGATATCGTTCTATATTCAGTAGCAAGATGAGGCTTAGGTTCGTTCAGGTAGGGTTAGGTAGAGGGGTATATAGGTTTTCGGTGTACAGGTTTTATGCGACGTCGTGTCTTAGGGGTAAGGTAAAAAACCAAGGAGGGGTTTTGTGAGTAAAGCAAAAGTATTGGCTAAAGGCAATCCAACATGGGGTTTGATTCAACGTAATTATACAGCTACTGCAGTCCGTACCTTGGATACGTGGCGTATGTTTTACGAGGATGGATCTTCACAGTCTATTCCTAATTTCAATGCTAAGACTCAGGCATTGTGGGATAACGCGCAATCGCAAGGTTTTCACATCATTGATCAAGCGGTGCGTACAGATATCCGCAAACAGTTCGATCAACTGCCTGATTTCCTTGCCGCACGGGTAGGTAAGGTTGAGCGGATTACGAGTGTAGGGTCGGCGGTAGCTCGGGAGTATGTAGTGGAGGGTACGCGGGGTTCTTTCGTCCTTACGCTTGCGGAGGTTTACAACAAAGAAAAGCTGGCGTGGGAAGTTGAGCCTTTGCTTAAAGATAAAGTTAGTTAAGCAAAAGGAGGGTTTATATGTCGGACGTACAAAATAAAGAAGTGCATTCGGGTGCAGATCAAACAGGTACGGTTGAGTTTTGGGGCTTTGATTACCGGCTTAATCGCGAAGTATGTTACCTAAAAGGTGTGACGCGCCCTACGTTTATTTTTGACCTGTCAGGGGGTAGCTTGGCGCGGTTATCGTACGGCCAGTATGAGGATGTACTGCTTAAATTTAAACAGATGGTTGCCGCTGTTAAGTTTACAATCGAACATCCGAAGGAGTATATGGAACTTCTCGTAGGGGCGGGTTTCGTCGATTACGCGGATGAAGTGGTGGCACAGGCGTCGCTCCGTAATTTCTACTCGGGGTGGGTGTTGGTGGAGGTTGTTCCGGCACAAGAATTGGTATCGGGTATCTTCCAAGGGGGTATCAGGGCGTCGCAGTTGTTGGGTCGTACGTTCGGTCATTTAGGATGTACGCCGCCTGAGCGTTTTGGCGTTAAAATCTATGAGCCAGTAACGGTAATATCAGCCGATGAGCTAAACTTGCATGTTGATTGGGATAGAAATTAAAAAATTATTTATTTGACTTGACGGATATCGTAAAGTTTGGTAGAGTTAAAAGGTAAACAAGTTCAAGGTTAGCGAAGTAAAGGGCGTGTTGGTTACGAAACAGATTGTTGCGGTATCGGGCATTCCGTGGGTCAATATACGGGTGTCAGGTACGATTACTCCGGTAGTACAACCTGCATTGGTGTTAAGCCTTCGTTCGCGTTTGGTGGTTGCGGCGGGTCGTTTAACGGATATGCGTGATTTGCTGGAGGATGCTCAAGAGGCTTACCGTCGCGGGGGTCATTTTGACTTAGCGGATGCATTGGTCTTGCTTGCGATGCCCCATAATCAAGGGGTTGTTGATCGGCTGGTCGGGGTACCGGGCGCGGCGTATGATTTTTACACGGCGCTGTGTGATTGCGCGGGAAAAGAGGGGTAACGGGTGGGGTTAATCGAGCAAGAGCTTCAGGTTGTCAAGCGTCCTGTACCAGCATCTGGGGTGATGTGCTGTGTCATGTGTCATCGGGTTAAAGAAGAGTTGATCGCGGGTGTGGTACAGGAAACCCCGGTCAAAGGGAAGCATGCATTGCTGTTCGTCTCAATGGATAACGATGTAGTCTGTGATCGTTGCGTATCGGAGAGGGGTTTGGTTTTGCGCTACGGGGGTCAGCCGATTGTGGCGTGTGATCCTACGGGTACACGTATCTTCCGAAACTCGGAAGTGTATGCGCGTTCGAATACTGCACCTCTTATCGATCAAACCAACCTGCGTGATGAAAGCAGGTTCAAGTTAGAGGGTAAACTTGGACATTGAAACAGCGTTGCGTACGCTAGGCGTATCTTCTGGTTGTACCCCGGAAGATTTAAAGGCGGCGTACAGGAAAAAAGCGCGGGAAACGCACCCGGATCGAGCAGGTACGGGGAGTGAGCAGTTGTTTATCGGCGTAAAGCGCGCATACGATTTCTTGCTCCTTTCGGGGACGCGGGTAAAAGCAAAACGTGCGCTTACACATAAGAGTATATTTTCAATCGTCGTAAAATAAACTAAGAAAAGGAAGTGTAGTTAATGACAGAAGAAGTGAACGTAAACGGTGTAGACGCAGAGTATGAGGAAAAGCCTATGAAAGCGGCGGAGCTTTTCAAGGAGATCAAAGACCTTGGGTGGGGTAAAATTGTCCTGTCGAAAGCAGGTTTCGGCGGCGCAACGCATGAGTTCCAGTCGAGTAACGGGGGTAAGGTCGCGGTACTGTTCGCTACGCGTGTAGCGTACGTCCTTCGCGATGAAAACGGGTTGTTCTCCCTGTCCGATCTCTACAAATACGTAATCAAGGATTCTTCGATGAATATTGAGAATCCGAACTCGATCGAGTTCACGGAAGTCGTAGCGGATGCGTACGCGACAGATGTTGCGTTCAACGACGCTACTATCGAGTCGCTGGGTCTGGGCGCGGAAGATATCAAAGAGGATATCGCACGCCGCCTGAAATCTCTTTCGCGTCTCGATCTGATGGTCGAGAAAACGAACTAAAGGCTTCGTAAATACAATAAAATAAAGGATGCTGGCGGTATTTCGTCAGCATCTTTTTTGTTCTAAAAAGGAGTGTCATGATGGATATAACGGTATATTCAAGGTCTAAATTACAATCGGGTACTGATCAGTTGAAGGATTATCTAGAAGATAAATACGGTCATTTTCGGTTATTTCGTTATCTACATCCTTGTGATATGGATATTCGACTTTCGTTTAGAGGGTTTCCGCAGATACCGCATCCGTTACGGGCGGATCGTGTAGGGCATCGCTGGGAGATTGAGAATGGGGTGTTGGTGAGTATCCTGTCCCTTGAAGGGGTCTATACGGATGGAACAGCCGAGGGGTTTGTGCCGTCCGGTCGGCGTACCGGGGATCGGTTGTATCTGGAGGGGGTGCCGGAGTCTAAGCCGTCAGGGGGCGTTACATACGGGTCTACGCTCTACGGGCGGGGTATTTCGCATGTTCAGGTGTCGTTTCATTACTATATGCCGAATGTTCCGTTGACGGATGCGGTTTGCGAGAGGGAAATACCCGTAGGAGAGGGGTATTCGAATCTGTTGTCTCCTATTTGGTTTGCGGAACAGAACGGGGAGGCGACCTATCCTTTAGGGGTTATGGGCGTAGGGTTTGATGGGCTTCCAGTGGAGTACGTGAGTTCCGGGGAGTTTATGGATCTTCCGCTTATCCAGAAGGTGGTCATTTCCTAGAGGGGTGGTGGATGGTATGGCAAAGATTTATTTCAAGTACGGTACGATGAACAGTGGGAAATCGTTGGAGTTACTAAAAATTGCCTACAATTACGAGGAAAAGGGTGCTACGGTTCTTGCGTTTAAGCCTTTTGTCGATACGCGGGATGTGGGGTTTGTCCGTTCACGTGTAGGGGCGAAAGCGTTAAAGTCGGTAAGTATCTTAGATAACGATTTTAACGGGATGTACGACATGGCAAAAGAACTTAATCCTGACGCGGTGTTGGTGGATGAGGTACAGTTCTTTACTGCCGATCATATCGACAGCTTAGTGCGCATTGTCGATGAATTAGGTATTCCGGTACTTACTTTCGGCTTGATGACGGATTTCAAAGGGGTGTTGTTCCCCGGTAGTCGTCGTTTAGTGGAGGTAGGAGCGAGGTTAGACCTAATAAAAACGGTATGTAAACACTGTACACGGGCGGCTGTATATAATATGCGCCTTCTTAATGGGCATCCTGTTTTTGATGGGGAGCAAGTGCAAGTAGGGGGTAACGAGTCGTACCAGTCGGTCTGCCGGACTTGTTACAAAGATGCAAAAAGTCGGAGTGTCAAACCGAGTAAGTCGATATCAGTTTAATAGGGGGTGCTGTATGTTCAAGCGAAAATCAGAAGAACCTGAAAATCTTACAATGGAAGATAAGCTAGATCGTGTGGCGGAAGGTATGAGGGATTTGTTTACGCAGAGTCCTTCTCGCGAAGACGTACGCAAGGGTTTTGCTATGTTGTGTAGTCAGTTCGATGTGCAGGGTGTTGAATTGGAAGAGTCTTCAGGTTGCGCGTTGATGTACACTCCGGTCTGGGGTGTTGATGCAGATGGCGATCCGGCTATGGTGCTGTCGTTTACGTATGTGCATAATCGGAGTGAGCTTCGTGTATGCACCGCTCCGGCTTGGGATAGCGGGGTGTTTTTACATGGGTCAGGTATTCCGCATGTACGAGAGGGAAACGGCACGGATACACTTTGGATGTACTCGTTTACACATGATTCGTTGGACTACGAGCATGAGTTTTTGTTGCTGTTGTCTACGGCGCAGTGTTTTCAAGGGTTTGCACTTCCACGTAATACAGGTGGATTTAGGCGTTAAAGATACAAGGTTGCGAAAGAACCGTACGATCAGTACGGTTCTTTTTGTTGACTCTTTTAGAAGTTTATGGTAGTATTCGGTTATACATACGTTTCTACGTAACTTAAATAAGGAGTGGATTATTGTGTTGTGGGAAGTGGATTCATCGAATGAAGTCAAGCCGTACGTATCATTTTTACTCTTTAACCGGGCATATTTCTGGTTACGTGCGGGTAAAACGGTAGTCATTCCATTTGATGTGGGTATGAGTACAGATCAGCAAAATTTGCGTCGGTTGGCGGTAGCTCATTTGTGGTATGCCCATTACGTACACACGGGCGTACCTTCGAATTTTTATACGATCTACGAGAAAGTGTCGCATGACTCGCCGTTGCCTATGAGTGGGGGTAAGTTGGTGGTGTCGGGGGATCAGCGTTCGTGGTTTGGGTGGCGGGGTCGGTCGTGTATGTGGCTTCTGCTGGGCACGTGTTGGCGTCGGGGTGTCGGCAGGGGTAAAGGGTCTAGTACGTGGCAGGATCGCTTGTATGCGGCGCTGGCGTCGCTCTCGTTAGCGGGTAAAGTCCACGGGGTTGTGTACTCGGCGCTAGGGGTTTCGTTGCGTACGCAATGGGATGCGGGTTTCAAGCAGATTGCGTTTCGTTTGGATAAGTCTGGGGCTAATTTCGAGGTAGAATATCCCGGTCGTGTGCAGGCGGTTAGTCTTTTTAAATCGATTCCAGAGTATGAAACAGTTCGGGTGTTGGTCGATTAAAGGATAAAGGGGTGCGTGAATATGTTTGCTTCAGTTAAAGGGGAACCGAAGGTAGGTAAAACAGCTTATATGTACACGGTGATGGCTTCGTTACTGCTCGATGGCCAGGATATCGTGGTTGTTGTCGATCAAGCCTTTGGTGAAGGGGTATACGATCATGTCCATCTAAACTTTGTCCGCAGGCTGATTTATAGTCTCTGGGTTAAAGAGGGTCGAAAGTTCAGTTGGGGTGATATTAATTTACGGGTGCGTAGTTCGGATGATTTGATTCGTTACAGGACGTTTGGGGGTCAGGTGTTTTGTTGTGGGCGTCCCGAAGACTTGCATCTATATGCGTCTCCCGGTCGTGCGATGTTCTTGTTGGAATCTACGTCTCGAACATCTAACCTAGAGCTTTATATGAAAGCCTTGGTGGAACAGGCAATGCGTACAGGCGTCTCAGCGTATTTCGATGTAAGTGGCGTAGGGGGTATCGAGCAAAGCGTTCAAAACGTATGGGGTCTGGAGTCCTTGTATGTCGCGGAATCGCGTACGGGTGATGCAGGGGTTGTGCGTATTTCCAACCATAATTTTACCGATTATCCGGTACAGGTACATCCGAAGAAGGGGTAGTGCGTTTAGGCAAGATAGACAGCCATCTGGCTGTTTTTTTTTTCTGACATTTCAAAAAGCGGTCTGATTCCGGTTGTCCGGGTAGATTATGGAGTGGGGTTTGTGTCGTCTGTTTTATTTGAGTTTTGTGATTAGGCTTACATTGGGTGTATGATGACGTCGTATACTTCGAAGTATTTACGGGTATAGGTAGTGTGGGGTTAACTAGAGGTGTTTGTGGCTTGTTTATATGCGCACACGTATATAGTAAGAGGTCAATCGGGGTGTGTTGGTTTTGGTTAGTTTTAGGCGGGGTTGTGGATGCGGGGTCAGGGGTATTCGCTGTGGGTGGTTGTACGGGTTTGTGTGGGGTGTAGGTGGGTTTGTGAGTTTAAGCTTTAGCGACATAAACAAACTGTGAGTTTAAGCTTTGGTGACATGCTTAAACTCGATCTAAACATGAGTTTACGGTTTACTGACACAAATAAACTCGATCTAAACATGAGTTTACGGTTTACTGACACAAATAAACTCGATCTAAACATGAGTTTACGGTTTACTGACA